>Ga0075428_100000025_pt1 | contig 124293 bp, 94 predicted proteins | sample RhiMetdeltSRZDD2_FD_75291 | JGI IMG/M metagenome (GOLD analysis project Ga0075428, IMG submission 75291) | Populus rhizosphere microbial communities from Tennessee, USA - Rhizosphere MetaG P. deltoides SRZDD2 | ecosystem: Host-associated > Plants > Roots > Rhizosphere > Soil | place: USA... | reverse complement strand
CGACACCAGCGCCTCGGCCACCGCCTCCTGGGCCGCGTCCTCGGCCAGCCCGAAATCGCCGGTGAACCGGGTCAGCGCGGCGACGATCCGCGCCGACTCGATCCGCCAGACGGCCTCGACATCGGCCGTACCCATCAGGTCTGGCCGTTGCTCTCGCGCCGGGCCCAAGCCTTGACGATCACTGATCGACCTGCGGGACCTCGTCGTGCCCGGGCACCCGCCGGACCTCGATCTTGGACCCGGGAGCCGCCGGGACCCGTTTGGCCCACTCGACCGCCTCCTGTTGCGAGGCGACATCGAGCAGGAAAAACCCCCCGAACAGTTCCTTGGTCTCTCCGTACGGCCCGTCCGTGACCACCGGGGCCTCGCCGCTGAAGTCGACCACGACGCCCAGGCCCGGATCGTCCAGCCCTTCAGCCGCGAGGAGAACACCGGCCTTGAGCATCTCGTCGATGAAGAGGCGGGTCCTGGCAATCCCTTCCTCGATCGAAGCCATCATGGCCGCGTTCGACTCATCGGTGCCCCGCATGATCAGCATGTACTTCGGCATCGCGTTCTCCTTGTCTGGCGGGCCGCCTCTCGGCCCTCGCACTCGCACCCACACGTCGAACGAGCGGCCCGCGGATCGACACGGCCCCGGAGAAATCTCTCGCCGCGACGCAGCCGATCCCTCCGACCCGCGTTTGGCCCGTCAGAGCGGCCCCTAAGCGAGGGCTGACCCGGACGCCACGCTGATCAGAAAGCTTAACGTCGCAGCTTTGGAAGGCGACGAGTTCCAGTAGCACCCAGGTATGGGCGCGGGGCATAACCGTGGCTACGTGCGGCGTCCCGAATACCCAACCGCGGGTTCATGCGCCGGCCGCAGCGGCCCGACACGATGAAAGGGTCCCGTGCGGCATGCATTGCCGGTGCCGCAAGCCTCTGCGCCACAAGGGAGTACCGCATGAAAACAGCAACCATAGGTCGGCTGATCCTGGCCGTGACGGTGCTCGCCGCGGGCGGGTGCACCGGCGGGTCACCGGCGGGCGACCAGCGGGCCGAACCGGCCGCGACGGCAAGCGCCGACCCGGCCCGGGTATGGCGGGAGCTGGTCGCCTGCGCTCGCGCCCACGGCCAGGCGAACATGCCCGATCCGGTGGTCGAACCCGGAGGAGGTGCCACTTTCCCGCAGGCGCCTGGATTCAACGCCAAATCCGCGATCGAGGCGGTGCGGGCCGACTGCGGCGCGATCCTGGACCGGCTCCCACCCGGTGCCAATCCGCTGGCTATGCAGCAGGTCACCCACCAGCAACTCGACCTGTATCGCCAGTACTCACAATGCATGCGCGACAACGGTATCGCCGACTTCCCCGACCCCAACGCCGAGGGATCGTGGAGCCTCCCCTCGGGCTTCTGGACACCCGATCGCCAGCGGCAGGACCCGATCGCGCGCAACGTCTGCGAGCCGCTACGCCTTCAAGCGGACTCCCTGCGGTGAAGCACATGTACCGCTGCGTGGTTGCCGCCCTGGCCGCCGTCGCGTTGGCCGGCAGCGCGCTGACGGGTTGCGACGCCGCCACCGCCCCCACCTCGTCCCCGGCGGCGGGTGGATCCGGGTCGGTCAGCGTCATCGCCAAAGGGCTGCGGATCCCTTGGGGGATGGCATTCCTGCCCGACGGCACGGCTCTGGTCACCGAACGCGACAGCGGCCGGGTCCTGTCCGTGACCCCCGGCGGACAGGTCCAGGAGGTGTATCGCCTGCCGCGTTGGCCCACCCCGGACGGCTCGATCGGCGTGCGGGCCGGCGCCGAGGTGGGACTGCTGGGCATCGCCGTGCCGCCCACCTACACCACCGACCGGTGGGTGTACCTCTACTACACCAGCTTCGCCAGCCGGCCGAAGGTCAGCTCGGACAACCGGATCGTCCGGTTCCGGATCGGCCAGACAGACCTCGAACCGATCCTGACCGGGATCCCGGCCGGCGACTTTCACGGCGGCGGCCGCATCGCCTTCGGCCCGGACGGCATGCTCTACATCACCACCGGCGAAACCTTCTACACCCGCAGCATCGCGCAGGACACCGACTCTCTGGGCGGGAAGATCCTGCGCGTTACACCAGAGGGCAAGCCCGCTCCCGGCAACCCGTTCCCCGACTCTCCGGTGTGGAGCATCGGCCACCGCAACGTGCAGGGCATCGCCTGGGATCGGCGGGGCCGGCTCTACGCGACCGAGTTCGGCCAGGACGACTACGACGAGCTCAATCTGATCGAGCCAGGCCGCAACTACGGCTGGCCGCTTGTCGAGGGCGCCGGCTCCGATCCCCGCTTCACCAACCCGATCACCACCTGGACCCCCACCGGCATCGCCTCGCCCAGCGGCATGGCCGTCATCGACGACTGGATCTACGTGGCATGCTTGGCCGGGCAGGTCTTGTACCGCGTCAGCCTCGACGGGCGCACCACCGAACCTCTCTTCAAAGGCACCTACGGCCGGTTGCGCACCGCCACGGCAGCACCCGATGGGTCGCTGTGGCTGACCACGTCCAATCACGACGGCCGTGGCCGACCCGGGCCGGACGACGACAAGATCCTGCGCCTGATCCCGTAATCGTTGACTAAGGCTTGACCCGCGCCGGGCGTCACCACCCGGCGCGGGCCTTGGTCACTACAAGTTGGCGCAGTAACCGATGCTGAAGGTACTGGCGCCTGGAGCCAGGTTCCGGTTCCAGCTCACGCCGTCGATCCGATAGCTTCCGTTGGGAAGAAGCTCCCGATCGAAGTTCCAAGCGGTGTAGACCTCGCCCTCGATGTGGATCAGACCGCTCCACTCGATCGGCTCGGCGCGGTGGTTGGTGGCGGTGATGGTGGCGCAGTAGCCACCGCCGCTGTCGGACGGCCATTGGGTGAATCTGGTCACCGTGACGTCCACATTGGACCCACGCACCAGCCGGCCCACGCCCCACCGGGCCGTGGACTGGTAGCCGATGCCTTCCTGCTCGGCCCAGTTCCGGATCGCCGTCCGGGTGCCGTTCGACGCGTCGTTGACCTGGAAGTCAAGGCCGTGGAACGTGTCGAGGCCACCGGATTCGAGCAGGCTGATCGCCGCCTCGACACGGTAGCCCGTGCCGGTGCGGACCGCTGCGCTCTGCAGCCGGCCCGCCTGGAACGCCTCGTCGCCGGTGCCGAAGGAGACAGTGTTGTCGGCGTTGATCCGGATCTGGGTGTCGTCGAAGCGGAAGGCGCCGTTCTTGGCGTTGCCGGCGTCGACGTAGATCTCGACCGAGTCCTGGGTCCACGGGTCGGAGCCGGAGACGTCCACCACCGGATCGGTGACCTCGGCGAGCACATAGAGCGTCTGGCCCCGCCACATGGTGCGGACCCGGGCGATCGCGCCATTGGTGCCGGAGACCTGCTTCTCGGTGGTAACCACGCCCGCGTGCGCCCAACTGTCGTCGATCGCGGCGTCGATGATAGGTGCGTTGGCGACCTCGTACACCTCCAAATAGGACAGTTCCTCAACCAGAGTGAGAGTGCCCATCGCACCCGGTGTGTTCCAGGCCGACGTGACGCCGTTGTCGGTGACCCGCACATCGAAGGTGCGCGTGCCGCCCTGGGCGGCGCCGGTCAGCGGCAGGTGGGCGACAAGGTGATAGCCGCCGTCCCGCGATGCCGCCACGGCCGGCACGTCACCGGTGCCGGTCCGCGAGACCTGGTAGGTCACGTCGTTGAGGACGAAGCTGACCCGGTCGTCGCTTGAGGCGGTGGCGTCGGTGACCGTGACGTAGGCCGTCAGGTGGTCCGGCGCCCAGCGCAGCTGGAATTGCGCCTTGTTCTCCACCTTGTGCAGCGGAAGCTTGCGCCAGGTGAGATCTGTTGTGGCGTTGGCATTTATGGCTACGTTGCCGGCGAAGACGTTGGCCGTGCGCAGCCGGGCGGGCAGATCGCCGTCCACGGCACCGAAGTACGCGGGCTTGGCCCGCAGGTTGTCGCCGAAGATGAGCGGCGCGCCGCTGCTGGAGCGCCACGACCGTCCGTCGAGGAGACCCCACACGGTGACCGAGAACAGGTCGTCGGCGTGCGCCCGGAAGATCCGGAAGGCATCACGGTAGAAGTAGCCCTGCTCGATCAGATTCGCCTGGGTCACCGGAGTGCCGGTGGTGACGTCCAGTTCGGTGACGGCCTGCTTCACCGGTAGATTCGCGAACGCCGCCAGCGCGGCGTCCAGGGTGCTGACCGGTGTGGCGAGCGAGAGGTGGAACTGGTGGCCAACCCCGTCAAGGGGTACGCCGCGCGCCAGCAGCCGTTGGATGAGCGCCTTGTAGCGGGCCTGCTTGCCGCCCTGCTCGGTGTTGTAGTCGTTGATGAAAAGCGTGACCGGATCGGCGTTCGCGACGGCATAGACGTTGTTGAACGCCTCGTCCGCGTACTGGAACGTGAGGTCGATGTAGTTCTCACCCAGGATCCGGTACCACTCGCTGCGGCGCAGGCCGTCGGCGAACTCACCGCTGTCGCTGACCACCTCGTTGACCGCGTCGAACGCGCGCAACGGGTTGGTAGCCGAACCGAACAGGCCGTAACGCTGGCTGAGCGACTGCGCGATGTTGAAGACGTGGGTACGCAGCCGGTCGCGCAGTATCTGCTGGTGTGCCGCCGAGTTGGTCAGCGGCTGGCCGGCTGAGTCCTGGAAGAACCAGGCCGGGGTCTGGTTGTGCCAGACCAGCACGTGGCCGTAGACGCGAATGTTCTTGTCCCGGGCGAAGTCCATCAGCGCCAACGCCTGATCGTGCGGGCGGAAGTTGCGCTGGGCGTCGTACCACGCCTCGGGTTTCATATGGTTTTCCGGGGTGATCTGGTTGAAGTGCTTGGCCAGCAGCTGGGCGGCGCCGCCAACCGTCTCCCGGCTGTCGATCGCGACGCCGACCGGGAAGTCGACGGTGTTGTGGATAGGGGTGAGGTCCTCGATGACCGGCGGCTCCGGCACCCGGACGATGATGTCGTCGACGAGGAAGTCGCTGGTGTTTCCGGTCGCGCCGCCCTGGTAGCGGGTCTCGAAGTAGAGCAGTGCGCTGTCCGCGGCCGGCATGGTGAAGCTGGCGGTCACCTGGGTCCATCCGGTGTTGGTGACCGTCGTGAACCGGGACAGGGTGCTGAACGACTGGCTGCCGCTCCTGGTGGTGGCGAGGCTGAGCCAGATCTCGTCGATCGGCTGGCCATCGGCGAACCGCAGCCATGCGCTGAAATCGTAGGTCACGCCCGTGTCGAGCACGGTGGTGACGTCGTGGCCGAGGCCGGCGCCCTGGTTGACCCGGTCGGTGACCAGAGCCGCGGACGCCCCGCCGTGCGCGCCTCCGGTGAGCCTGACCGTCGGGGCACCCGGGCCGCCGTTACGCGGGCCCCAGCCGTCGAGCCCGTCCTCGAAGTCGGTGTCGATGACGACGGTGCCCGGCTCCGGTCCGGGCGGTCCGGTGTCCGGCTTGGTGATTCGAATGTCGTCCACGAGATAGGTCGCGGTCGCTTCGGCGGCCTCGAGATAGACCTGGAACCCGGCCCGGTCGGCGTCGGCCGGAACCGTGAACTCGCCCGTGACCGTGGTCCACCCGGCCGCATTGATCGTTGTATTGCCAATCCAGGTGAAACTCGGCTTCATCACGAACCGGAAGGCGGAGGAGGCCGGGCCGCCCGCGGCGAGCCGGACCCGGGCCGAGAAGGTGTGCGTGACTCCCGGATCGAAAATGCCGGCCGGGCTCTGGATCCCGTCAAAACCATTGGCCCGGTTGGATACCTGAAGCGCCTTGCCGCCATCGGCATCCACCACGGTCAGGGTCGGGCCGCCGCTGCGGAACCAGGTCCCCGTGGTGCCATCTTCGAAGTCGACGGCGCTTACAGTGATGGTCCCGGGCGCGGTGTCAGGCCCGGTGATGACGACGTCGTCGAGCAGGAACGGCGTGTTCCCCTCCGCCTCGACGTAGAGTGTGGCGGCGCTGAGCCCTTCGGGCATCGTGTAGTCGCCGCCGATGCGCACCCAGCCGTCGGCGGTGGTCGGGATGTTGCCGCCGACCCAGGTGTAGGTATTACTGCCGCCCGCCGGGGTCGCCTCGACCGTGAAGTGGACGCCGGCGGTGCCGGCGGTGCCGGCCGGAAGTTTCGCCCAGGCGATGACCGAGTACGGCACGCTCGGTTGGAACAGTGCGGTTGCGCTGGTCGCCGTGCCTTGCCAGTTGGCGGTGCGGCCGGTGACCGACAGGCTGTTTCCGCTTTCGTGGCCCTCAGCCACGATGCCGAGGGTCACGTTACCGCGTGGCCCCCAGGGGGCGAACGAGCCTGACTCGAAGTTGTTGGAAAGAAGGGTTTGCGTGGCCGCGGACGGAGCCGGTGCGGCGACGACGGCCGCGACGAGGGCGAGCGTCGCGCACATCGAGACTAAGCTTCGCGATCTGCGCCGTAATCTGCGCCGTGATCTGTGACGGAGGTACCGGAAGAGCATCGGTGGTCCTTACGCGAAATGGGACGGTGAAGGGGGCGCCTGGCGTTCGGCGCGTGCATGCTGACACTACTGTGGCCACCAGTACTTCCGGAAGATTTCCGGAAGCACAACCGCTCGGCGCCGGCAAACCCGCCGCCAGCTGGACCGATAGATCGTCCGAAATAGACATTGTTCATAGATTTATTCGCGCAAGCCGCGATCCGGTCCGTGCAGCCGCGACACGGATGCGGCCCATGGTGAAGGTGGCGATGTCGGCTCGCCCGTCGCCGTTGAAATCCGACTTGGGCGTGTTGATGGCCGAGTCGATGACGCCGTAATTGAACAGGGTCCCGCCGATGTTGACGGTCGTGTCGCCGCGGGTGGCCCATCCTTCGCGCTCGTTCGTGCCCTGGAAGAAGGTCCAGCCGCCGAACGTCTTGTTGTTGATGGGAATCGCGGTGTCCACCCCAGTAGATACTGAAGTGCGTGTGCGGGCCGGTGGAAAAGCCGCCGCAGGACACGTCGATGCTGATGTTGCCGAGGAAGGAGCCGCGAGGCAGCCAGGCTCCGCCCGGTTTGACGTTGTTGGCCAGGTGGTAGTAGTCGGTGGAGAACCCGGTGGCGTGGTAAACCCTTACCCAGCCGGGGTTTCCGGGCTGGGAGCACATGGCGTACGTGGCGGCGAGGTCGACGGCCTCGCGCGCCCCGCCGTGCGGGCCGCTGGTCAGGGCCCAGCTCTGGCCGACCGGCCACGGCAGGGACAGTCCGATGTAGGGGTCGTTGGGCGCGGCCTGGATCCCGATGCCGCCGGTGTTCTTGGGCGCCAACAGGTCGCGCTCGATCGTGGTGAGGACCGAGGTGGGCGCGCTGTTGCGTAGGGCGGCGAATTCGCTGCTGTACTCCAGGCCGACCCGCCAGGTGGAGCCCGTGCGATGGGCGACGTACAGCCAGGCCTTGGGGTATGCGTCGGTGTTGGGGTCCGGGTGCAGCACGGCCGAGCCGAAAAGGTTGAAGAACTTATATCTGTCGATCTTCGTCGGGATGACTATTCGAATACTATGCGGAAGCTAAGTGCGAGAAATCGAACGGGTACGCTGTGGCCCGGAGGTGCAGACACAAAGATGTCGGAGATAGAACGCAACCTGTCAATACTCATTGACTTCTATGCTCAGGCCGGCGTTCCGCGTGCCAGGTTCGCCCCACCCGCCACCGCGCAAGACTTCGCCGTTTACCGTGACGCGTTCGGCGAGGAGGTTCCGGCTGGATTGGCTGAGATATACGCCGTGATCGGCAGCGGGCCTCTGCTGAATGACGATCTGCTCAGCATCGAGCAAGTCGTTGCCACTCGCCGGATGTGGGACGGGATCATAGCCGAGTCGGATGACCCTGACAGCGACTACCACGAGTCCATCACGTCGCTGGACCCGGACGCGGTGTCGGCTCTCTACTGGAAGTCCGGCTGGGTTCAGTTCGCGATGGATGGTGGCGGCAATGGCTTCGCGGTGGATCTGGTACCCGAGCCCGGCGGCACTGTCGGCCAGGTGATCAACGTTGGTTCGGATGAGGACTACCGTGCGGTGCTTGCCGTATCCGTGGCGGACTTCCTGGCCCGCATCGTACGGCTGACCGGTTCGGGGAGGGTCAGCCTGTCCGACGACGGATACACGCGAATCGATGATGATGACACGGTGCTGACGGCACTTTGTGAGTCCCGGGATAGTCGTTAGGGAGTCATGTCCGGCTCCGGCCCACCGTCACATCACTGTATTCCGGTTGCCCACAGACGAAATGACGGCCTAACCTCACGACCATGCGTTCCATGCCCGCGCCGAATCCTCGGACCCGCCCGTGAGCGCCCGCCTGGCGGAGGCCGCCCGGCAGACCGTGGCGATCGCGGAGTCGGGCCGCTACCGAAACAGCCTCGGTGACGAGGTGAGCATTCGCGAGGCGGTAAGAGCGGCGGTCGCCGGCACCCGGCTGTACCTGCCGGATACGAAACTGGGTGACGCCATCGCCGATAGTGACAGCGCGCCGCAGGTTGAGGTCACCGACGAGTCCACGCTCGCGGCCGCGCGGCGCGTCGGGCCGGGCGCGGCGTGCCTGGTGTTCGCGTCGGCCAAGAACCCCGGCGGCGGGTTCCTCGGCGGAGCCAAGGCCCAAGAGGAGAGCATCGCCCGCTCGTCGGCGCTGTACCCGTGCCTGCGCAGCGCTCCGGACTTCTACGCCTTCCACCGCGCCCAACGCGACCTGCGTTACAGCGACCGGGTCATCTACAGCCCGGATGTGCCCGTGTTCCGCGACGACAAGCTGGCACTGCTCGACAAGCCATACCCGGCAACGTTTCTGACCGCCGCCGCGCCGAACCTCGGTGCCATCATGCGTAACGCGCCGCACCTCGCCGACGACGTCCCGGCAGTCTTCGCCCAGCGCACCCGCCGCGTGCTGCGGGTCGCGGCCGCGCACCACCACCGGCGGCTCGTGCTGGGCGCGTGGGGTTGTGGGGCGTTCGGCAACGATCCGGTCCTTGTCGCCGGTGTGTTCGCCGAGGCGCTGCGTGAGGGCGCCGCCTTCGATCTGGTGGTGTTCGCGGTCCGCGACAACCTGCCCGGAACCCCGGCCTACCAAGCATTCGTGCGGCGGTTCGGGCATTGAGAGTCAGCACACGGATCGCTACGCCATCCACAACTGAGGCCAGCGGGGGATGCGTCGAAGTCGAGTTGGGTGCACGATCGGCGTGTGGACCCGCTGACCGACTTCCTGTATCAGATGTACCTTGCCGTGCTGGAAGAGTCGCCGCTGTACCAGATCCCGCGCGGTTCGACCGACCTGGTTCCCGGCGGCCCGGTCATGCACGGCCCGTGGCCGGCGGCCACCTGCGCGGCGGTGCTGACCATCTGGTATGCCTTGGGGTGGATCGGTCTGTACTACCCGCAGATGCCGCCCAAATGGAACGTCACGCCGGCTCAATGGTGTACTCGGTTGGTCGATGGTGATGTCCTGCCCCCGGCGGACGGGCAGACCCTGTTGGCCCAACCGCGACGATGGGTCGCCGGCCATGCCGACGGGCATGCGTGCCTGTACTGTACGGAGACTGGCCAAAACACACCATGGCAGCAGTGGTACGTGGTGGCACTGGAGACGACTCAACAGCTTCCGATCACCGAACGCAAGCCGTGAGCTTCTTGTGGGTTGTGAGGCTATGGGAGCCGACCGATGACTGTTGCCAGGGCTCGCAGGCTCGCGCATCGGGTGCATCAGGGGCAGCTGTTCGAGGGTGGCGGGCCCTTCGTCGATCACCTGGCGCGGGTCGTGGAGCGGGTGGGCGAGTGGACCGCCGATCCCGTGACGCTCCAGGCGGCCTGGCTTTACGCCTGCCGTGAGCTGATCGGCGTCGAGGACCTGGTGCAGGCCCGGGTGGCGACCGACGTGATCCGGGTCGTCGAGGTGCTCCGCCGCCGCGATGAGCTTCCCGCGCAACACGTTGACCGGATTGTGCACATACGCCGGGCGACGCTGGTGTGGTACGCCGTGCTCATCGACCGGCACCGGCACCTGGCCGGCGGCCATGGATACGAGTGGTGGCGCGAGCATCATGAGCGGCTGGCCGACGCGCTGTCCCTCCCCCGCCCTCCGGCCAAACCAGCCTCGGGCGAGGATGAGTCCGACCCGCGAGCCCTTCCAGGGTTGCTGGCGGCTCGCGCGAGCGGCAAGGACAACGCCGGCGCCAACGCGGCGATCTACCGCATCGTCACCAAGCCCGGCAACGCCGCCTCACCACAGGTAACCGAGCTGGTGGCGCGGTGGTGGGACTCGGCCGATCCATGGGAGCAGGCGATCGCCGTAAGAGCCGTCGACGACCGTGCCGCGCTGATGGCCAAACTGAGCTCGCCGCACCACCTGGTGGTCCACGCGGCGATCGAGGGACTTCACGGTCCGCACGACACGGCGGAGATCGAAGCGTTGGGGGCCACCGTTTCCCGCCCCGACCCGGGCTGGTCGCCGCAGCGGGAGGCCGCCATAAGGCGGCTGGTCGAGATCGGTGGCCCGAGGGCGCTGGCCGCGCTGGACGGGTGTTTTCTTGCCCCGGGCCGCCCGCCGTGGCGGCTTGACCGGGATTGGTTGCGGCGCAACGGGGAGCGAGTGACCGGGTTTCTCGTCGAACGCCTCACGGAACCAGCCTGGCGCCTGGAGGCGACCTACGCGCTCGGTGAACTGCGCGCCCGGCAGGCCGTTGGCCCGCTTTGCCAAGCGTTGACGACGGCCGAGTACGGCTGGGTGTTCTTTATCGAGGCGCTGGGCAAGATTGGGGCGGTCGAGGCGGTGCCCGTCCTGCTCGAGCATGCGCGCCACCACGACCATGAGGTACGCGACCACGCGTTACGGGCGTTGGCGCACATCGACGATCCCCGGGTCGGGCCGGCCGCGATCGCCGCCTGCTATGACCCGCACCCGGAGGTCCGCGACCGCGCCGCCCGGGTGCTTGCCCGGCGTGGCGACGAGCGGGCCGTCCCGCAACTGATCCGCCTGTGCGATACCCACCACGCGCCGATCGCGGCCGAAGCGCTGGCCCGCGTCGGGGATGCGCGTGCGGTTCCCACGTTGTGGCGGCTGTTCGCGCAGGCGCCCGACCGGCTGACCCGGCATGCGGCCGGGCGGGCGCTGGCCCGCATCGACGAGGCGAGAATGCAGTATGTGTACGGGGCCCGGGTGGAGGTGCGACGAGCGTACATGTGGCTGCTCGGCCACAAACCACAGTGGAGCCCGCGTCACCACCTGGTCCACGGGCTACACGACGAGGACGCCGGGGTGCGGGTACGGGCAGCCGAAGCGCTTGCGCACCTAGGGGATCCGGCCACCGTCGAACGCATCCAGCCGCTGCTGGGCGATCCGGATGCGCGGGTACGGCGAGCGGCGGCCGCGGCGTTGCAACGGTTGGCGCGGTGAGTACCACATCTGGCTTTCTGCCGTACAGGATGTGGATGGCGTTTTGCATAGTGGAGGTATGCCGATCGTCGAGGTCAGCGCGACCGGTGTGCGGTCGGCCGTGCTGCGGCTGTCAAGGCCGGCCACGCCGTTACGGTTTGAGCTCTACTCAATGATCCATAATCGACTCGGTCGACGACCTGATGGGTTTGCTTGGCGACCAACGCGACCGGCTGCTCATCGCCGCTCTGAACGAGATCCACCGGCAGCGCCACAGTGAGCCGATCACCGTCGGGGTTGTCTACGGTGCCCGGCATGTCGCACCAGCCGTGCACGGCATGCGCGCGCTACACAACTACGGCGTGCGTAGCGCCGAGTGGCTGACCGTCTTCGGTTTCTAAAGCCAGGCCATCCAAGCCGGATAACCAACAGCGAGTGGACAGGCTTTCAGCTGTAGATGGACAGCCGGTACCCGTCGGGATCCTTCAGCCAGGCGTGGCGTGCACCCCACGGCATGTCCGCTGGTGCGGTGTCGAACACGATGCCTTGCGCGGACAGTCTGGCGTAGTCCGCCTCGACGTCGCGCACCTTGATAACGATCTCGATTCCCGCAGCCCCGACCTGGTCGAGCGGCCGCTGCTCCAGCCCCATGTGAAAGCCGTCGCCGCCGCCGAGGCGAAGGTAGTCGCCCTCATCGAGGAGTACGGCCAATCCCAACTGGTCGGCGTAGAAGCGCCGGGAACGGGCGAGATCTTCGACGTGGATAAATAGGTGGCTCAACTCGGGCATGCGGCAACGATACGCGACAAGACACGGCCGCTGAGGGCTGGCGGCATCGACCGTCCAAAGCAGACCTGAAGTAGATCCATGCGGTCCGAGTGGGTCTTGACACCGCGGCCGACAATACCGGTCATGCCCAGGTTCATGCGCCGCCGCCGCAACGACTCGCACCGGCCCGTGACCGCGTCCGGCGGGCTCGCAGCCGAGCTGGCCCGTATCGATGCGGAGTACGAGGCCGAGGCGGAGCGGATCCGGGCCCAACGAGAGGCGACCGTGCGCCGTTGGAGGCCCCTCTATTGGCCGTTGATGCTGTCGGGCATGGCCTTGTTCGTAATGGCCTATCTGGTCAGCACGGGCGGTGGCCGGGTCTACCTGGTGTTGGTGTGCTCGGTGTCGGCGGTGGTTAATGCCACGGCCATCTACGCGGCGATCTGGAGCGACGAGAAATTTTGGTGGCGGTGGCGGTCGGGTATCGGGTCGGGCCTAGCCGTGGTGGGTTCGCTCCTTCTCATCCTCGTCCGTTGGTGACCGGCCATTTCGCGTGCGGCTCTCAAGCCCGCTACGGTACCGGCATGGGCAGCCGGGAGACCCCACGGAAAGGCGTTCGGCGAGACCTTACGATCACCGCGGCCATAACGTGCCTGTCGCTGGCGGCGGTGTGGTGGTCGACGCGACCGTCACTGGCCGCCCTCAGCGCCTCCCGGGGTACCTCTGGGGAGATGTGGGCCTGTCCGGCAATCTTGCCAGCCCCGCCATCGTGCTATCCCGCTTGGCACCTCCAGGTGGTCGCGGTCCTCACGGTCGTTGTCGTAGCCGTGCTCGCCGGCGCCGTCCTGGTGATCCGTAGGCGAGGTGGGGCAACAGGATCCACGTTTGCGTTCGTGGTCCTCATCGGCCTGTGTGCCTGGTTCGTCGGCGCCTTCCCGACTCGGTTCCTTCCCATCTGGTGAGGCAATCGCCGTGGCCCGCGCTTGCGGACAGTCCGGGGATGCGGGTTGGCGCCCGCACCCCCGAGTGCGTGGTTTACCGGCGCAGGCCCAGACGCTGGATCAGGGTCCGGTAGCGCTCGACATCGTTGTCGCGCAGATAGTTGAGCATCCGCCGGCGGCGGCCGTTGAGCATCTGCAGTCCCCGGCGGCTGTGGTGATCCAGCTGATGGGTACGCAGATGCGCCGTGATGTCGGCGATCCGGTGGGTCAGCAGAGCGATCTGAACCTCCGGCGAACCCGTGTCGCCGGGGAAGGTCGCGTACTCTTCGATGATTGCTTGCTTGCGGGCGGCTTCGAGCGCCATGATCTCCCTTAGGTACGAAGGTCGATCAGCGCGAGCGGTGAGCCGCGGCCGGGCGTGGGCGCGGTGTTGTGCGCGCGATGTTTCAGGGTCGACCGGCGGGCCGGACACGCTGACGCTGACCGAAAGCGTTGTGGTCACCTTGGTCAGAGGTGGCAGACATGTCCGTCTCCTTCCTGTGCGAGCGTCCGGCGGAACCCGGCACCGGCCCGATGTTACACGAGCCGGCAGTTGTGCACCGACCTATGTGGAGTGTGCGGATCTGACGATCGATTTGCCTTTTTGGTACCCGGTGGGCAAGGGTGTGATCGTGTCAGACGAACGTGTGGTCGGCTACAACGGGATGTTCGCCAAACCCGAGGATGATGCCCGTGTTTCGGGCAACCCGATCGGTGAGCTGGCGACCATTCGCCAATACCTGTCCAATTACCGGCTCACCCTCGGCATGAAATGCGAAGATCTGTCGCCGCGGCAGCTGGCCGCCCGGTCGGTGCCGCCGTCCACGTTGAGCCTGCTCGGTCTGATCCGCCACATGGCCCGGGTGGAACACAACTGGTTTCAGCGGTCGCTACAAGGCCATCTGGAGCTGCCTCGACTGTTCTGGTCCCCGGACGACGACGACCTGGACTTCAACGGCGCGGTCGCTGACCCGGCCGTGGTGGAGGAGGCGTTCGCTGTCTGGAAGGCGCAGATCGCGGCGGCCGACCAATGGCTGGACGGGCCGATCGACCTTGAGGCCATGGTGGGGACGCCACGCGGCGACGGACAGGCCAGCGTGCGCGACATCCTCATCCACATGATCGAGGAGTACGCCCGTCATTGCGGGCACGCCGATCTGTTGCGCGAGTGCATAGACGGCCGCACGGGCCAGTAGCCCCATTCGGGCACGGCCGCTGATCGGCCGCTAGGGTCGAGGCCATGTCTGTTGAGGTGATTGAGGAAGCTCTCGCGTTGATCTGCGGAAAATACATCTTCCCCGACAAGGCCGTGGCTGCGGCCGACGCTATTCGTATGCGCAGGGATGCCGGCCAGTACGAAGGCCTCACCGAGCCGGAACTCGCCGAGCGGCTCAACACCGAACTGTTCGAGTTGTTCGCCGACAAACACCTTCGGTTCCATGTCAGTGACACCGAAATGCAGGCGGTGATGACCGAGGCGGATGTGGTGTCTTTCTGGCGGGAAGAGTCGCGACTTGAAAACTACGGCATCGCCAAGGTCGAACGCCTCGACGGCAACATCGGATACCTTGACATCCGCCACCTCCCCTACGCCAGCGACGGGGGCGACGCCATCGCCGCCGCGATGGCACTTGTCTCTCACACCTATGCGCTGATCATCGATCTGCGTAAGAACACCGGCGGCGAGCCGGACGGCGTCACCTTCTGGAATAGTTACCTGTTCCCCGACGACAAGACCCATCTCAACGACGTCTACGACGGTGCCAGCGGCCAAACCCGGCAGTACTGGAGCCTGGCCCACGTTCCGGGCCAACGATATCTGGGCCGTCCGGTCTATGTGCTCATCGGCGAGAAGACTTTCTCCGCCGGTGAGACGTTCTGCTACAACCTCAAAGCCCAGGGCCGGGCCACCCTGATCGGTCAGACCACCCGCGGCGGCGCGCATCCTGTCGGTGTCTTCCCCCTCACGCCGACGCTGATCATCACTGTGCCGAACGCCAGATCCGTCAACCCGGTCACCGGGACCAACTGGGAGGGTGTGGGTGTGGAGCCCGACCTCAAAGTGCCCACCGAAGAGGCCTTCTCCGTGGCGTACCGCAAGGCGCTTGAGCATGCTTTGACCACCGCGGCCTCGGCCAGCGTGCTCGCCGAGATCCGGGCCGCTCTGGCCGAACAAGGTACCGAATGACTTTTAAGCCTCCAGGATCTGCCAGCAGGCGTCTCGCGCGGTGGCCAGCTGGTGCGGATCGAGATCTGTAAATATCCATGCGTACCGGTGGGCCGGTGGCCGGACCGGGGCGCTGCCGATGGCGGACAGCGCGTCGGCCACCAGTTTGGCGCCTTGGACAAGCGAAACTCCGATTTCGAAGACGGGTAGGAGATCGCCTGGCACCACACCCTGGGCCCGTTCGCGTACCTCCGCGGCGTACAGGTGACCATCCTGGTCGGGGACCATCATCAGGCCGGCCGAGCGGGGTCGCCGCCCGGAAGCCAGCAGGTTCGCCACCATCGTCAAGCACACATGGCGGACCATGGTCAGCTGCTCAGGTTGCAGCCGGCCAAGAACCGGCGCGAGCCGTGTTGCGGCCACCACCGCCTTGGCCCGCGGGTCAGCCCGGTCGGATGGGGCGCTGACAAGCCGATCCAGGACGTGGGCGGTGTTGGCCAAGGCGATGACCGCCTCGTAACCGGCGACGAGCGGCGCTGGCACCAGAAACTCGGCCAGTTCGCGGGCGGCGGCCGCTCCGAACGGGACCGGCCGGGTATCGGCTTCCTCCGGCTCCACGGGCGTGGCTGGAGGCTCGGCTTGCGGTTGCCAGACAACGCTGACGTACCAGTAGACCGGTGACCGGGCCGACCGTGGCTCGAACTGGTACAGCGTCACCCCTCCCCCGGCGCCGGCTCGCCACAGCGTGTACTGCGCGGTGCCGCCCAACGGGTTGCCGGCGGTCAGAACCCGTGGGACCGCACCGAATGTGCAACCGTACTTCCGGAGCCGCTGCAGATACCCGGTGAACGGCCCGGTCGATCGGCGCCAGGCCGCGTGTTCGGCGGAGCCGTCCTGGTACCGCTCGGCCAAAACGAGGGTCGCCTCATCAGGTACCGGAAAATCAAGGGGAAATCCAGGCGGAAGGCAGCGGTCGTCGAGCTCGGCCAGCGGCCGCATGCCGCCGTACCGGTCGGCATTGGCGTCGTACTCGAACGCGGCCTCCCGCCGCCGCTGCGGTTCCAGCCGACCGTCAACCCCGGTGCCGGACAACCGGTCCAGCACAATCCGCACCACCAACGCGGCGTACCGGGTCTCATCCTTCATGTCCAAGTACAGGACCGGCACGCCGTCCTCGTCACGCACGTCACACCGGTTGGCCAGCGCATCGTCGGGCTCGTCGGGGTGCCGGATTTGGCTGATCTGCGCCGCCGCGTCCCGCAGCGCGGCGCGAGCAGCGGCCGGGTCACTCGCCTCGTAGACCGCCAGCGCGACGCCGGACGAGTGCTCGGCAACGTAGGAGACAAGTGCCGGCTCATCGATGTGTGGCACCAGATGATGGTGCCACACAGACCTACCTACCTGTCGGGCGGAACTCGTCGTCGACCAGACCCAGGCGGTGAGCCAGGATCCCGGCCTGGACCCGATTGCGCAACGAGAGCTTGTCCAGCAATGCGACGATGTGAGTCTTGACCGTCGTGACCCCGAGATGCAGGCTCGCCGCGATCTCGGCGTCACCAAGCAGGGCAACACGTTCGCGCATCCCGGTCAGGCCGTGACCGGACCGGGGAAGGCCGGAGACCGCTCGCGCGGGCTTGTCGTTGCGTATGTGTGCCCGCAACGATTCCGGTGGCGTGACCACGACTCTTACCAAGCTGGGGGTACCGGGTCCGGCGTGATTGAGCACATTGGTCAAAGCCTCACCGATCACCCGCGCCACCGTGACCCGTGCCAGCGTGGACACCTGCGCGAGCCTTCCGTCGATCTCCACGTCGATGGGCAGCCCGGCCGCCCGCATGCGTTGCACCACTTCGGTCATGGCCGATTCCGGGTCGGGCAGCAGCCCGTCGCCGTCGGCGGCGTCCGGATCGCGCAGCATCGACAGCAGTTCGCGCAGCTCGACAAGCACCCGCCGCCCGGTGGTGGCCACCATCGTGCTCGCCTCCGGAACACTTACGCCGCAAGAGTTCCCACCCGACCCGCGGGACTGGCACTGGCTGGTCAAGACACCCGCACCGCTGAGTTGGGCCGATGTGAAGCGGCTCAACGAGTCCGGCATCGTCGTGGTCTCGCGCCAGGTGCTGGCCCACCCGCCGGGCGAGGCGGAACGGTACCAGGAAATGAATCCGGCGGATGCGGGACTGGCTGGACCCGCCACAGCCGTTCTGGTCAGCGGGATGGCCATGCTGGAGATCGTCCTGTTGGCGGGTCCGGCTTTCGCCGTCGGTGCGCGGCCTGGTCACGGCTCCGCTGGCCGTCATGGCCACGACCAGCCGGGTACCCACCGAAGCCGAGCAGGATCGGCTGCAGGCCTCGATCGGGCGTGACTTCCAGGTCTACGTCGAACGCGGGCCGCAGTCGCATCCGGCGGCACTGCTGCTCCTGGCGATCATCGCCGGGGTCATCGCGCTGGGCGCCTCGGCGATCGCAACCGGGCTCTGCGCCGTCGACCGCGGCGCCGACCATGCCACCCTGGCCGCGGTCGGAGCCTCCCCACGGGTACGCAGAACGTTGGCGTTGAGCCAATCCGGCGCGATCGCCGGGCTAGGCTCGCTTCTGGGCACGGCGGCCGGGCTCGGCGCGGCGGCGGCGGTTCTCTTCGCGCTCAACCAAAGTTACGCCGCGACCTGGCCGGCTCCCGAGCCCTATCCGGTCGCTGTGCCGTGGCTCAACGTCGGCGTCGCCCTTGTCGCCGTGCCGCTGGTCGCCATGCTCGGTGCCGCGGTATTCACGCGCTCACGCCTGCCCATCGAACGCCGAAGGCCTCAGCGGACCTAGCGATGTCAGTCCAGGCAAGACTCGTTGCCCTCAGGGTCGGTCATCACTATGAAGCCGGCGCTCATGGGTGGAAAGTGTCCCGCTGAACCCGAGAGGGTCGCCGCTGTCCAGGGCCGACAACCCTCCCCAGATCCTTAAACCACCTCGTACCACATGTCGTAGAGGGCCGGACCCACCCCCCACGGGCTCTGCACCTTGTGCACTCCCGTGCCGATTTCGCTGTCGAAGATGAACCACACCGCCATGTGGTCGTCCCGGCCGGTGAGGCCGCCGTCGTCTTCCCACAGGTCGATCTGGATGACGCCGTCGAAGCCGGTCCAGTACTCGATCGACTCGGTGTCACCATCGTCCACATTGGACCCGGACCAGATCCGCGCCCCGTTGACGACCAGATAGGGTTCGTCGGAGCCGAAAGTGTCGTTCTGGAAAAGGCACTTGAGGTTGATGATGTGCAAAGTGACCGTTTGAATGCCGGGCGAGGCGACGGCCGCGGGCGGGGCGACCATCATCATCGCCGCGCCGAGCATGGCGACCGCGACGAGCCGCAAAACCCTTGCGGCGCTCACGGGTTCACCACCTCGTAGCGCAGGTCGTAAAGGCCGGCCGTGTACTGGCTCCTCAGCGTGTGGAATCCGGATCCGAGCTCGCCGGAGAAGATGAACCACCGGCCCATGAGGTCGTCGCCGCCGGTCAGGCCGCCGTCATCCTCCCACAGCTCGACCGTCACGACCTCGTCGAAGTCGTACCGGTAGTCCACGAGCTCGATGTCGCCGCGGTCGACGTTGCCGCGGCTCCAGACGCGCTGTCCATTGATGTTGATATACGGTTCGTCGGAGCCGAAGCTGTCGTTCTCGGCCAGGCACTTCAGGTCGAGCAGGTGCAGCTTGGCCACCGTCTGGATCCCCGGGCCGTCGGCCGCGGCCGCGGCCGTCGGGTAGGCGAGATTGACCGGTGCGGCCAACAGGGTGCAGAGTACTACCGCGAGCGTCGCTCGTTTCATTTGAGATGGCTCCCTTCCTGCCTGGACAATACCCATCGAAATATTGAACATTATGAAACGACGACTATGAAGGATAGTCAAGAAGTCAACGACTGCGACAATGAACTAATTCTTGACTTTGACGATCAAGCCGGGATGATCGGTGGCGCCGCGCGAGGTGACCCGCTGTGAGGTGATCGGTGGCCGCTGCACCTGTCACGCAAGCGGGCTATGGCCGCGTCAAGGCGCTGCACGCGTGAGACTTGAGCCGCAACGGCTCGACGCTATCGGCCTGCTGGAGCAATTACGCCAACTCGCGAAGCCTCGGCATGAACGTGAACAGCCATCGGAGATGGTGACATTTGGTCCGGAACGTGTCAAGATTTTTTAGGCAGTTGGTTCATGGATCTTCTGAGTCGTCCGGCAACACCGTTCCCTTTGGGATGTGGATGCGTTAGTCGAGGCAGAATTCGTTTCCTTCGGGGTCGGTCATCACTATGAAGCCGGCGCTCATGGGTGGTTGCGGCTCGAAGCGGCGTACCCTGGTCGCCCCAAGGGCCACGAGCCGGTCGCACTCGGCTTTCAACGCTGCCATCCGTTCCTCACCCTGGAGTCCGGGGGCTGCGCGGACGTCGAGGTGAACCCGATTCTTTGCGACCTTGTTTTCGGGAACCTGCTGGAAGAAGATCCGCGGACCGTGCCCGTCGGGGTCCTCGAGCGCCGATCTCGAGTTGCGCTCCTCCGGCGGCACGCCGACCCGGTCGAGGAACTCGTCCCACGCGGCCAGCGGGTCGGCACCCTCGGGCAGCTCGACCCCGGGCGGGCCGGGGTGGACATAGCCCAGCACGTCACGCCAAAACAACGACAGCGCTTGCGGGTCGTGGGCGTCGAAGGTGACCTGAACGTGACGGCTCATCGGGTTGCTGCGTTCGTAGCGGCTTTCGTGTGCAGATAGAGGTCACGCAGCAGGCAGACCTCGGACAGGTGGTGAATCAGCTCCCGGTGAATGTGTAGTACCAGATCGGCCATGGGCGAATCGGGGTAGGGCTCCTTCTCCCCGACCGGGACCCGCAGCCCCACCTCGCCCAGGCCGCGCACCCCGGCCAACCAGACATCGAGCTGCGCCTCGAGCTGGTCGAGCGCCTCGGCCGCGCTGCCGGCATAGTCCCAGGACTCATACGACGCCGCCGGCGCGCCGAAGTGGGCCGCGTTGCGACCGGCGAGCACGCCGACGATGACGTGTCCAAGGCGCCAGGCGATCGTGGTGAAGGGCGTGGGGACGGGTTGCGGGAAGGCGTAGTCGATGGTGAACTTCCCGGCACCGACCTGCATGGGCGCCGTCGATTTGCCGCGCGGCCACACGCTCCACGCGTCGGGCACCGGCGACCAGAAGTACTCCTCGTCGGTGAGGCCGTCGAGCCGCGCTCGGAGTTGATGGTTCCAGTGGAACTCCCATTGGTCTCGCAGCGTGCGGTTCCAGTCCAGTTCGTCGTCTGCATCCATGGATCTACTCTGGCACGGATTGCGGACAGAACCGGTCCGCAATGCCCGCGTGCGGTGTCTGACTTTGTCTGACATCCAGGACAGGCGCGCTTGCCTCCGACGATGCTGTGACGTTACGGCGCACGAAGCATCCAGCTTGGAGGGAGTGTTGTGAGGAGAACCTTTGCCTTGAAGCGGCTGATGGTGCTCGCGGCGGTGCTGCTTTCGGTACCGGTGGCGGTGGTGGTCTCCGGGCCGGCGGCACCTGCCGGTGCCGCCTCCAGCGTCGGTGGACCGATCACCAGAGCGGAGATCATACAGCGGGCCCGTTTGTGGTACACGAATGGCTATGTCTGGGATCAGGATGCCGTCCATCCGGACCCGGCCGGCAAGCCATACCGATCAGACTGCTCGGGCTTCGTATCTATGGCGTGGCACCTGGCCGATAGCCTGTCCACACCCACGCTGCCCAGTGTTGCTCAGAAGATCGCGGTGTCGGCGCTTCAGCCGGGCGACATCCTGCTGGCCCAGGTGGACGCCAATCACGAGTTCGGGCACACCGCCATCTTCGACAAGTGGGCGGACGCGGCCAAAACAAGCTACTGGGGCTACGACCACGGTGGTGGAGTCCTCAAGTATCAGGTCTATGGCGTGCAGCGACCCGGCGACAGCCGGTTCTACGAGCCCTACCGTTACGGCAACGTTCTGGAGACGCCGACGGGCACGGTCAGTCGCATGTCCGGGTCCAACGGCACCGGCTCGGTGATCGGGACCGTCAACCTGCCGTACTTCACCGGCGCAGTCGGTGTGCAGGCGTACGTCGACGGCGTCGGCCAAGGCGATGTGCCCAGCAGCACCGGCAGCGGCAACCGCAGCTTCACCGCACCGTTCAATGCGTCGGTGACCGCCGCCCACCGGATATGCGTCAAAGCCTGGAACGGCGCGACGTGGACGTCGATCGGGACCTGCCTGGAAACCGCCCGAGGCTACCTGACCGCACTCGGCGGGGCGAACGCCAACGGCACCGCCACCGGTGTGGCCGATGTCCCGGGCCTCACCGACCCGGTCCAGGTCCGGCTTATCGTCAACAACGTAGGGCAACCGACCGCCTTCACCGGCGGCGGCACCGGATACCGGACGTTCACCACCACCTTCACCCGTCAGGGAACCGGCAGCCAGAAGGTATGCGCGCAGGGCAACAGTTACGGCTACTGGCATCCCATCGGCGATTGCCTTTCCACCGCGACCGGTACCTTCAGCTCCATGACGGGTACCAGCGGATCCGGCAATGCGGTAGGCACGGTGAGCGCGCCGGGCTGGTCCCAAGGCATCCAGGTCCGCGCCACGGTCAACGGCGTCGCCCAGCCCTGGCGGTACAGCGATGCGGCCACGCGGACCTACTCCACACCGTTCACGGTCGCGGCCGGTTCGACCAACCAGATCTGCGTCCAGGCCAACACCTACGGCTACTGGACCACGCTCGGATGCCGCAGCCGTACCGGCTGATAGTCCCCAACCCAGCGTCCTTCCCGGACAGGCGCGTTCCCATGCCGCTGTCGGGTGCCTGTGTTGATAGCTTTCCTGGCATGAGAACCCTGTTCGGGGCGGCGCCTGACGGTGCACCGGTTCACCGGTACACCATCGGCTCGGGCCCACTTGAGCTCGAGATCCTCGACCTCGGGGCGTCGCTGCACAGCCTGCACGTCACATGCCCCGACGGGGTCCGGCGCAACGTCGTGCTGGGTCACCCCACCGTCGAGGAGCGGTTGGCGTCCAAGGCCTACATCGGCTCGACCGTCGGCCGCTACGCCAACCGCATCGCCGAGGGCCGGTTCACCCTCGACGGCGCCGAGTATCGCCTTGCGGTCAACGAAGACCCCAACGCGTTGCATGGCGGCCCGGACGGGTTCGACCGCCGCCTATGGGCGCTGATCGAGCACACGCCGTCGCATGTAGCGTTCGGGTTGGAAAGCCCCGACGGGGACCAGGGATTCCCGGGCGGGGTCGCGGTGACCGCGTCCTATACGGTCAACGATGACATCGTCAGCCTGGAGTACACGGCTCGCACCGACGCCCCGACCGTCGTGAGCCTGACCAACCACGCCTACTTCAACCTCGACGGGGAGGGCGCGGGCACGATCGACGGGCACACGCTGAGGCTGCCTTCGCGGCATTACACCCCGGCCCGCCCCGACCTGATCCCCACCGGCGAGCTCGCCGACGTCGCCGGCACACCCTTCGACTTGCGCGAGGGTCCTGTGCTCAGCGGTGTCATCCGGACACCGCACCCGCACATCGTGGCCGCCAACGGCATCGACCATAACTTCGTGGTCCCAGGCGAGGGAGTGCGCCTGGCCGCGACCCTGCAGTCGCCACAGTCCGGGTTGACCCTCACTGTGCACACCGACTGTCCAGCTGTCCAGGTCTACACCGGCAACATGCTCAATGGCACCATCGTCGGCACCGGCGGTACCCTTTACCGGCAAGGCGCGGGCATCTGCTTGGAAACACAGCACTATCCCGACGCGCCCAACCACCCGCACTTCCCCTCGCCGATCCTGCGGCCAGGTCAGCTCATGCGGTCGGTCACGCATTGGCAATTGCGGTAGATCCCTTGCGCTACCGCGCCTCCGCACCTGTCCACCCGGCTCTGGGCCGAGCACGCCGGATGGGAGAGCGTGCTCGCCCGCAAACGCGGCCTACGCGGGCTTGACCGTGCGCAGCGGCACTGGCCGGTCGACCGCACACGCATGGAGCACAGCCGCCTGTTCCGGTACGCGCGAACTTGCACCGCACACTGGACTCAATAGGTGGTCAGGCTCGCCAGTCCACCAGAGATGCCCAGCCTGGATAGGGCACGGGCCAGCCACGATGGTTCATCTGCGCACAGGCCCGCGACGAGGTCTAGCTGGCCCGGCCCGACGGGGCGGCGGTGCAGCACGATCGACTCACGAACCTTGGCGCCGGGCAGGACCCGACGGAACCCAAGCCCTTGCGGCACTTGCGTGTTCACGTTCGTGGCCGTCCCGCCCGGCATGCTCGCCGAGCTGAGGACCACTCCGACGAGGTGCGGATGCATGTCGAACAGCGGTTCCACAAGGTCGCTCAACACGTTTGCCTTGGCCTGCAGAGGCATTTGCGCGAACGGAGTCGTCGACCAAAGGGTGCCATTGTTGTCCTGAACCCACACCCATGCCTCGCCCGCTGCGTGAGTCTGTCTGGCTTTCTTGTCGAGGTCTCGCCAGAGGCGCGGGGCATGCTCCGAATACGAGTGAACGACCTGCCGGTCTGGATTGAAGGTCTTGATCTCCACGAATACCTCGGTGCCAGCGTTGGCCAAGGTGAGGTCGCCCGGGACACCGTCGGGCTTGGATGGCTCCAGCGTGACGTGATGCCCGGCCACGACTCCCTGCGCCGCCAAGCGCACCTGGGTTAGCGCGTGCCGGAAACCAACCTCTTGAAGGTTGGTGCGTAACGACTTTCTGACCTCACCGATTCCACGGACCTTCGCGTCGACCAACAATTGAAGGCTCGCCCAAAGGCCGATCACATTGCCGTACGCCCCGGCCGTACCTTGCGATGGCCAGTAGTCGACGAGACCAGCAATTGCCGTGCGGGCCGCCCGAGCGAGCCAGCCCGGGCCGAAGAACGCTTCGAGATCGCGGGCGGCGCGGGCGCCCACGTCGCGCCCGAGAACGGTCACATCCGGTACCGTATCCAGGTCACCGAGAGCGACATACCAATCGAGATCGCGCCGGCCCGTCACCCACATTTGATCGGCCCCGCCGCCGTGGTGATAGTGACGTCGCCAAGGCCTTCCCTACGCAGGCGCAGCGCGGTGCAAAACGCTGGTCTGATGAGCATCAGGCCGCCAAAGTAGGCCACCGCCTTGTCGGGACATCCTTTAAAGGTCACCTCACCGGCCGCGAAGTCCGAAATTTCGAACGCTCGACCGGAAGTCCACACCTCGGCCGGCACCCATGCCAACGCCACGACATTGGCCGCCGCGTTCGTCAGAACGTGCCGCTGGGAGCACTCCATTCGGGTGAGCGTATCGTCCGGGCCGGCTTTGACAACCGGCCCGGCTTGGAGCACTCATTCGCGCAGTCGACTCAGGCAGGGGTGCACGTGATCGAGCTGGGGGTGCTTGTGGTACCCGACGCGACAAACCCGACGCTGACACTCGCGCCCGGAGGCAGGTTGGTGTTCCACGGCTTGGGTCTGATGATCACGGTGCTGCCGCTCTGGACCAGCGTGATGTTCCAGGACTGCTGGATGATCGGTGCCGGGTCGGGGTACACGATGGTCACGGTCCAACTAACGAGCGGTTCGGTGCCGGTGTTGGCGACCGTGATGTTGGCGAGGAATCCGGTGGCCCATTGGGCGCCGATCACGTAGGTGGCCGTGCACTCCGCCACCGTGATCTGTGAGCCGGCTGGGCTGACCGATGCGGAGACCGGCGGCTGTACCGCGACTGTGACCACGGTGGCGGCGAGCAACGCGGCCAGCGCCATACGGAGAGAACGTTGCATCATCTCTGTCCTTTCACGTAAAAGAACGATAGATGTACACGTGCCTATGGCTCCCGGAGGGCATAGTACTCCGGCCGGCGTCGTGATCGCCCGTGGATGATAATCCTTTCGTAAACTTTGGATGTGACTTCGTTGTGGCTCAGCGCTTCCCGTGCTTCGGTCGACGCCGGTGAGCCGCCGGGTGAAGCCGACGTGGCCGTCGTCGGCGCGGGCTTGCTCGGCGTGTGTTGCGCCTACTGGCTGGCCCGGCTGGGCGCCAAGGTCGTCGTTTTGGAACAGCAGGCCGTGGCGTCGGGAGCCACGGGGCGCAACAGTGGCCTGGTCGTTCCGACCACCGCCGAGCCATACGATCAAGCGGTGGGCCGGCTCGGCGCCCCGGTCGCCGCGGCCGTGCGGCGGCTGGCCATCGAAGGCTCCCGCCTGCTGGAGCAGATCGTCGCCGAGGAACAACTCTCATGCCGGTACCGACCGGGCGGATTCGTTCAGCTCGCCCTGGATGACCAGGACGCGGCTCAATGCCGGGCGGAGATCGAGGTCACCGGAGAGCACGGCTTCGAGGCGGCCTGGCTCGACCGCGACGCCGTCCAGTCGTGCCTTGGGACACGGCTGCGCGACACCATCGCCGGGGCGATGCTCCTGCCGGGCGCGATGACCAATTCGGTGGCCCTCGTCGATGGCATCGTCACCGCGGCCCGCCGGCACGGCGCACGCATCTATACCGGCGTTCGCGTCAGCGCGGTGCGCCCCCACGGCCGCCACGCATTGGTGGACACCACCCACGGGACCATACGTGCCCGGGTGGTAGTGACCGCGATCAATGCCTGGCTGGCCGATCTGGTACCCGCCTGGCAAACCGTCGTCCGGCCGGTACAGGGACAGCTCATCGCGACATCGCCTATGCCCCAAATGTTTCCGTGTGGGATGGCGGCCCAGCTCACCGCGCATGGCGAGTACTGGCAGCAGTTGCCCGACGGCACGATTCTTCTGGGCGGCTGCCGCAGCGTCGCCCCACCGCCGGCCGATCCGCTGGCGCAACGGGCTCAGCCGGCCGTACACCAAGCACTGCAACAAGTATTGCCAACCCTGTTCCCCGACCTTGGCCGCGTCAGCGTCCAACGCGGCTGGGCCGGCGCGATGGCCTTCACCCCGGACTGGATTCCCGTCGTGGATAAGGTCGCCGAGTCGGTATGGGCCATCGGGGGCTTCTGCGGCCACGGTATGCCCTTCGGCGCCAGCATCAGCAGGATCCTGGCCACGCACATCGTCAACGGCAGTCAACTGGCCGAGGTGGCCCACCTTCGACTGAACCGCCCGACGCTGCCGGCGGCCTAAGGATCACGTGTCTCACAGGCCAAAGTCGGCCGGTGATGTCGCCAGCCGTCGCCCGAACGCTGGATCGATGACGCTCGTATTGGCGGCGTCCTCGCCGGTTGTCTTGTAGTACTCGTGGTCGAGCTCCTCGGCGAGCTCGTAGTCCTTGTCCGGCCCGGCAAATCGGCCGATCAATGCCGCTACGTCGGTCAGGCCGAGGTACTGTGCTCCACACTGCGCGCGGTCGATGTCTTCCGGGCTCGAAATCTCCACCGCGAACGAGAGGCCGCCGCCCATCACGGCGTTGTGGAAACGCATCAGATGGGCCAAGTGTTTGAGCCCGATAGGGGTGTCGTCTGGTACCTGGGTAGCTCCCAGCTCATTGGCCAGGTTCCAGATTTCGACCTCGTGGGACTTCAACTCGCATCCTTTCGTGGGTTCCAGTGACGAGCAGCCAACGTATCAACCGCGGCCACCGCGGCGCTTTCACTCGGCTGCGATGGCCCGCAGCAGGTCCACCCGGCCGGCTCGGCGGGCCGGGATGGTGGCGCCGGCGCCCACGACGAGGACGGCGCCGGCCGCGATGACCGCCTCCCAGCGCCCCGTGTGGGCGTCACCGTGCGTTCGTCCACCTCGACCCGTTCGTTCACCCGCAGCAGGCTCTCACACCAGACGGTACGAGCCGACCGGGCCGGGCGCATCCGGGATGAGCCGCGGGCATATCAGGGATACCCCATAGGGGGAACAACCTCGATCCAGGCAACCCGATCTTGTACCCGCCGGTGTCATGGGCAACAAGAATCCCCGAGGAGGACCGTGATGAAAAGCCACTTACGGCTTGTACTAATTACTCTGTCATCCGTGCCGATTGCTCTCGCCGCGACCGGTGCCGCGGCCGCGGCCACCACGCTCGACGAGCCGGCGCACACGGCGCTCGTCCACACCCTCACTGACCCAACACCCTCCGTCTTACCATCACCCTCACCGTCGCCCTCACCATCGACGGCTGCGTCGGCCAGCGCACCCACCAATTCCAACCTCGTTGCGCAACCTCCTCGCACCAACCTGACCGCCGTCGTCGACCCGATCGCGGTGCCGGTCCGCGACGGTGTCAGGATCCGAGTCGGCGCACGCAACTCCGGACCCCTGTCCATCACCGCACCGGCCGGGCAGCCAGCGGTCATCCTGAGCCTCGACATCGTCGCCTGCTGCTCGCTGATCTTCAAGGTGAGATCGCTTGGCGGCTGCCCAATCGGGTATAGATATCCGCCCGACTGGCCGACAAGCCCGGAGGAGCCGAGGGGCTTTGATTGCAGCTCCGGACGAACGCTGCGGGTCGGGGAAACCTACTGGCAGTCTTTTGTCTTCCCCAATCTTTCCAGCCTCGCAAGCGGTGTTTCGGTCAGGATATCGGGCTACGCCCAGGACCCGAAGCCTAGCGATAACACCCGTGATGTCGTGGTACACCTTGCTAGTCCCGGCTCCACTTTGCCTGTAACCGGCGCTAAGACAATCAGCGTCGCCGGCACCGGCCTCGCGCTGGTTTTCGCCGGGGCCATGGCGATCTGGTACGGCCGCCGCCGGCGGCTGGCTCAGTCTGTACGGTCAGAGACGAAAGGAACGCCGTAGTTGGCTGCGCCCAAATCTATCGCCTTCGTTCATAAAGGCGGTCGGCGTAGCGGACGCCGCCGAACAGCATGCCCGACCCGAGCCAGCAGGCGGCTCCCGCGATGATCCCCGCGGGCTGCTCCATGAACCACGCCAGCAGCCCACCGGTCAACAGCAACAGGATCGCGTCGAAGACCATGATGCTGCGCAGTACCAGGAGCGTCTGGACCCGCATGCTGCGAGGGTACTTCGCCGGCCGCGCTTTCGGGATCAGCGAGCGCCTATCCGGACTTCCCGGCTGGACGCTATCGTGGCAAGTCATGCAGGTTCTGCTGGTACACAGCCCGCTGCTGGCCAGGTCGAGCTGGGGCGGTGTGCCGGCCCGCTTGGCCGAGTTCGGGTATGCCGTGGCGGTCGCGGATCTGCGCCCGGTCCTGGATTCGGGGCCACCTTTCTACGAGCGGCTATTCCAGTCGATCGCCGAACTGGCCGACGCGGACGAGACGGTGGCCGTGGTCGGGCACAGCAGGGCGGGGCCCTTGTTGCCGGGTGTGTTGGCCAAGATAGGGGCGAACCACGCGACGGCCGTCTTTCTGGATGCGCGGCTGCCCCATGGCGGGCGTACCTGGCTGGAGACGCTGGCGGCGGATCGGCGTGCTGCCCTGCTCGCGTCCGTCGACAACGGTTTCCTGCCGCCATGGCATCGTTGGTTTCCGCCGGAGGCGATCGCAGAACTGCTTCCCGACAAGGCGGTGCGGCAACGGTTTCGGGACGAGACACGCGGCTTGCCGGCCGGGTTGCTGAGCGAGCCGATGCCGCGGCTTGCTTGGGGCGATCGCGTTGGCCAGGTGTACGTGCAGTTGAGTGCGGCATATGCGGCGATCGCTGACCAAGCCCAGGCCGCCGGCTGGCCGGTGGCGCGGTATGCGATGGACCATTTGGCACCGCTGACGCGTTCTCGGGAAGTGGCCGGCGCCATCGCCGACAGCCTTACCGCGGCAGGCATCCCCGGTCATCGATGAGCGTATGTCTAGTCCCGGGTTGAGTCGCGTGGTGAATCAGTGCCACCAGCCGTCGCCTGGCGGCGGTTGCGCAGGGCGAGCGCGGCCCGCAGAAGGTCGTCGAGGTCCTCGTCGCTGAGCGCGTCAAGTTCGGCGTTGCGCGACGAGGCGGTCATGTTCCCGAAATCCGGGTGGGCGGTGATGACCTCGGCGAGTTCGGCGATCGTGGGGCCGGCGATGACCTCGTGAACCGGCAAGCTCAGGCCATATGTGTCGGCCACGCGGGCAACGAATCTGGTCGCTGTCAGCGAGTGTCCGCCAAGGGCGAAGAGATTGTCGTGTACCCCGATCGGCTCCTCGGTGGCCAGGAGGTCACCCCAGATCCGCGCGAGGGTAGCCTCCACCGGGTTCCTGGGCAGAACGCGGTCGGCGGCCGAAGACGAAGCACCCCACTGCGGAGCGGGCAGCGCGGCGCGGTCGACCTTGGCGGTGGGCGACAGCGGCAGCGCACGCAGCGCCACCACCAGCGACGGGATCATGTATTCGGGCAGCGCGGCGCGCAGGTGCGGCCGCAGTTCCTCAAGCAGGTCGGCGCCGGGCTGGGCCACGTTGCTGCCCCGCCGGGGCACGACGTAGGCGACCAGCGCGGGCTCGCCGGCCCGGTCGGCGGTGACAACGACCGCCTGCCGGATGTCGCGGTGTGCCCGCAGCACGGCCTCGATCTCGCCGCACTCGATCCGGAAGCCGCGGATCTTCACCTGATGGTCGTTGCGCCCGATCAGTTCAATGCCTTCGCCTTCCCGCCACCGGCCGAGGTCGCCGGTGCGGTACATCCGCGCCCCGGGCTCGCTGCTCCACGGATCGGGCCGGAACGCCCGCGCCGTCAGACGCGGCTGGCCGTAGTAGCCACGCGCCACGCCCCGGCCGGCCAGATAGAGCTCGCCCACCACACCAACCGGCACCGGCATCAAACGTTCGTCCAAAATGTACATTCGGGTGTGATCGATCGGGGGTCCGATGTCGGATGCCGTGGCCGCGTCGGTGACCACGCGGGCCGCCGACCACACCGTGGTTTCGGTGGGGCCGTAGAGGTTCCACAGGGTGGCCCCGGGCGTAATCAGCCGCTCGGCGACGTCGGGCGGGACGATCTCGCCGCCGCAGATGCGCACCCGCAGGCAATCGGGCACGCCGCCGGCGCTGTCCAGCAGGCGCCAGGTTTGCGGCGTCCCCTGCATGACAGTCGCGGCCGTCCGCTCGATCAGCGACCGCAGCCGGTCGGGTTCGCGAGCGTCATCGGTGGACCCGATCACCAGGTCGACCCCACTGGCCAGGGGCAGCCACAGATCGAGCACCGACATGTCGAACGACAGTGTGGTCACGGCCATGAGGCGGTCGCCGGCACCAAGTTTGAGCGCGCGCTGGAACGAGGTGACCAGATTCGCCAGCGCCCGGTGCTCGATGCCCACGCCTTTGGGCTGTCCGGTGGAGCCGGAGGTGTAGATGACGTAGGCCAGCCCGGTGGCCGGCATCGGCACGGGTGCGAGCGGCTCACCCGCGGCCATGGCTGGATCGTCGACATCGACCACCTCGGCGGCCTCGGCGATCGACCCGGCGAACTCACAGTACGTGGCGTCGGAGACGATGATCCGTAGGCCGGCGCTGCGGGCCATCGTGGCCAGCCGCGCCCGCGGAAAACGCGGATCCAGTGGTACGTAGGCGCCGCCGGCCCACCATACGCCAAGCAGCGCCGTCATCATGCCTATGCCACGCTCCACGCACAGCCCAACCTGCGCCTCGGGACCCACGCCACGATCGGCCAGGGCCCGGGCGATCCGGGCGGCTTGTTCACACACTTGGCTCATGGGCACGGTTGTGTCGCCGTGGATGAGGTGGGAAGCCGATGCCGCAAGCAGGGGCCGGATGTCCCCGCTGTCGCCGTCACCGTTGGCAGGCTCCGCCCGGTGGTTGCGGCCCACGATCAGCGCATCCCGGTCTTCGGCCGGAAGCATTGGCAGGTCAGCCACGGAGGCGCCGGGTTGATCGGCCGCGCAAGTGAGCAGATGCGTTATACAACGCAGGAACCGGTCGGCCCACGCCGGGTCGAACAGGTCGGAGTTGTATTCCATGGTCAGCGTCGTCGACTCGCTGCCGAGGGTGTCGGCGAACATCAGGATGTCGAACTTGCTGGTTCCGGTGAAAATCGCCCGGGAGATTGAGGTGATACCGGGAAGATCCAGGGTGGGTGGGGTCAGCGACCCATACACGAACTGCACCTGGGTCAAAGGCGCGTGCGCCAGCGAGCGCTCGCGCGAGAACTCCTCGACGAGCTTGTCGAACGGAAGCTGCTCGTTGGCGAGCGCGTCCAAAGTCGTATCCCTGACTCGGGCCAGCAGCTCGGTGAAGGTGGGATCGCCGGCCACCGACATACGCAGCGGAAGGGCGTTGATGAACATGCCCACGATCGGGTCCAGTTCGGTGTGGGTGCGACCGGCCACCTGCGTGCCGATCAGGAAGTCGGCCTGGCGCGCGTAGCGCGACAGAACCGCCACGAAGCCGGTGAGGAACACCATGAACATGGTGGCGTTGCTGCGGTGGGCCACCTCACCCAGGCGCCGGGTGGTCGCCGCGTCGACGACGGTCTTGGCGGTCGCGCCGGCCGAGGAGAGGCGGGCCGGTCGGGGTCGATCAGTGGGCAGCGTCAGCAGTTGCGGTGCGCCGTGCAGTTGCCCGCGCCAGTAGCCGAAGAGCCGCTCAAGCTCCTCGCCGCGCAAGATGTCCTGCTGCCACACGGCGTAGTCGCCATACTCCATCCACATCGTGGGCAGCGACGCGGGAACGCTGGTGACTTCCGCGCGGTAGAACGCGGATATCTCGCCCATCAGAATCTTCGTGGACTCGCCGTCGCTGATTATGTGGTGCATGATCAGCACGAACAGGTGCCGGTCGGGTCCTACGCGGATCAGTGTGGTCCGGAGCAGGGGCCCGGTCGCCAGGTCGAACGGCTGGCTGGCTAACTCGGCCGCGATCGCCTCGGCATGCGCGGTGCGTTCGTCGTCGTCCAGCCCGGCCGGCAGTTCGATGTGCTCGATCGGCACCGTCGCGGCATCGGCGACGACTTGCTCCGGTACACCGTCAAGGGCAGTGAAGGTGGTCCGCAGCACAGCCTGCCGCGCGACGGTGGCGTCCATTGCCCGCTGCAGAGCCTGCGCGTCGAGCGGGCCGGTGAGCCACGTGGCATAAGGCATGTTGTAGGTCGGCTCGCCCGGCATGAGCTGGTCAAGGAACCACATCCGTTGCTGGGCGAAGGACACGGGATAACGCATGGGTCTACCTCCCGGCTACGGAGACTTGCCTGCCCGGCAGGCCGTTGGCCGGTGTGCCGCCGCGGGCGGCGGTCAGGGCGGCGGCCAGGCCTGAGACCGTGGGATCGGAAAAGAACGTGCGGATCGGCACGTCGACGCCGTAGTCGGCCCGGATTCGCGCCAGCAGCCGGGTCGCGGTCAGCGAATGGCCACCGAGCGCGAAGAAGTTGTCGCTCACACCCACCGGCACCGACAGCGCAAGTACTTCCGCCACGACCGCGGCGACCTGCACCTCAGTCGGTGTCCGGGGCGCGGTCGACGCCTGGCCGGACAGCGAGCCCCACTCGGGCTCGGGAAGAGCCCGGTGGTCGATCTTCCCGCTGCCGGTGAGCGGCAGCGCGGGCAGGACCACGAAAGCGGCCGGAACCATGTAGTCGGGAAGCACTTCACGCAGGTGCTCGTGCAGCCCGTCGGGCGTTTTGTCGGTGCCGGTCACGAGGTAGGCGACGAGCCGCACGTCGTGGCCGCCGCCGCGGACCGACACCACGGCCTGGGCGATGCCCGGGTGGCCGCGCAGCGCCGCTTCGATCTCGCCGGCTTCTATCCGGTACCCACGGATTTTGATTTGCCGATCAGCGCGACCGGCCAGTTCGATCCGCCCAGAAGCCCGCCACCGGCCGATGTCGCCCGTCCGGTACAGGCGGGCGCCGGGCCGTCCGCTGAACGGGTCCGGCAGGAACCGGCCGGCCGTCATGCCGGGCGCACCGTGGTATCCGTGGGCGACCCCGGCCCCTCCGATGCAGACCTCCCCGAAGACCCCGGGGGGCAGCGGTCGCATCCGGTTGTCCAGCACATAAAGCTGGGTTCCGGCGATGACCGATCCGATCTCGATCGGGGCCGGCGAGGGATCGACCGCATCGCCACCCGAGTAGATCGTGGTTTCCGTTGGGCCGTAAAGGTTCCACACGCGGACTCCGGTCCCGGCGCCCATCGCGTCGGCGAGATCGCGAGGCAGCGGCTCCCCGGCGGTCATCCGCAGCTTCACCCCGTCCGGGATGCCACCGGCGTCCACGAGCATCCGCCAGCCGGCCGGCGTGGCCTGCATCGCGGTCACGCCGCTGTCGGTCAGCATTTGCCTTAGCTGCGCCGAGTCCAGGACCTGCCAGGCGTCGGCGATCACAGTGCATCCGCCGGCCAGCACCGGCGCGAGCAGCTCGACCAGGGCGATGTCGAACGTGAAGGTCGACACCGCGAGGAATCGGTCCTGGGGGTCGAGGGCAAGCAGCGGCCGCACGGCGCTGAGCAGTGCCGCGATACCGCCTTGGGAGTTGCTGACCGCCTTGGGACGGCCGGTCGACCCCGACGTGAAAATCGTTACGGCGGTGGCTGACGGCGGCAGGTCCGGCAGCGGCTGGGCGGCGGCAGTGTCCACAGTGGACAGACTGTCGAGAGTGGCCAAGTCCACGACGGGTATCGCCGCGGCATCCGGCGGTGGGACCGGCGCCTCCGGCATGCTGCTATCGATCACGATCGCGGCGGTCCCCGAGTCGTCGAGCATCGTGGTGATCCGCTGGGCCGGATAGATCGGGTCCAGCGGCACATACGACGCGCCGGCCGACCAGATGCCGAGGATCGCCGGAAGCAGCTTCGCCCCGCGGGGCAGCAGGATCGCTACCCGGTCGGACACGCCCACGCCATGCCCGCGCAAAGCGGCGGTGACCCGCCGCGCCAGGTCGCGCACGTCGTCACCGGTCAGCCCACCGTCATTGCCGATCGCGATGACCGAGTCGCCGGCGCACGCCGCCGACAACTGGGCCAGAGCAGTCATGGACGGATCGGTGCCCTGGCCGCCGTCGGGCCATTTGCTCGTCACCAGCTCGAGGGTTTCCGCGGACATGATCTCCGCGTCGGCGACGACGAGGTCGGGTTGGTCGCAAAGACCGCGCAGGATCGTGGCGAAACCGTCGGACATCAACCGGCCGGTGGCCGCGTGGAAAAGGTCGCTGTTGTAGTTGAGGCGCACCTGCGGCCCGTCCGACGCATCGGTGACTGTCAGTTCGACCTCGAACTTGGCGGTGTCGTTGTCCCACAGTTGGGGGCGCCAGCGCAGCCCGCCGCGGTCGGGCACGTCCCAGGACTCCTCCATCGCGAACATCACCTGGGCCAGCGGCTGGCGCGCCGGGTCGCGCTCGGGCCGCATCAGGTCGACCACCTTGTTGAAGGGCAGTTCCTGGTGGGCCAGGGCTCGTACGGTGGCGGCGTGGACCGATCGCACCAGGTCGCTTAGCGTTTGGTCGCGGTCGATGCGGATGCGGATCGGGACGGTGTTGACGAACAACCCGACGACCGACTCGGTTTCCGGTCGGGTGCGGGCGGCCATCGGCACCGCGATCAACAGGTCGTCGCTTCCGGTCAGCCGGGAAAGCACGAGGGCGTAACCGGTAAGCAGGACCGCGAACAGCGATGTCTCGTACCGGGCCGCCAGCTGCCTGAGCGCGGCGGCCAGGGCGCCGTCGAGCGTGGTGTTGATGCTCCTGGCGGCGAACGTCTGGTGGGCCGGGTATGGCTTGTCCGTTGGCAATGCCAGCATCGGCGAGGCACCGGCCAGTTCGGTCCGCCAGAACCGTTCGGCTGGGGCGTGCCCGCCGTCTTCGGCGTGCTCGATCTGCCAGATGGCGAAGTCGGCGTACTGGATCGGCGGTTCCGAGGTGTCCGGGCCGGCGCCGCCGACGATCGTCTCGTAGTCGGCCGATAGCTCGTCGAACAGGATCCGGAAGGACCAGCCGTCGGCCACGATGTGGTGCATCACCACCGTGAGCACATGGGCCTGCGGCGAGAGCCGCACGAGGCTGGCGTGGGCCAGCGGCCCGGTGGCCAGGTTGAAAGGTGTGCGGGCCAGGTCGCTCAGCAGCGCCCGGGCGGCCGGTTCGCGCTCGCCCTCGGCCAGGTGCTCGACGGAGGTGATCAGCAGCGGCCGCGCGGGCGACTCGTCGTCAATGACCTGCACCGGTAGGCCGGACTCGTTGCGGAAGGTGGTGCGCAGCGCCTCGTGCTTGGCCAGCGCGGCGTCCCATGCCTGTTGCAGCGCACCGACCTGGAGTGGACCATCCAGCCACAGCGCCCAGGTGATGTTGTAGGTGGGCTCGTCGGGGTCCATCTCGGCGAGCAGCCACATCCATCGCTGGCCGAATGATGTCGGGAACTCGTATACAGCCACGGTCAGTCTTTCCGGTTCTGGTCGGCCGCCACCATGCGCAGTTCCGCGGTGTGGCGTCGGCCTTGGGCGTCGGTGAGCCATGCCTGGTTCGGCGTGGGCAGCATCTCGGTGACGGTCATCGTCGCGTCGGCTTCGGCCAGGCGGCACGTGCGGCGCACCGACCGGGAGATCAGATCGATCGATGCGAGGCTGGTCAGGTCGGCGTAGATCGGCTTGCGTTCGCCGGTGAGCCGGACAAACACATGCCGCGGCATTCCGTGGCGGGCGGCCCATTGCCGCGCTTGCAGGTATCGGATTTTTTCTTCGGGGGTACCGGCAAAGGCCGCATCGGTGGTCGGCAATGTCCATCGCTCGCGACTTACCACGAGATCGTCGATGGTGACGCGAGGCGTGTGCGTGCCGTTGGGCACCAGATCGAAGCTGTTGCCAATCGTGCCGCTGATCAGATCGCCGACGACGTTGAGCAGGTCGCGTTCGAACGTGCCGTCGCGGCGGCGCACCCGCAACCCGGTGGGGGTATCGATCACGTCGCAGTCGCCGACCATCACGGTCCGGGCGGGGTCGTGGCCGCAGGAATCGTGGGCGAAGACCAGCCGGAAATCGCCGGCCGAGGGCAGCACATTGGACAACCGCGCCGGCGAGCCGCCCTGCTCGGCGGTGCTGGCCAGCCACACGACAGGGCCACCGACGTCGTGCTTGGTCCCGGCGCGCAGGCCGTCCAGGCCGTCGTGGAAAGCCAACCATGTGGCGTAGCGCGACGTGATAGCGCTGGGGTGAACCTCGCCGAGCACCCAGGTGTACCGGCCGGCCGCGCCCGCCTCCGCGATCATGATGTCGGGGCTGTGGTACACGGCGGTGGGCCACGGCGGCCGCCGGCTGGGAAACCGCGACGCCACGCGCTCTCGCAGGTCGGCTGAGCGCAGCTGGATCCGCTGAGCGCCGGCGGGCAGATCCAGGATCGCCGACCAGCGTTGCAGCAGCTGGCTCACCGCGGGCTCGACAATCCGCGGCGGCTGGTCGAACAGCGCGTCGTTGACGATCAGCCACAGGTCGGCAAACGGGACGGTACCGGTGCCGAGCACGGCGGCCCGCTCCCGGTATGCCTCATCGAAATGCTGCCGGTAGATGTCGGCGCACGCCCCGGTGAACCACCTTGCGCTGTCGAGCACCAGCGCCAGGGCGTCGCGGACACCATCCAATGTGTCCGCACCGAACCGCACGGTGCCGCCGCGCAGGCACTCCTCATAGGCCAGAGTCCGGCCGGCGTAAAGCTCTCCCGCCCGGCGCGTAGGCGGGATGCCCGCCAGGTCGGTGAATCTTTCCTCCAAATTGGACATTGCCGCGGATACCCGCTCCGCGTCGCCGCCCGCGCGGGCCAGCTCGTCGCGGGCGGCGGTCAGCTCGTCCAATGCCTTCACTGCCGGCTCGCGGACACTGTCGTCGGTGACCCGCGACAGCAGCGCGCGCATGGTCCGCTCGGGGTGGATGTCCTGCGGGGCTATGTCGACCTGCCAGGCCAGCCGTTGACTGTCGGCCAGCCGCCCCATCACCGCGAAGACCTCGGTGACGTCGCTCAATCCGGCCGAGGGATCGCCCAGCACCGCGGCGGCGACCTCACGAGCATCGCGGATACCGTCCACGGCCCGCATGACCGCCGCCTCGGCCGGTGTCAGCGGCACCCGAGGCGCCAGCGGAAGGCGAAGGAACGCACCGTCGCCGACCCGGTCAAGGCCGACGAACGGCATCCGCCGCGGCACCAGCCAGGGGCGCAGCGCACCCACCCGCCCGGCCATGATCGCGCGTACGGCCCAGCCCTCCAGATAGGTGATCCGGGCGGCCAGCGATTGTCGCGGCGCGGCCGGCGTGACGCGGATGCCGCTGATGTCGGGGCTGTCGTCGATCGACGACCAGCCGACCGGCCCGAAGAAGCCGATGGTGTCGTTCTTGGCGCAGTAACGCTGCAGGTAGCTGGCGACAAGCGCCTCCTGCTGCCTGGTTTGGGCGTTGCGTTTGTCCGGTTCCGGCCCGCGGCGTACCAGCACATCGATGCCGGTCGTCAGCGCATGCCGGTTCTGCCAGGCGACGGCTTCTCGTAGCGCCGGCAGGCCGGCGGCTTCGTGCAGGGCCGCGGAAAGTCGCCGCTGCGCGGCTTGGAACTCGGCTTCGTAGGCGTCAGCGGCGTCAGCGGCACCAGTGCCTTCAGTGCCTTCAGTGCCTTCAGCGCCTTCAGCGGCTTGGGCGGCTTGGGCGCCTTCAGCGGCTTGGGCGCCTTCAGCGGCTTGGGCGCCTTCAGCGGCTTGGGCGCCTTCAGCGGCTTGGGCGCCTTCAGCGGCTTGGGCGGCGATGACCGCGTCGGCGGCGCCGGCAAGGCTGGTGTCTCCCAGCGCATCCAGCAGCTGGATGGGCAAGCCCGCCGCCCGCAGGCACACCGTTCGCCACAGTGCCCAATCGCCGGCCAGGCCGACCAGATGCGGTGCGAGCGTCGACGGCCGCTCCGGCGCCGACCGGGGGGCAGGCACGCGGTAGGCACTGCGGTCCCGGCGGCCGATGGCCGACGGTGGGGCGGCCGCGGGCCGGTCGATCGACGGGCCCGCCAGCCGGGCGGCCGAGCGGGACAAGTCAATGGCGGCCGCGCTGGCGGCCAGGGTGGGTGCCTCGTAGAACGCGGCCAGCCGCGGTTCGACGCCGAACACCTCGTAGACGCGGAACATCAAACGCGCCGCCGACAGCGAGTTGCCGCCGATGGCGAAGAAGCTGTCCGTGCGGCCGATGTCGCCGCCGTGAACGCCTCCCGCCGGCAGCAGCAGCCGCCAGATGTCGGCCAGCCGTTCCTCCGTGGCCGTTTGCGGCGGGGCGGCCGATCGATCCTTATCCCACTCCGGGGCGGGCAGCGCGGCCCGGTCGACCTTGCCGTTGGCGTTGAGCGGGAACCGGTCCAGGGCCTTGAACCCGTTGGGTATCAAGTACTCCGGCAGCCGGCTGGCCAAAAACTCGCGCAGCGACGACGGCTGCAGCGTTGCCGGATCCACGCCGTCTTGGGGTGTGACGTAGCCGATCAGGTGCCGCTGCGCGCCCTCGCCGGCGACGACAACGATCGATTCGGCCACGTCCGGATGCGAGCGCAGCACGGCCGCGACCTCGCCCGGTTCCACCCGGAAGCCGCGGATCTTGACCTGATCGTCAACGCGCCCAACGAATTCGAGGGTTCCGTCGGCGAGCCAGCGGACCAGATCTCCGGTGCGGTACAGGCGCGTGCCGTTGCCGAACGGGTCGGGTACGAACACGCGCGCCGTCGTGGCCGGGCTGCCGGCGTAGCCGCGGGCCAGACCGTCGCCGCCGGTGTAAAGCTCGCCGATCACCCCGATCGGCACAGGCCGTCCGCTCTCGTCCAGGACGTACACGGAGGTGTCCTGGATCGGGCCGCCGATCGGGACTGTCGGCCCCACCTGGCCCGGCTCGGTCATGACATGGCACGTGGTGAAAGTGGTGTTTTCGGTCGGGCCGTATGCGGCGCCCAGGGGCCGGCCGTGGCGCGCCGCTATCACGGCACGGAACGTGTCCGGGTTGAGCGTCTCGCCTCCCGTCAGGACGATCGGCACATCGGCGAGGGCATCGACATCTGTCTCGGCCAGCTGGTGGAACAGTCCAGTGGTGAGCCAGGCCACCGTCACCTCGGCGGTGCGCAGAAGCGACGCGATGTCCGCCAGCCCGAGCGGGCCGGGTGGCGCGATGACGATCGTGGCGCCGGTCAGCAGCGCGCCCCAGATTTCCAGCGTTGAGGCGTCGAAGGCGACCGGAGCCATTTGCAGCAGCCGTTCGCCCGGGCCGAGCGGGGCGAAGGTCGGGTTCGAAACCAGCCGGATGACGCCACGCTGCGGTACGGCAACTCCTTTGGGTACGCCGGTCGAACCCGAGGTGAAGCTGATATAGGCCAGGCTCAGCGGATGCCCGGCCGGCGGCGGCGCTGTGTGCTCGTCGGCGGCCAACGCGGGTTCGGCCGCGACGTCGAGTACCTCAACGCCTTCCAGCGTGGGCACGGCGGTCGCGGCCGTTACCAGGATCAGCCGGGCTCGCGCGGCGGCGACCATGGCGGTGACTCGGGGGGCCGGGGTGCCGGCTTCGATCGGCAGGTAGGCCCCGCCCGCCTTCAGCACGGCCAGCAGGGCGATGATCAGATCGGGGCCGCGTTCCAGCGCCACCCCCACCGGCGCGTCAGTGGCCACGCCGCGGCGGCGCAGTTGCCAGGCCAGCGCGTTGCTGCGCCGGTCAAGCTCGGCGTAGGTCATGGATTTGGTACCGAAGACGACCGCCGTCGCGTCCGGGTCCCGGGCGACCTGGGCCGCGAACCGAGCCGGAATCGTTTGCGGCTCTGATTCCGGCTGCGCGTCGATCGCCGAGGGTCCACTACTCCAGGATTCGAGTAGCCGCAATTCAGCCGGTGTCAGCAGCCTCAACTCGTCGAGCGTGGCCTCCGGCCGGGCCACCGCATCGGTGAGCAGGTTCAGGTAGTGCTCGACCATCCGGGACATGGTGTCCGGATCGAACAGATCGGTCGAGTACTCCCAGATCAGGTAGAGGTCGTCGTCTTCCGGCCGGGGTTGGCGCCCGAGCCGCTGCGCGGCGCGTGGCACCGCCACCACGTTGAGGTCGGATTTGGCCGAGCCGTTCGAGCGCTCGGTGACGGCGCCGGTGAGCCCACCGAAGTCCACATCGGGTACCGCGGAATCGTGGAAGCTGAACATGATCTGGAACAGCGGGTTGCGGGAAGGGTCGCGGTTGGGGCCGATCGCGTCGATGACCGCGTCTACCGGCGTTTCCGACCACGCCAGCGCATCCACGACGCTGGATTGCACCTGGTCAAGCAGGTCGGTGAACGGCATCCGACCCGACAGCCGGGTCCGCAGGATCACCGTGTTGACCATCATGCCGAGCAGAGGTTCCAGCTCGGGCAGGCTCCGGTTGGCCGCGCCGGTGCCGACGAGCAGGTCCGGCCGTCCGGTATAGCGGTACAGCAGCGCCGCGAAGCCGGCGTACATGGCGGAAAACATTGACACCCGGTGCTGCCGGCTGAAGGCCCGCAGCGCGCGCGACAACCCGGCCGGAATCTTGATCCGCGGCGCCGCGCCGCGCATGCTCGTCACCGCCGGCCGCGGGTGGTCGGCGGGCAGCTCCAAGACGTGCGGTGCGCCGGCCAATAGCGTGGTCGCGTGGTCCACGTGAGCTTTGAGGACTTCGCCTTGCATCCACTCCCGCTGCCAGATGGCGAAGTCCGCGTACTGGACGGCCAGTTCGGGTAGCGGCGACGGTTCACCGGCCAGGAAGGCCGGGTAGATGGCGGCCAGATCGGACAGCAGCACCGCCAGCGACCAACCGTCGTGGACAAAATGATGCTCCACATGCACCAGCGTGTTGTCACCGTTGCCGTGGCGCAGCAGCAGCCAGCGGGCCAGCGGCGGCGTGGTCAGGTCGAACGGCTTGCGCACCATCTCGGCGATGACCTCATCGGTGTGCTCGGCCGGCACGTCGAGTACCCGAAACGGCGCCCGCACCTGTGCGAGCGGCTGCTGCACCGCGACGCCATCGATCGTGACGAATGCTGTCCGTAGAACCTCGTGCCGGCGCACGATTTCGTCGAGGGCGGCCCGAAGCGCCTCGACGTCGACCTCGCCGTGCAGCGACACCGTGGCCTGGAAGTTGTAGGCCAGGTTGCCCGGTGAGAGTTGCTCGAAAAACCACACCCGTCCCTGCTGAAGCGACAGCGGTATCGGCCGGTCCCGGCGGCCGGGACGGATCGGTGGTCTGGCCGGCGCGGTCAACGGGGAGTCCGGCTCCCCGATGGGCGCCGCAACCTGTTCGGTCCGTTGGTCTGTGCGTTCGTCTATGCGTTGGCCGGTGTGGTCCCCCTGGGGCGCGGCGGTGCGTTCCTCGACCAAGGCCGCGATCGCGGCCATCGTGCCGGCTCGCATCAGGTCGATCGGGCCTACCGTGGTGTTCAGCTCGGCGGCCAGCTGTGAGGCCAGCCGCCCGACATGCAGCGAGGTGCCGCCCAGGGCGAAGAAGTCGTCATCGGCGCCCACCGGCACGCCTCCGAGCAACTGCGACACGATGCCGGCCACCACACGCTCGGTCGGGGTCCGCACCGTCGCGACCGCCTCGGTCAGACCGGAGGCCACGCGGTCGGGCACCGGCAGGGCGTCTCGGTCCACCTTTCCGTTGGGGGTCAACGGAAGCGTCTCCAGCACGACGATCGCGGAGGGCACCATGTAACCGGGCAACCGTGACGCGACAAACCCGATCAGCTCGCTGGGCGTGGCATCGGTGGCATCCGTGGCATCGGTGGCTACGTAGCCGATCAGGCGCGGGTCGGCGTCACCAGATCGGTCGGCCGCCACATACGACTCCCTGACCGCTGGATGCTGCCGCAACACGGCGGCCACCTCGCCGGGTTCGATCCGGAACCCGCGGATCTTGATCTGGTCGTCGAACCGGCCGAGGTATTCGAATACCCCGTCCGGCCGGCGGCGCACCCGGTCGCCGGTCCGGTACATCCGCTTCCCGGGGTCGGTGATGTCGGGTACGAAAGACTTGGCCGTCAGCAGCGGATCATGCAGGTAGCCGCGGGCCACGCACTCACCGGCCAAGCACATCTCGCCGGGCTCGCCGTCGGGCACCGGCTCAAAACCATCGAGCACATAACAGCGCACACCATCGGGGGGCACGCCGATCGGCGGCGGCACCGGACCTCCGGGCTCCACCACGGCGGTGGTGACGCCCACCGTGCACTCGGCCGGCCCATAGACGTTGACCAAAGCGAACGGCAGGCCGGGCGGCATGCCGCGCTTGAGGGCCGAGCCGCCGGTATGCATCAGCCGCAGCGCGGTGCCGGCGGGCCACGGCTCGTCGAGCACCGCCTCGCACAGCGGCGTGGGCAGGAACGTCACCGTGATCTGTTCGTCGGCCAGCCAGGCGACCAGGTCCGGCGCCGAGGTACGCACCTGCGCGGGCGGCACCACGATCGTGGCCCCGGCGGCCAGGGTGGGCCACGTGTCCCAGACCGACACATCGAAGCCCGGACTGACCAGCAGCGTGGTGCGGTCCCGCGGATCCAGCGAGTACAACTTCTTGTGCCAGCGCATCAGATTCGCCAGGCTGCCGTGGCTGACCGCGACCCCCTTGGGTCGCCCGGTCGAACCCGACGTGAAGATCACGTACGCCACGTTGGTTTCGTGCGGCCTGCTCCACGACAGCGGCGAATCCGCGGGTACCCGGGAAAGGTCCACCACCTCAGGGCTGTCCCCGAGCGGCGCGCCACCGGACACCAGCGGGCCGGTGCTGATCACGGCGGCCGGCCTGGCCAGAGCGAGCAGCTCGCGTGTCCGCGCCGGGGGATGGGCCGGATCGAGCGGCACGTAAGCCGCGCCGCTCAGCAACGTGGCAAGCTCGGCGACGACAATCTCGGCGGACCGGTCGGCGTAAACCGCCACTACGTCGTCAATGCCGACCCCCCGCCGGGTCAGCCTGGCCGCCAGGTCCGAGGCGTGCCTGGCCAGCTCCAGATAGGTCAGCCGCCGGGCGCCGTCCTGCACGGCGATCGCGTCCGGCGCATCAGCGACACGGCGTAGGAAGTCATCGAGCACCATTTACTTCTCCCGGTCCGATTAGGGCGACAACACGGGCACCGAATCAGCTCAGTCCACGGCTGCCTGCTCGGGTTGCTCGTGTTCGCTCATCCACCGCCGCAGCGATGCCGGGCGCATGTCGGTCCAGGCTTCTTCGATGTAGGCCAGGCACTCTTCCTCGGTACCCGTGAAGGTGTCACGACGCCAGCCAAGCGGCATTTCCCGGTCGGCCGGCCAGATCGAGTACTGCTCCTCGTCATTGACCACGACCACGTGCTGGCGTGCCTGCGTCTCCTCGGGCATCAGCTGCTCTCCTTCGGGGTCGAACCAGCGCCGGTGCCGGCCAGAAGCCGTTGGCGCATAAGGAATTTACGTACTTTGCCGGTCGGTCCCATGACGACTCCGTCATCGGGGACGGTCACGATCCGCAGCGGCAGCGCGGCCAGGCCCAGCGCCTGGCGGACCTCGCCCTCACGATCGAGCGTTGCATCGGCTCCGGCGGCGAGCATCAGCAGCACCTCGACGATGGGCTTGCCGTCGTCGCCTCGGGCCGCCAGGACGGTGCAGTCACGAACATCGGGGCAGCGCTTGAGGATGCGCTCTTCGGACAGCACCGAGTAGAGCCAGGTCCCGTCGCCGAGGTCGGTGGCGTCGCTGGCTCGGTCCACGTGATAGAAGAAGCCGGCCTCATCGCGGTACATCAGGTCGCCGGTCAGGTAGTAGCCGTTGAGGCGGGTGCGGAAGGTGCTGACCGAGTCGTTCCAGTAGCCGACGGCCAGGGTCGGCGATTTCATGGCTACCTGTCCCACCTCGCCCACGGGGACTTCCTGGCCGGTCCGGGGATCCACCAGGATGATCTCGGCGAAGGAGACCGGTTTGCCGACACAGCGGTCGTAGCGTTCGGTGCCGGGGCGGTGGCTGATCTGGAAACCGCCATAGCCCATCTCGGTGGACCCAAGCGTGTCGTTGAACCGGGAGCCGGGCTGGGTGACCACGCCGTCGCGGCTGTAGACCTGGTGGCTGCCGACCGCGACCAGGCGGCGGATGTGCGCCTCGTGGGCGGTGTCGCCGCTGTTGGACCAGATCCGCACGGAGCTGACATCGTGTTGGGTCAGGTCGAAGCGGGCCAGTTCGGCCCAGGTCACGGCGAAGCCGAACACCGCGGTCGGGCGCCACCGCTCGATGGCGTCGATGATTACCTCACCGCTGTGGGAGAACGCGCCGCCTTGCTGCGACAGGCAAAGCAGCTCGTACCCGTTGCAGAGTGCCTCATTGAGAATGATGATTCCGGCCGTGTGTGCTTGCGGGAACGCCGACATCTCACGCACCGCGCCGCTTTGGCGGGGCTCGGTCAGCCGCACCGCCCGGACCGCCGCGAACAGGGTGTGTTGGGAGTGCACCACGGCGGCCGGCATACGTGTGGTACCCGACGAGTGCGTGATGGCCACCGGATCGTCCGGGTGGTGCCGGTAATGGGCGGGGGCCCCCGACGGATCGCCCGTACCGGTCTCGGCCGCGTCACCGAGGATCGGCGCGCCAAGGTCGTGCGCGGTCAGCTCGGCGTGGTCGGCATCGATGATCACCCCGACCGCGCGCAGCCGCCGGATGTACTCGGCGGCGATCTCCATCGGCATGGCCCCGTTCATCAGGGCGGGTATCGCGCCGAGCCAGGTCAGCGCGAAATAGTTGAGGATCACATCGGCCGCCGAGGAAACGTAAACCGCCACCGGATCGCGCCGGCCTATGCCGCGCCCGGCGAACCACTCGGCGCGAGCGGCCACGCGCTGCGTCACCGTGCGCAACGACATCGCCGTCCACGCCGCAATCCCATCGACGTCCCTGTCGAACGTCAACTGCGGCATGTCCATGTCGGCACCGTGCTCGGCCAACCTGAGCAGCACGTTACCGGCACCGAGTTCGGAGTCCGCAGCCAGCATCGCCCGAAAGTCGCCTGTCACCACAGGTCTGCCCTCCTGTCTGTTCCGGCTCAATGGCTGATCCCGATCGACTGTCATATCAGGCGATCGAACGAGTGAACATCCGTGACGACCCCCCAACGGCCAACACGGCCAGAACGGTCAGGATGAGGGCCGATTGCCAGACCACCGCGTTGCCCAACTGTCCTTGGAAGATCGCCCGCATGCCGTTGGTCCCCCACGCGAATGGGTTCCACAGGGCGACATTCTGGATCCACAGCGGTGCGACCGACAGCGGTATCAGAACCCCGGCCAGCAGGGAAAGCGGGTTGGAGATGCCATTGATCAATTGGACCAGCGAGTTCTCGGTGGGCATCAACAGCGCCAGGCAGTACGAGATCGCGACGCTGATCAGCACCATCAACGACAGAATCCCAAGGGCGAAAAGGAAATTGATCGGCGGCACCCGCAGGCCGAACGCGAATGCGGTTACCGTCACGACGATCGCCTGGAATCCGGTCAGCAGCACGTAGAGCAGCTCGCGCCCCAGGACCAGACCCACGCGGCTCAACGGTGTGACCCGGCACCGGTTGACCACTCCTTGACGGATCGAGGCGAGCATGGCGAATCCGGCGAACAGGCCGCTGAACAGACCCATGGCCGACATCAGGGAGGGCACGTAGATCTCGAAGGCATTGCCATACTCGGGAACCTCCATCACCGAACCGAGGAACGGGGTGAACAGGAGCAGGTAGGTCAAGGGCTGGACCAGAGAGATGGCGATATTGACCGGATTCTTTATCAATAACCCGGCCTCATACTGCAGGATCAGCCACGTGTCACGGGCAAGCTTCATTCTTGCGCTCTTCCTTTCCTTCCCGGCAGCTGATCAGTCGCCGAGAGAGCGACCGGTCTTGGCCAGGAACACGTCGTCGAGGCTGGGCCGGCGGGTCTCGATCGCCCCGGGCTCGATTCCCTTGGTACTCAATGCGCGTATGACCTGCGGGATGGCTGTCGCGCCGCTTTCCACATTGAGCCGCACCGTGTGATCCACCGTTTCGCAGGAGTGGACCCAGGGCTGCTCTGCAAGGACCTTGGACGCCTCGTCCATGGTGGCCGGTTCCGGTGCGCCGGCGGTGTCGGATGCGGCCATGTCGACGATGACGACATCGCCGGAGATCTCGCGCTTGAGGTCCGACGGGGTACCCTCGGCGACGATCAGCCCGTTGTCGATGATCGAGATCCGGTCACAAAGCGCGTCGGCCTCGTCCAGATAATGTGTGGTAAGAAAAATCGTCATGCCATCATCGCGCAGCCTTCGCACCTCTTGCCACATTCGTGCCCGGCTCTGCGGATCCAGGCCCGCGGTCGGCTCGTCCAGAAACATGACCTCGGGCGAATGGATGACGCCGAGCGCGAAGTCCAGGCGCCGCCGCTGCCCTCCGGAGTAGGTGCCGATGCGGCGGTCGGCGAAGCTTTCAAGCTGGAATGTGGCGATGGCCGCCTCGGCGAGACTTTTCGCCGTGGACTTTGACATACCGTACATTCGCGCCTGGAGTACCAGGTCTCTCCGCGCATCAGAGTTCCCATAGGTGCCGCTGGTCTGGGCCACGAACCCGATGCGCCGGCGCACCTGTGCCGGGTCGCGCAGCAGGTCCACCCCGGCGATCGTGGCCTCACCGGAGTCCGGACGAAGCAGCGTGGCCAGCATCTGAAGGGTGGTCGTCTTGCCGGCTCCGTTGGGACCCAGGAAGCCGAAGATCTCACCGCGCCGCACCGCGAAATCCACACCGCGAACCGCGTCGACCACCGTGACACTGCGGCCGCTGCGGGACCGGAATGACTTGCGCAGACCTCTGACCTCAATCATTGCATCTCCCGGTGCGCGAAGGGGCCAAGGGAGGCCGGTACGCATGATCGGTGGCGAATCCGAGTTCAGGCCTAAGTCCCCATTGCCAGGGACCTGATCAGGCATTCGCGCTGGTGGGTGCATGGAAATAAATCCGTCGATGATACTAATAGAGCCGGACCGGATCACACAATCAGTGCCTGGGCGGCGGCGTCGGTCCGCGCCATTCGGTCCGTAAGCGCTGGTCCGAGCCGCGTCACCGGCTCAGGCAGAAGCATATATCGATGGTGACAGTCCAATTCGACTACTTCTATCGGGCCTTCTACGAATGATCCCCAGTTATTTAGCTTTTCGGCCAGACTGGGCTCATTGCGGGCAGCGGAGAAGAACAGCAAAGGACAGCGCACGCGACCGGGCCGGTAGGCCAGCGCCAACCCGACGTTGTTCTTGATCACGCGTTGGAGGGCGCGCAGCCGCTGATCCGGCCAATCCTCAAGCCCCAGCCCCGGCCGCCGGCGCACCAGCTCCAGCATCCGAGCCTCGGGATCCGCATCGGCCGCGGTAAGCGCGGGCACGTAACCGAACTGCGCGAGAACCAGATTGTAGATCATCCAGGGTTCGTTGCTCTCGATCGCGTCGAGGTTGACCATGGTGGAATCAAGGATCACGAGCAGCCCGATCTCCTCACCACGGCGCTGGAGTTCCTCGGCCATCGCGAAGGCGACATTCCCCCCCAATGACCATCCGAGCAGGTGATATGGACCGGACGGCTGAATCATCCGGACCTGGTCAACGTAGTCACGCGCCATCTCCCGCATGCTGGTCGGCAGCGGCTCGGGCCGTCGCAGACCGCGCGCCTGCAAACCATACAGCGGGTACCTGGCGTCGACGTGCGGGAGCATCGCCAGATAACACCAGCTCATACCCACCATTGGGTGCGCGCAGAACAGGATTGGTCCGTCGCCGCCGACCCGCATCGGCAACACGAGATCGAGGGCGCCACCGGCCGCCTTGGCCGCCGCGCGAAACATCCTGAGGCTCTGCAGATCCTCAGACGATCCAAGCAATCCCCGGCCGCTCCCGCTCATCGATGCCGCGGCCGAGCCCGTCGTGGACTCGCCGCCGACCGACGGCTGTGTGGCTTTTGCTGTTGCCGCGGCTGTATCCGTTGCTGCAGCTGTGGCCGGCGGCAGCCCGACGAAGGTGAGTCCTTCGCCGCGTACCCGTTCGATCAGCGCCTTCGTGATCTCGACCACCCGCAGATCCAAATCCGACTCCCTCAGGCCGGCCGGGACGAACTCCGCGGAGGCCGCAAAGTCGTGCAGGAGCACGATGCCGCCGCGGCGCGCGATGAGGTTGTGCATGATGGCGTCCACGCAACCATCGACGGTCTGCCCCTTGCGATAGGTGATGTCCCAGTCGCGTCCCTGCGCGTGCCATCCGACCGGGCCGGCGAAGCCGGGAACCGGGATGTCACGGGCGCCGTAGGGCGGGCGGAACCACAAGGTGCCGTTCAGAGGACCGTTGACCCGCTGCGCACAGCGGTGCCGACAGCGGTGCAGTTCGTCGGTGGCCTGCTCGACCGACCGGAACGGCTGGTGATGGTCGCCGTGCAGACCGATGGTGTGGCCGCATTCCCAGTAGGTCTCCAGCACATCGCCATACCGCTCAACGCTTTCGCCCAGCACGAAAAATGTCGCCGGCACACCCTCGTCACGCAGCATCCGCGCCAGCTCGGCCGACCTCGGACCCGGGCCGTCATCGTAGGTCAGCGCCACACAGTTGGCCGCAAGCTCCGGCGTCCCGCTCAGCGGCCGAGCCCCTTGTTTGTCCATCCACGTCACCCCAACGGGAAAATATCGATTTACTTTGCTGGATCACTACGGGCGAGTCGCCAATGCGACCAAGTGTTGGGCCGCGGCGTCGGCCCCGCCGGCCTTGACGAACTCCTCACTGATCCGGCGCGTCCGGGAGCGGTAGTCCGGCTCATCGAGCACGGCCGCCAACGCATCGGCCAGCTGTGCCGGCGTCACCTCCGAAAAGGAGACTTCTATGCCGGCTCCGGCCCGCGTCACCTGCTGCGCCACGACCAGCTCGCCAAGGCGTATCGGGGCCACGACCAGCGGAACGCCGTGGAAAAGTGCTTCGTTGACCGTGCTCTGGCCGGCCTGGCAGACCACCGCGTCCAAGCGGGGCATGAGTTCGAGCATCGGGACCCGAGGGGCGACCAGGACATGCGGCGGCGGATCCGGTACTGCGTCCGCCGCGGCATTGATCACCACCTGCACCTTCGATCCCATGGGCTCCATTGCCGCCATCACTCGCTTCAGGAAATCCTGCGCCAGGTGCGAGGACAAGGTGCCCACGGTGACCAGCACATGCCGCCGGCCGGAATCCCACCAGTCCCAGTCGAAACCGGTGTCGGTGCGCCGCGGCCCGAGCGCGGCGCCGATTAGCACACATTGCGGGGGAATAGGCGCTGCGCCGGTAAGTGCCCGCGAAGTCGTGGCAATTACCAGATCAGGCGAGAAGAGCAAATCGAGACTTTCCTCATCAGACAGTCCAGCGCGCTGCCGCACCCGCGCCACCCTCGAACTGACCAATTCCCGCACCACCTCGAAGCCGGCCGGTGGCGTGAGCTCGAGTGCGCCGGCGCACAGGGTCGCCCACCGCACGCCCTGTTTGTACGCTGCCGCCGCGCCGACCAGCGCGTACTGGTCGGCGAACACGACGTCGGGTTGGAACTCGGCCACCGCCCGCTCCACCGGGGCCTGAATGAAACGGTTGAGCGGCATCAGGTAGCCATCCCACAGCTCCCGCACGGCGCCCAGGCCCACCTCGTGAAACGCACGATACGAACGCTTGCCGGTGGCATAGATCGTCATGTCCGGACCGACCACCGCTCGCAGGTCACCCTCGGGCCCGCACCAGGCCACTTCGTGCCCCATGGTGGCGAGCGCGTCGCCGATGGCCACCGCGGGCCAGACCCGAGCCACGATGGGAACAATAATGAATAGGAAGCGGGCCACGCCATCATCGTGGCACACATTGACATTTGTGACGATCCCTGATGCGGTTGCACCATGACCGCGCTGGAGGCTGTCTCGGTGTATCTGCCGCCTGCCCGGATACCCATCGAAAACCTGGCCGAGCCGCTTGGCCTGACCGAGATGCAGGTCAGGATCTTCCGGCGGTTCCACGGGCTGGGGACAGTCAGCAGGGATCCGGAAGCGTCGCTATACGACCTGTTGATGAAAGCCGCCCGCGGGCTGGAAGCGCTCCCCGGAAACCAACACCGCATCCGGTATGTCCTCTACGCGCGGACAATGCCCGTTGTCGCGCCTTACCCGGTCAATCCGTTGCACGAGGTTTGCCAAGCGCTCGGGCTCGACCACGCGCTCGCGTTCACCGTGACCCACCAGTCATGCGCCGGCGGCCTGCTGGCCATCGACATCGCCGGCCGGCTGCTGGCCGCCGACACCGCAGACGGGCCAGGCGGCGGGCAAGACAACTCAGCAGGTCCGCTCGCGCTCGTGCTTACCGGTGAGAAGGCGTTTACCCGTGAGGCCAAGATGTTCGTGGATACCACAATCTTTGGTGAGGGCGCATCCGCTTGTCTGGTAAGCGCATTCGGCACCCGCGACCGGATGCTTTCCTATGTGTCCAATGTTCGCGGCGAATTCGACAATGCCACCGGCAAAAACGACATGCGGCTGCAACACGAATACCGGCCATCGCTGGCCGAGGTGATGCGGCAGGCCCTTGACGAGGCGGGCACGACGCTCGACGATATCCGAGTCGTGCTGCCGCACAACGTCAACCTGGTGACCTGGCAGCGGATGTGCCTGCTGCTGGAGATCCCGACGGAGCGTGTGCTGCTGGACAACATCCCGACAAACGGCCACGTGTTCTGTACAGACATGTTCGCCAACTACATGACCGCGTGCGAACGTGGATTGCTGCGCCCGGGCGACCGCTACCTCGCCGCCGCGGTCGGCGCCGGGGGCGGGGCGACGTTTGCCGCGATGGTGTTCGAGCACTGAACGACGAAGCTGAGGAGACGTGCTGTGACAACAGATGCAGCCAGTGTAGACAGTGACTTCCGGCAGCGGGTGGTCGACGTCATGCGCGCGATTCTCGCGAACCTGCTTGAATACTCCGACCCGATCACCGAGGATATGCACCTGATGCACGAACTGGGACTCAGCTCCACGCTCGGCCTGGAGCTGCTACTTCAGCTGGAAGACCGGTTGGAGATCCTCATCGATGTCGAAAAGATGAACCAGGACAAGGTAAGTACGGTGGGCGATTTCGCCACGTTCATCGCCGGCCATTCCCGGCCGGCGTAGTCGTGGTGTTCATCGCGCGCCCGGTGACAAGCCCGCTGCCCTCATTCGATTTACACCTGGTCCGCGCCGCCCGCGGCACCTTCACCGGGCCCGCGGAGTTCCTCGAAGATCCGCAAGCCCGGGCCCGCATCGCCGAGTACCTCACGGACATGGCCGGAGCCTATGACCGCAAAGTCCAGACCGAGCTGTTCGACCAGCCGCCGTCACCACAACTCGGCCAGTCATACGGGGAGATGGCGCGGTCGCTGATCGATTCCGCGGTGCGCCCGGACGAGCCCGTTGACCTGCTCATACTGGCGTTCTCCGTCCATGACCTGCGGCCCGGCCGGCAAACCGCCGCGTACCTCAGTCACGTCACGCCAGGCACACCGACGGCATTCGCCGTCTGCGATCAGGGTTCGGCGGCCGCCTTTACCGGATTACGGCTGGCCCGCGAGTACGCCGCCTCGGCCAAAGTCCATCGGACACTTTTGATCGTCGTCGAGCAGGCCGCACTCCCCTACAGCTGCCCGGTCCCGCTGCCCTCGCACCACCAGGGTGTCGCCATGCTCTACGGCGACGGCGACACGCCGCGGGCCCGAGTCGTCGGCGTGCGTCAACATCCGGGCATCGCGCCCGGCGATGTCGCCGATCGAGCCGCCGCCGACCTTACTGACCTGGCCGACTTGACCGATCGGGCATCGGGTCACCACGAGGTGGCCGTGGTGCTCAGCGACACCCTCGCGGAGCACTGGACCCCGCCCGTCGCCCTACGGGCGAAGGTGATGCCGCCCGGCCAGCCCTCCACCGGCATCTGGTGGGGCCTTATCGATGAATTCACCAGCCAGGCTGTCCAGTCGCAGCTGCTGGTGGTCGCCGACTACGATCCCGGCCTGCGTTATCTGTGCCTGACCGGCTTCGCCACCGAGGCGGGGTACCACATAAATGTCTAAATGTTGAGTGTGGAAACCTTCGTCGGAGCGGCCGGGTCGAAAGCCGCCTCCACCGCAACATCCTCCACGGCCCGCATTAACGCCTCCACCTGAGAGATCGTCAGCGACCACAGGTCCCACATCATGTGCAGCGAAAGCACATCGGACTTATTCTCTATGAGAATATTTGCCTGCTCGTGCATGTGCTCCCTGGGCCCGAGCCAGGTCAGTGACGATTCGGCAAGACGCTGCCTGACCTGCTGCGGGGTGATCTCGCCCGCGGCTTCGTCGGACTCGGCGCGCATCACCATCACCCGCTGATCATTGATCCGGCAGGTCACCGTCGCCGGGTAGCCGCGCTGCGCGTCCAGCCGGGCGCTGACCTCCCTGAGTTCATCGGGATCGTAATAGGCGCGCATGCCGGCGCTGAGCATGGCGCTGCGGGCCCGCACCACCACCTCATCGATGGAAACATCCGCGGTATCGATGGTCAGCACCGAGTTCTGCGCGATCGGGGCGATGACGTCGGCCATGCCCGGCATGAACCGGTTGTTCACCATCACCTTGATTGTCAGTGGATTGACTCCGATGACGCGGGCGATGGCCGTCGCCACAACCGCGAGCGTCACGCGCGAAACGTCGGTGCCGGTGCGCCGGCCGATGGCCAGCACGGCCAAATGGGCGGCGGGCGATCCGAAGCGGACCTGCCAGTACCGGTGCCCGGCCTGGTCGGGCGGGCGGACAGGCTCGCCAAACGTCTGCGCCGGAACGTGTTTGAGCTGAGATTCCCAATATCTCATCGCCCGGCTGCTGACCTGCCGAACGTTTTGCGTCTTCTCACGCCGGGCAATGTCGAGAATCTGCGAACGCGCGTCAGGGGTCGGGCCGGCGCCGCCCCGGTGAGCGAGCATGTCATCCAACAGCAGCAGGTGCGCTCCACCGTCGGCGACCAAGTGTGAGAGCACCCAAACCAGGTAGAGGCAGGAACCGCGATGCTCGACCAGCGCCATCCGCAGCGGCCAGTCACGATGAAAGTCGAATCGCTCGCTCGGCCAGTCGGTCATGAGGTCGGCCGCGTATCGCTCCACATCGGACCGATCGGCGTCATGGGGAATCGTCACGATGTTCAGGTCCATCCGCCCCGACGCCGCCACATCCTGGCAAAGCCGGCCCGCGTCGTCGGTGTCCAGCCTCATCCGCAGGGCGGCGTGCCGGCCGATCAGACCGCTCACGAGGGCCACCGCGTCCTCGACCGTGCCGCCCTCGGGCAGGCCGAGCATTCCGCCCATGCTGAACTGGTTACCGCTTTCCTGCATGTCCTGCAGGAACGCCTTCTGACCCCAGGTCAATGGCTCGATGCCGGCCTCGGCTCCCTCGAACCGCAAAGCCACCCGGTCGTGGCAAAACCGCTCGAACATACTCAGCGCCATCACCCGTAACCAATCTCCAACTGGCCGTTTGACCGCGCGGCCGTAGAGCTACGACGATAGCGGACATAGTTCGATACCAGTATCTCCCCAGTCAGGAGCAGTGCGGTGGGACATGCAGTTGTACATTTCGAAGCCGGCGCTACGGATGACGGGCCGCTGGTGGCCTTCTACGCCGAGCTGTTCGGCTGGGAGTTGCGGGGGGTACCCGAACGTGGCTACACCACGATTGATACTCGCGGTGGCGCTGGCATCAATGGCGCAATCCGCAAGAGCCCCAACGGCGGGCGGTGGCCGGCGCTGTTTGTCGAGGCCGACGATCCGCAGGCGACGTTGGACAGGGCGAACTCGCTAGGTGCCACAACGGTTTCGCCGGTTACCGACTTTGGCGAGGCGTTGACCATAGCCACATTCGGCGACCTGGATGGGATACTGGTTGGCCTGATCCGCCAGGACACCGGAACAGTTCCGTCCGCCGGTCCCGGCGCGGCGGTCGACTGGTTCGAAATCCTGGGGTCGGACGCCGCGCGGACGCAGCAGTTCTACGCCGACCTGTTCGGATGGGAGGTCGACAGCTCGGCCTTCCCCGGCTACGCGGTGGTGGACACCGGGACCGGCCGGGGCATCTACGGCGGCATCGGCGGAGGCCTGGAATCCCGATGGGCCATCGTCTACGCCGGAGTGTCCGATATGGAGCATGCCCTGGGCGACGTCGAGAGGCTCAACGGATCCCGCGTCGAGGCTTCGGAGGTTACCGCTCTGAAGAATGCCGCGCGCACAGCGCTCTACGGCTCGGCCGACGACATCAACACCGGCGTGTTCAGCGACCCGGTGGGAAATCTTTTCGGCGTGTACCACAAACAGGCGAGCTGAACCCGGCGGCCGCTCCGATGGGCGGCCGCGCCAGCTTGTGCCCGGTCGGCTCTTGCCGGATCAGCTTTGCCGCGTCAGCTACTGCGGCGTCAGCTTTTGGCCGTGGACTCGAGTCGCATCTCGACATCGCGGCAGAATTCGCCCACGGTCATGCCGGCGAGCCGGTCGCTCTCGTCCTCGAACTTGATCCCGAAGCGATCCTCGACCCGCACGGCCAGCTCGGCGAGGATGATCGACTCCAGGTCGGCGCCGGCGGGACCGAGCACGGTGTCATCGTCGATGCCGTCGGTGCTGTAGTTCATGTCCGACACCGAGTCGAGCACGAATTGACGGATCTCATCGATCATGTCGGCGTTACCTTTCGAGAGGAGGTTCAACTCGACGGCCTGACGGCTCCATCCACGGAGAACGAGCGTAGTCGATGACGACTTCCGCTTCATAACGGCTAATTCCCATGGCGCAAAAACTGCCGAAGCGTTCTAATACGACGGATGTCCTATGAATTGCTGAATGTGCATTTCCCGGTATGGAGCTTACTCGATCTGGCTCGCTTGACAAGGGGGTACTCAATCGAGAAGGGCACCTCGAAACCCTGCTCGATTGGTTGCGAATCGTCCGTGATTTGTGACTGCGTCGGAGTAGCCTATGGCGAAATTCCACGATCCCGGTGTCGCAGGATTGACACAAACCAATACCCGATAGGGTGTCGAACCCCCGCGCGCTGCCGCCCGGCCGCCGCCCTAACCTCGGCCAGCGGCATGATCGGGACGACCAGTCCCGCTCAGGCCAAAGCTCCCGAGTCGACCGCCGCTCCCAACGCCGGATTTACTACGGCGACCACCGAACAGATCCGGCCGATGGCCGCCCGCGGCAGGCGTCACGACCCGCACCGACGGCCTGTATGCCGGTTTCGAGGGCTCGCCGCGGCCGATGTCGATGGCCTGGCCGTCGAACTGGTTACGGACGCTCAGGCGCATGGTTGACCCCGATCTCGATCGCGGGCGTTTGAGGCATGGTCATCGGCTTTCTTAGGCGGGGTAGGCGCGGGTTTCGGTGGCTTTGACGGCGGCCCAGATTTGTTGTCCGGGGCTGAGGTTCAGGTGCGCGGCGGCGGCCGGGGTGATGTCGGCGGCGGCGGTGATCGGGCCGTCGAGTTGGATGCGCAGGTTGTCGCCGTGACGGTGGATGCCGGTGATGGTGGCCTGCCAGGTGTTGCGTGGGCTGCCGTCGGGTCGGCTGGTGTGCAGGGACACCGCTGCGGGCGGGAAGGCGGCGAACACGTGGCCGGTCAAGGCTTGGGCGGTGGTGAGGGCGAATCCTCCGGGCAGGGCGACTGTGGTACCAGTGGATATGCCTTGGAAGAGGTTGAGTCCTACAAGCCGGGCGATGTAGTCGGTGCGGGGCTGCGCGGTGATGGTGGCGGCGTCGCCCTGCTGCACAATCCGGCCGTCTTCGATGACGACCAGATGGTCGGCCAGCATCATGGCGTCCAGCGGGTCATGGGTGACGATCAGGGTGGCGCCGTCGTGGTCATGCAAGTGCCGGTGCAACTCGGCACGGGTGTCGATGCGGGTTTTGGCGTCGAGGGCGGCGAGAGGTTCGTCTAGCAGCAGCAGTTGCGGGTTGACCGCGAGCGCGCGGGCCAGCGCCACGCGCTGGGCCTGCCCGCCGGACAGTTGCCGGGGTTTACGGCCGGCGAAGTCGGCAAGGCCCATCCTTTGCAGCCATGCCGCGGCCTGTTGCCGGGCTTGGGTTTTGGGTGTTCCGCGGCGCCGTGGCCCGAACGCTACATTATCCAATGTGGATAGATGGGGGAACAGGAGGTAGTCCTGGAACACCACACCGACCGGCCGCTTCTCCACCGGGACAAACAGGTTGCGGGCGGGCTCGTCAAGGGTCTGCCCGGCGAGACGGATGTGCCCGGCCGACAGCGGTCGAAGTCCGGCCAGGGCGCGCAGCGCCGTGGTCTTTCCGGCCCCGTTGGGTCCGAGCAACGCCACCACCTGTCCTTTGGCGATGGCCAGTTCGATGTCGAGGCTGAAGCCTGCGAGGCCCACGCGCAGATGTCCGTCCAATATGGACACCGATCGGGTGGTCATGGGCTGGCGATCCATTTGTCGCGCAGGGCGGCCAGGATGGTCACGGATACGGCGAGCAGGATCAGCGAGAGCACGATCGCCGCCTGCATGTCGGTTTCCAGCGCGAGGTAGACCGCCAAAGGCATGGTCTGGGTACGGCCCGGGAAGTTGCCGGCGAAGGTGATGGTCGCGCCGAACTCGCCCAAAGCCCTGGCCCAGCACAAGACGGCGCCCGCGGCGATGCCCGGAGCCACCAGGGGAAGGGTGACCCGGGTGAAGGTGGCCCACCGGGTGGCGCCAAGGGTGGCGGCGGCCTCCTCGTAGCGGGCGTCGGCGCCTCGTAACGCGCCTTCCACGGCGATGACGAGGAAAGGCATGGCCACGAACGCTTCGGCGAGCACAACGCCGGCCGTGGTGAACGGCAGCGTGATACCGAAAGCGGCATAGAGCCAGGACCCGATCAGGCCACGGCGGCCGAACACGAGCAGCAGCGCCACACCGCCGACGACGGGCGGCAGCACGAGCGGGACGGTGACCAGGGCTCGCACGAGGCGCCGGCCGGGGAAGTCGGTGCGAGCCAGCAGCCACGCCAGAGGTACCCCGAAAAGCATGCACAGCAAAGTTGCCAGCGTAGCGGTTTGCAGCGACAGGCCAAGCGCGGTCAGGATTCCCGGCTCGGACAGACGCTGCGACAAGGTGGCCCAGGGGGTGCGGATGATCAGCCCGGCCAGCGGAAGCACCAGGAACGCCAGCCCGATGACCGCCGGCAGCAGCAACGCCAGCGGGATGCGGGAACGGGCGTGGCGGCGGGGCCGCGCCGGCGTGGGCACGGCCCCGGAGCTCGTATCAGGCTGGCTCATCACGGCTTCTGGAACCCGGCCGCCATCAGCACGGCGATGCCCTGGTCGGACTGGACATAGGCCAGAAACGCCTGCGCGGCGGTCTTGTTGGGGGCGCTCTTGAGCAGCACGATCGGGTAGTCGTTGATCGCCTGTGCGGATTCAGGGAACTCGATGCCTTCCACGTCGGCGGCGGCCGCCTTGGCATCGGTGCGGTAGACCAGGGCCGCGTCGACCTCACCGAGCTTCACTTTGGACAGGGCCTGCTTGACGTCCTGTTCGAGGGTGACCGGGGTCAGGCTCACCTTGGCCGCGTCGAGGGCTTTCTTGGCCGCGGCACCGCAGGGCACCTGCGCGGCGCACAACGCCACCTTCAGGCCCGGCTTGGTCAGGTCGGCCAGGCCTTTGATGCCTTTGGGGTTGCCTTTGGACACGGCGATGACGAGCTGGTTTTTGACGAAGATGCTCGGGGGGCCGTCGGCGTTGCCGGCGTCGGTGACCGTCTTCATGTTCGCCGGTGCGGCCGAGGCGAAGATGTCGGCCGGGGCACCCTGGTTGATCTGGGTGGCCAACGCGGAACTGCCGGCGTAGTTGAACGTCACCTTCGACCCCGGATTGGCCGCCTCGAAATCCTTGCCGATCGTGTTGAACGACTCGGTCAGTGACGCGGCGGCGAACACGGTCACGGTGCCGGTCACCCCGGTCCCGCTGGAAGACGTTGTGGTACTTGAAGTCTCGGAGCCACAGCCGGCCAGCAGCATGCTCGCGGCCAAGCCGGTCGCCGTCAGGAAACGGATCATCTTCCACGAATTGCCCTCTATCGGTGCTTTTCCACCACGACACTCGCCCGCATCCCGGCTCATCGCGACATCACCCGAAACAGCCTCGCTGGGCCCGCCGGATTCGCCGGCCAGCGATCGTACGAACGCGGCGAGATCCGCGCCGCCGGCCGCCCGGCGTCGATCCAGCGGTGCACGGTATCCGTGCCGACCTCCAGCAGCCGCGCGGCCTCACCACTCCGAAACGATGTCATGTCGACGACACTACCGGCCGCATCTGCTAGTCGAAAGGGCGTCTATCGCTCGTATCCTCTGGGTTAACGGAGCGAACCAGACCGCAGATGCAGGATGGCTACCAGTCGCCCCCGCGGCCCGCACCCACCCAGCGGGTCAACGCGACCCCTTGGGTCAGCACACGCGCACCCGCCGCATCGGCGGCCGGTGCCGGTTCCGACATCGACATCACTCACTATCGACTCAAACGCGAAGCTGCGTCACCTGGCCCAATGACGGTAAGCCTCAATCCACTCAGCTCCGTCCGGTGCCGGGGTCGGCATCGGCAGTTCCAGGATGGGGACGGCCTGACGCGCACTGCCCCGGCAGCAGATAGCGACGATGTCATACCCGCGCAGATCGACACTCTCGACGGTGACGTCCACGCCGAGGACCCGGGTCGAAAACGGAATGGCGAGATTCTCTTCGATCATGGTGTATAGGCCGGTGAGCTGCTCATCGTCGTTGTAACAGTCAACGGTTGCTTGCTCGACAAGCGCGTCGAGCTGCGCGCGGCTTCGCTTCGTCTTGGTCACCGGATGAGGATAGCCGCCCCCAGGACGACAATCGGAAAGGCCTGAGGCCACGACTGACATAGCGAGTCAACGATCTCGAAGGGGTCGGCCCTTCCGGCTCTGGCTATATCGGTTCGTTTGCCTCGTCGCCGAAGACCGCCGGCACACACTCGATAGTGACGATCTTGGTGGCGATGCGCTCGAACTGGCGCCGATCGGCGGCGGGTAGGTGTGCTATCACCTCCAGCAGCCGATCGGACACCTCGGCATAGAACGCCTCGACGATCTTCTGGCCGCGTGGGCTGGGGGTCAGCGTCACCGCCCGCCGGTCGTGGACCGGGGTGTCGCGGCGCACCAAACCGCGCCGTTCGATCCGGTCGACCAGGCCGCTCAGGCCGGGTCGCTCCAGCCTGAGCAGGCCGGCAAGCTCGCTCATACCACGCGGCCGGTCCTTGATGACGCACAGCAGCTGGGCTTGCGCCGGGCTCAGATCGTGCTTGGCGCACATCTGCGCGTAGATGGACTGCACCAGGAACGACAGCCGGATCAGCGCCACGTCCGCGCGTAGAGTTTGGGCCAAGGTGGTCTCCCTAAACATTCACCACATAACAGGGTACGGCGGCTGGAAAAACTTCGCGGCGCGAACTATTTTTGTTCGCGGCACGAAGTATCGAGAAGGGAAGCCGCGATGTTCACCGACAAGGAAATCGAGTACCTCGCCAGTCAGCGCCTGGGCCGGCTGGCCACCGTGACATCACACGGGAAGGCCCACGTGGTGCCGACCGGGTTCCGCCTTTCCGACGAGCGCACCGCCATCGAGATCGGTGGACACAACCTGTCCCACCGCCGCCCCGCATACCTACGCAACATCGAGTCAAACCCGTGGGTGGCGTTCGTCGTCGACGACCTGGCGTCGGTAAAACCTTGGACCCCACGCGGGGTGACGATCCGCGGCCGGGCCGAAATCCACCCCCAGGGCGGCGAAAAACTGGGACCGGGCTTCGACTCCACCCTGATCCGGATCACACCGACCCGGATCACCTCCTGGGGCATACAATCCCACGCCTTCGGGGCACCCGACAGCCGGAAAGTGGGTTAAGCGCCATGAGCTTCCACACCAGCAACGGCACCCGCGGTGCCCGGCAGCCGGGCGGCAAACTGATGCTCTGGGCCAATAAGCTCATGGCCCGGCGCATCCGCAACAGCGGCCGCGGGCAGGCTCGCCTGCTCAACGAACTCGGCTGGCTAGACACGATAGCTTTGCCGCCCCGGCACCTCACCCGGGCGGCAAAGCCCTTGGCGGGTAACGGTTCTCAGGACGCCGGGGCCGCCGGGGCCGGTCACCCGGCGCAGCACCATCGCGGTCGGCTCTTTGTAGGTGAGACCATCGGCTGGCGGCTCGTCCGGGCGCCCGCTGGTGGCCGGCACAGCACATTTTGTTGCAGGCCTGGCCTGGAGCAGGCCCGCGGGCAGCGCGACGGCCGCGGCGACCAGCAGGCTGGGCCGGTGGTAACGACTTTCGGGCAAGGCAGCCTCCTGACGAGAGCAGGTCGGGAAGCCACATTGGAGCATCTCGATTTCTTAGAAGACAGATGAATCTCGATGCCTAATCGCTGATGCCCTCCGAACCATCGGTGCCTTAGAGGGCGGCGTTCGGAGATCACGAGGCGATCCATGATCGTTGCGGCGCTGGATGTAGATCGCGGCGGGTTTTCTACACTCACAAGCGCAACGATCACCGACGGCGGTTGCACGCAATAACCCCTGTGACCATGCCCTAAGCGCTGTGGCCGCTGATCAATGGCATCGGATTCGCGGCCGACCCGTGGGTCGGGCAGCGCCCGCAGGATCACGTCGGAGCAGAAGGTCCTTTTGGGACGGCCATCGGCGGTAGAGGGCCGGTGCCGGCGCGGTGCGCGATGCCTTCCATGGTCAGCCCGGCGTATCCGGCGGCGGCGAGTTACTGTAGGGCCGCCGCGTAAATGGCTTGCTCCAGGGGCTGGCCCCGGCGCGATTTGCAGCAGATAAGGACCGCGGCGGCCATTAATCCCACCAGTTAATCCCACCAGAAGAACCAGCGTTTCCCGCAGACCTGTATAGCCGCCAGCGCGTCGAGCGTCTGCACGCCTTGGTCGACGATGTCGGGGCAGTACCACCACTGCTCCTCGGCCACTGCCATGGCGGTCCGCGGATCGGCCGGTGGTTGCGACACCAGCAGTTCCAGCACGTCCCAGCCCAGGGTCACCAGCTCCGCGCCGTGCCGTTCGTGCCAGTACTTGAGGATCGCCACATGGTCGGACGGCTCCAGGGCATGATTGGCCGCGCCGGTCCAGGTAAGCAGGCCCGGAACCAGGTATCCGTGCTGGGCGGAGATCAGCCCGATCCAGCCATCCTCCTTGGCGAGGTAGAAGTCGTCTTCGTCGTGGACGGTCATGCCGGTGGCGTCGCCACGCGGCGGCCACACCTGGCCGGGGTCGCTCCATTCCTCGTATTCGGCGGTCATGTCGGCCTGGATCTCGGCCAGCCTGGCCGCCGCGTCCATGGCCAGCCCGGCGGAAACCGCCTCGTGGGGATCCCCACCGGAGTCCCAGATCTCCTCTAGTTGAATTTCCGAGCCGAGGATCACCGGCCACAGCCCGGTGGCGCTGTGCGCCGCGCGGAGTCGCCGCCACCATGGCACCAGATGGTTGGCCGGCGCGTGGAACGCCCACAGCTCCCGCGCCGATCCCGGGGTACCAATGAAAGAAAGTGTTGGAACCGAAAGCCCGGCAGCGACCTCAGCCACCGCGTCGGCCGGGTCGGCCGAGGTTTGCCGCCGCCCTTGGTCGCGCGACCGGCGCGGCCACTGCCAAAGATTCACCAGGCCTTTCTATCAGAACATCCTTGAGAAGAGGGCAAACGCTCCTATGTGGACGGACCGCCGCCAGGGCGCATCTCCTGGCGGCGGCTCAAGCGTCACGAGGTGACCGGAACGGTTTTGGCCTCGGTGGCCGCGGTGATGTGACGGCGGCGGCTGGGCAGCAAGGCTGTCGGGTGGGCGATGCTCCAGGCCGCGCCCGCGCAGATGAACTCCTTGATGCGGGCGGCCGATCCGCCCGTGACGACCGTTGACTTGACCTGGTCGTCGGGGGTCACCAACTGGATGATGCCGTCGCGGCGGCCCAGGCTGATGCATTGAGCGTAATAACGGATCGTGTGCTCGGAAATCTTGCGGCCGGTCAGCCGCGCGGCGATGGCGTCGGCGGCCTGCCAGGCCATCGGGACCCCCGAGGCGCAAGACATCCGCAGTGGTTTGCCGCCCGCTCCCTTGGCGATCCCGGCGTCGCCGACCGCGTACACATCGGAATGCGACACCGAGCGCATGGTCGCGTCAACGACGATCTGCCCGGTGTCGGCGACCTCCAAGGTGGTGGCGGCGGCGATCGGGTGCGTGGTGAAGCCCGCCGTCCACACGGTCAGCTGGGCCGGGATCCGCGCGGCGGCACTGGTGACCGCGCCGGTCTTGTCGACGCGCGCGATGTCGCTGTGCTCGTGGACAGTGATGCCGAGCCGGGTGAAAACCCGGCGCAGGTGTCGCTGGGCCTTGTCGCTGAGCCAGTCGCCGACGCCGCGCTGGGCGGCGATCGCGACGTCGAGGTCCGGCCTGGTTTCGGCGATTTCGGTGGCTGCTTCGATGCCGGTGAGGCCTCCGCCAACGACCAGCACTCTCGTACCGGCGGCGAGGTCGCGCAGGCGCTGGCGCAACCGCAGCGCGGCCTGCTTTCCCGCGAGGTGGTAGGCGTGTTCGGCGACACCGGGGACGCCATGGTCGGCCGTGGTACTGCCGAGGGCGTACACGAGGGTGTCATAGTCGATCTCGTCGGCGCCGTGTTGGTCGACGAGTTCCACGGTCTTTCGGTCGACATCGACGGCGGTAACCCGCGCCGGTCGGACTGTAACGTGCGTGCCCGCGAAGACGTCGCTCAACGCGCGGCGGCGCAGCTCCTGCCCGGTCGCGAGCTGGTGCATACGTACCCGCTCGACGAAGTCCGGGTCGGCGTTGACCAGGGTGATCTCGGTGTCGTCGGGGTGCAGCCGGCGGGCGAGGCGCCCGGCGGCGTTGGCACCGGCATATCCGGCCCCGAGGACGACGATGCGGTGCTTCATGGTTGTGCTCCTGTCTGGTGTGGCGTGCACGCTTCCTGAACCGGATAGCGACGCGATCCCTGACAGGGGTCGGCTATGACCTGGATCACCAGTCTTTGACCAGTGGCTCTCCACGCTCGGACGTGGCCCATTGGCGCGTGAGCCGTTCCAGCTTGTCCGGGTTGGCCTGAATGTGAACGGCAGCGATGTGAACGTCGGTGGTCACCTCGAGAGATACGACGGCGACGACACGGTCGTCGAGCACGGCCAGCACCGCCGGGCTGCCGTTGACGGCGGCGGCGTACACAGCGAAACTTCGGCCGTCGATGAACCGCTTGACGACGGATGGCTTCCACAGGCCCCGCAGGACACGCGCGATGCCGATCGCGCCGATGATCGGGGTGCTCCGGGCCGGGACCCGGCCGCCGCCGTCGGCAACACTCACCGCGTCGCCGGTCAGCAGCTTGATCAGCGGCTCGGTATCACCGCTGAGGGTGGCGGCGAGAAACTCCTCGACGATTTTGCCGGCGGCGGCCGCGTCGACCTCAGCGCGGACGCGGTCGGTGGCAACGTGCTGTTTGGCGCGCCGGTAGATCTGCTGGCAGTTCGACTCGGTGATCTCCAGGTTCTGGGCGATCTCGGCGTGCGAGTAGCCGAAGGCCTCGCGCAGCACGTACACCACACGCTCATTGGCCGACAGCCGCTCCATGAGGATGAGCACCGCGATCGAGACCGACTCGCGCTGCTCGACGGTCTCGGCCGGACCGAGCATCCGGTCCCCGGCCAGCACCGGCTCCGGAAGCCATTGCCCCACATAGCTTTCACGCCTGGCCCTGGCCGAGGCCAGCTGGTTGAGGCACACGTTGGTGAGTGCCTTGGTCAGCCATGCTTCGGGTGTTTCGATGTGTTCCCGATCGGCCGCCTGCCAACGCAGAAACGTATCTTGTACCGCATCTTCGGCGTCACTGGCCGAGCCCAGCAGGCGATAGGCGATCGCCTCCAAGCGCCCCCTGGAGCGCTCGAACAGATCCACCTCGCGCGAACTGAGCAACATCGCCTCACAGTTTAGTGCGCTGACACGCGGGGTGTCCGCCAGTGCCTTCGACCTACTATCCGATAAGGCGTCGGGAGGTCGGGAGGTCGCCTGCTCAGGTTCTAGCTACAGACATACCTCGATGGCGACCGGTACGCGGTTGGTCAGGATGTCGAAGACCGCCGACCGGGCCCGCGACTGCTCGACGATCTCGCGCAGTTTCTCCGCCGGCGCGTCACCCTTGACTGTGAACCGGACCGTGATGTTGTGGAAACCGTTGCGCACGTTGGGGTTCAGGCCCAGGATGCCGTTGAGGTCGATGTCGCCGGTGACGGTCGAATCGACCGAGGTGAGCGTCACGCCGCGGGCGGCGGCGATATTGGCCAGGCCGGCGGTCAGGCAGGCGGCCAGCGCGTGCAGCACGTACTCCACCGGAGTCGGGCCGTTGTCCCGCCCGACCAGCACCGCGGGGTGGTCGGCGTCGAAGTGGAAGACGTGCTCGTGGGTGAGCTCCTGGCCGACGCCGTAGAAGTCGTGGATGATGCCGCGGCTGTGCGTGCCGTCGATCCACTCGTTGGCGGCCCGGAATTGGAACCTGGCCACTTCGGGCGCGGCCTTGACCACGTCGAGCGTGGCGAACAGGGCCACGGTGTCAACACCGTTGCGGGACAACAATTTTTTCGTGCTGGTCATCTCGGTTCTCCTTTATAGGATGGGTACGTAGGGATAACCGCCGGCGCAACTGTCGCCTGATGCGCTCCGGGCCAGGTCGGGTTCAGGACACCGCACGTTTGGTGGAGCCATCTAGGCTGGCTGAGGGGACGCGCCCGGGTCCGGTCGCCGGACGGCACCGGACGGACGCAGATAGGACCGGCAATGGCCGACACCGCGCAGGAGCTTCTCGCATCGCTGTGCTTCGACTTGCGGCTGCTGTGGAGGCAGGCGGGCGGGCCGAGCCTGCGTGTGCTCAGCGGCCGGCTCGAATTGAGTAAAAGCCAGCTCGGCGCGATCCTGACCGGCCGGGTGCGGCGCCCACCGGACTGGGTGGTGGTTCGTGGCCTGGTGGACAGCTTCGATGCCTACGCCCGCGATCACGGCCGGCGTGAACGGGTGTCGCTGCGGACCGGCGTCGACGAGTACTGGCGTCCGCGGTACGCCACTTTGGAGCACGCATTCAGCCAGCCGCCGCCGGTGCGGGACGATCCGCCGCGGGCGGGATCGGCGCCGCCGCCTCTGGATCAGCAAATCCGTTACGCGGTAAGCGACGGGCTGCAGATCGCCTACCAGACCACCGGGGGCGGTCGCCGCGACATCGTGCTGGTGGCCGGGTTCGTGTCGCACCTGGAGCTCGACTGGGCCGAACCTCGGCACGCCGGATTTCTCGATCGGTTGGGCTCGTTGGGCCGTCTGATCCGCTTCGACAAACGCGGCACCGGCATGTCGGATCGGCCCCACGATGTGCCCGACGCCGAGACCCGGATGCACGATGTGCTGGCGGTGATGGACGCGGCCGGTTCCCGCCGGGCTGTCCTGTTTGGATACTCCGAGGGCGGGCCGATGTCGATCCTGATGGCGGCCATGCACCCGGAGCGGGTGGAGGCGCTTGTGCTCTACGGCACTTGGGCCCGGCGGCTGTACGCCCACGACTACCCGTGGGCGCCCACCCCGCAGCAGCGCCAGCAGTACATGCAGCAGCTGACCTCCCAGTGGGCTTGGGAGGCCGACATGCGGGCCATGTGCCCGTCGGCCGACGAGCAGATGGCCCGATGGTGGGGTCAGCGGTGTCGGGCCGCGGCCACACCGTCGACCGTGCGCTCGCTGATCGCCATGAATTCGTTGATAGATGTCCGTGACGCGCTGGGCTCGCTGCGGGTACCGACGCTTGTCCTGCACCGGCGCGGCGACCGCGACAGCCGGGTGGAAGAGGGCCGCTATCTGGCCGAACACATTCCCGGCGCGCGGTTTGTCGAACTGTCCGGTGTGGACCACTTCGTGGCCGTCGATGCCGACCAGATCCTCGATGAGGTGCAACGATTCCTGGCCGACCTCGGGTCCGGTGTTGCTCCACCCCGGGCACTCGGTGCGATCCTGGCCGTCAGCGGCCCCGGCCTCGTCTCAGGTTCACTGCTGTCGGGCCGCCGAGCGCATACGCCGCGCGGGAAGACCGTTGTCGTGTACGACGGCCCGGCGATCGCGATCCGCGACGCGTTGTCCGTGCTGCGCGGTCCGGCCGGCAAGCACGCACGGTTCGGCCTGCAGATCGCCGAGGTACCGCGGACCGGATCGCTGGTCGACGGCCCCGGCGTCGAGGCCGCCGTGGGCCTGGCCGAACGAGCAACGCCCGGCCAGCTACTCGTATCGCGGGCCGTCCATGACCTCGTGGCCGGCTCCGGTGTGTCATTGGCACCCGCCGGCAACGACGCGTACCAGCCAACGCTGTCCAAGCCCAGCCAAGCGCCGGGCGTTCTCACGTCGCTGACAAGCTGGTCGAGGCGAGGCGGGCATGCGGCCCATTGACGGAGGGTGAGCCTGGCCCTATCGTCGATACCTAGAGGGCTAGGTATCAGGTCATGGTCTGCGGGGATGGGTCACATGCGCAAACTAGGATTCGGGATTATCGGGCTGCTGGTGTTGGCCGCCCTGGCGGGTTGCGGCGACGAGCCTCCGCCGACGCAGACGCAGGCCGACGAGGTGGCGCGGCTGCAGGCCCATGTCGTGCCCGTCGTCGACGAGCTCAAGGTGCTGTTCTATCTCGACGAGGGTTCGTCGTGCAATGCGATCCTCTACTCCTCGGGCGAGTTCCGCGATGGAGATGACAGCTGCGGATCGCCGACCGAAAGATACGGTCAGTTCGACTCACGCGTCCGCGGCGATTTCGACAGGATCGATGCGGCCATCGGGACGAGCAAGGTTCCCACCCACCGGTTCGACGCGACCTTCACGACCGGCGGTGCCTTGCGGGAGGTGACGTTCCCGCGCGAGGACAGCAGCTGGCAGTGGAACTGGAGCTACCTTTACGACCCCGGCGATACTGTCGCCAAGGATCTACAGCCGGGTGATCCCAAAGTGGGTGTTCCCAAATACCGCCGGATCAACGAAGACTGGTGGCTGGTGACCGCGGTGGACGACTGATTCGAGGTACGCGCGGCATGGCTCACTGGCGCCGGGCCGACCCGGTCGGCATGACGACCTTGATCACTGGTGTCTTCTTCGCCATCGGCGCCGCGTTCGTCGTTCTCGTCACCGTTGCGTTCGTCCTGGGGGTCAAGTGGCACGTCAATCCGTTGCTTGGCGCCGCGGGCTTCTACGGTTTCATGGCCCTGTGGCTGGGGTTTGTCTGGCGCATGAACCGCACCGGGGCCTACGTCAGCGATCAGGCAATCCGGCTCGTCCGCCTGTTACGGACAAGAAAGCTGCCCTGGACACAGGTCGCCGAGGTCTACAGCGCACCGGCGATGCTTGGTACCAGAGCCACCTCCCGCAACGCCATCTGGGTCAGGTTGCGCGACGGAAGCCGGATCGAAACTCCGATCCAGTGTCGCGCCGGCCGGCTGGGCATCAGCATGCACGCCAACATCGGTCGCCTGTTGAGCCCTACCCGTTTTGACGCGACCTTGCAGGTGTTGCGTGAGGCCCATCGGCGCGCGGCCGGCACCCGATAGCGGCCACTCGTTGCCGGATGGCCGGGCTCAGCAGCGTCGCGGGCGGGTCGATGAGCGCGGCGACGCGGACATAGGCGGTGGCCAATGCCAGGTCGTGCGGTGCGGCCTTTTCCACTTCCGCTAGGTACCCGGAGGTGAGTGACGGGCTTGGGTCAGCCGCGTCGGCATCGGCCGACCACCCCCAGGGAGCGTCCAATGTGGAACATACTGCCTTGAAGAATGGTTCCGCCGTGAGCTCGTCGGCGCCGCGCAGCTGGTGGCGTAGCACGGCGGCGGTACGCGCGGCGACGCTGATCCCCTCGGCGTACATGGGATTGAGGCTGCACACCGAGTCACCCATGAGCAGCAGCCCGGCCGGGAACCGAGCGACCTGCTCGAAACGTTGCCGGACATAGGTTGGGCAGTGAAACTGGGTCAACGCGGAAACCGGTGTGCCGGCGCGAATCAGGTCCGCGATGTCGTGGGCGGGCAGGCTGGCCGCGTAGCCGGCGAAGCCGTGCGGGTCAAGGGGCGGCCGGTCGCCGCGGATGCCGGCCAGCGTCACCAGTACCCGGTCACCCTCGATGCGTTGCATGACACCGCTGCGGCGCTGACCGGGAACGCGGCCGATGGCCACCAACAGATCGGTGCCTATGATCTCCGGTGGCGCGGTGAAGGTGCACGATACGTAGCGCAGGTCGATGTGGATCCGGTCGGCCGGCGGGTCCGGGTAGCCGTGCCGGCCCAGCCAGCCAAGCGTTCGCGTGCCACGGCCGGTGGCGTCGACGACCAGGTCGGCCGGCAACACCTCGGTATTCCAGCCGACCTGGACCCCGCCGACGCGCCGCCGGTCCGGGCTGAGCAGCAGCCCGGTCGCCATGCACCCGTCGCGCACGGTGACGTTGCTCAGGGCCCGGACCCGTTGGCGTATCGCCGCTTCGATGAGTGGCCGGCTGGCCGAAAGCGCGGTGATGCCGATGCTGGTCTGGGGAAGCCGCTGCCCTCGCACATACCAGCGGACGTCGCCGAGGATGTCTCCGGTCAAGGCACCGCCGCTGATCATCTGCTGGCAGATGCCGGGCAGCAGGTCTTCGAGCACCCGTAGCCCGCCCGGCAACAGGCCGTGGACGTGACGCCCGTGGGGTACACCGCGCCGGTGGCCGGCCGCCACGGGCAGCCGATCGCGTTCCACCACGGTCACGGTCGCATAGCGTTCGGCAAGCACATACGCGGCGAGCAGGCCGGCGATGCCGCCACCGAGGACGACCGCGCGATCCCAGCGCGGCATGTCTGCACCTCCCATGAATTGATTCATTGACATTTAGGCATGAAAGGATGGAGCCTTGAGGCACAAATTTATATCCGTTCTCCTTTGAGGAGGTATCGGATGAGTGCCCTCACAGGACCCCGCGAGGTGATCTGGGACCTGACATATGCGTGCCAGTTGCGTTGTGTGCACTGCTACTCCGAGTCGGGGCGCCGGCCGGCGCGACAGGTAGGGCAGGAGGTCATGCGGGCCATCGCCGAAGCCATCATCTCGCTCCGGCCCGACGCGGTCGCCATCGCCGGCGGCGAACCGTTGATAAACAAGGCAGTCTTCGACGTGACCCGCCGGCTGACCGAGGCGGGCATCCTGGTCGTGCTCTACACCAGCGCATGGTCGTTCGAGCCGTGGATGGTGCCGCGGGCGCGGGAAAGCTTCGCCCGCATCGCGGTCAGCGTGGACGCCCCCACCGCCGAGCTGCATGACCGCATCCGCGGCCGGGCCGGCTCGTTCGAACGGGCCATGAACGCGCTGTCGTTGCTGGACACGGCGGCCGGTGAGTCGATCGCGGCCGGCCGGCCGCCGCTGGCCTTCGGCATCGACTCGGTCGTGATGCGCTGCAACTTCGACTTGATGGAGTCGTTGTGTACCACGATGGCGGCACGATTCCCCCGGATGAACCTCATCTCGTTCAACGCGGCGGCACCATCCGGGTTGGCCAGCACCACGGGTTTTGCCCAACTCGAACTGGTCACCGATGAGCAGGCCGACGCGCTGGCCGGCCGCGCCCTACGCAGAAAACTGCGGGCGCTGGCGCCGGCCACCATGCGCGTCGACACCACCGACAACCGGGCCCTGCGGATGAGCCCGGACCTGGTCGAGAAGGGCATCATCACCGACGCGATGCAAATCGAGCCTGACGGCGAAGTGCGGGCAATGCCGATGTACGAAGGCACGGTAGGCAACATCCTCACCGAGTCACCGTGGACCCTGTGGGAGCGCGCGGTCCAACGGCGCCACGATCCCTTCCTGGTCGAGACGCTGCGCACGGTCAAAACCATGGACGAGTGGGCGGCGGCGTGCCGTGAACTCGACTATCATTTCGGCTCCGAAACGGTACGCTCGCGCATCGATCGGCGGCCGCTGTTTGTCGGCCTCCCCGCCAGCGTCAGCTCCCGACCCGCGCCGACCGCGCCGTGACAAGCCAATCGCTTCGCGACATCGTCTCGCTTGGCGACATCGTCTCGCTTCGCGACATCGTCGAAGCGGCCTTGCCCGGGCAGGCCGGATGGACGCTGCGATCCGACGGATCGTGGTGCCACGCCCTTCCACCCGACGGTGCCCGCCCGCGGCAGGGATGGAAACTTCACCTCTCCGCCACACCCGCGTCGGCGCCCCAGGTGCTGCGGCGAAGTGTGGCGGTCCTTGCCCGGTACGGCTGCGCCTTCAAATTCGCCACCGACCTGGAAACCGTCGGCCGGCTGATATCCAAAAGCGTCGACCGGGCGGCCGGCGGCAAATTCATCACCGCCTATCCCGATACCGATGAGGACCGCCTGCGTACCCTGGCGAAGGAGTTGCACACCAGCACCGCGGGACTGGCCGGTCCCGGCGTGCTGTCCGACCGTCGACTGTGCCCGGGCAGCCTGGTGCACTACCGGTACGGGGCATTCACCGGCGTGCAGCTGCTGGGCGATGACGGCCACCGGCACGCCATGCTGGTCACGCCGGACGGCCGTTTAACCCCTGACCGGCGTACCGCGTGGTTCAACCCTCCGGCCTGGGCGCCACCCGATCCGTTCGCACCGCCCACCCAGCCGCGGATCGAGGCGGCGCCGGTGTTGCTCGGCGGCAGATACGCGGTCTCGCACGCGATCCGGCACGCGTTCTCCGGCGGCGTCTTCCACGCCCACGACCGCCAGACCGGAGCCGCCGTCATCGTCAAACAGGCGCGGCCACACACCGCCATCAACCGGGCCGGGCACGACGCCTGCGACCTGCGCCGGCATGAGGCGCGAATGCTGCGCCAACTGGAACCTACCGGCGTGGTACCCAGACTGATCGACCTGCTCGAGCAGCAAGGCGACCTGTTCCTGGTCCAGGAGCGCATCGACGGGATCCGGCTTCGCGAATGGGCCACCAACACCCCCGCACCCGCCGCCGCCATGCAGATCGCGCGTGAGCTCATCGACCTCGTGGCCATGATCCACAAGGTCGGCCTGGCCGTGGGCGACCTGAATCCGAACAACATCATGGTCGGGCCCGACGGCGGTTTGCGTCTGGTCGACCTAGAGACCGTGACACCGACCGGATCCGTGGTACCGCGCCGGTTCACCCCTGGCTACGAGGCACCCGAGCGCACCGGCCGGGCCGACCCGGCGGCCGACAAGTACGGCCTGGGCGCGACGCTGTTCTACCTCGCTTGCGGCGCCGACCCGGTGCTGCCACCCGACGAGCCGGCCACCCGCCCGACCAGCGCCCGCGTCGAAGCCTGGCTGTCGGCCATGGCCGCGGTCAACCCGGTGGTGCGTGACCTCGCCCCCACAATCACTACGCTGATGCACCGGGAACCCAGCCACCGTCCCGCACTGGCCAGCCTGCCACATAAAGGCGATGCCAGCGCGGCCGGCCGGGCGCACGAACAAGTCCCGCTGCCCAAAGCGATCCGAGACGCCGCCGCGTACCTCATAGCCACCATGGACCCGCAAAGCCCAAACCGGCTATGGCCCACCAGCGAGGCCGCGGCCAACAGCGATGCCTTCGCGGTCCACCACGGCGCCGCCGGAGTGCTCGCCGCACTTATGCGCGCCTACCAAGCGGACCCGACCCCGCACCTATTCGAGGCCATCGACGCCGCAGCGGGCTGGATAAGACGCAGGGTCTGGGGCGAGCCACAAATGCTCCCCGGACTCCACTTTGGACGATCTGGTACCGCGTGGGCGTTGCTCGACGCCGCCAACCTGCTCGGCGACCAGCGGCTCACCGACCTTGCCCACGATCTGGCGGCCAGATTGCCGCTGCGCTGGCCCAATGTCGACATCTGCCACGGTGTGGCCGGCGCCGGCCTGACCCACCTGCACTTCTACCACCTGACCGGCGACGCCACCTATCTCGACCGGGCCGACCAGGCCGCCGACACCGTAACCCAAGCGGCGCAACACCACGACGGCATCCTGGCCTGGCCCCTGCCAGACAACCTGTCCCATCTCTCCCCCAGGCTCGCCGGCGCTCGCCATCTCGGGTTCGCCCACGGCGTCGCCGGAATCGCCACATTCCTCCTCAAGGCCGGATTGGCCACCGGTACACGACGCTACTTAGACCTCGCCGCCGACGCCGCCGCAACCCTACAATCAACGTCCATTGTGGACGGCGATGCCGTCTACTGGCCGGCCACACCCGGCGGACGGCGCCGAACCCATTGGTGCAGCGGCTCATCCGGAGTCGGCACCTTCCTGTTGCGGATGTGGCGACACACCGGCGATCCCCGCTACCGGCAGCTGGTCACGCAGGCCGCAACCGCCGTGTACCAAGGACGCTGGCAAGCGGGACCGTCACAATGCCACGGTCTGGCCGGCGACGCCGAGTTCCTCCTCGATATCGCCGGCATCGAAAACAAGGAAGGCAGCACCGGCAAAGACTTCTACCAGACCCAGGCCACCGACCTGGCAACCGTGATCTACACCCGTCATGCGCTCCGCCATGGACGCCGGCTGGCCGCCGACGACACCGGCGCCGCGGTCGTTGCCGACTACGGCGTCGGGCTGGCCGGCGTATTGGCATTCCTGGTCCGTCTACACCACGGCGGCCAACGCATGTGGATTCCCACTGACATTGCGGTATCGCACACCGCGAAGGGAGGTGACCCTGATGGAGACCGACATCGAAGCCCTGCAGACACTGCCGGAAGCCGAGGCCGAGGCCACCCGGTGGCCGTGTCCGAGCAGCCTTCTTGATGACGAGGAAGACGACCTGGACTACTAGGGTCCCTTGCGACCCAAGCCGGCCCGTCGCCACTGAAGCGACGGGCCGGGCGTCGGTCAGATATCTGAACGCTCCTCGACCCGGCGGTACTCGCTTGACGGGGTTGTCGGGTCGACTTCGCGGGTAACGGTGGAACGGTGGCGGGGGCCCCAGATAAGGGTGGTGAAAATCAGCCCGATGACGCCACCGACCATGAGAATCCATCCGACGGCGTCCAAGTCCACGCCGCCCACCTCAAGGTCGAGCGCGAACGTGAGGATCGCGCCGGCCACGATGAGGAAAATGCTGGCACCAATACCCATTGTTTCTTCCTCCTCGAAGCGAGCCGATGCCCGCCCGGGTAATGGGTACCCTTCAATTCCGAAGACAAACGACTTTCACTGGGAGATGACGACTCGCTCGATGAGAGTGGTCTGCGTCGTCCAGCCCGAGCCGGGCCGACCGGCCCAGCCACCGACGGCGACATTGAGCACCGGCGTGTGCAGCTTGTCATCGAAGGGCCAGTCACCATCTCGCGCCGCCACCTGTTCCCGCGTCACCGTGCCGGTGTGGCGCTGGTCGAGGTAGAAGTCGATGCGACCCTGCCGCCAGTCGATGGCATAGGCGTGAAACTCCGAAGCCCATTCGCCGCTCGACGGTGAGACACCGACGGCCACGTCGCCACCGTCGCGGTCGCGGGCGCAGTGAATGCCTTGGTGTATCTGGCCCCGAGTGGCCGGCGAGGCGGGCGCCTCCATGATGTCGATCTCGCCACAGGACGGCCAGCCGTCGCGATAGTCCGGGCCCAGAAGCCAGAAGGCGGGCCAGATTCCGGACCCGTCGGCGACTTTGATGGAGGCCTCGAACCGCCCGTAGAGGAAACCGGGATGGCGAGCCCGCAGTCGCGCGGAGGTGAACCGGCCGCCCCCTCCGCGGATCACAGTGATGGCAAGGTTGCCATGCCCGTCGTAACAGGCGTTCTCGACCGCCGCGGTGTAGGTCTGCAATTCGCTGTCCGGCTGCCACTTGTCGGTGACGCGCAACTCCCACAGCTCGGGGTCCGGCGGCGTACCCGCCAGACGTTGACACAAGTCTCCCCAGACGGCCTGTCTATTCACAGGATCAACAGCGTAGCAATAGTCGATGCCGGAAGGTCCTCGTGGCACGATTTCCGGCATGAGTTCCGGGACGAGCGCGCGCGGCGAAGGCAACTGCGTGATGCGTAGTCGCGCGGGCGATCGCCACCGGTTCGTGGCCTTGGCGCCGGCTCGAGGTCATCGTGTGCCGCCCGGCCAGTCCCGTAGCTCCCACCACCGCGATCCGCATGGCATAACCGTAGGCCACACGGCCCACATCGAGCCGATGCGCATGGACCGTGCCGGCCGTAATAGAGTCGGAAATATGCCGCTTCGACGTGCGGTGCTGACCGTCGGCGCCCTGGTCTTCTGTCTTGCCGGTGAGCCGCAGGCCATGGGGTTCTATGCCTGCCCTGACCGCATCCCGGCGGTGCCGCCGCGCCCGCCCGCGGCGATGTATGGCCAGGATTGCGGCCGCAACGAAAACAGTCACCGCAACAGCGACAACATCGTCACCGCGCCCGGCGTGGCCGGAGCCGCGCACCACGTCCACGACTACGTGGGAAACCTCACCACCGACGCGTTCTCGACGGACGAGTCTCTACAAGCCGGGGGTACCACGTGCGCCAGCGGTGATCTGTCCACCTACTACTGGCCCGTGCTTCGGGTCTCGCACCGGATTGTGCCAGCGTCGCAGGTGCGGATCGCCTTCTACGGCAACGATTTGACCGGCGTAGTGGCGATGCCGCGCTTTCTGCGGATCTCCACCGGCGATTCCAGAGCGATGACAAATGGCGGCAAGTATGCCCGGGCGCGCTGGTCCTGCTCGGGCGCGCCGGACCGGGTGACCACGCGGTATCCGCTGTGCCCGGAAGGCCAGCTGGTGGTACGCACGTTCACCTTCCCGAGTTGCTGGGACGGCCTGCGCAAAGATAGCCCCAACCACCGCGACCACGTGGTGTTCCCGGCCGCCTCGGGCGCCTGTCCGTTGAAGACCTTCCCGATCCCGAGGCTGGAGATAACGGTGTCCTACCGGCTGCCGCCCGGAACGCGCTACCGCATCGACGGCTTCCCTGAGCAGGGCGGCAGCCCGACGACCGACCACAGCGACTTCGTCGCCATCATCCCCGATCCCCTGATGCGAGAAATTTTGCGCGCGGTGGGAACCCAGCCCGCTCCGGCACGTAGTGGATAACGGGAGGCAGTGTGAGGGAAGGGAGGACGGTCACCGGTGCCGCTCTGGTCACCGCACCGGCGGGACGCCGGTGGCGAGACGCTGGTCCGCATGCTCTATCAGGAGCACGGCAACGCGTTGCTGACATATGCGACGCGCCTGACCGGTGACCGTTGGGCGGCCGAGGAGGTGCTGCAGGAGACGCTGCTGCGGGCCTGGCGGCACCGCGACACCCTGGACGAACAGGCGGGTTCGATCAGGGGATGGCTGTTCACCGTGGCACGCAACATCATCACCGATCGCGCCCGCAGCCGCGCCGCCCGCCCGGCGGTGGTCACCGCCGAACCCGGTGCGGCCCAGGCGCTGCCCCTGGTGGGCGATCACGCTCAGCGCGTCGTCGACTCGATGGTGACCATCGAGGCGCTGGAGCAGCTCAATGAGGAGTACCGCAGCGTCGTGGTGGAGCTCTACTTCCACGGGCGCACGGTGGCGGAGGCGGCGCAGGTGCTCGGCATACCGGCCGGGACCGTGAAGTCGCGTTCGCACCGGGCGTTGCGATCGTTGCGGGATCTGATCGGCGGCCTGCCGCCCCGCGTGGAAGGACTCGCGTGATGGCCACCGGCTGCGACAAAGACGCCCTCGGCGCGTACGCCTTCGGCGCGCTGGAGGTTCGGGAGCGAGAAACCATAGCGCAGCACGTCAACGGCTGCCGGCGGTGCCGCGCGGAGCTTGCCGAGCTGGAAGAGGTGACCCGGATGCTGGGCGAGCTTCCGCCGGAGGCGGTGCTGACCGGCCCGCCGGACGGCGGCGAGCTGGTGCTGCAGCGCACCCTGCGGCAGCTGCGGGCCGAGGTCGCCGGCGCCGGTCGCCGGCGGCAGCTGCGCCAGGGCGTCGGCGCGGCGGCGGCCATGGCCGCGTGCATCGTGGCCGGCGTGGCGCTGGGACGCTCGACCGCGCCGCAGCCCACCGCGCAGCCGGTGACGTCTCCAACGGTGCAGGCGTCGGTAGTCCCCGGGACGAAGGTGGCGTCCGCCGTGGACGCGCAAAGCAACACAAGGCTTGTGGCGACCATGGTGCCGGCCCAGGGATGGGTTCGGCTCAACGTCGCCGTATCGGGGGTGGCCCGGGGGGAGAAATGCCGCATCGTCGTGGTCAACCGCGACGGCGGCAGGGAGATCGCGGCAAGCTGGGTGGTGTCGGAGAAAGGGGAGGCCGAAGGCACCAACGTGGACGCCGCGGCGGCCGTACCACTCGACGAGGTGACCGCCGTCGAGGTGCAGACCGCCGCCGGAAAGACGTTGGTGTCCTTGAAGATCTGACCCATCCGCTTCCGCGAGCCGGCGGGCGCACCGGAAAACCCGGTGACGCCCGCCGCCTCCTGTCCCGCACTGGCTATGGTGAGACGTGTCCCACGACGAAGATCGGCCGGCTCGTGTCGAGGACGTGCACGAGCTGGCCTTGGCCATGCCCCACGTCACCACCGAGTACGGAACCCTCGAAAACCCGGTCTACCAGGTGGGCCGCAAGTCGTTCATCTTCTTCCGCAACCCACGGCCGGACGCGGTCGACCCCGACACCGGGCAACGCTATCCAGACGTGATCGTCTTCTGGGTGGAATCCGAGGCCGACAAGCAGGCAATGGTCCAGGACGAGACGTCACCGTTCTTCACCACCGCCCACTTCGACGGCCACCCGTCGGTGCTGCTGCGGGCCAGCCGGATCGGCGAGCTTTCCTACCGGGAGCTGGCCGAGCTGATCCAGGACGCGTGGCTGTCGCGCGCCTCAGCGCGCCGGGCGGCCGCCTGGCTGGACGCACACCCGCCGACCAACTAGCAACCCGCACAAGGCCAGGATGTCGGCGACCTGATAGCGCAGTTGCCACTCGCTTGGTAACCAGGTTGCATGGACAGCAAATTTCCGGAAATGGCCGGGCCGGCGGGTACGACCAACAGCACCCCCGAGGTCGATGACGAATACCTGCGGACCCTTGCCGCCGATTGGAATGGGCCCGCGGCTGAGGCTGAGGACGAGGGTGACAGTCACGGCGGGTCTGGACCCGACGATGACAGCCGACCGTCCGAACAGGACTCGGCGTGAGTGAAACCCAAGCGCTCGACGCCAGGGTCAAGTACCTGCGCCTGGTGGAGAGCGAATCGAAGGGCTGTGAACGGATCGCGCGTCGACTGAACCACGCTTACGTGCTGCTGCGGTCGGCGGTCATCACTTTTGGTGCCGCGGTGCCGGTGGCCACGGCGGCCGACGTAAGTTCGTGGCTCATCGCCGTCTTCGGCGCGCTTGTGGTTGTCGCCGAAGGGCTGCAGCAGCTGTTCAAGTTCCGCGAGCAGGCCATGGTCTACTTCCGGCTGGCCAACGCCCTCGACCGGGAGTACCGGCTGTTCCTCATTCAGGCTCCGCCATACGACAAACGTAACCCGTTCGCGGCCTTGGTCGAGCGGGTCGAGCCGCTCCGCACAGTCGGTTCCAAGGACATCCTTTCCGCCTATGCCGCCGGGCACACCGTCGCGGCGCAGGACCCGACACCGTCTTCCAACGGGTCGGCCGGCGGGTCGGCCGGCGGGTCGGCCGGCGGGTCGGCCGGCGGGTCGGCCGGCGGGTCGGCCGGCGGATCGGCCGGCGGATCGTCTAAAGAGCAGCAGCCGCATAACCCGGGTGCGAGCCTCACCTGAGTTTCGATGCCGGCGCCAACCAGGCTACGCCCTTATGCCCCTTTTGTAGGCCGATCTGGTACCTCAGCTCATCAAGCCGCTGATGAGACTGACCGCACCCGACACGATCACCACGCCGAACAGGTACGAAAGCAGCGCGTGGACCAGAACGGTCCGCCTGATCCGCCGCTGACGCAGCGATGTGTCCGACACCTGGTAGGTCATCCCGATCGTGAACGCGAGGTAGGCGAAGTCGCGGTAATCGGGGAGCTGCTCATCGACGGAACTGAAGTCGATCGCGCCGTCGGGCAAGGCGAAGTAGAGATGGGCGTACCGCAACACGAACACCGTGTTGATCACCGCCCACGACACGACGACCGTCGAGACCGCCAGGGCGATCAGCAGCACCCGAGCGGTACCACTGGAGCCGCCGGCAAGATTCAGCGCGATGAACACCCCGGTAAGGCTGGAGACGCTGGCCGACAGCAGAAGCGCGGTCGCCAACGCTCGGGTCTCGTCCTCCACCACGGAAAGCTTGCGGGTCGCGGCGCCGTCCGCCCGCGCGATCATCGGCCAGGTGGTCGCCAGGAACGCCAGGGCCGCCACGTTCCAGCCGAGGATCAGCGACACCCGCCAGCTGGTGAACATCCAAATCCCGGCTGTGGCAAGCAAACCAAGACACGCCATGACCACGGCCCGGCGCAGCGCCGTGGCGTGCCAGCCCATCCATCGGTGGTAGAGCGTCGTCGTCGGCATACCGGCCATGACCTCAGTGTGTCCATTTCCACGGGTTGTTCAAGGCCGCTTCGGCGACTGCGCTTGTTTGCCACCGGCCGGCCGCCCGAAAAGCCATACTGCGGAAATGGCGGCCATCACCACGTCCGACCGGCCGCTGCGGCCCGTAGCGTTGCTCGCCTATGTCTTCGCCGTCACGATGGCCGGCACGACGTTGCCGACACCGCTGTATCCGGCCTACGAACACAGGTTCATGTTCGGTGAGCTGACCGAAACGGTGGTCTTCGCCATCTACGCCCTCGGGGTGCTGGCCACCCTGCTGTTGCTGGGCGAGGCCTCGGATCGGGTCGGGCGCCGCCCGATGCTATTCACGGCCGTGACCGCGGCGACCCTGTCCTCGGCGATCTTCATGGTCGCCGACAGCCTGCGGGGCGCCGCCGGGGTGGTGCTGCTTCTGTTGGGCCGGTTGCTCTCGGGCGTAAGCGGAGGACTCATGACCGGTACCGCGACCGCCGCACTGGCCGATGCGGTACCGCCCGGCCGGGGTCAACTGGCCAGCCTGGCCGCGGCGATGTCGTCGATGATCTTCGGGCTGCCCGCGTCCGGCCAGGCGGTCGCCTTCTTCCTGGCCGCGATCTGCGTCGCCGTCCTGATCCTGCTCGCGCGCCGGCCTCCTTCGTGACGCCGCCTCACCTTGCGGCCGGCCGAGCCATGATCGTTGCGCCGCTGGATGTAGATCCCGCGGGGTTTTCTACACTCACAAGCGCAACGATCACCGACGGCGGTTGCGCGCAATACATCTGGCGGGCATTCGGCGGGCGGTTTCAGGCCGGCAGGAGGGCGGACACGGCCGCCGCGATCAACGGCGTGACGACGACAAGGTTGGTTTGCAGATCACCGAAGACCGACTTATCCGTTCCCAGCAACGCCTCCGCTCTGGCCCGCTTCTCGGCCGCGTCAAGCAGTTCGCCCGGCTCCGGCGGCAACGGCAACCACACGTCGATCAACGACAAGCCCTTGCGCCGCAACCGCTCCGCCGCCGGCGCATACGCCACGGCCACCATCACCGAAGCGTAGACGCCGAATCCCACAGTCAACAGCGTCGAAGGCCGCTCATACCGGGCATAGGCACTGGCTTGCGCCGCCACCAACAGCGCTACCAAGCCGCCCAGGACCACCAGCAGGCGCTGCGTCATGCGGCGGCAGCGGATGAGCCGATCGAACTCCTCGGCCCACGGCTGGGTCACCGGCCGGGCGGCGTGCTTTCCGATGGCGGCCATGGTCGCCAGGATCGGCACGATGCCAAGAAACACCACCACGAGGATCAGGCCGCCACGCCACTCGACCCGCTTGACCACCGGCAGGAAAACCACCTCGTAGGCCGCGCCGATAAACGCCGACACGCCAACGAAAAACACGATCGGACCCACCACATCGGCGAACCTGGTCTCCGCCTTCACCGTCTGCGCCAGCTCACGCCAGCGTTTCACCCCGTACACGCAGGCGCCGCCGGCCGAGGCGGTCAGCGCGACCACGATGGCCGCCCACAGCGACCAGGCCGAGGTGCCCCGGTCGGCGGTGCTGGAAACGATCGCCCAGCCGGCGGCGGCGAACGGGAGCACCAGCAGCCAGCCCCACCGGTCGAATGCGTTCCGTGCGTTTGGCTCAGTCACGTCAACCCCTGCGGCGAAGTCGAAAACCCAAGGGGCGGTTCACCTCCCGGCCTGTCGTGGCCCGGGAGGTGAACCGCCGTGCGTCACACGATCAGCTGGGGACACGCACCTCCCCCGCGGTGAGGGTCACCTGCGACCCGGGGCTGCCCAGGGAGTAGGTGACCGCGCCGGTGATGGCCACAGCGTAGCGGTCCGGCGCGTCGTCGGTGGCGTCGACGCGGATAGTGGCGGTACCGGGTACGGCCGTGGCCACACCGGTGGTGAGATCGACGGCGGTCACCGTCGCGCCGCTGGCCTGGACCGTCACCGAGCACACCTTCGGGCTGCCGCCGGTGCAGGATCGCGCCAGCGACGCCAGCGTCGCGGCCGACACCACATAGGCGGTGGCCCCGGAGACGAAGACGTGCACCGCGTCGCCCGTGGGCGCTCCCTTCTTGGCCGCCTTGGCCGAGAAGGCGAAGTCGTCACCGAGCCCGATCTGGCCGGATCCGGCGCCGTCCCCGTTGTCCGGCGCGGCGACGGTGATGGCGCTCACGTCGACCAGAGCGGTGTAGGCCGGGCCGCCAATCGTGACCGTGACCGTCCGGCTTCCCAACGGCAGCGCCGCCGTGGCGCAGGTGGCGGTGCCCGATCCCGGTCCCGTGACCGAAACCGATGCGGTACAAAGGTTTGGACCGCCCAGCGTGGCGAAGGTGACGGTCGCCGTGGACAGGGCCGAGCCGAGGAAGCCGTCGGCGTCCTCGTCCAGCGACGCGGACAGCGTGACCGGGCCGGCCGGCGACACATGCGTGCCGGTGAACCTGGCCACGACCGCCTCCTTGGCGACGGTGAAGGCATCCGTGTCACCGGAGGGCAGGTAGGCCGCATCGCCGGCGAACGCGGTGGCCATGGTGGCCGGTCCGGTCGGGCCCAGCAGCAGCATCGAGGTCGCCGCCGTCCCCACCCCGGTCGTGGTGGCCGAAGCGGTCAACGCTCCGAGGGTGAAGCTGACGGATCGGCCCGCCACTCCCGCCCCGGACAGGGTGTCGGTCAAGGTGGCCACCACATTGACCGGATCGGAGTACTGGCCCGAGGTCGCTCCACTGTAGACGATCGCCGTGGGGCGCCGGTTGACCGTGACTGTGAAGGTGGTCTCGCTGAACGCTCCCGCGCCGTCGGTCACGCGCACCTTGACCGGGTGCACCCCGACCTGAGCCGAGGTGGGCGTCCAGGTGAACGCGGTGCCGATTACGGCCGCCCCGGCCGGACCGGATACCAACGAGAACGTGGCCGTGTCCGAGGCGTCGGCGTCGGTGGCGGTCAGCGCGATGTTGACCGGGGTGCCCCAGGTGGTGGTCACCGCGGCCACCGCGCTGATGATCGGCGCGTCGTTGACACAGGTCACCGTGACGAAGACGTGCCCGACGGCGGTGGCGCCGCTGGGGTCGCGCACCGTGTAGTCGAACGTGTCGTTGCCACAGAAGTTGGCGTCGGGTGTGTAGGTGGCGGCGTCGGCGGCGATCGCGGCTGTCCCATGTGGAGGGTCGGTGACCGAGACCACGGTGAGGTTGTCACCGTCGGGATCGCTGTCGTTGCTGCGCACGTGAATGTGAATGTTGGTGTCCTCCGGCGTGGTGGCGGAGTCGTCCACCGCGACCGGGGCATCGTTGACACAGGTCACGGTGACCGTGACGGTCGCGGTGTCGGTGAGCGCACCGTCGGAGACGGTGTAGCTGAAAGTGTCGCCGCCGCAATAGTTTTGGTCACCTTGGTACCCGATGGTGCCGTCGCCGTTGTTGGTGGTGGTGCCGTGCGGTGGGTCGCTGACCGCTGTGACGGTCAACGAATCGCCATCGGGATCGGAGTCGTTGGCTACCACGTTCACCGATCCGAGGGTGTCCTCGGCGACGGTGAGCACGTCGTCGACGGCGGACGGTGAGTCGGCCACGCAGGTGACCGCGATGGTCACCGTGGCGGTGTCGGTCAGCGCACTGTCGCTTGCGGTATAGGTGAAGGTGTCCGGACCGCAGTAGCCGGCGTTGGGTGTGTAGGTGACCGCAGCCCCGTTGAGCACGGCCGAACCGTGCGATGCCGCGCCGACCGTGGTCAGCGTCAGCGTGTCACCGTCCGGGTCGGTGTCGTTGGCCAGCACCTGCACGGTCACCGCCGTGTCCTCCGGTGTCGCCGCGGCGTCGTCGACGGCGACCGGGGCGTCGTTGGCGCAACTGATGGTGACCGTGACAGCGCCGGTGGCGGTGTGCCCGTGACCGTCGGAGATGGTGTAGGTGAAGATGTCCGCCGGCGGCCCACACACGTTGGTGTCGGGTGTGTAGGTCACGTCGGTGGCGGTAAAGGTCGCCGTCCCGCGGGGCGGGTCGCTGACCGCCGTGACGGTAAGCGTGTCGCCGTCGGGATCGCTGTCGTTGGCCAGCACGCCGATGGTGACCGCCGCCTCCTCCGAGGTGGTGGCGGCGTCGTTGGCGGCGATCGGTGGGCAGTTCATCTCGACCCGCACGTTGGCCTCAACGGCGGCGATGCCGTCGCTGACCGTGTAGGTGAACGTGTCGTCGCCGCAGAATCCGGCGTTGGGCGTGTAGGTGACGGTGCCGTTGCCGTTGTTGACCGCCGTGCCGTCCTGAGCCGGGCCCACGCCGACCAGGGTCAGGGTGTCGCCGTCCAGATCCGTGTCGTTGGCCAGCACGCTGATCGTCACCGGGGTCCCCGGCGTGGTGGTGACCACGTCGTCCACCGGCGACGGGATGTGGTTGGTACCCAAGGCCGGCAGGTTCACCACCGCGTCCGGAGTCAGGGTGAACGGCCCGACACCGTCGCCGAGCTGCCCGCGGCTGTTGTCGCCCCAGCAGCTGACCGAGAAGTCGATGAGCCGGGCGCAGGTGTTGCGCCGGCCGCCGCTGACCGCGGTCACCACCAGGACCGGGTGGCCGTCCTCATCCTCGACCGGGGCCATCGCCTGCTTCGGCTGGGGACTGTCCAATATGGAGTTGTTGCCCAGTTGGCCGGAACCGTTCTCGCCCCAGCAGGACAGGCCGCCGTCGCCACGGCTGGCGCACGTGTGGAGGTCGCCGGCCCCGATCACCTTGGCCTGGAACTCGTTGCCTCCCCCGGTGAAGAAGGGCACAGCGGTCGGGACGTTACGCGGGTCGTTGGTCCCGTCGCCGAGCTGGCCGGAACCGTTGGCGCCCCAGCATTTCACGGTATCGTTGGACAGCCGGGCGCAGGTGTGCGCCACCCCGGCGACGATCGCCGTTACGCTGGAAAGCCCGGACACCGGCGTGGCGATGTGCCGCTGCGTGTTGGAGCCATCGCCGAGCTGGCCGGAACCGTTGGCGCCCCAGCACATCACGGTTTGTCCGGTGAGCAGCGCGCAGGCGTGCCGCCCGCCCGTGGCCACCGCATCGACACCGCTCAGGTCGACCAGCACCGTGCTGGACGGATCGGGGTCGGAGTCGAACTTGACGGTCACCGGCGAGGAACTGTCCGATGTGGAGTCGTTGCCGAGCTGGCCGGCGTCGTTGCGGCCCCAGCAGGAGACCTTGCTGTCGCTACGCACCGCGCACGTCGTACCGCGCTCGGCTCCGTCGGACGCACCGCCCGCGCTCAGCCGGACCGCATTGGACAGTCCGGCGTTCACCGGCGTGGGCTGGTTGGCGGTGGCGCCGTTGCCCAGCTGCCCGTCGCCGCCCAGACCCCAGCAGCGCGGGGTTCCACCGGTCGGCGGGTCGGGTACGAAGCAGGCGTGTCCGTTTCCAGCGTCCAAAGAGGAGGCCACCCCGCCGCCGGCGACCGGCACCCGGATCGTGGTGTCGGTGATCCCGGTTCCGGAGCCAAGCCGGCCATCGGTGTTGGAACCCCAGCAGTACGGCTGCCCGGCCGGCTTGGTCTCGTCACCGAGCAGGCTGACGATGGCGCAGGCGAAGTCGGTTCCGGCCGAGACGGTGGTCGCCCCGGTCAGCGCCGTGACCACAACAGGCACATGGCTGCTCGTCCGGTACCGCCCGAGCTGTCCGTTGAAGTTGTAGCCCCAGCACTTCATGGTCGTGCCGACCAGAGCGCAGGAGTGGAAGCCGCCCACGGTGACCGCCCCGGCGTTGCCGCCGAGCCCGCCGACCTGCACGGCGCTGACCCCGTCCTCCAATCTGGGCGTCAACGGGTTCGGGTCGGCGCCGAGCTGGCCGCGATTGTTGTTGCCCCAGCACCACAGGGCCCCCGCGCCCACCCGGGCGCAGGTGTGGAAGGCCCCGGCGCTCAACGCGTTGACATTCTTCAGCGGCACCAGGTCCTCGATTAGCGGGTCGGGGTCGTTGTCGAAGCGCACGGTCAGCGGCGTCGCGCTGGGCACCATGGCGCCGCCCGGCTCGGGCGGCGGTGGCTGTACCGCGGTGGCCTGACCCAGTGAGCCATAGGCGTTGTGCCCCCAGCAGCGCACGGTCTTGTCGGTGTCGTCGAGCAGCGCGCAGGTGTGCGATGAACCGGCCGTGATGGCCAGAACGTCGTCCGGCAGGCCGCCGACCGCCACCGGCGCCGAACTGTCCACAAAGAACCCGTTGCCGAGCTGGCCGAAACCGTTGTGCCCCCAGCACTTAACGGTGTTGTCGGTGAGCAGCGCGCAGGAGTGGAACTCGCCCAGCGCCAGCGACTTGGCGTTGCTCAGGCCGCTGACGAGCGTCGGGTTGGAGCTGGTGTCGCCGGGCGAGGCGTCGCCGATCTGGCCCATGCCGTCGTTGCCCCAACACTTGACGGTGCCGCCCGCGATGATGGCGCAGCTGTGGAAGCCACCCGAGGCGACCGCGACGGCCCCGGTGACGTTGTGCACCTGTGCCGGCCCCAGCTTGTCCAAAAGCGACTCGTCGCCCAGCTGGCCGCTTCCGTTGAGGCCCCAGCACCAGACGGTCCCGCCGTGACGCAGCGCGCAGGTGTGACTTCCCCCGGCGGCCAGCTGCACGATGCCATTGATGGCAACGGACACCGGAAAGTTGTTGGTAATCCTCGTGCCGTTGCCGAGCTGGCCGGTGTCGTTGGAGCCCCAGCACGACACTCCCCCGGTATCGAGGATCGCGCAGGTATGCAGGCCTCCCACGGAGATGCGGCGTGCGAGGTCCGGCGAGGCCGACTCGTTGACGTCGGCGGTCGCCGCCGCGCCGGGCAGCACCGTGGCGAGGGGCAGCAAAAGTAGGACAGCGGCTAGGGTCCTGATGAGTTTAGACATCGCGGCACGGCTCCTCGGGTTGCTCGGGAATTCCGAGCTTGTTCTTGACCGCCTGGTAGATAAGGTCGGCGAGGCACTGGTGTCCCTTGGGGTTGGGGTAGATCCCCATGCCTACGGTTTTCTGGGTGGCCGAGATGAGCACGCCCGTCGCGGCCGGGGTCAGGTAGATGAATGGCGACTTCTCGCCGTCATGGCCGTCGCTGATGATCCACGGTTCGTCGCAACCGAAGTCGTTCTTCGAGTCGTGGTTGTGGACCTGGTTGGGCGGGTGGAAGACCTTCGTCTTTATCTCGACTTCCATCTTCATGCAGTGGTCTCTGAACTTGTCGTACGGGTTGATGAAGAAGAAGCGACCCTGCGAGGTCTGGGTGAACTCGTCCACGACACCCTTGATGGTCTCGTTGAGCTTCTTGACCACCTGATCCAGGGTGACCAGCGCCGGCGGCAGCTGCACCCAGCGGATGGTGCAGGTCGGGATGGTGTCCACCAGCTTGGCGCAGAAGCCGGGGATCTCGGTCGCCACGGAGGTGGCCTTGTTGTAGGGGTTGAAGTAGCCCGTGACCGCCACCACGAGACGCGGGTTGCCATCCATCTGGATCATGAAACGGTTGAGGATCTCGGCGAGGTCGTTGCGCAGCTCCCTCCACGCGTCGCCGTCCCCGAGCACCCCGAGCGCACAGGTGTTGGCCTCCAGGAAGTCATGGTCCTTGATGTTCTTGAAGCACTCGGTGACATGCTTGACGATGATGGCGTTCTGCCGGCCGAGGGTCAGCGTGATCAGCCGCGGTCGCAGGTCGTTCGCCTTGGCCTGCTGGGTCGGGCTGCCCTCGCTCGTGAAGTCGTCGGTGGTGGTCGCGTCATCATCCGTGATGTTGAACAGGCACCACGGCGACGGCATCGGGCCGGATGCCTGTTTCAGTTGCTCCAGCAGCTTCTCGGAGTACCTGTCGCTATTGGACTGGAACTCCGCGGGATCGTCGTTCTTGGTGCCGCGCACCACCGCGTCGCCGCCCGATACCAGGCGGAGCGCGGCGTCCTGCGCGCACGGGTCAGGAGACGGCAGCGGGTCCGCCATCTGGGCAACGTTGCTAGGTGTTGCTGGCTGTGTTATCGGCTGCGTCACGACACCGACTCCCAGGAGGAAGGCGAGCGCGGCCGCGACGGCGGTATAGATCCGCATGATTCTCCTTTAGTATGGGCGGCACCCTCACCGAGGGTGCCGCCCTGTGCCGCGATCAGGCGCTCAGGCCAACGTTGTTGCCCTCGTCGCGCTCCACGATCCGCCCGTCGGGATCGGCCACCACGCTGGCATGGATAGGCTCACCCTGTGCGGTGGTGTAGATGTGCACGCCGAAGGTGACTTCCTTCTCGCCATCCTGCGAGTCGAACTCGATCCGCCCGGTGCAGGTGACCTTGTTCACCGGGTTCTGCTCGACCTGACAGGTCCAGAACTCGGGCGCCTGGACGTCGAGCGGGATCACACCTACCGGAAGCTCGGCGACCACCACGAAGTTCTGCGGTGCGTCGATGTTGCTGGCGCCGGTGTAATCCGCCTTCGCCTTGAAGGTCATGTCGCTCTCTTGTCCCGATGGCGGGTTGTTGAGCTGGATCGACGCGGTGAGGTCCACTTTGGACATCACGGTGAGCGTGTTGGTGAGGATATTGTTGGTCTCATCGGCCTCGGGGATGGCGTTCGCCGGGTCGATGCGCACCCGGTTGACGACCTGGAGGTCGTGCGCCTTGGGCGCCTTCAGCCTCACCTTGATGGTCGCGGTCGTGCCGTTGTTGGGCGCCTGGTCCAGTGACCCGTCCAGGGTGCCCAGACAGTCGACCACGCCGCCACTCTCATCGCAGACGAAGTCGCCGTCCCCGGTCGCCCTCACGAACGTCGCGCCTTCCGGCAGGAAGTCGCGCACCAGCACGTTGAACGCCACATCCGTGCCGCTGTTGGCCACCACGATGTCGTAGTCGTAGGCCTGGTCCGGCGACGGGTTGGTGATGCTCGGCGTGATGGTCGGCGTGATGCTGGTGATGGCCAGATCGATGTACTTGCCGCCGCCGGTGAGCGAGACCGATGTTGTTGTCGCATCCGAGTTGTCGGTCTCGTTGTTCTCCGCGATCGCGTTGTCCGGATCGACCAGCGCCTGGTTGGTGTAGCTGCCGGGCTGGGTCGGCGCGAACACGTCAATCTTGATGAAGCGTTGCGTGTCCCCCGGGGCCGGAGTGTCGTTGTTGGACCCGTCCAGGGTGCCGCCGGTGCACTCGACCACACCGCCCGACTCGGAACAGGTGAAGGCTCCATCGCCGGGGTTGGTGTCCACGGCCGAACGGAACCGCACGCCATCGGGCAGCACGTCGCGCACCTTGACGTTGAACGCCACCGCCGTTGCCACATTGAAGACCCTCAACTGGTACTGCAGCATGCCACTGGGCACCACGGCGTCCGGGCTTCCCGCCTTCAGCGGCCCGCTCTGGGTGCTGTCGACCTTGAAGTCGATGTAGGGTCCGCCGCCACCGATCTCCACGATCAGGGTCTCGGTGTCGCTGTTGTTGGTCTCGTTGGCTTCCGGGATCGCGTTGTCCGGGTCGACCAGGGCCTGGTTCAGGTACGAGCCGGGCTGGGTGGGCGAGAACAGTCCGATGTGGATGGTGCGGGTGGAGTCGCCCGCAGCCGGGGTCTGGCCGGTGGTCCCGTCCAGGGTGCCACCGGTACAGGTGATGATGCCGCCGGCTTGCGTGCAGGAGAAGGCGCCGGTACCCGGCAGCGTGTCCTCGGCGAACCGGAAGGTCGCCCCGGCGGGCATGAAGTCGCGCACCACCACCCCGAAAGCGACATCGCTGCCGAGGTTGGTCACCTTGATGTCATACTCGAGCAGGCCGCTCGGGGCCACGTGGCTGGCCGGGAACACCTGCATCTTGTCGATGGTGAACTCCTGGAACATGCAGCATCCACCGATCTGGATATCAGTGGCGCGCGTGTTGATGTTGTTGTCCTCGAAGATCTCCGGGATGGTGAGGTCCGGATCGACCCGAACCTGGTTCTTGATCAGCCCAGGGGGCGCCGGCGCGAACAGCGTTATCTTGATGGTCGCCGTGTCGACCGGCAGGGTGTGGTCAAACGTGCCGCGCAGAATGCCGCCCACACAGTCCACATTGGATCCGCTGGGCGCGCAGGTGAAGTTGTGGTTGGACACGTCGACCGCCTCGCGGAAGCGGGTACCCGCGGGCAGGAAGTCACGGATGGCCACACCCGTGCTGTCCTGAGTGCCGATGTTGGAGACGGTGATGGTGTAGATGAGCGTCCCGCTGGGCGCCACTACTGGCTCGCTGTCTTTCATCACGGTCAGGTCGATGCCCGTGACGATCAGGGTCGGCGTGGTGAAGGTGTTGTTGGTCTCGTCCGATTCGAAGATGGCGTTTGTCGGGTCGACGGTGACCGTGGCGGTGATGGGTCCGGTCACCGGCGGCGCGATCACGTTGATGACGATCGTCTCCACCGTCCCGCCGGGCAGGCCGCTGCTGTTGACGCCCTTCACGTTGAGACCGGTACAGGTGACGATGCCGTTGGACTCGCCACACAGCACACCGGCCGGGCCGGTGAAGCCTTTGAACAGCACACCTGTGGGCAGCGGTTCCCGTACCACCACATTATTGGCGTCGTCGAGCCCGCTGTTGCCAACAGTGATCACATAGTTGTAGTCGTCACGCGCCCGGAACGCGTCCGGCGCGGGCGGATCGCTGTGGCTGAACACGCTGTGCTGCACCACGGTCAGGTCGACACCCGGCCGCACCGTCGTAGTGGTGGTCGCGGTGTTGGAGACGCCGGCGTTCTTGATGTTGCCGGTTACCGTTGCGGTGTTGGTGATCAGCGAGCCGGCCGTGGCGACGATCCGGCCGGTGACGGTGACATCCATCGTCTCGCCCGGGTTGAGCCGCAGTATCGGGCTGATCTGGGTGCAGGTCACCTTCGAAGCGCTGACCGTACAGATGCCCTTTGTCGTCGTAGCGACGATGCTGGCCGCGTCGAGACCGGTCGTGCCGTCGGTGACGGTGACGCTGTCGGCCCGGGTGGACGCGGTGTTGACCACATGGATGCTGTAGGTCTCGAGGTCACCGGGGCGGATCGGGTCGGTCAGGTCCGACTTGGTGATGGTCAGGTTGGTCTGCGCCGGCGGCGCGGGCTTGTTGGAGACCAGCGAGCCGGTGTTGTTGAGGTCGTTGGACTCGACGATCTCGTTGTAGGGGTCGACCACCGCCGTGTTCTGGAACGGCCCGGGGTCGTTGCCCGACCGGGCGCTGATGGTGATGGTCGCGTTGGTGCCGGAGTTGACCCGCCCGCCGGTGCAGGTGATCGTCAGAGACGCGGGCGGCGTATTGGCACAGACGAAAAGCGAAGAGCCGCTTGCCGATTGGAAGGTGAACCCGTTGGGCAGCGTGTTGATCACCGTGACCTCGGTGGCGTGGGCGTTGCCCGCGTTGTTGACTGTGAGGTTGTAGGTGACGTTCTGCTGGTCGCCGATCTGCGCCGGCCCCTGCACGCTGATGAGCAGGTCGGGCCGGGGACCGGTCGCGGTGTTACTGACCAATGTGGACACTGTGGTCGAAACGGTGAAGGTGTTGCTGGAGTGCGTGCCCGCGACCGTCGCGGTGTTGTGCAGCGTCTCGCCGTTGGCCGCCGTGACGAATCCGCGGATCGTCACCTGCCAACTGGCAAACCCTTCCAGGGCACCGGCATCACAGGTCACCAGGTTGGCGGTCTGGCTGCAGGTGCCGACCGTGCTGGTGAGAATCAGCCCGGTCATCCCCGAGATCTGGTCGGTGAGCACCACGTCGGTCAACACCGCGCCGTCGGCGGTGTTGGTGACATTGATGGTGTACGTCAACTGGGTGCCGGAGGCCACCGGGTTGCTTGATGCCGTCATCGTGATCGATGCCGGTTGCGCCGCATATGCGGCCGGTGCGGAAACCACGGAAAGCCCGCCACCGATGAGCAAAAGTCCTGCCGCGCTTGCTAAGAGACGCCTTCTCAAAGACATACGCCCACTCCCAAGTCGTGCCTGGGGCAGGCTGGCACGGTGCAGCACTATCGCAGCAACGCAGCGTGCCGCCCTGCCACTGCTAATGGCACGATGGTCCGGGTGTTGACTGTCGTTGGGCTAGCAGGAAAATGACACGGGTCAGTTGTATCTACCGTTGTCCGACTTGCCTCCGGCGTGATTCACGGCGCGATTCACGGTGCGATCGGCGGCCAGATCGACCGCGACTTGCGCAGCCGGCGGCGGGTGGGAGGCCATGGTAAGGCGGTCGGCTACTCGCCTTAGTGATGTTCATCGACTCGCCGATAGGCGTAACCCGAACGGGTACCCAAATTTTAGATTCTACCCATTCCGATCGTTGCCAATTTATTAGCCATTTAGATCTGGCGATCTGTCCGGACCACCCCCATAATCCGCGACCGCCGAAGACGTCGGCCTTGCCGTCCCCGTCAAAGTCGCCCAAGCGCAGCGAGGAGATCCGGGCACCGCTGACGTTGAGCGGGACGAAGGCGCCGGTGCCGCTGGGCGAGTAGTACCAGCGGGCCCCGGTGGCGCGGAAGACGTCGGTCTTGCCGTCCCCGTTGAAGTCGCCGAAGCCGACCTCGTCAATTTCGAAGGTGTACGGAGCGATGGCTTGCCAGCTGGAGGAGCAGCCGGGCCGGCAGACGCCAGGCGATGTGCCGGCCCGCGGTGTGGCACGAGCCGGTGGTCGTGCCAACGGTATTGGAGCCGATGAACATTGGTCCGCACCACGGTCGTCGCCGCCGTAGCGGCCCCGGAGGTGATGCCCACGCCGGCTACGACCGCGGCGATGACCAGCAATCGCAAGGCACGAACCGATATTCGTGTTGATCGTTTCATGCCGAGCAGACTACATTCCACTTTGGATCGGCAGGGGCGGCCACAGCAGTACCACAGGATTCCCACAGCCTGCGGACACAGAGACCCCGCAAAGGACGACGACCGCGACGAATACCAGCGAGCACGTCAGCGGTCGACGGCAGACAACAGCCGCCACACTATCGGAGATTGCCGACATTGGCGTCTGTCAACTTCACTACACCAACCGGATCGAAGGTGTCGCCGAATCAAGGTCGCTTCAACCAGAAGGCGCCTAGCGCGCCAGTGTCCTATTTGGAGGAATGACCGTGTTAAGCAAGAGACTCGCCGTAAGTGTCGCCGTGACCGCGGTGACCGCGCTCGCCGGCACGTTGCCAGTGCTCGCCACGCCAACCCCGACACCCGCGCCTTCGCCCGTGCAGTACGCGGTGAACGGCTCGTGCCAGCGCGAAATCGAGATGGTCGTGTGGAACTTCAACCCCTGTATCCCGGAGGGTGAGCCACTACCCCCGGAGGTCTTGCGGGCCATCGAGGAATTCCGGCGGGAGCGCGAATGCCGGATGTCGGCCAGCCCTAATCCGCCCCCTCCGGTTGAGCCCACATCGGAGCCTGTCCCTTCGGAGCCGCCTTTGGTCTCAGCGAGCCCGATCGAGGCCGCCCCCGCGGAAAGGGAGCGGGTCACGCCCGCGGAAAGCGAGCCGGTGCCGGAGCCATCAGCGTCCACACCGGCTCCGGTCCCGTGCCCGAGCTTGCCGGTGCCCGACCCGACCACCGTTCCCACGGATCCCGTGACGCCGGTGCCGACCGGGACCGTGCCGGACCCGGACCCCGACCCGACAAGTTCACCCGACCCGGACCCCGACCCGACAAGTTCACCCGACCCGGACCCCGACCCGACCACTTCACCGCAGCCGACCGGAACACCAACCGGAACACCGCAGCCGACTACTCCGGTGACGCCACCGCCCACATCGGCCCCAGCCACCTGCGCGTTGGAGTCACCCACGTCGCCGCCGGTCGAGGGCGCCGAGAAGGACCTCATCGCTTGCCGCAACCCGGCTACCCTGCCCTACCCGAACAACCCGCCGATCGTGTTCGTGGCCGCGGGTGACTCGCTCACCTCGTCCCACTGGCAAACCGATTTCTCCCTGGCAATGTGCGGCGACGGTACCAGGAAGGACGACCGCGACCTTGTTGGCAATCACGCGATATTCAGCTACGCCGGCAGGTACTACCGGAACAATGGCCAGATCCTGAAGTACTACAACTTCGCCCGCACCGGGTTCAAGACCTGGGACATGCTCAACGCCGGCATGGGCACCCCTGACGCCTGCGGCAACCCGTGGGGCCGCAATGCCTCGCCCGCGGCGCTGGCCAAGGATGTCATTGACAAGGCAAAGCAGTTGGGGCACACCGCCTACTTCGTGACCACGGGCGGGATCAACGACACGAACTGGACCGACGTCCTCAGGCAGCTCACCATCTGCCGCGTCTTCGACTGGTTCAACCGCCAGACCCCGCCGTTGGTCACCAGGCTGTCGTGGGAAGCCACCGGCGGGGGTGGCAAGGCCCTCGTCCTGCCGAACGGCGGAAGCTGCACGCTGAAGGTCTTCAACCCCAACCTCCTCCAGAAGGACTTCGCCTACTGGAATGGCGTCCCGCCATTCTCCGGCGCCGACCCCGAGGTCCGCGCGGCGATCACCAGGCAGGTCAAGGGGGTTGTCGACGAGATACTGGGCGTGCGCGTCGACAAGCTCGTCTGGATGAAGTACTACGACATGAGCGGCGCAAAGATCGACATTGGGAACTATGGGTACAAGTACCTGAAGTTCCTACTCAGCCCGACTATGCAGTACCTGCTGCCACGGCTGCCCGTTGAGGTGAACGTCGATCTGATCGACGACGCTCACAAGGTGGCCACGCAGCAACTGCAGACGGACCTGAACAAGGCCATCGAGAACGGCCTGCCGCTGGCCACCAACCCGAAGGTGAAGTTCGCCGCGGCCGACCCCACCAAGCCCGGCCAGGTCATCGGCGACGATGACATCCAGAAGACCGCCCTGGGCGGCTGTCCACACCCGAACGAGGACGGGCAGACCAAGCTCGCCACCATCCTGGGCGAAGCCCTCAAGTAACAACGCGAAAAATGAACCCGGACGGCCATACACCCCTGACATGGCCGTCCGAATATCAAACGCCGCAGTGGCCTACGACACAACACTGCCATGGTGGTCGCGTGGGGCACATACCCCATCCTGCGGTTTCGTGGTGACTGTCGCTTTGCCGACCGGCAGGACTGAGTACCGACTACTCAGGTGCGAGCACACATCGCCGGGCATCGTTTCCTTTGCGCTGCCGATCCGGCCGCGCCCACGGTACGAAAGAGGAATTAGATGTCCATCTCACGCACGAGGATGCTCACGGTCGGCGTGATCGTCGCGGCCGCGACCGTTCTCGGATTCGCCCACCCGGCGCACGCGGCCACCGCCGATGCCGCGGTGAAGGCACCGGCCCGCGCGGTCGCACGGCTGGACCCACCGTCTGTGGATCCCGCCACCGCCAAGACTTCCACGCCGGTCGGCCAGGTCGGCCGCAAGGGGCAGCCGCCGGTGCCGGGCGAAATCACCACCGCCGCCACCACCTATTTCTACAGCGGCTCGTTCCAGTTCGCCGCGGCCGACGGCATGTTCGCGAACATGACTGTCGCCCAACCGTTCCTGTCCGGCGCCGACTCCCACACCCTGGCCGAACTGGCCGCCCAGTCGGCTGATGGCCGGCAAATCGTCGAGGTCGGCTGGACCGTCGACCGGGCCCTCAACGGCGACCTCAATCCGCGGCTGTTCGTCTTCCACTGGGTGGACGGCGTTCCCACTTGCTACAACGGATGCGGCTTCATCCAGTTCAGCTCCGCCATCCGGCCCGGCGCGTGGCTGGGCAACGGTGTGCACTCCTTCACCATCCAGCACTTCCAGGGCAACTGGTGGATCCGGCTCAACAGTGAGTGGATCGGGTTCTTCCCGGACTCGCTGTGGGGCAGCCGGTACACCCGCACCGGACTGCACCAGTGGTTCGGTGAGGTGGCCGCCTTCAGCGGCGCGCCCTGCACCGACATGGGCAACGGCCTGTTCTCCTCGTCCGCTTCGGCGGCGTCGATCTCCGGTATGAGCAACATCAACGGCCCGGCCGTGAGCAAGTCGACCAACGTCACCAACGCCAATTTCTACAGCGGGTTGTCGACCGGCTTGACCAGCATGCGCTTCGGCGGCCCCGGGGCTTGCTGACCCGGTACCCCCGTTTGCCGGCCGAGCCCCGCTCGGCCGGCAGCCGTGAAGTCGAGGGCCTCGCTTTCAGCGAGGCTCCGCCGGCATATGTCAAGCTTCCATACCAAGACTTTCGCTTCGTGTACAGGTCCGCAAACGAGCCTGGGCGCTGCCTTTGCGCATCTGACTTTGACATCGAAGTACTTCCTAGGCTGCGGTCTATGGCACAACAGCTGATACGCATGTGCGCGCCAAGCGGCGCCCAGCTGGATCTGGGTCTGTCCGATGAGTCGAGGCTGCTGACCTCGGCCTCGACGGCCCGCTTCGTCGGCAGCCGGTTCGCCCGGGCGTTCGACATCGGGCCGACAGGCTACTTCGATATGGCCAACCAATCCATCATGCCGGCCAGGGTCATCGACCGCTTCGTCGTTGACGGGCGAGAGGTGCGCGTCGCGCAAACCGAGGACGAGCTGAGCGCTTCGGTCGCGATGCTCGACCAATGGCACGAAGTGATGACCGTCTATGGAGGGGTGGTGCCCACCCGCGAGGAGGTGATGGAGCTCTTTACACAATTCGAGGTCAGGGACACGCCGGAGGGAATGACTATCAACCCCAGGCCGGGGACGGGCCTCGAGCTTTCCGCCGAGTCGATTGTCACCTATGCGGAGAACCGTGGCTCGCTTAGCATTCCAGGGCCGAGCACGGCGGCGAACATCGTGCCGACTTTCCGCGGCGCACCAACGCCCTACGGCGAGGTCTGGAAGAGCGAAGGGAGTCTGCCCGATCGGGAAGGCGAGGGCGCCAACACATTTATTTACATCGTGGGTACCACGAGAGGCGTGGCCGAGGTCATTTTCGAGTACCGGCCGACGGTGGACGACCGGACCCTCCTTGACTGGCTCAGCACCATCAGCGTGCGGTGGTCGTGATGTCACCATTGCTGGCCGCGATCGTGGCGACCTGGGGAGCGCTCCTGATCGTCTACTTAGGACTCGCCGCAACCCTGCGCAAAGTGCATTTCCTTGAGGCCGAGGTGCGTTCGCTGCACGCGGGGAGCGGGGTCAAGCCGATCGGCGTCGACCTACGCCTGCCGGGCCTGGCCGCGCCGGACGCACCGAAGGCACGACTGGTGGTGGCGGTCGACTCCGCCTGCGCGTCGTGCCACCTGACCGTGGAGGAACTGCTCGAGATCGCGCCCACCCTCCGCGAGCAACCCATCCTGCTCACCTATGAGACGCCGGACACCTGGGGACACGCCGCGCAGAGCCTGCGCATCCGGCGCGACCCCGACACGTGGCGGGCGCTGGCGCACCTGTCGCCGCCGGTCCTGATGACCGTCGACGGCGAAGGCACCGTGACCGACCTGATCCTTGTCTCCCAACCCAACCAGGTGAGGCGGGCGGCCATCACCTGGGGATTCGCCGAGCTGCCGGCAAGGAGCCTGACATGACGCTCGAACTCGATTCCATCCCCGAGGCGGGTGAGGCGCCCCTGGACGCCGCACCGTCCACTGTGCTCAGTGAGCTGGCCCGACCGCGGCATCGCCGCAGCTTCCTGCGGGCGATCGGTTACGCGGGCCTCACCATCGGCACGTCCGCGCTGGCATTGCCGTTCCTGGCCGCCTCGGCGCGGGCCGAGAGCTTCGGCGGGCTGCAGGGCCACGACGGCAACGCCTGCAAGCCGGCCTACCCTTCCGGATACCCGGAAGCGATGGACACCCATGGCGCCTACAAGTTCGAGCCGGCGGCTTGCTTCGGCGGCGCCCGCCGTGGTTCGAACTGGTGCTCCTGGGCGGGTTGGCACCGCTCCGACGTCGCTTTGGACGCGGTCAACCCGGCCCTGTACACCTGGATCATGTGGCCGGTGTCGATCTATTGCGGCTCGCCGGTCAAGAACGCCTGGCGTTGGACCACAACGGCGACCGGGACGAAGGTGTGGCGGTGCTCCGACGGCCACAGCATGATCGTCTTCACGTTCGCGCCGTGGTGGACCTACGCCATCTGGCTGTCCATCTGCCGGGCGAGGGTCTTCACATGACATCTCACCTCGCGGCATCCCGCCGCGTCGTCTTCGCCCCGGTGACCATCGCCCTCGGCATGGTTCTCCTGACCGCGTCCGCGGCAGCCGCCGTCCACTTCAGACTGTCTGGTTTGGACGGCGCGCTGCCGTGGTGCGCGCTCGGCGCCGCGGCCGGCTTCGCCACCAGTGGCTCGGTTTGAAGCCGCAACTCGGCTTTCATGCTGGGCTCGCCGGTCTGGCGAGGTGGTGCACGGTACGTCTTCTGCGGCGGGTTGGTGCTCGGCGCGCTCACCACCGCACTGGGATTGCTGATCGCCGGTTCGCTACTGCGGCTGGCGATGCCCGCGGCCGCCTGGCGTTGGGCCATCATCGCCGCGACCGCGCTGCTGATCCTGCGTGAGCTGGGCGTGCTGCGGTTCTGGCTGCCCCAGAACAAGCGCCTGGTGCCCGAGCACGTCGACCGGCACGGCCGTTTCTTCGGGCCGCTGCAGTTCGGGTTCGAGATGGGCACCAGCGTGCGCACCTACACACCAAGCGCCCTGCCGCACGCCGCCGCCCTCACGATCGCCCTCATCGCCGGCCCTTGGGCGGCGCTGTGCTGCGGGGCCGGATTCGGCCTCGGGCGCTGCGCGATGGCGCTGGGAAACCTCTACTACAGCAACGACCACGGCTGGGATCTCGCCTGGCTCGAACACGAGCGCCTGATCCGGGCGATCCTCGTCATCGCCTACGCCGTCTCGGCCGCCCTCATTCTGAGGTGAGCCGCGCAACCCGGGACGCATGCATGTGTCGCCGGCGGGAGCGGATGTGCACGCATCCGCTCCCGCTTGGGAAGGGCCGCACTTGGCCCGGCCAGCTTTACCTCTCAGGCGGTGGAGGCGGTCGCGGTACCCCCGAAATTGCTTTTAACGGTGATCTGCAAAGGGTTGAAGACCCAGCCGCGCGTTGCGGTGTAGCGGCCACCGCCCAGGTTCGTCAGCTCGAACATGAACGAGTCGGAGGCGGTCAGGTAAACGCTGAGAATGGCGTTGGGGTTGGTGCTGGTGGCATCGATGCGCAGCAACCCGCGCCGCCACGTGGCCCGCGTGATTCGCACGACGTCCGTCTGCGGCGGGCCGGTCGCCGGGACCACCGTGATGGTACCGGTGCGGGTGACGCCGAAGGCGGTGCCGGTGACGGTCACCGTCGTCGTAACGCTCACATTGCTTGTGGTGACAGGGAATGCGCCGCTGGCCTCACCCCCGCGCACCAGAGCGCTCGCCGGCACCTGGACCACGGCCGGGTTGCTGCTCGTGAGCGAGACGCTGGCGCCGTCGGTGACGGTGGCGAAGGTGACGGTGCCCGTGGCGGGGCTGCCGCCCTCAACCGGGTTGGGCGCGAAGGTAATCGACTGAAGCACCGGCCCGGAGGGCACCGGGTTGATGTTCACACAGTCCACTCCGGACCCGCCACCGGCGGATCCGTTGACACAGGCGAAGGTCCCAGGGCCCGTGAACGGGATGGTGGTGGCGGTGAACGGAGCCGACAGCGCGCCCGCGGGAACGGTTACGTTGGCGGGAACGGTCAGCACACTGGTGTCGGTGCTGGAAAGGGAGACGACTGTGTCGGAGGTGGCGGTCGCGGTGAGCGTCACCGTACCGGGTACCGGCTCTCCCGACACGACAAGGTCGGGAGTGAGGGTCAGATCGGCTAGGGCGCCCGGGGCGGCCGCTACGGCGGGCGCCGCGCCCAGCAACACCATCAATCCTGTGGTGAAACCTATTATTGCTCGCATACCAAAATGACACGGATCGACTGTCTCCGGCGGTTCACGTGTGAGTTCGTTCGACATCGTTCGATTCCCTGGCGGTGAAACCTCCACGTCGACTTGCATGTCAGTGTGGCGCTTGCGGCAGCGGCACAGACTACCGATAGGAGAGGCAATGCGTATCACCCTCAAGCAGGCGCTGGGGGGACCGCGGCCGCGGCATCGGCCATCCGCAACGCCCCCAGCAGGCTGGTGAGGGCATCGGCTCGCCCGATGAAGTCCGCCGCCGCAGCCCGCAGCTGGTGCCGCGGTGGCTCCGGCTCCGGCGTGGTCAGCCAGGGCTGCAGGTGCGCCCGATCCGAGTGCCCGGCCGGCAGGTCAAGCGCCAGCGTGGCCACGCGGGGATAGCCCGCGGCCGCCAGCAGGACGTCGACCTCCTCGCCGCTCAACGACAGCACCCGCGCTATCTGCACCAGCGGCCGCCAGTGCCGGGGTCGGCGTACCGTGCCCTCACGCCAGTTGTCGATCGCCGTACGAGGAATGCCCGTGAGCTTGCTCAACGTCTGCGTGCCAACCCCGGCCCGCCGCATCGCGCTCCACAACGCCTCGCCAAGAGTGATCGTCATCCATGCCTCCCGGCCCCGATTGTCGACACCGGCGAGGTACGCCGTACATCGGCTGCAAGGGTGGTGACTACGGACTTTTGCGGTGCTGTGGTGGGGCACCCAACGCACGCAGGTGTATCTAGCCACACCCCGAAGTAGGAGCTCTGCCCCATTCCCGCGCGCGATGTCCAGGACCAGTCTTACATCTATCTATGCGAACGCCGCATTGCGCGTGAGGAGGTACTCGGATGAGCGCGCCCGCGACATCACTTACAGCCCAGGCATCGGTACGCCGGTCCTTGCTGATCTATCTGGCTTTGATCGGGTACCTCGTCCTGGTCAAAATCACCCTCGACCTCGCATCGGTCCGGGCGGTCGTCCCCTCACAGGCGGCGATCTTCGGCTGGCCGATGATCGGATTCGTCGCCCTCGCCGGCGGGTGCGCCGTCTGGTTGGGGCCGCGGGCGGGGCTGCCCGACCTCTGGGATCCGAACATCCCACCGCGGAAGCGGTTGCTGCTTCCCGCCGTTGTAGGCCTCGGACTGGGCACGGTCAACCTCGCGGTCCATGCGTTCACCGGTCTCGCGCAGTCCATGGCCGAAGCCGCGAACGTTCCGTCCATCAACGCCCCGTTCCCCGCGTCCATCTTGTTCTATTCCGGCGGTGCGATCGTCGTCGAGGCGCTCTACCGGCTGATCCCCATCACCGTGCTCCTGTGGCTGATCGCGGGCGTCATCTTGCGCAAACGCGGCCAGGCAACGGTGTTCTGGGGTGTGGCACTGCTTGCCTCGCTGCTCGAACCGATTGGGCAAATGAGCATGGTCGCCGGGCACCTTCCCGTGGTGCTGGTCGTGGGAGCCACGATGTACGGCATGAATCTGTTCGAGGCGTATCTGTTGTGGCGCTGTGGTTTTCTAGCTCCGCTTGCTTTCCGCGTCGCCTTCTACTTCGTCTGGCACGTCGTGGGCGGCGTGATGGGTATCTGAGTCCGGCTTGATCAGGCACGGCGCGTGGCGGGCTGGGCGACGTTTGGAGATCACGAGACGATTCATGATCGTTGCGCCCCTGGATGTAGATCCCGGCCGGTTTTCTACACCCACAAGCGCAACGATCACCACGGGACACCGATGGTATCGGCGGTGGGGCCCTTGACCACCCCACCGCCTTTTCTCAGGAGGGACAGATTAGAGGCGTGCCGTGTTGCCGTCGAAGTGTCGGCTGCCGGCCCACGACGGTGCCGAAATGAACAGCCAGGCGTGGTCCCCCTGTGCCGCAGGCGTTTCCGCAGTCGCCGTGATGCATCGGATGTCCCACGTGGATCCAGGTTAATTCCGCGTGTAGCGGTGTAGCCACACAACAGTAAGGACTCTGACAGTTGCGCCGGCGAAATCAACAGCTGGTCATATGCGCCAGGGTGGCGGACTCGAGCGCTCGATGCCGAGGTCTTCGACCAGACGCCGCCGTGCCCGCGTAGACCGCCAGGGCCTCGGCGTTCCGAGTCAAGCGAAGCCCGCTCCAGCCACAGCCGGTACCCGTCGCCTTCGGTCACGATCACCTGGGCCGGGTCCAGCGAGACCGCCGCGGCCCAGGTGGCCCGAAGGTCCGACACGGCGTTGCGGATCGATCGGGCCGCCGTGGCCGGTGGGTCATGGTCCCATACCGCCGCCACCAGCGAGCCGACCGGAACCACCCGGCCGGCCTCCATCGCCAGCCGCGCCACCACCTTCTGATTCCGGGGCGCGCCCAGCGGAAGTGCCACCCCATCCACCAGGCACTCCAAGTCGCCGCCTCCAACGAGAACGTAGGCGGGACCCATTGTGCCAACCGAACACCATATGACGCGAGTGGCGCCGGGCCGGACTGACGGATTCCGATTCATAATCGGACGTGCCCGGTCCGGCCCTCATTCGTCCTATGTGGACCTGCCGCCGGTCACCCTACGGCGGTGCCGTCCATCGCCTCGCGCAGGCTGCGGGGGCGCATGTCGGTCCATACCTCGTCCACGTAGGCCGAGCACTCATCCTTGGTACCTTCCATGCCTACCCGGTGCCAGCCCGCGGGTACCTCGTGGCCGGCCAGCCACAGCGAGTACTGGTCCTCGTCGTTGCGCAAAACCTCGTAGCGCGCATCGTCATCCATGTTTGCCTGCTCCTTCCATCGCATGAGTTAAATCGTTGTCACTGCTCGTTTCGTAACGGGGAAAGTGGCGCAGCACCGGACTGACCGTGACCAGCAGGGTCGCCAACGCGATGCCGGCGGTGCACAGCAGCACGGCGGTGCCGCCCGGCGCCACCTCCATCAGCACACCGCCCACCACCGGCCCGGCGCCCGCGGCGACGCCGGTGATGAGACCGAGCACGCTGCTGAGCCGGCCGCGTAGCTCGTCGGGAGTGTGAAGAAGCTGCTGCGTCACGATGGTGGTGTTGGCCGTGGGCGGCAGCAGCGCCATCGCGAAGAACAGGGCGCCCATCAGGTACCCGTGGTGCACTATCAAGGCCACCGGGGTCAGCGCCGTCAGCACCCAGAACACACCGGTGATCGACAGATAGGGACCCATCACTCGATGCAGGTAGGGCGCGGCGAGCGCACCCACGATGCCGCCGACGCCCAGCATCGCGGCCATCACACCGATCTGTTCGGGCGGCACCCCGCGCGACTGCGCCAGAAGGATGATGACCAGGTAGTAGGCGCTGAAGAAAAGGTTGAGCACCACCGCGCACAGCGCCGTCACGCGGATGTGCCGGTGCCCCCACACCCAGCGCAGCCCGGCCAGAATCTCCCGGCCGAGATGACCGGCCGGCTCGGGCGAGGCGATCCGCGGCGGCGGCCGCAGGAACAGCAGCGCCACGAAGGCGGCGGCGTGAGTCAGCGCATCGGCCAGGAACGGCACGAACCGGCCCGCCGCGAACAGGAAACCGCCGGCGGCCGTGCCGGACAGCTGCCCGAGCGAGCTGCGGGCGGAGTTCATCGCCACCGCGGTCGACAGCTGCCCGGCCGGCACGAGGCTTGGCAACGTGGCGTCTTCGGCCGGTTCGAACAGGGCGGCGCACACCCCGATCACGGCCGCGACGACCACCATGTGGGCGACCGTGGCCACCCCGAACCACAGCGCCAGCACCAGGCTGCCGATCGCCAGCGCGTGAGTCGCTTCGCAGGCAAGCATTACCGCCCGCCGGTTCCACCGGTCGACCAGCGCTCCGGCGGGCAAGCCGACGATCAGCTGCGCGGTGGCCACGGTACCAAGGACAAATCCAGAAGCCACAGCCGAACCGCTGACCGCCAGCACCACCAGCGGGAAAGCGATCATCGTGGCGTTGAACCCGAACTCGGACACCGCCTGCCCTGTCCACAGTAGACGGTAATTAGTGTTGCGGGACAGGGGAACGCTCATCACACGGCCTCCTGCCGGCAGTCGTGGGCGATGCGGCGCAACGCATCGGCGAACCAGCCCGCCACAGTCTCCATAGTGGACGGCTTGTGCAGATCGGCGTGGTAGTACCAGGAGAACTCCAGCCGCCCGCCCTGCGCGGCGCCCACCACCTCCAGCACGTGCGTGCCGCGGTCGGCCGGGTCGTGATCCTGCCCGAGCGAGGAGTGCACCGCGGCAAGCAACCCGCCGGCCGGCTCGCCGGACTCGGCGGATCCGGAGTCCCACTGGCCCAAATAATTGAACGCGATCTGCGGTCCGGACGCCTGCGCGGCAAGCCTTTCGCGGACCTCTTGCGGTCCGAGGTAACGCAGCGCGCCAAAACCAAAACCATTCGCTGGTACCGCACGAAGCTGCCGCCGGACCGAACGCACCAGCGCCCGCCAATCGGGGTCCTCGCCACTATCGGCTACCTCCAGGGACACCGGGAAAATCGTGGTGAACCAGCCGACCGTGCGAGACAGGTCCACATCGGACAGGACATCCTCGCGGCCGTGGCCCTCCAGCTCGACCGAGACCCGCTCCCGCCCGGTCCACCGCGACAGCGCCCAGGCCAGCGCCGCGAGCAACACGTCGTTGATCCGGGTGCGGTAGGTGGCCGGTGCGGCCCGCAGCAGCGCCTCGGTTTCGTCCTCGGTGAGCTGAATCGATACTTCGCGAGGCGGTTCCACCGCCGCCACTGTCGCGGAGTGGTCGAGGGGTAGCGGGTCGAGCCGCGCCGCCACGCCGGTCCAGTGGCCGATCTCCTCGTCCAGCCCACCGGCGGCGACGTGCTCGGCCAACTGTGCGGCCCAGTCGCGGTACGACGTGGTCTTGGCGCTGAGCCGGATCGGTTGTCCCGCAACGGACTGCCGGTAGGCGGTGTCGAGGTCGTCAAGCAGGATGCGCCAGGAGACGCCGTCGACCACCAGGTGGTGCGCGGCGAGGAAGAGGTGCCTACGGCCGAACAGCGCTGCCTTCAGCAGGGGCGGGTGAGTGAGGTCGAAGCTGGCGTGGAGCTCGTCGGCGATTCTCGCCATGCTGTCCACATCGGACAGGTCGAATTTTTGTAGAAGGCGTATGGGATCTGGTGGGGCGTTGAATGCTTGCCACTCGCCGTCGACTTGGGTGAAGCGCAGCCGCAGGGCGTCGTGGTGGGTCACCAGCGCCCGCAGCGCCCGCTCCAGCGCCTGCTCGTCCACCCCGGCGGTCAGCTCGACGAGCATGGACTGGTTGTAGTGGCTGGGATTGGTGCGCTGCTCGTCGAAGAACCATTGCTGGATCGGGGTCAGCGGCGTGGGTCCGATGACCGGCGCCCACTGTCCGCCGGAGACGCCGACCTCGGTGACCACCGGCGCCAGCGCGGCGATGTGCTGATGCAGGAACATGTCCTTGGTGGTCAAGCGAAGCCCGGCCTGATGCGCCCGGGACACCACCTGGATACTCAAGATGGAGTCGCCGCCCAGATCGAAGAAGTTGTCTTGGACTCCAACCCGGGAGACGCCGAGCACCTCCGCCCAGATCTCGGCCAGCGCGGTCTCGATCGGGCCCTGCGGCGCGACGTATGCCGCCTCGGGTTCGGGTTTGGCGTCCGGCGCGGGCAGTGCCCGCCGGTCGACCTTGCCGCTGGCCGTGATGGGCAGCGCGTCGAGTGCCACGAACACCGACGGCACAAGGTAATCCGGCAGCCTTCCGCTCAGCCAGGACCGCAGGTCTTCGGGGACGGACGGCACGCAGTAGGCGACCAGGCGCTTGCCGGTGCCGTCGTCGCGGGCGGCCACGGCCGCGGCCGTGATGTCCGGATGCCGGCGCAGCGTGGCCTCGACCTCGCCCGGTTCGATCCGGAAGCCGCGGATCTTCACCTGGTCGTCGGCGCGGCCGAGGTAGTCAAGCATGCCGCCGGCGGTCCAGCGGGCGACGTCGCCGGTGCGGTACATCCGCCGGCCGCGCCCGTCGAACGGGTTGGCCACGAACCGCGACGCGGTCAGGCCGGGCCGGCCCAGGTAGCCGCGGGCCACCTGATCCCCGGCGAGGTACAGCTCACCGGGCACGCCGATCGGTTGCGGCCGCAGCCGGCTGTCCAATATGTACGCTCGCAGGTTGCTCAGTGGCCGGCCGACCACCGGACGGTCGCTTTCGGACACCCGGCACGACAGCGCGTCGATGGTGCACTCGGTGGGGCCGTAGAAGTTGAAGCTGACCGTGTCCGGGGCTGTGGAAAGCTGCTCCCACAGCGGCGCGGGCAACCCCTCACCGCCCACCATGAGCAGGCCCGGCCGGTGCTCGGCGTCGGTGAGCAGACCGGCGGGCAGCAGCTGCTCCAGATAGGACGGTGTGACGTCGAGAAAGTCGATCCGGCGGCCGACCACGTAGTCCACCAGCGCGTGCGGATCCATCCGCACCTCGTCGTCGATGACGTGAAGCTCATGCCCGTCAACCATCAGCAGCGGGCCCTCCAGCGAGGTGTCGAACGAGAACACCGCGGTTGTCGCGGCGCGAAGCCGGCGCCCGCCGCCGGCCGCGACCAGATCGTTGCGGTGGTGGAACAGCAGGTTCACCAGCTGCCGGTGCTCGACGACGACGCCCTTGGGGGTGCCGGTCGACCCTGAGGTGTAGATGACGTAGGCCGGGTGGGACGGCAGCAGGCTTGTGGTGGGATCGGTGTCGGGCATCGAGGCCAGGGTCGCGGTGGTCTCCGGAGAGTCGAGAATCAGTGTGGCGGCATCGTTTGCGACCGAGTGGCTTGCGAGGGTGAGGACGAGGGCCGGGGCGGCGTCGCGGATCAGGACGGCCACGCGGTCGGCGGGCAGGTCGGGGTCGACCGGGAGGTAGACGCCGCCGGCCTTGAGGACCGCGAGGAACGCCACGATCAGCTCGGCCGAGCGGGGCAACGCCAGGGCCACCGCCCGTTCCGGGCCGACGCCCAAGCGGATCAGGTGGTGGGCCAGGCGATTGGCGTGAGTGTTCAGCTCGGCGAAGGTCAGTTCGCTGTCCCGGAACACCAGCGCTGTGCGGTTCGGGCCGGCCGCCACCTGGGCCTGGAACAGCTGCGGCACGGTCAGCGCCGGCACGTCGAGACCGGTGGCGTTCCAGGCGTGCAGCACGCGGCGCTGCTCGTCCTCGGCCATCAACGGCAGGGCATACAATGGCCGCCTGGGCGAGGCGGTCGCCGCGTCGAGCAGCACGAGCAGGTGACCGGCCATGCGGGTCACGGTGGTGGGATCGAAAAGGTCGCTGTCGTACTCGAAAGCGCCGGCGAGGGTACCATCGAAATCCTGAAATTCGATCGTAATGTCGCATGTGGACGTTGTGACCGGCGCCCCGAGCTCGCTCACCTCCAGCCCCGCGAACCCGGGTGAGCGGTGCGGGGCGTTCTGCAGCAACACCATCACGTCAAACAGCGGATTGCGGCTGGTGTCGCGGGTCGGTTTGAGCTCATCCACCAGGCGCTCGAATGGAACCTCCTGGTGGGCAAAGGCATCCAGCACGGTCTCGCGGACCTCGGCGAGAAGCTCCCCAAAGGTGCGCTCATCGTCCACTTTGGAGCGCATGACGAGGGTGTTGACAAAGCAGCCCACCATCCCCTCGACCTGAGGGTGTTCGCGGCCGGAGACCACGGTGCCGATGGCGATGTCGTCCTGGCGGGCATAGCGGGCGAACAGCGCCTGGCACGCGGCGAGCAGGGTCATGAACAGGGTCGCACCCTGTTGCCTCGCAAGGTCTTTCAGCCGCGAGGCGACGGCTGGCGGCACCACGAAGTCGTGAACGGCGCCGGCGCCGGTGCGCACCACGGGTCGTGGCCGGTCGGCCGGCAACTCCAGCGGTGACACCCGATCGAGCTGGCGGCGCCAGTAATCCAGATGTTCGGTGAACTCAGGTCCGGCGAGCCGATCACGTTGCCAAAGGGCGAAATCGGCGTACTGCACCGGCAATGGCGGCAACGACTCACCACCGTACAGTTTGGACAGCTCCTCGGCGAGTACCCCGCTGGACCACCCGTCGGTAATGATGTGGTGCATGGTCAGGCTCAGCACGTGATCCTGCGCGGCCAGCCGGATCAGCCGCACCCGCATCAGCGGCCCGAGCTTGAGGTCGAACGGCCGCGTGGCGTCCTCGGCCAGGATCCGGTGCAACTCATCCTCGGAAGCGGCTTCGTGCAACGGGATCCGCACCGGCTGCGGTGGGTGGATGATCTGCACGCCGCGGCCGTCGACCGAGTCGAAGGTGGTCCGCAGGGTTTCATGCCGGTCTATCAAGGCGCTGAACGCCGTTTCGAGCGCCGCGACGTCGAGCGGGCCGCGGAGCCGGATCGCCGCCGGGGCCACGTATTCGGTGCTGTCCGGGTCGAACTCGCTGAGGAACCACAGCCGTTGTTGGGCGAACGACAGTGGGAGCGCCCCATCGCGTGGCACAGCGGGAATGACCGCCGGTGCACCTTGCGTGGCTTGCGTAGACAACACGGTCGCCACGCCCGCCACCGTGGGTGCGGTGAACAGCGTGCGGTGCGACAGGTCTATGCCGAACGCTGCCCGCAGGCGTGAGATGACCTGGATGCTCAGGATCGAGTCGCCGCCGAGTTCGAAGAAGTTGTCCTCGGCACCGATGCGTTCCACGCCAAGCACCTCCGCCCAGACACCGGCGACGATACGTTCGGTCTCGGTACGTGGTGGCACGTAGTCGTGTGCTGGGGCGCCGAAGTCGGGCTCAGGCAGGGCGGCCCGGTCGAGTTTTCCGTTGGGTGTCAGCGGAATCACGTCCAGCGTCACGAACGCCGCCGGGACCATGTAGGCGGGCAGGAGCGCCTGCAGCCATTCCCGTATGCCGGCCGGCGCCGACGGCACGCAGTAGGCGACCAGCCTCCGGTGTGGGCCGCCGCCGGTGTGGGCCACCACGACGGCCTGGCTCACCTGCGGGTGGTCCTGCAACGCGGCCTCGATCTCGCCCGGCTCGATCCTGAAGCCGCGGATCTTCACCTGGTCGTCGTTGCGGCCCAGGAACTCCAGGCCGCCGTCGGCGTTGCGGCGCACCAGATCTCCGGTGCGGTACATCCGCGTGCCGGGGGCGTCGAACGGGTTGGCCACGAAGGCCGCCGCGGTGAGCCCGGCCCGGTTCAGGTAGCCGCGAGCCAGCTGCTCGCCCGCGAGGTAGAGCTCGCCGGCGACGCCGAGCGGCACCGGCCGCAGCGCCGCGTCGAGCACATAGGCGCGCACGTTGGCCAGCGGGTGGCCGATCACCGGCCGGGCCCCGCGCACCGGCGCCACGAGAGCGTCCACTGTGGACTCGGTGGGGCCGTAGTAGTTGCGGCTGAGCACGCCCGGCGTGTCGGCCAGCCGCCGCCACAGCGCCGGGGGCAGCGCCTCGCCGCCGACCATGACCATCCCGGGACGGTGCCCGGCCCCGTCGAGCAGGCCCGTCTCGACCAGCTGGACCAGGAAGGCCGGTGTCACATCGACGAAGTCGACCCGTTGCCGCGCCACGTAATCCACCAGTGCCCGCGGATCCATCCGGGTCGCGTCGTCGATGAGGTGCAGTTCGGCGCCGGCCGCCATCAGCAGCGGCCCTTCCCACGAGGTGTCGAAGGAGAACGCGGCGGTCATCGCCACCCGTATCCTCGTGCCATCCGGCGGGATCAGGTCGCGGCGGTGGTTGGCGTACAGGTTGGCCAGCCCGCGATGGTCGACCACCACGCCCTTGGGCCGTCCGGTCGAGCCCGAGGTGTAGATGATGTACGCGGCGTTGTCGGGCCGCAAGGGGGCGAGCCGGTCGCCATCGTCCAGATTGGACTCGTCGGCCGCCGGATCCAAGGCATCGTCGGTGAGCACGAGCACCGGACGGGCGTCGTCGAACAACAGCTCCACCCGCTCGGGTGGCAGGCTTGTGTCCACCGGCAGATAGACTCCGCCGGCCTTGAGCACGGCCAGCATCGCCACCACCATCTCGGCCGAGCGGCTCAGCGCCACCGCTACCACCCGCTCGGGTCCCACGCCGGCGGCGATCAGATGCCGCGCCAGCCGGTTGGCGCGCGCGTTCAGTTCCGCGAACGTGAAGGCCGTATCCCGGAACACCAAGGCGGTCTGCCGCGGCGTGGCGGCGACCGCCGCCTCGAACAGCTGCGGGAAGGTCGCTTGCGGGACGGGCATTTCGGTGCGGTTCCACTCCCGCAGTACCGTCTGTTCTTCCGCCTGGCCCAGCAGCGACAGCTCGCCGACCGGCCGGTCCGGGTCGTGCGCCACCGCCTCCAGAAGGGTCAGCAGGTGGCCGAGCATGCGCTCGGCCGTGGACTCGTCGAACAGGCCGGGGTCGTAGTCCAGCGAGAAGTGCAGCCGGTCGTCGAGGTAGGCGCTCAGGCTCAACGGATAGTTGGTGGTGTCCCGGGCGTGGACCTCACGCACCGACACCCCGTCGCCGGTGCCGGAGTCGAACGGGTAATTCTCGAACACCACGATGCTGTCGAACAGACTCGCCCCGGCCGGTATGGCGGCGTAGCCGGCCAGCTGGGGCAGGGCCACATGGTCGAAGCTTCGCGACTGCACCTGCGTGGTCTGCAGTTCACGCAGCCACGGCAGCAGGCTCTGTCCACTGTGGACCTCGGTGCGGGTCGGCACGGTGTTGATGAACATGCCGAGCATCGACTCCACGCCGGGCAGGTCGTCCGGGCGGCCCGAGACGGTGGTACCGAACACCACATCCCGCTCGCCGCTGTAGCGGGCCAGCAGCACCGCCCAGGCGCCCTGCACGATGGTGTTGAGGGTCAGGCCGTGGTCGCGAGCGACCGCGCGCACCCGGTCAGACATCTCCGCCGTGAGGTCGCCCCGCGCCGCCGCCGCCGATTCGGCGACGTGGGCCTGGGCCGGGGGACGATCGTAGGGCAGCGGGGTCGGCGTCGCGAAGCCGGAAAGCACGCCACGCCAATGGTTGTCGGCCTGCGCCCGGTCGCGTGTGCCAAGCCAGTGCAGGTAGTCGCGGAACGGCCGCCGGGCGATCAGCCGTGGCGCCCGACCCTCGGCCGAGGCGGTGTACTCCTCGACCACCTCGGCGAAGACCGCGGCGGCGCTCCACCCGTCCAGCAGCACGTGGTGCGAGCTCCAGACAAGCATGACGTCGCCGCGGTCGGACAGGCGCGCGATGGCCAGACGCATCAGAGGGGCGCGGGTCAAGTCCATGCCGGCGGCGCGGTCGGCGGCGAGCAGCGTGTGCCACTGCTGCTCGGTGTCCTTGCGCCAATCAAGGTGTACCACAGGAAGAGCAACCGTGCGGTGGACCACCTGCAGCGGCGTGGCCACGCCGTCCCACACCAAACTGCTGCGCAGCACCGGGATCCGATCCACCACCCGCTGCCACGCGGCGGCCAGCGCCGCCGGATCGTCCACTCCGGACAGACGCATCGACAGCTGGTCGAAGTAGGCGCCCGGCTCGTCCTCCAGCAGGCTGTGGAACAGCATCCCGGCCTGAAGCGGGGTTAGCGGGTAGATGTCTTCGATGGCGCGGCCGTTGCCCGCCAAGCGATCCACGCCTGCCTGGTCGAGCCGGGCGAGCGGGAAGTCCGACGGGGTGCAGCCGCCAACCTCAGGCTGTCCACAGTGGACGACGATTTCGCGAAGCGCCTCCAGGACTTCCTCGGCCAGCGTTTGGATGGTGCTCTCGTCGTAGCGTTGCCCGGCGTAGGTCCAGCCCAATTCGAGCCGGCCTCCGGTGACCATGCCGGTCACGTCGATCAGGCAGGCACGCCGGCTGTCGGGGGCGGCATCGCGACCACCGGCGGGATGCCACTCGCCGTAGAGGCCACCGTCGCGCGCTTCGGTCCACTGTCCGTGATAGTTGAAGCTGACCTGGGGCTGCGGGCCGTGTGGAAGCGTGCGCCTCAGGTAACGCAGCGCGCCGTAGCTCAGTCCTCGCCGCGGCACCGCGCGCAGCTGTTCTTTGACCGATTTCAGGAGGGTACCGGGATCGGCGCCCGCCGGTGCATCCAGCGCCACCGGGAACTCGGCGGTGAACCAGCCCACGGTGCGGGTCAGGTCCACGTCGTCGAAGATGTCCTCCCGGCCGTGCCCCTCCAGCCCGATGAGCACACGCTCGCTCCCGGTCCAACGGCCCAACACCTTCGCCAGGGCGGCGAGCAGCACGTCGTTGACCTGGGTGCGGTACACGGCGGGAACGGTGCGCAGCAACGCATCCGTGTCGTGGTGTCCGAGTTGGACGGTGACGGTGCGGGCGTCACGCGCGAGGTTGGTTCCGGCGCGGTCGGTGGGCAGCTCCACCAACGCTTCCTTGGCGGCGGCGGCCCAGTAGGCCAGGTCGGCGTCGAACCCGCCGGCGCCGGCATGCTCGGTGAGCCGCCGGGACCAACGGCCGTAACCGGTTCCGGCGGCGGGAAGATCCACCCGTTGGTAGGCGAGCTCCAGGTCGCCCAGCAACACCCGCCAGGAGACGCCGTCGACGACAAGATGGTGCACAGTAATGAACAACCGGGGTGGCCGGTCCGGGCCCAGCTCGAACAGGATGGCCCGCAGCAAAGGCCCGTTTGCGATGTCCAAACTGGACTGTGCCGTCGCCGCGGCGCCGTCCATGGCGGCATCCTGGGCCGTGGCGCCCAGGCGGGACAGGTCATGGATGGTGAACACCTCGGCCGGTTCCGCCGGCTCGGAGCGCTGCGTCCAGCCGCGCTCGCCCGCCAGCGCGAAGCGCATGCGCAGGGCCGGGTGCCGCTCGACGACGGCGCGAAAGGCAAGGGCCAGCGCGTCACGGTCGGCGGCGGCGGCGATGTCGACGGCGATGGACATGGTGAGGTGCTCGGCCGGGTCGGCCACCGTCGCCAGGAACCATTGCTGGATCGGGGTCAGCGGCGCCTCGGCAAGATCGTCTCCGGCGTCGTCTTGATTGGCCGCGCCGCTGGTGGTCACCGCGGCAAGTTCGGCGACGGTCTGGTACAGGAAGATGTCGCGGGAGGTCAGCCGCAGTCCGGCCTGACGCGCCCGGGAGACCACCTGCATGCTCAGGATGGAGTCGCCGCCTAGGGCGAAGAAGTTGTCCTCGACGCCGACGCGGGCCACGCCGAGCGTCTCCGCCCAGATCGACGCGAGTTCCTTCTCCACCGGCGTGCGCGGAGCCACCGCCTTGGTCTCCTCCTGTTCCAGCGAGGGTGCGGGCAGCGCTGGCCGGTCCACCTTGCCGCTGGTGGTCAGCGGCAGCGCTTCGAGGACCACGAACGCTGAGGGCACGAAATAGTCCGGCAGGCTCTTCTTGAGCCACGCGCGTAGCCGGGAGTGCGGTTGCGCGGCCAGCGCATCGGAGCCGACCAGGTAGGCCACGAGCCGCTTGTGCCCGCCGGGGGCCTCGACGGGTACCACCGCGGCCGCGTCGATGTCGGGGTGGGTCAGCAGGGCGGACTCGATCTCACCGGGTTCGATCCGGAAGCCGCGGATCTTCACCTGCTCGTCGGTGCGGCCCAGGTACTCCACGGTCCCCTGCTCGGTCCAGCGGGCGCGATCGCCCGTGCGGTACATCCGCGTGCCCGGCCCGTCGAACGGGTTGGCCACGAAGCTGGCGGCGGTCAGCCCGGGCCGGCGCAGGTAGCCTCGGGCCAGCTGGTCACCGGCGAGGTACAGCTCGCCGGTCACGCCGACCGGCACCGGCCGCAGGGTGGCGTCCAGGACATAGGCCCGGGTGTTGATCAGGGGCCGGCCGATCAGCGGCCGGTCGCCCCCGCTGACGCGGCACGATAGCGAGTCCACGGTGCACTCGGTGGGCCCGTAAAGGTTATAAACCAATGTCCTTGGTACCTCGGACACCTGCCGCCACAGCGCCGCCCCCAGCGGTTCACCGCCGAGCAGCAGCAGCCGCGGCCGGTGCCCCTGCCCGGTGAGCAGCCCGGCGGGCAGCAGCTGCTGCAGGTGCGAGGGCGTTAGGTCGAGCAGGTCGATGCCTTGGGCGACAATGTAATCCACCAGCGTCGCCGGTTCCAGGCGGAGGATCTCGTCGATCAGGTGCAGCTCGTGGCCGTCGGCCATGAGCAGCAGCCCCTCCCACGACGTGTCGAAGGAGAACGCGGCGGTCAGCGCGACCCGCAACGGTCCACCGCCGGCGGCCGCGACGAACTCGCCGCGGTGGTGGGCCAGCAGGTTGGCCAAACCGCGATGGTCGATCACGACGCCCTTGGGCTTGCCGGTGGAACCTGAGGTATAGATGACGTAGGCGGCCTGCTCCGGCCGCGGCGAGTGGCCCAGGTTGGTGTCGGGGAAGGTGTCCAGGGTCGGGTCGTCCGGGGCCAGGGTGGGCGTTGCGGCCGGGACAGCGGCGTTGCGCGTGATGACCAGCGCCGGGGTCGCGTCCGCCACCAGGAAACCGATCCGCTCGGCGGGCAGCTCGGGATCGATCGGCAGGTACACGCCGCCCGCCTTGGCCACGGCCAGGATCGCCACGATCATGTCGGCGGTGCGCGGCAACGCCACCCCGACCATGCGCTCCGGACCGGCACCAAGGTCGATAAGCTTGTGCGCCAACCGGTTGGCGCGGGCGTTGAGTTGGGCGAAGGTGAGCCTCGTCGCGCCGCAAACGAGGGCCGTGGCCTGCGGGGTGCGGGAGACGGCCGCCTCGAACAGTTGCGGGAAGGTGCGTCCGTCGGTCGGTCGGGTGGTGTCGTTCCAGTCCAGCAGCACCCGGCGCCGTTCGTCGTCGTCCAACAACGACACCTGACCAACCGGACGGTCCGGATCGGCGGTCACGGCATCCAGCAGCACCAGCAGGTGGCGTACCAGACGGTCCATAGTGGACGCGTCGAACAGGTCGGTGTTGTACTCCAGCATTCCTGCCAGAGCATCCTCGTGCTCCACGAAATCCAGGCTGATGTCGAAGCTGGCCGTGGTCAGCTCCAGCGGCAACTCCTTCACCGACAGGCCGGCCAGATCGGGTACCCGGTTGCGCAGGTTCTGCAGCACCACCATGGCCTGAAACAGCGGCGCCCGGCTGGTGTCGCGGTCCGGGCGAAGTTCGTCAACCACCCGCTCGAAGGGAACCTCGGCGTTGGCGAATGCGTCCAGCACGGTGGCGCGTACCCGGCCGAGAAGGTCGCGGAAGCTGCCGCTGCCGTCCACTTTGGAGCGCAGGGTAAGGGTGTTGACAAACATGCCCACCACGCGTTGCACATCGGGGTGCTCCCGGCCGGAAACGACCGTGCCGACGGCGATGTCGTCCTGGCCCGACCAACGGCTCAACAGCAGCTGGCAGGTGGCTATCAGGGTCATGAACAGGGTGCCGTCCTGGCCGCGGCTCAGTTCTCGCAGCCGCGTGGTGACCTTACCGGGTACCACGAAAGATAAAACGGCACCGTTCTTGGTCTGCACGGCCGGCCGTGGCCGGTCGGTCGGCAGCTCCAGCGGCGGCACGCCGTCAAGCCGGCGACGCCAGAAGTCAAGCTGTGCCTCAAGTTCCGGCCCGGCCAGTCGGTCACGCTGCCAGGCGGCCACATCAACATAGCGCAGCGGAAGCGTTGGCAGGTCCGCTTTTCCGTTGTACAGTGCGGCCAGCTCCTCGATGAGCACGCCCATCGACCACCCGTCGGTGATGATGTGGTGCAAGGTGATGAGCAACGCGTGGTCGTCGCCGGCCAGCTGTATCAGGCAGGCGCGCAGCAGCGGGCCACGGCGAAGGTCGAACGGGCGGGTGCTCTCGTTGGCGAGCATCCGGTGCAGCTCCTCCTCGGATCCGGCCGCCAGCACGGGAATCCGCACCACTCGCGGTTCACCGATGACCTGCACGCCTTGACCGTCAACCGAGGAGATGGTGGTGCGCAGCGATTCGTGTCTGGCCACCAATGCGGTCAGCGCCCCGTCCAGGGCGGTGGTGTCCAGCGGGCCGCGCAGCCGCACAGCGAAACGGGTGACGTATTCCGGGCTGCCCGGCTCGAAGTCGTCGAGAAACCACAGCCTTTGCTGGGCAAAGGAAAGCGACATCGCCGCCCCGGGCGTGAGCCGGCGGATCGCCGCCGCCGCAGTGGGTTGAGTAGCATCTATGGCGGCGGCGAATCCGGCGACGGTCGGGTGGGTGAAGACCGCACGCGGGGACAGGTCCACGCCCAGCGCGGTGCGCAGCCGCGACACTATCTGGATACTCAGGATCGAGTCGCCGCCGAGGTCGAAGAAGTTGTCCTCGGCGCCCACCTCACCGGCGCCGAGCACCTCGGCCCATACCGCGGCCACCACCCGTTCGGTTTCGGTGCGCGGTTCGGTGCGGTCGTTGCCGCCGGTGGAATACTCGGGTGCGGGCAGGGCGCGGCGGTCGAGCTTGCCATTGCTGTTGAGCGGGAGCTTTTCCAGCACAACGAAAGCGGCCGGAATCATGTAGTCGGGCAGCGAGGTTTTCATCAGCTCGCGCAGCTCGGCGGCGGTGGGCACAATGGCGGTGGGCACAATGTAGGCCACCAAACGTTTGGCGCCGGGCTGATCCTCGCGGGCCACCACCGCCACGTGCCGCAGCCCGGGATGCGCCGCCAGCGCCGCCTCGATCTCACCGAGCTCGATCCGGAACCCGCGGATCTTCACCTGGTGGTCGGCGCGTCCCAGGTATTCCAGATCCCCGGTTGTGGTCCAGCGCACCAGATCCCCGGTGCGGTACATACGGCTGCCGGGCACGCCGAACGGGTCGGCGACGAACCGGTGCGCGGTCAGGCCCGGCCGGTTCAGGTAGCCGCGGGCCAGCCCGGCGCCGGCCACATACAGCTCGCCCACGACCGCGAGCGGAACCGGTTGCAGCCAACGGTCCAGCACGTACGGCGCGAGGTCGGGGATGGCCACGCCGATGGTGCTGCCGGTGGCGGCGGCCGCGATATCCGAATCCAACGCGATGTAGGAGACGTGCACCGTGGTCTCGGTGATGCCGTACATATTCACCAGCGTCGGCGCGTCGGCTGCGTGCCGGTCATACCAACCGGCCAGGCGCCACAGATCCAGCGCCTCACCGCCGAAGACGATGTAGCGCAGGCTCAGCCCGTCACCGACCTCGGGCGCGTCCCGATCGGCCGCCATCAGTTGATAGAACGCCGACGGGGTCTGGTTGAGCACGGTGACCCGCTCGTCGGCGAGCAGCCGCAGGAAGTCGGCTGGTGCCCGCGATACCGCGTGCGGCACCACGACCAGCCGTCCGCCGTAGAGCAGCGGACCCCAGATCTCCCATACGGAGAAGTCGAATGCGTACGAATGGAAAAGTGTCCACACATCATCAGCGTCGAAGCCGAACCAGTGGTCGGTCGCCGCGAAGAGGCGGGTGACGTTGCTGTGCGGGATTATTACCCCTTTGGGGGTACCAGTAGAGCCCGACGTGTAGATGACATAAGCGGGACTGTCCGGGGTCAGGGCGCGGTGCCGATCGGCGTTGGCAGGGTTGCCTTCCCGGCCGTCGCTGTCCAACTTGGAGATTTCGGTGAGTGTTGCCACGGGTTGGGCGTCGGCGAGCATGCCGGCGATGCGGTCGGCCGGATAGTCCGGGTCGATCGGCAGGTAGGCGGCGCCCGACTTGAGCACGGCGAGGATCGCCACCACCATCTCCAGCGAGCGGGGCATCAGCAGCGCCACGAACTGTTCCGGGCCGGCGCCGCCCTCGATAAGCCTGTGCGCCAACCGGTTGGCGCGCACGTTTAGCTCGGCGTAGGTGAGGTGGACACCGTCATGGCTGACCGCGACCGCGTCCGGGGTTCGTGCCACCTGCTGTTCGAACAGCTCGGTGATGAGCCGCTTGGGATGCTCAGCTGCCGGGGCGGGCAGGAGGGCGGCCCGCTCGGCCGGGGTGAGCAACGGGATCCGGGTCACCGGGCGCTGCGGGTCGGCGGCCAGCCCATCGATCAGCAGCCGCAGGTGCCCGGCGACGCGGGCGATGGTGGACTCGTCGAACAGGTAGGGGTCGTAGCACAGTTCGACGTGCAGCCGGTCGTCAAGGTGGGCCCGCAGGGTGAGCGGGAAGTTGGTGGTGTCCACGGCGTGCACCTCGCGGACCCGCAGACCGGCCTGCGCGGTGGAGGTCTCGTCGAACGGGTAGTTCTCGAAGACCACGGCGCTGTCGAAAAGCGCTGTCCCGCCGGGCAGCTCACTGGCGGCCTGGATCTGGGCCAGCGACACGAAGCCGTAGCGCTGCGATTCAGCCTGCGCCGCCTGCAAATCACGCAGCCACGCCGCGGCGCCTTGTCCATCGTGGACGGTGACTCGGGTGGGGATCGTGTTGATGAACATGCCCACCATCGACTCGACGCCGGGCAGGTCGTCGGGGCGCCCGGACACGGTCATGCCGAAGACGACGTCGCGCTGGCCGCTGTAGCGGGCCAGCAGCACCCCCCACGCCCCTTGTACGAACGTGTTGACGGTCAGGCCGTTGCGGCCCAACGTCCGCCGCAGTTCGGCGGTGTCCTGTGTGGACAGATCGAGGCGCAGTGATGCCGAGGATTCGGCGCGGTGGACCTCGAGCGGCTGCCGGTCATACGGCAGCGGTGTGGGCTCGTCGAAACCGGCCAGCATGGCTTGCCAGTGCCGCCGCGCCGCTTGCTTGTCCTGCCGGCGTAGCCAGTAGAGGTAGTCGCGGAACGGGCGGCGCACGGGTGGGTGGGCGTCGCCGCCGTACTCCTGGCAGACCTCGGCGAACACCTGGCCCAGGCTCCAGCCGTCGAGCAGCACGTGGTGGAAGGTCCAGTAGAGCAGCGTGTCGTCGCCGGGCAGCTGAGCGATGGCGATGCGCAGCAACGGCGGCCGGGTCAAGTCGGTGACCGCCGCGCGCTCGTTTGCCGCCAGACGCTCGGCTTCCACGTGCATGTCCACATCGGACAATTTCCGCCAGTCGTGGTAAGCCACCGGCACCGGCAGCGGCGCCTTCCAGATCACCTGCACCGGCTCGGGCACGTCCTGCCACGCCACCGAACTGCGCAGCACGGGAGTGCGGTCAACCACGCGTTGCCAGGCCCGGCCCAGCGCCAGCGGGTCGTCGACCCCGGCCAGCCGCAGCCGTGCCTGGTCGAAGTAGGCACCCGGCCCCTGCTCCAGCAGGCTGTGAAACAGCATCCCGGCCTGAAGCGGGGTCAGCGGGTGGATGTCCTCTACGTCGCGGCCGTTGCCCACCAGGCGATCCACGGCCGCCTGGTCCAGCCCGGCCAGCGGGAAGTCCGACGGGGTCCGGCCTCCGGCTTCCGGCCGTCCACAGTGGACCACGATCTCACGGAGCCCGTTGAGCATCGCCTCAGCCAGGTTTTGTATGGTGCGCTCGTCGTGCACCTGGTCGGAGTAGAGCCAGGTCAGTTCCAGCTCGCCGCCCTCGACCACGCCGGAGACGTCCAGCAGGTGGTGGCGGGTCTCGTCGGGCGCCTGGTCCAGCCCCACCGCGGCGCACCGACCCTTTATCAGCCCTTGCCCCGGTGAGGAGGCGTCCCACTGGCCGTGGTAGTTGAAGCTGACTTGAGGGTCGGCCGCCGTTGGCAGCGTCCGCCGCAGGTAGCGCAGCGCGCCGTAGCTCAGGCCGCGGTTCGGAACCCCCCGCAGCGTCTCCTTGACCGACTTGAGTACCTCGCCCCAGCCGCCGTCGCGTGGCAGGTCGAGCCGGACCGGGAAGTAGGTGGTGAACCAGCCGACAGTACGGGACAGGTCCACATCGGACACGATGTCCTCGCGGCCGTGGCCCTCCAGCGCGACGAGCACATTGTCGCGTCCGGTCCAGCCGGCCACGGCCCGGCCGAATGCGCTCAGCAGCACGTCGTTGATCTGGGTGCGGTACACGGCGGGGACGGCGTGCAGCAGCGCGTCGGTCTCCGCCCGGCCCAGCCGCACGGTCACCGCACGCATGGAACCAACGGTGTTGACGCCGGCGGTGTGGGCGCCGGGACGGTCGACCGGTAGCTCGACCGTCCCGGCGTCGGCCCGGTCCGTCCAGTACGAGAGATCCTCGTCGAAGGCGCCGGATCGGGCATGGTCGGCCAGCCGGTGCGCCCATTGGCTGAAGGGGGTGCCAGTGGGCACCGGCGCTGGCGGCCGGCCATTGGCGGCCTGATGGTAGGCCACGTCGAGATCGTCCAGCAGGATCCGCCAGGACACGCCGTCCATGGCGAGATGGTGGACAGTGAGGAATAGCCGGGGCAGCTGCCCAGGTGGCGGCTGGAGCAGCACCGCCCGCATCAGCGGCCCGTCGCCGATATCCAACCCCGTCTGCGCCTCCAGCGCCGCGTCATCCATATTGGACAGATCGGCGACGGTCAGCGGAACCGAGGCGGGCGAAGTCTCCTGCTGCCATGTCCCATTGACCCGGGTGAACCGGCTGCTCAGGGCGGCGTGGTTGGCCACGACCGCATCCAGCGCGGTGCGCAGGCACTCGGCGTCCACGTTGGCGTCCAACTCGACCAGCATCGACATGGCGAAGTGGTGCGGGTTGACCGGCGGTGACTCCAGGAACCAGTGCTGGATCGGGGTGAGGGGAGCCGGACCGCCCATCGGCTCGGGGTGAGGGCGGTCCGGCGCCATCGCCGACTCGCCGGCCGCTTCCTCGACTGCGGCGAGTTCGGCGATGGTCTGGTGGATGAACACATCCCTGGAGCTGAGCCGCAGCCCGGCCTGCCGGGCCCGGGTGACGACCTGGATGCTCAGGATCGAATCGCCACCAAGTTCGAAGAAGTTGTCCTCGACGCCGACCTGTTCCACGCCAAGCACTTCACTGAAAATCGCGGCAAGGTCGCGCTCGGCGGCCGTGCGCGGCGCCACATAACCGGATGCCCGATCGTCCCGCGGCGGCTGGGGCAGGGCGCGCCGGTCCACTTTCCCGTTGAGGGTCAACGGTAGCGCGTCCAGCGTCACGAACGCGGACGGCACCATGTAGTCGGGCAGGACGCGGCGCAGCCAGCCGCGCAGATCAGTCGTGCCCGAACCGCCCACCACGTACGCAATCAGCTGTTTGTGGCCGCGTTCCTCACACGCCACCACGACGGCCTCGACCACCTCCGGGTGGCGGGTCAGCGCCTCCTCTATCTCGCCGAGTTCGATCCGGAAGCCGCGGATCTTCACCTGATCATCGGTGCGGCCAACGAAAACGACCTCACCATCCGGCGTCCACCGCACCACGTCCCCGGTGCGATACATCCGCTGTCCCGGCCCATCGAACGGATCGGCCACAAACCTTTCCGCGGTCAGGCCGGACCGTCCAAAGTAGCCACGCGCCAACCCGGCACCGGCGATACACAACTCCCCCAGCACGCCCACCGGCACCGGCCGCAGGTGACCGTCCACTATGTACACCCGCTGGTTGTCCAACGGCCGCCCGATCGGCACCTGGTCGGGTACCGGCCGATCACCGGGCATCGGGAAGGAGGTGGCGAAAGTCGTTGTCTCGGTGGGGCCGTAACCGTCCACCACGGTCAGGTCCGGGCACGCCTCAAGGACGCGGCGCACCGCGGCCGCCGGCACGACGTCGCCGCCGGTCCACACCTGCCGCGCGCCGCGCAGGCACGCCGGGTCGTCGGCGGCCAGCATCCGGAAAAGGCCGGCGGTCAACCAGATTCCGGTCACCTCATGCTCGCCGATCATGCGCCTTAGAAGGCCGGCATCGATGTCGCCCGGTGGCGCCACGACGACCTCGTCGCCGTTGAGCAGCGGCACCCACACCTCATAGGTGGACGCGTCAAAGGCCAGCGGCGAGTGCACCATTACCCGCTCGTGCCCGCCGCCGCGGAAGCGTCGATCCGCCGCCAGGGCAACGATGTCACGATGGCGCACGGCAACACCCTTGGGCAGCCCGGTCGACCCCGAGGTAAACATGACATACGCCAGGTTGTCGGGATAGGCCCGTGCCGCCAAAGCCGTCGCGTCGTCCTCGGCGCGTAACGTGCCGGAGAGCGCGAGCACGTGGTGCGGGCAGACCTCGCGGGCCGTCGTCTCCCACACCCGGTCCGTGAGCAGGACCCTGACCCCGGTCAGCTCGCACACCAGCCGCAGCCGGTCCACCGGGGCCCGCTCGTCCAGCGGCACATACACCCCACCGGCTTTGAGCACGGCCAGCTCGGCGACGATCACATGCACCGAGCGGTCCATCAGTACGGCCACCGGCGACTCGAGTCCGACGCCTAGTGTCACAAGCTCTTGCGCCAGCCGATCGGCCGCGGCGTCCAGCTGCGCATAGGTCACGGTCACACCGTCGGCGCGCAGCGCCACCGCTTGTGGCGTGCGGGCCGCCTGCGCGGCGAACAGCTCCGGCACCGACACCTCCGGCAGCTCAGCCTCGGTGTCGTTGAACCCGTTGACCACCAACTCGCGCTCGACGTCGGTCAGCCAAGGCACCGTCGACAGTGGACGATCCGGGTGAGAAGCGATGCCGCGCAACAGCACCACCAGATGAGCGGTCATGCGCTCCACAGTGGACGGATCGAACAGGTCGGTGTTGTACTCCAGCGAGCCGGCCAGCGAACCCGTCCGCTCCTGGAACTCCACGGTCAAATCGAAGTTGGCCACCCGCCGGGGAACGCCGACGTCCTCGACCCGCAGCCCATCCAGCGCGGGCGCCGACCGGCGGCCGTCCTGCAGCAGCACCATCACGTCGAAAAGCGGGTTGCGGCTGGGATCGCGATCGGTAACCACCGCATCAACGAGACGGTCAAACGGTACCTCATCATGGGAAAACGCCTCCAGAACCACGTTTTTCACCCCGGTGAGGAACTCACCGAACGACAAGTCATCGTCCACATCGGACCGCAACACCAGCGTGTTGACGAAAAACCCGACAACCCGATCAAGTTCGGGCCGGTTACGCCCGGACACCACCGTGCCGACCGTGACGTCGCGCTGGCCGCTGTAGCGGCGCAACCACAGCTGGCCGGCGGCCACCAGCACCATGAACAGCGTCGCCTCGTGCGAGCGGGCCAGCTCACCCAGGCGGGCAGTAACGTCCGCCGGCACCACGAACTCGTGCACCGCACCCGCGGAAGTCCGCACCGCCGGCCGCGGGCGATCGGTCGGCAGGTCCAGTGTGGACACTCCGGACAGGGCGCGCCGCCAGTAGTCCAGCTGGTCGGCCGGGATGTCCCGCCCGCGTTGCCAGGCCGCGTAATCCGCATACTGCAACGGCGGCCGCGGCAGCGCGGCCGCGATCCCTTGCCGGGCCGCGACATACAGCTCGCTCAATTCATCGACCAGCACGCCCATGGACCAGCCGTCGATGACGATGTGATGCGCGGTCAGCAGCAGCACATGGTCCTGCTCGCCGAGGCGCACCAGCAGAGCGCGCAGCAGCGGCCCTTGCTTGAGGTCGAATTTTCCTTGGTACTCCTCGGCCAGCACGTCATCCAGATCGCCCTGGGTCCAGGCCGTGCCGGACATGTCAACCATCGGAAGGTTCACGGCGTGGGGCGGGTGGATGATCTGCACCGCGTCGCCGCCGGCCTGTTCGAACGTGGTTCGCAACGACTCGTGGCGCGCCAGCAACTCGTTGAGGGCGGTGGTCAGGGCCGCGACGTCGAGTTGGCCGTGCAGGCGCAGCGGCAGCGCGCTGTGGTAGTTGGCGCCGCCGGGCTGGAAGTCGTCGATGAACCACAGCCGGCGCTGGGCGAACGACACCGGCAGCGGGCCCGAGCGCGGTGCGGGTGCGATCGTGTCTGTGGCCGCCGCCTGTCCGATCAGGCGGCGCCGTAACTGCTCGCGCAGCTCGGCGGGGAGGGCGGAAATGCGGCTCTCACGCGATGACGGCATGGGTGGGGTCTCCTTCACGGCTGCTCGTGGTGGCCGTCACCGAGGGCGACAAGCTCAAGTTCACGCAGGATCTGTTCCTCGATCAGCTCGGCCAGGGCCGAGACGCTGCGCGCGGTCAGGACATCTCGCGGGGTCAAGGTGACGTCAAAGGCCGACTTGGTCCGCGAGGTGATCATCAGGCTGCGGATGGAGTCGCCACCGAGTTCGAAGAAGCTGTCCTCGACGCCCACCTTGGGTACACCGAGCACCTCGGCCCAGATCTGGGCCAAGACCCGCTCGGCGTCGGTGCGCGGCTCGACGTAATCCGCCTGCTCCGCAACGGCTTCCGGCTCGGGCAGGGCCCGGCGGTCTAGCTTTCCGTTGGGGCTCAGGGGAAGCGCGTCGAGGGCGACGAAGGCCGACGGGACCATGTAGTCGGGCAGCCTGCGGGCCAGGAACCCGTGCAGGTCCCCGGGTCCGGGCAGGGCGGCGTCGGCCGCCGGGACGAGGTAGGCCACCAGCCGCTTGGGGCCGGAACCGAAGTCGCGGGCGATGACCGCGGCGCCGCCGATGCCGGGATGGCCGGTGAGCACGGCCTCGATCTCGCCGGGCTCGACCCGGAAGCCGCGGACCTTCACCTGGTCGTCGACCCGGCCGACGAACTCCAGCTGCCCATCGGCGCGCCAGCGCACGAGGTCGCCGGTGCGGTACATGCGCTCACCCGGGGCGCCCAGCGGGTTGGCCACGAACCGTTGCGCCGTAAGCGCCGGCCGGTTCAGGTAGCCGCGCGCCAGACCCACGCCGGTCACATACAGCTCCCCGACGGCGCCGATGGGCACGGGCCGCAGGGCTTGGTCGAGGACATAGACGCGGGTGTTGGCGATCGGGCGGCCGATCGGTGGTGTGCCGTCCTCCGGCGACAACGGCTCGCTCCAGGTGGAGACGACGGTGCATTCGGTGGGGCCGTAGGAGTTGATCAGGCACCGGCCGGGTGCCCAGCGCTGCACCAACTCCGCGGTGCAGGCTTCGCCGCCGACGATGACGCCGCGGAACTCGGGCAGTCCTTCATGCGGTGCCGTCGCCAGGGCGGCGGGTGGGATGAGGGCGTGGGTCACGCGGTGTTCGGCGATGACGTGGGCCAGATGCTCGCCCAGCAACGGGCCGGGCGGCGGGACCACGAGGGAGGCGCCGGCCGGCAGCGACATGCACAGCTCCAAAATGGACGCGTCGAAGCTGGGCGAGGAGAACTGCAGGATCCGGTCCCCTTCATTCACCGCGTAATGGTCGATCTCGGCGGCGGAGAAGCTGGCCAATCCCCGGTGCGAGACCACGACTCCCTTGGGACGGCCGGTCGAACCCGAGGTGTAGATGACATACGCGGCATGCTCCAGATCGAGGTCCACATCGGATGGACGGGTGGTCGGCAGGGCCGACAGCACGGACATGAGGTTCGGGTGGTCGACGGCGAGCACGGTCGCGTCCGTTGCCGGCAGACCCGGGGCGAGATCGGCCAGCGTGAGCACCAGCACGGGCCGGCAGTCGCTGAGCATGAAGGCGATCCGGTCGGCCGGGTAGGCCGGGTCCACCGGTAGGAACGCCGCCCCCGCCTTGGCCACGGCCAGCTGGGCCACCACGATCTCCACCGATCTCGGCAGGGCGAGCGCGACCACCTTCTCCGGCCCGGCGCCGTGCCGGATCAGCAGGTGCGCCAACCGGTTGGCCCGCTCGTCCAGCTCGGCGAAACTAAGCCGGCCGCCGGTGAACAGCAGCGCAGTGCGGCCCGGGCCGCGATCGACCGCCCGCTCGATGAGCTGGGCCAGGGTGGCGGGCGGGACCTCGCGGGCGGTGTCGTTCCAGTCGTGCAGCACCTGCCGGCGCTCCGCCTCGGGCAGAATGTCGATCTCGCCCAACGAATAGGTCGGTCCGGTGATGCCGTGCAGCAACTGCGTCAGGTGGGCGGCCATGCGCTCCACGGTGGCTTCGTCGAACAGGTCCGGGTCATAGCCCAACTCCAGCCGCAGCCGGCTGCCCGGGGAGGCGACCAGTGTCAGCGGGTAGTTGGTACTCTCAATCGCGTTGAGGTCGCGCACCCGCAGCCCGTGCTCGGCGGCGGCCTCGTCATTGATCGGATAGTTCTCGAACACCAAAAGGCTGTCAAACGGGCTCACCCCGGCCGGCAGGTCGCTCCAGCCGTGCAGCTG
>Ga0075428_100000024_pt1 | contig 126990 bp, 122 predicted proteins | sample RhiMetdeltSRZDD2_FD_75291 | JGI IMG/M metagenome (GOLD analysis project Ga0075428, IMG submission 75291) | Populus rhizosphere microbial communities from Tennessee, USA - Rhizosphere MetaG P. deltoides SRZDD2 | ecosystem: Host-associated > Plants > Roots > Rhizosphere > Soil | place: USA... | reverse complement strand
GCGGAGCTGGGCGACTCTTTCGGAGCGGAGCTGGGCGACTCTTTCGGAGCGGAGCTGGGCGACTCTTTCGGAGCGGAGCTGGGCGACTCTTTCGGAGCGGAGCTGGCGGAGGAGGTCGAGACGGAGCTCGAGCACGAGGCCGGGGTGCCGCGCGCCTATGCCGATCCGGTGTCGGTCGCCGGCCTCATCGTCGCCATCGCCAGCCTGGCCTGGAATATCTACGTCGAGCTGCGCCGTTCGCGCCCTGAGCTGGCCGGTGCGGTGCGGGAGCGGTGGGCTCAGGACCATGCGGTGGACGCGACCGCGAGCGCGATCATCGACGTCGTCGCCGAGGAAACGGTTAAGCGCGGGGAGAGATGACCATAGGCTTGGTGCATGGACTCGCGGCGGGCGTTCCTGGACCGGCTTCATGAGTTGAGTGAGTGGGAGGCGGACGTCTCCTATCACGATGGCTTCAAGGCCGGTTATGCGGCGGCGATAGCGCAAGTGGAGGCGGCGCTGCGGTACGCGCTGGGCGGCGATGACACCAAGACATGGCGGCAGGCGGCGTCGCGGCACACGCATGCGTTGCACGGCAAGGAACTGCGCGAGCTGCACGACGAGCCCGGCCCGCGCGCCGGCGACTACCTCGGCGGCCCCGTCGCCTGGGATTGAGAATTCGTACCCGGTCGCTAAACTATGCGCGGCGCCGCTCGCGCGCCTTACCCCCTGACCGGTGGCCCACGCCCACCGGCGTCGCGGGGGCGAAGGTGGTCCCTGCCATCGCGGGCGCACCGCATCATGCCGACCTTTCGCTTGTGGCGGTGCGGTGGCCGCCGGCGTGGGCAAGCTCGGCCGCCGTACCCCCGCGAAGGGAACCTTCGATGACCGAGCATCGGCATCTCAAACAGCGGGTGCGCGAACGGATGGCCCGCACCGGCGAGACCTACAGCACGGCGCGGCGTCACCTGCTGGCCAGGACGGAGCGGGACCGCCTGCCCGACGGGCTCGTGCCCGGTTACGACGTCTTCGGCCCCGGCCCGCATCGGGCCAGTTCGTTGGTGGCGCGACTGTTGCGCCAGGCCGGGCACCTCGCCCCGCACACGGGACAGCCCTTCACCGACGCGATGGTCTGCGGCCTGGGCGGCGGGATCGGGTTCATGTACGCGATATTCGAGTACGCGAAAATCCCTCCGCTGATCACGATTGTGGCGCAACACCACCCGCGGCCGTGGCTGCCCGCGGTGCTCGACCGCCTCGGCATCGGCTTTGACGAGGGTCACAGTGCGAGCACGCAGCGGGCCATGGAGGCGCTGCATGGCGGCCTGACCCGGGAACGGGCTGTGTACTGCCTGGTCGATCGCGGCGGACTGCCGTGGTATGAAGCCTCGCCCGCCCTGTCCAGCGACCCGTACCCGGTGGTGGTGGCGGGCGCCGACGGTGGCGCGCTCTTCGTCGACGATCGAGACGAGTCGCCACACGCACTGCCGGAAGAGGAGTTCGCGGTTGCCTGGGCCCGGCACAAGAAGGGCCGGCATCATCGGGTTACGGTGCGGGGACCCGAGACGGCGGTGGATCTGCCCGCGGCGATCCGCTCCGCGCTGGCGACCACCGTCGCGCACCTGACCGGGCCGGTGCTGGGCAACAGCTTCGACGCCAACTTCGGGTTCTCGGGCATGGCACGCTTCGCCCAGCAGTTGCGCGACGGCCGGACCAAGTCGGGTTGGGCCCGTCGCTTCGCCGAGCCCGGCGCGTTCGCGTGGGCGCTGTTGCGCTTGCACGATTGCCTGGAGGTGGAGTACACCGCTCCCGGCGCCACGCGGCCGGTGTACGCGGAGTTTCTCGACGAGGCGGCCGGAGTGCTTGACCAGCCGGCGCTCGGTGAGGCCGCGGCGGTACTGCGCGAATCTTCTCGGAATTGGTCGCGTTTGGCGGACCTGGCCGCCGAGACCGCCGACGGCATGGGTGAGGTGACCTCACTGGCTCAGCGACGCATGGCGATCGTCATGACCGAAGGCGCCGCGGGCGCCAATGAGATCGCGGCCCTGTCCGCCGAGATGGCGGCGCAGGGTTCACCCGGCCCCGACCCCGCCTTGCTCGACGAGCTGGCCGACCTGGTGGACAACGCCAGGGCGCTTGAGCAGAAAGCGATCGCCTTGCTCACTGTCTGATTTGGACACATCGACGCCTTCGGTCGTGCAGTCGCCGGCTCCCGGCCGAGGGCGTTGACGTCGAGTGCCTGGTAGCTTGCGATTGTGACGGCATCGACATCGCTTACCCCCGAAACCTTCTGGCCGCAAGCCGAACGTCACCTCATCCGCTATGCGGGAGGTTTCGTTCCCGCGATCATCGAGCGGGCCAACGGGTCCTATGTGTACGACAGCACCGGACGCGCCATCCTCGACTTCACCTCCGGGCAGATGAGCGCCCTGCTCGGCCACTGCCATCCGGCGATCGTCGGCACGGTGCAACGTTGCATCGCCCGGCTGGACCACCTGTTCAGCCCGATGCTCAGCCGCCCCGTCGTGGAACTCGCCGCCTCGCTGGCAGAATCACTGCCCGACCCGTTGTCGAAGGTTTTGCTCCTTAGTACCGGTGGGGAGTCCAACGAGGCGGCCATCCGCATGGCGAAGCTTTACACCGGCGGCCACGAGATCGTCGCGTTGACCCGGTCGTACCACGGCGTCACGCAGGGCTCGGCGGCGGCGTCCTATATGGTGCCGCGGCGCGGTTACGGGCCGACCATGCCGGGCAGCATCGTCATCCCGGCGCCCGACGCCTTCCGGCCTGTGCTGGTGCGCGATGGTGTACTGGATTGGCGCACCCAGCTCGACGACGCGTTCCGGATGGTCGACGCCCAGTCGGTGGGCAGCCTCGCGGCGTGCATCCTCGAACCGATACTGAGCACGGGCGGCATGATCGAGCTGCCGCCGGGGTATCTGGCCGCGTTGAAGCGCAAGTGCGAGGAGCGGGGCATGCTGCTCATCCTCGACGAAGCTCAGACCGGGCTGTGCCGGACCGGTGACTGGTATGCCTTCCAGCGCGACGGTGTCGTGCCCGATATCCTTACCCTGTCGAAAACGTTGGGTGCCGGGCTGCCGCTGTCGGCGGTGGTAACCTCCCCGGAGATCGAGGAGCGCTGCCACGACCTCGGGTTCTACTTCCTCACCACGCACACCTCCGATCCGCTGCCAGCGGCGGTTGGCCTGACTGTCATACAGACGTTGCGGGAGGGTGAGATGGAAAAGGTCGCGCGGCGCCTCGGCGAGCGGCTGCGGGCGGGCCTGGCCTCGCTGCGGGATCGGCATCCGGCGATCGGCGACATCCGGGGGCGGGGCCTGCTGCAGGGCATCGAGCTGGTGCAGGAGGATGGCACGCCCGCGCCTGATTACGGTGCCGCGGTGACCCAGGCCTGCTTCGAACGCGGCCTGCACCTCAACATCGTTCAAATGCGTTCCGCGAGCGGCGTTCTGCGCATCGCCCCGCCGCTGACGATGAGCCCCGAGGAGATGGACAAAGGCCTGGCGATCCTCGACGAGGCACTGTCGGTCGCGCGGTGATTCTTGTGGCGCTGACAGCGGTTTCGAGCCCCGGGACCACTGTCAGCGTCACAAGGATCATTCCGTGATCGCGACCCGGCACCGGATCGGCGGTGCGGGGCCGGCGGGACGGCGGGTGCGGGGCCCGTCAGGCGACGGGTGCGGGGCCGGTCAGGCGGCATGTGCGGGGCCGGCGGGACGGCGGGGGCGGGGCCGGTCAGGCGACGGGTGCGGGGGCGCAGGCGGGGTGGGCGGTGCGGATTTCGTCGGTGGCGAAGTCAGGTGTGGGTGAGGTGGCGGGGGTGCCGGTGGCGGGGGTTGGATCGGGGATGGTGTCGAGGGGATGGGCCAGTTCGTCCTTGGGCATCTTGGCGAGCACGATAGCGAGAACGGCGATGGCGGTGGGCAGCAGGCCGGCGAGGGCGAAGGTGGCGCCGAGGCCGATGCCGAGGCTCACCGGGCCGGCGAGCGCCATCGACAGCGGCATGAAGGCGAGCGAGACGAAGAAGTCCAGGCTGGAGACCCGGCCGAGCAGGTGCGGCGGGACGCGTCGCTGCAGAAGGGTGCCCCAGATGACCATCGGCGCGGAGAAGCAGACGCCCACGATGAAGACCGCCACGGCCATGACCCACACGTTGCCGGCGACGCCGACCAGGGCGAGCGGCAGGCAACCCGCGCCCCAGAACAGGTTCATGATGGTCAGGTAGCGCCGGGGCATCTTGAACGAGGCCATGCCGAGCGAGCCCAGCGCCCCGCCGATGCCGAAGGCGGCCATCACGATGGCGTGCTCGCGTGGCCCGCCGCCGGCGCGATCCTTGAGCGCGAACGGTATCAGCACCTCGATCGGGCCCATGATGAGCAGTAGGAGGACCGAGGCGAACAGCAGGGTGGCGAGCAACCAGGGCGTGCGGATCATGTAGGCGAAGCCGTCGCGCAGGTCGACAAGGATGCCACGGATGGGATGCGTTGGGGCGTCAGGGATTTCGGCTGACCGGTCGCGACGAACGGGTACCTTATGAAGGGCCAGAAGGAAAGCGATCCCCACCAGTTCGAGCAAGGCGACCACGACGATGGCCGCGACCGGAGACGAGGCGGCGATGATCGCGCTGGCCAGGGCCGGACCGGCCGCCTGCATGATGGTCGGCCGCATTGTCCCCTCGACACCGTTGGCGGCCATCAGATCCTCGGGCGGAAGGATCGAGGGCAGAAGCGCGGAATATGCCGGATATGTGAAGCCGTTGCCCAGGCCGAGCACCAGCGCCACCGTCACGAGGTGCCAGACCTGCAGCCAGCCCGCCAGGCCGAGCAGGGCCACCACGCCGACCGAGAGCGTGCGGGAGGTCGCCACCGCCAGCAGGATCCGCCGTTGCGGGATCCGGTCGGCGAACACGCCGCCCAGCAGGGTCGTGGCCAGCATGCCGACGGCGGCCGCGGCGGCGACGAAGGACAGGTCGGCGGGGCCGCCGCCCATCGCGATGACCTGCCACACCATGGCGATGATCCAGACGCCGGCGGCGAACAGGGACATGGCCACCGAGCTGGCGAGCAGGCGATATTGGCCATTGCGGAATGGGCGTAACGGGCCACGAAGCCAGGTCGGCCCGGTCGCGGTCATCGTCGTCTCGCTCATCGTCGCCTCCTCGTATCGGAGCTTTGGTCACTATGACTGGCGGGTCTGACAAAACTCATCGCTCGGGAGCGGGCTGTGATGTACGCCTCTCTCCAAATAGGCTCTGCGGGTGCGCGATGGGAAGCCGGCCCAGCAGATGGGTGATCGTCCTGACCTTGCTGATCGGCGTGGTCACCGCTGTGCGGATGGCGCTGGGCAGCGTTCTGGTGCAGGTTCTTGCAAGCTTGGTGGGTACCGGTCTCGCTGGGCGCCGTGAGATGGAAGGCCGCGAACAAAGAAAAGAAGAGGTGAGGACATGACCCGGACGGTGGTGGTGACCGGTGGCACCAAGGGAATCGGGCGTGGCCTGGTGGAGGAGTTCGTCAAGCGGGGCTGCCGGGTTGTCTACTGTGGACGGTCCGAGGCTTCCATCGCCGGCGCCGACGGCGTCGTTGCCGATGTGACCCGGCGCGAGGAGATCCAGAAGGTCTGGAACCTCGCCGTGCAGACGCACGGCCCGGTCGACATCTGGATCAACAACGCGGGCATGTCGCCGTCGCGGGGCAAGCTGTGGGAGCTGGACCCGGCGGAGATCGACGCCACCCTCGACCTCAACCTGCGGGCGGTGATGCACGGCAGCGCGGTGGTGCTGGCCGGCATGCTCGCACAGGGCAAGGGAGCGCTGTGGAACATGGAGGGCCTGGGCTCCAACGGCATGATCAGTCCCGGCCTGACCACCTATGGCGCCACCAAGCGGGCGCTGACCTATGTCACCGACAGCCTCGCCAAGGAGCTGGCAGGGACGCCGGTCACGGTGCACCATCTGTCCCCCGGGATGGTCGTGACCGACCTGCTCACCCATGGCTACGCCGAAGGGGATCTGGCGCGGATGGGGAAGATCTTCAACATCCTCGCCGATCGGGTGGAGACCGTCACGCCCTGGCTGGTCGACCGGGTCCTCGCGGGCGGCCCCAACGGCAGCCGGGTAGCCTGGCTCACCCGGCGCAAAGCCTTGTGGCGCTTCATGACCGCATTCCGCGGCCGGGATGTCATGACGCCCCGAACCGGCTAGTCGAGGTACCAGCTGAGCATCGCCTCGCCGATGGCGGTTTGGTGCGTGACGTACACGGCGATGCCGCCCAGCCCCACCAGCACCAGGGCCAGCCGCCGTGGCCGGCTCAACCTGGGCAGCCCAGCCCGGCCAGCAGGGTCAGGCCGCCCAGCCCCGCCGCGGTCAGCCCCTTGTCAATGCCGTAATAGAAGTTCCACGCATCGCCGCTTATGTCGACGAGCGCGAACCTGGCCACCACCCGGGTCAGCACGAGGCCGAAGGCGGTCCACGCCCACCGCCGCAAGCCATGTGCGCCAAGGTGTTTCGAGCTCACTACCGCGGCGGTGAAGCCCATGAACGGCAACAGCAGCGAGCCGATCAGCACCGCCCACGCGCCCAGACTCAGCGCGATCCACAGCGGCATGAGCACGACGAAAGGGCCATCCATGGGCCAGAGATCCTTGGGGTCGTTCGGCAGTGGATTCTCGCGCATGTGCTCGAAGCGACCCGGGATGTCAAGCAGCACATAGCGGAACGGGATCGCGACGAACCATGCCAGCACCGGCAGGGCAAGCCCGGCCGAGCCGATCAGGCCGGGTCACCACGCGAGCCTCCGCTCGTTCGATGACGCCCCCCGACGCTTGGCCTCCAACGCTTTCCGGGCCGAGGTGACGCCGGCGGCGGTGAGCCTGTAGTAGCGGCGGCGTGGACGTCCCTCAGCGTGGACGTCCACTTCCTCCTCGCGGCTGGAAAGCCAGCCGACGCCCCTCGAAGGCCACGAGGATCGGGTAGATGGCGCCCGGCTCCAGCCCGGCATCGAGGGCGAGGTCCAGCCCGTAGCGTTCACGCTCCGCGTCCTCCAGGAACGCTTGCGGCACCAGCCGCCGAGGCGTGGCCATACGCAGTCCAGCCATGGCTGGACGGTAGTTGCTATTCCCTGTTCTGCATAGGGCTCAAGGTCGCCGGCGACTCCTCGCTGGGCATCAGGATCCACAGGATCGGGTAGATCAGGATCTGGCTGCCCGGGATGAGCAGCAGGATCAGGACGAAGGCAGCCGGGCGGGCCACGGGTCGATGCCGAAGCGCCGGCCCAGCCCGGCCACGACACCGGCCAACAGCCGCCCCTCGCGCGGATGGACGAGCCCTTGGTTCTTGAACGTTTCGTGGACGCTAGTCAGTTTCCCGGTCTCTGCGTGGCGCGCGTATGCGGGAAAATCGTGTTGGTCACCCGCCGACGTCGGCCTTCTTGGCGTTGGTGAGGCCGTTAGTCAGTTTGACGCTGGAAGCGGAATTGTTCTACCGGTGGGGTTGGATGGTGGTGTGCCTCGCCGTCGTGATCCTGCCGCCCTGCCAGTGGTGCATCGCAGCGCCCGGATCGGGTTGCGGCTGACGGCTGGGCAGCGGCGACGCTGTTTCGGGTTGCTGCGTTCGGCCGGTGATGTGTGGGCGTGTGTGCTGGAGGTCGTCGGGTCCCGCGCGGCCCCGCTCGATCAGCCGGTTGAGCCAGTCGACGTTGCGGCGCACACCGGATTCCCTCGCGGCGGCAAGCATCCAGAGCGTGAGCATGACGGAAACACTGTGGGGGTCGCGATATGGACGGCTACCCCCCGGGGTGCGGCCTGGCCGCAGCAGACCTCCTCGACCGCGGTGCGGTCCACCGCCACGATGAGCGCGGCGCCGGGCATGGCCCGCTCGGAGATGAAGCGTTCCAACCGTTTTGCGGTCACTCAAGTGACTCCCTAGAGACCTTGGCTACCGTCCGGAAAGGTATTCGCAGCCGCTGGACGGTCGCTGGATGGGACGGGAGTTGTGGGAGCGCTGGAGGTGTTCACGGCGACGCTGGAGCGGATCGTGCGCACGGGCGCGCGGCCGCACGAAATCGTCCACCAGACCCGCGAACCGCTGGCGCGGCTCATCGTGTCACCAGGCTGGCTGGATCCGGGGAAGACAAACCAGAGCGAACCCGCGGCGCGTCTGGTGGCCAAAGCGGACGACGACGCGTGGTCGGTGGTGTGCGTGGTGTTCCCGGCCGGCGCGACCACCCCGGTGCACGACCATCTGATCTGGGGCCTGGTCGGCGTTTACGACGGGATCGAGGAGGAGACCGTCTACAAGCGACTCGATGACGGCTCCAGGCCGGGCCACGCCAAGCTGGCGAAGGTGGGGGTGCAACGCAACAGCAGGGGCGCCATCTCCCTTGTCATCCCGCCGGAGCAGGACATCCACAGCATCCGCAACCCGGACGTCACGCCTTCGGTCTCGATTCACGTCTACGGCGGGGATCTGGCCGGCACGCCCAGGCATCGCTACGACCCGGACAACGACGCGGTTTACGACTATCAAGGGGAGTACGCGAAGGATGGGGCATGACCAACTCGATCGCGCTGATGGACTGGTGGATGCTGACCGATTTCATCGACGAGACCGTCTACCAGTACCGCACCAGCCTCAAGACCCGCGGCACCGAGCAGCATCTGCCCCGCTCGTGGGGCCTTCTACTGGGAACGTTCGAGGAAGACGGCGAGGCGATGCGGGTCAAAGAGGTCGCGTTCGGTACCAACGTGCGGGAGACCGACGAGACGGTGCGCGCCGAGTTCGACGAGGTGATCGTGCCGTGCTTCGGCCGGCCGTATGCCAACGGCGGGCGCGGGTTCTGGTGCTCCAATCTGGACGTTCTGCGGATCACCCGGGACGCGGTGGCCCGAGGGCTGGAGGTGTTGGGCTCCATCCACTCCCACCCCGACTGGCACCAGATCGGGCCGGATCACGAGCGCGGGCAGCGGCTGAGTCAGATCCCCACGGCCATGGACGAGTACCTGTTCCGCAACACCGGCTGGCCGCTCAACATGATCTGCTACCTCGAGAGCCGCGACAACGAGATCTTCCACACGCTGGCCGCCTGGGGCCCACCGTCGTTTGTGGACAAGGACAAGGGCGCCGACCCGATAACGATCCGCTACACGCTGGCCCGCCGGGCACTGAAGGAAGTGGTTGGAGATGGGAATGGTTAAGGTGCGGGTGCCCACGGCGATGCGCCCGCTGACCGAAGGCACGGCCGAGGTGACCGTCGAGGGCGCGACCGTGCGCGACATCATCGACAGTCTCGAGACCGGCTACCCCGGCTTTCGTGAGCGGCTGCTCAGCGAGGAGGGGACGCAGCGCCGGTTCGTCAACATCTATATCGACGAGGATGACGTACGTTACCGCGAAGGGCTCGACACCCCAACGCCTTCCGGGGTGACGCTGTGGCTCGTGCCCGTCGTGGCCGGTGGGAGCAGGCCGTGACCAGGCTGCTGGAGGTCGATCTGGGGTTCGCCCGCGGCCTGACCAACCGCGGCACGTTCACCGAAGTGATGGCGGCGGCCGGAGCGCTCGAGGACGAAGAGGTCGCCGTGCACAGCGTGCCGGCCAACCTCGCCGCCGCGTTCGTCTACTGGTGCGCCAAACTTCATCGGCGCCCAGGCATCCGGGTGTTCGGAATGGACACTCCGGAAAGGACGACCAACGGGATCCGCGCGTTCAAGGCGGATCTGAAGGACGGCGCCACGCTGCTGGACGTGCGCTCCCCGGAGGAGTTCGAGGCCGGGCACATCCCGGGCGCCATCAACATCCCCTGGGACCAGCCGGAAGGAGGCCTCGATAGCGATCTGCGTGCACTCGCCTCGCTCTATGGACCTTTGGGCGAGGACATTATCGTCTACTGCCAGAGCGGGATCCGCGCCGCGCACACCTGGTTCGCCCTGCACGAGCGGCTGGGAGTCCCGCGGGTGCGCAACTACGACGGCTCCTGGTCGGACTACAGCTCCGGTTACGGTTCCCGTTACGGGCCAAGGGGGGCGGCTCACCTCACGTTGAACTCATAATGGTCGATGCCATGCTCCCAGGCCGTCAGGAAGGCGTCGGCACACTGGTGGACCACCTCGGCCGTGTCGGTCACCTCGTCACCCAGGTAAGCCCCGTCCCCGGAGAAGTGGTAGAACTGCGCCACCAGGTCGTCGAAGATCCAGACATCGTTGCCCGGCAGGCAGATCGACGAGGCGAACTGGCGCGGCAGCCAGCGGACCACCTCACCGGCGGCGATGTTGACCTGGTTGGTGATCGCGTGCTCGAAGGAGATGTAGTGTGTGACCGGCATGCTGATCACCCGCACGCGGCGCATGGAGACCCCCCGCGAGACGGCCGCGCGCGCCGTCCTGGTCCAGTTGGCGTAGGACGCGACGGCTCCATCGACATCCCCCGACAGCCAGGCCAGATAGCCCGGATCGTCGGTCATGTACACATCGCGCAGCTCGAGCTTGAGCGCGGTGCGTGTGCACCGGCTAAGCAGTTCCTCAAAAGTAGTGGCCCCCACGACCGCAATATACTATTGACGCCAACCTATCGGTTCGGCCAGAAGGTCAACATCGCGGCCCCCACATAAGCCGCAACCACCGCCATTACAAGCACAATCCGGGCACGGCTTCCCGTCTCGCGGGCGGTCAGCCAGGCGGCTACCAGATACGAGACCGGAGCCAAGCCGAACGCCGCCACCGCATAATCGGGGACGGCGCTGAGCATGGCCCAGCACAGGCCGCCGAAGACCACCGGCCCGAGCACCGCCACGCGCAACGCCGGGCGTACGCCCAGCCAGTACAGCAACGGCCACCCGGCCAGGCACGCCAATGGCATCGCCGCGATCTCCGCCATGATCGACTGACCCAGGCATTCGAAGTTCTCGGAGCGGCAAGGGCCTCGGCTCACCAGCTCGATGCCCGCATAGGCCAGGGCCACATACACCACGGCCACCAGCACCCCGGCCAGTGCCGCGAACCCCAGCCGCCGCGTCATGAGGTGATGTGGACGATGAGGACGCTGTCGTCGGGCAGCGCCGAGATCTGCTCGTGCAGCATGGTCAGGGCGTCGAAACCCGCATCGCCGGCTTCCTCGAAATCCATGTCCCAGTCGGCGAGCCAGGCACGGATCTCCGCCGGGTCGTTCGCCTCCGGATCGAGCTGCGGCAGCAGCACCTTGCGGTCCGGGCCGATGACGAAGGCCTCCAGCGCCTCCTCCACGTCGCCGAACTCCGCCGAGGAGAGCTGGATCCCCTGCTCCTCCAGCGATTCAATCAGGAAGTAGAGGACGCGACCCGACCAGTCGAAGGCGTCCTCCACCTGTGTGGCCAGTTCCCCAAGGCGCCCAAGCCCGGCCGCCGCGATCTCAGGCAAATCAGCCTGCTTGGCTATATAGACGGACGCGATTGACGACATGGATGGCAGTTTATCGTCCGGGGTGGCGAAGCCCGCGCAGCCGCGAGCCTACGGTCGCTTAGGACAGGTGGCCGCCCAGCTTGGTATAGCCGCGCAACAGGTCGCGAGAGATGATGAGCCGCTGCATCTCGTCGGTGCCCTCGAAGATGCGCAGCAGCCGAGCGTACCGGTACCAGCGCTCGATCGGCAGTTCACGGGTGTAGCCCATGCCACCATGGATCTGCATCACTCGATCAATGACGTTGTTGGCCATCGCCGCGCCGTAAAGCTTGGCCATCGACGACGAGTGACGCGGGTCCATGCCCTGGTCCACGCTCCACGCCGCGCGCAGGATCAGCCAGCGAGCCGCCTCGATCTCCACCTCGGAGTCGGCGATCATCCACTGGATCGCTTGGTACGTCCCGATTTTGTGGCCGAACGTCTCGCGGGTGTTGGCATAGTCGATCGCCATCTGCAGCGCCCGCTCCGCCATGCCCAGTGCGTGGGCCGGGATGATGTAACGACCGCGGCCGATCCACTTCATCCCGAGCTCGAAACCCTGACCTTCTTTGCCGAGGATGTTTTTCGAGGGTACCCGCACGTCCTGGAAAATCAGGGAAGCCGGCCCGCCTTCCCCCATGGTCTGGATGAACTCCGACCGCCAGCCCATGGACCGATCCACCAGAAAAGCGGTCGAACCACCGCTGTGCACCGACTGGCCGGCGTCGGTCACCGCCACCACGATCGCGAAGTCGGCGTCGTTGCCGTTGGTGATGAACGTCTTCTCCCCGTTGAGGATCCAGTCATCGCCGTCGGGCTTGGCCGACAGCTTGATGTTGGCTGCGTCGGAGCCCGCGCCCGGCTCGGTGATGGCGAAGCACGAGATCCGCTCCCCCTCGATCGTGGGGAGCAGGTACTCCTCCTTCTGCCGGTCGTCGCAGAAGTAGAGAATGTTGTCGGCGTCGCCGCCGAACCTGAACGGCACGAACGACCGCCCGATCTCGATCCAGATCAGCGCCTGCATCACGGCCGGAAGGTCCATCCCGCCGTACTCCTGCGGTGTGGACAGACCCCAAAAGCCGAAGCGGCGCGCCTTGAGCTGAAGCTCGCGCAGTTCATCGCGGGTCAGGCCGGGCTGGTGCGCCCGCTCGCGCCGCAGCACCTCCTGCTCCAGCGGCATGACCTCGTTGCGGATGAAGGCGCGGGCGGTGTCGCGGATCGCCTTTTCCTCGTCGTTGAGGGAGAAGTCCACTGTGGACGCTCCTTTTCAGAAGGCGCTGACGCCGGTCAGCGCGCGGCCGATGAGAAGGTGCTGTATCTGGCTGGTGCCCTCGTAGAGGGTGGTGACGCGGGCGTCGCGCAGGTACTTGCCGACCGGGTACTCGTCGATGTAGCCGTAGCCGCCGAAGACTTGCAAAGCGTTGTTGGCGCAACGGACCGCGGCCTCGCTCGCGAAGAGCTTGGCCATCGAAGCCTCGGTCGCGAACGGCCGCCCGCGTTCGATGAGGTCCGCGACGCGCCAGGTCAACAGGCGGGCGGCGGCGGTGTCGACCGCGATCGTGGACAGCAACTCCTGCACCAGCTGGTGCGCGGCGATCGGCTTGCCGAACTGGATTCGCTCCGTGGCGTACGTGGTGGCCGCGTCGAGGCACGCCTGGGCGATGCCGACGCATCCGGCCGCCACCGACATGCGGCCCTTGTCCAAGGTGGACATGGCTATCCTGAAGCCTCGCCCCACCTCACCCACCGCGGCCGTGGCCGGAACCCTCACCCCGTCGAACACCAGCTCCGCCGTGGGCTGACCACGCAGCCCGAGCTTGCCGTGGATCTCGTTGCGGACCAGGCCCGGCGTGTCCGTAGGCACCAGGAAGGCGGTGATGCCGCGCGGTCCCGGCTCGCCGGTGCGGGCGAACACCAGCACCACATCCGCCCACGTCCCGTTGGTGATGAACATCTTGGTCCCGGTCAAGACATAGTCGCCGCCGTCCGGGACCGCCCGGGTCGCCAGCGACGCCGCATCCGAGCCCGTCCCCGGTTCGGTCAGCGCGAAACAGCCCAGCGCCTCGCCGAAGCACAGCCGGGGAAGCCATGACGCGCGTTGCTCGTCGGTGCCGAACGCCACGATCGTCTTGGCGACCAGGCCCAACGACACCGAGACCAGGCCACGCACGGCCGAGTCGCCGCGCCCCAGCTCCTCAAGCACCAGGCAGTAGGTGAGGTGGTCGCCGCCGGAGCCGCCCCACCGCTCCGGGATGGTCAGGCCCAGGAAACCCAGCTCGCCCAGGCGCTTGACGATTCCCCGGTCGATACACTCGGCGCGGTCCCACTCCTTGGCGTGCGGGGCGATCTCACGGTTGGTGAAGGTGGCGGCCAGCTCGCGGGCCGCCTCCTGCTCCGGGGTGAGCGCCAGGTCCATGGTATTAAACTATCGGTGCAAGTTTTGTTTCGTCCAGGGGCCAGAAGGGGGAGCATGGCCAGACCGCGGCAGGCGCTGCTGAGCCGGGAGCGCATCGTCGAGGTGGCCACCGCGCTGCTCGACGCCGAAGGGCTGGAGGCGGTCTCCACCCGCCGGCTCGCCGCCGAGCTGGGCGTGCGCGGACCTTCTCTTTACAACCACTTCGGTACCAAGCACGAGATCCTCGACGCCGTCGCCAACGCCACCGTCTCCCGGGTCGATGTCTCCTTCTTCACCACCCATGACTGGCCGGAGGCGCTGCGGTTGTGGGCGCACTCCTTCCGCGACGCGCTGGCCCGCCACCCCAACATCGTGCCGCACCTGGCCCGCGGCCCGGGACGGCGGCCCGCGTCGCTGGCCATGGCCGACGCCGTCTACGGCGGCCTGGTCAAGGCGGGCTGGCCACCGGCGCGCGCCACCCACATCGGGGCACTGATGCGATACTTCGTGGCCGGTGCCTCGCTGGGATCCTTCGCGCGCGGCTTCGTCGAGGACCCCGAGCTCTACGCCGCCCACTATCCCCATCTCGGCCAGGCCCACCGGCTCGCCGGGCACCAGCGCTCCGTCGACGACGGCGCCTTCGCCCTCGGCCTCGACGCCCTCATCGCGGGCTTGCAGGTTACCTTTCATGAAAACGTACAGCGCTAGTTTTAGGAGGCCGACGTGGACCGGCAGCATCTCTACATCGGGGGCCAATGGGTCTCGCCGCACAGCACCGGCTTCATCGAGGTGGAAAACCCGACGACCGAACAGGTGATCGCGCGCGTCCCGTCCGCCGACATCCACGACGTGGACAGCGCCGTGACGGCGGCCCGCCAGGCCTTCCCCGCCTGGGCCGCGCTGAAACCCGCCGACCGCGCCGCCCACCTGAACCGCTTGCACGAGACCCTCGCCGCAAAAGCCGATCAGATCGCCGCCACCATCACCACCGACCTCGGCGCGCCGACCAAAATCGCCACCCGCGTGCACACCCAGATGCCGTTGAGCGTCCTGCGAAGCTACGTGGAGCTGGCCGCAAAAGGCGTCGAGGTCGCCACTGTCGGCAACTCCCTGATCCTGCGCGAGCCGATCGGCGTCGTGGGCGCTATCACCCCGTGGAACTACCCGCTGCACCAGGTGATCGCCAAGGTGGGCGCGGCTCTGGCCGCCGGCTGCACCGTCGTGCTCAAGCCGGCTGAGCTGACACCCCTTGCGGTGTACCAGCTTTTCGACGCCGTCCACGAGGCGGCGCTCCCGCCCGGTGTGCTCAATCTCGTGCCCGGGTTCGGTCCCGAGACCGGCGGCCTGCTCGTCAAACACCCGGCCGTGGACATGGTCTCCTTCACCGGCTCCACCGCCACCGGCGCCCGCGTCTCCAAGCTCGCCGCCGACCGGATCATCAAGGTCGCCCTGGAGCTGGGCGGCAAGTCGGCCAACGTGATTCTCGACGACGCCGACCTGGTCAAGGCGGTCAAGGTGGGTGTGGCCAACGCCTTCCTCAACTCCGGACAGACCTGCACCGCCTGGACCCGCATGCTCGTGCCCAAATCCCTTTACCCGCAGGCGCTTTCGATCGCCGCCGACTCGGCCAACGGCTACCGCGTGGGCGACCCGGCCGACGAGGCCACCCGCCTCGGGCCGCTGGTCTCCGGCCCGCAACGCGAGCGGGTGCGTGGTTACGTCGAGCGCGGTCTGGCCGACGGGGCGAAGCTGGCGACCGACGGCCAGGACCTGCCCGAGCACGGCTTCTTCGTCGCCCCGACCGTACTGTCCGATGTGGACCCGGACAGTGTGGTAGCGCAGGAGGAGATTTTCGGCCCCGTCCTGGCCGTCATCCCGTTCGACGATGATGACGACGCGATCCGCATCGCCAACAACTCCCGCTACGGCCTGGCCGGCGCCGTCTGGTCCGGCGACCCCGACCGCGCTCTGGCCGTCGCCAAGCAGCTGCGCACCGGCGCCGTGGACATCAACGGCGGGGCGTTCAACCCGCTGGCACCCTTCGGCGGCTACAAACAGTCCGGCATCGGCCGGGAGTTGGGCGCCCACGGCGTGGCCGAGTTCCTTGAGACCAAAGCGATCCAGCGATGAGGGCGTTGGTGTGCCGGGGCGCGGGCGAGCCGCTGCGCGTCGAGGAGATCGAGGACCCGGTCCCCGGCGAGGGCGAGGTTCTGGTGCGGGTGCGGGCGGCCGGCATCTGCCATTCGGACCTTTCCATGGTCAACGGCACGCTTTTTCCTTCGTACCCGTTGATCCTCGGACACGAGGCGGCCGGCGAGGTGGTGGGCGGTGGCGAGCACGTGGTCCTCAATTGGGCGCCGCCCTGCCGCGCCTGCTGGGCCTGCCGGTACGGCGAGCCCTGGCTGTGCTCCACGACCGGCACGCCGTCGACACCGCGCGGGGATTGGCATGTGACGCTGGGGCTGGGGGCCCTGGCCGAGCTGGTCGCGGTACCACGGAAAGCGATAATTACTGTCCCGCAAGAGCTTGCCTTTCCCACCGCGGCGTTGCTCGGCTGCGCCGTGCTGACCGGGCTAGGTGCGGTCCAGCGGACCGCCGGCGTCGCGCCGGGCGAGTCGGCTGTCGTGATTGGACTCGGCGGGGTCGGCCTGTCCGCCGTCATCGGCCTGCACGCCGCCGGAGCCGGTCCCATCATCGCTGTCGATGTGTCAGAGTCCAAGCGGGACTTGGCCCTGGCCTGCGGCGCCACCGACTTCGTCCTCTTCGACGACGTGAAGTCGATCCGTGGCCACACCGGTGGGCGCGGCGCCGATCACGCCTTCGAGTGCGTGGGCCGCTCCCAGACCATCCAGGCGGCGTGGCGGCTGACCCGGCGCGGCGGCCGGGTGACGGTGGTCGGGATGGGCGCCAAGGACGACATGGTAAGCCTTGGCGCCCTTGACATCTTCCACTCGGCCCGCACTCTGCGCTCCTCGGTCTACGGATCGTCCGATCCCGACCGTGACCTGCCGGCGCTCGCCTCCGCCGTGCTCGACGGCACGCTTGACCTCTCGCCGCTCATCACCGCCACCATCGACCTCGACGGCGCTCCGGACGCCTTCGCCCACATGGGATCCGGCGCCCGCACCGTGGTCACCTTCTCCTGAGCCGTCAGGTCCCACTTGCGGGGACTCTTCACAATCGAAAGATGACGAAGCTGCTCGATACGACGATCAGCGCGATGGGCGCCGTCGTAGCCGTCGCGATGGTGTCCGCGGCCGAGTGGCTCAATGCCTTTGGCCCCAGCCTTCTGGCCGACACCTGGCTCGGCGATGGTCTGTCCCTTGGGCTCTGGATGTGCGCTTTCGGGATCGCGGGCTTCAGCCTCTTCCGGTTCTCCAGCATAGTTGGGTTCTTCGTGTCCTTCTTCGCGCTGGGCGGCGCGTCGCCGGCGAAGGCGATATCGGGTTGACGCGTGAACGCGGTCTGGAGAAGGATCCTGCGCATGGTGTGACCGCAGGCTGATCCCGTCTGACGCCCCGCCTTTGCGCGCCGGGCGCCCGCCGCCTGCACACCATTCGTTGGGAGAACCGTCTTGAGGACCGTTGGGCTCTCGGCCGAGGCCGAGGAGCGCGTGATGCCGCGCGACCGCGTCCGGATGCTGAAGATGCTGAGATCGGCCGGTGGCGGCGTGCTCGCCGTGCTGATCGTATTGACCATTCTGGAGGGACTGGTGCCCGCCGCCACCGCGATCGCGTTCGCGACGCTGATCGGTGGCGTGCAAGGGATTCCAACCGGTGCGGTGGTTGCGGCGCCGCTGCTGGTCTACCTCGTGATCCTGCTGGCCGGCCACGCCCTCGCCGCCGTGCGGGAACCGCTGACTTTCCTTGCGAAGGCACGTATCGACGGCGATCACCGCGCCAGGGTCGCCCGCCTCACGGCCGCCAGCGCAGGCATCGGTGCCCTCGAGCGGGCCGACGTGCAGGCGCTGATCTACGAATCGCGGGCCGACCCGGAGAGCTTCATCGAGGGATCTCCCGGCCCTGGCGTGCTGGAGCAGCTCAATCTGCTCGGCCGGATCCTGGCGATGGTCACCTCCGGCCTAGTCCTCGCCGCCTACGCCTGGTGGCTGATCCCACCTCTCGTCGTCTCCGCCCTGCTGGCCCAACGGCTTTACGCCCTCGACGGCAGGCGCGACCGGCGCGTGTGGCGCGCCTCGGTCGCGCCGGTCATCCACGCCGATGTGTGGGCCGACGCCATCGTCTCCCCGGGCGAGGGCAAGGACATCCGTATCTTCGGCCTGTCCGGCTGGGCTGCCGACCGGATCCACTATCACATCCGGAAGGCATTCGATCCGATGTGGACCCTCGGGCGGGACACCCTGCCCGGGCTGTGGCGGCAGTCGGCGCTGGTGCTTGCGCCGCTGACGTTCGCCTATGTCGTGGTCGCCTTCGATGCCGCACGCGGGCGGACGTCGGTCGCGGTCGCCGCCGCGGTGTTCGCCGCCGCGACAACGGTTTATCAGGCCATGGCCGAGGGGCCGGCCTTGACCGTCAAGACGGTCACCTGCCTGCGGGCCTTCGACCGCCTGCGTGAAGCGCTGGGGGACGTAACGGGAAGCGGTGAAATGTCGTTGGCGCCGAGGGAAACGGCCAAACCACCGATGATTCGTTTTGAGAGGCTTTCTTTCCGGTACCCAGGAAGCAGTCGAGAAGTCCTGAAGGACCTTGACTTGGAGATTCACCCTGGCGAACTGCTTGGGATAGTGGGCCTGAACGGCGCCGGCAAGTCGACTCTCATCAAACTGCTGGCCAGCCTTTACGAACCGGCCTCCGGACGGGTCACCGCCGACGGCGAGGATCTGGCCGCCATCGGGGCGGACGCTTGGCGCACCCGCGTTTCCGTGGTGTTCCAGGATTTCGTCCGCTACCACCTGTCCCTGGCCGACAATGTGGCCCTGGGCAACGCCGCCGTGCGGCGTGACGACGAGGCGTTGCAGGCCGCGGCTCGCGACTCCGGGCTCACCGCGCTGCTCGACCGGCTCCCACAGGGCTGGGACACGCCGTTGGCTCGCACCCGCACCGGCGGGGTCGACCTGTCCGGCGGCCAGTGGCAGCAGGTGGTGCTGACCCGCGCTCTCTACGCCATGCACACCGGCGCGAGGGTGCTGGTGCTCGACGAGCCGACCGCGCACCTCGACGTGCGCACAGAGTTCGACGTGTTCGACCGCCTGTCGGCGAGGAAGGGCGACGCGACCGTCGTGCTCATCTCGCACCGCCTGTCCACGGTCCGCCAGGCCGATCGCATCGTGCTGCTCGAGGACGGCCGCATCGCCGAGTCCGGCAGTCACGACGAGCTGATGGCGCTCGGCGGCGGCTACGCCACCATGTTCGCCATCCAGGCCGACCGCTTCCGGCAGGGCTACGACGACCGCCTCGAGGAGGATGAGCTGGCATGAGCACGGGACGCTTTCTCAGGTTGCTGCTGGAACTGCTTGCCCTGTCATGGAAGCACTATCCACTCGCCACAGGAGCGACTCTGGTCGTCAAGGTGGTGTGGGCGGGGTTGACCCCGGTGATGGCTTTGGCCCTGCGCGGTGCGATCGACGCGATCAGCCTCGGCGACGGGCGGTCCGCGGTCGTCGCGGCGGCGGCCGCCGCGGTCGCCTTCGCCCTGCAGAACTACCTGCGCGACCTGGACCGGCTCCTGGACAAGATGCTCGTGGACCGGGTGGGCGCGATCCATCTGCGCCCGCGGATCGAGCACACCATCGCCGGCCTGACCGGACTCGAGCATCTGGAACGCACCGACCTGCTGGACCGGATCACCGTGCTGCGCTGGGGTGGCTGGCGGTTGGTCGCGGTGATGTGGAGGGCGGTGGCGGCGGTGTTCGCGCTCATCAAGCTCGGCCTGCTGCTGGCGGTGCTTGGTGTCGTGGTCGACCCGTGGCTGCTACTGCTTCTTGCCTTCGCCGCCGCACCGATCTGGTTCGAGCGGCGCGGGCAGGAGGCGGTCGGCCGGGCCGAGATCGACACAGCCGAGGCGTATCGGCTCCAGCGGCACCTGTTCAACCTCGCCACCGGACCGGCCGGGGGCAAGGAGATCCGGGTCGGCGGCGCGGGCGAACGGATCGCCGGGCTGCAAAGGCAGGCCTGGGCCGAGGCGATGGATCGCCGCTTCCGCGCCCGGGTGCGCGCCGCCGCGTGGAAACTGGGCGGCTGGACCCTGTTCACCCTCGGCTTCGGCGCGGGCCTGGGTTTGGTCGTCGCCCGCACCGCCGCGGGCGACGGCACCGTCGGCGACCTGGTCCTGGCGATCACGGTGGCGATGACGCTGCGCAACGCCTTGCAGGAAACGCTTTTCGGGGTGAACGACGCGTTGGGAGGGCGCACGCTCGCCGAGCCCTACCTGTGGCTGCGCGACTACGCCGCAACGGCACGCGCGAATGGTGACAAGCCAATCCCGGCAACGCTTTCGCACGGCATCAGCTTCGAGGCGGTCAGCTTCACCTATCCGGACACCGGCCGGCCCGCGCTCGACGGGGTCAGCTGCCACCTGCCCGCCGGTTCGGTGGTGGCGATCGTCGGTGAGTACGGCTCGGGCAAGACCACTCTGGTGAAGCTGCTCGCCAAGTTCTATACCCCGGCCTCGGGCCGGATCCTGGTGGACGGTCACGACCTGTCCAGTCTGTCCACAGTGGACTGGTGGGCGCGGTCGAGCGCGGCGTTCCAGGACTTCGGCCGGTTCCAGATCCGTTTCGGCGAGACCATCGGCATCGGCGATCTGCCGCACCTCGACGACCGCGACCGCATCGGTGAGGCGGTGCGCGCGGCCGACGCCGGAAACCTCGTCGAGCGCCTGCCCGAAGGGCTCGACACCCAGCTCGGGCACAAGCTCGAGGGCATCGAACTGTCCGAGGGGCAGTGGCAGAAAACCGCTCTTGCCCGCGCCTGCATGCGCCCGGAACCCTTGCTGCTGGTACTCGACGAGCCGACCGCATCGCTCGACGCGCCCAGCGAGCACGCCATCTTCGAGCGCTACATGCGGCGCGCCCGCGGCCTGGCCGAGCGCACCGGCGCCATCACCGTGGTCATCTCCCACCGCTTCTCGACCGTGACGGGCGCCGACCGCATCCTGGTGCTCGACGGCGGTCGTCTGATTGAGCAGGGCAGCCATGAGGAGCTGGTGGCGGCGGGAGGCCGCTACGCCGAGCTGTATGCCATCCAGGCCGATGCATATTCCCGTAGCTGACCCGTTGCTTATGATTTCGGCGACGCGACCTTGTATGAAAGTGGTAGCCAGGGCAGCCACTTTCATACAAGGTCGCCAAGGATGCACACTTAGTCGGCGATGAGACGGTACCTCGCAGCCTGCGCGGCCAACACCTCGCGCTGCACCGCCCGCGGCAGGCTACGGTGGCGGACAAAACCCATGCGGCGCAACGGGACCCGCGGCTGGATCAGCTCGCGCTGCCGGCGCACCACATATTGCCCGGCCGCGATGCCAGTCGCGCCGTGCTCGCGGTGCAGCAGGTACACCGTGGCCATGGCGTCGAACGCGGCGATGGCAAGCCCGTCGGCGTCAATGACATCGGCCGTCCACACGCAAGTGTCCGGGTCGGCCACGAGGGAGTGGGTGTTGCCGCCCGCCAGGCCGCGCAACAGTTCCACGCCACCGGGCGAGACCTCGTGCCATTCGGCGCCCTCGGCGGCCCGAACCCGGTCGGCCAGCGGCGCCAGCGGCGCCACCAGCAGATCACCCTGGGCCTGGAAGCCGTCATGGACCGGGATCACCATGTCCAGCATGAGGTGCAGGTCGACCACCAGTCCGGTCTCGGCCGTCAAATCCATGAGTCGCTTCATCTTTCACCTCCTCACGTGCGGCGGGCGAGGCCCGCGTATTGATCCTGGGAAATTCCATAGGTCCACGCGGCGGCGTGGACGGCCGTGTCCATGTCGGCCGGCACCGGAAGGCCGTAGCGGCGGCGTGTCCCGTCGCGTTCTGGGCTGCCGTTGATGGCGAGCAGCACCCGGGCCGGCATGCCCCAGACCGCGGCCGGCACTTCGTAGAGCCGAAGCTCGAAGCCGTCGTTGCCCGGGTCGGCGGCGGTGTCGATCAGCCGCAACCGCGCCTTGGTGAGGTATGCCTCCCAGCCCATCGACTCGATACCGCACCGTCTCACCTCGACGTTGGCCTCGGCGTGGATCGCGTCGACCGTTGGCTTCTCGACCACCCAGGCCGGCACGCGCGTGCCGTGCCAGAAGTACAGCGACCAGCCGTCCGGCCACACCAGCGCCGGGCCGTCGGCGTTGTGCAGCCGCCGCAGGCCGTCGCCGAGTTCCTCGGTGCGTACCACCCGTGGGCGGTCGCTGACCATGACGAAGCTCAGGTGCGGCCACCACCAGCCGGCCGACTGCGCGTCGACGAGCGCCTGGAGGCGGCGGCGCCAGCCCTTGCGGGTGTCGCCGCCGACGACGCCGGCGAGGTAGGTCGCATAGGCGCACCATGCGCTGTCCCACTGCCCACCGAGGTGAAGCTGCCATGCCGACGACCTGTTGGCCATCTGGCCGGCCCGGCCGAGCCTGACCGTCGATGGGGCGATCCGGCGCGCGGCGGCGCGCGCCGACTCCTGCGTGTCGTGCGGGTCGCGGATCCCGGGCCCCGTCGCGAACGCATGCTCGACCGCCTGCGCCACCGCGTCGCCGCCCACCGCCGCCTCGACCGGTGAATGAACCCGGTGCAGCGCCCGGGTAACCTGCGCGCGGTCGGAGAACTTGGACAGCAGGCCGTCAACCCGGTCCTGCACCAGGCCGCGGACCATGCCGATCAGCGCCCGCCCCTCATCGCCGGGCGTCTCGTCCACCCGGGCGAGAAACAGCGCTCGCGCCATGGCCAGCGGCGAGCTGACCCGGACCACGTTGCCGGGCCAGCGCACAGAAATGTGGTCGTAGCAGCCCCGCACCCCCGTCAGCCAGCGCTGCCAGTCGACCGGTTCGGTGCTTAGCGCGCGATCGGTCCACTCCAGAGCGTGTGCCGCGATGGCGCGCTGCGCGTCGTCCATCGGCTTGATGCTCATGCCCTCCATGGTGAACGGCTTGAGGACTCAACGCGACGCAATTACCGGAGACCTATAGAAACGCTTCGATTTGCTTGAGGTGGCGGCGACGCAGGCCGGTCATGGTGTCGGGGCACAGCAGCAGCGCCCGGCCGGAGTCGGAGAACTGGCGGCGCTCCAAACGGGACAGTTCCTCGGTGAAATCGTCGTCTGTCCAGATGAGACGGCGGCCCTCGTCGACCAGCACGCGCCGGGCGGCGGGCAGTTTCCACCAGGTGAAGCTGACGGGCTGGTCGAACTCGGGCGCGGGCTGCAGCGGAAATTCGGGCAGCCCCAGCGAGCGGGACACGTTGTTGGCGAACTCCTGCCAGCTGGTGTGCCATCGGATCTCGGCCCGGCCATGTTTGTGCACCACCCAGATGAAGTCAAGGACCGGTTGGGCGGCGACGATCGGCCACCGGATCTGGTGCGCGCTCTCCGCCTCGACCGAGCGCCAGCAGGCGGCGGGCCAGTCGCGCGTGGGCCGCGAGTCGTGATTGAGGGCGTTGACGACGCCGTCGATGTCCAATAGCCACACCGGCTTCAGGGAGTCCACCGCGCCACCCAATCGGCGTGCGCGCGGATCGTTTCCGGCACGCCCTGGCCGGCCAGTCGGACGAAGGCGGGCTCGCCCGCGGCGGCGCGCCGGTCGATCCCGTCGGCGCTGGCCAGCATCCGGGTCACGACGGCCGGGAGCAAGGCATCCCTCTCATAGGCGGAAAGGCTATAGGCATCGGCGAAAACGTCAAGCCTGCGAGCGGGTTCGACCGAGGCGGGACCGTCGGTCAGGACGAACTGCCAGACCGCGTGGGCCACGTCCCACAGCGGCGGTCCCATGCCGACGAAGTCCCAATCGATGAGCACCACCGCTTCGCCGTCACGGAAGATGGTGTTGCGCGGCGACAGATCGTTGTGGCACACCACCCGGTGAACGCAGCGCGTTGCCTCGCACGCGCAAATATTGATGGGCGCTTCGTACCCGTCGACCGCGAGGCCGGCGACGGCCTCGTGGAAGCGGCGGATCAGCCGGGCGGCGGAGTCGACCGCGGCTTCGGTCAGTGACGGTCCAAACATGACCTCACCCGGTACGAAGGAAAGAATGTCCCGGCCCTGGTCGTCAGAGCCGATCAGCCTTGGCGCACCGTCGAATCCCACCCGCTCCAGGTGCCGCAGCACGCGGTGGACCGCCTCGCAGGCCCGGGGCCGGCGCACGGTGTCGCCGACCCGGACGGGACCGCTGACCGCGCCTCCGAGCAGCGGTTCCTCCATTTCTGTCACACCGCCAGCCTAGGCTGATCACCATGGCCACTTGGAAGGACGTGCAGCGGATCGCGACCTCGCTGCCCGAGGCTGTGCTCGTCTATCTGAAAAAGATCGACAAGCGGGAGCTCGAGGAGCTGCTGACCGACGCTTGGGCGTGCCGCGCGCCCAAGCGTCTGGCCAAGGAGTTTCTCACCAATCGGCAAGCCTGAATCCGGGCGGCAGGTCGGAGCGGCCGATCAGCCAGCTCAGGAAGATCCGCGACTTCTCGTCGCCGTCGAGCCTTTCCGGCACGCCCGACAGGGTGGCCGCCAGCTCCCACTGCACATAGGCGTCGGGCCAGTCCTCGGCCGTGTAGTCCAGGCCGAGGTCGGCGTGGTGGATCTCGACTTCGCGCAGGCGCCGCAGCGGGCTCTCCGTGGTGCGCCAGCTGTCGCTGCCCAGCAGGTGGGCGTTGGGCCAACCCTCGGTCTCGCAGCGCCGCCAGGTCTCCTGCAACCTGACCGCCGATGAGGTGACGTCGTCGAGCAGCTCTTCGGCGGTGCGCTCGGCGCCGTCCTCGATGTCGGCGTCGCGCTGCGTTAAGCCGCCGGGATAGCGCGGGACGTCCTCGCCGCGCAGCACCCCCTCGAGCCGGTGGACGTGCCCGTCGGCGTTACGGGCGACGTGGGTCAACACATGCCCGATGGTCCAGCCGGGCAGGATGCTCGGCTTGCGCACGGTGGCGTCGTCGAGCTGCGAAACAGTATTTATCAGGCGCATGTGCGAGGCGAGGCACATCTCAATGGCGTTACGGGTCGTGATCACCGGCCTATTTCATACCTATCGCAAAGTATTGACAACACTTAGTATGTGAAGACTATTCACTTACCCGCTCAGAGACGGGAGAACGCCTGTGTCACTACCTTTGCGCCGGGTGTCACTAGCGACGGTGACCGTCCTCGCCGCCGCACTGATCATCGCCCCGGCCACCCCCGCCCACGCGGCCAGCGCCTACCTTCCGGCCAACGACTTCTGCGTCGGGCAGTGCGACGACATCCTGCCCCCGGGCCAGAACGGCAACGCGACCCTGGCCGACATCCTGGCCCACCAGGCCCTGGGCACCCGGCCCGCGCACAGCTCCGACCAGCTGGGCCGGTATGCGAACCTGCTGGCCGGTTACACCGGCCTGACCACCGACCAGATCGCCAAGTTCTACAACGACGCGTCGTTCGGTGTGCCCGCCTCGCAGGTGGAGTCGAGCATCTCGCCGCGCTCCGACGTGACGATCGTGCGCGACCGGGCCACCGGCACCCCGCACATCACCGGCACCACCCGCGCTGGCACCATGTTCGGGGCCGGATACGCCGGGGCGCAGGACCGGCTGTTCACCATGGATCTGCTGCGGCGCGTCGGGCGCGGCCGGCTCACCTCCTTCGCCGGCGGCTCGCCCGGCAACCAGGCTCTCGAGCAGAGCGTATGGCGCAACTCCCCCTACACCGAGGCTGATCTGCAGGCCCAGGTGACGGCGCTGCGTAACTCCGGGCCGCGCGGGGCCCAGCTTTTCGACGACATCACGCAGTACATCGCGGGCGTCAACGGCTACATCAACGCGTGCATGACCGCCTTCCCGATCAACTGCCCCGGCGAGTATGTGCTCACCGGCCACCTCGACGCGGTCACGGGCGCCGGAGGGCCGGAGCCGTTCACCGTCACCGACCTGATCGCCGTCTCCGGCGTCGTGGGCGGGCTGTTCGGTGGCGGCGGCGGTGGCGAGATGAACTCGGCCCTGGTACTGCTGGAGTCGATCGCGAAGTTCGGCAATGATTCCGCGTGGCGCGCTTTCCGGTCGCAGAACGACAGCGAGACGGTGCTGACCCTCCACAACGGACAGAGCTTCCCGTACGGGCAGGCGCCGGCCTCTCCTGTTGGTGTGGTGCTTCCGGATCGGGGCACGGCCCAGCCGGTACCGGTGGTGTTCAACTCCTCCTCGGCCGCGGCCGTGGAACGGCCGCAGTTCAAGCACGGGATGTCCAACGCGGTGGTGATGTCAGGGGCGCTGACCACGACCGGCAACCCGATCGCGGTGTTCGGGCCGCAGACCGGATACTTCGCGCCGCAACTGCTTATGCTGCAGGAGCTTCAGGGGCCGGGCATCAGCGCGCGGGGTGCCGCCTTCGCCGGCCTGAACCTGTATGTGCAGCTCGGGCGCGGGCAGGACTACGCCTGGAGCGCCACGTCGTCCGGGCAGGACATGACCGACACCTTCGCGGTGCGGCTGTGCGGCGACACCAGTTATATAGATGTCGCGAGTGGACAGTGCGTGGCCATGGAGGTGCTGCGGCAGGACAACTCGTGGACGCCGTCGCTGGCCGACCCGACGCCCGCCGGTTCGTACTCGCTGATCACCTACCGGACCAAGTACGGGTTGGTGACGTGGAAGGGCAACGTCGGCGGGGTGCCTACCGCGTTCACCTCGCAACGCTCCACCTACCGGCACGAGGCCGACTCGGCGATCGGCTTCCAGATGTTCAACGATGCGTCTGTGATGGGCGACGCCAACGGGTTCATGACCGCGGCATCCAACATCGGGTACGCCTTCAACTGGTTCTATGTGAACTCGGCTCAGGCGGCCTACTTCAACTCGGGCAGCAACCCGGTGCGGGCGGCCGGCGCCGACCCGAATTTGCCGCAGGCGGCCGGTCGTGATTGGACCGGGCTGACCCCGGCCGGGCAGCACCCGCAGTCGGTGAACCAGGACTATTACATCTCGTGGAACAACAAGCAGGCCAAGGATTACAGCGCGGCCGACGGCAACTTCAGCTTCGGCTCCGTCCACCGTGGACAGATGCTGGACCTGGGGGTGAAGGCGGCGACCGCCGGTGGGCGCAAGGTGGATCGGGCCGATGTGGTACGGGTGATGGCCGATGCGGCGACGATTGATCTGCGGGCCCAGCAGAACCTGGGGCTGCTGCTGAACGTCATCAACTCCCAGCCGGTCACCGATCCGGCGCAGGCATCGTTGGTGTCGGCGCTTCAGGCTTGGTACCAAGGAGGAAGCCACCGCATCGAAACCATGCCCGGCAGCCAGACCTACCGGGATGCCAACGCCGTCAAGAACTTCGACGCGTGGTGGGGGCTGCTGGTGCCCGGCATGTTCAAGGCGGGGCTCGGCGACAACCTGTACGCCGCTCTGGTCAACGCCATGCACATCGACGAGCCGCCGCAGGACCCCTCGCAGCCGCACAAGGGCTCGTCGTTCCAATTCGGATGGTGGGGTTACGTCCACAAGGACCTGCGCTCGGTGCTGGGTCAGCCGGTCGGTTCGCCGCTGCCGCAAACGTTCTGCGGCGCTGGGAGTCTGGCCTCCTGCCGGACCATGCTGCTCTCGACGCTGAGCCAGGCCGCCGCGGCGCCGTTCACCAGCGTGTACCCGGGCGACGGCAACTGCGCGGCCGGCGATCAGTGGTGCGCCGACTCCATCATCCAGTCGCCTTTGGGCGGCATCACCCACCCGCCGATCTCGTGGCAGAACCGGCCGACCTACCAGCAGGCGGTCCAGTTCCCGGCGCGGCGCGGTGACAACATCGCCAACCTGGCCCACGGCAAGACCGCCACGGCGTCGAGCACCCAGTTCCTCACCCCGCACGTGCCGTCGCGGGCCGTGGACGCCAACTCCAACACCCGCTGGAGCAGCTCCTACAACGACAACAACTGGATCAAGGTGGATCTCGGTGCGCCGCAAGCCATCCAGCGGGTCATCCTGCGCTGGGAGGCGGCTTTCGGGCGGGCGTACCGGATAGAGGTCTCCAACGACAACAGTTCGTGGACAACGGTGTTCGCGACGTCCACCGGGGACGGCGGGACGGACAACATCTCCTTCGCCGCCACGACGGCGCGTTATGTGCGCATGCAGGGCGTGACCCGTGGGACGTCCTATGGGTACTCCCTATGGGAATTCGAGATATTCTCGCGTTGACCGGCTGATCACTTGCGCGCCGGCACTAGGCTGGCGCGCATGGTCCAGCCGGACGAGGGCGGCGAACTGAGCCCGGAAGGCTCGGTCACGGTCGCTTTCCTCTGCCTGGGCGCCGCGGTCGCCATCGGCCGTTGGGCGCTCAGGCAGCGGGCGATCGACCGCGCCAAGGAGGGCAAGGAGATCGGGTCACTCGACGAGATCTTCAGCCGCGAGTACAAGGGCGAGCCGAAGTCCAGCTGGCTGGAGCCAGCCGACGACATGTTCCGGCCCGAAGGTTGGTACATGTGGATGTTCGTGAGCATCGTTCTCGGCGGGCTGGGAATCGCCTTGGCAGTCCTGGGTGTGGGCCGGCTTCTGTGATCTGACTCGGTGCTTGCCCAGCCGCACCGTTCTCCGGGGCGGAGTCGGGCGGGGTAAGCCCAAATTTCTTGGCTAAAAGTCGGCACACCTTGGGCGACCTGTAGAGAGGTTTCACCGGCGCGAAAAGTAGGTACCCCCGCGATTCCCGCTATCCCCGTGCTCGTCGAAATGGCGAAGTTCTCCGCTCAAAGGCTGAGCATGCTGTGCGTCACCATCTTCACTTAAAATCTGATATATCAGCTATTCGCAGTGGAACGGCATCGCCGGTGAGGCACATAGGTACGGCCGAAGGTGTGTGGCCGCAACCCATGTGCCAGGCAAACGGGCGGTGAGTAGGTTCTCGACTCATGACGCACGTTGTCCAGGTCGACCTCTCGGGTCGCACGGCGCTGGTGACCGGGGGCGGCAGCGGGATCGGCCGGGCCTGTGCGCTGCGCTTGGCGGCCGCGGGCGCCTCGGTGGTGGTGTTGGACCGCTCCGACTCCGCTCACGACGTGGCGCGCGAAACCGGCGGCGAGGCGATCATCGTCGACCTGGCGGACAGCCCAGCCGTTGCGGCGCTTGATGTTACGGCCGACATTCTGATCAACAACGCGGGCCTGCAACACGTCGCCCCGGTCGAGCGGATGCCGGTGGAGCGCTTCACCTACATTCACAGCGTGATGGTGGAGGCGCCGTTTCGCCTCGTCGGCAAGGTGTTGCCCCACATGTACTCCCGGGGCTGGGGCCGCATCGTCAACATCTCCTCGGTACACGGCCTGCGCGCATCGGCGTTCAAGTCCGCCTATGTGTCGGCCAAGCACGGGCTGGAGGGGCTTTCCAAGGTGGTGGCGCTGGAGGCCGCGCCGCACGGCGTGACCTCCAACTGTGTCAACCCCGCTTATGTGCGCACCCCACTGGTCGAGGGGCAGATCGCCGACCAGGCGGGCAGCCACGGCATCCCCGAGTCCGAGGTGATCGAGAAGATCATGCTGGCGCGGGCGGCCATCCGGCGCCTCATCGAGCCGGAGGAGGTGGCGGAGCTGGTGGCCTACTTATGCTCCCCGGTCGCCGCCTTCATCACCGGTGCATCTATTGCCATGGATGGCGGTTGGACCGCGACCTGATGCTTCGCCACAACCCTGCCACAATGGGCGTCATGTCCTCGGTCGCGTTCCTGGAGCTGCTGGCCCGGGAGGCGGCCCCGGTCGAGTTCGAAGGACCCCTGATCGCCGCTCGGTCGGCCGGCGCGCCCCCGGAGGAGCTGGCCGAGCTGGAGGAGGCGAAGCTGCTCGCGCTGCGGGTGCGGGCCTTGCTGGAACGCCGCCGCCAGCGGGAGATGGAGCTGACCGGACTCTACGACACCGCCAGCGACCTGGCCGGGCTGCGCGACCTCGACGCCGTCCTGCGGGCGATCGTGCACCGCGCGCGGCATCTGCTCAGCACCGACGTGGCCTACATGACCCTCAACGACGACGAGCGCGGCGACACCTTCATGCGCGTCACCGACGGCTCCATCTCGGCGCGTTTCCAGGCCATCCGCCTGCCCATGGGCGCGGGGCTGGGCGGGCTTGTCGCGCAGTCGGGTACCCCCTACGCCACCGCGGACTACTTCTCCGACAAGCGTTTCCACCACCTCGGAAGCATCGATGAAGGTGTCCGCGAGGAGGGGCTCGTCGCCATTTTGGGAGTACCTCTCCGGCTCGGATCCCGCGTGATTGGCGTGCTTTACGCCGCGAACCGCTCCGCCCGCCCGTTCGCCCGCGAAGAGGTGGCGCTTCTGGTCTCGCTGGGCGCGCACGCCGCCGTCGCCATCGACACCGCCCGCCTGCTCACCGAGACCCAGGCCGCCCTGGCCGAGCTGTCATCGGCCAACGAGACCATCCGCGCGCACAGCGCCTCGGTGGAGCGGGCCGCCGCCGCGCACGACCGCATGACCAGCCTGGTGTTGCGCGGCGGTGGGGTCGAAGACGTCGCCTCCGCCGTCACCGAGATCCTGGGCGGGGACCTTCTGGTCCTCGACGCCGACGGCCGCGCGGTCGTGGGCGACCTCCCCTCCCCGGACCCCGAGGCCGTGACCGCCTCTCGGGTGGCCCGGCACGCCGTCCGCCGGGGCGACGTGTGGGTGGCCGCCGTGGTGGCCGGCGCCGAAGACCTTGGCGCCCTTGTGCTTCAGCCCGCGCACGAGCTGGTCGACGCCGATCAGCAGATCCTTGAGCGGGCCGCACTCGTCACCGCTCTGCTGCTGCTCTTCCGGCGGACCGCCGCCGAGGCTGAGGGCCGCGTGCGCGGGGAACTTCTCGACGACCTCCTCGCCTCACCGCTGCGCGACCCGGCCTCCCTTCGCGAACGCGCCCGCCGCATCGGCGTCGACATCGACGCACCCAACCTCATCGTGGTCATCGCCCCGACTACAGGCACGGCCCGCGTCGCCTCCTGGGCCGGAACCCACGCCTCCGCGCGGGCCGGTCTGGCCGCCGTCCGCCAGGGCCAGGTCGTCCTGATGCTGCCCGGCACCGACCCGGGCGCCGCCGCCCGCTCGGTGGTCCGCGAACTGTCTCGCGTGCTCGGCCGCCCCGTCACCGCCGGTGGTGGCGGCCCGTCGACCGGCCCGGCCGACCTGTCCTCCGCCGCCCGCGAGGCGGAACGGTGCGTCTCAGCCCTTGTCGCCCTGGGCCGCACCGGCGAGGGCGCCGGCAGCACCGACCTCGGCTTCGTCGGCCTGCTGCTGGGCGCCGTGGCCGACGGCAAGGACGGGCAAGCCGATGTGCAAACCTTTGTCGCCAACACTATCGGCCCGGTCGTCGACTACGACGCCCGGCGCGGCACTATGCTGGTGTCTACTTTGGAGACCTATTTCGGTTGCGGCGGCGGCCTTGCCCGCGCCGGCGAACGCCTACACGTGCACGTCAACACGGTGACCCAGCGCCTGGACCGGGTGGCACAGTTGTTGGGCCCGGATTGGCAGCAGCCGCACCGAGCCCTGGAGATCCAGCTTGCCCTTCGCCTGCACCGCCTCTCGGCGGGTTGAGGTCGCCGTGGGCGCCACCTTCGCTCTGGCCGCCGTCGCGGTCAGCGTCGCGGCCGGGCCGGTGGCGGCGATTCGCCACCACACCTGTTCGGCGGCGTGGCGCGCCGGTACCTTCGCCGGCCTGACCAGCGGCGTGGTCACCTACGTCTTCGGTGTGCTCATGACACTGTCTACATTGGACCTTCTGGGAAGCCGGGGCGACTATCAGGCGCAATTTGCCCACAGCGGCGCCCCGGACATGGACGCCTTTCTGGTCCAGGACGCGCTGGCCGCAATGGGCTCCCACCTCGCCATCAATCTCGTGCTCGGGTTGGCCGGTGCCGGTCTGGCCGTCCTTGTCCTGCTCGCGGAGCGCGCCGTCCGCTTGCGGCAGACCGGAGGGTAAGCCGATCCGGGCGAGGTCGGCCGGGCGCTATAGTCCTTGAATGCCTCGCTGGTTGATCTGGTCATTGGTGGCGGTCGTGCTGGCCGTCGCCGGGGTGTGGGGTGGCATCGCCCTGTATCGCCAGGCCACATATGGCTCGCGATACGCCGAGCAGCAGAGGGACGTGAAGGCTTCCGTCGGCGACGTTTTCACTTTGGTGGTACCGGATAGGGGCCCCTCGGTCGGCGACGACTGGACGGCCGCCGTCGCCGACGCCGCCATCGTGACGGAGGAGAAGTCCGAGCTGATCCCGGACAGCCTGTCGGATCGATGGTTCGGCGCGGCCCCGGGCGGCGGTGGTGGCGACCGCCTGATCACCTTCCGCGCCAAGGCACCCGGCACGACCAAGATCACGCTGACCAACTGCTACCGGGGCTGCCAAACCGCGCAGGACCAGGCCGAGTCGCGCTCGGTCAGTTGGAACGTGACTGTCGAGCGTTGAGCAGCAGCGCCACCGCGTCGAGCCAGCGGGCCATGGTGTTGCCGCCCTCGAAGTTGTCGCGCCACTGCACCTCGGTGGCGGCCTGCAGCCACGCCTTGGCCAGCTCGGCCGACTCCGGTGTGGGCAGCGGCTCGGGCAGCTTGGCGGCGTAGTCGACACCGCCGCGTCGGCAGATCTCGGCGAGGAAGGTGACCGAGCGCGGCGGGATCTCGTGCCTGTCGAGCAGGATCGCGGCCGCGATCGCCCCTTCGGCGAAGACCCTGGGGTCGTGTGGGAGCCCCTCGCGCAGCAGCGCGGGGATGTCAAGGTCGGCCAGATCGCCGTCGTTGATGGTCTGGTGGCTGCGAATCATCGCCGGATCCTCACTGTCCTCATCTCGGGAGCCGGATGTGGGCGGCGCCGGTGTTCTGCTGGACGGCGCTCATGTTGCCGTTGATGAAGTCCTCTTCCTTCATCCACACGGTGTATCCCCACGGGTTGTAGATCTGGACCATGTCGCCGTCGTGGCCGACGATGAGCATCTCGTGGCCGGAGGTGTTGAACGGTACCGGGACTCCCCGGTCGACGGCGCGCTCCGCCTCCTGGAGCGCGACCCGGCGCTCCTCGTTGTTGTCCAGGCCGCGGTCCTCGTACTGCACGCCGGTGTGCGGGGCGATGTGCTCGTTGGCGATGTCCTCGGACTGGTCGGGGTACATGCCGTCGTAGCCGACCCAGGGCAGGTCGGCCGTCCAAGGGCGGCCGCCGTCATAAACCCGCTCCTGCTCGTTGCGCAGCCGCTGGGCGAAGTCGGCCGGGTTGTCATAGGCCGGGTCGCCCGGGTGCCCGCCGGTGGTCAGCTGCAAGGCATAGATCGGATCCACATTGGCGCGGGCCATCACATTGGACGACGCCACACAGGTCGGGTGCGGGCCCTGGGTCCAGGTCTGGCCGTGCGTGGTGGGCACGGTCTTGGTCCCCCCGGCGTCGCCGAGCGAGTAGTCCGTGTTGTCCAACGGCGACAAGCGGTCCTTGAGCCAGGCCGGGTCGTCGCCGTGGTCGTGGATCATCTGGTCGAACCGGGACACCTGATCCATGTTGTAGCCGGCGCCCATCGCCTTGAGGATGTACGCCTGCTCCTCGGGCGATTTCGCGTTGGACAGCAACTGATCCAGCCGCTGCCGATCGGAGGGGTTGAGCCGGTTGATGGCATCCTGCGCCCGGTCGGCCATTATCGGGGTCAGGATCAGCTCGTCGGCGTCGCCGCCACCGCCCGCGTCGGCGATCACCAGCTCGCTGACCGGGTCGAGACTGGAGCCGCTCAGCTGCGAGACGCGGGCACCGCCGGCCAGGTCCCGCAGAATCTTCGCCGCGCGCTCGGCCGAGTCGCGGGCCGAGTTCGCGGCGCCGCTGCGGTCGTTGATGCCCGTGATGGCCAGATTGTGGGCCGCGGACACGGCATCGCTGTCGTAGTCGAACCATCCGGTGTGGCCGCGCAGCTTGTCCCGCGCGCTGTCGAGCGGGCCCATGCCCTGCCGGTCGCGCCGCTGGGCGGCCTCAAGGTTCTGGCTGTGGTCGCGCAGCACCTGGCTCGCCTCGGCGAAGGTGTCGATGGTGCGCTCCAGCGTGCGCTCCAAGGCTTTGAGCGCCGCGCCGGCCGCCACGGAGGCGTCGCCGGTCCACGCCGCCGGCAACACCTGGCCGCGCAGGCGTTTCACCGCGTACAGGACGTTGTCCACATCGATCGACGACTGCTTGATCGCCTCGGCCATCGCCTCGATCGAGTCGGGATAGCCCGGTGGCCCGGCCACGTTCAGCGCCGCGATGACGGCGTCCTCCAGGTCGTCGGCGCCCCAGAAGCCGGAGTTGTCGTAGATCTCTTTCCTCAGCCCGGACAGCCGCCCGGCGGTTTCCCGTTCGTTCACCACAGCCTCCCTTGGCTACAGCTTGCTACAGCGTGCTCTGCAGGCCGTCGGAGGACTGCTGATCGGTGAAGTCGTAGTAGAATGCCGCGGCGTCAAACGACCTGGCCAGCTCGCCGGCGGCGTTGGCCACCGCGAGCAGCTCCGCGCGCCACGCGTCCAGAAACGCTTGGGTGGCGGGCGCCAGCGTCGGGCCGAAGTCGCCGAAGCTGGGATCGGAGGCGATCTTGTCGCGGGCCATGAGCAGATCCTGGACCACGTTGTCACGCAGGTCCGTTGCGGCTTCACGCAACTGCTCGCCTTGCACGGTGAACGAGGCGTCCATAGCCGAAAATCTATCGTGGAGGCGGCAAACTGGACCATCACCCAGTCCTGCATCCGACATGGTCCAACAAGTCAGTTCTACACTTCAATGCGTGCTTCGGATCCACTTCACGGCCGACGACCTCGCCCGCGTCAGCATCGCGGCGGAGCCGGACCCGCTGTGGGAGGTGCTGCTGAGCCTGCACATGGTGCAGGGCGGCGACGGTGCGCTGATGTGCGGGCCGTGGCGGCGCCGCACCCGCGACCGCTTCAACGGATCCGACCTGCGGCTGCTACGGGACCTGGCGCCGCCGACCGGGTACTCGCCGGACTTCCTGACCCCCATAGACGCCGGGCCGGCGCTGGAACCCGCGATCGACCGGCTGCTGTCCACTCCACGCTCGCGCCTGCGGGCCGACCTGGACTACCTGGCGACCCGGCAGCCGCCGACCATCTGGACCCGGGCGCTGGCCCACGGGGAGCCGGCCGCCCTGACCCGGCTCGGTTCGGCGGTACGCTCCTATCACGACATCGCGCTGGCGCCCTACTGGCGGTCGATCCGCCGGCACGTGGTGACCGACCGCGCGCGGCGGGTGGAGCAGCTTGCCCGGCACGGCGTGGACCACGTGCTGGCCAACCTGCATCCGGGCGTGCGCTGGGAGCCACCGGTGTTGCAGATATTTGACTTCGTCGACACCGACATCCACCTCGGCGGGCGCGGGCTGAGGCTGCAGCCCTCGTTCTTCTGCTGGCAGGCGCCGACGAAGCTGCGCGACATCACCCTCGCCCCGGTGCTCGTCTACCCCACCCAGCCGCCGCCCGGGTCGCTGGTGCGCGACGGGCAGCCCCACACATCGTCCACATTGGAGAATCTGATCGGCCGGACCCGCGCGCTGGTGCTGGAGGCGACGGTCGCCGGGTGTACCACGACCGAGCTGGCCAGGATCTGCGGCATCTCGGCCGGCGCCGCCAGCCAGCACACCGCGGTCTTGCGCAATTCTGCACTCATCACCACCCGCCGCGACGGCCTGGCGGTCATTCACGAGATCACCTCGCTCGGGCTGGCCCTGCTCGATGGCGCCACGGCCGCCTGAGCGACCGTGGTGAGCTGGGCTTTTTAGCGTCGGTGAAAAGCCTTGGCGGGCAACGCCGCCGCTAGCACCTTCAGCCGTGTGAGGGACTTCAACGAACGCGGCGACTGAATCGCCTCCTGCAAATCGGGCCGGTCACGGCTCGGACGGCGCGTGCCGACCGAGGATGCCGTTGCGGACTCGGGCGTGCTTGAGCAGAACGGGCTCCTCCGCCAACACCTTCTTGTGCGGCAAAGTCGGGAAGGCGTCGCCGGAGGGGCGCGCGTCCTTGCGTCTTCCGAACATAAGAGGCAACGTAGCTGATCAACAGCCGATGATCCAGTAGTTGGGACCGGTCTGGCGCAATGTGGTGGTGTTAAAGGTGTTCCACAGTCCCATGTTCTGGTTGGAGCCGTTGGCGTAGGTGTATCCCAGCGAGTGGTAGGCCCGGCCGGCCACGGTGTGCTGGTAGTTGCTCGACGTGACACAAGTAGGGGTGGCGGTGGGAGACGGCGTGGGAGACGGGGATGGCGGCGGCCCACCGGCGGCGAGTCCAAAGAAGACGGTGTCGTAGTAGGCCGAGCAGATGGTGTCCAGGAAATACGACGCCGCGGTCCCGCACTGGGTGGCACCCGAGCCCGGGTCCACCGGCAACCCGTGCCCCATCCCCGAGATCCGGTAGACCCGTACGTCGTCGGTGGAGCCATACACCTCAAGCGACGTCCCACCGGGCAAGGTGGAGGTCGACGTCGGGGTGGCGGACACGCCCCGCACATTCGTCCACTGGTCGCGTAACTCCGTGGCGTTGGCGGGTGTCACGGTGGTGTCCGACGTACCCTGCCAGACCGCCACCCTTGGATAAGCACCGGTGTATCCCGGGAATGCCCCACGCACCAGGTCGCCCCACTGCGCCGGCGTCTGGTCGGGCGGCATCGATTGGCATGCCGTCGAGCACTTGTAGGCCAGCCCGGCCGCGATCGATCCGGCCTTGAACACGTCGGGATAGGTCGCCAGCATCACCGAGGTCATCGCCCCGCCCGCCGACAGGCCGCTGACGAACACCCGCGATCCCGACGCCCCCAGATTGGACACCGCGTAGCCGACCATGTTCCGGATGGACAGGGCCTCGCCCTGCCCGCGCGCGATGTCGCCCGCCTGGAACCAGTTGAAGCAACTGAGCGCGTTGTTCGACGATGCCTGCTGCGGCAGCAGCAGCGCAAACCCGTGCTGGTCGGCGAACTTGCGCCAGCCGGAGTTGGCGAAGTAGCCGCTGGCGTTCTGGGTACACCCATGCAGCAGCACCACCAGAGCGTGCCCGTTGGCCAGGCCGTCGGGCTTGTAGTGGTACATCGCCAGGTTGCCCGGGTTGGAGCCGAACCCGGTGACCTGGTTCAAGGTTGCGGCGCGGGCGGGCACGGCGACGAAGACCGACACTCCTAAGAGGACAGTTAGAAGTATGGATTTCCTCATGCTCGGACAATAGGAGTCAGGTGGCCCTCCGGAAATGTTTTGTTAACACACTTTTGAACGTCGTGACATGGGCCAGTCCGCCGGGGAAGAAGTAAACCGCCAGGATGAACAGCGTCCCGAGGATGAACAGCGGCTGCGACAACGGCCCCGGCAGGCTGGTCGACAGCCCGGTCAGCTCATGATCGAGGAAGGTGAACAGCGCCCCGCCCACCACCGGACCGTATTTGGTCCCGGGCCCGCCCAGCACCACCGCCACCAGGATCATCAACGTGAAGTCGGCGCCGGTCACGTGGGTCGCGGCCCCGCCGGTCACCATCACGTAGGCCACACCGCCGAGCGCGGCGAGCCCGCCGGACACCACGAAGGCGGTCAGCTTGAACCGGTACGGGTTCAGCCCGAGCACCCCGACCCGCCGCGAGTCGTCGCGCACCCCGGCGAGCACCCGCCCGGCCGGCGACGCGTAGACCCGCCCGAGCACCACCATGACGATCACCAGGTAGGCCAGCGCGATCCAGTACAGGTTGACCGTGTTGGCCACGCCGAGCATGAACGAGGGCAGCCCCTGCCCGATGGTGAGCCCTTCCTCGCCGCCGGTCATCCCGCCCGGGTCCCGCGCCACCAGGATCGCGCCCACCTGAGCGAAGGCCAGCGTCACCATCGAGAACGCGATGCCGTCGACGCGCAGCGCCACCGCGCCCAGCGCCGCCGCGACCGCCACCCCGGACACGACCGCCACCAGCGCCGCGACGGCCAGCGAAACCCCTTGCGTGACAAGGACCGCCGTGCCGTACCCGCCGACCGCGAAGTACAGCGCGTGCCCGAACGACAGAAGGCCGGACCGTCCAAACAGGAGGTCGTACCCGGCCGCCACCCCACCGGAGATCAGGCACAGCGCCAGCAGGTTCAAGGTCCCCGGATCGTTGAACAGACTGCCATACGGCAACACGGCCAGAATTACCACCAGTACAAGCGGAATGAGACGCTTCATGACGCCGCCAGTCCTTTCGGCCGCACCAGCAGGACGATCGCCAACAGCGCCACCACGCAGATGTCGCCCGCGCCCGCGGTGCCGTAGTAGTTCACGAACTGCTGCAGCACCCCCACCACCACCGCCGCCAGGGCCGACCCGGGCACCGAACCCATGCCCCCGATGACCACCACGATGAAGGCGAATATCAGCAGCGAGCTGCCGGTGGCCGTGGACACGGTGCCCAGGTGGATGCCGGCCAGCGCGCCCGCCAGGGCCGCCGCCGCGCCGCCGATCGCGAACACCAGAGTGAACGCCTTGCGCACGTCGATGCCCAGTGCCGTCACCATCTCCCGGTTCTCCACGCCGGCCCGCACGATCAGCCCGTACCGGGTCCACTTCAGGAAGGCCATGAGCCCCAGGAAGACCGCGATCGCCGAACCGATCAGGACGAAGCGGTCGGCCGGGACCCGGGCCCCGGCGATGTCGAAAACCCCCGAAGCCCAAGCCAGCCGCGGAAAGGGCCGCGCGTCGGCCCCGAACACCGCCTGCAGCAAGGCAACCCCGGCGAGCGAGAGCCCCACCGTCACCAGAACCTGTTCGATGGTTCTGGTGTACAACGGCCGAATCATGATCAGCTCCACCAGCACCGCGGTCAGCGCGCCGACCGCGATCCCGACCGCGATGGCAAGCTCGATCGGCATGTGGTCGGCCGCGATCCAGGTGGCGTAGGCGCCCACCGACAGGAACAGCCCGTGCGCGAAGTTCAACACGTCGGCGAGCCCGAACACGAGCGAAAGCCCCGACGCCACAAGGAAATACAGCGCGGCCAGGCCGAGGCCGGTCACCGCCAGCAGCACCATCGTCGTCATCAGTGGCCCACCCCGAGAAGCGATTTGGTCAGCGCCGCGTCCCCGAGCAAGTCGCGAGCCGGTCCGGTCCACTTGGCGCGCCCGCCCGACAGCACGATGGCCTGAGCGGCCAGACGCCGTACCACGGCAAGGTTTTGCTCCACCAGCAGCACGGGCACGCTCGGCGCGACCTGCTCCAGCGCCGCGGCCACCTCGGTGACCACCTTGGGCGCCAAGCCTTTCGTGGGTTCGTCGATGACCAGCAGCCGGTTGTCGTTGAGCAGCACACGTCCCAGCGAAAGCATCTGCTGCTGCCCGCCCGACAGCGAGCCTGCCTTCTGCGCCGCCCGCTTGGACAGCTCCGGGAAGAGCCCGAAAACCCGGTCATAGTCCGGTTTTCCGCGCTCGGCCAGCCGCAGGTTCTCCGCGACGGTCAACCCGGCGAACACGCAACGATCCTCGGGAACGTAACCCAGGCCACGCTGCACGCGCGCATGCGCCCGCAGCCCGCTCAGGCCGGAGCCGTCGAAAGTGACCGAGCCTGACGCGGGGGCCAGACCCATGATGGCGCGAAGGGTCGTCGTCTTGCCGGCGCCGTTGCGCCCCAGCAGGGCGGTCACGCCGGTCGGGGCCACCTCGAACGAAACCCCGTGCAGGATGTCCAGCCCGCCCAGCTTCACCCGCAACTCATCAACCCTGAGGAGGCTCACCGCACCTCCCAAGATCCCGCAATTTGCCTGGCAACTGCCCCGTTTGAGTTCCCTCCAATGGACTTTTGCCAGGCAAATTGCGCGATCATGGCTCCCGCGATCATGGCCACCGCGATCATGCTCATAGCGCCTCCCCGAGGTATGCCTCCTGGACGGCGCGGTTGGCCATCACCTCGTCCGGAGTCCCCACCGCCAGCAGCGAGCCGTGGTGCATGACCGCCAGCCGGTCGGCCAGCTCCAGGATGACGTCCATGTGGTGCTCCACCATGAGGATCGAGCGGCTCTCGGCCGACAGCACGCGCCGGATCACTTCGATCAGCCCCGGGATGTCCTCGGTCGCCACGCCCGCCATGGGCTCGTCGAGCAGCAGCACCTTGGGGTCTCCGGCCAGCAGCAGGGCGATCTCCAGCTTGCGCTTCTCGCCGTGGGCGAGGGTACCGGCTTTCGCGTCCCTTCGAAGCGAAAGCCCTACGGTCGAAAGGCACTCATCCGCCTTGGTGTAGCCGGAGGCCTTGCGCCACAACGATCCCGAGCCGCCCGAACGGGCCTGGGCGGCCAGCGCCACGTTCTCCCGCACGCTCAGCGACCCGAACACCGACGAGGATTGGAAGGTGCGTCCCAGCCCGAGCCGGGCTCGCCGGTGCGGGGCAAGCCCGGTGACGTCGGTGCCCAGGAGCTGAACCCGGCCGGAGGTTGTCGAGGTCACCCCCGAGACATTCAGCCCGGAGATGAGGTTGAACAGTGAGGTCTTGCCGGCGCCGTTGGGGCCGATGACACCGACGAACTCACCCGCTTCCAGCTGGAGCGAGACTCCGTCGACGATCGGTACCCCACCGATGCGCCAAGTAAGGTCCTCGGTTGCTAACACTGGCATTTCGGTCAGGACTTCATGGCCACGGCGGGCGGCGCGACCTGGTCCGGCGCGATCTCCTTGATCAGTTGCGGCTTGCCGCCGGCCAGCTTGACCTGGAACATCGGCTGAAGCATGGCGTGATCCTCCTTGCGGATGGTCATCTTGCCCTTCATCCCGTCGAAGGACCAGCCCTCGAGCGCCGTGATCATCTTCTCCACGTCGTCGCCGCCCTGCTTGATCGCCTGCACGATCATCTGTGCCGCGTTGAAGCCGTCGGGCGAGAAGATGTCCAGCCCGCCGGTGATGGCCGAGGAGGCCGCCTTGGTGATGGCGTTGTCGGTGGCGCCCTCGAAGTAGTGCGACAGGAAGGAGACCTTGTCCCCGGCCAGACCGAATGTCGGGTACGACGCCTTCTGGTCGAGCCCGGTCACCACCTTGGTCGAGGCCAGAATCCCTTGCTGGTCAAGGGATTGCCACATGGCGCTGGCGGTGGTGCCCGCCCACGCGACGAAGAGCAGATCCGGCTTGGCCGTCTTGACCTGGCTGGCGAACGGCGTGAACTCGGTGGCGCTGGAGGCGACGAGCAGCGGGGTCACCTTCGCCCCGACCGAGCCGATGACCGCGGTGACGGCATCGACGTTCGCCTTGCCGAACGCGCTGTCCTGGGCGAAAACCAGCACACTCTTGCCCTGGGGCGCCTCGATGAAGGATTTGGCGGTGAGCACGTCCTGGTACGACTGGCGCCCCGAACGGAAGGTGTAGCGGTTGATTCCGGTGATGCCGTCGGTCGCGGCCGGGCCCGACACGAACAGCACCTTGTTCTGCGCCGCCACCGGGGCCACCTGCAACGCCACCCCCGACGACGTGGAGCCGGCGAGGATCTTGGCGCCCTTGCCGATGAGGTCCCGGGCCGCCGATACCGCCTTGGCCGGATCGCCGGCGTCGTCCGCCTCGATCAGCTCAATCGCCCGGTTGCCGGCCTTCTGGGTACCCCCGGTGGAAAAAGAAAGACCCGCCTTAAAGCTGTCAATGTACTGCTTGCCGTAGCTCGCCAGTGCCCCGGTCTGGGAGTAGACCAGGCCCACCTTGACCGGCGCGCCCTGCTCGGGCGCCGCCGCCTTCTGCGGGCTGCTGCAAGCCCCGGCGGCGAGGGCCGCCGTTGCGGCGATGATGATCAGCCGACGTTTCATACCCGCGTCTCCTCGGTTAATGTTCTGCGTTCTGCGGAAACGCTAGAGACGCCCGCCACAGGCGGCCATGTGGGTCGTCGCCACAACAAACCGCTCGGGCATGTGGCTACCGGACTCATCGCCTCCGGGGCCATTCATGCCTTAGGTTTCTACACCATGCGACCAGACGAGTTCGACCTCCCCACCAACGGCGGAGCGCTGCGAATCAGCCGCTGGCCCGGCGCTTCCGGCGAAGCCTCCGGCAAACCGGTCATCGCCGCACACGGCATCACCGCCAACGCGTTCTCGTTCGGCTCCCTCGCCGACGAGCTGGCCGGCCGGGTGGACCTGATCGCTCCCGACCTGCGTGGCCGGGCCGCCAGCGGCAAGGTCGGTGGCCCCTACGGGCTCGCCACCCACGCCGACGACCTGGTCGCCCTGATGGACCATCTGGGTATAGGGCAGGCCACCATAGTTGGCCACTCGATGGGCGCGTTCGTCGCGGTGTTCGCCGCCGTGCGCCACCCGCAACGGGTCAAGTCGGTGCTGCTGGTCGACGGCGGGGTGTCCTTCGGCCCGCTGCCGCCCGACACCGATGTCGACGCCGTCCTGGAGGCGGTGATCGGCCCGGCGATCCGGCGCCTGCAGATGACGTTCGAGACCGAACAGTCCTATGTGGACTTCTGGCGGGCGCACCCTTCGCTGCGTGACGAGTGGTCGCCGTGGCTCGAGGCCTACGCGTTGCGAGACTTTGACGGTAACCGGTCCGCCTGCAACATCGAGGCGATCCGCGCCGACGGCCACGACATCCTCGTCAACGAGGAGACCAACACGGCGTACAAGCACCTCACCTGCCCGGCGAAGATGCTGTGGGCCGAACGCGGCATGCTCGACGAGCCCACCGGTCTGTACAACGAGTCGAACGTGCCGCCGGCGCTGAACCCGGGGAAAGTCAACGGCGTCAACCACTACACCATCGTCGCGTCCCGGCGCGGCGCCTCAGCCATCGCCGAACAGCTGCTTGCGCTCCTCTGACGTCTTGTAGCGCCCCGCCGGCCCATTGGCCGGCAACACCACTTGGGTGCAGCGGCTGGCCGCGGTCGTCACCCCGTGCGCGTCAAGGAGTTCCGCCGAGCAGAAGACGACCCGCCGGGTGCGGCGCACCACGCTGCCGTGCGCCGTCAGCAGCCCCGGCCGGGTCGGGCGCAGGAACTCCACCCGCAGGTCGGCCGTGAGAAACGTCTCCTCATCCTCCAGCGTCGACCAGCACGCGCCGCCCATCGCCGAGTCGAGGATCGCCGTGACCAGGCCGCCCTGGATCACCCGGCCGTCGGCGGTCGGGAAGCTGTAGTCCTCCGGCGCGTCCCACTCCACAATGGACTTTCCGTCCTCAATTGACCTGCGTCGAAATCCCAGCGTTCGCCAGACATGCGGTGCCTCCGTCACCGTCGTAACGTAACAAAGTATGTCTGGTGTAGCGCATCTAGGTCGCCTGGCCGAGGCGACGCTCAACCGGCTCGGCGACTACAAATCGTTGTTTTTCGAAGGCACTTGGTACACGTCCGCCGAATTGCACGAGCGGGCCCGGCTCGCCGCTTTCGCCCTGCGGGAACAGGGTGTCGTGCCCGGCTCGCGGGTCGTGGTGGTGATGACCAACTCCCCCGACGTGACCGTCACCTATCACGCGCTGTGGCGGGCGGGCGCTGTGGTCGTGCCGGCCATCTTCCTGCTCACCCCGCCCGAGCTGCAGCACATCGTAACGGACTCCGGTGCCGTGGCGGTGGTCGCCAGCCCCGAGCTGCTGCCCAAGCTGCAGGGCCTTTCCGTGCCGGTGCTGATGCCGCCGGATCTGGTCTCAGACGACGAGCTGGCCATCGTCGACTGCCGCCCGGATGACATGGCCGCTCTGCTTTACACCGGCGGCACCACCGGGCGCAGCAAGGGAGTTCCGCTCACCCACGAGCAGCTGATCGCGGGTGGCGGGTCGGTGCGCCAGGTCACCCACGTGCCCGGGGTCAACATCGGCGTGCTGGCCCTGCCGCTGGCCCACTCCTACGGCATCCTGGTCACCGTCGCTGGCATGCACGCCGAGGAGCCTCCGGTCACCGTGCTGCAGCGCTGGTTCGACGCCCCGGGCTGGCTCGCCCTGGCCGAACAGCATGGGGCGCACGCGGGCGCGGTCGTGCCGTCCATGCTCGCCATGCTGCTGGCGCAGCCCCTGGAAAACTATGACCTCAGCCGGCTTCGCTATGTCTCGTGTGGTGCGGCGCCGTTGTCCGCCGCGCTGATTCACGAATTTGAGCGGAGGGTACCGTCCGCGACCGTCCAGGAGGGCTATGGCTGCACCGAGACCGCCGGCATCATCAGCGCCACCCGGCCCGGGCAACGCAAGCTGGGCACGGTCGGCCAAGCCATTCCCGGCGTGGAGATTCGCATCGTGTCGGCCGAGGGCGCCGATCTGCCCCCCGGTGAGGACGGCGAGATCGTGGTGCGGGGCCCCAACGTCATGTACGGCTATCTGAACGGTGATCCGGTCGGGGCTGACGGCTGGTTCGCCACCGGGGACATCGGTCACTTGGACGAGGACGGCTTCCTGTCCATTGTGGACAGAAAGAAGGATCTCATCATCCGCGGCGGCATCAACGTCTTCCCCCGCGACGTCGAGGACGTCATGCTCGCCCACCCGGCCGTCGCCGCCGCGGCCGTGGTCGGCCGCCCCGACGAGCGGCTGGGCGAGGAGGTGGTCGCCTTCGTTTCCCTGCGGCCCGAGGCCAACGCCACGGTGGACGACCTCATCACGTACGCCAAGGAAAATCTGTCGCCGATGAAGTATCCGCGCGAGATCCGTGTGCTGGAGGCGATACCGCTCACGTCAGTGGGCAAAATTGATCGCAAGCGCGTGCGAGCCATGCTGGAGGTATGACCCCCGACCGTTCGATCCAACCCAAGACCGCCGCGCGCCGGTTACGCACTGCGCGCGGCGCGGTGGCGCAGGCCTCGTTGCATAGGCCACCCGGCCCTCGACGATGGGCTGTCCTCGACGATGGGCGTGGCTCTAATTTTCGGCGAAAATGCTCCACACCCCGGCCCAGGTGTAGTGAGTTCTTGTCGCCGCGAAACGCCAAGGATTCGAGCGCGTCCTGGCCGAAGGCCGCTTCCAAAGGCGCAAAGGGTTGACGCGTTGCTCGACGGGTTCGACCGGCACGGCGTGACCGAACTGCTCGACCCCGCCCGGCCCGGCACCGTCTGAGCCGTCGCAGGCCCTCGGTGCTCAACTGCAGACAGCCCTAAAACGTCGAGCCGGTCGGTCATGTCGCTCATGTGTGCCGCCTCCTGCCTTTCCAGCAAGAGGCGGCTCGGGCAGGTTTAACCGGAGCGCTCAACGGGCAATGTCGCCCTCACGATGTTGGACCGATAACGACTTGTGGGAGGCCGAAAATGAGCCCGGTCGGTAAGTTGCTGCGCGAGCGGCATCGTGTCGCGATTGGACAGTTCGAGGCGCAGCTGGCCGAGGCGATGCAGTTGCGCGGCGAGGGTTTCGAGACTGGCGACTTCGCCGATGTCGGCACGCTGGTCTCCGACCGCGAGGAGCTGGAGATGGTGACCGCGGCGCTGGAGCAGCAGGTGATGCGCTTGCAGGAGGCGGTGGACCGCTTCGACGCGGGACGCTTTGGGCTGTGCGACGGCTGCGGCAAGAAAATCCCCAAGGCGCGCTTGAAGTTTCTGCCGTGGGCCACCCACTGCGTGCCGTGCCAGGAGCGCAAGGACCGCCGCTGAGGACCCGGCGGTTTGCCTGGCAATAGACCACCTCCGGCAGGGTGGGCATGTCTATTGCCAGGCAAATTGCCGGATCTTGAGACCGGCGATGGCTATTCCCGGCCGCTGGATTGGCGGCCCCGGCGGGAGAGCGCGTCGAGGATGACCGCCGCCAGCAAAACCGCAGCGGTAATCATGTACCTGATCGACGACTCCAGTTGCAGCAGGAACATGCCGGAGGTGATGGAGCCCAGCACCAGGCTTCCCAGGAGCGCCCCGTAGGTGCTTCCCCGGCCGCCGAAAAGGCTTACCCCACCGATGACCGCGGCCGCGATCGCGACCAGGAGCGTGTCACCGGCGCCGGTCGCCTGGCTGGCCGAGAAGCCGCGCGACGCGGTCAGGATGCCGCCGACCGCGGCCAGAAACGAGGCCAGGACGAACACGGAGATGCGGATCGCGGTGATGTTGATGCCGGCGCGCCGGGCGGCCTCGGCGTTGCCGCCGACGGCGAAAATGTTCCTGCCATAACGGGTCCGGCGCAGGATGAGATCGAAGATGGCAACTATCCCGACGAAGATCACCAGCGCTACGGGTACACCTTGCCAGGCATTTAAAACCCACACGGAGGCACCGCCGACCACGGCCAGGCCGACGATGCGCACGATCGCCTGGCTCGCCGGGATCGCGGGCAGCCCGGCCTTGCCCCGCTGGGACCGGTCCATGGCCACCGCCGCCGCGTAGAGGATGACGACGATCGCGCCCACCACCCAACCCAGGGGCTTCGGAAGGTTCTTGTGGGTCAGGTCGGCGATGAAACCGTCGTACGGGATGTTGATGGTGCCTTCCGGGGACAGCAGCGACAGCTGAACCCCTTGCCAGCCAATGAGGCCGGCCAGGGTCACGACGAACGCGGGCACACCGATCTTGGCGAAGATGGTGCCCTGGAAGGCGCCGATGAGGGCGCCGATCACCATCACGATGAGGATCGCCGGGATGTCCCCGACCTGGTTGCGGACCGTAAGCACCGCCAGGGCGGCCGCCGCCAAACCGGCGACCGAGCCCACCGACAGGTCGATCTCGCCGAGCAGCAGCACCAGCACCACGCCGACCGAGATGGTTCCGGTGGCGGCGATCTGCAGGGTGAGGTTGGAAAGGTTCTGCGGGGTGAGGAATCTGTCGTTGAGCGACTGGAAGACGATCCAGATGACGATCAGGCCGATGATGACCGGCCAGGCACCCAGCTCGCCCTGCCGGATGCGGCGCAACACTGCGTTCATGGCTCTTCATGCCGTTTCTGGCGCCGCGCCACCGCGTTGTCGTCGGCTCCGGTGATGGCTTGCACGATCTGTTCCTGGGTTGCCCTGGAGTCGTACTCGCCGGCGTTGCGGCCCAGCCGCAGCACCACGACCCGGTCGGCGACCGCCTTGACGTCGGCGAGGTTGTGGCTGATGAGGATCACGCCGAGCCCGCGCTGCCTCAATCTGCCAATCAGGTCAAGGACTTCGGCCGTCTGCACGACCCCCAGCGCCGCGGTGGGCTCGTCGAGCAGCACCACCTCGGGCTCGCCCAGCAGGGAGCGGGCGATCGCCACCGACTGGCGCTGCCCGCCGGACAGGCCGGCGGCGTGCACCCGCACGCTGGGGATCTTCACCGAGAGGCTGGTGAGCAGCTCGCGGGCGTGCTTTTCCATGCCGATCTCGTCGAGCGCGAAGGTGCGGGTGGGCTCGCGCCCGAGGTACAGGTTGGCGACCACGTCCAGGTTGTCGCACAGCGCCAGGTCCTGGTACACGGTGGCGATGCCCAGATTCGCGGCGTCGCTTGGCTTTCCGATGTGAACGGGCGTGCCCTTCCAGCGGATCTCGCCGGAGTCGGCTGGGCCGACCCCGGCGATCACTTTGATCAGCGTGGACTTGCCCGCGCCGTTGTCGCCGACGAGCGCGGCGACCTCGCCGGGGTAGACCTTCAACCCGGCGTCGGTCAGCGCTTGGACCGCCCCGAAGCGCTTCGAGATGCCCTCGAGTTCGAGGACGGGCTCACGTGATTCCGGCATCTTTGCACGCCTGGGCGTATTGGCCGGTGCAGATCTGGTCCGGCGTGTAGAAGCCGTCCTTGATCACCGTGTCCTTGATGTTGTCCTTTACCACGGGCTGCGGCTCCAGCAGGACCGACGTGACGTCCCTGGTGCCGTTGTTCTTCGTCACCGTGGGCTGCCCGCTGAACTGCTGCCCGGTCGCGGCCGCGACCGCCATCGCCGCGGCCGTCTCGGCCTGCGGCTTGATCGCCTTGTAGACGGTCATGTACTGGTCGCCCACGAGGATGCGCTGGATCGCGGCGAGCTCGGCATCCTGCCCGGTGGTGGGCGGGATGGTGGTGAAGCCGCCGCCTTTCATCGCCGCGATGGCGCCGCCGGCGGTGCCGTCGTTGGCGGCGTACACGCCGATGATTTTGTCCTTGCCCAGGCCGGTGATCGCCTGCTCCATCTCCTGCTGGGCCTTGTCCGGCGACCAGTCGGGCGTGTCGAACTCCTGCCCGATGTTGGCCTGGCCGTTGAGTACCGAGTGGGCGCCGGCTTTGAAATCGGCGGCGTTCGGGTCGGTCGGCGAACCGTTGATCATCACGATGTCGCCGCGTTTCGGGTCGCCGCCGGCCTTGAGCGCGTTGAGCAACGCCAGCCCCTGAACCTGGCCCACCTTGTTGTTGTCGAACGACGCGTAGTAGGAGATCGGGCCCTGCGCGAGGCGGTCATAGGAGACCACCGGCACGCCCTGGCTCTGGGCGTTGGTGACGATGCCGCCGGCCGCCTTGGCGTCGACGGGGTCGAGGATCAGCACCTTGACGCCCTGGGTCAGCATCGCCTCGGCCTGCGACTGCTGCTTTCCGCTGTCCTGGTCGGCGTTCTGGTACAGGATCTCGCACTTGGGGCACAGCTCCTTGAGCTTGCTCTCCATGTACGGCTTGTCAAACGTTTCGTACCTGGTCGTCTTGGACTCGGGCAGCAGGATACCGATCTTGAAACCGTTCTGTACGCTCTCATTTCCGGTGGTGCCAGTGTTCCCGTTGTCCGTTCCGCTGCTACACGCCGCGAACAACAGCAGTCCGCTCAGCATCGCAGCCGACGCGACGAAGGCACGCTTTCGCGCAACTTTCATGTGATCAACTTACACCTTATGCCCACCTTTATCGCGGTATAGCAGCAAAAGCAACGCCCGAGAACGGGATTGTAGAGACTCCTTTCTAAAGCTATCTTTAGGATATGCCGCAGGAAGAGATCAAACCCGTTGTCTCCCTCGCCGACCCGGTCGCGCTGCGCGCCTATGCTCACCCACTGCGACTAGCACTCGTCGGGCTGCTGCGCCGCGAGGGCCCGCTGACCGCGACCCAGGCCGCGGCCCGCCTGAGCGACAACGTGCCCAACTGCTCCTTCCACCTGCGCCAGCTCGCCAAGTACGGTCTGGTCGAGCGGGCCGAGGGCGCCGACGCCCGCGAAAAGCCCTGGCGGGCAACGGCTCTGGTCACCCAGTGGGGCCACGCCGCCGGCGACCCGGAGATGCGGGCCGCCGTCGACCACCTCGACTCCGTGGTTACCGCCCGCTATTTCGAGCGCGCCCGACACTGGCTGGCCGAGCGCGACTCGCTGCCGGAGAAATGGCGCCGCCACACCGGCCCGGGCGACACTCTGCTGTTTGTCACGGCCGAGGAGCTTCAAGAGGTACAACAGGCTCTTGAAAAAGTCTTTGAAAAATATCTTCCTCGCGTGGCCGATCCGGCCTTGCGTCCCAAGGGATCTCGTGCGGTCAACCTGATCCAGATCGCGATCACCCTCGACGGTGAGGAGAAGCCGTGACCGAGGCCGCGACTGCGATGTCGGCGCGGCCAAACCTGTTGTCCCGGCCTGCCTTCCGCCGTTACTGGACCGCGCAGACGGTCTCGCTGTTCGGCGACGAGATCACGCTGCTGGCCCTCCCGCTGCTCGCCATCCTCGCCACCGGGGCGGGCCCGGCTCAGATGGGCGCCCTGACCGCCGCCGGGCTGATCCCGAGCCTGCTTTTCTCGTTGCCGGCCGGGGCGTGGGCGGATCGGCGGCGGGACAAGCGGCGTCTCATGATCACCGCCGATCTCGGCCGAGCGCTTCTGCTGCTTTTAATTCCCATTTTGTACCTGCTGAGCGCGCTTTCCATGACAGAGCTCTATGTCGTGGCTTTTCTCGTGGGCACCCTGAGCGTCCTGTTCGAGGTGTGCCGCACCACCCTGTTCGTCTCGCTGGTCGGCAAGCAGGACTTCATCGCGGCCAACTCACTGCTCAACGGCGGCCGGGCGGCGGCGTTCATGGCTGGCCCCTCGGCCGGCGGCGTGCTGGTGCAGGTGCTCACCGCCCCGTTCGCGCTCGTCGCCGACGCGCTGTCCTACCTGTTCTCCGGGTTCATGCTGGCCCGCATCCGCCCGGTCGAGCCGGAGCCCAGCCGCACCAAGGGTTTGGGGCTCGGCGAAGGCCTGCGTTTCCTCTGGCGCTCCCGCGTGCTGCGCTTCATGCTCGCCGCCAGCACCACGCTGAACCTGTTCAACTACATGTATTCCGCCCTGCTTATCCTCTACGCGGTGACCGCCCTGCACCTGTCCCCGGCACTGCTGGGCACGGTGCTCGGCATCGCCTCGGTCGGCGCCATCACCGGGGCCGCCCTGGCCGGGCCGCTGACCGCCCGCTTCGGCGTCGGGCCGACGCTCATCTTCAGCTACGTGCTGTTCCCGGCGCCGCTGATCCTCGTCCCGCTGGCATCCGGCGACAAAACCGCAGTCGTGGCAATGCTTTTCGCCGCCGAGTTGCTCTCCGGGCTGGGCGTGATGCTGCTCGACATCGTCGGCGGTTCGCTTCAGGCCGCCGTCATCCCCGACGACCTGCGCGCCCGCGTGGCGGGCGCCCACCGGACCGTCAACTACGGCATCCGCCCGGTCGGCGCGCTGCTCGGCGGAGGGCTCGGCGCCGCCCTCGGCGTGCACCCGACGCTGTGGATCGCCACCATCGGCGCCTGCTGCGCCGTCGGCTGGCTGCTGCTGTCCCCGGTCCCCCGCATCCGAAGGCTGTAAGCGGCCCTGCCGGCCGAACTGTAGTTTGTCTGGGTGGATGTCGCCGCCCTCACCGACACGCTCACCGACACCGAACGCCTGCTGTGGGACGCCTTCCCCGCGGGCACACCGGTCGACCTGACAAGCCTTCCCGACGAGCATCGCCGGGTGCGCGGCGAGGTGATCAGCGCGCTGCTGCGCGGCGCGCTCTTGGAGTCGCCCCCGGGAGCGGCGGGTGCCGTGGCCACGGTCGACCTGCGCGGCGCGACCGTCACCGGGCAGGTGCACCTGGCCTTCGCCCAGGTGCCGCACCCGTTGCTGCTGACCGACTGCGAGCTGGAGCAGAGCCCCGACTTCTACTGGGCCCGGGCCGACTTCATCCGGCTGCACAACTGCCGCATGCCCGGGTTCGCCGCCTCCAACGTGCAGGTCGAGAAGCACCTGCAGCTCACCGGCTCCACCTTCGACGGTGAGATCAAGCTGAGCGGGGCGAGGATCAGCGGAGGGCTGCTGCTCGACGGCGTGACGATGAAAACCCTTACCGGCCATAGGATTGTGACCGGCGGTGATCTGATCCTGGACGGCGCCAAGGCTTGCGGGCTGGTCAGCTTCTACATGGCAAGCGTCGGCGGCAACTTCTCGCTCGACGAGGCGGTGCTGCGGCGGCCCGGCCAGCTGGTGCTGGAGGCCAGTTCCATGACGGTGGCGGGTGGCTGCTTCGCCCGGCGGGGCCGGTTCGACGGTGAGGTGACGTTGCGGTACACACGAGTCCAGGGCGCGGTCACCTTGAGCGGCTCCACTTTGGAGCATCCGGACGGGGTGGCGTTGCGGGTCGACCGCACCGACATCGAGGGTGGGCTGTGGCTGCTCGGCCCGGCCAGGGTCACCGGCCGGCTGAGCATGGTCAGTGCCCGCATCGGGCGCATCCTCGTGATCAACGACGCTGTCCTGCACAACCCGGGAGCGGTGGCGCTGGACGCCACCGGCACCCAGGTCCAGGGCGCCGTCGACGCCAACGGGCTACAGGCCGAGGGCACGGTCAAGCTGTGCGACGTCAACGTCACCGGACCGGTGCGGTTCCAGGACGCCCGACTGTCCAACCCGGACGGTGTGGCGCTCAACGCCGACGGCGTGCGGGCCGGCTCCATCATGGACTGTTGCGAGGGGTTCACCGCCGACGGGCACCTCACCTTCGGCGGGGCGGTCATCGGCGGCGGGCTGTGCTTCAACCGCGGGACCATCACGTCGCTCAGGGGCCGGCGGCTGGAGACGCCGGAGCTGACCCTGCTGTGGACGGCGGCCCCGGCCGGGCTGGTGGACCTGAGCTTCGCGCGGGTGGGTGTGCTACGCGACGATCCGCAGACATGGCCGGCGCGGGTGCGCCTGGACGGTCTGGCGTACGAAGCCTTGGAGCCCATAGTCGACATCCGCAAACGGTTGCGGTTGCTGGAACGCGACGTTGACGGGTACCGCCCGCAACCCTACGAGCAGCTCGCCGCGACCAGCCGCCGCCTGGGCCACGACGACGAGGCACGCTCGGTGCTCATGGCCAAGCAGCGACGCCGCACGGCCGGCGCGGGCTGGGTGGCACGCTGGTGGGGGCGGCTGCAGGACATCACCGTGGGCTACGGCTACCGGCCGCTGCGCGCCGCCGGCTGGCTGGCGCTGGCGTTGACGATCGGCAGCATCGCTTTCGGGCTGCACCCGCCGGACCGGTTGGATCCGGCCTCCACCAAGCCTTTCGAGCCCGTCACCTACACCCTCGACGTGCTGCTGCCGCTGGTGGAGCTGGGGCAGCAGGACGCGTTCGAGCCGCGCGAGAGCGGCTACCGCCTGCTGATGTATGCGCTGATGGCCACCGGCTGGATCCTGGCCACGACGGTCGCGGCCGGGATCGCCCGATCCGTGCGGCGCGACTGACCGCCATGACCCTCGTTGTGGTGGCGATGATGGCGGTGGTCTTCGCGGCCGCCGCGGTGCAGCGGGTCGCGGGCGTGGGCTTCGCGCTCATCGCCGCGCCCGTGCTGGTGCTGTTGCGGGGTCCGGATGGGATCGTGCTGGCCAACCTGCTGGGCGCCGCCGTGTGCGCCGTGGTGCTGATGAGCGTGTGGCGCGATGTGGACGGGCGGCGCGCTCTTCTGCTCGCGCCCGCGGGTTTGCTCGGGGTTCTTCCCGGCGTGTACCTGTCCACGCATCTTTCCCCTGGGCCGCTTCAGGTGACGATCGGTCTGATCATCCTCATTGGACTGGCGGGCGCGCTGGTGAGCCGGCGCCTGAGGCTGTCCCCGACCACCGGGACCACCCTGGCGTCGGGGCTCGGGTCGGGCTTCATGACGGCCAGCGCCGGGGTCGGCGGGCCGACGTTGACGTTCTATGCCATCACGACGCGATGGGAGCAACGGTCCTTCGCCGCGACGGTGCAGATCAGCTTCCTGGGCCAGGCGACGCTTGCTTTGGCGCTCAAGGGGTTTGCCCCGCTGCCCGGCCCGCTGCCGACCCTGGCCCTGCTGGCCGCGATGGGTGCCGGGACGTGGACCGGGCGGGCCGTCGCCGGGCGGGTGCCGGCGCAGGGCGCGCGGACGGCGGCGGTCGTGGTGGCGCTCGCGGGTGCCGCCGCGACCACGGTGAAGGGCCTGCTCACATGGGTGGCTTAGGGCGCAGGCCGTCGAGCGTCCGCCGCGCTGGCGTAGGAAGTCCCTACTTCGGGGAAGTAGGGGCTTCCCGGCGACTTGTTGGCCCTACTTCCCCGAAGTAGGGATCGCGGCGGCGGCGGCAGGCCAGTGGGCAAATTTACCCATCCAATACAAAATCCGACCGGCGACGAATACCAGACATGCTTGCGTCGTCAAAGATCGAACTCACTGGACGCCGACGGGAAACCGGCAGGTCGACCGGGTCCGCCCGCGCCCTCACCGATGCAACCATCCCCGCCACCACAACAGCCGTGGCCGCGGTTGCTGCGGCGGAGCCGGATACGGCGGGGGCGCTGCACATTCTTGGACTGGTCGCCGAGTCGCGGGGCGAGTTTGCCGTGGCCGAGCGGTGGTACCGGCGGTCGCTGGAGACCGCGCACGCCCAGCTTCCGGCGAAGAACGCCAACCCGGCGCACGTGGCCGCCGCGGCGGCCCATAACGCCCGAGCTGCTCTGGTCGCGCAGGCCGCGCTCGGGTGCGTGCTGCTGGCGCAGGGTGACCACGAGGGCGCGCGGGCCCATCTCGAGTCGGCCCTGGTCGGTCATCGTGGCACCATCGGGTCGCGGCTGAATGAGACCCAGCTGGTGGCCAACCTGTGCGTGGCCAACCTGCGCCGGGACGTCCGGCGGGCGCGGCGGCTGGCGGGCGAGGCGCTCAAGTTGGCGGTCGAGTCGGGCAACGCCAAGGATGTGCCGGAAGTGCTTGGGGCCGTTGCGGTCATCGCCGTCCACTTGGGACTGGACGCGCCGGCGGGGCGGCTGTTCGGCGCGGCCGAGGCGGCGCACGTGGCGGCGGGAACGGTCTTCTCCCCTACCGCGGCCACCGTGCACGCGCGGGCCCGGGATCTGGGCCGGCTTCACCTGAGCCGCATGGCTTTCGACTCGGCGACCAGTGGCGGGCGGGAGTTGTCGCTGGAGGCGGCGGCCGACCTGGCCCAGCGGGTGATCAACGCCAAGTCCACCCGGCTGCCGTGCGGCCTGACCCGGCGCGAGGTGGAGGTGGCCGACCTGGTCGGCACCGGGCTGACCAACAAGCAGATCGCGCAGCGGATGGTGCTCGGGGAGCGCACGATCGACACCCACGTGACGCACATCCGCGCCAAGCTCGGCGCGCTCACCCGCGAGGACATCGCCGCCTGGGCGGCGCACCGGCGCCTGCACGGCGACCCCGACCCGATGTAAGACCCGATGTAAAACGCCTATTCGTCAAGCAAACGCCGGGCATCGGCGGCGTCAGGCTCGCTCATGCCCTCCAGCCCCGTGCGGCGATGCTGTTCGGCCTGGTCGTCGATCCAGCGCGCGTGCGCCTCCCACGCCGACTGCTTGGTGGTGCCCAGCGCCGCACCGATCTGCGACCAGGATGCCCCGGCGGCCCGCGCCGAGCGCACCGACAGCTGCCGGCCGTAGTTCGCTTTGCGGGCGATGACTTCGCCCAGCGCCAGCATTTGCAGCGCGTCCTGCATGGTCAACGGCGGTGAGCCGATGGCGTCTCGCATCCGCAGCTCGTCATAGCGCGCCACCGCCGTTTGCAGGGTGAATTCCTTTTCTACCTCGTCAACGATGGTCATAACGTCAGGATAATCTTACGCTAAAGGCTCATGACGGTATGGCTGGTTGCGCACACTCACTGGGACCGGGAGTGGTACGAGCCTTTCCAGCGGTTCCGGCTGCGCCTGGTGGACCTGATGGACGATGTCGTGGCCCGGGCCGAGGCCGACCCGAGCTTCCATTTCACCCTCGACGGCCAGCTCGCCGTCGTCGACGACTACCTGGAGGTCCGTCCGGAGGCGCTGCCTCGTGTGGTCAAGCTTGTCGCGAGTGGACAGTTCGCGATCGGGCCGTGGGCGATCCTGCTCGACGAGTTCCTGTGCTCGGGCGAGAACATCGTGCGCAACCTGGAGTGGGGGCTGCGCCGCGCCAATGAGCTTGGCGCCGCGATGCCGGTGGGCTACCTGCCCGACATGTTCGGCCACTGCGCCCAGATGCCCCAGATCCTTGCCCGCGCGGGAATCAGCCAGGCATGTGTGTGGCGTGGTGTACCGTCCACAATAGACAGACACGCCTTTGTTTGGGAGGCGCCCGACGGCACCGGCCTGCGCACCGAGTACCTTCCCGGCGGGTATGGCAACGCCGCTTCCCTTCTGGCCGAGCCGGATCGCCTGGGCGAGGCGGCGGCGGAGCATGTGGCGCAGGCCCGGCCGTGGTTCGGCGATGACCCGATCCTTGCCATGTATGGCACCGACCACTCCGCCCCGCTGCCCTGGCTCTCCTCGGCCGTGGCCGGTCTGGGCGGGGAGCTGCGACTGGCCACTTTGGCGCAGTACCTCGCGCTCTTCGATCCCTCCGATGTGGAGGGCCTGCCGGTGTGGCGGGGCGAGATGCGCAGCCATGCCCGGGCCAACATCCTGCCCGGCGTCATCTCCAACCGGCCGCACCTCAAGCGTGGTTTAGCCTCCGCCGAGCGGATGGTCGAGCGTTACGCCGAACCGCTGGCGGCGCTATGGTCCAAACCGGACGAATGGCCGGGGCGGCTGCTGGAGCTTGCGTGGCAACGCCTTGTCCAGTCCTCGTGCCACGACTCGGTCACCGGCTGCGGGGTGGACGAGACCGCCGTGCAGGTGGCGGCGCGCATCGCCGAGGCGGAGCAGATCGGCACCGGCGTGCGCGACCGGGCTGTCGCCGCCATCGCCGCCGGCATTCCGGCGAGTGCGGTGATAGCCATGAATCCGACGCCGACCGAGCGGACAGATGTGGTGTGCGTGGAGGTTGCGGCGCCGCACGAGTGGGCGCAGGTCGCCCTGCGCCTGCCCGACGGCACGCTCGCCCCGTTCCAGGAGACCGGGCGCAACCAGGGCGCCATCCTGTTCGAGACCACGCGCCCGGCCGACTGGCTCGCCGCCGGGCTGCGCAAGGGTGGGCTGGGCCTTGAGTTCTTGGGCCGCGAGGTGCAGCTCGTGGAGATTACGGGAGAGGCCGAGCTGACCGTGACCATGGGGCGGGCGGGACCGGGATTCACGGCCGCTTTCCGTTCTCTTTCAAAAGCTTTATCTGGTACCAAGGAAAAGCGGCGATTGATCGTGAAGGAGGAGGCGATCCGCCGTGGCTTCGCGGCCATTCCCGTGGGCCCGTTGGGTTTCCGGGCGGTCGAGGCGGTCGCCGCCACCGCCCGCCCCGCGCACCCGGTCGTGGTCGGTGAGTCCAGTCTTGGCAACGGAATGCTCACGGTGTCGGTGGCCGGAGACGGGATGCTGACACTGTCCGGTGTGGACGGCACGATCCTGGAAGGGGTCGGGCGGCTGGCCGACGAGGACGACATCGGCGATCTTTACAACTTCGCTCCCGGCGGGCCCGAATTCGGTGAACCGGAGCGGGTGGAGGTGGTGGTCCGGGAGGGCGGTCCGCTGGTCGGCGCCTTGGAGGTCACCCGCGACTACCCGTGGCGTTCGTTGACGAAAGTCATGATGCGGGTCGAGTTGCGGGCCGGAGAGCCGTTCTGCCGCTTGGATTTCGCCTTCGTCAACGGCCACCCCGACCATCGCGTGCGGCTGCGCGTGCCGCTGGCCCGGCGCACCGCCCACTCCTACGCCCAAGGCCAGTTCGCCGTTGTGGCAAGGGGTTTGACCAGCGAGGGCGGGCATGGTGAGGTGCCTGTGCCCACCTTCCCGGCATCCTCCTTTGTGGACGCCGGTGGGGCGGCTGTCCTCCTGTCGCAGCCTACGGAGTACGAAATAGTAAATGACGGCAAGGAAATCGCGCTCACCCTCCTGCGGGCGACCGGTCTGATCAGCCGGGCCGAGCATCCCTTGCGCGCCGAGCCGGCCGGGCCGGTCATCGCCACGCCGCAGGCGCAGCTGATCGGCGCCGAGATCCGCACCAGCCTGGCCGTGATGCCGCATACCGGCCCATGGTCGCAGGTCCTGCCCGCCGCCGAGGCCTTCCGCCACCCGTTCGCGGTCGCCCGCGGGCTCGCGCGGCACGGCGATATCGTTGGGGCAGACGGCCTTTCGGTCGGTGGCGACGGTGTCGAGATGACCAGCCTGCGCCGCCGCGACCCAGACTGGTTGGAGCTGCGCGTGGTGGCGATGACCGACTCCCCGACCACCGCCCACATTGGACAGGTCCCCGAGGCTCGGCGGGCCGATCTGCTCGGCCGGCCGGGCGCGCCGCTGGAGACGACCGGCGGCATCGCCCGGCTGCCCCTGAACCCATGGGAGATGGCCACGATCCAGTACCGCTCCGTCCCGACGTGACTGACCGATCGGTGGTGCAGCGGATTGCGCATGATTGCCATGCTGGACGGCAAGATACGGCTTGGGAGGGGATCTTGCCGGGGTCGGCTTTGCGGGGCGGTGAAGCGGCGGCGGGCGTATCGTGGCTGCCGGCCGATCTCGCCGAGTTCGTCGGGCGCGACCGCGAGATCGCGCAGCTGGCAGCCTCATTGACACCGGACGGCGGGGTCGCGGTGATCGCGGGCATGCCCGGCTCGGGCAAGACCGCGCTCGCCGCGCACCTGGCGCGTTCGGTGCCGCGATTCGCCACGGCGGACGTGGCTTTCGCGACCGCCACCGACCTGAGCCGCCACCGCTTCGACCTCAAGCGTTACCGGTCGGCGTCGCTGCTCATCGCCGACGGACTGTCCAAACGCGAGATCGACACCGTGCTGGCCCACCGGGACAGGCCACCACACGTCGTGGTCACCACCCGCGACCTGGGCTACGAGCCCGATACGGCAACGTTGATCCGGCTCGAGCCGCTCAGCGACAACGAGGCGACCCGGCTGCTGAGCTTTCTGGCCGGGCCGGAACGGGTTTGCGGCGAGGAGGACGCCGCCGCCGAGATCGTGCAGCTGTGCGGTGGGCTGCCGCTGGCGCTGCGCGTGGCGGGCCGGCAGCTGGCCGGTCAGCCGCGCACCGGCCTGAAGGAGTTCGCCGAGCTGATGCGGCGCCGGCGGTGGCGCGACGAGTCGCGGCAGGGCGTGGCCAGTGTGATCGACGATGCCCGGATGGGCTTGCCCGACGCCGCGCGGCGGGCGTTTCTGCTGCTGGCCGTGGCGGGCGAGACGTTTCCCGCCGCCAAGTGGGACGCGATCGTCGAGGTGCTTGACGGGCCCGACCGCGCGGGGCTGGCCAGCGCGCTGGTGCGGGCCGGGCTGCTTGAGCCCCGCCCCAACCGTGCCTGGCGGGCACACCCGCTCATCGTGAGCTACACCCAGGCGCGGCTGGCGCGCGATGCCGGGCTGCGCACGGCCGCGACCGCGGCGATGATCCGCTGGCACGCCCGGTCGCCTTCGGTGGATGGGTTGTCCGGGGTGCTTCGAGCGGTACAGGTCGCGGGCGCCTGGGCGCCGCGTTCGGCGCTCGACGACCTCGCGGCGGTGGCCGACTCCGTTCTGGTCACGTTGTGGGACAAGAGATTGTGGCCGCAGTGGGAGCAGCTGCACCGGGCGGTGCGCTCGGCGGCCGACCGGCTGCTCGATCCCGCCCTGCAGACCCGGGCGGCGGCCAACCAGGTCATCGGATACCTGACGCAGCACCGGCTCACCGAGGCGGCCGTGGAGCTGCGGCACGCCGCGCAGTCCCGGCCCGACGGCTACCCGCCGGAGGCCAGCGCCCGCCTCTGGCTGCACGAGGTCACCCTGCGCTGGCTCCAAGGCGACCTGGACGGCGCCGAGCGGCTGGTGACCCGGGCCATGGCCGAGGCGAACCAGGTGGAGGACGGAGCCATGGCGTTGCTGGTGCGCATGGCCTGGGCGCATCTGGAACGGGACCGGGGCAACGTGCTGGCCGCCGTCGCGCAGTGGACCGACATCGCCCGCGACGCGGCCCGCGAGGCCCTTCCCGAGGTGCAGGCCCTGGCGCTGATCCGGGCCGCGAAGGGCAGCGTGGAGCTGGGCGCGGTCGATCGGGCCCGCGAGCTGCTGGCCCAGGCCGTGAACGGGTCGGCGATCGCCGTCCGGCACGAGGCGATCGCTCTGGCCGAGCAGGCCCGGCTGGAACAGGCCAGCGGTCACGCCGACCGCGCCTACGCCAGCGCCCGGCGGGCCGCCACCCTGCAGTTCGGCTCGGCCGAGACCCTGCCGATGGGTCCAAAGTGGATTTGGTGGCCTCGACCGGTCTATTACGCGATGCCGTTGGCGCCCATCGTTTTGGCCGCTGCCTTGTTCGCTGCCGGGGCAACGGCGGTCGCTTCCCTCGGCGTCGCCGGGGCGCTGGTGGTCGGCTATCTCGCCCGGTGGGCGCTCGACATGCGGGAACGCTTGACGCTCAACGTCTGGCGGGCCATCCAACGCTGGCTGGACACCCCCGAACTGGCGCCCGAAGTCGTACCGTTGTCCCTGCTGCAGTTCGACCGTCTGCACCACACGTATCACCGCGACCATCTTCACGGCCGTCTGGTCGACCGGAACCCGCCTCCCGGAGGCCAAACATGAGCCAACGTCAGGAAAGGCACATCACGCACGCCGACGACAACGTCGAGGCTCTCGAGAGCCCGGCCGCCGCGCGGCAGGAACCCGAATTCGAGGAGGACCTTCCCGAGTTCGACGTCGACCTCACGCCGCTGGACTCCCAGCCCGGCGAGCCGGCCGACCCGCTCGCGACGGCGCCCACGCTGACCGGCGGGGATCCGCTGCGCGATTTCAGTGACAGCGCCCGCCGGCGGTACGAGCTGGAGGTCGGCTCGTTCGCGGCCGACCTGCGCAAGCAAAGCTTGGCGCACAAGCGCTTCCACGACGGGGACGACGTCTCCAGCCGGGATGTGGTGTCGGCGGCGCACTTCCTTCGCTCCTACCGTTCCCACGGGTTGCTCAGATACCTCGGGGCCATCGGTGGTGTGCTGTTCGGGCTGGGCGCGCAGACCTTGGGCAGCATGGTAGACAAGGGCGTGTACACCACCGGCGGTGTCCTGTGGGGCGTGGGCACCACCGTCGTGGGTGTTGTCCTGGTGGTCGTTTCCATCAAACTGGTTTGATGTACTGTGGGGGTGTGGCCCCACCCGAGTTCGTGCGCTTGGCCGGCCACCCGCTGCGCTGGCGGCTGCTGACCGAGCTGGCCGGCGGCGACTTGCGGGTCCGTGAACTGGTCACGCTGACCGGCGAGGCGCAGAACCTGGTCTCCTATCACCTGCGCCGGCTGCGCGACGGTGGCCTGGTCACCTGGGCGCGCAGCAGCTTCGACGGCCGGGACAGCTACTACCATCTCAACCTCGACCGCTGCGCCGAGATGCTGGCCGACGCCGGCACCGTCTTGCACCCGGGGCTGCGCCTGGTCCCCGCCGCGCCCGAGGCCTCTTTGTCCGCTTTGTCGGCGCCGCTGGCGGTGTTGTTCGTGTGCACCGGAAACAGTGCCCGCTCGCCGATCGCCGAGGCCTTGCTGCGGCGGCGGGCCGCCGGTCGGGTCGAGGCGACCAGTGCGGGTACCCACCCGAAACCGCGACTTCATCCGCACACCGCTCCCGTCCTGCGGGCGGAGTACGGCATCGATATCTCCCGGCAGCGCCCCCGGCACGTGAAGACCCTCGGCGGCCGGCACTTCGACTACCTGATCACCTTGTGCGACAAGGCACGCGAGGTCTGTCCCGAGCAGGTCGACCACGCACGCTTCGCGCACTGGAGCATTCCCGACCCGGCAGCCAGCACCGGCAAATCTGGTTATCCGGCCTTTGCCGGTATCGCGGCCGACATCGACACCCGTATCCGGTTTCTGCTGCCAGTCCTGAGCGCAAAGGAGGTTATGCCATGACCGCTCACGACCAGTACGCCAGCGTCCGCTACCTCGTCGACGACGTCCAGGAGGCCGTCGACTTCTACACCAAGCACCTCGAGTTCACGGTGCGCATGAACAACGCCCCGGCTTTCGCCGACGTTGTCCGCGGCCCACTGCGGCTGCTGCTGTCCGGGGCCGCCAGCTCCGGCGCCCGCGCCACCCCGGCCGACGCCGACACACCCGGCCGCAACCGGATCCACCTCACCTTCGACAACCTGGACGCCGAGATCGACCGGCTTCGCGGCGAAGGGGTGGCGGCGTTTCGCAGCGAGGTGGTCTCCGGCCCCGGCGGGCGCCAGATCCTGCTCGCCGACCCGGCCGGCAACCTGATCGAGCTTTTCCAGCCCGCTTAGGTTGATCTAGCATTATCCGGGATAATGCTGCCTCCCAACGATTTGAGGCAGCATTATCCCGGATTTTGCTGCCTCAAACGATCTCTGGCCCTGATCGACAAAGGGCGCCGCAACCTTCCGCGCCCGGGCATCGTGTCAACGGTCGCCAACCTTTGCTGGAACGGAGGCGACCTTGGACGCTCCACCTTCACACGCCGACTTCGACGACTTCTATCGCGGCGCCTCGCCTCGCCTGATCCAGTACGCCTACGCCATGTGCGGGGACTTCGGGGTGGCCCAGGACCTGACCCAGGAGGCGTTCGTCAAGGCGTGGCTGCGCTGGCACAAACTGCGAGACTACGAGAGCCCCGAGTCCTGGCTTCGGCTGGTGGTGACCAACATGGTCACCGACCGGTGGCGGCATCTGTCCGCGCGTCGCAAGGCGTGGCAACGCGCCGGGCCGGCCGAGCCGGTCGCGCCACCCGGTGAGGACGGGGTGCTGCTGGCCGCGGCCCTGCGGCACCTGCCGCTGCCGCAGCGGCGCGCGGTCGTCCTGCACTACCTGTACGACATGCCGATCGCCGCGATCGCGGTGGAGACCGGGGCGAGCGCCGGCACCGTCAAGTCATGGCTGTGGCGCGGTCGCCACGAGCTGGCCCAGCTGCTGCACCTGCCCGACGCTTACGAGAGGGACAGCGAAGATGCCCGATGACCTGACCCCGATGTTCCACTCGTTGCGGCAGGTGGCCGGCCGGCGTCCACTCGCCCCGGTCGGCGAGATCCACCGCGCCGGGATGCGCCGGCGGACCGTGCGCCGCGACCTTGTGGTCGCCGCGTGCGCGTTCTTCGTCATCGCGGTGGCAGGAACCGTTGCCGCCCTTGGCAACAGCTCTGTGCCTCGGCCGCCGAACCCGCTGGATTCGAGCCCACCCGCACCCTCTTCCACACCCGAGCCTTCCAGCTCGCCGCAACCGTCTGTCCTGCCCGTCGACAACGCTTGCGCGCCACAGGACTTCGACCCCAGGCCGTGGTACGCGGCCGAGGGCGCCATGGGCACCGCGTTCCAGACGGTGATCCTTAAGGTCCGCGCGGACGGCCGGGAATGCGTGCTCGACGGGCCACCCGTGCTGGAGGGCAGGCCGCGGAGCGCAGGAGCGATCGCCCCCATTCCGCTTCGCCCGTCGGGCATTCCGGCTCTGCGGGTCTCACCCGGATGGTACGTGAGCTTCACCCTCAGCAGCCCCAACAACCCGGAGGCGTGCCGCAAGCAGTACACCGACGTCTCCCTCGTTCTGGGCGAGAAGCGGTATCCGCTCAAGGCTTTCGAGGCCAGCGTCCACTGCTTCGACGAAATCGTCGGGTGGGGCCGCGCTGCCGAGCCCAACGAAACCAACTATCCCACCGTTAACAGAGCACCCGCGTAGGACCTGGCGTCAGGCGGCGATGGCCATGATGCGGGTGGTGTCATCCTCCAGCCAGTGAAGTCCGGGTTCGGCGGGCACAGCCCACCGACCGGACTTCACCACGCTGCGGCGGCCGTCAAACCCGGCCAGCAGCAGGCCTTCCGCCCCGAGCACCAGGAACTCGCCGCCTACGCGAAGCAGCAACGGTCCCTGCGGCGACTCGCTGATGGCGGCTCGCCCTTCGGCCAGTGCCTTCAGAACATCGTCCACTTCGGACGATGCCGCCAGCACCCAGGTGGTGGGCTGACCGAGGCGATGCTCCCGCGGGTTGTGGAAGTCGGAGCCTCCCACCGGGACAGTCGCCGGATCCCACGCCAGCAGCCACGCCAGCGGCGCGCCCCACGTCCGGTCCCACCAACCTGAGTGCCACACCTCGGCCAGCCTCGGCTTGCGGGTCAGCGGCTGCAGCCAGGCGCAGTCGGCGCCCAGCGGGTGGTTGATGGACAGCAGGCCGCGATCCCAGTCGGTGGCGGGGCGCCTGAAGTCGACCCAGCCGATGTCGCCGAAGGCGTTGGCGTGCCCGCGATCGGTCGTCACCTCCTGCCCCGGCAGCAGGGTGATGCCGTAGCGGCGGCCCGCCGCGGCCAGATAGAGGTGGTGGCTGGTGGTGTTGTGGTCGGTGACGGCCAGGAAGTCCAATCCGGACGATGCAGCCAGGGCCGCCAACTCGTCAATGGACAGCGACCCATCCGAATGTACCGTGTGGGCGTGCAAATCTCCGGCGAGCCAGCGCAGCCCGTCCACCTCGGGCAGATCCGTGCGCTTCGGCGGCTTGCCCACCGGATCGGGCGAACTCACCGCGGGCGGTTGACCGGGCGCGGAAACGGTGATCTCCCACGGCAGGCCGGAGGGCGGAACCCGGTGCAGCCCAAGCAGAACGCTCCACTGCCCGGCCGGCACCTCGCCCGGAAGGTAGCCCGGGGTGGCCCACTGCGGCGTGACGGTGAAGGTGTCGCGGGCACTGCTGGAGTTGCCGCGGAAGTTGCCGGCCGGATCGAACAGACCCAGGTCGAGCACGCCGGCCCGGCGGTCGTAGGCGAGCGTGACCGTGAAGCCGTCGGGGCCGGCGTCGAAGGGCACGTAGTGGTAGCGGTTCTCGGCCCGGTCGGACGGGCGCCAGACTCCTTTCATGCCACCAACTCCCCGTCGCGGTAGACCAGAACCCGCCCGGCCGCCGGGGTGAGCCACACCTGCGCCCCGGGTTCGGGCTCGGCGTCCTCGGGGACCACCGCCCCGACCAGCAGCCCCTCCACGTCCACGGTCACCAGCGACGAGGTGCCAAGGTGCTCCACAATGGACACCACGCCGGGGATGGCGCCGGGCGCGACCGACAGGTTCATGTACTCGGGCCGGATGCCGACCGTCACCTTCTCCCCGTCGGCCAGGTCGGCCGAGACCGGCAGCGGATGCCCGGAGATCTCCACGCCGCCCGGCACCGCCACCGCCCGGAGCAGGTTCATCGGTGTCGATCCGATGAAGTTGGCGACGAAGGTGTTGGCGGGCTTGCCGAACACCTCGCGCGGCGTGCCGAGCTGCCGGATCCGCCCGGCCTCCATCACCGCGATCCGGTCGGCCAGCGCCAACGCCTCGGCCTGGTCGTGGGTGACGAAGACGGTGGTGACGCCCAGTTCCCGTTGCAGCCGTTTGAGGAAGGTGCGTGCCTCCAGGCGCAGCCGCGCGTCGAGATTGGACAGCGGCTCGTCGAACAGGAACACCGACGGATGGCAGGCCACAGCCCGGGCGAGCGCGACCCGCTGCTGCTGGCCGCCGCTGAGCGCGGCTGGGCGCCTGGCCATGAGCCCGTCGAGCCCCAGCTGCGAGCCGACACCGCGTGCTTGGGCCGATCGGCTCGCTTTCGGTTGGCGGCGGATCCTCAAGGGGTACCCTATATTGTCCTCAACGGTCATATGCGGAAACAGCGCGTAGTCCTGGAACACCATCGCCACATCCCGCGCGCCCGGCGGCAGCGCCGTCACATTCCGCGCTCCGATGTGGACGGTCCCCTCGGTCGCGCTCTCCAGCCCGGCGATGGTGCGCAGCAGCGTGGTCTTGCCGCATCCCGACGGGCCCAGCAGGGCGAAGAACTCACCGTCCACGATGGACAGATCCAGCGCGTCGAGCGCCCGCACGTTTCCCGGGAAAACCTTGGTGAGCCCGGCAATCTCAATCGCGGCCATCAGCTCTTGATCCCCCCGTGGAACCGGAAGCCGTAGCGGCTCCACGCCAGCAAGTACATCAACACCACCGGAATCGAATAGAGGAACGAGAAAGCGGCGATCAGGCCGAGGTTGGGCGAGCCGCCCTCGGTGTAGAAGGTGCGCACGAGCACGGCCGCGGGCTGCTTGTCCGGGTCGCGCAGCAGGATGAACGGGGTGAGAAACGACCCCCACACCTGCACGATGGTCCACACCGCGATCGTGGCCAGGCCCGGCCGCGCCACCGGAACCACCACGTGCCGCAGGATCTGCAGCGGGCTGGCGCCGAAGACCCGGGCCGACTCCTCATAGGAGCGCGGAATGGTGTCGATGAAATCCTTGAGCAGGAAGATGGCGGCGGGCAGGAGCCCGCCGGAGAGCACCAGCACCACCCCGAAGTGAGAGTCGATCAACCCCAACTGGAAGATCAATAGGAAGATCGGCACCATGGCCGCAGTACCCGTGACCACCGAGGAAAGCAGAAGGAGCAGATAGATCAGCCCATCGCGGCCGGGCACCCGGGCGCGCGAAAGCGCATACGCCGCCAGGGCCGCGGCCACCACCACGACCACCATCGTGCCCACCGACAGGATCGTCGAGTTGACCAAAGACCCGACGGCGTAACGGTTGTCGAGGATCTCCTGGAAGTTTCCCAGAGTGAACTCCCGCGGCGGCCGCACCGCGTAGGTGGGCCTGTCGTCGAACGGCGCCGACAGCAGCCACAGCACCGGAAGCGCGAAGAACGCCGTACCGAAGCCGATCACGACATAGAAAAGGATGCGCCGCACCACTTTTTTAGCGAGTTCCACGGCGTCCCACCCTCAGATAGACCAGCGCCAGCAACAGGTTGATCAGCAGGACTATCAGCGAGATGGCACCGGAGTAACCCATCTCCCCGGCGACGAGCGCCTTGTTGTAGATGTAGATCGCCACGATCTCGGCGTCCGGATCGCTAGCGGTCAAGAGGAACGGGGTGAAGTCGTTGAATGTCCACAGCGTGATGAGCAACGTGTTCGTCAGCGCGTAGCGGCGGATGTAAGGCAGGACCACGTCTCGCAACGTCTGGGATCCGCTGGCGCCGGCGAGCCGGGCAGTCTCCAAATGCGACGGTGGGACGGAGGAGAGCGCCGCCGAGTAGAGCATCATCGAGAAGGCGGTGCCGCGCCAGATGTTGAAAATGATGATGCTGGTCAGCGGGTACTCGACCAGCCACGCCACGCCCGGCGTGGTCCGCAGCAGCTCGTTGATGGTGCCGCCGTCACGGTCGAGCATCGCCACCCACAGGAACGCCACCACCGAACTGGGCAGGATCCAGGCCAGCAGCACCAGGGTCTCAAGGGTGCGCTTGAGCCACTTGCGGGTGTCGCGCAACGCCCAGGCCAGGGTGAAGCCGAGCCCGTTCTGCCCGATCACCGCGGAGCCGAACACGAACAGCAGGGTCAGCCACAGCGAGTGGTAGAACCTCTCGTCCCCGAGCGCCACCCGGTAGTTGTCCAACCCGACGAAATCGGGGCTGCGGGCGGCGATGCCAGTCAGCCGGAAATTGGTCGCTCCGATGTAGAGGGTCCACACCCCGGGGAATACAAGGAAGAAGCCGATGAGGAGCAGGGCCGGCGCGACGAACCCAACGGCCCGCGACCGGCCCAGCCCTACTGCATCGGTGGTGTCAGCTCGAGGCAACCTTGTCCGCCCCGCCCGCTATGTCCGCTACCGCTTTGGCATACGCCGCCGCCGCGTCCGCCGCGCTCTTGCCGCTCACCACGTCGAGCGTGGCCTGCTGCAACGCCTGCGACACGCGCGGGTAGACCGCGAAGCCGGGACGGTAGGCCGTCAGTGGAAGGACTTCCTTGGAGATGAACGACAGCATCGGATCGCTTGCCAGCACGTCGTTGTTGACATCCTGGCGCTGGGTGATCCGCGCCGCCCCGCCCAGCAGGGCCACCGTGGCCGGCTTGCTGTTCATGAACTGCAACAGCTCCCAGGCCTGCTGCTTGAACTTCGAGGCCGGGTTGAGCACGTTGCCGCCGCCGCCGGACATGGAGACGAAGTCCTGCCCCCGGATGCCGCCGCCCGGCCGGATCGCGGGAATCTTCGCCCAGCCCACGCTCTGGTTGCGGTCGGCCATCTTGGCGATGCCTTTCTCCGGCTCGACCACGCTGCGCCAGAAGTAGTCGCCCTCGAGCAGGATCGCCATCTTGCCTTCGGCGAACGCCTGGAACGACTTGTCGCGGCCCTTGGCGTCCTGTTGCAGCACCGGGTCGCCGAGGCCGCCGGAGTAAATCTTCTGGTACATGCCGAGCATCTCGCGCATGGCCGCGGTGTTGCCCGTCCACTTGCCGTTGGTGAATATCTCCTGGCCGGCGCCGACCAGCAGCGGCAGCGCGCCCTGCATGGTGGTCGCCTCGCCCATCGCCGTGCCGCCGTTGAGCTGGATCGGGGTCACGCCGGGCAGCTTGGCCTTGAGAGTCTGCGCGGTGGTGATGATCTCGTCCCAGCTCTTGGGCTGCCAGTTGGCGGGCAGGCCGGCCTGCTGGAAAAGCTTCTTGTTGAAGTAGATGACCCGGCCGTCGGTGCCGGACGAGATACCATAACGCTTCCCGTTGTAAGACATGTTGCCCTGGACCGAGTTGGGGATCTGGCCCCAGCCCTCCCAGGCGTCCACTTTGGACTTGGTGACCAGGTCGTCGAGCGGCTTGATGTAGCCGGCGTCGGCGAACTCACCCACCCAGATGCCGTCAAGCGCGTAGATGTCCGCCCCGGAACCGGAGCGCAGGTCCAGCGCCACCTTGCTCTTGTAATCCTCGTCCGCGGCACCGGATGGCTCGAAGGTCACCTTCGCCGTGCGGCCCTTGGACTTCTGGTCCTCGATGAACTTGGGGATGACCCACTTTTCGATCCAGTCCGCGCCGGAGGCGTTCTTGCCGCCCGAGATCGCGTTGGCCGCGATCTTCAGCGAGAACTCCTTGGCGTCGGCGTTGGGGTCGCTCGTGTCAGTCCCGGAATCCTTGCCCAGGCAACCGGATGTCGCCGTCACCACGGCGATCAGACCGGCCAGGGCTACGAATCTGCCGATGCGTCGGTGCATCGTTCCTCCCGCGAGCCGAAGCAAACCGTATCGGTTTTATTCGGACCTTGGCATGCTCGCGGGCACATGTCTATACCTATGCGCCAACGTCCGCGTAAATGCAATGATCATGGGATGGAGGAGGCACGGCCACCGGTACGCCACCGGCCCAAGACGGCCGGACAGTACCTGATCAAGCCGGCGGCGCACGCCCGCCTGAGCCGCCACTTCCGGTAAGGCAAAGGCCGGGGCAGGCCCTCGCCTGCCCCGGCGATCGTAGCTGATTTGTCAGCATGTGATGTGGAACAGGAACTGTGGGCTGGTCGCTTTGCCCTCAAGGTGTGAGGGGAACCCGGATCCGGTTCTCTCGTCGGCCTTGTAGGTCACCTCCGCGAACCAGGTGGTGTCGGTTTCCGGATTCGATGTCGAGCACAGGAAATCGACGATGACCTGCTGGGCGGCGTTGGCCGCGATGTCGAAGAAGACTCTCTGCAGCTGGGCCTTGAGCACCGTGGCGCGGCCCGCCTTATCGGAGAACAACTTCACGGTGATGTCGATGTTCGCTTTCGAATTGCAGCGTACGGTGCCGATGCCGCCGACTTTCGTCGGGTGCTCGGCAAGAGGGGGATCCTCGACCGCGATGGCACTGGGAGTGCACTCGAACCGGGTCTTGACGTTCTTCGTGCCCTTGCTGCCCTTCTGACCCTGACCGCCGAACAGCCCGGACACGCCGCCCCCTCCGGGATAGCCGTCGTAGCCGCTAGGTTCGCTGTGCCCGAAGTACCAGGTGTAGCCGCCGTAGCCGCCCACGCCACCTCCGCCACCCCAGCCACCGAAGCCGAGGAAGCCTCCATTGCCGCCATCGCCGCCTTGGTCATCGATGGTCAGCTGCTCGGGGTCGTAGTCGGCGGGCATGGTCACGGTGATGTCGCCGCCCTTGCCACCGTCGCCGCCCCGGCCGCCGCTGCCGCCGTAGCCGCCGTTGCCACCCGGACCGCCGTCGCCGCCGTAGCCGCCATAGCCGATCCCGCCGTAGCACTCGCCGTTGTAGCCATCGCCGCCGTTGCCACCGTTGCCGCCCCAGCCGCCATCGCCGCCCCAGCCGCCATCGCCGCCGTTGCCGCCCTTGCCGCCTCGGGCGATCAGTTCGTAGGCGTTGGGCGAGCCGTCCGGGATGTCGACCGTGATGGCGCCGGCGTTCTGGCCCGTGCCGCCACCGGTGCCGTTCCCGCCGCCTGAGCCGGAGTCGCCGTTGCCGCCCCAGCTGCCGTTGCCGCCGCTGCAGGTCCACGGGTCCCAGGCGTCGTAGCCGTCGAGACCGGGAAAGCCGTGCGATCCGCCGGATCCGTTGCCTCCGCGCTGCCCGACCGAACCCGCCTCGCCGCTGGTATCGATCCTGATCGTGCTCTGCGTGGTGGCGTCCGAGGACTTGGCATTCGAGCGCAACGTGGCTACCGGGTACAGCCGCAGGGTGTGCCCGTGGCTGTTCACCCGGACCGTGCCGCCGGACAGCACGATCTCGCCGGCCACGATGGTTGTGTCGCCGGTCAGCTCGATGCTTTCGGGCAGCGTGACGGTCTTGGCCGCCACCGAGCCGCCCAGTTTGCCGGCGAGGTTGCGCGTCCCGGCGAGGGCGGAAAGCGATGCCGCCAGCTCGGTGCGCCATTTCCCGCCGTTCGCGTGCAGGGCGGAAACCCGCTCGGCGAGTTTGTCCGCCGCCATGGCCGGGCTCGCGGGCACGGCCATGGCGACAGCGGATCCGACCACCAGGGCAAGCGATGCGGAGAACCACCGACGTCCGTTCATGCGTACCTCCTGAGATTGGACGTGGTTTGTGTCTCCGCACAGATTCACGGAGGCCGACGGAGTGAGCCAGATCAGCAACGCTCACCCATCGCGGCACCATCTCAGCACAAAACCTCCGTCCAATGAGGACGGAGGTTTCGCGATGGTGACGTTGGTGTGACGCCCCTTCAGGAGGCGAGCCCCTCCAGCGGGGTGTCGGAGTCGGCCAGGCGGTCCAGGTCGACGGACTTGCCTTCATAGCCGGCCTTGATGAGCGCCCGGATCGGATCCTGCACGTCCCACACGTTGACGTTCATTCCGGCCAGCACGCGACCGTCCTTGACCCAGAAGGCGATGAACTCTCGCGACTGCGGGTCGCCGCGGTAGACCACCGAGTCGTAGCCGTCGCGGCCCACATAACCGGAGTACTCCATGCCCACGTCGTATTGATCGGAGTAGAAGTACGGGATCCAGTCGTAGGAGACCGGCTGGCCCAGCATGGCGCGGGCGGCGGCCATGCCGCTCTGCCGGGCGTTTTCCCAGTGCTCGACGCGGATGTGGGTCCCCAGGGAAGGATGGCTCCAACTGGCGACATCGCCGCAGGCGAACACGTCCTTGGCCGATGTCTCGAGGCTCTCGGAGACCACGATGCCGTTGTCCACGGCCAGGCCGGCACCCTCGGCCAGCTCGCTGTTGGGTGCTACGCCCACGCCGGCCACGATGACATCGGCCGGGATCACCGTGCCGTCGTCGAGCGTCACGGAGGTCTCATCGGCGGCGGTGATCGAATGTCCAAAGTGGAACGTCACACCCTTGTCCACGTGGACGTCACGGTAGAACTCCGCCAGCTCGTCGCCGAGCACCCGGCGCAGCGGCAGCCGGTCGAGCTCCACCACGGTCACCTGGGCCCCGTGCGTGCGGCCCGCGGCCGCCACTTCCAGCCCGATCCAGCCCGCGCCGATGATCACCACGTGGCGGCCCGGCGTCAGCAGCTCCTTGAGCTCCCGGCTGTCCTGCACCACGCGCAGGTAGCGGGCACCGGGCACGTCGAACGGGCGCGGCCGGGCACCGGTGGCCAGCAGGAGCTTCTCGTAGCCGAGCTGCTCACCCGAGGACAGTGTCAGCCGCTTGCCCTCCACATCGAGGGCGGTCGCCCGTGTCGATAGATAAAGGCTAATTTCATTGCTCTGGTACCACTCAGCCGGGTGAACGAAGGCCTCCTCCAAGGCCTGATTCCCGAGCAGATACCCCTTCGACAGCGGGGGACGCTCGTAGGGCAACTCGGCTTCCTCGCCCACCATCACGATCTCGCCGGTGAATCCCTCGGCGCGCAGGGTCTCGGCGGCGTTGGCGCCGGCAAGCGACGCCCCGACGATCACGAATGCCATGCCTGTTATTCAAGCATGTCGCTTGGCGCGGGGCGGGCGTTGAATCGCCGCAATCGCCTGCGCGCGGCCTTTCGGCCGGTCAATGATGGGAACCATGGCTACCGCGAAAGACATCATGCACCTGGGTGCCGAGTGTGTCCCGGAGAACGAGACCCTTGACCGCGCGGCGCAGATGATGCGCGACAAGCAGGTCGGCTCGCTACCCATCTGCGGAACGGACAACAAGCTCAAAGGCATAATTACCGACCGTGACATCGTGGTGAAGTGCATCGCGTCCGGTAGGGACGCTTCCGAGATGACGGCGGGCGAAATGGCGCAGGGCAAGACGGTGTTCGTCGAGTCCTCGGCGACCGAGGACGAGGTTCTCACGCTGATGGAGAAGAACAAGATTCGGCGGGTACCCGTGCTCGAGGAACACTTGATCGTCGGGATGATCAGCGAAGCGGACATCGCGCAGCACCTCTCCGACGCGAAGCTGGCTCACTTCGTCAACGCCATCACCAGCGCGCCGCCCAGCAAGGTCAAGGCGCCCACGCGGATCAAGGGCTGACCTGACCCGCCGCCCACGCTCGCGGGCGGCGGTTGATCCATGTCGCTCTCGCGGCGCTCCAGGCCAGGGTTTGCGCTGCGAGGGCCACATTGATCTTCACTCAAGGGCGCTTGCGCACTTGTGCGCACGACCGGCCGGAAAGTTGACGGTTCATGGTAAATCATCGATACTTCGATATAAGGTTCGGGGAATCGGGGTAAAACATGAACCGTCTCAGCGCGATGACAAGCCAGCGCGCACAGGACACCAAGGCACGGGAGGGAGATCAGGCGAAGCGCAGCGCCATCCTCCACAGCGTGGCGATTGTCTCCAGCAAGAGATTCAGGCACGACATCGACCTGCGTCACCCGTGCTAGGCGCCGGCGCATGCGCGTCACACTGGCCAGTCTGCCCTGGCAGACCTTGCACTGGCCGTCATCGGCAGTGTCCGTTTTGGATACTGTTCTGTCCGGCATCGGTTGGCGGGTCACCCAGTTTTACGGCAATCTGCTCTTCGCCGAGCAGCTGCTCGACTCGTCGGCCGCCACCGGCCTGACTCCCGACGACTACCACGCCATCTGCGACTCGGGTTACCCGCACGGCGTCGGCGAGTGGATTTTCACCTCCGCGCTTTACCACCCGTATTGGCGGGTGGACGAGTTCAAGGCGTTTCTCGCCGATCGCGGCTACGAGCACATCGACATCGCGCTGCGCCTGCACGAGCAGGCGCCGGCGTTTGTGGAGGAGTGCGCGCAGCGCATCCTGGACACCCAGCCGCATCTGGTCGGGTTGACCTCCACCTTCGAGCAGAACGTGCCGTCGCTGGCGGTCGCCGCCGCCCTGAAACGCAGGAAGCCGGATCTGCCGATCGTCATGGGCGGGGCCAACTGTGACGGCCCCATGGGCGCGGCGATCCACCGCAACTTCCCGCAGATCGACATGGTGGTGCGCGGTGAGGGCGAGCGGCCGGTGCGCGAGCTGGCCGAGGCGTTCAGCGGGCAACGCGTCATGTCGGATGTCACCAGCCTGTGCTGGCGTGACGAGACCGGGGCCAGCCGCGCCAACCCCTATGTGGCGGCGGTGACGCCGGGCCCGCAGATCCCGGTGGCGACGATGCGCCCGTTCTTCGACGCGGTCAACGACTCACCGATCCGTCCCTGGATCAACGGTCTGTCCCTTCGCCTGGAGACCTCGCGCGGCTGCTGGTGGGGCGAGAAGCGGCACTGCACCTTCTGCGGTCTCAACGGCGGCGGGATGGCGTTTCGCTCCAAGCCGCCCGACCGGGCCTTCGACGAGATCACCCAGGCGGTCAAGGATTTCGGTCTGCTTGATGTGATGCTGAGCGACAACATTCTCGATCCGACCTATGTGGACACTCTGCTACCCAGGCTGGCCGCGCTCGACTGGGATCTGCGCATCTTCTACGAGGTGAAGTCCAACCTCAAACCCACCGACATGGCGGCGCTTTCCAAGGCGGGCGTGACGATGGTGCAGCCGGGCATCGAGAGCCTGTCCAGCCGGGTACTGTCGCTTATGGACAAAGGCGCGACCGGGCCCGCCCAGGTGCGTTCGCTGCGGCTGTTCCGCGAGCACGGCATCGAGCCGAGGTGGAACTATCTGTATGGCTTCCCCGGCGAGGACTGGACGGGCGACTACGCCCCGATCGTGGCGCAGATGCCCGCGCTGGTGCACCTGCCGCCGCCCAACGGGATGTCGCGCATCTATGTCGATCGCTTCGCGCCCCTGTTCGACAACCGGTCGCTGGGCTTTGACGGTCCGCTTCAGCCCACTCGCTGGTACCCCTTGATTTACGATCTTCCCAAGGATGAACTCACCGAGATTGCCTATTCATTCGAGCATGAGGCCCGCGGGATCGGCGACGATGACGCCGCACTGCTCGGTGCGGCGATCGAGAAGTGGCGGCGCGAGCACGAGACCTCGCGGCTGACGATGACCGCCGTCGACTCGCTTGTGGTCATAAGCGATGCGCGGCAAGGGTTTGCCGCCCGCGACCATACCTTGGAGGGTGATCGGGCCGCGCTGTACCTGGCGCTGAGCCGCCACATGTCCGTCCCGGGCCTCCTGGCCACCGCTAGGTCGGCCGGCCTGGACGTCACCGAGGCCGACATCCATACATATTTAAGTGAGTGGTTTGATGACGCTCTGGTCTTCCAGGACGGTGGTTTCTGGGTGGCACTTGCGGTGCCAGAGTGAGCGCGACCGCACCGTTCACCGATACCAGTACCGTCATCGCGCTGGCCACCGAGCACGGTCAGTGCGACCGGCCGTCGCCGTTCACTTTCACCGTCACCGTCCAATGCCGACTCGTGGACCTGTTCGCGTTGCGGCTGAGCCATATCGGCTGCGCCGGGTTGCGGGTCACGGTGCGCACCCCGCGGCCGGTCACCGCGACGACCGTCTATCACCTCGCCCACGCCCGGGTGGTCCGCCTCGAGATCACCGACCCGGTCGATGCCTTCACCACGGTCGCCTGGTTCGAGACCGCCAAGGCGGCGGCAACCCTTGGCCTGCCGCTGATCTGGAGCGGATCGCTGCCGGTCAATGTCCGCCGCCACGCCCGCCACCTGCCCCCACCGAGCGACGATGATCGATGGCAGAGCGGCTGGCGCTACGGCCTGCTCGGCTGGCGGCGCGGGCCGGGCTTCGCCGAGGTGCTCGACCGGCGCCGGGGCAACCGCCGCACGGTGGTCGATCTGGCCGCGCTCACCGGCATTTTCGGAGAGGGCCTTGACTGTCCTTCTGTTTTCTCCGGTACCGTCAAGGAGCTCGTGGACGCCGGATTCGCGATGTCGTATCAGGGCGAGGTCGTCTGGTTGCCCTACCGGCTGCGCGCCTGGCCGGCCACCGCCTCCTGGGTGACCTGAGGCGGCACCGGCTCGTCAAGCGACAGGTTGGGCAGGCGCCGCACCGTGCGCGGCAACAGCATCGCCGGCACGGCGATCGCGACCAGCACCGCGCCGCCGAGGGCGACCTGGCGCGGCGAGGTCACCTCGGCGAGCCGGCCGGCGAGCAACTGCCCCAACGGCATCGCCGCGAACGAACCGAGCCCGTCGAGGGAGCTGACCCGGGACAGGCGGTCGGCGGGCACCCGCTGGCCCAGCGTGGTGCGCCAGGCGGCGGAGAAGAATCCCAGCCCCGCCCCGGCGAACAGCGCCAGCGTCACCAGCACCCAGGCGCGCGGTGCCCACAGCCCGGCGACGGCCGGCACCACGGCGGCGGAGGCGGCGATGCCCCACCCGAGCAGGTAACGCGGCCGGAACCGAAGCAGGACAACGTGTCCGAGCCCGAGCCCGGCGGTGAAGGCGCCCAGCACCATGCCCCAGGCGACCCGGCCGATGCTGTGCTCGGCGATGATCGGGCCCATGGTGGCCCAGGATCCGGCCAGCACCATGTTCACCACGCCGAAGCCGGCCACGGTCAGCCACAGCCAATTGTGGCCGGCGAACTCGCGCCAGCCGTCGGCGAGCTGGCGCCCCACGCCCGGCCGGGCACCATCGTCCACTGTGGACGGTGCCGAGGACGGTGCCGAGGACGGTGCCGAGGACGGTGCCGAGGACATCGCCAAAGACAGCGCCTGGGACAGAGCCGGCCGCACCGACCCCATCGCCAGCACCGCGCCGAGCATTGTCGCCGCGGCGATCAGCAGCCCTGAGCCGGTCAGCGTGGCGACCAGGCCCCCGGCGAGCATGCCCAGCACCGCCCCGCCCCGGGTGAACATCCCGGTCACCGACGCCGCCTGCGGCAGGTGCTTGACGCTGACCAGCCGCGGGAGCATGCCCGACATCGCGGGGTAGGTGAAGGCGGCGGCGATCCCGTTGGCGCAGCCCAGCACCATCAGCGTGCCGAGGGTGGCCGAGTGCGCCGCGAGCAGCGCACCGGCCGCGCCGAAGGTCGCCGCCTGCACGGCGCAGCTGGCGATCACCACCAGGTGGCGCCGGTACCGGTCGGCGACCACGCCGCCGAGCAGCAGCAGGGACATCTGCGGTGCGGTGCGGGCGGCCAGCACCCAGCCGACGTCGGCGGGGGAGCCACCGAGGTCGAGGGCGGCGAAGGCGAGCGCGATCGGGGCGAGAGCCGTCGCCGCGGCCGAACAGGTGAGTGCGGCCGTGTACGCGCGAAGGCTAGGCATCGTGGAAAGTGTATGTGGAGATGTGTCGTTTGGACGAGGCGGTGTACTCCTCACGATGCCAACCCCCGTAACGGCTTTGCCGACGCAGCCCGGCCAGCCTGGCCATCAGGTCCATTTCGGATGGCCAGATGTGTCGGGTCGCCAGGGGGAAAAGCCACATGGCCCCGTCACGCAACAGGATGTGTTGCTTGACCGTGGTCTGGTTCGCCGGGTCGTAGCTGAAGGCGCTGGCCAGCACGTGGTCGGCGGTGACTCGGCGCACTATCAGACCGGGTGAACCGCCCTCCGGTGAGACGACATTCTCGATGACCAACTTGCCGTCGCCGGTCATTTGTTCACCCACCCGTGTGAAGAACGCCAGTTGACTTTCCTGGGTGGCGAAGGCCATCAGCGTGTTGAAGACGGTGTAGACGAGCCGGAAGCGCCCAGTGATGTGTGCCGTCAGAAAGTCGCCCTGAACAAGGGGAAGCTCTTGCCCGCCGGGCTTGGCGCGCAGCCGCCGCACCATCTGGTCGGAGATCTCCACCGCGGTGACCTCGACGCCGCGCTTGGCCAGGGCCAGCGCCACCCGCCCGGTGCCCGCCCCCACCTCCAGCGCCGGGCCGCCCGACGCGAGCGCCTCCAGGAAGTCGACGGTGTCCTCGGTCTCGCTCGCGCCGTATATGCCGTAGCCGTCCGGAGTGAACAGCTCGTCATAGACGTCGGCGATGGCATCCCCATAGGACGTTGCACTGAAACCGTTCGGGCCATCCATTTACTGGATTCTATACATGAAGGGTCCCCGCCGCGCCCGCGGCGGGGACCCTTACCGGTTGCGGCTAGGCCCGATCGACCGCGTTGGCCAGGATCGCGTCGTGCAGAAATACCGTCAGACCGGGCTTGATGGCCTCATAGGTGGCCATGAAGCGCTCGTCGGCCAGGTACATCTCGGCCAGCCCGGTCTGGATCTCGTATGAGCACTCGTAGAACCACTGGCTGATGTGCTGCCGGTGCTCCTCGGCCAGCTCCTTGGCCTGCGGCGAGTCGGCCGCCGCGCCCGATTCCATGACCGCCACGATGCGCCGGCCCCAGTCCTGGCCCTGCTCTTTGATGGCCTGCCAGTCCGCCTTGGTGTAGCGGGAGACCCGGCGCGCCGACTCCTGGTACGCGTCGGTGCCGCCCCATCGCTGCTGCACCTCCTCGGCGTAATCGTCCGGGTTGAAGTTGCCGAAGACCTCGAACCGCTCCTCCGGGCTCAGGTTAATGCCCACCTTGCTTGCCTCCATCGCGAACTCGATCGCATTGATCATCTTCTGTAACTTGGCGGCCCGCTCGCTCAACAACTCGTGCTGGCGCCGCAGGTGCGACGCCGCGTCGGTCGCCGGATCGTCGACGATCTCCGCAATCTCCTCGAGCGGGAAGCCGAGCTCGCGGTAGTACATGATCTGCTGCAGGCGTTCCAGGTCCGCGTCGTCGTAGCGCCGGTAGCCGGCGCCGCTGCGGTCGCTGGGCGACAGCAGCCCGATCTCGTCGTAGTGGTGCAGCGTGCGCACCGTGATCCCGGCCAGCCGCGCCAGTTTGCCCACCGTGTAGCTCATGACCTCCAGGGTGCAACCTCACGTTACGTGAGAGTCAAGCGGGCATTGACAACAGTTACCCGATATGGGTTACTGAATAATCGTTACTGAGTAAGTATTGGTGATGGGATGGCATTCAAGTACGGGATTCTCGGGCTCCTGGCGGCGCAGCCGCTGCACGCCTACTCGGTCAAGGCGCGCTTCGAAGACCTCTTGGGAGGTTCGTGGGAGGTCAATATCGGCCAGGTGTCCACGACCCTGCAGCGACTGGAACGCGACGGGCTGGTCGAGCCCGCCGCGGCCCGGGGCGAGCGGGGCCGGCTTCCCTACCGGCTGACCGAGGCCGGCCAGAAGGCGCTCGAGGCCTGGCTGGCCGAGCCGGAATCGGAACCCCAGCAGCTGCGGGAGGAGATCTACCTCAAGCTGCTGCTGGCCTCCCGGGTCGCCAACGGCGACCTGACCGCCCTACTCGCCCGGCAGCGGCGGGTCTATCTCCAGCGGCTCAAAGACCTCGCCGTCCTGGAGCAGAAGGCGCGGGCGCAGGGGCGAGACGACCTGGTCCTGCTGTACAAGGGGGCCGTCCTGCACACCGAGGCCGATCTCAAATGGGTGGATGTCTGCGCGGAAGAGATCAAGACGGGAAGTGACCGGAGATGACGACACTGGTGGAGCTGACCGAGGTCAGCAAGAGGTACGACGGGGTAAGCGGGCGGGCCGCCCTGGACGGGGTCAACCTGGCCATCGACAGCGGTGAGTTCACCGCGATCATGGGACCTTCCGGGAGCGGGAAATCGACCCTACTAAATCTGGTCGCCGGGGTCGACCGGCCCACCGGTGGCCGGGTCAACGTGGCGGGCGAGGAGTTGAGCCGGCTCAACGAAGCCCGGCTGGCGCGCTTCCGGCGGGCCCGGGTCGGGTTCGTCTTTCAGTTCTTCAACCTGCTGGCCAACCTGACCGTGCTGGAGAACGTACTGCTGCCCGCCCAACTGCAGGGCACCCGCCCGGCCCAGGCCCGAACACGAGCCGCGGAACTGTTGGCGCAACTGGGGATCGCCGACCTCGCCGGCACCTACCCGGCCCGCCTGTCCGGCGGCCAGCAACAGCGGGTCGCCATCGCCCGCGCCCTGATCAACCAGCCCCTCCTGCTTCTGGCCGACGAACCGACCGGGGCGCTGGACACGCACGGCGGCGAGCAGGTGATGGAGCTGATCGAGGGCCTCCACCGCGACGGGCAGACCGTGGTGCTGGTCACCCACGACGCCAAGCTGGCCGCCCGCCACGCCGGCCGGGTCGTCACGCTCATCGACGGCCACGTCAACGACGACACCCGCCTCGACGGTGCCACTCCGACACCGCACAACCTGGTCAAGGTCCGCATCCCGGAGGAGCAGCGATGAGAGCGATATTCACCAAGGCATGGTCGGAGGTGCGCCGCCGGCGGCGGCAGTCCGCGGTGATCGTGGTCATGGTCGCGCTCGCCGGCGGCACCATCACGCTCGGGCTCAACCTGCTGCTCGAATCCAGCCACCCCTACGACCGTGCCTTCGAGGCCCAGAAAGGGGCCCACCTCAAGGTTTTCTACGACGCGAGCAAGGTCACGCCCGGGGAGTTGGCCTCCACCGCCGCGACCATCGGCGCCGCGTCGTTCGCCGGACCATGGCCCGATGTGTACGCCACCGTGCTGCACCGCGAGGCCTCCCAAGCCAATCCGCGGTACCAGCTCGACCTGGTCGGGCGGGCCGGCCCCGACGAGCCGGTCGAGATACTGCGCCTGACCGCGGGACGCTGGGTCCAGGCGCCCGGCGAGGTGGTGGTCAACCATTCGTTCGCCGAGCAGAACGGAGTCCACCTCGGGGACCACCTGATCTCGTTGCACACCACCGGCAAACCGGTCCTGACCGTGGTAGGCGAGGCTGTCGACATTGGACAGACCTCGGCCGGTGCCAGCATCACCACCACCCAGCGGGCCTGGGTGCTGCCCGCCCACGTGGCGGAACTGGCGGGAGAACACGGCCTCGGGTACCAGATGGCCTATCGATTTCCTTTGGCCCCCAGCCAGTCCCAGCTTCGAGACACCACCGAGCGGCTACGCGACAGCCTGCCCACGGGCGCGGTCAGCGGATCGCTGAGCCACCTGGCGATGCGCGACGCCTACAACGCCACCAACCAGTTCCTGCTCGTACTGCTTCTGGCCTTTGGCGTCATCGCCCTGGCCGCCAGCCTCGCCACCATCGTCAACCTCGTCCTGGGTACCGTATTGGCCAGCTACCGCGAGATCGGAGTCATCAAGGCGCTCGGCTTCACCCCGCTCGAGGTTGTCGCCACACTTGTTGCCGGCATTGCGATTCCGGCCCTGGCCGGCTGCGCGGTCGGCATCCCCGCCGGCGCCGCGCTCAGCCTGCCTCTGGTCAACCAGGCGGCCCGCGGCCTGGATCTACCGTCACCGGCCGCCGTGTCACCCTTCGCCGCTGCCGTGGCCCTGGCGAGCATCCTGCTCAGCGTGATGCTCGCGGCGGCGCTGCCCGCCCTGCGGGCGGGACGGATGAGCGCGGTGGCGGCGATCACGGCCGGCAGCGCACCCCGCTCGGCACGCGCCCTTCGGGCACCTCGGCAGCTGCGGCACCCGCGCCTGCCCCGGCCGGTGAGCCTGGGCACCGACGACGCCTTCGCCCGCCCGCTGCGCAGCGCCCTGACCGTGCTGGCGATCCTGGTCGGCGTGGCCACGATCGTCGTCGCCTCCGCCCTGCGCGAGGCCCTGCCCAGAAGTCTGGAGACGACCTCCCGGCTCAACGGCGACGTGTCGGTGTCGCGCGGAAACACCGTCAGCGACAACAGGGTCATGGCCATCCTGACCGGCCAGCCCCAGACCCAGCAGGTGGTGGCGGTCGGCCGGGGCACGGTCGTGGTCCCCGGACTCGATTACCCCATCGACAGCATCGCCTTCCGCGGTGACCCCCGCGATATAGGCTGGTCGGCCACCCTGGTCCGCGGGCGGTGGCTGGGCCAGGGCCCCGGCGAGGTGCTGCTGACCCGCCGCGTGCTCGACCAGGCCCACCTGGACGTGGGAAGCACCTTTGACGCCGTCATCGCCGGACGCCCGCTGCGGCTGCACGTCGTGGGAGAGACCGGTTCGCTCAGCTTCGGGGCGCTGCTGGCCTGGTCCACGCTGACCACCGCCCAGCCCCAGGTCCAACCCGACCGCTATCTCGTACAGCTTCGACCGGGCTCCAACGCCGACGGATTCGCCGCCGCCGTCCAGGCCCAGGAACCGGATTTCCTGACTATCACGGTGAGCCGGGCCGGGCTGGACGACAGCGCCAACGCCATCAACACGCTCATGTCCTTCCTCTCGGTGATCCTGGGACTGATCGCGGCGGTGGGCGTGTTCTCCACGATGCTGCTTCATGTACGCGAACGCTCCCGCGACATCGCCATCCTCAAAGCCGTCGGCATGACCCCAAGGCAACTTCTGGCCATGGTGATGACATGCGGCGCGGTGCTCGGTGTCGTCGGCGGATTGGCCGGAATGCTCGCGGGTACACATATCTACCGCGGGCTAGTGACCCAACTCGCCCACGGCATCGGTGTCAGCCCGCCGCCCTTCGCGTTCGATGTCCTGCACCCGTCGACGCTTTATCCTCTGGGGTTGACCGGCCTTGCCATCGCCCTCGCCGGCGCGTTGTTGCCCGCTCGCCGGGCCGCCCGCAGCCGGGTCGCCGAGGTTCTACGATCGGAGTGAGATGACCCAGCCCGCTGACATTTACGACCAGATCTACCGCGACGCCGCCGATTCGGGCGGGCCGCCCTGGGACATCGGCGGTCCGCAGCCGGCGCTGGCGCGGGTGCTCGACGGCGGGGTGAAAGGCCCGAAGGTGCTCGACATCGGTTGCGGCCCAGGGGATCTCGCGATCGCTCTGGCCCGCCGCGGCTTCGAGGTGACGGCGGTCGACATCTCGCGCGTGGCGATCGACATGGCTCGGGCCAAGGCCGCCGCCGAGGGGCTGACGGTGCATTTCGAGGTACAGGACGCGACGCGATTGTCGCTGCCGTCGGCGCCGTTCGACACGGTGTTCGACTCCGGCCTGCTGCACAGCCTGCACCGGCACGGCGGCCACGAGGTCGACGACTACCTCGCCCAACTGCCCGCCCTGGCCGCGCCGTTCGGGATCGTCTACGTCCTGGCCGTGTCGGTGGAGGACGGCCAGGGCTGGGGCGTGACCGAACAGTTTCTGCGGGCATGTTTCCCGGAACCGCAATGGGTGGACCCGCAAATCGAGCGGATCGGCGTAGCCGCGGAACTTGAGGGCCAGAAGCTCACCCTGCCCGGCTTCCTGCTCCGCACGCTCCGAGCCCCCACCGAATCCATGATCAATTGATCCAGCATTTTGGGGGATACTGCTGCCTCGGCCGCGGCGGAGGCAGCATTTTCGCGGATACTGCTGCCTCAAGTGATCATGGGTTCGGCCGTCACGTCGTGGTCTGTCACGTAACCGACGACCCGTATCAGTCCGGGCGCCGGAGGGCTCCTTCTTGGGCGGAAACTTCTTCTACCCGAAAGGAAGCTCCATGACGTACCACCAGATCGGACGCGGGATCGCCACTGTCGCGACCGCTGTCGGCGTCGCGGGCGTGCTGGCCCTCGGCCTGACCGCGTGCGGCAAATCGGAGGACAGGCCGGGCGGCGGATTGGGTCTTGACCGTGCGCTTCCACGCGTACCAATGAAAAGGCAGAAGGAGCAGCAGCAAGAGCGCGAAAAGCACGGCCCGGGCCTTTATAACTCGACGACGGAGCGCAGCACCTCACCGCGATGCATCTTGGCGAACGCCTCCTCCACGTCGCCCAGGCCGATGCGTTCCGAGACGAACATGTCCAGATCCAGCCGCCCCTGCAGGTAAAGGGAGATGAGCATCGGGAAGTCGCGCGACGGCAGGCAGTCGCCATACCACGAGGATTTCAGCGCCCCACCGCGGCCGAAAACGTCAAGCAGGGGAAGCTCCAATTTCATTTCCGGCGTGGGTACCCCGACGAGCACCACGGTGCCGGCCAAGTCCCGGGCGTAGAAAGCCTGCGTGTAGGTTTCCGGGCGGCCCACCGCCTCCACCACCACATCCGCCCCGAAACCCCCGGTCAGCTCCCGGATCGCCTCGACCACATCGACGTCACCGCCGGCCTTGATGGTGTGGGTGGCGCCGAGTTGCTTGGCCCAGTTGAGTTTTCGGTCGTCGAGATCGACACCGATGATCGTGGTCGCGCCGGCCAGCCTGGCCCCGGCGATCGCCCCGTTGCCGACGCCGCCGCAGCCGATCACCGCGACGCTGTCGCCGCGCGTCACCGCGCCGGTGTTGAGCACGGCGCCCAGCCCGGCCATCACTCCGCAGCCGAGCAGGCCCGCCACGGCCGGCGCCGCCGCCGGGTCGACCTTGGTGCACTGGCCCGCCGCCACGAGGGTCTTCTCCACGAAGGCGCCGATGCCCAGCGCCGGTGCGAGCACGCGGCCATCGGTCAGCGTCATCTTCTGCGTGGCGTTGTGCGTGGCGAAGCAGTACCACGGCTTGCCTTTCCGGCACGCGCGGCAGTTGCCGCAGACCGCCCGCCAGTTGAGGATCACGTAGTCGCCGGGCTCCAGGCCGCTCACCTGCGGCCCGATCGCCTCGACGACGCCGGCCGCCTCGTGCCCGAGCAGGAACGGGAAGTCGTCGTTGATGCCGCCCTCCCGATAGTGCAGATCGGTGTGGCACACCCCGCAAGCCTGCACCTTGACCAGCGCCTCGCCCGGACCGGGGTCGGGCACGACGACCGTCTCCAGGCTGACCGGGGCGCCCTTCTCGGCGGCGACGATCCCACGAACCTCTTGAGCCACCGTGCTCTCCTCTCCTGCTCCACAAAGTGATCCCAAACTAACACCTGATCTTGGCTCGGGAAATCATCGGTACAAACCCTGATTTCGCCTACGGGTTCGTTCGTTCCGGCGTAGGAGGTCGCGGCGGCATCTATCCGGTCATGCTCATCAATGTAGTGTCTTCGTCCTATCTCTGGAGGAGTGCAATGACGACACGCCGCACGATCCTCAAGACCGGAACGGTCACCGCGGCCGGGCTCAGCGTCGGCATCTTTCCCGGTCCCGCGAAAGCGGCACCGCCAACGTCCACAACACCCGATGTGGCACGGCTTCAGGCGGCATTGGATCAGTTCGCCGCCGTCGGCGCGGCCACCGGCGTGCTGGCCGAGGTGCGCGACATCAGCGGCTGGGCCTGGCGCGGCAGCGCCGGGGTGGCCGAGCTCGGTACATCGCGGAGGGTACCGACCAACGGCCGGTTCCGGGTGGGCAGCGTCACCAAGTCGTTCGTGGCCACGGTGGTGCTCCAGCTGGTCGGCGAGCGCCGGATGTCCCTGGACGACCCGCTCGCCCGCTGGTACCCCGGGATCGTGCCCAACGCCGATCGCATCACCGTCAGGCACCTGCTGCAGCACACCAGCGGCGTCTTCAACTACACCGACCGGCTCTTCGAGCTCTACCCGACCATCGACGACATCCTGCGGATCCGGTACCGCCACTGGACGCCCGCCGAGATCATGGCGATCATCGACGGTCAGCCGGCACTGTTCGAACCGGGAACCGAATGGTCCTACTCCAACACCAACTACATCCTGCTCGCGCTGATCATCAAGCGGGTCACCGGGCGCGACTACGCGTCGGAAGTGGACCGGCGCATCCTGCGGCCGCTGCGGCTGACCGCTGCCGACGTGCCCGGCGACAACCCGTTCATCAAGGGCCCGCACTCGCACGGCTACGAGCCGGCGCTGCGCGGCGAAGTGGTGGAGCCGGTCGACGTGACGGTCTTCAACCCGTCGGTGGCCTGGGCCGCCGGCGAGATGACCTCCACCACGACCGACCTCAACCGCTTCTTCGGGGCGCTCATGAGCGGGCGGCTGCTGCGCCCGGCGCAGCTGGCCGAGATGCGCACCTCCTTCCGCGACGCGGAGTACGGGCTCGGCCTGCAGTCCTTTCAGCTGCCGTGCGGGCGGTTGTGGGGGCACACGGGTGGCATCTTCGGGTACATCACCCTGTCGGCGTCCACTGAGGACGGTCGCCGGCAACTATCCTTGTCCATCAACCCGTGGATCGAGGGCGACCCCAACCCGCCGCTGCTCGATCTGGCGCTGGCCGCCTTCTGCGACCCGTCCGAGGCCGCCCGGGCGGCGGTGAGCGCCGCGCCGCGGCTCCTGAGCCGCTGGTAGCTGGTCCAGGGGATCTAGCATTTCCCCGAAAATGCGGCCTCAGATCGTTGGGAGGCAACATTTTCTCGGAAAATGCTCGACCGGCGGCGGGATCAACTGATCATGGGTGGGCCGGCAAGCCGGCCCACCCATGAGAAAGGTCAGCACGAAGGGCCGATGAGGACCATTCCGGTGTAGACGTACGCGTCGCTCACCCACGTGCCGTCGCTGAGCTTGTCCCACACGTTGCTGGGGCCATAGCGGCCGGTGTGCGAGGTGCCGGTGCGATGGCAGGTCACGTTGACCGTGGCCCCGTCGGCGACCGACCCCACGATCGAGAAACCGGTACCCGGCCCGGAGCGCTTGTTCAGGGTGGTTCCGCCGAAGGTGTCGACGAGCCCCTGGTTCTGCATCAGTTTGCCGTAGTTGTAAAGGCTGCCGCCCACATTCACGCGGGTGCTGCCGTGCAGCGCGTAACCCTCGTACTCCGCGGCACCGTTGAAGAACACCCACTTGCCGGCCGACCGCTGGTGCCATCCCACCCTGGTGTCGCCCTTGAGAATGCTCCAGTGGACGTGCGGCCCGGTGGCCGAGCCGCCGCAGGAGACATCGACCCCGATGTTACCCAGGAACGCTCCCTCGCCGACGCTCGTGCCGTTGGCCGGCGTGATGTTTCCGGACAGGTGGTAGTAGTCGCTGGTGTAACCGTTGGGGTGGTAGACCCGCAGCCAGCCCCGGCGGCTGGAACACATCACATAGACGTTGCCGGAACCGGCGGCCAGCACCCGGCCGTCGCCGCCGGCCAGGTCGACCGAGCCGCGCGAGGTGCCGTGCGGGCCACCGGTCAGGCGCCACGACTGGCCGACGGCCCAGGGAAGGCGAAGCTCCGTGGTGCTGCTGGCGGTCGCGGCGATCCCTATGTCGCCCATGCGGCCAGCGGCGGCGAAGACCTCGCGCTCGCCCGCGCTCATGATGCCTTCCGGCGCCGCCGACGCGAGGCGGCCAAACTGCGCCGAGCCGTCAAGCCCGACGCTCCAGTGCCCGTTTTCGCGCTGGGCCACGAAAACCCAGCCGTCCGGGTACGACCCCTCGCGCTCGGCGGCGGTGATGACCGCGGTGCCGGTCGACCAGCCGGCCTGCGCGTCCTCTCGGGACACGTTGACTTGGAAGCCACGGCCGCCGGCCGTCACGTTCCCGCGAGTCTGGCCGGTGGCGGCGAGCATCGCCGCCACCACGGCCTCGTCAAGCTGATCGACGGCCGCGGATGAGGACGCCGACGCCAGGCCCGAAGGCGCCAGCGCGGCCATGGTCACAGGCAACAGAACCGCCGCTAGACTCGAGGTGAATCTTCTGATACTCATCGATGTATCGTGCGTCATTCTGTACCACAAATGCTTGCCAAACCCTTGCCGCGCTGGTGCCTGGGGTTTTCAGAGCTGCGCGCAATCACCCACTTTCGCACCGACCACAGTGTTGGGCGCCCCGAAGTCCTTGACCTGCGCACTGTTGCCCGTGCAGATCAGTGCGCCATAGAGGTTGTTGCCGACTAGCAGCGGCCCATAGGCGCCGGCGAGCCGGCTGTAGCGTTCGTTCGCCGAGACCTGCGTGTTGGCGGACAGGATGACGGCGCCGTTGAACCGGTTGCCGGCGGCGGTCACATCGCGGCTGGTGCTGGTGATTCTGACCGTACCGTTGACAGTGGAACCGAACAACTGCACCGCCTCGGCACCGGTCGACAGCAGGGTGCCACTGATCGTGCTGTCCCGCACCACGAGCGAGGCACCAGCCCGCACCGTGACCTGGCCGGCCACCTGGGCGTTGGTCAGGCACGTCACGCCCTGGCCGGCGACCACATTGAACTGGTGTCCGGTCAGTGTCGTGGTGCACGCCGGGGACGCACCGGGCAGGACGGTGGCCTGGTAGCTGGCGGCCGGGCCGATGTTGCCGGCCGGGTCGATGGCGCGGTGCTCGACCAGGTGCGTGCCGAAGCCGGGTATGAACCCGCCGCTGGGGTGATCGTCGGGCAGCGTCTGCTCGAAGGTCGCCCGGGAAAGCCCGCCGGTGCCAAGACTTCCATAGGTCAGCGCCTTGACGTTGGTCCCGGAGTGGCGGAACTGGAACGGCGAGGAGGGGATCGGCTTTTCCGGGAAGCCGAAGTAGTTGAACCAGCCGTCGCGGTCGAGCCGGAGCTGGCCGACCACGAACCGCTCGCCGCTGTAGGCGGTGAGGTCGTCCCGCGGCTGCAGCAGCATGTCCCAGCCGTCGAAGTAGACCGGATGCTCCAACGCCCCGGCCAGGGTGGTCAACGGCGCGGACAGGGTGCGGGGCGCGGTCGGGGCCACGTTGTCGACTGTCCACTCCAGACTGTCGGAGGCACCGCCCGGGTCGGCGGGATCGGTCACGGTCACCGCCAGCCGGTGCGTGCCGGCCGGCAGATTCAACTGGCCGAGGTCGATTCGACGGCTGTTGTGGTCATTTGGTACCGGTGAGCCGTTGACTGACCACGCGACGTCCACCACGCGGTCGGCCGGGTGGTTGGTCTCGATGAAGACGACCTCGTTCCCGGCGACCGGCTGGCTGTTCGCCGTCGAGGCGGTGATCTCCGCCGCCGGCGGTGAGGGCGCCACGCCGGGCTCGCCGACCGTCCACTCCCGAGTCTGCACGAACCTGGGCCCGCTGAAGCCGGAGTTGGTGGGGCTGTTGCCGTTGGACGGGTTGCGCACCCAGTCCAGCCCGTCCGGCCCGACCGGGTCGCGCACCTCGACCTGCACGATTGTGCCGGCCGGCAGGTCGAGCGGGTCGAGGTCGAGGCTGCGGCTGTTGTGCGTGTCCACAACGGTGCCCGTGGCCCCGCCGACGCGCCAGGTCACGTCCAGTTCGTGGTATCGGGGATGGCCGGTCTCGACCCACAGCACGCTGTCGGATGCCACTGTGCCCAGTGGTGTGTTGCGCATGCTCATCTGGCCGGCGTTGCGCATGCCGGTGATCCGGGCGACCATGTGCTCCCGGCCGACCTGGTCCCAGTCGAAGCCGATCCACCGCATGATGGAGTGCTCGCTGGGCCGGCGCTGGCCGCACGGGAACGTGCCGCCGCCCTCGTGCAGCCCGATCGTGCCGCCGGACAGGCTCTGCTCACCGTTCCACCGCCACCACTTGTGCTGATCGGCGGCCATCTGCTCGACGCTGGTGTAGATGGTGTGATGGAAGCTGGTCGGCTCGCCGCCGGCGTAGCAGGGCCGGATCACGTCACGGGAGGAGTACGGGTACTCGTCTTGCATGGCGCCCAGCGAGTGGCCCAGCTCGTGCAGCGAGATCAGCGGTCCCTGCGGCGACCCGCCCGAGGTGGTGGCCTGCGTGCCGCCGATCCCGCCGTAGGTGAAGGTGTTGAAGATGGCCAGGGTCTGTACATTCTGGGAGCCGCGCGGGATACCGAGCACCGGAATGACAAAGGTGTCGAGGATGCGTTGGTGCGCCTGGTTTCCGGTCTCGCACGGGTTCACTCCGGGCGGGTAGAACTCGGCGTAGTCGGCGCAGTTGACCGGGGCCGGGCCGTAGACGGTGCCCCGGGCGAGCGGGTCGTTGCACCCGTTCTGGAAGATCATCCGCAGGGCGGTGTTCTTGGTGTCGATCGGTCCCTCACGCTGGCCGGTGTCGCGGATCGTGCCGTCGGGATGGCGCACCCGCCCATCCGGGTCGCACCGCACTCCATAGTGGATGGACGCGATTTCGACTGCGTAAACGTTGATGTAGCTCCGGTAGGTCCGGAAGGGTTCGGTCGTCCACATGACCGCCAGGTTGCGGTCCACGTCGGCCAGGAAGATGCTCTGCTGGTCGGCCTGGTACCCGTCGCCCAGCACGATCAGGTTGAGCCGCTCCGCCGGCGGGCCGGTGATCTGGATCGGATGGACCTTCGGTTCCGGAAGGGGCGCCGCCACCCCCGCCGACGCGGCCGCCGGAGCGGCCACCACGAGCGCGGCCACCGTGGCGGCCACCGCTAGGAATACCGTGCTGCGTCGCACAGAAATCACCTCATCCCAGAGTCAGGACTTCGTAGCCGTGCGCCCGGTCCGGCATAAAACGACATCAGCCTATTAGTCGCCGTGCTTACAGTGAAGTGATGGACGAACGCACACGGTGGGACATCCAACTCTGGTTCGCCTCGCTGATCGCGGCGGCCTTTGCCGCGTTCGCCGCCTTCCTTGCCATCCAACAGGTTTCGCGCTACAACCACTTCGCCGGGATCAACTGGAGCCGGCAGCAACTACTCGGCGAGGCGCTTGGGGCCGAGGGTTGGCCGCACTGGGTCGCGCGCGTCGTCACCCTCATCGTCGTGGTTGTCGCGACCCTGCCGGGTCTGCTGTACCTGCATGACCGGTCGCTTCTGCTCAACAAGAGGGTCGGGGCGATGATGACGTTCATGGTCTCGCTCGCCTTTATGGTGTCCAAGTTCGTCCATCTGACGATGCCCTCGCTCGATGTGAGATGCGCCTGCGGGTTGTTGAGAGACCTGAAAGTCGATGCGATGTGGAGCATCAGCGAGGTCGTGCTCGCCGTGACCGCGATCGTCTACCTGTGGGTGCTGCGGTTCTATGTGCACGGGCTGCTGGCGACCGACCCGGACGAGGCGTAACTTCGGGTCGGGCGCCAGCGAAATATGTGAGCCATCAGTGCACTATCAGGTTGCCTCCACCCAGAGCGATCTCCTGGGTCCTGGCCCCGGTCCAGTCCGACGAGAACAGCAACGTGTCACCGTCCCACAACGTGATGGCCAGCGAGTCGTCCCGCCCGGGCTGGCCGCGGTCGGTCGCGGTCATCTGCAGGGTCAGGCCCGAACCCACCACGACCGGGTGGAGCAGGTCGGTGACGTCGACCAGGGTCGCCGTCGAGCGCATGTCGGCCTTGTCCGTCCCGCCGCTGGTGATGACCCCGAGCGAGTCGACGTCGTTGGCGCTCAACACGAACGACCGGTTACCGGACTGGAAGAGTATCGCCGCCTGACCGGACGGGTTGTCGCTGCCCTGGGCGTACCGGGCCAGGAAGGCGAAGAACGTCTTCGTGCCGGGATCGGCCGGATAGGCGCCGGTGGGCCGGGTCGGCGTCACGAAGCCGCCGCCGGTGATGAAGCTGCCGTCGGCGCTGGCCACCCCGACCGCGACCGAAGCCCCACCGGTGTAGTAGCCGCCGGTCTCCACCGAAATGGTGTGCGCGCCCACCGGCAGCGTCGCGGCGCAGTGAGCCGAACCTTCGGTGGCGGCCGCGCCGAGCAGGCCGACCGTCGCAGTGCACAAGGTGGTGCTGCCTTCCTTGAAGGTGACCGTCGCGTTGGTCACGTTGCCGGCGGCACCGTCGGCGCTGTCACGCACCGTCGCTCGCAAGTGGACAGTGGTGATCGGGTTTCCTGAGGGGGCGAACACCAGCATGTCGCCGGCGTAGGTCGTCGCGGCCTCCTCGGCGGCCACATGGATGGTGAACGCGGTCGTGCGGGAGATGGCCGTGTTGTCGGTCACCGTGACCACGACCGGGTAGTCGCCCGGCGCGGCATTGGTGGCACCAGTGACCGTCCACGTCGCCACACCCGCGGAGGTGAGCGCCAAACCCGACGGGAGGCCGGAGGCCACGGCGGTCAGCTCGGCCCCGGCGGTGTCGGCGTCGGTCGCCGTGACCGTCACGGTCGGCGACAGCGCGTCGCTGTACTGGACAACGGCACCGCCGGCCGGGGCGTCGTTGGCGACCACCGGCGCCGCGTGGATGGTGATGTCGGCGTCGTTGAGGTCGAAGAAGATGTTGCCCACGGCCTCGATGCGGATCCGGGCGTGCTGCGTGGCGATGTTCGGGATGGTCACCGTTTCGCCGCCGTCGTTGGCGGTCGAGGAGGCCAGCACGTGCGGGAAGGTCGCGCCGCCGTCGGCTGACAGCGTGATGCGCACGTTGGTCGCGTTCACCGGTGCCTGGTCGGTACCGGCCACGTCCCAGCTAATCGCTTGCGGCGCACCACCTTCGATGGCACCGGCGGAGCCCAACGAGGTGACCAGGAACGGACCGGCGGTGGGCGCCAGCGTGACCGCCACCTCGGCGTTGGAGACGCCGCCGGCGCCCGGGTGCCCGTCGCGGGCGGTGAGCCGGAAGTGCATCACGCGGTCGTTGGTGAAGCCGACCCAGTCGGCGGTGGGCAGGAACTCGGAGTAGCAGTCAAGGATCGCGGCGGGCACGGGCGCCGGGGACGGCGGGGCGATGGGGCACACGCCGGTCTTGGCGTTGGTGTTGTCGGCGGCCACCTGCGCCATGTCCGGGAAGACCCGGGTCGGGTTGGTCGACACCGCGTTCTCGCCGGGCGAGTAGTACTTCAGCGTGTCCGCCGGGCTGACGACCGCGGCCGTGCCGAACTGGCGGAACAGCGGCCCGCTCGCCTTGGTGTTGCTGACCAGGGTGGTGCCGGCGGTGCTGCCGCCGGAGATCCCGCCGCGGTCGTTCTGCTCCCACATGTAGGTGACGGTGTCGCCGTCGGAGTCGGTGGCCGAGCCGGTGAGCGTGAACGGGGTCCGCAGCGGGATGGTCACGGCCGCGGGCACGGTGACGACCGGGGCGTGGTTGGCGGTCACCTGGACCACGTTGCCGCCGTTGTCGATCGGGCCGCCCTTGGCCGTCTCGCCCACAAAGCCTGTCACCCCAACGGTGTTGGTCAGCCCGAGGTTCGCCTGATTGACCGCGGCGACCGCGCCGCCGTTGAACGAGACCTGGAAGCCTTCGTCGGTCAGGGTTCCGGTGCCACCGAACGGGGCGACCGTGACCGTCGCACCCGCGGGCCAACCGGCGCTCGCCTCGAGGGCGGCCTTGATGCCGGCGGTGGTGTAGTTGGTGCCCCGCACGATCGGCGCGGTGAAGTTGCCGTTGAAGAAGAGGGCGAACGAGTCACCGTCGGTGTCGAAGCCGCGCAGCGACACGTTCTGCACCTCGTTGATGGCCGGGCGGGTGGACCCGACATAGGTCGTGATCTCGGTGAAGCTGCGCTGCGACCAGTACGGGTCACTGTGCGGCTGCAGGTCGTCCTGCCGGCAGATGCCGGCATAGGCCATGATGGACGATCCGCTGCCCGGCTCCACGGAGTTGGCCGCGTTTCTGTTGCCGCCAGAGCAATTTAGTTGCGTACCGTTGAAGGTGTGATTGCCGCCGAACTGGTGGCCCATTTCGTGTGCGACGTAATCCACGGCATAGAAATCGCCCACCGGCGTGGGCAGGCCGGTGCAACCGCGGGCCTTGCTGTCACCGCCGACCACGCCGAGCCCGGCCACGCCGCCGCCGTTGACACCCAGCCCGAGGTGGCCGATGTCGTAGTTGGACGCCCCGATCAGCTGGCCGAGCACGATCCGGTTGCGGTTGAGGGTGCCGCCGCCGCACCCGGCGAGCTGGGCCGCGGTGAAGCAGGCCGCCGCGCCGCAGGGGCCGTTGGTTCCGGTCGCCAGCTCCGGGGTGTTGAGGTTGGTCTTGTCGGTGTCGTTGATGAGCACCAGGCGGATGGCGGTCTCGTCCTCGTACACCTGGTTCACGCGGTTCATCAGCGTGACCTTGGCGGCGGTCACGTTCTCGGCGCCGAAGTACGTTGCGTACGAAGGGTCGGTGACCAGGGCCAGGCGGTAGGTGCGCAGCGTGACCGATGCGCCCACCGGGATGTCGGCGATGTCGCCGGCCAGGTCGGCCACGGCCTCCTCGACGTCCTCGCGCTCGACGAAAGCGTCGCTACCGTCCACGTTGGACAGATCGCGGCCGAAGTAGGTCGCGTACACGCTCTGGTCCTGGTTGTAGTACGGGTCGACGTACCACGAGCCGCGCTCCGAGCGCACCGAGGCGTGGAAGCCCAGCGGGGTGAGGTCCGCCCGGATCGTCGCGGTCGGGTCGTCGATTCCCTTGCCGGAGAACGTCTTTATCTCCGGGTGGCGGGCGGCCAGCCCGGCCTCCATCACCGGCGAGTCCACGAGCGAGAACCGTTCGAAGCCGCCGTCGGGCACGGGCAGCCAGACCACGACCGGCGCCGCCGCGGGCGGCGGCAGCAACGCCCTCATGCCCGCGTGGTCGAGGGTGTAGGCACCGAAGCGTTTGGCGTCGACGTCGACCCGGCGAGCCGTCCGGCTGGCGGACAGGTTCGCCTCCGACTTCTGCCACAGGCCCTCCTGCTGGGAAGGCGCGGCGGTTCCCGGTACCGAGGAAAAGAAAGACAGAATAAGCAGGCCCGCAGCCGCCGCGCTGAGCCCTCTCCGCATCGTCCCACGCGACCAGCCCATGACATTCATCCCCTTCGAAGAATACGGCTATCGGAGACACTAGGCGTAACGGTCGCGATGCGACCATGGTCCATACGGCCGATCTGTAAACTGCTAGGCCATGGCGTCGTTGAGCGTGTTATTCATCGGGGGGACCGGGACGATCAGCTCGGCCTGCGTCGAGCGGGCGGTGCGGAGTGGGTTCGACGTCACCCTGCTCAATCGCGGCACCGGCGGTGCGTGGACGCCGCACCCGGACGCGAAAGTGATCACAGGCGACATCCGCGACCCGGCCGCGGTGGGCCAGGCGCTGGGCGGGCGGAGCTTCGACGTGGTGGTCGACTTCGTCGCCTTCCTGCCCGAGCACATCCGCACCGACCTGGCCCTGTTCGCCGGAGCCACCGGGCAGTACATCTTCATCAGCTCGGCCTCGGCCTACCAGACGCCGCCGGCTCGACTGCCCATTGTGGAGTCCACTCCCCTGCGCAATCCCGAGTGGCAGTACTCCCGCGACAAGATCGCGTGTGAGGACGAGCTGGTGCGCGCCTACCGGGAGACCGGTTTCCCGGTGACGATCGTGCGGCCCTCGCACACCTACGCCCGCAACTCGGTCCCGCTGATCGGCGGCCAGACCGCGCTGCACCGGATGCGCCAGGGCCGGCCGGTCGTGGTGCACGGCGACGGCACGTCGCTGTGGGTGCTCACCCATCACCGCGACTTCGCCGAGGCCTTCACCGGTCTGCTGGGCGACCCGCGGGCGATCGGCGACAGCTTTCACATCACCAGCGACGAGGTGCTCAGCTGGAACCAGATCTACGGGATGTTCGCCTCCGCGCTCGGAGTCGAGCCGAGGCTGGTGCACGTGCCGTCGCGGGTGATCGGCCAGGTGCTGCCGGAGTTCGGCCCGGGCCTGCTTGGCGACAAGGCGCACTCGGTGGTGTTCGACAACAGCAAAATCAAGGCGGTCGTGCCGGGCTGGTGCGCCACCATCCCGTTCGCCCAAGGCGCGCGCGAGATCGTGGCGTGGCATGCGAGCCAGCCTGACGGCCTCGGCGTGGACGAACAAGTCAACGCCGCCTTCGACGCGCTGGCCTAGGAAAAGATCGAGTGAGGGGCGAGGCACCGCCGCCCGGGCGGGAGCAACGGACGGCGGGGCCTCTGGCTCTATCGGGCTCGTTTTACGCGGTCTCGTTTTACGCGGTCTCGTTTTACGCGGGTGAGTTGTTCTCGGCTGTGTTGAACAGCGTCCACAGCGCGTGGTCGAAGTACGGCCCGGTATTGATCCCGAAGGTACCGATCTGCGAGGTGACGCTGATGGCGTACCCCAAACCGTTGTTGTGGTCGTAGTCGCGCAGCCAGGGTCCGCCGCTCGCACCGCCCCCGAAGTCGCAGTTCAGGGTCTGGTCGGACCGCCACGGCGCCAGGCGCCAGGTCGTGCCCCAGCAGTACCACTGGATCTCCCCGCCGTCCTTGTTGCCCGGGTATCCGGCCACATGCACGAACGGGCGGCCGGCGTTGCTGACCAGGCCGTGGCCGCCGGCGACCTCAACGACCTTACGGTTGGCCGAGTTGTTGTTGGCGATGACGAACGCGTAGTCCCAGTGGCGGTCCTCATTGTTCATCCATCCGGTCCAGGTCCACATCGCCCACGCGGTGAACCGGCCGTTGGGCTCCCAGCCCTGCGAGTAACCCGGGACGAAGTACCAGTTTTGCATCCAGGTGCGTCCGGGGCCGCCGTGGACACAGTGGCCGGCGGTCAGGATGAGGCGGCGCTTGCCGCTGTTGGCCGGGCTCCCGGAACATACGTAATTGAGGCCGTCTATCGGGTCGAGGAAGAAGACCTTGCCGTTGGCGTAGGAGAACGCCGCGTCTTGTACGCCGGGGCCACTTTGGACACCGGCCGCCGGTAGGGCCGGGTGCGTGAGGATCTGCGGCGCCTTCGAGTCGGTACGCGTGTCCGGCGTGCCTTTCGCCGTGTCCACCTGACCGAGCGGCGCCGGCTTCGCCGACGCCATCCGCTCCTTGGTCCAGTAGGCTTCGGCGATTCGCTGGGCGTCGGCCTCGGTGGTGGCCGACGCCCCGGTGGCTGGGTCCCAATACGATGCGGCCGCCCCGACCGGGGTCGCGCCGGCCCGGGCGGGCGCGGCGTTTGCCGGGACCGCGACGACGCCGACCACGGCCGTCACCGTGGCCACACACGCCGCCAGCAACGAAGTTCGAGATAGATTCATGTATTCTTCCCCCTGAATGGCATTAGTAGCGCTCCCAGAATGGCGCCCAGCCATGTACCGTCGCCTATACGTTTCCTAGACGCACACGTCTCAGCAATTGGGGGGAGCCTTGCTGTTCTGCGTTCTGGGTCCTATAGAGGTGCGCGCACCCGACGGGGTCTATTCCCTTGAACGTTCGATGCGCCGGGCCGCGCTTGCCTACCTTCTGCTCCACGCCGACCGGGTGGTGTCACTCGACCAGCTGGAGGACGCGCTGTGGGGCGGGGCCGCGCCGGCCAGCGCCCGCGCGCTGATGCACTCCACCGTGTCCCGGATCCGCCAGGTGTTACGCGAAGCCGGCTGCACCGACCAGCTGGTGACCCGGCCCGGCGGGTACCGGTTGACCGTCCACCCCGGACAGCTGGACCTCGAGGTGTTCAAGGAGCACACCTCCCGCGGCCGGGCCGCGGCCGGCACCGGGCGGCACGAGGAGGCGGCGGAGGCGTTCCAGGCGGCACTGGGGCTGTGGCGAGGCCCGGCACTGGGCGGCGCGTCAGCCGCATTCGTCGCGGCGAGCCGGGAACACCTTGAGGACCAACGAATCCTGACCTACGAAGATCTGATCGAAGCCGAGCTGGCCCGCGGCCGCCACGCCGAGATCACCACCGAGCTGGGCGGGCTGGCCGACGCCAATCCCTTGCGGGAACGGCTGACCGGACAGCTCATGCTGGCGCTGTACCGCTGCGGGCGGCAGGCCGACGCGCTGGCCGCCTATCACCGGCTGCGGACCCGGCTGGCCGACCAGCTCGGCCTCGACCCGGACGCGAGCTGCGGGAGCGGCACGAGGCCATCCTGCGCGCCGATCCCACCCTGACCCCGCGGGCGGCTGTTGTTACGGGCCAACGCACGGCGCTGCCCCGGATGCTGCCGCCGGCCCTGCCCTTCTTCGTGGGCCGCTCCGCCGAACTGGCCGCGCTGACCGCGCTGGTGGACCGGACCTCCGAGCCCGGCGGCACGGTGGTCATCTCCGCAATCGACGGCACCGCGGGCATCGGCAAGACGGCGCTCGCCGTGCAGTGGGCGCATCAGGCCGCAGATCGCTTCGGCGACGGGCAGCTGTATGTGAACATGCGCGGCTTCGGCCCGGCCGACTCGCCGATGACGCCCGCCGAGGCGGTCCGGGTATTCCTTGACGCGCTTGGGGTTCCCCCGGACCGGATTCCGTCCAATTTGGATGCTCAGGTGGGGTTGTACCGCAGCCTGCTGGCCGACCGGCGCATGCTGGTGGTGCTGGACAACGCCCGTGACGCGGCTCAGGTACGCCCGCTGCTGCCCGGCTCGCCGGGCGGCCTGGTGATCGTCACGAGCCGCAACCGGCTGGGGCCGCTGGTCGCGGCCGAGGGTGCCGAGCCGCTGACCCTCGACCTGCTCACCCGGGCCGAGGCCGAGGAGTTGCTGGCCCGCCGGCTCGGCGACAAGCGGATCGCCTCCGACCCGATGGCGGTCGAGGATGTCATCGCCCGGTGCGCGCGGCTGCCGCTCGCGCTGGCGATCCTGGCCGCCCGGGCCGCGGCCCACCCCGACTTCCCGCTGGCCGATCTGGCCACCGAGCTGGTGGAGGTACGCCGCAGCCTGGACGGGTTCGACGCCGGCGACGCGGCCACCAATGTGCGCACCGTGCTGTCATGGTCCTACCGGCAGTTGAGTGAGCCGGCGGCGCGCCTGTTCCGGTTGCTGTCGCTGCATCCCGGGCCGGACATCGGCCTGCCCGCCGCGGCCAGCCTCGTGGGCACCGATGCCGACGCGGAGGTCGACGACGTGCGCGCCTCGCTGGCCGAGCTGACCCGCTCCCACATGGTCGCCGAGCCGGCATCGGGCCGGTTCGGCTTCCACGACCTGCTACGCGCCTATGCCGGGGAGCTGGTCCACAGCCTTGACCCGCAAGAGGATCGGCGGGTCGCGACCACCCGGCTGCTCGACCACTACCTGCACACCGCCTATGCGGCGGAACGGTTGCTGCGCCCGCAGCGTGATCCGATCGCGCTCGACCCGCCCCAACCGGGGGTGAGGCTCGGCGCGCTCGCCGACCTGCCCCAGGCTCTGGCGTGGTTCACCACCGAGCATCCGGCCCTGGTCGCCGTCGTGGCGCAGGCCGAAAACTCAAGCTACGACACGCATGTCACCCGGTTCGCCTGGACTCTGGCCAACTATTTCGACCTGCGCGGGCACTGGCGCGACCTCGTCGAGACCCAAGCCGCCGCGCTGCGGGCGGCGCAGCGGATGTCCAATCCGGTCGAGCAGGCCCGCGCCGCCTGCGCCAGCGGCTCCGCGCTCGTCCGGTTGGGCCGATTCGACGAGGCCCGCGCCAGCCTCGACCGGGCCGTCGAACTTTATCGCGCGCTGGGCGATCCGATCGGCGGCGCTCACGCCAACCTCCACCGCGCCTCGATGTTTGAACGGCAAGGCTCTTATGCCGACGCGCTGCGGCATGCCCAGCAGGCGCTCGCGCACGCGCGAGAAGCCAAGCACGCCAAGTGGTGTGCTCGCGCGCTCAACGCCGTCGGCTGGTTCCACGCCCAGCTCGGTGAGCACGGCGAGGCCCTGACCCACTGCCAGCAGGCTTTGGTGCTGCACAACGAGTTGGGCGACCGGGACGGGGCCGCTGACACCTGGGACAGTATCGGGTACGCCCATCACCGTACGGGCGATCACGAGCGCGCCATCGACTGCTTCCGGCTGGCGATCGACATGTGGGTCGAGACCGGCAACCGCCGCGGGCAGGCCGACAGTTTGGTCAATCTCGGTGAGACGCTGGCCGCGGCCGACCGGCGCGATTCCGCGCGCGACGCGTGGCTTCAAGCCCTGGTGATCCTGGAAGAGCTCGACCTGCCCGAGGCCGAGCGGGTCCGGGCAAGCCTGCGCCGCCTCGACGCGATGGCCCTGACCGACCGCGTTCAATGATGTTCAACCGCCGTGTTCAACCGGGCCGGACACACGAGTACTTCAACAATTGGAGCGTGACGGCTTACGCCATCTGCGCCATCGCCGGGTAAGGTGGAGCCGGCCCGGGGCCGGCTCTACCGCCTATTTGGAGGGTTGCGGTGGCGGGGTGCACTCCACCCTGGGGTTCAAGCCGACGTAGTTCAACGGTCCTAGAGCGATGGTCAGCACGGTGCTGCCGATCTCGGCGCAGTTGTTGTCGGAGCTTTCGAAGTAACCGCGCTGGGCGGCCGCGATTATCCCAATGACCAGCCAGATCACGGCGATGACGGCGCCGACGCGCATGGTGGCCTCCTTACTCTCCGCGGCGGCGTCACTACGGATAGGCCACCGTCTGGGTCGAACAAGCCTCACCTTCTTACCCGCTGCGGGGAGGATGACACAGTACGGGACCGGTAGGCGGCAAACGGCAACGGTCGGTCCCACCGGGTGGAACCGACCGTCGTGTCCGGGTCAGCCTTTCAGGAAGGAGAGCAGGTCCGCGTTGAACTCGTCCTGGTGCGTGGCGGTCAGGCCGTGCGGTGCACCCTGGTACACCTCGAGTGTGCTGTTCTTGATGAGCTTGGACGACTTGTTGGCCGCGGCCGCGATCGGCACGACCTGGTCGTCGTCGCCGTGGATGATCAGCGTTGGCACGTCGATCTTCTTGCAGTCGGCGGTCAGATCGGTCTCGCTGAACGCCTTGATGCAGTCGTAGACCGCCTTGAAGCCGACCGTCATGCCCATCAACCAGAAGTGGTCACGCTGACCCTGACTCACCCTGGCGCCCTGGCGGTTGGCACCGTAGAACGGGCCGCTGAAGTCCTTCCAGAACTGCGAGCGGTCGCGTTCGACGTTGGCCCGCAGATCGTCAAAGACGCTGCGGGGCAAGCCTTCCGGGTTGGCCTCGGTCTGCAGCATCAGCGGCGAAATGGCATCGACGAGCACGGCCTTGGACACCCGGCCGGTGCCGTGACGGCCCATGTAGCGGGTGATCTCACCGCCGCCGGTGGAGTGGCCGACCAGGACCACGTCACGCAGGTCGAGCTGCTCGATGACGGCGGCCAGGTCATCAGCGTAGGTATCCATGTCGTTGCCGTCCCAGGGCTGGCTGGAGCGGCCGTGGCCGCGCCGGTCGTGCGCGACGGCGCGGAATCCGTTGGAGACGACGTACCACATCTGGTCGTCCCAGGCGTCGGCGGTCAGCGGCCAGCCGTGGCTGAACACGACGGGCTGCCCGCTGCCCCAATCCTTGTAGAAAATCTGGGTTCCGTCCTTGGTAGTGACCATACCCGTGCTCATGATGGCGAACTCCTCAGACTCTTGTGCTCAAGACTCTCGGAATGCTTCGAAGGGGCTTTCGAAGGGCGCGGAAATGTTCCACCCACAGGACACCGTTGCCCGTTACGCCCGATTCCTAAGAATACGTGAGGCACGCCAGCGTTTGCCCGAGGTTCCCGAGGTTGGGGATTTTTATCTTCGCCGGCAGTGCCTGGTTGCTCGCCGCGAGCTCCCGCGCGGCACATCCCGTGTGCCCACTCACCCTCGCGACCTCAGACGGTGGTCCCGCGTGTGCCGCGGCCCCGAGCCGTGCTAGATCGTCACGCCCCCACTGAACGACGCCAGTACGGCCTCGGCGACCACCAGGTCCTGCCAGGCCATGCCGGAACCCTTGAACAGCAACGGCCCGTTGCTCATGTCGACCGTGCCGCCCACCGCATCCTTCAGAGGTACAAGGCGGTCCGCGCTCAGCGCACCCTCCCCAATCGCCTGCACCACGTCGCCGCATTCGCGCAAGGCGGTGGCGACGTCCTCGACGATGACGGTGGCGCGCCGGCACCACTGCCCGTCGACCTCCCGCGCGTGCGGCTCGTGCGACCCGATCGCGACGACGATCGCCCGGTCGGCCAGCAGCGCCGAGTCGAACAGCGGCTGCCGGGCCGTGGTCGCGCACACAACCACGTCCGCCGCCCGCAACGCCTCCGCAACCTCGGCCGACCCAGCCTTGAGCACGTTCACCGGAGGACCTCCAGCCAGGTCGACCCGGTCAGGCGAGCGCACCACCACGTCTACTGTGGACAGTGTGGCCACGGCGGCCAGGGTCGAGATGTGTCCCCGCCCCTGCGGACCCGCACCAAACACTATGAGCCGCAACGGCTCCGAGCCCAGGCGCGATCGGATCGCCGCGACCGACACCGCCGGGGTGCGCAGCGTGGTCAGTGCCGAGCCGTCGAGCAGCGCCACCGGCTGCAGCGTCACGCCGTCGAAGAGCACGTAGACCGCGTTGATGCGCGGCAGCCCGAGCGCGGCGTTGCCCGGCGCGATCGAGGCGAGCTTGACGCCCGCGTGCGACGCCGACCAGGCCGGCATCAGCAGCAGCTCGCCGGCGGGCAGCGGCACCGAGGCGCGGGCGATGCCGGCGGCCGGGTCCAGCCCGCCCCGAAGCGCGGCCTCGATCGCGGCGACCGCCCGCGGCGGCGGCACCAGCCGGGCGATCGCCTCGGCGTCGAAGAAGGGCATCATCGCAGCACGAACCCGGGCGTCAACGGGTCGTCCGGGTCGATCTCGAAGGTGTGCGTGCCGGTGGGGTACGCCATGCCTCTGATTACCGGCACACCGTCGGACAACCACGCGGTGAAGCGCGATCCCACGATCGAGTCGTGCACCAGCCGCCGGCCCGGCGCCAGCTCACCACTTGCGGTCAGCGTGGCCACCCGCGCCGCCGTGCCCGACCCGCAGGGCGAGCGGTCCAGCTCGCCATCGGCGAAGATCGTCACGTTGCGCTGGTGCAACTCGCCCTCGGCGGTGGTTCCCAAAGCCTCATAGAGCACGGTGCCGTACACGCCGCTGAGCCTATCGTCGTGCGGGTGCCTCGCCGCCGGATGCGAGTCGAGCGCCCACTTCACCTCCCGGCCCAGGGCGATCAGGTCCAAGTGGTGCTCCGGGGTCACCGCCAGCCCCACCGACGCCGCGTCCACCTGCGCGTAGATCGCCCCGCCGTAGCTGACCGCCGCCCGCACCACACCCCGCTTGGTGGGCACCTCGATTTGCGGCGCGATCAGATAGGACGGCACGCTCACATAGTCCACAGCCGACACCTGCCCGCCGGACAGGTGCACCCGCGCGGTCACCCGCCCGGACGGCACATCCATCACCACATCTTCGAAACCTTCGGCTGGGACCGGTACCAAGCCTGACCGCACCGCCCACACGCCCAGCGCGATGGTCCCGTGCCCGCACGCCGTGGAGAAGCCGTCCTTGTGCCAGAACAGCACGCCGAACCGGGCGCCGTCGTCGTCGGGCGGCACCAGAAACCCGCCGTACATGTCCGCGTGCCCGCGTGGCTCGAAGCAAAGGACGCGCCGCAGCCCGTCGACGGCCCGGTCGTTCATCGCGAAGACGCGCCGCTGCGCCACCGTCCGGCCGTGGATCCGGACCGGCGGCTCCGGAACGATCCGGAACGGCTCACCCCCGGTGTGGTAATCCACCGTCCGCACCAGCCCGACCTCCATATTCCGACGGTACAGCTGATGGAACTCCCCTTGATCGGTGTGCAAGCATCTGACGCTGTGCCCCTTACCGTCGCGCGCCTGATCCGCCGCATCGCAGGCAAGGCCTGGGCGCCACCCTTGGCGCTGATTGCCGTGGTGTTCCTCACCAGCTGGCCGCTGATGATCGCCGCCGAGCCGGCCGGCGCCCAGCTGACCGAGCCGGAGAACTACTGGTGGTTCTTCCTGGTCACCTCGGCCACCGTCGGTTACGGGGACTTCTACCCGGTGACCACGGCCGGCCACCTCGTGGGCGCCTACATCATCGCGGGCGGCATCGCCACCCTGACCACCCTGTTCGCCCGGCTCGCAGTAGTGATCGACAACGCGAAAGGCAGGCGTATGAACGGCTCCGCCGATGTGAAGGCCGCCGACCACCTCGTGGTCGTCGGCTATACCCCGGGACGCACGGAGCGGCTCGTCGACGAGATCCTCGCCGACATCGACGGGCGCCGCCTGGTCCTGTGCGCCGCACCCGACACCCTCTCCCACCCGATGCCCGACCGCGACGTCGACTTCGTCCGCGGTGACCTGACCGACGAGGCGGTCCTGCGCCGAGCGGCCGTCGACCAGGCCAGCCGGCTGCTCATCGACGCCAACGACGACAATGAGGCGCTGGCCATCCTGGTCACGGTCAACCACCTCGTCGACGCCTGCCATGTGGTGGTCGCGCTGCGCGACATGGAACGCGCCCAGCATCTGTCCTATGTGGACACCAATGTGCGCTGCGTGCACTGGCACCACCCCAGGATGCTCACCGAGGAGTTGCACGACCCCGGCATCGCCCGGGTCTACACCGACCTGATGACCAGTGGCGGCGACAACACCTACTCGGTGGCGCTGCCGTCCGGGCTCAACCAGATCACCTTCGGGCAGTGCCAGACGATGCTCGGCCAACGGCACAGCGCCATACTGCTCGCCGTCGACACCGGCGGCGAGCTGGCGATCAGCCCGTCCTGGGACACGCCCATCGCCGCCGGGTCGGTCCTGTACTACATCGGCAAGCAGCGCCTGCGGCCGGAGCAACTAAGCGTCTGACGCTCAGCTTCGCTGCGCCATGGCCGCTTTCGGCCCGCGCACCAGCCGGGCGGGCAGCGTGACCAGCGACTTGAGCAAGGCGAACAGGCCGTTGGCGGTGACGCCGATGAGCCGGAACGGCAGCATGATCAGCCAGACCAGCGGGTAGAGGATCAGGGCGAGCAGGGCCAGCGGCCAGCAGATCACCAGCAGGATGAGCCACAGCAGGAACTTCACCATCGCTCGCACCGTATCAAGGCGGAGCAAGGGTGCGGCAGATCCGCAGCGCGCTTTCGCGAAACGCCGCACCCGCCCGCGCCGCCGTCATCCGGCCGGCGGCGACCTCCTGACCGGCGGCGTGACCCAGCCCGATGATCGCGGCCAGGTACCAGGCGGTGGGCATCGTGTGGTCGAACTCCCGCCGCCGGCGGCCCCGGTTGATGACGCGGACCAGCCCGCCGATGATCGGCTCGTGCGCCTCCATCTCGTCCCGGCTCTCCGGAGCGGCCACGGCCGGGGTCAGCAGTACCGGGTACCGCTGCAAAATCCCCCAAACAGCAGTCAGCCAGCGGCTCAGGGCGTCGGTGGCACTGCCGCCGCGCAGGTCCAGCTCGCCCAGCTCGCGAGCCACCTCGGCGGTGATGTGCCGGGTCATCGCCCGCAGCAGGGCCTGCCGGGAGGGGTAGTGCGCGTAGATGGTCTGGCGGGTGACCCCGGCGGCGGCGGCGATCTCGTCCATGGACGCGTCGGGGCGGCGGCCCAGCAGCTCGATCGCGGCCTGAAGTACGGCGGCGATGCTGCGCCGCGCGTCGGCCCGCCGGCCATTCGGTAACTCTGACACAGTTGTCAAGGTTACCGTCCCGAGCTAACTTTGACAGTACTGTCAGAGCTAGCGGAAGGAGCCGGACAATGATCGTCGACTATCTCACCCGGTACCCGCGGGAGGTCACCTTCGGCGACGAGGACCCGGCGGCCGTCTTCGACCGCTACCACACCCCGGATTTCGTGATGCGCAACGACGGTCTGGAGCTCGACCGCGACCGGTTGCTGGCGCACGTGCGCCCGGCCCGCAAGCGCGCCCGAGCCGTCAGCGTCACCGTGCACGAGACGATGACCGCCGCCGACCGCGTGGCCGCGCGCTACGTGTTGACGGCCGAGATGGCCTCCGGCAACACCATCGCCACCGAGATCTACATGTTCGGCGAGCTGGCCGGCGACGGGCGGCTCAAACGCATCGACCAGATCACCCGCGAGATACGGCAGGATGGAGCTTGATGATCCCTCAGGCTCTGGAGTATGTCCGCGATCTGCTGCGCGGCTTGGAGGCTCCGTGGTTGCTATGCGGTGGCTGGGCCGCCGACGCCTGGCTCGGCCGGCCGACCCGCCGGCACGGCGATGTCGACATCGCCGTGCACCACGGCGAGCAGCGCGCCATCCTCAAGCATCTGCCCGGCTGGGCTCTGATCGGCCACGACCCCAACGTGCCCGACGACACCACGCAGCAGTGGGATGGCCGGCGGCTCGACCTGCCCGCCCACATCCATGTCCCGACCCCGGCGAGCCCGCTGGCGACCTCGACCACGCTCAAACACTCCGACTTCGAGTTCGAGTTCATCCTGACCGAGCCCATCGGTCCCGGCCTGATCCTGCGCAGCGCTGCCTGGGGTCTGCCGTTCCTTGCCCCGCAGGCGGTCCTGCTGCACAAGGCCGCCGAATCGCGGCGCCAGGATGAGGACGATTTCCAGGCCCTGCTGCCCACCCTCTCCGCGGCGCAACTGGCCTGGCTTCGCGACTCGCTTGCCCGGACACATCCCGCGCATCCATGGCTGGCGACTCTTTAGGGTTTAGCGGCGTCACATTGTGATTTCGTATCCGGTGCCGGTGGTTCCGCCACCGAGCCATGATCGTTGCGCGGCTGGATGTAAATCCGAGGCAGGTTTCTACACTCACAAGCGCAACGATCACCCATGGCGGCATTGCCGCCGCCGGCGGCGAGCGGGCCGGCGGCGGCGGCAATGCGAAAATTCCGTTTAGATGGCGGTGGCCGGGAATTCGGCGGTGCGGGCCGACTCACCTCCGGCGTTGGTCGCGGTGAACTGGTAGTAGTAGGTCACACCCGCGGTGACCCCGGTGTCGATGTAAGTGGGCGAGGTGACGTGCACCAGAAGCGTTTCCGCGCCCGGTGTGGTGGAGCGGTACACGTTGTAGCCGGTGGCCTCGGACATGAAGCCCCACTGCAGCAGGATGTTGCCGGTGCGCGGGGTGATGACGACGCCGAAGGGCACGCGCGGCGGCGTCCCGGTCGCGCTGGGCACCGCGCTCACCTCCGCGGACAGGCCCGAGGAGCCGGCCGCGTTCGTGGCCCGAACCTTGTAGTAGTACCGGGTTCCGTTGGTCAGGCCGGTGTTGGTGAACGAGGTTCCGGTCACGGTCGCGATCGCCGTCGTGCCCTCGCCACCCGCAGACGTACCTCGATACACCGAGTAGCTTGTCGCGCCGGAGCTCGCCGCCCAGGACAGGCCGACGGTTCCATTGCCCGGCACCGCGTTCAACCCGGTCGGCGCGGCCGGCGCGGTGCCACCGCCGCCTCCGGCCACCGGGACCGCTGTGATCTCATCGGACAGCGGCCCGCCGCCCACGGAGTTGAACGCCTGCACGAAGTAGAAGTACGTCCGGCCGTTGGTCAGCCCGGTGTCGGTGAACGAGGTTCCGGTCAATGTCGCAACCGGAGTATTCATCACCTCTCCGTCGGACTTGGTGCCGCGGTACAGCTTGTAGCTTGTCGCGCCCGACACGGAGTTCCAGGCCAGCGCCACGGACTTGTCCGCGGCGGTGCCGCGCAGGTTGCCCGGCCCGGCCGGCACCGAGGCGGTCGCCGGGGTGACGATCATCTGGTCGACCCGGGACAGGCCGTGGTCGCTGACCGCGATCTGCCTTATCGAGTTGACCCCGGCGCGCAATTGGACCTGGAGCGCCGATTGCTGGTACACATCAAAACTTCCGGTAATCGGGAAACTTTGATGCCGCGTGAAGACCGTCCCGTTGACCACCAGCCCCATCTGCCGGTTGTTGACGCCCGGGAACAACCCGCCCTGGAAGGCATAGCGCCAGGACACCGTGTAAAGCCCGGCGCTGGGTACCACGACGTTGTTGAATGCCATGAAGCCTTCCTCGGCGTAGGCCATGTCGACCACTCTCTGGCCGGGCGAGGCCGAGCCCGAGGACCCGAGGATGGACGGGAACCAGCCGTTGAGCGTCTTGAACCACTCGAACCCGCCGAGCAGGGCGTCCTTGCAGTAGAAGATGAGGCTGTTGCCGCTGGCGACCCCGGCCACGTTGCCGCCGGTGCCGATCGGCAGCGGTGTCTTGGAAGCGTCCTCGACCGACCGGGGTGACTCGCCGGCCGCGTTGACCGCCGTCACCTGGTAGTAGTAGACCGGGGTCGAGGACAGTCCGGTGTCCTTGTACGAGGTGGTGGTGACCGTGGCGATCGGGGTCGTGCCCTCACCGCCCGATGACGTGCCACGGTAGATCCGGTAGCTGGTGGCGCCGGTGCTCGCTTCCCAGCTGATGGTGATGGAGTTGTCGCTGCCCGCCTTCAACTCGATGTCCTCGGGCGCAGGCGGCGGATCGGCCGCGGCGACAGGCGACGCGACCGGCAGGAGTCCGATGAGTCCAATCAGGACGGTGGCTAGGAGGGTGAGGGACCGTTTCATCTGTGTCTCCAAAGGACGAGGGGCAGATCCTTTGTGAGAGCGCTCTCCCAGACAGTACCACCGAGCCATGCCGATGCGTCAATGTCGTTGGTTGGCGTCAGTCGATCTCGCCCTCCAGGTCCGGATCGAACTGGGCCTGCACGGCCTGCTCCACGACCGTGGCGCCCAAAGCGGTCACAGTCCCGTTGGCGTCGATGGTCGCCCCGGCCCACCCGACGCCGGTCTCCTGCGAATTGGTGATTTTCATGTACTCGCAACCATACTTGCGCACCTGCTTGTCGGCGGCCCGCACGTCCTTCTGGTTCACCAGCGTGTGCGGAATTCCCTTGGTGCTGATGTACATGAAGTCCTTGGGAATGTAGATCGTCGTGTTGCGGACGCCGAGCGCGGACAGCTTGCTCGCGAAGTCGAGGATGTCCCGGCCGACGTGGCAGACCAGAAGCCAGAGGGTCCGGTTGCTCAGCCCGGCGACGGTGAACTTGCTCGCCATGGCCGTGGTGAAGTCACCGAAGAACAGCCCGCCGATCCACGGCTGCCCCTTCTCGTAATCGGCGTGGGCGAGCACGAAGATTGGCTCACCCGCTTTGACCCCCGGGTTCAAAAGGGCCTGGACCTGCGCCAGCGTGCTGTCGAAGACGGTGCGGGCCAGATTATTGGAAACGTGGCCGTTGGTGCCCAGCCGGTTGAGGTCCGCCTCGGTCTCCTTTGTCATCGTGGCCTGGTCACCGATAATCCAGAACATGCCGCTTTTACTCCTATCGCTATCGGGCCGCCGGCCGGCCCGGATGAACGACAGAGCAACCGCACCCTCCCGCTGATACAGCTTCGTCAGATGCCCATCAGTAACCGGCTGCTGATAGGTTCCAGCGATGACCCCTCCCGATCCGGCCACCGCCACCGTCGCGCAGCTCAGTGCCCTGCTCGCCGCGGGCGAAATCACCAGCCAAGCCATCGTCGAGGCGCATCTGGCGCAGATCCGCCGATTCGACGCCGCGTTCGGGGCGATCCGGTGTCTGGCGCCCGGGGCGCTGGACGAGGCGGCACGCAGCGACCGGATCCGGCGCGAAAGCGGCCCGCGCAGCCCGATCGAGGGCATCCCCGTCCTGATCAAGGACAACATCGACATCGCCGGGCTGCCCACCACCGGCGGCGCCCTCGCGCTCGAGCGCAACATGCCCGCGCTCGACGCGCCGATCGTGGCCGCGCTGCGCGCCGCCGGTGCGGTGATTCTGGGCAAGACGAACCTGACCGAGATGGCCAACTTCCTCACCGAGGACATGCCCTCGGGCTACTCGTCGCTGGGCGGGCAGGTGCTCAACCCGTACGACACCTCAATCACGCCCAGCGGGTCGAGCAGTGGCTCCGGCGCCGCCGCGGCGCTAGGCTTCGCGCCGCTGACCGTCGGCACCGAGACCGACGGCTCCATCACCAGCCCGTCCGACCACCAGAGCCTGGTCGGCATGAAACCCACCCTCGGCCTGGTGAGCCGCACCGGAATCCTGCCGATCGCGCCAAGCCAGGACACAGCCGGGCCGATGACCCGCACGGTGGCCGACGCCGCGCTGCTGCTGGCGGCGATCGCCGGGCCCGACCCCACCGACCCCGCGACCGCCGACGCGGCCGCGACCGTTGCCGAGTTGCACGAACTCGTCCTTGAAGCCGTTGGCGCGCAGGCATTGCAGGGCGTACGAATGGGAGTGGCCCAGCAGGAACCCGAGCCGGACGACAAGCCCGACCCGTCGCGCGATCAGGTCTTCGCTACCGCATTGGCGGCCTTGAAGAAGGCGGGCGCTGAACTCGTCGACGTCGACCTGCCCAGCTTCGACCGCGATGACGAGATGGCGGTGCTGCACTACGAGTTCGCCCCGAGCGTGGGCCGCTACCTCGCGGCGATCGGCCCGGACGCACCGATGCGCAGCCTGGCCGACATTCAGGCGTTCAACAACGCCAACGCCGATGCGGCGCTAAAGTTCCGGCAGGTGCATGTGGACATCGCCGTGGCCATCGACCATGAGCAGGAACGCGACGCATACCTGCAGGCGCGCGAGCGCGATCTGCGCTTCCACGCCGACAACATGTTGCGGGCCTTGGGCGACACGCTGGAATGCCTGGTCTTCCCCGGCTCCTCCGGGGGCAGCTGGGCGGCGCGCGCCGGCTGGCCCAGCATCGTCGTGCCGGCCGGCTACGGCCCGGACAACCGCCGCCCGGTAGGCATCATGCTCGTGTCCAAGCCGTGGACCGACGCCCGGTTGCTGCGCCTGGCGCACGCGGTGGAGCAGGCGTACCCGGTGCGCCGCACGCCTTTCGACATCAACCCGGCCGCGTTCCGACGCCTCTAGCACCCACGTGCCTTGCTCCGCCCGACCCATCAGTTGGTCTGGCATTTTCGGGGAAAATGCTGCCTCAAAGCGTGAGGAGGCAGCAGTTTCCCCGAAAATGCTGCCTCAACTGATCATGGGCCGGGCGGTGGGCCCGGGCGAACGCCAGCCACGCCAGGCCCAGGGCGGGAAGTGCCAGCAGGTCGGTGCCGTCGGCGCGCAGGAGCGACGGCCCGGCGACGGCGCTTAGCCCCTCCGATACCAGGGCGGCCAGCCGCGAATCCAGTTTGACCAGGGTGAAGCCGGTGCCGGTGAGGCAAAGTGCCGCCACAGCAAGGGTTTTCGCCGGGATACGGGGAAGGCACAGCGCCGCGACCACCGCCAGCAGCGGCGGGAACATCACCAACCCGGCCAGGTCGCTGAGCTTGCCGGTGACCGGTCCGGGCCACAGCTGCTTGAGAACGTGGTCGTTGAGCAGCAGCACGGCCAACCCGGCCAGGCTAACCGGATGCGACAGCCACGCCAGCATCGATCCGGCGGAGTCCCGTGGCGACATGGGTTCGATCATGGGTTCCGTTGATCACGGATGTTGGAGTGTCCGGGTCACGGAATGGTCTCGAGACTTGCCAATGGTTGACTTCGATGCCGAACGATTCAAGACTGGTGTCTATTGAAAGCGCTTTCATAATGTGTAAACGCTTGATGCGACTGTAAGCGCTTACAGGCAGGAGGATCGGAACAAGTGGCGGTGATCAACAACCGGCCCAAGCCGGTGACGATCCACGAGGTCGCGGCGCAGGCGGGGGTGTCGATCGCGACGGTGTCCCGGGCGTTGAGCGGCTCGACCACGGTGGCGTCCCCGACCCGTGAACGGGTGCTGGCCGCCGTCGAGCAGCTGCGGTTCCGCCCCAGCCGCCTGGGCCAGTCGCTGGCCGAGGGCCGGCACGCCGCCAACGGGATCGTCTTTCCCGACCTGTCCGGCCCCTACTACGCCGAGGTGGTGCTCGGCTACGAGGAGGTCGCCGCCGAGCTGGGCAGCAGCGTGCTGATCCTGGCCACGCACGGCCGCCCGGAGCCGACGCGGCGGGTGCTGGAGCTGGCCCGCCGGGTGGACGGCATGGTGCTCATGGGCCGCACCGTGCCCGACGAGGTGGTCTCGCAGCTCACCGAGACCGGGATTCCGGTGGTGCTGCTGGCGCGGCCGGCGGTCGGCGAGTCGGACACGGTCAACGTGGACAACGAACACGGCACCCGAGCCCTGGTCAAACACCTTGCGCGCCATGGCTATCAACGGTTCGCGTTCGTCGGCGACCCGGCCGAGTCGCCCGATGTCGCCGGCCGCTACGCCGCGTTCCGGGCATCCCTGCTCGAGGCCGGACGAAGGCCCCCGCGCGAGCCGCTGCGCTGCGCCTTCGACGTCTCCTCCGGCCGGCGGGCCGCTCTGCGCGCGCTACGCCGCGCCCTCCGGCCGGAGGTTCTGGTGTGCGGCAACGACGAAACGGCCCTGGGAGCGTTGGAGGCCGCAGCCGAGCTGGGGCTGTCGGTCCCCGGCGATGTGGCCGTCACCGGCTGGGACGACGTGATGGCCGCCCGATACGCGGGCCTGACGACGGTACGCCAGCCCATGCGCCAGCTGGGCGCCACCGCGGCGCGCTGGTTGCAGGAACGCATCGCCGGTCATGGTGAACCGGTGCGCCGGCGGGTACTCCAGACGCAGCTGGTCGTGCGATCAAGCTGCGGAACGCACGATCACGAAAGTGAGGAACCGCGATGAGGACGTGGACACGTTCGGGGGCTTTACTGGCCGTTGCGGCAGTCCTGATGGTGGCCGGCTGCGGCCGCGACGCGGGTGAGGGTACAACCGACTCGGCTCAGCCGATCACCGCGGGCGAGGCCAAGGGCGACATCACCGTGTGGGCGATGGGGACCGAGGGCGAGAAGCTGACCGCGTTCGCCGAAGACTTCATGAAGGCCAACCCGTCCGCCAAGGTGAAGGTGACGCCGATCCCGTGGGACGGCGCGCACGACAAGATCGCCACGGCCATCGCCGGGCGGCAGACCCCCGACGTGAGCCTGATCGGCACCACCTGGATGGGCGAGTTCGCCAAGACCGGTGGGCTGGACCCGCTTCCGGGCGGCGTGGCCGAGCCGGGCGCCTTCTTCCCGGGCGCCTGGAACACCGCGGTGTTCAACGGCAAACCCTATGGGGTGCCGTGGTATGTGGAGACCCGGCTGATCTATGTGAACAAGGACGTGGCGGCCAAAGCCGGGGTGGCCGCCGCACCCAAGACCTGGGACGAGCTGATGGCCGCGGCCAAGGCGTTCAAGGAGAAGGGCGGCGCGGCCTGGGGTCTGTCGCTGCAGCCGGGCGGGACCGGTTCGTGGCAGACGGTGTTGCCGTTCGTGTGGCAGAACGGCGGCGACGTGACCGGCGGGGGTACCGGTTTCGCCTTTGACAGCCCGCAGGCGGTCGAGGCCCTGACCTACTATGAGTCCTATTTCGACAGTGGCGTCTCGCCCAAGGATCTGCCGCAGGGCTCGCTCGAGCCGGACTTCGCCGCCGGCAAGATCGGCGCGTTCATCTCCGGGCCGTGGCACATCGGCCTGCTCAAGGAGCAGGGTGCGGCCGGCAAGTTCGACCTGTGGCACATGCCGGGCAAGCAGAAGGCCACCTCGTTCGTGGGCGGCGGCAACCTCGCGGTGTTCAAGGACGCCAAAAACCGGGACGGGGCCTGGAAATTCGTCTCCTGGCTGGCCAAACCCGAGGTGCAGATCAAGTGGTACCAGGCCAGCAGCGACCTGCCGGCGGTGAAGGCCGGCTGGGACGACGCCACCCTCAAGGGCGACGTGTTGCTGTCGGCCTTCGGCGCGCAGCTGTCCGACGCCAAGGCGCCACCGGCGATCCCGACCTGGGAGCAGATCGCCGCCGCGTTCGACACCGAAATGGAGAAGCTGGTCAAGACCGACGAGACGGCGGCCAACGCGGCCAAGGCGATCCAGCAGAAGGCGGTGTCGATCGGCACCGGAGCCTGACATGCGCGCCGCGACGCGGGTGGGATGGGCGTTCGCGCTCCCGTTCACCCTGCTGTTCCTGGTGTTTCTGGTCGGGCCGGTGCTGGCCTCGCTCGCGATGAGCTTCACCGACATCCGCAGCGCCGACGTGCGTGACCCGCTCGCGGTGACCCCGATCGGGTTGGACAACTACGCGCGGCTGTTCCGCGACGACCAGTTCGTGCAGGCGGCGGGGAACACCGCCCTGGTGGTGCTGTTCGGGCTTCCGTTGACTGTCGCGTTAGGACTGTTGGCCGCGTTGGGGCTCAACTCGGGGCTGATCCGGTTCCGGGCGGTGTTCCGGGTCGGCTACTACCTGCCGGTGGTCACCAGCATCGTGGCGATCGCCGTGGTCTGGCGGTTCCTGCTGCAACCGGAGTCCGGGTTGCTCAACAGCCTGCTGCGTCTGGTGGGCATCGACGGACCCAACTGGCTCAACGACACCAATACGGCCCTGCCGGCGGTCATCGCGATGATTGTCTGGCGGGGCCTGGGTTTCCAGATGGTCATCTTCCTGGCCGGCCTGCAGGCGATACCGCAGGAGCTCTATGAGGCGGCGCGCATCGACGGCGCCGGCCGGTGGGCCCGGTTCCGGCACGTGACGCTGCCGGCGCTGCGGCCCACCCTGCTGTTCGTCGCCGTTATCGGTTCCATCGGGCTGTTGCAGGTTTTCGAGGAGCCGTTCGTGATGACCCGCGGCGGGCCGCTGGGCAGCACGCTGACCGTGGCCCAGAGCGTCTACAGCCAGTTCTCGTTCGGCAACTACGGCTACGCCTCGGCCATGAGTTACCTGCTGTTCGTGGCGATCGTGCTGCTGTCGATCCTGTGGTTCCGGCTGCTGCGCACCGAGGAGTCGCGGTGAGACGGATGAGACGGTCGCCGGATCGGGCCGCCACCACGGTCTTGTATGTGGTGCTGGTGGCTGGTCTGCTGGTGATGACCGCGCCGTTCGTGTGGATGCTGCTGTCGTCGTTCAAGAGCGAGGGCGAGCTGCGCCAGGCGCCGCCCACCTGGCTGCCGACCGACCCGACCTGGGCCAACTATCGTGAACTGTTCGACCGGCTCGACTTCCCGCTCTACTTCACCAACTCGGCGCTGGTGGCCATCCTGGTCACGGCCGGCAATCTGCTGCTGTGCTCGGCCACCGGTTATGCCCTGGCGAAATTGCGCTTCGCGGGAAGGCGCGCGCTTTTCCTTTTGGTTTTAGGAAATTTGATGGTACCGCCGGCGGCCACCTTCGTTCCCCAGTTCGTGCTGGTGAGCAATCTGGGACTGGTCAACACATACGCCGGGCTGGTGCTGCCCAACATCGCCTTGGCGGTCAACGTTTTCCTGATGCGCCAGTTCATCCTGTCCATCCCGGACGATCTGCTCGAGTCCGCCCGGGTGGACGGGGCGGGCGAGTGGCGCGTCTACTGGCAGATCGTGCTTCCGCTGTGCGGGCCCGCGCTGGCCACGGTCGGCATCCTGACGTTTCTGGGTTCCTGGAACAACTTCCTGTGGCCGCTGGTGGTGGCCACCACCGAGGACAAGTACACGCTGCCGGTCGCGCTGGCGCTCTACAGCGTGGGCCAGAACCAGACCCGCTACGGGCTGCTGCTGGCCGGGTCGACCGTCATCATCCTGCCGGTGCTGGTCGTCTTCGCCTTGCTGCAACGGCGTTTCGTCCAGGGTATCGCCACCACCGGGCTCAAATCATAAACCCCTTCGAGGTGAGTCAGATGAAACATGTCCTCCTTTCCCTGGCGCTGGTTTTCACGCTGAGCGGCACGGCCGCGCAGGCTCGTGAACCCGATCCCCTCGCCTCCGCGCCGACTTCGACCTGGGCCGCGGACACGTGGCGGTCGATGGCCGCCATGGTGGCGCCCGAGAGCGGGCTGCCGGCCGACAACATCGACGGCGGTCTGGATCCGGCCAGCCGGGCGCGGTACACCTCGCCCACGAACATCGGCTCGTATATCTGGTCGGCGATCGCCGCGCGGCGGCTGGACGTCATCGGCGAGCGGGAGCAGACCGAGCGCATCGAGCGGGCGCTGGATGCCGTGGCCCGGTTGCCTCGCCATGCCGACTCGGGGCAGTTCTACAACTGGTATGACCCGGCAACGCTGGAGATGCTGCGGACCTGGCCGCCGACCGGCGCGCCGATCGAGCCGTTCGTGTCCAGTGTGGACAATGCCTGGTTGGCCACGGCCTTGATGGTGGTGCGCCAGGCGGTGCCGCGACTGCGTACCAAGGCAGAAAATCTTTTAACCGCAATGGATTTCGCCTTCTACTACGACCCGGCCGCCCGGGGTCCGGACTTCCCCGCCGGGCTGATGCGCGGCGGGTTCTGGGTCGAGCAGCCGTCGGGTTGCTCGGTGCCGGGCAACTATCCCGGCCGGGGCCCCAACGTGTTCTACACCTGCCACCATTACGGCTCGTTCAACAGCGAGACCCGGATGATCAGCTATGTGGCGATCGCGCTGGGCCAGGTGCCGCCGGCGCACTATTTCGCCGCCTGGCGCACGTTCCCGGCCACCTGTGACTGGTCGTGGCAGGAGATGCTGCCGGTCGGGCAGGAGCGGACCTACTTCGGGGTGCCGGTTTTCGAAGGGGCGTACCGGTATCGCGGCCTGCAGTTCGTACCGAGCTGGGGCGGGGACATGTTCGAGGCGCTGATGCCCAACCTGTTCGTCCCCGAAGAGCGTTGGGGCCCAAGGAGTTGGGGCGGTAACCATCCGGTGTATGTGCGGGGGCAGATCGAGCACGGGCTACGCGACGCGGGCTACGGGCACTGGGGCTTCTCCCCGGCCTCGGACCCGTTCGGCGGGTACCGCGAGTACGGCGTGGACGCCATGGGCCTGGATTCGGCCGGCTACACCAGCGACCGGGAACGCACCTCGGTGGATTACGGCTTCGGTGACTGCCCCGGCCGGGCGCCCCAGCCCGAGCCCGCCGTTTACGGCGACGGTGTGGTCACCCCGCACGCGGTCTTCCTGGCGGCTCGGTTCGCCCCGGCGGCGGCCGTCGCCGAACTCGCGAAACTGCGCGCCGACTTCGACATCTACGGTCCCGGTGGCTTCTACGATTCCGTCGCCGTGCGAAGCGGCACCGTCGCCCGGCGGTACCTCGCGCTCGATCAGGGTATGGTCATGGCCGCGCTCGGCAACCTGCTCGGCGGTGACCTGCTGCGCGACGCGTTCACCCGCGGTGGCGCGCAACGGCTGCTGCGCCCGGTGATCGCCGCCGAAGAGTTCACCCTATGAGCCGACTCATGATCGTTGCGTTCGTGGGTGTCAATTCACGGCCCGTCTCTACATCCACGAGCGCAACGATCAACGGGAAGGGGGTGCCATGGATCTGGTGACCGAGCGGGCGCGACGGCAGTGGGCCCGGCTCATGGGGGCCGGCGGCGCGCAGGACCGCTCGGGCGACACCGTCACCCCGGCGGACCTGCCCGCCCCGGCGGGGATCTTGGCCCACGGCGGTCGCGGCCACGTCACGCTCGACTGGGATCCGGTGCCCGGCGCCATCGGGTACGCGGTGCACCGGGCGTCCACACCGGACGGTCCGTTCGAGGTGGCCGACCACGGGGGCGGTGACGTGCTGGCCGTGCCGCACGGCCCGTATGCGGATACCACGGTGTTACCGGGCCGCGAATACTGGTACGCCGTGGCGCCTCTGGCCACGGTCAACTCGATCGGGCCGCTCTCCCCGCCGGTGCCGGGACGGTCGTTTGTGGACGGTCCCGGCACGGTCGAGATTTTGGTCGACGCCGGCGCGCCCGGAGAAAAGCTGCACCGGCCGTGGCGGCGCATGGTGGGCTCGGAGCACCTGAGCCACCTGCTGTGCCCGGATCGCAGCGGCGGGCGCCCGATCGGCGCCGAGCTGCGGGCGGCGCTGCGCCGGGTGCGTGCCGAGCTGGGCGTGGAATCGGTTCGCGCGCATGGCATCCTCGGCGACGACCTCGGCGTGTGCACCAACGGCGGCTTCGACTTCGACGGCGTGGACCGGGTCTACGACATCGTCGTCGAGCTGGGCCTGCGGCCGGTGGTCGAGCTGTCGTTCATGCCGCGCGACCTGGCCCGGGATCCGGATCGCACCGTCTTTGCCTATCAGGGCATCATCTCGCCACCGCGCGACTGGGATCGATGGGGAGAACTGGTCGGGGCGCTGACCGCGCACCTCGTCGACCGGTACGGCCGGCAGGAGGTGATCGACCACTGGCCCTTCGAGGTCTGGAACGAAGCCAACCTTTCGGTGTTCTGGTCCGGTACACCTGAAGAATATTGGCGTCTCTACGAGGTCTCCGCCCACGCGGTCAAGGCCGTCGATGCCCGCATCAGGGTCGGCGGCCCGGCGTCGGCCGCGGTCGGCTGGCTCGACGACCAGCTGGCGGCCAAGGCGCCGGTGGACTTCCTGTCCACCCACATCTACGGCAGCCCGCCGCTGGACCTGCGGCCGCTGGCCGACGTTCCTCTACTTTGGACAGAGTGGGGGGTCACCGCCAGCCACGGCAGTGACATCAACGACACGGTCTTCGCCGCCGCGTTTCTGTTGCGCGGCATGCGTTCGGCGGCGGGGCGGGTCGAGGCGCTGGCGCCCTGGGTCGCCTCGGACCACTTCGAGGAGCTGGGCCGGCCGCCCCGGTTGCTGCACGGCGGGTTCGGCCTGCTGACCGTGGGCAACCTGGCCAAGCCCAAGTACTGGGCCTTGGCTCTGGCCCAGCGGCTCGGCGACACCCAGCTCCCCGCCGCTCTGCGCGGTGACGGCGCGGGCAGCCTCGTGGAGTGCTGGGCCGCGCGCGCCGACGACGGCACCATCGGGATCCTGGTGTGGAACGCCACCCTCGACCACAGCCGCGCCGGCGGCGATCCCGATCTGCACCGGCAGGTGCACATCCCGGTGACCGGGCTGCCCAGCGGCCATTATCGGCTCAACCACTGGCGCATCGACGCCGAGCACGGCAACATCGCGGCCACCTGGCGCCGTCTCGGCGGCGGCGACTGGCCCGACGCGGACCAGTGGCAACAGTTGTCCGCCGCCGACCACCTTGCGCCGCTGGAACCGGCCCGCGCCCTGACGGCCCGCCGGGGCACCGTCGAGGCCGCACTCGACCTGCCGATGCCATCCATCTCCTACCTGGAGCTACGTCCGACATAGCTAGGTTTCGTTCACAACGAAACCATGTCATCCAAACTGAAGAGCGTGAGTAGTGGCGGCGGGGCTGGGCACGGAGTAGGGCACGGCGGTCCGGTGAAGGCGTTGTCGCGGATGCGGGCACGGCGCCGTGATGAGGCGCACCGGACGGCAACGCGACGACGTGCCTTTATCGCCCGGCGACACTGGTGCAGATCACCGGGGTTCTGGTGATGGCGGCCGGAATCCCGCGCGCCTTCGGCGGGGACTTCACCATCGCCGTGATCGGTTATCTGATCATGCGGGCGGCGCTCACATTCCAGTGGCTGCGCGCCGCGAGCGGCGAGACCGGTGCCCCGCGGCGGGGCGGCCGGGACGGTATCACGCCCGCTAAGTATGTTGCTTGTGGAATCCGGTTCTGGTTGGGTCCTGGGAGTGTCCGCTTTAGAGCGCCTGGTTCGCCCGGATCGTTATCCGCGCAGCTCCCAGTACGATCAGGCCTGGGTGCTGTCCCTTGACATGGGGCCGCACCCGTTGTGGTTGCTGGAAGACCTCGCCACCGACCTGGACCTGCGGCCCGGCCTGCGCGTGCTGGACCTGGGCTCCGGCAAAGGCGCCACGTCGGTCTTTCTCGCCAAGGAGTACGGCGTCGAGGTGGTCGCCGCGGACTGGTGGATCAGCGCCCGGGACGCGTCGGCGACGTTCGCCGCCGCCGGGGTGGCCGATCGGGTCAAGGCCGTACACGCCGAGGCCCACCAGTTGCCGTTCGAGGACAACAGCTTCGACGCCATCGTCAGTATTGACGCGTTTGAATACTTCGGGACCGCCGACAGCTACCTGCCCTACCTTGTCCGCTTCCTGCGCCCCGGCGGGCAGCTCGGCGTGGCCACGCCCGGCATGACCCGCGAGATCCGTGACCTGGGCGCCATCCCCGAACACATCAAGCAGGTGGTCGGCTGGGAGGCCATCGCCTGGCACACCCCGCGGTGGTGGCGTTTCCAGTGGGAGATCACCGAGCTGGTCACCGTCACTTCAGCGCGATGGCAGGACGGCGGCTGGTACGACTGGCTGCTGTGGTCGCAGGCCTGCGCCGAACGCGATCCCGCCGGGGGCCGGGCGGTCATCGAGATGCTCACCCAGGACGCGGGCGAACTGCTCGGCTTCACCCTCCTGGCCGCGCGCAAGAACTGAGCGGGTTTGCCGGTTCGCGCCATCGAGAGCGGTACGGTGAGCGGAGTAGATCTCGAAGGGATGTAGCGATGACTTCGGTAAGCGAGGCTCCCGGCGAGCCATACGGCGGCGCCCCGGCCGCCGGGCGGGGGCGCAACCCGTGGCTGGTGCTGATCGTGCTGTGCCTGGGCTTCTTCATGATTTTGCTGGACACGACGATCGTCAACATCGCCATCCCGGACATGATCGATGAGCTGCACGCGACGCTCGACGAGATCCTCTGGGTGATCAACGCCTACATCCTGGCGTACGCCGTACTGCTCATCACCGCGGGCCGCCTCGGTGACCTATTCGGACCCAAGCGGCTGTTCATCATCGGCTTGATCGTGTTCACCCTGGCCTCGGCCGCCTGCGGCCTGGCGCAGACACCCAACCAGCTCATCTTCTTCCGGGTCGTGCAGGGCGTGGGCGGGGCGTTGCTGACCCCGCAGACCCTGTCCATGCTGACGATCATCTTCCCGCCGGCCCGACGCGGCGCGGCCTTCGGGATCTGGGGTGCCGTGGCGGGCGTGGCCACCATCGCCGGCCCGACGCTGGGCGGCTGGCTGGTCACCGACTACTCCTGGCGCTGGATCTTCTATGTCAACGTCCCGGTCGGCATCATCACGCTGATCCTGGCCGTCGTGATCATGCCCGACCTCAAAATCAACCTGCGCCACAAGCTGGACTGGGCGGGCACGGCCCTGGCCACGCTCGGCCTGTTCCTGGTCTGTTTCGGGCTCATCGAGGGGCAGCCGCACGACTGGGGCGAGGTGTGGGGGCCGATCACCATCCCGGAGATCATTGGGGCCGGGGTGGTCGTGCTGGCGATTTTCATGTGGCAGCAATATGTGCAACGCGATCAGGAGCCATTGGTACCATTTGCCATCTTCCGGGATCGCAACTACTCCCTGATGAACTTCGTGGTGGCCGCGATCTCCTTCGGGATGCTGGGCCTGTTCCTGCCGCTTGTTATTTACCTGCAGTCGGTGCTGGGTCTGACCGCGTTGCAGGCCGGTCTGACGCTGGCACCGATGTCGCTGATTTCGATGTTCGTGGCGCCCGTGGCTGGGCGGCTGTCCGACAAGTTCGGTGGCAAGTGGATCCTGTTCGCCGGGCTGTCGCTGTGGACACTGGGGCTGTCGATCGTCCTGGCCTCGGCCCACCCCGACTCCAGCCGCTGGCACCTGCTGCCCGGGCTGCTGGTCGGCGGGTTCGGCCTGGGCATGACGTTCGCTCCACTGCAGACGATCGCGATGCTCAACGTCAACCCGCGGGTGGCCGGCGCCGCCTCCGGCATGATCACCACCACCCGGCAGTTGGGCGCGGTCATCGGATCGGCCGCCGTGGGCGCGCTGTTGCAAGCGCAGCTCAGCGAGAAACTGACCACGACCGCCGCCGAGAACGCCGGCGCCCTCCCGCCGCAGTTCCGCAGCCAGTTCGTCGAGGGATTTAGCAACGCCGCTTCGGAAGGACTCCAGGTCGGCGCGGGCCAGACCGGTGCTGCCCTGCCCGCGGGACTGCCCGCGCAGATCGTCCAGACGATCACCGCGGTGGCGCAGAAGACCTTCCACGAGGCGTTCACCGCGGCGATGCGCAGCACGCTCATCCTGCCGCTCATCGTGCTGGGCATCGCGGCAGCGGCGGTGCTTCTGGTGCGGCGCAAGCCAATTGACGCGCAGGCCAACGCCGATCACGCCGGGATGTCCGCCGGGTGAGACCGCGGGCATAGGATCAGTGGTGATGCTGACCTTCGGGAGGCCACCATGGAGATCCCCCTGACGCCCCTTGAGTTCGCCCGCCGCACCCGCCGGTTGCACGGTGCCCGCGAGGCCGTGGTCGACGGCGAGTTGCGCCTGTCCTATGAGGAGTTTCTGGACCGGTGCGATCGCTTCTCGGCCGTGCTGCAGAAGGATCTGGGGGTCGCCCTGGGCGAACGGGTCGCCACGATCGCGCCCAACACCCACGCCCAGCTGGAGTCGTTCTATGCGGTGCCGCAACTGGGTGCGGTGCTGGTGCCGATCAACTACCGGCTGACCGCGCAAGACTTCGTGTACATCATCAACCACTCGGGTGCGGTGGTGGTCTGCGCGACCGGTGACTATCTGGACGCGATCGACGCCGTGCGGGGCGAACTGCCGCGGGTGCGCCACTTTGTGGCCTTCGACGGTGGGCCGGGGCGGGAGGGCTGGCTCGACTACGAGTCCGCGATCGCCTCGGCCGGGGCCGACTTCGCGGCGCCGGAGATCGGTGAGCGGGACCTGCTGACCATCAACTACACCAGCGGCACCACCGCCCGACCCAAGGGCGTCATGATCACGCATCGAAATGCCGCGATGAATATGATCGGGACGTTGCTGCACCTGCCGGTCGCCGTCGGCGAGCGGTATTTGTGGACGCTGCCCATGTTCCACGCCAACGGCTGGACCTACACCTGGATCGTCACGGCGGCTGCGGGGACCCACATCTGCTTGCCGAAAGTCGAGCCGCCCCACGTGTTCCGGCTCATCCGCGACGAAAGCGCCCGCCTGCTGTGCGCGGCGCCCACCGTGCTGATTTCCCTGGCCAATGCCCCGGCCGAGGCCAGGGGCGAAGTCCCAAGCGGGGTAAGGGTTGTCACCGCCGGGGCGCCGCCGGCCGCGGCGACCATCGAGCGGCTGGAGGGCGACTTCGGCTGGGAGGTGACTCAGGTTTACGGCCTGACCGAGACCGCGCCGTTCATCACGGTGTGCGCGCCGCTGCCCGAGCACGACACGCTTTCACCAGCCGAGCGGGCGGTCATCAAGGCGCGCCAGGGAGTCGAGCTGCTGACGTCGGGTGAGTTGCGTGTGGTCGGCGAGGATGGCAAACCGGTACCCAATGATGGTCAAACCCTTGGTGAGATAACCGTTCGCGGCAATGTTGTCATGCAGGGCTACTTCAACGATCCTGAGGCTACCGAGCGGGCGATGGGGGATGGCTGGTTCCACAGCGGCGACGCGGCCGTGGTGCATCCGGACGGCTATGTCGAGATCCGCGACCGGCTCAAGGACGTCATCATCAGCGGCGGCGAGAACATCTCGTCGGTCGAGGTGGAGGGGGCGCTGCTGCGCCACCCGGCGGTGCAGGAGGTCGCCATCGTCGGTCTGCCGCACGAGAAGTGGGGCGAGACCCCGCACGCCTTCGTGGTGCTGCGCGACGGCGCCGACACCAGCGAACAGGAGATCATCGATTTCGCGCGGGCGCGTCTGGCGCATTTCAAAGCGCCGCGCGGGGTGACGTTCGTCAAGGAGCTGCCCAAGACGGCCACCGGAAAGATTCAGAAGTACGTGCTACGCGGCGGCGCGCCCAACCTTTCCCGGCAGTGACACTACAGCTTCATTCATACATTGAAAGTTGTATCTGTCGGTTGTTAGTATCGCTTGGCGATTCCAGCCGAGGAGGTACCGCCATGCTCAAGACCGTTGGACGCGTTCTGGCAACCCTGGTTCTCGCGGCGCCCATGGTGGTGATGTCCGGGCAGCCTGCGCAGGCGGTGACCATCGTGGATCCCAACAACCCCTACGGTGTTGATTTCATCAACAACGATGGCCAGTGGACCGTCTGGAAGGGTTGCTTCTCCTATATCAACGGCAGCGGGCAGCTTACGACGATCGGCCCGGGATACTTCGGCCGCCTGATCCGCAACAACGTGGTCCTGTTCAATGACGAGGCCGGGCCGCCCGGAGGGCTCAACGCGATGCGCGGCGGGCTGGGAACGTTCGGTTTCCACTATGCCCGCGGCTGGCGGCCGTACGCGCTGGAGAACAGCCCATTCACCACGGACATCGACAACCGGCAGTGCTCCAACGGCCACAGTCAAGGCGTGTATCGGGTCGACGTCCGGCAAGGCCCCTTCATCTCCGGCGGGGTCGGCGTGCTGGACCTGACCGTCTGGATCCGCGACAACTGGGGCCGGACCTTCCGCGGACCCGACTCCGACGGCGACGGCATCGGCGACGCCGGTATCCGGCTCGACTACGACATCCGCGTGTACGAGTCCGTGATCAAACAGTGGGCGAGCGTGACGACGTACTTCCAGCAGAACGGGGAGGGCGACGCGTACGTCAAGGAGCCGAAGTTCACCGGCACCGTCCCCAACAGCCAGGCCGGCTGGCGGCGGATCGCCATCTTCCACGGCACCAACGGTTTGGAACGCATGCGGACGTTCACCGGGAACCTGCCGGTCGGCAGCCGCCACGATTACGACAACGACCGGTTGCGGGTGCGCTACGACTTCATGACCGACTCCACCTCCACCGGTGGCGCATGCAGCACGACGGCGCCCTGCCTGAATGTGCTCTTCCGCGCCACACCGCCCGGCGGCAGCTGGAACTTCTGGGAGAGCGGCGGCGCGTCAGGCCTTGACGCCTGGGCGGTGCGCTCCGATTCCCGGCCGGCGGTCAACACCGTCGACCAGCCCAACTCCAACCCGAACAACGGTCTGCCGACGTCATGGGACTGCAACGGCTCCTCGCCGATCGGCCAGGGCGTGCGCGGCTGGGAGTTCGGTGGCACCAGCGGCGGGCAGTTCCAGCCATACAGCAAGATCATGACGCTGGCGACCGGCTGGGAGGGTGGCCGTGGCGCTTTCGACTGCGAGCCGCTGTACCGGGTTTTCGGCGTCGATGAGGGCTTCACCGTTGAGATGAACTACTCGGTCAACGATGGCTGGAGCTAGTTAGTTTGATAGCCATAGATGCCGTGATACCTTTACCGCTGGATGGTGACTCTTAGCGCGCTTGGACCCCTGCTCATCACCGTCGCCGGGCGGCCGGTGACCTTGCGCAGTCCCCGCCAGCGGGCAGTGCTGGCAATGCTTGTCGCCCTTGCCGGCCGCGTCGTCTCCGTCGACCAACTGCTGTGCGCCGTGTGGGGCGACGACCCGCCCGACACCGCCGTGGGCCAGATCCAGACGGTGGTGTGGCGCCTGCGCGCCGTGCTGGGTGAGGCCACGATCGCGACGCGGCCGGGCGGGTACCAGATGATGGTTGAAGCCTCCGAAGTGGACACCGGCCGTTTCGCCGGATGGGCCGGCCAGGCAAGGGGGCTCGCCGAGCAGGGCCGCCTGGAGGAGGCGGCCGAGGCCTATGAGGGGGCGCTGCGGCTGTGGCGGGACCGGCCCTTCGCCGACGTGGAGATTCCCGGCGACGCGGCCGCCAGCGGGTTCCAGGCCGCGGTCACCGAGCTGATCGAGCAGCGGGTTGCCGTCGAGTGTGGATATTTCGATGTGGCGCTCGCTCTTGGTCGGCATTTGGATGTGGTACCCCTTCTGCGCCCGCGCGTCGAAGAGGAGCCGCTGCGCGAGGAGCTGTGCGAACGCCTGATGCTTGCCCTGTACCGTTGCGGCCGCCGCACCGAAGCGCTTGAGTCCTACCGGCACGCCCGCGCCGCGCTCGTCGCGGAGCTGGGTCTGGAGCCGGGTCCGGCGTTGCAACGCCTGCACACCCTCATCCTCACGGCCGACTCCACATTGGACGGTGTGCATCCCCCGCCGCTGAACAACCCCCGCCCCGCCCAGCTGCCCATGGACTGCCCCGATTTCGTCGCCCGCGCCGAGCTGGCCGCCAAGCTCGCCGCGTTACTGTCCACACCGGACAGCACCGCCCCGGTGATGGTGGCCGTCTCCGGACTGGCCGGCAGCGGCAAGACCACCCTGGCCGTCCACGTCGGACACCTGGTGCGGGAGTGGTTCCCCGACGGTCAGCTCTTCGCCGACCTGCACGGGGTGCACCAGCCGCTGGACCCGGCCGAGGTGCTGGCCCGGTTCCTGCGCGCGCTGGGCGAGGATCCGCGCGCGATCCCGGCCGACATCGAGGAACGGGCGGCGGTGTTCCGCGCACGCAGCGCCGGCCGCAGGATCCTTGTCGTGCTGGACAACGCGCACGGCGAGCGACAGCTGCGGCCGCTGCTGCCCGCCGGCGCGGGCTGCGCCGTGCTGGTGACCAGCCGCCGCCGGCTGGCGGCCCTGTTCGGCGCCCGGGAAGTGGACCTGGGTGTCTTCGAGCCGGAGGAGGCGCTGGACCTGTTGCGCGTCACGCTTGGGCCGCAACGGGTGCACGCCGAGCGGGAGGATTTTCTGGCGGTGGCGCGGTGGTGCGGGTACCTCCCGCTGGCCATCCGCATCGCCGCCGCCCGCCTGGCCGCGCGTCCACATTGGACAACGACGTCGATGGTGGCGCAGCTTTCCGACGAGGCCGCTCGGCTGGACGTGTTGAGCGCGGGCGATGTCGCGGTGCGCTCGAGCCTGGCGCTCAGCGTCGACGCGCTCGAGGCGGACGAGCGTACCCTGTTCACCCGGCTGGGCGCGGTCGAGTCACCGTACCTGCCGGCCTGGGTGGCCGCTCCCCTGCTCGACCTGCCCCCGGCCGCGGCCGGCGAGCCGATGGAACGCTTGGTGGAGGCGCGCCTGGCCGAGGCGCAACCGACCCCGGGCGGCGAGGTCCGCTACCGGCTGCACGATCTGGTGCGCGCCTATGCGCGCGAGTTGCGACCCGCCGCCGAAGTGGAAAGGTATCTGGGGGCGTGGCTGACCCTGGCCGACGCCGCCTACCGGGCGATGCCCGGCGGTTTCCGGCGGGTGGCGCGGCCGTGCGCCCCGCGCTGGTCGCGGTGGAGCGGCGAGCAGGTCGAGGCGATGGTGCGCGACCCGACCGGCTGGTGCGAGGCCCACCGCGCGGCGCTGTGCGCCGCGGTGCGGCAGGCCGCCGCCGCGGACCTGACCACCCTGGCCTGGAACCTCGCGGTCACCCTGTCGCGCTTTTTCGAGCTGCGCGAACACCTGGAGGACTGGCGCCTGACCCACGAGGCGGCGCTGGCCGCGTGCCGGCGAGCCGGTGACCGGCAAGGTGAGGCGTTTATGTTGCGCGGCTTGGGTGAGATGCACCTCAACCAGGACCGGCCGGAGGAAGCGTTGCTGCGCCTGGGCGAGGCACTGTCCATTATGGAGGAGCTGGGCGACCGTCCGGGCCAGGCCGCGGCGCTGCGCGCGGCCGGCTCCGCCCACCGGTGGCTCGGCCGGGAGCAGGCCGCGCTGGACGTGCTGCACAAGGCGTTGGCGCTGGGCGAGGCGATCGATGACCGGGTCGGCCAGGCCCAGGTGCTGCACAACCTCGGTGCGGTGCACCGGCGGTGGAAGCGGCCGCCCGAGGCCGAGCGATGCTACCGCGCCGCGCTGGCCCTCTTCGAGGAGGCCGGCGACCGGTTCGGGCAGGCGTTTTCGCTGTCGAGCATCGGCCTGGTGGCGCAGTGGCAGCCCGAGGGCGCCGGCTACGCCGAGGAGTGCTTCCAGCGGGCCTTGGAGGTGTCGCGCGAGTTCGGGTACCGCCGCGGTGAGGCGATCGCGCTGGGCAACCTGGGCCAGCTCTACGAACGCGAGGGCCGGCTGGAGGAGGCGGCGGCGCACCAGGTCGACGCGATTGAGCTGTGCCGCGAGATCGGCGACACCCGCGGCGAGATGATCGAGCTGCGGGTACTCGGCACTGTCTACCTTGGACAGAACCGGGCCGAGGCGGCCCGGTCGGTGCTGCGGCGCGCGCTCGCCATCGCACGAGGGCTGAGCCTGCCCGACGACGAGCGCGAGATCCTGTCCTTGCTGGGCCACGCCTGAGCTACAACTGGGAAGCCATGATGTAGGACATGCCGGCCTGGTGCTTGACCCACCGCTCCGACACGATGCCCAGCCCGCGCCAGTTCATCTCCCACACATGCACATAGGTGCCGTCGCTGCGCTGCTGCATGAAATCGACCCACGCCACGTGGCCACCGGTCGCGCTGGCGCCGCCGACCCCGCGCTCGAACACCACCAGCGACTGCGTGGCGGGCTGGTTGAGCACCAGCCAGCCGCGGGCGGCGGCGGTCTCGTTCCAGGTGTAGGCGTCGCCGACCCCGGACAGGTACGGGTAGACCCCGGTGAACCCGCGGAACCGCTCATAGGCGTACCAGGTGCAGTTGCCCGACACCCCGGTGTTGCTCGACTGGGTGCTGCCCCGCTTCCAGTGCCAGGAGGTGGCCCAGATCGCGGCGCCGCGGTACAAAACGAGGTTGCCGTCGTCCTGCATGATCAGGCTGGCGCCGGTGTAACCGGCGGTGCCGGTGTGCCAGATGGCCGCGCCGTTGCGGTACATCACCAGGTTGCCGTCGCCTTGCATGACGATCGCCGAACCGTTTTGCCCACCGGTCCGCGTCGACCATCGAGCACCACTCGGGGTGTAAAGCACGAAATTGCCGTCGCCCTGCATGGCGGCGGTGTAGGCCCCGTTGGCGGAACGCAGATACTGGTTGGCGCCCAACGATTCCCCGGCGCGTAAGACGTTGGTCCCCGAACCGGCCACCGCCGGTCCCGGCACGCCGGCCAGGACGGTGGCGAATACGGCCGCGACTGTGCCGCTTCGGATGCCGTTTCGGATCAAGACCCGCATACCCATGGCTTGCCTCCCATGTCTCGCCGATGTCGGGCGCCAGCCTGGCGGGAGAAGGCAAACGCGCCCTCTCGGATCGCTCTCGACTGGCGCGCCGAGCGGAGAGCGGACAGAGAGGACACGACCCCATTACGCCCAGACGCTGTCGGAACACCGATCCGACAGGAGGAGCCATGGAAAGCAAGGTCTTCACCCGGCGCGGCGCGCTCGCACTGGCGGCGGCGACCGGCGCCGCGGTCGCGGTAGGCGCCCCGCGGGCGGCGTTCGCCGGCTCCGGCACCAACGTTTTGCGCGCCGGGGAATCGTTGGGCGCCAACCAGTACCTGCGCTCACCCAACGGCCGATATACCGCCGCCATGCAGGGCGACGGCAACTTCGTGCTCTACACCCCGACCGGTGCCCGATGGTCCACCCGCACCGGTGGGCAAAACGGCGCGGGCATCGTCATGCAAGGCGACGGCAACCTGGTGATGTACCGCAACGGCGCGGCCATCTGGCACACCGGCACCGCCGGTTACACCGGCGCCAGCCTGATCATGCAGGACGACGGCAACCTGGTCAT
>Ga0075428_100000022_pt1 | contig 127690 bp, 111 predicted proteins | sample RhiMetdeltSRZDD2_FD_75291 | JGI IMG/M metagenome (GOLD analysis project Ga0075428, IMG submission 75291) | Populus rhizosphere microbial communities from Tennessee, USA - Rhizosphere MetaG P. deltoides SRZDD2 | ecosystem: Host-associated > Plants > Roots > Rhizosphere > Soil | place: USA... | reverse complement strand
CGGGCCGACGCCTTCGTCAACCTCATCTGCGGCGGCGGGGCGTCGGTCGACACGACGGTGGTGATCCGCGTGGATGCCACGAGACTCGCCGGCGGCGAGGGCGTGTGCGAGACCTCAACCGGCGACGTGCCGGTCGGCGAAGCCATCGGGGCGATCCTCGCCGGTGCGTTCACCAAGGTGGTGCTGAGCGACGGCACCGACGTCACCAAGGTGATCCACGTCGGCCGGCGCATCCCCGTCGAGCTCAAGACCGCGGTCACCGAACGCGACAACCACCGCTGCGTTCGTCCCGGTTGCAGTTCGGCGCATCGGCTCGAGGTCCATCACTACCAAGTCGACTTCGCCAAGGGCGGGCCCACCGCGTATTCGAACCTGGCCACGCTGTGCAGCTTCGACCACGACCTCGTCACCTACGGCGGCCACCGCCTCGGTGGTCGCCCCGGTGCATGGGAGTGGGTGGAGCCGCCGTGAGCGCAATCGCCTTATTGCGGGTCGTCGCGTCGTCGAATTCGCGGCGAGGGTGCGACCACTCGGAACCTTCTCGATCCCGCGCGACCAGATTCATCGGCGCTATGCGAGTCTGCTGGGTACCCTCGATCTACGTGAACGACGACGAGCCAACGCCGACCATCTCCGAGGCACAGGCTGAGCACACGAACAGCCCGGAGGGCCCGCTCGGGCGAGCGTTCGAGGGCTTCTATATCGCGTTGGACGACCTCGGCGAGCTTCTGCGTGAAGCGTTGCCAGCGGTCGCAGCAGAACGCCGGCGCTGGGAGGACGTGCGCGCACTTGCTCCCGAGCTAAAGATCGCCGCGTCCTGGTTCCTGCCGCAGTCGATCAATCAGAACTGCACCGCTCTGAACTTCTTTCGTGGCCATTGTTCCGAGACCTCCGCGGCGAGCCCGGCTTTGCTGACATCCTCACCGCGGTCGAGGCCAGCGCCTGAACGTGGCGCTGGGAGCCTTCGCGTTGAAGTAGTCACGAACGTGGTCGATTACGCCACCCAACAGACCGCTCGGATGTTGATGCAGGGTTAGGGCGGCTGCCGTCCGCGCTCGCCACGGAGAATGGCGGCGTCGCAACAAGGCATTCCCGTTGGGATGTGCGTGAAGGAATGGCTGGGCGTGAACACTGTCATCCGCTGGCAAATGGGATGGCCGTGGAACGAGCCGCCGTAAGCGCGATTGCGTTAGCGGGGGTCGTCGCGATCGAGATTCCAGTGGCGGGACACGGCGGCGAGGTAACCGCCGTCGTCAAGGGGCACGAGACCGAAGCGGGTGATGGTCCGCTGTCCGCCTTCGTGGTCGCCGTAAAGCAGATCGATCGTCATCGGCTGCCGGCTGGACACTGCAGCCGCCGCGGCCGCGAAGGCGGGATCGTCACGATCGCGGAACGCTCCCTGCCAGAACCCGAGATCGCCGGCGGGAACGTAGAGATCACGCGTGAGCCGCTGGAATGCGTCTACCGGCCGCGGGCCGGCGTCGGCGCCGCGCTGCCGCTCCGGATAGAAGTCCCACCGGTCGAGCACTGCGAGCCCATTGCCCACGTTGCGCAGCGCGATGGCGAAGTAGATCGCGTCGTCGGCCACCTCGACCGCGGCGCGACCGCCGCCGACCTTGAGCCAATGATCGTCCTGGAAGCCGACCTTCTCGGGCGGATCCTGGAGACGCGACGACACCAGGACCGGACGGATGCTCGCCAGTAGCGCCCGCTCGGTGGCTCGCGCCGACCGGTGAGCCGACCGCACCGACGCGAACGTCGCCGCGGCGAGAACCAGCGTGCCGCCGCCGGTCGCGAACGCCGAGATCGTCACCCAGTCGGCCACGCCGAGAGCCTAGGAGGCGACCTCATCGGCCAGCGACGTGATCAGCGCCGCGTCGGAGCCGAGCTCGCACACGCCGATGCGCGCGCCGTCCATCGGCGCCGGCCACGGCGCCGGCGCGCCAATGACGAGGGTGGTTGCAATGACGCGGTGGGAGCCGACGCCGGCCGGGCCGGCGCTGTGCGGCCAGGCCGGGCCCAATCGCAACTCGTTGCACACCAGGGGTCGCCCACCGCGCTCGACCCGCAACCGCAACGAGACGGAGCCAGACAGTTCGTCGTGACGGCCGAGCACGACGACCTCGCGCCACACCAGCGACGCATCCGGGGCCAAGTCGATGACCGTCGTGACCCGGTGGTCGGCGCCGTCGATCGCGACCATGGGCTCGGGCAGCCAACGGAGGGACGCACCGGCGCCGACCGACACGTCGACCGACGCGCGCGACGGCCCGCGGCGCGCGCCGGGATACAACAGCTGTGCCGCGACGCTCCGCACCGTGAGCGCCGCCAGGGGAAGTACGGCGAGCGACAACGTCAGGTTGTCGCCGCCAACCGGCCCCGCCGCGGTGCCGATGAAGTGCAAGCCCTCAGCGGTCGGCCGCGCGGTCAGGGGCGGCTCGCACCGCAACGTCGGGAAGCTCACGCCGCCTCGCTCGTTGGGCCCGACGACGATCGCCGCGCTCGACCTCATGCGGCGCGCCACACCCCCAGCTGGCCCCGCAGGTAGTCGGCGACCGGCCCGGCGAGCGGGTCTTCGACCAACGAGATGAATGCGGTCGGACGGTTGGGCCGCATGCGGAAGGCATCGGCCGCCATCACGCCGAGGTCGGCGCGCACCTGAGCGGCCAGATCGGTCTTGTTGATCACCAACAGGTCGGAGTTCGTGATTCCCGGTCCGCCCTTCCGCGGGACCTTGTCGCCGCCGGCGACGTCGATCACGAAAAGCTGGACGTCGACGAGGGCTCGAGAGAACGTCGCCGTGAGGTTGTCGCCGCCCGACTCGACGAGGACGACATCGGGCCGGAAGCGGGCTTCGAGCGACTCGATGGCGTCGACGTTCTCACTGATGTCGTCGCGGATCGCCGTGTGCGGGCAGCACCCGGTCTCGACGCCGACGATGCGCTCGACAGGAAGCACCCGGCGGCGGGTCAAGATCGCTGCGTCCTCGGTGGTGAACACGTCGTTGGTGACAACCGCGAGCGACAGCTCGTCGCCGAGCGCGGCGCAGAGACAGGCGACCAGCTCGGTCTTACCCGATCCGACCGGCCCGCCGATGCCGACGCGCAGCGCGTCGCCCGCCACTCGATGGCGGTGCGAGCCGGATGCGTCATGGTGAACGGCGCCCATTGGTCCTCCTAGGTGGCAAACATTCGGATCGAGCGATCCCGGTGCTCCAGCGCGGCGACGTCGAGTAGCGGCCCACCGAGCGCGGGCAAGTCGGCCAGCGCGCCGTACGACGCGTCGACGGCCGCGCCCACGACGTCGTCGCCCACCGCCGCCAACCGCGCCGTCAGCGCGGCGACCTCAAGTGGATCGAAACCGAGCAGCCGCACGGCCGCCAGGGCCGGCGTATTGATCGCGTGATGCACGGCGACGGTCGCAGCATCGGTGGCCGAGCCCCCCGCCGCCGTGCAGGCCACTCCCAGCGCGACGGGCTGGTGCAAGCCGTTGGGTCCCGCGTCGGCGGCGGTCAACCAGACGGGATGGGGCCAGGCGCGGGACGCGGCGCGCGCCAAGGAACGGCCGAGGCGCCGGGACGCGTCGCGGAGCGGCGGGGCCAGGATGCGAACGTCGGCCTCGTCATCGATCCGTCGCAGGTCGGTTGCCGCCACCGCGGCGGCGGCCAACGCCGCTTCGGTCAGGCCGACCGTGAGCAGCCGGCCTTCGACAAACGCGGCGAGTGAGTCGATATCAGTGATGCGCCCGTCGGCAATGGCCGCCTCGACCCCGCCCGAATGGGCGTGGCCGCCCGCCGGGAACCGCCCGTCGGCCAAGAGCAAGATCGCGAGCGTCGTGTTCAAAATAGGAAGTACCGCTGCGCCATCGGTAGCTCGGCGGCCGGGGCGGCCTCGACCAGGTCGCCGTCGATGGTGACGGCGAATGTGTCGGCGTCGACGCGCACGTCGGGCCGCGCCGTGTTCTCGGGCATGTCGTCCTTGGTGACGGCGCGGCAGTTCGCCACCGGGACAACGCGCTTGGCCAGTTGGAGATCGGTGTCCATGGCCGCAGGAGCGACGAAGGCCACCGACGTTGCCGCCGCTACTCGCGGTGCGGCCCCGAACATCGGTCGGGGGAACACCGGCTGCGGCGTCGGGATCGACGCGTTGGCGTCGCCCATCTGCGCCCAGGCGATGAAGCCGCCCTTCAACACGACGTGCGGGCGCACCCCGAAGAACGCCGGGTCCCACAACACGAGGTCGGCCAACTTCCCGACTGCGATCGAGCCCACCTCGTCGGCCAGGCCGTGCGCCACCGCCGGGCAGATCGTGTACTTGGCGATGTAGCGACGGGCGCGCTGGTTGTCGTTGCGGCCGTCGCCCGGCAGCGCGCCGCGCCGCTCCTTCATGACGTGCGCGGTCTGCCACGTCCGCAGCACGACCTCGCCGATGCGGCCCATCGCCTGCGAGTCCGAGCCGATCATGCTGATGGCGCCGAGGTCGTGGAGGATGTCCTCGGCCGCGATCGTCGACGGGCGGATGCGGCTCTCGGCGAAGGCCAGGTCTTCGGGCAGCGTCGGGTTGAGGTGGTGACAGACCATCAACATGTCGAGGTGTTCGGCCACCGTGTTGACGGTGTGCGGGCGCGTCGGGTTGGTCGACGAGGGCAGCACGTTGGGTTGCGTGCAGACGGTGATGATGTCGGGCGCGTGGCCGCCACCTGCGCCCTCCGTGTGGTACGTGTGGATCGTCCGGCCGCCGATCGCGGCGAGCGTCGACTCGACGTAGCCCGCTTCGTTCAGCGTGTCCGTGTGGATCGCGGCCTGGACGCCTTGCTCGTCGCACACGCGAAGGCACGCGTCGATCGCGGCGGGCGTGGTCCCCCAGTCCTCGTGCAGCTTGAACCCCGAAGCGCCGGCGACGAGCTGCTCGCGCAGGCCCTCCTCGCTCACGGTGTTGCCTTTGCCGAGCAAGGCGACGTTGACCGGGAGGCCGTCCATCGCTTGCAACATCAGCTTGAGGTTCCACGCGCCGGGCGTGACCGTCGTGGCCTTGGTGCCCTCGGCCGGACCGGTGCCACCGCCGATCAACGTCGTGATCCCGCCACCCAGCGCCTCGTCGACGAGCTGCGGGCAGATCAGGTGCACGTGGCTGTCGACCGCGCCGGCGGTCAGGATCTTGCCGTTGCCGGCGAGGATCTCGGTGGACGGCCCGATGACCAGCGCCGGATCGACGCCGTCCATGATGTCGGGGTTCCCCGCCTTGCCGATCGCGACGATGCGGCCGTCGCGAACGCCGACGTCCGCCTTGACGACGCCCCAGTGGTCGAGGATCAGCGCGCCGGTGATGACCAGGTCGGGCGTTCCCTCGGCGCGGGTCGCGGTCGATTGGCCCATCGACTCGCGGATGACCTTGCCGCCGCCGAACACCGCCTCGTCGCCGCCGCCGGCCAGGTCGGCTTCCACCTCGATGACGAGGTTGGTGTCGGCCAGGCGCACCCGGTCGCCGGTCGTCGGCCCGTACAGGGCGGCGTAGCGCCGCCGTTCGAGATCCATCAGTCGAGCGGTCCGGCGACTTCCCCGCGGAGCCCGGCCACCACACGCGCGCCGGCGAGGGCGACCAGCGTCACCGTCCGCTCGACACCCGGCTCGAACCGCGCCGACGTTCCTGCGGGGATCGCCAGACGATGACCGCGCGCCGCGTCGCGGTCGAACGCCAAGGCGGGGTTGACCTCGGCGAAGTGATAGTGCGAGCCCACCTGCACGGGGCGGTCGCCCGTGTTCCGCACGGTGAGGTCGATCGTCGCTCGCCCGGCGAGCAGCTCAACCGGCGGGCCGTCGCAGATGATCTCCCCCGGAACCGTCACGAGATCGGCGAGTGCAGGGTGACGAGCTTGGTGCCGTCGGGGAAGGTGGCCTCGACCTGCACGTCGGGAATCAGTTCCGGCACGCCCGGCATCACGTCGTTACGCGTGAGGACCTGACGCCCGGCGTCCATCAGGTCCACCACGGTGCGTCCGTCCCGCGCGCCCTCCAACACGAACGACGTGAGTATCGCCACCGCCTCCGGGTGATTCAGCACGACGCCGCGCGCCTTGCGATCGCGGGCCACCATCGCGGCCACCGAGATCAGCAGCCGTTCTTGCTCGTGCGGACTGAGGTTCATGTCAGACCGCCAGAAGGTCCGAGAAGGCGCCGATGTCGACACGGGCACTGTCGCCGCTCTGCACGATCATGCCGCCTTCCATCACCGCGTAGCGCTGCGACAGCCGCAGCCCGAACTCGACGTATTGCTCGACCAGGAGGATCGTCACGCCGGTCTCGCGGTGCATGTACGCGATGGCGTCTTCGATCTCCAAGATGATCGACGGCTGGATGCCTTCAGTCGGTTCGTCGAGGATCAGCAGCCGCGGCCGGCCGACCAACGCGCGCGCGATCGCGAGCTGCTGGGCCTGGCCGCCGGACAGTAAGCCCGCGGGGCGCTCGAGCAGATCCCGCAGCGCGGGAAACACGTCGAGCGCGTCGTCCATCGCCGATGCGTCGGTCTTGCGGCTGCGCTCGGCCACGACTTGGAGGTTCTCGAGGGTCGTGAGGTGCGGGAACACCTGGTGACCTTGGGGGACGTAGCCCACGCCGAACGCGGCGAGCTTCGGCGTCGGCACCCGGTTGGTCACCGAGCCGTCGACGCTGACCGAGCCGGCCCGCAGCGGCAGCAACCCCATCACCGCGTTGAGCAGCGTCGACTTGCCGACGCCGTTGCGGCCCATGAGACAGGTGAGGCTCCCCGCCGGCACGTCGAGCGAGACACCGAACAACACCTGCGTGCGGCCGTAGCCGACCTCGAGGTCGACGATCTCGAGCCTCACGACGACACCACCGCGCCAGACCGGGCGTCCCGCGACCGGCCGAGGTACACCTCGCGCACCACCGGATCGGCCTGCACTTTCTCGACGGATCCCTCCGACAGCACCTTGCCCTCGTGCAACACGGTCACCGTGTGAGCGAAGCGGCGAAGGAAGGCCATGTCGTGCTCCACGACGACGACGGTGTGGTCGCCGGCCAGGCCGCTCAGCAACTCACCGGTCGCCGCCCGCTCCTGCGGGCTCATCCCGGCGACGGGCTCGTCGAGCAGCAACAGGCGCGGCTGCTGCACGAGCAGCATGCCGATCTCGAGCCATTGCTTCTGGCCGTGGCTCAACGCGCCGGCGGCGCGGTCGGCCACGGCCGCCAGCCCGATGCGTTCGAGCGTCGCCGCCACCACGTCGCTCACGCCGCGACGGCGTACAAGGAGCGCCGGCAGCCGGCGACGGAACGACGCGGCCAGGTCGAGGTTGTCGAGAGTCGTGAGCGAGTCGAACACCGTCGGCGTCTGGAAGCTCCGGCCGATGCCGAGGCGGACGCGGCGGTGTTCGGGGAGGCGACCGAGAGCCGCGCCCTCGAACCGGATCTCGCCCTCCGACGGTCGCGTCAGCCCGGTGATGCAGTCGATCAACGTCGTCTTGCCCGCGCCGTTGGGACCGATGAGGAACCGCAGCTCGCCCGACTCGACCGTCAGGTCGACGCCGTCGAGTGCCTTGAACCCGTCGAAGTCGACGGCCACCCCGCGCACTTCGAGCACTGCCGTCATGCCGCGACATCCAGCGCGACGGAGTCCCCGGCGGGCGTTCGTCGCAGCGGCACCAACGCGGCAACACGCTGCACGCCGGCGCGCAGCGTTCCGGCGATGCCGCCGGGCGCAAACGCGAGAACCCCGATGAACAACAGGCCTTGGATGTACTGCCAGTCGTCGGGCCGGGCCGAGCTGACCGTGACGCGCGTCCAGTTGACGACGATGGCGCCAACAACCGCGCCCCACAGCGTGCCCCGCCCGCCGACGGCGACCCAACACACCATGAGGATCGACGGCACGAAGTCGAACTGACCGGGCGAGACGATGCCGATGACCGGTGCCGCGATGGCGCCGGCCAGCCCGGCCATGGCGGCGGCGATCGCGAACCCGAACGTCTTGACGAGGGCCGGGTCATACCCAAGGAACCGCACGCGGTCCTCGGAGTCGCGCGTCGCCTGCAACAACTTGCCGTACCGGCTGCGAACCACCTTCATGCCGACAGCTAGCACCACGAGCAGGCCCACCGCGGCGATGCGGAACAACCACTCGTTGGTGTCGGCCGCGTACTTACTGCGCCCGAACACCTTGGTGAAACCGGTGAGCCCGTTGAACCCGGCCGTGAGCTTGAGGTTGCCGATCAACAGGAGAGCGAAGATCACCGCCGTCGCCTGGGTGAGGATGGCGAAGAAGGGTCCGCGTATCCGGCGCTTGAACACGAGCAGGCCGAGCAAGGTGGCGAACACCGCGGGAACGATGACGGCGGCCAGCGCCGCGAACCAGAAGCTGCGGAACGGCTGCCACAGCAACGGCAGTTGTTTGTTGTCCGCATACAGGGCCATGAACGACGGCAGCGCGCCCTTCGGTACCTGCTCGAGGGAGAGATGCATGCCCATGGCATAGGCACCGAGCCCGAAGAAGAGGCCTTGGCCCAGCGCGAGCATCCCGCCGTAGCCCCATGCAATGTCGAGACCAACGGCGACCATGGCGTAACAAAGCCACTCGGCCCACTGCCGGACCTCGGTGGGGTTGCCGATGATCGTCGGCAACCCGAACAGGAACACGGCGAAGCCGATCAGCGCGGCTCGGCCGCCCCACGTACCGCGCATCCGGGAGGTCACGCCGTCAGCCCTCGCGTGCGGAACGACACGACGCCGTTCGGTCGCCACTGGAGGAACAGGATCACGAAGGCGAACACCGCCGCCTTGCCGAGCGTCGGCGACGTGAAGTACTCGCCGTACGCACTCAGGACACCGAGCATCACGGCCGCGATCACCGCGCCGCGCAACTTGCCGAGGCCGCCGACGATGACCACGAGGAACGCGCTGAGAATGTACGACCCGCCCGTGCCGGTGCCGATCGACCCGATCAGCGAGACGGCGACGCCGGCCACGCCCGCCAGGCCCGAACCGATGAAGAAGGTGGTCGCGTCGACTCTCGAGGTCGGCAGGCCGCTGACCGCGGCGAGGTCGCGGTTCTGCATGACGGCGCGCATGCGCCGGCCGGCCGGACGCGTCGTCATGAAGAACCACACGAGCGCGATGGCGATGGCGACGATGAGGAGGACGAACAGGCGCGTGTGCGTCAGCGTGACGCCGAGCACGTGCCACTGGCCGCGGAGGAACGTCGGCGTGACGACCTCCTTGTTGTTCGCCGAGAACAAGTCCTTGGCGAGCTGCTGAAGGATGAGGCTCACCCCGAACGTCACGAGCAACGTGTCGAGCGGCCGCCCGTACAACCGGCGCAGCAAGACCCGTTCGAGGACGACGCCCATCGCGCCGGTGACCACGAACGCCACCGGTAACGCGACAAGAACCGCCAGCCCGCGAGCGCCCTCGAAGAAGGTCGTCTGCAAGACGAACGGAACATACGCACCGGCCATGATGAACTCGCCGTGGGCCATGTTGATCACGCCCATCTGGCCGAAGGTGAACGTGAGCCCGAGCCCCACGAGGAGGAAGATCGAGGCCAGCGTCACCCCGATGTACATGTTGTTGAAGAACGCGTCCATACACTCCGCCCGTTACCGGTGAACAACTGCGTGTCGGTGGTCTATGGGCGCTTTCCGCCCATAGACCACCGACACATCACGTCGTAACTACTTCGCTGCGTCACACTCCGCTCGGGCCTCGCCCTCGGCCAGTCCCTTGGCCCAGGTGTACGTATCGAGGCACGGATCCGGTGCGATGGGTTGACCGGAGTTCCACACTTCGTCGATGACACCGCTGGCGTTGATCTTGCCGATGCGGGCCGTCTTGTACACGTGGTGGTTGGACTTGTGGACCGTCAGGTGGCCTTCGGGCGTATCCAGCTCGAGCCCACCCGCCGCCGCCGTGACCTTGGCGACGTCGAAGGAGCCGGCCTTCTCGACCGCGGCCTTCCAGATGTAGACCGAGTTGTAGCCGGCCTCGATCGGGTCGTCGGTGTGCTTGTTGGCACCGTACGCCGCCTGGAATGCGGTCACGAACTGCTTGTTCCTCGGCAGATCCGTGGTCTGGTAGTAGTTCCACGCCACGAGGTGCCCGACGAGGTTGTCGACGCCAACGCCAGCGACCTCTTCCTCGGCGATCGACACCGAGATCGTCTGGATCTTGTCCGGCGTGTTGCCCTTGGCCTTCAGCTCCTTGAAGAAGGCGACGTTGGTGTCGCCGTTCAGGGTGTTGAACACGACCTGCGGTTTGGCGGCGATGACCTTCTGGACGATGCCCTGCACGTTGGTGTCGCCGAGCTGCAGGTAGTCCTCGCCGAGGATCGTGATGCCGTTAGCCGCCGCGTAGGCCTTGATCTCCTTGTTGGCCGTCCGCGGGAAGACGTAGTCGGAACCGACCAGATACGCCTTGGTCAGGCCCTGCTGCTTCATGTAGTCGAGGGCGGGCACGATCTGCTGGTTCGTGGTGGCGCCGGTGTAGAAGATGTTGGGCGACACCTCGAGGCCCTCGTACTGGACCGGGTAGAAGAGCAGGCCCTTGGCCCCCTCGACCACGGGTTTCATCGCCTTGCGGCTCGCCGATGTCCAGCCGCCGAAGACAACGGAGACCTTGTCGGTGTTGAGCAGCTTCTCGATCTTCTGAGCGAAGACCTCCGGCTTGGACTCACCGTCCTCGGTCGTCGCGACGATCTTCTTGCCCATGACGCCGCCGGCCTTGTTGATCTCGTCGATCGCCAGAAGTTCGGCGTTCTTCACTGCGACTTCGCTGATCGACATGGTGCCGCTCAACGATTGCAACACGCCGACCTTCACCGTGTCGCCACTGGTACCGCCACTCGCCGAGTCCTTCTTGTCACTGCCTCCGCAGGCAGCCAACAGCACAGCCCCGGCGAGCATCGCAATGAGCGCGATCCCCCGGTTTGTACGTCGCTTCAATGTCCTCCCTCTCTGTCCCCGCACTGATGCGTTGGCAGGACCGTAGGGAGGGCGCATGTCGCAACAGTGTCTCGGGAGTGGCCGTGTCGTGACGAAGACCTGACGCGAGCCTGACGCGATCGCCGACACCCCTAGGCGACCTCTTCGGCCTCGTCGAGCGCCTGCGCCGCCCACTTGTGTAGGCGGCCCCGTACGTGGTCGACCAGGTCGGTGCAGCGCGGGTCTCGGAGCACCTCGGTGGTCCGGTTGCGGCCGAACGGGACCGCGACTTCCTCGACGACGCGGCCGGGGTGCGACGACAGCACGTAGATCCGACCGGACAGGAACACGGCCTCCTCGACGTCGTGGGTGACCATCAGGATCGTCTTCCCCGTCTCCCGCCACACCTCGAGCAGAAACTCCTGCATCAGCCCACGGGTCTGGGCGTCGAGGGCGCCGAACGGCTCGTCCAGCAACAAGACCTCCGGGTCGGTCGCCAGGGCGCGGGCGATCGCGGTCCGCTGCTTCATGCCACCGGACAGGGCACGCGGCAGTGCGTCGGCGAACGCGGTGAGGCCCATGATCTCGAGGTAGCGATCGACTCGCCGGCGGATCTCGTACTTGCCGACCCGCTGAAGCTCGAGTCCGAACGCCACGTTCTCGCGAACGGTCCGCCAGGGATACAGGGTGTAGTGCTGGAAGACCAGGCCGCGATCGGGTCCGGGACCCCGCACCGGATGGCCGTCGAGCAGTACCCCACCGCTGGTGGCCCGCGTGAGGCCGGCGGCGATCGCGAGGATCGTCGACTTGCCGCAGCCCGACGCGCCAACGAGGGTCACCAACTCGCCGGCATCGACGTGGAAGTCCACGCCGTCAAGAACGCGGAGCGATCCGTACTCCTTCACTACGTCGATCGTCTGGAGCTTGACGTCGGTCACTTGGCCCACGGCGCGATCAGGTTGCGCAGGCCGCGAAAACCAAGATCGGTCGCCAGTCCGATGACGCCGATCACGATCAGGACGAAGAAGATCTGATCGGTGTGCAGGCCCCGCTGCGCACGCGTGATGCGGTAGCCGAGGCCTGATTGCGCGGCGAGGAGCTCGGCGACGACAACAAGATTCCACGTGGCGGCGATGTTCACCCGCATGGCGTCGATGATTCCTGGGGTGCTGTGCGGGAAGACGACCTTGCGCATGACCTTCCAGCGCGACGCCCCAAGCGTGTACGACGTGTCGATCAACTCCCGCGGCACGAGGGCGGCGGCGTCCGCCGTCATGAGCGTGTTGAAGAACACCGTGCCGATGAACAGCAGTGCGATCTTCGAGTTCTCGCCCAGACCCAGCCAGATGATCAGCAACGGGATGAACGCCGGCGCCGGCATATAGCGGAGCAGTCCGATCACGGGCTCGAACAGAGCGCGGATCGAGGCGAAGGAGCCGATGGCGAGGCCGAGCGGGACCGAGACCAGGACGATGAGCCCGAAACCGATGCCGATCCGAGTCAACGTGGCCGCCAGGTCCTGCTGCAACGCGCCGGTGGACCACAGCTCGCCGCCCGCCCGCAGGACGGCGGCCGGCGACGGCAGGAACGTCGGGTCGACGACGCCCGAACCGCCCACGATCGCCCACACCGCGAGCGGCGCGATCGCCGAGAACAGCATGAGCGACCAGCGCAGACGCGGGCTGATCGGATCGCGCAGCGTCCAGAAGGTTCGCCACGCCCGACGACCGAGCCCGGCGGTTGGCGGCGCGCCGGCGCGGTTCGCGGGCGGTGACGCAACCGGGTCGGTCACCGTCACCGCCACGCTCAAGACTTGTGGGCCTTCACGAAGGTGTCGTCGAGCATCCCGGCCAGGTCCGGCGCCTTGTCGATCAGCTTCACCGAGAGCAGGAAATCGGCGATCTGCTTGGCGTTGAAGTCCAGGTGGGTGACGTCGGTGCCGGGCGCGAAGGCGTCGAGGTTCTGCTGGAGCGTGAAGATCGTCGTGCCCTTGTCGTACGACTCGTAGTCGGCGACCGACACGCCCGCCCGCTTGGCCATGATCGCGACCGCCTCGTCGTGGTTGGCCTTGATCCAGTCGAGGGTCTGGTACCAGACGTCCACCAACTTCTGAACGTCGGCGGGACGCGAGGTGCGCAACTTCTTGCTGACGACGAGGTGGTCAGGGATAGCCCCCGGGAACTCGGCCGAGGTGAACAGCGCGTGGGACCCGTCGCGCTTGAGCGCCTGCGTGGTGAACGGGGCGAAGGCGCCCACGCCGTCGAGACGACCGGAGGCGAAGGCGGCCGCCGCCGCGCCGGTCTCCAGCGGTTGGAACGAGACGTCGCTTGGGCCCATGCCGGCCTTCTTCAGGCCCAGGAGAAGGAGGTAGTGGTCGACGGTGCCCTGTTCGGCCGCCACCTTCTTGCCCTTCAGGTCCGCAATCGTCTTGATGTCGGGCCCGACGATGATCTGGTCGTTGCCGGTCGAGTTGTCGTTCACTAGCACGATCACTTCTTCGACCCCGCCGGCGACTGACGAGATGGTGTCGTTGAGCGTCTGGGTGTTGGCGTCGAGCTGTCCGGCCGCGAGGGCGTTGAGCGAGTCGAGGTAGCCCTCGAACCACTTGAGGTCGACCTTGACGCCAGCCTTGGCGAAGAAACCCTTCTCCTCGGCGACCTGCCACGGGAACCAGCCGGGCCACGCGCTGAACCCGAGCTTGATCGCGGGACCGCTCGCCGCGGTGGCGTCGCTCGACTTCTTGCTGTCGCCGCCACACGCGGCCGCCGCTATCGCCAGGACGACGATTAGCGCGATCGCCCTCGTGCGAACCAACTTGGTCATGCCGTCCTCCTCGGGAGATGGCCGGCCCGCACGAGGCAGCCCAGCGTGTCGCAGATGACTCGGACGCCGATGAGCGACGTGATGTCGGCGTTGTCGTACGGCGGCGAGCACTCCACCACCTCGATACCGGCCAACGGTTTTCCGTAGCCGGCAATCAATTGAATGAACTTGAGGACCTCGCGCGGCAGGAAGCCGCCCGGCTCGGGCCAGCCGGTGCCGGGTACGAACGCGGCGTCGAGGCAGTCGACGTCAAAGCTCAGCCACACCGCCTCGGCGTCGTGCCACGCCACCTCGAGGGCGCGTTCGGCCGCCTCGTCGATGCCCATCTCGACGCAGTCGGTGACCGTCATGATCGAGGTGCCCCGCTCGCGCCCGACCTTGACGCCGGGGCGCGGCGCTTGCCACCCGCCGATCCCGATCTGCACGAGGTTCTGCGGCGGCACATTCGGGATGTCCGTGGCGTGAAACCACGGCGTGGTGTGCATCCGCTCGTCGAGATCGGTTTCCTGCGTATCGACGTGGCGGTCGAAGTGGATGATCCCGAGGTTGCCGTCGAGGTGTTCAGCGACGCCGCGAACCGTGGGGTATCCGATCGAGTGATCCCCGCCGAGCACCACCGGGAACGCGCCCGACGCGTACACGTGGGCGACCGCCTTGCTGATTTGGTCGAAGGTCTTCTCGATGTTGCCGGGGATCGTGAAGATGTCCCCGAGATCGCACATCGAGATCGACTCGCGAAGGTCGACCCCGAGCTCGAAGCTGTAGGGGCCGTAGAGGGCGGAGATGCGCCGCATGCCCTGCGGACCGAAGCGCGTCCCGGGACGGTACGTGGTACCTGAGTCGTGCGGCGCCCCCAGTATCGCCACGTCGTACTCGCCGCACTTGCGGACGTCCTCGACGTAGGGCTGCTTGAGGAACGTATTGATGCCGGCGTAGTGCGGCAGCTCGCCGCGGCTGAACGTGGGGATGCGCTTGTCGACGATCGAGTCGGCCCCGGGCAAGCCCAACTCGAGGCCGCGGGCGACCTCTTCGTCCCACTTGGTCGTCGGCATCGCCGCCTCGGCCGCGACCGCGTAGCGGGCCTCGGGCCCGTAGTGGTCGTGCAACTCGACGTCTTCTGCCATGCCGCTCCTCGTCCGCCCGGTCGAGCTGGGTGCCCTGCCGAACGAACAAAGCCCGGGAGAACTCTCGCTCTCCCGGGCTTTTATCCCTCCGTGTAACGGCGCCGTTGCCGCTTGCCCCTCTCGGACCAGGCCGCCGTCGCCGGCGCGGAACCCTAGGGGCTGATTTCGGTTGTCGAGGGCAACCTAAGCCGGCGGTGTTTCCGTGATGTTTCGACCGGACGAAGGAGTTATTACGGCGGCCGCGATGAACTCACGCATCGATCTTCTCGATCAGCTTGCGCAGCATGCTCGTGTTGCGGCTCGTGCTCTCGTGGCGACCGATCACGCTCTCCCAGGCTTTGGTCGGGAGCTGGGTGTCGGTGGACTTGCCGTGCATGCGCCAGTGCACGTCGCGACCCTTGACCACCAACGTGTCGAACGCATTGCTGAGCGACTGGAGTTCGGCGCGCTGCGCCCTCGACGGCACCGTCTTGAGGAAGGTCACGAAATACGTGTCGGTCGACCGCACCTGAAACGGCTTGACCGCCAGGGCCCGGCGCAGTTCGGCCGCGGTGCGGACGAACGTGGTCACCTCGAAGCCGAACTCGCCCTCGAACGCCCGCTCGAGCCGGCGCTCGAGATCCTCACGGCTGCCGGTTGCGTCGAACACCACGTTCCCGCTGTTGATGTATGTCCACGCGTCCTCGTAACCGAGGCCGCGGACTACGTCGGCGAGCCGCGACATCGCCACAGTGCGACGTCCGACATTGACGGCGCGTAGGAACGCCACTCGGGTCATACGCAATGCTGCCGCGGTAGCGTCACGGCCGTGAACCTGCGGGACGCGACCGACGCCGACGTCGAGTTCATCGCATGGGTGATGGAGACCGGCTGTCCCGGAACTGAGTTGCTGCTCCAGCCGTTGGAGTAGCGATCACGATGGAGCGGCGAGGTTTCAAACTTCGCACCCAACTGACGGCGGTCATCGGCGTTGTCCTCCTGTTCGGCGCGTGGGCGATCTGGTCGTTCGACCAACGAGTCGCCGGGTCCGCACGCCACACGGCGGTCAACGACGCACGTGCCATCGGCCGCGTCGTCGCCGTCGACATAGAACGTTCCGTCGAGGACATCACCGACGCCGTCACATCGACGGCGTTGACTCCGGGCATCGACGTACTGCTCGGCGGGGACCAGGCGTGCAACCTCAACTTCAACGGCCAGCGACCGTTTGCATCCGGACATCTCGACTTGCTGCGAGCCGACGGCACCGTCGCGTGCTCGTCACAACCCAGCGAGCGCGTCGCGTCCTACGGCGCCGAGCCGTGGTGGCACGCGCTCGGCGATCACGCGACGAATGACGTTGCACGGGACCCCAACACCGGACGGAGTGCCCTCATCGTCGCCATGGCCATCCCGACCGGCGGCGCGGTCGCCGCCTTCATGGACGTGGAGTCGCTCGCACGCGGGTTGGCCGCCAGCTACCGGCCGACCCACTTGGAGTTCCTCATCAAGGCGCGGGACGGCGACCAGACAGTCTCACGATCGGCGACCCACGGCGGCGCGCGCCGAACCTCCGCCGCCGCCTCGGTCGCCGACCCGCCATGGCTTGTCGTCGTCGACGCCACGCACCACCAAGCGATCACGGCAGCGCGCCAACACGCTCGCCTCGCAATCGGGCTCGGATCCCTTGTCCTCGCGTTGGTGGCCGTGGGCGGCGTCGTGCTGCACCGGCGCCTCGCACGGCCGATCGAGCAGCTTCGCGAAACGGTGCTGGCAGCCATCGGCAGCGACGCGCCGATCGCGGCGGCGGGATCCGGCGCGACCGAGGTCAAGGAATTGCGCGTCGCCTTTGCCGACCTCGTCGCCACGAACCGCCGCGACCTCGACGCGCTGCGATCGAGCGAAGCACGGGCGATGGCGATGCTGCGCTCGACGATCGATTGCGTAATCACGATCGACGGCGGTGGCGTCGTGGAGGAATTCAATCCCGCCGCCGAGCGCACCTTCGGCTACCAGCGCGCCGATGTGGTGGGACGACCACTCGCCGAACTCATCATCCCGCCCGGCCAGCGCGCCGCCCACCTCGCCGGCCTGGCCCGGTTCGCGGCCACCGGCGAAGGACCGATCCTTGGTCAGCGCATCGAAGTCGAGGCGCAACGCGCTGATGGAACCGCGTTCCCGGCGGAGCTCACAGTGACGCCGGTCGAAGTCGGCGGCCGCACCCGATTCACCGGCATCCTTCGCGACATCACGGATCAGCTACGCGTCGAAGCCGAGCGCCGCACGCTCGAGTATCGGGTGCAGCAATCGGAGCGGCTCGAGAGCCTGGGCCAGCTGGCGGGCGGCGTCGCCCACGACTTCAACAACCTGCTGTCGGTGATCCTGAACTATGCGACGTTCGCGCTCGAGCAAAGCGACGACGAGCGGGTCCGAGCCGACATCACCGAGATCCGCGCCGCGGCAGAACGAGCGGCGCGGCTGACCCGTCAGCTGCTGATCTTCGGACGGCGAGACACGGTCTTGCCCGAGGTCCTCGACCTCAACGCCGTCGTCACCGACGTGCACGAGCTGCTGTCCCGCAGCATCGGCGCGCAGGTCCGGCTCGAGCTGAAGCTCGCCGACGAACTGCCGCCGCTCTTGATCGACCGCGGCCAGTTGGAACAAGTGCTGCTCAACGTGGCGGTGAACGCCCGCGACGCCATGCCCCACGGGGGCACCCTCACTATCGCGACGGCCGCCGACCTCGACGCCGCCGCGATCGTTCTGTCGATCGCCGACACGGGGACCGGCATGACGGTGGAGGTGCAGGCGCAGGCCTTCGAACCGTTCTTCACCACGAAGCCCAAGGGCGAAGGGTCGGGCCTGGGGTTGGCGACGGTGTACAGCGTGGTCGCCCAGGCGGGCGGCGACATCGCGATCGACACGAGCAGCTCGGGCACAACGTTCCTCATCTCATTCCCGATCGCCACCGCAGCGCCCGATCCGCACGCCGCGCCGACCGAGGAGGCGCCGGCTCCAACCGTTGGCGGGCGGGTGTTGGTCGTCGACGACGAGCCGGGCGTCCGTGACGTCGTGTCGCGCATCCTGCGCCGTTGCGGATTCGAAGTCGTCGACGCATCGGGTGGACCAGAAGCACTCACCCTGAGCGATACGCCGTTCGACATTCTGCTCACCGACGTGGTGATGCCGGGCCTGTCGGGTCCCGATCTCGCCAGTCGGCTACGCGAGCGTTGGCCCAACCTCCGCGTCGTCTATATGTCGGGCTACAGCGACGGTGTCTTCAGCGACGGCGACCTCGACAGCGAGATTCGGCTCCTGCCGAAGCCATTCACCGAGCACGACCTCCTGGTCGCGATCCGGGACGACACGACCTGACCCTCAGTACGGCGACGGGGCCACGGTGACCGTGATCGTGTCGGTTGGCGCCAGCGCACGGTGGACGCCGTCAGCCAGCTGGAGACACAGCGTGTGCTCGCCCGGCGGCAGGGTCAGCCACGCACTCGTCTCGCCACCGCCGTAGTGCTCGAACCCCTCGGTGTGCATCTCGATGAACGCGCCGGCATGGAAGCACGGACGATCGACGATGACGTGGAAATGCCCGGCGCCGGGGTGGTGCGGCACAGTGGCGGCTTCCACCTTCAGGCCCTCGGCGCGCATCTCAACCCGGAACGGGCTGGCGACGATGCTCCCGTCGCTCGGCGACGCAAACCGGACGCGCTGCTGGGCGCCGGCGACGAGGCCACAGCTCGCGTTCGCGGCAAGGGCGAGCAGGCCACACGCGGTGAGTGCCCACGTGCGCCGACTGCCCATGACTCCTATGTCGCGTCTCTGGGGCGATTTGGTTCGAGCCCGCTCACTAGGACCGCGTCTCGACGAGACCGTGCTCGAATGCGAACGCCGTGGCGCTGGCCCGCGACGTGACGTCGATCTTGGTGAAGATGTTGGACAGGTGACGCGAGACGGTCTTTGCGCTCAAGAACAGCTGGGCGGCGATCTCGTTGTTGGTGAGGCCGGCGGCGATGAGCCGCAATACCTCGACCTCTCGTTCAGTGAGCCCCGCGGGACGCGCCGGCTTGGTGTCGTCGAACACGAGACGCGCATCGAGGTGGGCTCCGATCTGGTCGAACAGCGTCGCCGCGGCGGCAAAGGCTTCGGTCGCGCCGGCCTCGTCGCCGGTGGCGCGCCGCGCCTGACCCAACAGCACGCGGGCAGTCGCGACTTCGTACGGAACATCGATGGCTTCCCACACCTGCACTGCTTCGTCCAATGTCTCGCACGCCGCCGCCGCGTTGTCCTGCGCCAGCTCCAGGCGGCCGCGGGTCGACAGCGCGCTGGCCCGCAGCGTCGGCGTGTCGTAGACGGCGGCGATCTCCTCCAGCTCAGCCAGCGCACCCGTGGCCCCGTCGATGTCGCCGGCGGCGATGGCGACGTGGACGAATGTCGGCAGTAGCGACGCCCGCGACAGCCGGTTCGCGGTGGACTCGCGGAGACACCCGGTGATGATCGACACGGCGGCATCGATCCGTCCTTGCGCGAGACGCAACAGCGCGAGGGCACCGCAGGGTCGACCGCACAGCTTTTGGGCGACGGCGAACGACTCCTCGGCCCGGTCCAGCTCACCGAGGCGGCGACGGATATCGCCGACCTCGGCGTAGGCGGCGGCGCTGTTCGCGACGTGGCTGTGCAACAACTCATCGCAGGCCAGGGCGGCTTCGCGCTCGGCCTCGGCCAGGGACCCGCGGCGCTTCAGCACGACGGCGCGGTGCACCCGGCAGATCCCCGGGAAGATCGCGAACGGATGTTGCTGCGCCCACGTCATCGTCGCTTCGGTCCACTCGGCGGCGCGATCCAGGTCGCCGACGTCCTCACACGCGCTGATGAGGCTGCAATACACCTTGCCGGTGGAGAAGGGCCCGAGCCGGCCCTCCACCGCGAAGAGCATCGCTTCGTCGAGATGGGCCATGCCCTCGGCGACCTCACCGCGGTCGATGAGGACGCGGCCCTTGGCCTGGAGGGCTTCAGCCTCGAGGTCCGCCGATCTCAGGGCGCGGCCGAGGGTGATGACCTCCTCGGCCAGCGCGGCGGCACGATCGTGATCGCCGCCGGCATGCGCCACCTCGGCCTCGCGGAGCAGCAGCGTTCCGTAGGCGACGCACTGCGTGTCCCCGTCGAGCGCGCGGCGGGCGCGCCGCAACCACGCACCGGCGATAGCGGGTCGAGCGCCGATGGCGTTGTGCTCCCACAACCAAACCGCGCACTGGCCCGCCTTCCGAGTTTCGCCCAGCTCGTCGAACGTGCGATAGGCCACCTCTCGCGACGCGATGCAATCGTCGAGCCGGCCGAGCCACCACGCGGCCTCGGCGAGGAGGTCCGCTCGCTCGGCCTCGACCTCGGGCGAGCGGACCTCGGTGGCGGTGGCCGCGTCGAAGGCGGCCTGCCAGTCCTGCCGTGACAGCGCGTGCCGAACCGCCGCCAGCTCGTCGGCTTCCATCGCCGCGAACCTAGCCAGCCCAGCGCGTCACGTTGCCGGCGACAACTGGGCGCCGATGTGCTCGAGCACGGGACGCAGGTCGTCGGCCGGGCTGAACTCGATGAAGGTCACGCCTTCGTCGCTCCAACCCGTGTGGCCACCCGGCCAGTAGTAGAGGTCGCCGGCGCGGTTGACGTCTTCGGTCCCGTCGGCATACCGAACGGTGATCGATCCCGAGACGACATAACCCCAATGCGGGCACTCGCACACGTCGCCGGGAAGGCCCTTCAACAGCGGTGTGAAGTCGGTACCCGGCGGCAGCGTGAGGTGGCGGACGAGCTGACCACCCCAGTCCTCACCGCGAGTGTGAATGTCGCCCACCTCGAGCTCGATCGCCATCTCGTTCGCAGCTGCACGCATGTCGTTCTCCTTTGGTTTCCGACGATCGTGACGGGTTGGCCACCCGCCGGCATCGGCCACCCACACCAACCCCGGCGGGGAGCCCCGCCGCCCGGCTGGGGTGTTCGCCCCACGCCATCCGTAGCGAACGCATCCACGAATGGGGCACCTGGCGGACGATCGACGAAGGCGGATTCGGGACAATCGCGGTGTGGCCGATGACCGATCGAGCACCGTGATCAAGCTGATCGAGGCGGGCCGCGACCGAGAGGCGGCCCATTGGGGCGCCCGAAACGGAGGACCGATGCACCCGCTCGCACAACTCGACCAACTCGGCCCGCTGCTCGGCACGGTGGTTGCCGGCATCGGCCCGGACCAGCTCGATGCGCCGACCCCATGCGCCGAGTACACCGTCCGTGGCGTCCTCGAGCACATGCTCACCGGCGCGACGGCGTTCGCGGCGGCCTACCGCGGCGAGACGCCCGCGGAACCGGACCTGGGCGACGTCCTCGCTGGCTTCGGCCCAACGCTGACCGACCTGGCCGCAGCCATGAACGCGCCGGGCGCGCTCGACCAGACGATCGCCGCACCCTTCGGCCAAGTGCCGGGCGAGACCTTCGCCCGTTTCGTCATCCTCGACGGCCTCGTACACGGGTGGGACCTGGCGACGGCCACCAACCAGCCGTATACACCGCCCGACGCGTTGGTCAACGCGGCCGACGCGTTCGCCCGCCAGGCGATCGACCCGCTCCGCGACGGACAGACATTCGGCGACGCGGTCGAGCCCCGGCCCGACGCGTCGCCGATCGAGCGGCTGGCGGCGTACACCGGACGCCGCGCCCAGTTCGCGGCGTTGAAGGCGAAGCACAGCGTGATCTGGGGCACCGGCCCGTACGAACAAATGCCCGCGCACTACGAACCGCTGCTCGCCCACCTCGCTCGCGTCGCCGACGTGCGCGCCGGCGAGCGCGTGCTCGACGTAGGAACCGGCACCGGCGCCCTTGCGCTCCGGTTGGCGACGGCAGGCGCCCGCGTGACCGGCGTCGACATCGCCCCCGCCCTCGTGGACACCGCTCGCCGCCTCGCGGCCGACGCCGCCCTCGACGTCACCTATGACGTGGGCGACGCCGAGGCATTGGCCTATGCCGACGCCTCGTTCGACGTCGTCACGTCGAGTGTGGGTTCGATGTTCGCGCCCGACCACGCTCGCGTCGCCGCTGAACTGGCGCGTGTGTGCCGTCCCGGCGGCCGGCTCGTCCTCGGTCACTGGAGCGCCGAGTCCGGCGTCATCGACATGTTCAAGGTGATGGCGCCGTTCCAGACCCCGCCGCCGCCCGGGGCCGGCTCGCCCTTCGCCTGGGGCGACCGCGCCCACGTCGAGGAGTTGTTCGGCGATGCGTTCGAGCTGCGGTTCGAAGCCGGCGACGCGCCACAGGTCAGCGCGTCTGGTGAAGAGGTGTGGACGCTGTTCTCCACGGTGTATGGACCGACCCGCACGCTGGCGGCGTCACTGCCCGACGATCGTCGCGAGGAACTGCACCGCGCCTTTGTCGAGTTCTTCGAGGGCTACCGGACCGACGCGGGCGTCCACCAGCCGCGGCCCTACGTGGTGGTCGTCGGCGAGAGGCGAGCGGCCGCTAAGTAACCGTCACCGTGAGCCGCATGCCCGCGCCGTAGTGGCCGGGCTCGTGGCAGCCGATCACTAGCTCCCCCGCCTTGTCGAACCGATGGACCAGATCGTCTGACGCACCGGGCTTCACCGTCACGGCGTCACCCATGTCGTGACCGCCATGGCCCATGTCGCGCTCGTGGTTCTTCTGCGCCGCGGCGTCGCCCAGGAACGCGTCGTGGGTGAGGCGCCCGACATTGTGAAATCGGAAGCGCACGGTCGCGCCCCGCGGCACGGACACCGCGTCGGGCGCGAACGCAATATCGCGCATCTCGATGTCGACCGTTCGCTCGGGCGTGGCTACGCCGCGCTCGCCGTCGCCCCCGCCGCAGGCGACGAGTAGTAGCAGCGGCAACCACAAGACCTTCCTCATCGGTGGGCCGGTTCGGCGTCGAAGCGCTCGCCGCAGCGATCGGAACAGAACCAGTACGTCTGCCCACCATGGGTGCGCGACGCCGGCGCGTTGGCGGTGCGGACCTGCATCCCGCAGATCGGGTCGACGGCGGTGCCCTGGCCCCCGCCGAGCCGATCCCGGTGGCGATACAGCCAATAGAGGACGGCAAAGACGCCCAAGAACGCGACGTTGAGGAAGGTCGTGTAGTTCCACTCGAAGCGGGTGTGGACGATGTCGTCGTGCATGCGGTGCGGGATGAGGTCAAGGGCCGAGAAGATGCCCTCGACCGCGAGCCCGGCGAGCGCCATCACGGCCCAGAACACGAGCATGAGGCGAACGGCGAGCCGGTTCCCGTAGTACTTCCGGTAGATGAGGAAGAGCGGGAACGTGATGAGGTCGGCGAAGATGAACGAGACGACGCCGCCGAAGCTGATGCCGCCGTGCCACAGCGCAGCGGCGAGCGGGACGTTGCCGATCGAGCACACGAAGCTGACGAACGCGATCACCGGCCCGATCAGCACGTTCTCGGCGATCGTCCATACGCCGTGGCCGCGGAAGAACACGTCGTTCCACGCGGCCATCGGCACGAGGACGGCGAGGAAGCCGGCGACGACGTACCCGATCACCAACTCCTTTCGAAGCATGTTCATGTCGGCCATCGTGTAGCTAGCCGCATCGGCCCACGCCGCCTTCGATGTCAGCTTCTTCCGCCAGGGCTGATGCTCGAGTTCCTGCTGGCGCTCCTCGCTCACACCGACCATGGCCAGGTGGTCGTGGCCGCCCACGACGCCGGCGCGCAGGCGCTGCCGCGCCGGCTCGGTGACGCCCCGGTGCAGGACGTACCCGCCAAAGCCCGCGAGCAGCACGATCATGATGGGGCCGCCCACGAACTCCGCTGCCGCGAACTGCCAGCCCATCAGGATCAGCAGAACCACACCGAGCTCGACCACGAGGTTGGTGCTGGCGAACATGAAGACCATCGCGGTGACGAAGTCGGCGCCCTTCTGGAACAACGACTTGCCCATCGCCGTCGCCGCGTACGAACAGGACGACGACACCATCCCGTAGGTGCTGGCCCTGAGAATGGCCCGCGGCCCGTGGTTGCCCATCGTGCGCTCCATCGCCTCATGCGAGACGAAGGCCTGCACGACGCCGGACAGTCCGAAGCCGAGGACGAGCGCCCAGAGCGTCTCCCACAACATGAAGAACGACATCTTGAAGCTCTCGACGACGTCGTGGCCGGAAATGAATCCGAGGATCACGACCGGACCAGACGGGCGATGGCGGCCGACGCTTCGGCCACCTTGGCCTCGGCTTCCGCACCGCCGGCGGCCACCGCGTCGGCGACGCAATGACCCAGGTGGTCGTCAAGCAGGTTGAGGGCAACCGCTTGCAGCGCCTTGGTGACGGCTGACACCTGCGTGAGCACGTCGATGCAATACGCGTCGTCGTCGATCATCCGCTGCAGCCCGCGCACCTGCCCCTCGATCCGCCGCAGGCGGTTGGTGACGATGTCCTTGTTGTCCGCGTAGCCCGGCATGGCTGGACTCTATACCCCCCTAGGGTATAGAGCCAAGCCGAGTTACGCGGCCGCCCGCGCCTCCGAGGCCGGAGGACTCAACGCGATGGCGAGGACCTCGGCCACGTCGGACGCAAGGTGGAACGTCATGGCGTCGCGCACCGCCTCGGGGACGTCGTCGAGGTCGGCCTCGTTGCGCTTCGGCACGATGACCTCGGTCAATCCGGCGCGGTGGGCCGCCAGCACCTTCTGCTTCACACCACCGATGGGCAGCACGCGACCTTGCAACGTGACCTCACCCGTCATGCCGACTTCCGGCCGAACGGTCCGTCCGGTCAACAGCGACACGAGCGCGGTTGTCATCGTGACACCCGCCGACGGGCCGTCCTTCGGGACGGCGCCCGCCGGGAAGTGCACGTGGAAACGGCGATTGTCGAATGCGGCGGCGTCGACCCCGAGCGCGCCGCCGCGTGACCGCACGTAGGACAGCGCGATCTGGGCCGACTCCTTCATCACGTCGCCGAGCTGGCCGGTGATCGTCAGGCCCGGCTCGCCGTCCATCGCCGTGGCTTCGACGAACAGCACGTCGCCGCCGGCACCGGTGACCGCAAGGCCAGTGGCCACGCCCGGCACGAGCACGCGTTCGGCGATCTCGTCGTGGTGACGACGGCGGCCGAGGTAGTCGCGCACGTCGGCGGCGTCGATCGCGATCGGCGTCACTGCGCCGGCGGCGATCTTGGTGGCCGCCTTGCGGAGCAACTTCCCGAGCTCGCGTTCGAGCGACCGGACACCGGCCTCCCGCGTGTACCCGTTGGCGATCTCCCCGAGCGCGGCGTCGGTCAAGACGACTTCGCCCGCCTGGAGCCCGTTGCGCGCCACCTGGCGCGTCACGAGGTGATCGCGAGCGATGGCGACCTTCTCGTCGTCGGTGTAGCCGTCGAGGCGGACGATCTCCATACGGTCGAGCAGCGGTCCGGGGATGGTGTCGAGCACGTTGGCCGTCGCGACGAAGAGCACGTCGGAGAGGTCGAGATCGACCTCGAGGTAGTGGTCCTTGAACGCGTGGTTCTGCGCAGGGTCGAGCACTTCGAGGAGGGCGGACGACGGGTCGCCCCGCCAGTCCGAGCCGACCTTGTCGACCTCGTCGAGCAGGAAGACCGGGTTCATCGTCTCGGCTTCGCGCAGCGCGTTGACAATGCGACCGGCCTGGGCACCGACGTAGGTGCGCCGGTGACCACGGATCTCCGACTCGTCGCGGACGCCACCGAGCGCGACGCGGACGAACTTGCGTCCGAGGGCGCGCGCCACCGACTCAACGAGCGACGTCTTGCCGACGCCGGGCGGGCCGACAAGGGCGATGATCGCGCCCGCCTTGCGACGTGCATCGCCGATGTCTTCGATTCCCCGCTCGGCCCGCAGTTTGCGAACGGCGAGGAACTCGACGATGCGTTCCTTGACCTCGTCGAGGCCGGTGTGGTCGGCGTCGAGGATCGCGCGTGCGTCGACCACATTGAGGTGGTCCGCGCTGCGCTGGCCCCACGGCAGTTCGAACACCGTGTCGAGCCAGGTGCGGATCCAGCCGTGCTCCATGTTCTGGGCCGGCGTCCGCTCGAGGCGCCCGATCTCACGATCGATCGCCTTGGCCGTGGCCTCGGTGACCGCGCCGACCTCATTCAGCTCGGCCAGCCGGGCGCGGTATCCAGCGACGAGATTCTCCTCGTCGCCGTCCTCGTCCAGTTCCTTGCGGATCGCCGCCATCTGCTGGCGGAGGATGAAGTCGCGCTGGTTCTTCTCCATGCCCTCGGAGACGTCCTTGCGGATCTTCTGGGTCAGCTCGAGCTCGGCCAACGACTCCTTGGCCCACGCCAGGACCTTGGCCACGCGCTCCTCGACGTCGACCGTCTCGAGCAGCTCGACCTTGCGCTCCACGCTCAACTCGGGCCACCACCCGGCCAGATCGGCGAGGGCGCCGGGGTCCTCGACGCCGCGCAGGATCTCGGGCCGCCGACCGCCGACGACTTCGAACAGCGCCCGAACGGTCGCCTGCAATTCGGCGGCGAGCGCTTTGGCCGCGTCGCTGGGCTCGGGCTCGACAACCGGGGTGACGTGCACCCAGAGCGCGGCTGTGTCGCCGATCACACCGGCGCCGACGACGGCTCGTCCCGTCGCCTGCACGACGACGGCCGGGGTGCCGTCGGGCAGCGTGCCCAGGTCCTCGACGACGCCGATGGCGCCGACAGTGGCGTAGCGGCCCTGCTCGTCGCGGGGCAGCAGAAGCAGCTGCGAACCGGCGCTGGCCGCTTCGCCCGCCGCCTTGGCCTCGTCGGTCGCCAGCGCGAGCGTCACCATCATCTGGGGCAGCACGACCCCAGACGTCAACGGAAGCACCGGCAGGGTGAGGCTTGTTAGTTGGTCATCGACCATCGTCACTCCTCGAGAAACTTGCTAAGTCAAGGATTAACGACGGGCAGGCCCTGCGAATTCCCGGTCAGGTCGCCCTAGGTTCAGGTCATGCGAATCGGACTCACGGGCGGCGCGGCAACCGCGGACCGCATGATCCAGCAGGCAGTCGACGCCGAGGCCGACGGTTTCACCAGCCTTTGGTACGCCAGCGCGGTGTTCGGCGATCCCTTGGTCGCCATGGCCCTGGCCGGACGGGCGACGTCCAGCATCGAACTCGGTACCTCGGTGCTCCAGACCTACACCTGTCACCCCGTCCTTCAGACCAACCGGGCCGCGTCGACGGCCGCCGCCATGGGCCGACCGGGGCTGACGCTCGGCGTGGGGCCGTCGCACGCGCCGGTGATCGAGGGCGCGTACGGGCTGTCGTACGACCAGGTCGGCGCCCATACCGAGGAGTACGTCACGGTCTTGACCACGTTGCTCCGCGGTGAGGGCGTGAGCCACCGCGGCGAGCAGTTCCGCGTGGAGATCCCCGCCGTGGCGCCGCTACCCCAGCCCGTGAGCGTGATGGTCGCCGCCTTGGCCCCGCGCCTGCTGCGCGTCGCCGGCCAGCTCACCGACGGGACGATCCTCTGGATGGCCAATGCCCGGTCTATCGAGACCCACGTCGCGCCCAAGCTCAATGCGGCGGCGGCCGACGCGGGCCGGCCGACGCCGCGCATCGTCGCCGGGTTGCCCGTCGCCGTGCACGACGACGTGGCTGAAGCGCGCGAGGTCGCGGCGAAGACCTTCGCCGGCTACGGCGTCCTCCCGAACTACCGCCGCATCCTCGACATCGGCGACGCGCCGGGACCGGCCGACGTCGCGATCGTCGGCGACGAGGCCACGGTGACCACCCGGATCCAGGCCCTCTTCGACGCCGGCACCACCGACGTGTGGGCGGCGCCCTTCCCCGTGGGCGACGATCGCACGACGTCGCGCCAGCGCACGCGCGCCCTCCTCAAGGAACTGGCTGCCGTATAACTCTCGGGCGCGGTCGGGCGGCCGAGGTCCCAGATCACCCACGCGATGGCGACGAAGGCGCCGCCGCATCCGCACCCGATCAGCAGCCGGAAAACGAGGGCAAGACCCATGGAGCCGGGAAGCCACAACAACACCCCAGCGGCAACCAGAGTGACGTTGCGGCCCAGCATTGCCACCGTTGTGCCCGCGCGTTCGCGCGTCGAAACCGCGACGGCGTCACATGGCTGAGAGCGAGTACGAGAGCTGGCGGGCCGATCGCCACGCGGCCATGCCGTCGACGAACACCGCCCTCCTCGAGGGCGCGATCGGCCGGGCGGGCGGCGCGTCCGTGGCGCGATGGCAGCGCATTGTCGGCGGTGAGGTGAACGAGGTGTACCTCGCGTCGCTGACGTCGGGCGACGAGCTCGTCGTGCGGGTGTCCCGCCAGGGCACCGGCTGCCGATTCGAATCCGAGCAGTGGGCTGTCGATGCGGCCCGCGCGGTCGGTGTGCCGGTGCCGACGATCCTGCTCGTCGAGCGCACGAGCGACGACGAGGGCGACGTCGCGCTCTGCATCCAGCGGCGGATACCGGGTCACGGCCTCGACCAGATCACCGCGGTCGACGAGAAGCAGCGCCTCGCCGGGCTGGCCGGCGAGACCGTGGCCCGCCTACACACCGTCGAGATGGCCGGTTGCGGCTGGGTAGGTCCCGACGGGTCCGCCCCAGCGCCGTCGTGGGAGCGGGTCATCCACCTCGGTGCCACCGACGAGCAACTGGACGCGCTCTGCGAGCAGGCGGAGGCGCGCCAGATTCCCTCGTCGTGGGTGCGCGCCGCGGCCCGCGAGGTCGAACGCCACGATGAGCTACTCGTCGGCCTGCAACCGCGGCTCCTCCACGGTGACTTCTCGCCCAACCACGTGCTCACCGACGGCACGACCGTCACCGGCATCATCGACCTCGAGCAAGCCTTCGCCGGCGACCCCGCGTTCGAGCTGGTCCGGTGGAACTACTTCTACGAGCAGTGGCCCGTCGAGTGGGTCATCGCCGGCTACCGACGCTGCGGTGATCTGGGCGACGACGTCGACCTGCGTATACGACTCGGCCGGCTTCGCCTCCACCTCGCGCTCGTCGACTTCTACAGCCGCATGAACCACACGATCGCGCTCGACGCGGTGCGCCGGCGTTTCGCCGAGGACGCCGACTGGTTCGGCTTCGCCGCCTACGACCGTTAGTAGATCTCGAGGAGGCCAGCGGCGCCTTGGCCGCCGCCGATGCACATCGTCACCACGCCCCACTTGGCGCCGCGGCGCTTGCCTTCCTGGAGGATGTGGCCGGTGCAACGGGCACCGGTCATGCCGAACGGGTGACCGATCGAGATCGACCCACCGTTGACGTTGTACTTCTCGGGGTCGATGCCCAAGCGGTCGCGGGAGTACAGGCACTGGCTGGCGAACGCCTCGTTGAGCTCCCACAGGTCGATGTCGTCCACCTTGAGGCCATGGCGTTCGAGGAGACGGGGCACGGCGAAGACAGGGCCAATGCCCATCTCGTCGGGCTCGCACCCAGCAACGGCCCAGCCCTTGAACGCGCCCATCGGCTCGAGGCCGCGGCGCTCGGCTTCTTTGGCTTCCATCATCAGCACGGCGGCTCCGCCGTCGGACAGCTGGCTGGCGTTGCCCGCGGTGACGAAGTTGCCCTCGCCCTTCACCGGCTGCAGCTTGGCCAGGCCTTCAAGTGTCGTCTCCGGCCGGTTGCACTCGTCCTTGTCGACGACGTAGTCGACCAACGATTCTTCCTTCGTCTCCTTGTTGACCAACTTCATGGTGGTCTTCATGGGCACGATCTCGTCCTCGAACTTGCCCGCGGCCTGCGCGGCCGCCGTCCGCTGCTGCGACTGCAGCGAGTATTCGTCCTGGCTCTCGCGGCTGACGTCGTAGCGCTTGGCGACGATGTCGGCGGTGTCGATCATCGCCATGAAGATCGCCGGGTACTTCTCGGTGAGCTCGGGGTCGAAGCCGCCGATGGCCCCGCCCGGCTGCGAGATCGACTCGACGCCGGCGCCGACCGCGACGTCGACGCCGTCCTGCTTGATGGCATTGGCGGCCAGCGCGACTGCGTTGAGGCCCGACGAGCAGTGGCGCTGGATCGTCGCACCCCCCGTGGTGACCGGAAGCCCGGCGAGCAGGCCGGCGAGGCGGCCGAGGTTGCCGGCGCCGTGCGAACCGTTGCCGAGATAGAGGTCCTCGACCGCTTCGGGATCGACACCCGCCTTGGCAACCGCGTTCTTGATGGCGTGGGCGGCCAGCGACATGGTGGGGGTGTTGTTGAAACCGCCGCGGTGCGACTTGGCCAAACCGGTGCGGGCGTAGGAAACGATGACTGCTTCGCGCATGACTTGAGTCCTCTTCGGTGTCGGGTGGGGCGCCCGGACTCTACATTCGGGGGTCGTGAAGCGTGCCGGCGTCTCGCCATGGTCGGCGCGCGTGGCCAGCTTCCTGGTGGTCGAAGCCATCAGCGCGATCGGCACGTTCGCCACGATGATCGCCATCTGGGCCTACGCGGCGTATCGCTACGACGCCAGCGCGGGCGAAATCTCACTGTACGGATTGGCCTTCTCGGCGCCGGGCGTCCTCCTCGGGCCGGTGACCGGCGTCGTGATCGATCGCATCGGACCGCGCCAGACGTTGCTCGGCGCCAAGGCGCTCGGCGTCGCCGCGTCGCTCGCGCTGCTCGCCGCCCACGACTTCAGGATGCTCACGATCCTCAGCGCGCTCCACGGGGTGGGTGGCGCGTTTGCCCGGCCCGCGCTTCAGTCCCTGCCGCCGCGCATGGTCGACGACGAGCACCTGGCCCGGACCAACGCGCTGGTGGGCCTGACCGATCAACTCGCGATCGTTCTCGGACCCGTTGCCGCTGGTGTCGCCATCGGCTGGTTCGGTTTCAAGGGGGCGTTCGTATTCGACGCGGCGACCTACGCGCTGGGTATCGTCGTACTGCCGCTCGTGCAACTGCGCCCGGTCGACGCGCACCCGTCGACTGAACCCGACGGCGCAAGCGTCGGCCTGTCCGCATGGCGCGACGCGGTCGCCGGGTGGCGAATCGTCGCTCGGACGCCGGTGGCCCGACGCGTGGTCGCATCGACGTTTGTCGTATTCGCGCTCTACGGCCTCGCGATGCTCGCCGAGCCTCTGTACGTCCGCGATGTCCTCGAGCGGCCGACAAGCGTGTTCGCCGCCCTGCAGACCGTGTTCGGCATCTTCCTCGTCCTCGGCGGCCTTGTCGCGGCACGCGTCGGCGACCGAATGGCGACATTCGGGTGGGTGGCCGCCGGCGTCATCGGTTCGGGCGCAACCGCCATCGTGTACTTGTCCACGCGCAGCGTGATCATCGCCTTCGTAGGCGTGTCGCTGTGGGGCGTGGCGACCGCCGCGATCTGGGGCCCGTCACGGACGGTGCTCCAGCGATCGACACCGGTTGCCGCGCACGGCCGCGTGATGTCGGCCGACACGCTCGCCGGCAACCTCGCCATGTTCCTCGGCCTGGGCCTCGCCGGCGTCACGATCGGTGCCTTCGGCGTCCGAACAACCGTCCTGGTGGTGGGCTTCTGCGTGATCGTCGCCGGAACCGCGCTCGGACTCCTCGACCGCGTCGGCACGTTCTCTAGGGTGACGGCTTCAACAAACTGATAAAATCGTCAATCTATGAAGTCAGCATCCGACTCTCAACGGGGCGAGTTAGTCGGCAGTCGTCCGCTCTCTGAGATAAAGGGCGACCTGTTCAAGGCTCTCGGCCACCCAGGACGCGTCCGCATCTTGGAGGTTCTGCGTGACGGTGAACGACCCGTCGGCGAACTGATTCCGCTCGTCGGCCTCGAGCCGTCACACCTCTCGCAACAGCTCGGTGTATTGCGCCGAGCCGGCGTCGTCACCGCGACGCGTACGGGCTCGTCGGTGAGCTACTCGATCGCCGACGACGCGATCGTCGATCTCCTCGACGCAGCGCGACGATTCCTGATCACGAGCCTCACCGCGACGCAGGAGTTGCTCGCTGGCCTCCGCGACCGCGCCCAGTGACCTTCTGGTTTCCGCGACGCGCGGATTACGGGGGCCTGCGTACGTCGTGGAAAGGCGACGTGGTCGCCGGCGTCACGGTCGGGATCGTCGCCCTTCCGCTCGCCTTGGCCTTCGGGATCACGACTGGCCTGGGGGCCAACGCAGGGCTCGTGACCGCGATCGTCGCCGGGTTCGTTGCCGCGATCTTCGGTGGGTCGAACGTGCAGGTGTCGGGCCCAACCGGCGCCATGACCGTGGTGTTGGTCCCGATCGTCTCCCGCTACGGCCGCGATGCAGTGTTCGTGGTCGGCCTAATGGCAGGTGCACTGATCGTCATCGCCGCCTTCGCTCGGCTTGGTCGTTATCTCGCCTACATGCCATGGCCGGTCGTCGAGGGGTTCACGGTCGGGATCGCGACCATCATCTTTCTGCAGCAGGTCCCCGCCGCCCTCGGCGTCCCGAAGCCCCACGGCGAGAACACGGCCGCAATCGCCGCGCGCGCCGTGCGCGAATTCATCAGCTCCGTCGGGTTCGCCGAGCTCGGCCTGGTGCTGATCGTCGCCGTCATCATGGTGGTCGGGCCGCGACTGCTTCGCTCGCTCCCTGCGTCGCTGCTCGCCGTTCTCGTAGCCACCCTCGTCGCGAGGGCCGCGTCATTACACGTGGCGTTCATCGGTGCGCTCCCGGACTCGTTGCCGTTGCCCGCCCTCCCTCGCACGTCGTTCGGTGAGCTGCGCGGATTGCTGTCCGCCGCGCTGGCCGTCGCGCTGCTCGCCGCGCTCGAGAGCCTGCTCTCAGCCAAGGTCGCCGATGGGATGGCCGACAACGGGCGCCACGACGCCGACCGCGAGCTGTTCGGGCAGGGGCTCGCCAACATCGCCTCACCGCTGTTCGGCGGCATGCCCGCCACCGGTGCGATCGCCCGCACCGCGGTCAACGTGCGAACCGGCGCTCGCACCCGATTTGCTTCAGCGGTTCACGCCGTCGTCCTGTTGCTCGTCGTCTTCTTTGCCGGTGGGCTGGTTGCCAAGATCCCGCTCGCCGCCCTCGCCGGCGTGCTGATGGTCACCGCGGTACGGATGGTCGAGATCCACAACGTGCGCGCCGTGCTCCGCTCGACCCGCTCGGACGCCGTGGTTCTCGTCCTGACCGCGGCGGCGACGATTGCCTTCGACCTGATCGCCGCCGTCGAGATCGGCATCGCGGTCGCTGCCGGGCTGGCGCTGCGTCACGTCGCCAACACGAGCGAAGCGCAATTCGAAGTGCTTCCCCCCGATGAGTTCGTGTCCGAGAACCTCGAAGCCGACCTGTTCAGCCAGCACATCATCGTCTATCGCTTCGACGGCGCCCTCTTCTTCGGTGCGTCCCACCGATTCCTCACCGAACTAACCGCCGTCAGTGACGTGCGGGTGGTGATCCTGCGCCTCGCTCAGATCCAAGTGCTCGACGCCACCGGCGCCCAGGCGCTCGGCGAGATCGTTCGGGAGCTCGAAGCACGCGGCATCACCGTGCTACTCAAAGGCGTCAGGCCCGAACATCTCCGGATCCTCCGCGCCGTCGGCGCCATCGACCGGCTCGCCGACGAACGCCACATCTTCGACCACCTCGCCGACGCCATCAGCCACGCCCGCCGCCACATCGCGCGCGACCCGCATCACAGCGCCGCCTGAGCTGCGGTCTGCCGCGCTCCTACGCCGCGGCGACGTCGTCGACCTGGAACCAGGTGTCGCCGTTGGCCCAAAGACCGGCATAGATGACGACGCTGGTGTTGGCGCCGGAGTTCACATTGACGGTGAGCTTGGTGTAGCCGTCGAAGCGGCCGAACCGCTGTTCGCCGAGGACCTGTCCGCCGGCGGTGCGCAACCCGAAGTAGCCGTCGGCGTTGTTCGCCGACGTCCGCACCCACGCGGTGATCGTGTAGGCGCGGTTCGCGGTGACGGTGATGGTCTGGTGCACGTCGTTCCAACCACTCGTGTTGCGCACCCAGCCATTGCCCGAGCCGGTATGGGCCAGGCCGGCGCCACTGTCGACGCCACAATTCCCTTGGCACGCCCACGGCGCCAGGCCGCTCTCGAAGCCGCCGTTGGCGACGCCGGCCGGAGGCGGCGGCGGTGGTGGTGACGTCGGCCCTTGCAGCACGGCGAGCATGCGCGGGATCGCGTCGTTGAGAGCGAAGTTCCAGCAGCCGAAGTTGTGGCCACCGTCGCAGCCGAACCCGGGCCGGCCGTACATCCACCAGAAGTGCGGCACGCCGGCGGCGTCGAGCGCGGCGTGCAGGTGCTCGGCCGAGGTTCGCATGGTTCCCTCGAGCACGTCGTTGTCGTTGCTGCCGCCGCCGGCATAGAGCGCGACCGACACGCCCTGGAGTCGCGCGGCGCGGCTCACCGGGTTGAGCGCGTTCCATGTGCCGTCGAAGGGCCAGAACGGGTTGCCGAAGATCGCGTTGCCCGAGTACCCGTTCTGGGTGGCTTGCTCGGTTATCACCGAGCGGGTGCCCGAATCACCGAGGTCGACCGCCCCCGAGAAACTCCCGACGAAGGCGAACAGGTCGGGCCGGTCCTGCGCGTAGCGAACGGCGCCGAAGCCGCCCATCGACAACCCAGCGATGGCTCGCCCGGCCTTGGCGGCGATCGTGCGGAGGTTGGCGTCGATCCACGGGATGAGCTGATCGACGTGGAAGTCGCGCCACGCCTGCGCGCCGCCCGACTGGCTCACCCAGTTGGTGTACCAACCGACCTTGCCGCCGTCGGGCATGACCGTGATGAGCGGCCGGCCTGACGTGAGCGCCTCGGCCGTACCTCCACCGGTCGTCCACTGCGCCGAGTTGCCGCCCGCCCCGCCGTGCAGCAGATACAGAACCGGATACCGCGTCGTGCCGGACTGGAAGTAGTCGTCGGGCAGGGTCACGCGGACGCGGTGCGGGCCATTGACCGCGCTGGCTGCGACCTTCGCCGTCGTGATGTCGACCTCGAACGTGCGGCTCGTGATCCACCGCCAGCCGGTGACCGTGATGCCGCTGCCCGATACGAGGTTCGGTGCGTCAGCCGCCGCCGGGGCAGGCATCACCCCCGGAAGCAGAACCATCAGTGCCAGCCCGACCATGACGACTATCCGGTTGCGTCGCACGCAATCGGACCTTACAAGAGAGAAACACGAATGTCTATGACTTTCCGGTGATCTGTCCTGCCAGTCGAATCAGTGGGGCGCGGAGGGTGAGGAGCTGGTCGATCTCACCCATCCCGACCGCGTTGGTGACGAGCGAACTCACCGCGCCCACGAAGGCCTGCGCCGCAAAACGCTGGTTGGCGCGGGTCCCCAATACGCCGGTCTCGCCGCGGTGTGTCTCAGCGACGATGTCGACGAACCGCTCGAGCGAGGCACACCGCTGCTCGATCGCGGTGGGACCCGCCGCGTACACCTCGACCAAGAACACCCGGGCCAGCGCGGGCGCGTCGTGCAGCGCACGCAGGTACACGGTCAGCACGCGATCGAGCCGGATCAGCGGCGCGTTCTCGCCGTCCTCCCGCACCCGCGCCAGCTCCGCGCCCATCACGCTGGCGACGAGCTCGGCGTTGGCCGCGTACGCGGCTTGGAAGCACGACTCCTTGTCGGTGAAGAGGTCGTAGAACGTCGCCCGCGACACGCCGGCGCGCGCCAGTATGTCGGCCACCGTCGTCTTCACATAGCCCAACTCAGCAACCGCTTCGGTCGTCGCGTGCAACAGCCGCCGCCGCTGCGAACCGGCCACTTCTTCGCGTGACAAGTCATGCGGACCGCGAGGTAGCGCCCGATTGCCGTCGGCGGGAGACATGACGGTGGTCAAGCGTACGGCTGGTTGCCGTAGCGGTCGACGTGGACCACCTCGCCGATCGGCCGGCGCGTCGTCGGGCCGTAGCGACCCTTGGCCCAGCCGATCGGGATGATGCACACGGGCACCATCGATCGCGGTAGGCCGAGGATCCGGCGGGCGAACGGTGCGATCCAGATCGGCAGCGTCTGGAGCGACGCGCCCAACCCGACGGCCCGGCACGCGAGGAGGAGGTTCTGCACCGGCGGATACACCGATCCGTAGAACGACGACACCGAGATCTGCGGCCAGCCGGTGGGACGGTGACGCAGGTTGCGCCGGTAACACGGGATCACGAATGCCGGCAGATCCGCGAAGTGCTTGGCCTGCCACTGGCCGGGCGCCATTTGGCGGAGTTCCTTCGGATCGTTGCGCGCCTGCCGCGTCGCGATCGGGTCGAAGGCGCGAAACAGCGGCCGGTAGAGCTTGGCCAGTCGCTCCTTCTGCGAGCGATCGGTGACCACGAGATACGACCAGTCCTGCGTGTTCGAGCTGGTCGGCGCCTTGAGCGACAGCGCGAGCAGTTCGAGGAGCAAGTCCATGTCAACCGGCTCGAGGTGGAGTCGCCGGATCGCGCGCTGCGTACGCATCGCGTCGCCGAGCGGCATGTCCAGGCCGCGCAATGCGTCAGCCGTGCTGGGAACGTCGAAGTCGTCCACCGTCTCTACCCGAGCCGGCTCAGGATGTTGCGGGTGACTTGCTCGACCTGGGCGTCGCGCCCGGCCAGACCGTGCGCCCAGTCCGTGGATCCCGACGTCACGACGGTGGCGCCCGCCTTGTTCGTGTAGGCGCCAAGCACTGCATGGCCGTGACGGATGCGCTCCATCGCTTCGGGGTCGCGCGTCCCGAACACGCGTGACGCGATGTACTCCAGTTCGCTCGGCTCGCCCGGCTTGGGCGGCCGCGGCGCCGACTCGCGCGTGAAGTGTTGCGTCGGGCAGGTCCCGAGGATCTCGAACGTGGACGGCGTTCCGTCCTCGCCGGTGGGATAGGGCAGCCCGTCGCGGTAGGTGAACACGCAGCCGTCGCACTCGTAGCCGACGACGGTGGCGCCAGCGCCGAGGACGTCGCCGTAGCCGAGGCCGGTGCCGTCGAAGATCCAGTGGCCGGCGCGGTGAACCGTGTACCCGCCGAGCCCGCCCGTCACGTTCTTGCCGATGCGGTGATAGCCGCCGCGCGTGAACGTCACGCCGGTCATGTGATTCTCCGGACGGCCGACGACCACGTCGGACCAGAACGTCGTGACCTCCGGCTCGCGGTCGGTCTCCATCATCGGGTCGTTCTTGAAGAAGCCCTTGTAGCCGACCATCACATCGTGGTCGTCGCCCTCGATCCGCACTTGCCAGAGCGACGTGTTGCCCGAGAAGAACGCGGCGTTACCGCCGCGGGCGATGAACGCCTCGACGGTGTCGCGCATCCCCTTGGACCAATACTCGTCATGACCGACCGAGAGATACAGCGACGCGTCGTCCAGTACCTCGGGGTGCGACTCGAGGTCGGCGTTGGTGACCACGCCGATCTCGAATCCCTCGCGTTCGGCCCATTCGATGAACGGCAACTCCCAATCCGGCCACCCGGCCGAGCCGGCGTAACCGGACAGGTGGTTGAGCTGGATGTACCCGACATGGGCGGCGTTCTGCGGATCAGGGGCGCCGGTGCCGGTGACCCGGCGACCCTTGCCGGGCGGCTTGTACAGATAGCCCGCCGACATCGGCCGCTTCATCGAGACGTGCGTCCCGCCGGTGTACAGGTTGGGGCCGCCGAAGTCGTTGTACGCATTCCAGGTGTTCGTGGCCAGCGCAAGCACGATGCGCGCCCTCGCCGGCCGCACAACGAAGAACGCGTAGTCGCGCCGGACCTTCTCGCCGACGTCGATTTCCATGACGACCTCGTAGTAGCCCGACTGCCATCCGGCGTCGACATCGAGCGTGAGCGCGACCGGCCAGTCGCAGCCCTTCGATGCGGCGTCCTTCGGCGTGGCGTGCTCCTCAGCGGCGACGGCGTCATTGGAGAACACGACCTCGCGCCGGAACCCAACGCGCGCGACCTCGATCCGCACCGGCCGCCCGCCCGACGACGACAGGTGGAGGCCGACTTGCTCGCCCGCCGCGACCGATTGCGGCCAGCAGTACCCGGTAACGACCTCGCGTGCCATGGCCGGACCCTAAGACTCGCGACGCCTGGCGACCAGCGCGTACATCGACGGGTCGATGAAGGCAAGCGCCGCGCCGTAGCGGTCGACGAGATCCTCACCGGAGACGACGTCCACCACGTCGAAGCCGCGGCGCTCGTAGAACACGTCGACCTCCTCCGGGTGGACGCAGAACGTCACCGGCTCACCGATGAAGCTGAGGGCGGTCGGCGCGAGCCGGCGCACGCTGCCCATGGGGCTCGGATCGTCGACGACAGTCCACATGTCATGAGCGATCAGCGACCCGGAGCCGGTGAGTGTGTGCACCGCATCCAGGGTGCCCTTCACCGCCGCCCGCGTGAGGTACATGGGCACGCCCTCCCACGTAACGAACGTGAGCGCGCCGACGTCCATGCCGGCGGCTACCAGGACGTCGGTCAGCGTCTGTCGCTCGAAGTCGATCTCGACGCGGACGACGTTGGTGGCCGGAAACTCCTTGGCGTGGCTCGCGATGGTCGCCGCCTTGGACCGGCTGATGGCCGGGAGGTCGACCTCGTAAACCGGCCGGCCGTCCAACTGCGCCGCGAACCGGTAGGCCCGCATGTCGTAGCCGGCGCCGAGCAGCACGACTTGGGCCGCGCCCGCGTCGAGTGACTGCATGAGGTGGTCGTCGATGTACCGGTGACGCAGCGGCACCCAATTGGTCCCGGTGACGCCGAGGCGTCGGAGGGTCCGGCCCGTGAGACTCCCCGACCACGCGCGTAGCGCGGACCGGCTGGCTCGCGACAGGAACAGATGCGCCCACGGATCATCGACGATGCGGGTCGCCACCGGCTTGAGGTGCTCCAGCGCGCGAGCCATCGTCACCGCTTCGGCGGTGACGCTCGGACGATCCTGAAGGCGGTGCGCGAACGCGGCGCGGGGGTCGTCGTCGGCCATATTGCGTGACCCTAGAGCGCCGCCCGCCGATACGATCGCTCGGAGTGCTGACAGCCATCCGACAGACGTTCGGGTCGCTGCGCACCCGCAACTACCGGCTGTTCTTCTTCGGCCAACTGGTCTCGCACGTCGGCGAGTGGATGCAGATCATGGCCGAGGCCTGGCTGCTGCTGCGGCTGACGCACAACGGCGCCGCCGTCGGCGGCACGTTTGCCGTTCGGTTCGCGCCCGTGCTGTTCTTCGGCTTGTGGGGCGGCGTGATCGCCGACCGGTTCGACCGTCGGCGCCTCCTCGTCATCACGCAGTCGCTGGCCGGCGTGCTGGCGATTGCCCTCTGGCTCCTCCTCCTCGCTGACGCCGCGCAGGTCTGGTCCGTCTACGCCATCGCATTCGGGTTGGGTCTGGTGACGGTCGTCGACCATCCGGCGCACAACGCCTTCGTCGAAGAGATGGTCGGCCCCGAACAGATGCCGAATGCGGTCGCGCTCAACAGCGCGGTGCTGAACTCGGCGCGCGTCAGCGGTCCCGCCATCGCCGCGCTGGTGATCGCGCGATACGGCGTGGCCTGGGTCTTCTTCGTCAACGCCGTTTCCTTCATCGCAGTCGTCGCATCGTTGCTGCTGATGCGGCGGGCCGAGCTGTTGCCCTTCCATCGCTCCCCCGAACCGCCGCGGGTCCGCGAAGGCGTTCGGTATGCATGGGCGATTCATGAGATGCGGCCCACGATCGTCGTTCTGGGCGTGGTCGGCACGCTCGTATGGAACTTCCCGACGTTCACGACGCTGCTCGCCGATCGCACCTTTGGCGGCGGCGCCGGACTTGCCGGTTTGTTGATGGCGGTGCTCGGTGTCGGCACCGTCATCGGCGCGCTCACCGCGGCCCATCGGGGCCGCACGTCGCCGCGCGTCGTGTTGGGCAGCGGCATCGCCTTGGGCGCGTCCATGTTGCTCACCGCGGTTGCGCCGAGCGAGGGGCTCGTCATCGCCACGCTGATCCCGACGGGAGCGCTCGCCGTGTTCTTCGGTTCGGTCGCCAACTCGCACATGCAGGCGCTGTCGCTGCCGTCGTTCCGCGGCCGCGTCATGTCGATGTACAGCCTGCTCGGACTCGGCAGCACCGTCGTCGGCGGGCCGCTCGTCGGCTGGATCAGTCAGGTGTGGAGCCCGCGCGTCGGTATCGGCGTCGCCGGCGTGGCAACGATGGTGGTGGCGGGCTCGTTCGCTCTGCGCGAGGTGACCGAGCGGCGGCGGACCGATGAGAATCGACGGCCGATACCGTCGTACTGACATGGCTGCGAACGAACCAACCGTCAAGAACCTCGCCGACCTGTACAAGCTCGCCCCGCTCGACTGGGCCGACGTATGGGCAACGCTCGAGACCAACCTCGACCAGGAACCGGGAACCGGCGGGCCCGACCATCACACGTTCTGGCTGTCGACGCTCGACGCCGACGGCCGCCCGCACATGACCGCCGTCGGCGCCTTCTGGGTCGACGGCCGCTACTACTTCAGCGGCGGACCCCGGTCTCGCAAGATCCGCAACATCGAGCGCGACGCTCGGTGTGCGTTCGGCGTCGCCATCCACGGCTACGACGTCGCACTCGAGGGCCGCGCTGTCCGCGTCACCGACGACGCGCAGCTGCAGCGGCTCGCCCAGGTGTTCGCGGAGGGCGGGTGGGCGCCGACAGTCGCCGACGGCGGCTTCACCCACGAGTACAGCGCGCCAAGCGCCGGTCCCCCGCCGTGGTACGTGTACGAGTTCACGACCGAAGACGCGTACGCGGTGGCGACCAAGGAGCCCGGCGGCGCCACTCGCTGGACCTTCTAAGTCGTCGCGCAGGTACGCGTCGAGACACCGCCGGTACGATGCGCGCCTGCCCCGGATCTCGCTCAACGTCATCGTCTACAACGAGGAAGCGCGCCTCGAAGAGTGCCTCGTCGATGCGCGCGCCTTCGTCGACGAGATCGTCGTGGTGGACCAGATGTCGACCGACGCGACACCGGAGATCGCGGAGCGGCTAGCCGACGTCTATATCCGTGATGTGCACCACGGGCACGCCGAGCCCTCACGGGAGTTGGCCGCGTCGCGCTCGTCGGGCGACTGGATCCTGATCCTCGACGCCGACGAGCGGATGTCCGACCTCCTCAAGGAACAGCTCCGCTCTCTGGTCGAAGGGACCGCCGACGGCTACTGGATCCGCAAGACGAACCTCGTCGATGGCGTCGAGACGGGAACGATCCACCACTACCGGCTCGTCCGGAAGTCACGGGTCCGGTTCGATCCGGGTCCTCACGGCGGGGCCAACGCGGTCTCGGACAACGTCGAGCGATTCGACGAGATCGGGATCGTTCACGAGAAGACGCTGGAGGAGCAGCTTTACGACGACGCGCGCTATGAGCGACTGGCGATGGAGGAGGACTCGCCCACCTCTTCCAAGCGCAACTGGCTATCGCACAATCACGCCCTCCGCGACGCGCGCCAACGTGGTCGGCGCGCCGACCTCGAGACGCTGGTTCCCCCTGACGCGGCGCGTGCGCTGGTCGTCGGGGACCTGGCCGTCGAACTCCCGGCGTCCACGGTCGTGCGCGTCGACGTCGTGGGTGCGACCGATAAAACCGGGTTCGATGCCGCGGTAGTCGCGACTGCGGGCAACGATGCGCTGACGACGCTGTCGGCGGTGGCCCAGCTCCTGCGCCCTGGAGGCGTTGTCGTTGGGACCGCGCCAGCCGCCCGCAACCGGCGCCGCATCGAAGCGGTCATCGCCGGCGCGTTGTCAGGCGAGGTCGCGACCGACGGCGCTCCCGGTACGACACGTCGCGACATCCTCGACGCGCTGGCGGCCGCCGGCTTCGACGCCAAATGGACGCACCTGGTTCGTGACGGCTGGCTCGACCCGGTGGCGTTGCGACCCGACGGCAGCGGCGCGGTCGTGGAGTCGGATGAGTTTCTGCTGAAGAGCGTGCAGGCCGACGCGGCCGAGGAGATGTCCGCGACCGAGATCATCTTCGCCGGGGCGCGACCGATCGACAACGAAACACCGGAGTGCTCGATCGTCCTCGTCGCCCTCGCCGGCGTTGATCCGCAGCCGTTCGCCGACGCCATGCGCGCGACCGGCGTGCAGCACGAGTACGAGCTCGTCGTCGTCCGGTCGGAGTCCGGCCCACCTGTCGCCGACGCGATCTCGGTGCCGGTCGACGAAGTGGCCGGGATGGCCGCACGCTGGAACGCCGGGGCGCGCGCGGCGAGCGGCGACCTCGTCGTGTTCGCGCCGGCCCATGCGGTCCCCGCCCCGGGCTGGCTCGACGCGCTCGTCGACACGTACCGCAGCCGTCCCGACGCCGGCGCGGTCGGCAGCAAGGTCGTCGCAACCGACGACGCGATCGACCACGCCGGCCTCGTCCTCGCGCCCGACCAAACGCCGTATCGCATCTATCAGGGCGACGCGGCGACCGCGCCGCATGTGAACCGGCCCCGAATCATGTCGGCCGTCGCCGCCGACGGAATGCTCACGTCGCGGGCCGAGTTCGTCAGCGCGGGCGGCTTCGACGAGACGTTGGGTGACGATCTGGCCGACGCCGACTACTGCCTCCGGCTCCGGGCGCGCGGCCGGCCGAGCCTGTACGCGCCACGGGCTGCACTTCACGTCCAGTCGCGCGCCGTGCCCGGCTCCCGCTCCGGTTTCCGCCGTTCAGCGCGGGAATTCGCGACACGGTGGTCGCGGACGGCGTTCCGGTCCGACGTGTTGGTGTGCACCGCGGACGGGCGCGACGCCAACGATGAGTGGAATCGCGCCTGGCCGCTGCCACGGCCCTCGGTGCCGAGCACTGGTGATCTGCCCGCGGTGGCATGGACCAGCCACTTCCTCGAACAGGGCGGCTACACCGAGGAGGCCATCGCCGCGGTCGAGGCCATCGACGACGCCGGCATGTACGTGGTCGCCCAGCCGGTCGCTTGGGATCGGCGCGGCACACCAGCGCCGGCGGGCAAGGCCGAACGACTCACCACGCTCCTCGAGCGCGACCTCCCCGACGACTTCGTCCACGTCGCGCACATCGGCGCCAACCGGTTCAAGCGCCATCCGGCCGCCATGTACAACGTCGGCCGCACAATGTTCGAGACCGACGGTCTGCCGCCGGGCTGGCGTGATCGCTGCAACGCGATGGACGAGGTGTGGGTGCCGTCCGAGCACAACCTCCACACGTTCGCCAATGCCGGCGTGGCGCCGGCCAAGCTGCACTTCGTCGGCGAGACGTTCGACAGCGAGTTGTTCGACCCCACCGTCGAGCCTCTGGCCGTAGAGGGCCTGGACGGGTTCGTCTTCTTGTCGGTGTTCTCGTGGATCGGCCGTAAGGCCTGGGACATTCTCCTCCGCGCCTGGTACGAGGAATTCGGCGCGCAGGACGACGTGACGCTGATGCTCAAGGCCGATACCAACATCGCCGCTCCGGGAACCAACTGTCGCCAAGAGATCGACAACTTTGTACGCGGCCAGTTGAAGCGCGATCCGGCCAGGGGACCTCGGGTGGTCGTGATGGACCGGCAGCTCGACGCGGCCGAGATGCCGCGCCTGTACCGGACCGCCGACGCATTCGTGTTGGCCTCGCGCGGCGAAGGGTGGGGCCGGCCGCAGATGGAGGCGATGGCGATGGGCTTGCCGACGGTCGCCACGCGGTGGAGCGGCAACCTCGAGTTCATGAACGACGACAACTCGTATCTCGTGGGCTACCAGCTCGTCGACGCGCCGCCGGACTCCTGGATGCTCGGCCAGCGGTGGGCCGACCCGTCGGTAAAGGAACTCCGCCGGGCCATGCGCCGGATCTACGAGCACCGCGACGAGGCGGCGGCAACCGGCGCTCGCGCACGCGAGGACGTCCTGGTGAGCTGTCGGCCGGAGCTCGTCGCCGAGGCGGTGCGCGAGCGACTCGACGCCATCGACCGCCATCCGGTCCATGTGCCCGGAGCGCCGCCCCAACAACGCGCCCGAACCAAGAGCGGCCGCCGCCTCACCGCCTGCGTGATCGTGCACGACGACCACGTGTCGCCCGCACAATGCCTGGCCAGCGTGGCCGGCGTTGCCGACGCGACGGTGGTCGTCGAAACCAAGGCCAACGACGACATGGCATCGGTTCGCAACGACGCGCTCGACCGGGCGACCGGCGGCTGGGTGCTGATGCTCGACGCCACGCAAACACTCGATCCGGGCAGCGTCGGCCTGGTGCGGCAACTCGTCGACAACGACGAGTTCGTGGGCTACGCGGCGCGCGAGCTGCACCAGTTCGGCTTCGACGGCGCGGTCTCCGCCGTCGAGCAACGGACCGCGATCCTGTTTCCCCGTCATCCCGACTTGCGATACGTCGGCCGGGTCGGCGAGCAACTGCTGCCGCAACGAGAGGGCATGGGCTTCCGGCTGGCGCCGACCACGCTCATCGTCCACCAACACGACCATCAACGCCATCGCTACGACCCGGTCACCCGGGCGCGCCGTGATCTGTCGGTTCTCGAGGGCGCCGTCCGCGACGATCCATACGAGCCGTTCCACATGTACAACTTCGGCGCGGCGCTCGAGCGCCTCGGATTGGCGGGCGAAGCCGAGGTCGCCCTCCAGCGCGCTATCGAGCTGGCGCCGCCCGGGGCCACGTGGGCACCGTCGGCGTTTGTGTCCCTTTCGCGTGCCATCGCCGCACAGGGCCGCACCGCCGAGGCAGCCAAGTTGGGCAAGAAGGCCACCAAACTGGCCCCGCACTGGGCGCAGGGATGGTGCTTCCTGGGCGCGCTCCTGATCGATGCCGGTCGGCTCAAGGCTGCACTCCGCGCTTACAACCGGGCGCTGGACTGCGTCGCCGCGACCGGCCGCCGGGGCGGCGACCCCGACGACGCCGCGTGGCTCGCCCGCGCCGGGTTGGGCCGGATTCATCTCGGCCGCGGCGAGTACGCCGAGGCCGCGGAATGCCTCGGCGACGCCGTCGCCCTGAGTCCCAACAACGCGGAACTGCGCGTGTGGCTAGCCCGCGCCGCCGACGCCCTCGGCCACTCGGCCGATGCACGCGCGCACCTCGACCGGGCCACGTCGATCGCCCGCACCGGCGCCGACGCCTACATCGCATTCAGCGATTTCTTCACGAGGAAGGCCGAGCAGTCGTTGCTCCGCGGCTTGGCCGACAACCCTGAGAGCCGCGCCCTGCTCGAGCGGATCGAGCGGCTGCGCGCCTCGCGGGCCCTCGGCTGAACACCAACGTCCTCTTCGGTGAGGACTGGGGCCGCCTCGGCAACCAGCTCTTCCAGGTGGCGCTCCTGTTCGCGATCCGCGAGCGACACGGCTACGACTTCTACCTCCCAAGGAACGGCGAATCGCTGTGGGAGTGCGTTGACCTCGACCTCCCGGCCGAGGGTCCGGCGTGTAGCAACCAGTTCGTTGAGGTGCACGGATCGTGCAACTACGACCCCCGCGTGTTCGACCAGCCGGACGGCACGAGCTATCGCGGCTACTTCCAGTCGTACCGCTACCTCGACGACTGCAAGGCGTCGTTCGCTCGGTTCCTCCACTTCAAGGCCGACGTTCGGGCCCGCAGCGAAGCGATGCTGTTCGCGTACCGGCGTCGGTATCGCAGGCCCTTGGTGTCGGTGCATGTCCGACGCGACGATTACGTCTCGTCGGTCAATGAGGAGAGGTTCGGCAACCTCGCCACCGACGGCTACTACCACCGCGCCGTCGAGACGATCGGCGACGGCGTGATGTACCTCGTGTTCTCCGACGACCTCGCCTGGTGCCGTCAGTCACTCGGCCTGGAGGATGCGGTGTTCGTGGACGTCGACCGTGCGACAGCACTGAACTTGATGACCGGTTGCGACGTGAACGTGGTCGCCAACAGCACGTTCAGCTGGTGGGGGGCCTACCTGAACCCGAGGGCCGAGGTGTACGCCCCGAGCCGTTGGTTCGCGCCGGCCATGGAGGCGCCCAACGACCGCCAGGACGACATCGTGCCTCCCACGTGGCGAACGATTCCCGCGTTCGGAGGATAATCAGCGGAGTCATGGCGCCCAATCACCCGGAGATGATCGAGCGGCTCGAGCTGAGCGAAGCCGAGGATGGCCTGGTCGTCTATGACGAGTCCATTGATCGCGTCCACCATCTCAACACGACCGCCGCGGTGATCCTCCAACTCTGCGACGGCACGCGCGACGCGAACGCCATCGCCGAATTTCTGGCCCAAGGGTTCGGCCTCGACACGCCGCCGCTCGACGAGACCATCGCCACCTTGGAGAAACTCACCCAAGAAGGGCTCATCCGCTAGCACTGGCGTCGGACAGGAACGCGCGGACGAGCGGCGTGACGGCCTCGTGCGAATAGGACCGGCGCACGAGATCAGCTGCGTTGTCGCGCAGCGCACGGGCGAGCGAGTCGTCCTCGAGCACCCGCACGACTGCCCGCGCCGTGTCCACCGCACCGTCGGCGATGAGGAGGTGCACCCCGTCGACCACGTCGAGGCCAGCCGCGCCGGCCGTCGAGCTGACCACGGGGACCCTATGGGCGAACGCTTCGAGCAGCTTGATGCGCGTGCCGCCGCCGGCGCGCAGCGGCGCCACGACGACACGCGCCGCGGCGTACACCGGCGCCAGGTCAGGAACGAATCCGAGCCAGCGGACATCGGGGTCGTGACCCGCGATCGCCTGCGGGCCCGCGTCCACTGGACCGGCGATCGACAGCACGACGCGACGCCCGACGAGGCGGCGGACCTCGGGCACGACATCGAGCGCGAGCGTCGTCGCCGCCTCCACGTTGGGCGGATAGGTGAGGTTGCCGACGAAGAGCAACGCGCCATCGTCGGGCGGCGCCGTATTCGCTTGGCCCGTCCGCTCGGGCACGACGACGGCGTTCGGGATGACCGCTGGCGCGATCGGGTGGCGGGCCGCCAGCGCGTCGGCCTCATGTGCGGCGGCGACGGCCGTCGCGGTGAAGAGCGGCGCGAACACATGCACGAGCCGGCCGTAGGCCTCGGCCTCGACCGCGTCACCCAACCGCGCGACGACCGACTCGTCATCGTCGTCGAGATCGAGGGTCGTCCACGGCGCGCCGATTCGCTCGGCCACCGCGACACCCAGCGGCGCCAGGTACGACCGGGTCACGTGCACCGGGACCGGCCCGGGCGGCAGCAACGCGGCGATCTCGGCGGCCAGGACGGGCGAGGCTCGCCGAGCCGCCGCCGGGAGCGGCGCGGCGGCCGCCAGCCGCGCCCGACCGGCGGCGTCGCCGAGCATGGCGGACAGGTCCCGTTTCATCTGGGCTCGTTGCGCCAACTCGACCACCGTGACCGTGAACGGCGCCGCTGTTGGCGTCGACACCCGGGGTGGCGCCCCGGCGACGGGCACGACGATGACGTGCACGTCGAAGTCCATCGCCGCCGCGGTAGCGAAGAGCGCGACTCGCATCGCCAGGCCGTTGCCGGTAGCCGCCGGAGCGATCGGAACGAGGAGGGCCAACGGCGGTTGGGCGGGCAGACATCCACTCTGTCAGGTGGGTAGGCTCGCGGCCCATGGGTGACGACGATTTCGGCGGGTTTGACGAGAGTCGGCGGGCGTTCCTCAAGAAGGCCCTCGGCGCCGCGTTCGTCGCGCCGATGGTCGTCTCGTTCACGATGGACGCGCTGTTCGAACCGGCGCAGGCGGCGCCGAACCAGTTCTGCCCGAACCAGACCTTCCCGAACCAGTTCACGTGCAGTGCGGCCAACACGATCAGCGGTGTCATCTACGGCAACGTCGTCGTCAACTCCGGTTCCAAGTGCATCAAGACCGCGACGATCTACGGCAGCGTCACTGTCTCCAATGGCGCCGACGTCAACATCGAAGACAGCGTCATCAAGGGCAGCCTGTCGTCCAACGGCGGGCGGACGCTGTGGCTCACCGGCACGTCGGTCGCCGGACCCACCAACATCAACGGCAACACTGGCTTTGTACTCATCGGCGGGAACAGCGGCGACGGCAATGTCCTGAATTCGCTGTCGCTCACCTACAACACCGGCGGCATCCGGGTCCAAGGCAACCAGATCTCCGGAGCGGTCAACGTCGCCTACAACAACGGCGGCTGCGGTATCGACGCCCTTACTGGTGGCCCCGCCGCCATCGTGGTTGCTAACAACACGATCGGCGGAAGTCTGTCCGGCTCGTACAACACGCCGCCGGCCCAGGGCTCGGGCAACACGGTCAGCGGCCAACAGTCCGGCGACTTCGCCGCCATCTGAGCGTCCTCCTTTCCGCCGCGCTGATCGTCCGCGACGAGGCGGCGGTGCTGGGGGCATGTCTTCGGTCGGTGCGCGATGTCGTCGACGAAATCGTGGTCGTCGACACCGGTTCGGTGGACGACTCGATCGCCATCGCCACATCGATGGGCGCCGTGGTCGGCCACCACGCGTGGAGGGACGACTTCGCCGCGGCGCGCAACATCGGGCTCGACCTGGCCTCCGGCGAGTGGATTCTCTACATCGATGCCGACGAGCGACTCGCACCCGTCGCGCGGGCCGACGTCGAGGCGCTCCTCACCAATGCGCCGGAAGTCGCGTTCCGGCTGCTGCTGCGACCAACCGCAGACGCGACGCCGTATCGCGAGTACCGGCTCTGGCGGAGCGATCCGCGGATCCGCTTCGCCGGCGTGATCCACGAGAAGGTCGTCCCGTCGATCCACGCAGTAGCCGACGCCGACGGTCGGCCGATCGGTGTCTGCGACCTCCTACTCGAGCACGTTGGTTACGAGGGCGACCAGACCCGCAAGCACGAGCGGAACCTCCCGCTGTTGCGAGCGCAGCTCGCGCACGAGCCGGACAACATCTTCAACTGGCATCACCTCGCCCGCGTGCTCACCGGGCTGGGTTCGGCCGCCGAGGCCGAGGACGCGCTCGCCCACGGCGTCGACCTCGCTCGCAGCAAACCGTTCATCGACCCGCTCGGCGTGCTCGTGTTCTCCGACCTCATCAGCCTGCGGTACCAACGGGGCGAGGACGTCACCGAGCTGCTCACCGACGCGCTGACGCGCTATCCGGATAACTGGATCCTCGTCTGGCTCGAGGCCCGCGTCCTGAGCGACCACGAACGCCACGGCGAGGCTCTGGCCCGGTTCGATCAGCTCGCGGCGGTGGACACGGCACGCCTGGCCGATGTGGACGGCGGCCCGTCCTACGACGCCCGCCTGTTCGGCGACCTGGCCCACGCCGGCCGCGCCCTGTGCCTGTTCCGCCTCGGGCGATATGCCGAGGCCGCCGATGCCTACGGCGAGGCCGCCCGCTTTGCGCCCGACGACCCCACGTACCGAACCAAACGGCACCTGGCCCTGTCCCGCGCCCGTCGTTGAACGCCGGGCAACTGAACGACTACTGCGACGCGATGGCGTCGGCGACTTCGGACTCCGGGTCAACGACCGGCTCGCCGGCTACGTCGATCTCGACGCGGTGGAGAAGGCCGGTGAATTCGAAGCGCCCGCGGTAGTCCTCGTCCGCGGGCGAGAAGTCGCCCGCCCAGCCAGCCGTCAGCCCCGCGCCGGTGATCGAGAACTTGCTCCACACAGTGCGATCGACCAGCCCGCTGCCGACGACAGCACCATCGACGAGCAGATCGACGCCAGGACCGGTGAAGCGCATCGACAGCGCGTGGTCTCCGGGCGCGAGTCGTCCGTCGACTGACACAGGTGCCTCGACCCGGTACGTGTGCCAGCCCGAGAGGTTGTGCACGTAGACGAGACGCCCGTCGGGAAGGAGGTGGAACGACCAGCCGCCCAACACTGAGCCCTGCACCGCCAGGGCGCCGGCCGTTGGCGCACCATCAGCGGCAACGGTGACGTGCGCGGTGACGGTGTGCGGTCGTCCGCGCACATTGACAGCGACCGCCTCGGGCACCGGCGCGCGATTGGGCCAGTAGGTGTAGCAGTCGCGAGGACGGACGCCCGTCGGTCGACCGAAGACCATCTCGGAGAAGGGGCGGTTGTCGATCGGCAGAACCCCGTTGGCTTCGGCTTCCACCCACCAGCGATCGATCATCCGGGCCAGGCGCTCGGGCTGTTCGGCCGCCAGGTCGTGGCACTCCGACGGATCGGCGCGCAGGTCGTACAACTCCCACGGCGCGTCCTCGAGACCCGGCTCGTCACTCTGGATCTCGTGGTACGTGACCGCCTTCCACCCGTCGTCGTAGAGCGCCCGGCACCCGAACATCTCGTAGTACTGCGTGGTGTGGCGCTCGGCCGCGTCGGGATCGTCAAACGTGTAGGCGAAGCTCACACCGTCGAGATCGGTCGGGGCGGCAACGCCGATCAGTTCGAGGACGGTCGGGACGATGTCGATCGCGTGCACGTACTGCTGGCGCGTCTCGTCCGTTGTTGCGATGCGGCGCGGCCAGTGCACGATCAGCGGATCGGCGACGCCGCCCTCGTGCGTCTCGCGCTTCCATCGGCGAAACGGGGTGTTGCCGGCCACCGTCCATCCCCATGGGTAGTTGTTGTGGATGCGGGGCCCGCCGATGTCATCGATCCGCTCGGCCGCCTCCTCGACGGTGCGGGGCAGGACGTTCCAGGCCCGCGCGTCGTTGAGCGACCCGACCGGTCCCCCTTCCGACGACGCGCCGTTGTCAGAGAGCACGATGACCAGCGTGTCGTCGAGCTCGCCCAGCTCGCGAAGCCGCGTCAGTAGCCGGCCGACCTCGTGGTCGGTGTGGGAGAGGTACGCGGCGAACGCCTCCATGTAGCGGGCGTACACACGACGCTCGGTGTCAGAAAGCGAGTCCCACGCCGGCACCCATTCCGGTCGGGGCGACAGCTCGGTGTGCGGCGGGACGGTGCCGTTGGCGATCTGCCGACCGAGGATGCGCTGGCGACACGCGTCCCACCCGTCGTCGAAGCGGCCGCGGTATCGGTCGACCCAGCCCGCGGGCGACTGGTGCGGCGAGTGGCACGCGCCGGTTGCGAGGTAGAGCAGCCATCGCTTGTCGACGTCGACGTTGCGTAGATCCTCGACGTACTCGATGGCGTGATCGACGAGATCGGCGGTGAGGTGGTAGCCGTCCTCGTAGGTACCCGGTGGCTCGACGTGGTGATTGTCGTGCATAAGAGCGGGCACGAACTGGTGCGTCTCCCCCGGGAAGAATCCGTAGAACCGCTCGAAGCCGCGGCCGAGCGGCCATCGGTCGCGCCGGGCACCCATGTGTTCCTCGGCCTCGGGCGTGAGGTGCCACTTCCCCACTGCGTAGGCCGCGTACCCGTGGGGCGTCAGCAGGGCCGGCAGCATCGGCGTCGTACGCGGTATGCGCGCGTCGTAGCCGGGGAAGCCCATCGCCAGGTCGACGATGCGACCCATGCCGACCGCGTGATGGTTGCGGCCGGTCAGGACGCAGGCACGCGTCGGGGAACACAGCGCCGTCGTATGGAAGTTGGTGTACCGCAGACCGCCGGCGGCCAGCGCGTCGAGGTTCGGCGTGTCGATGTCCGAGCCGTAGCAGCCGAGCTGGGCGAAGCCGACGTCATCGAGGAGGACGAGCAACACGTTCGGAGCACCATCGGGCGGTCGCGGATCGTCCGGCCACCACGGCTCGGACTGCCAGTGGTACCGGCCGATCGTTCCTTTGAACTCTCCGGGCTCCATGCCTGAGTATGCCGCCACGCAATGGCAGCGTGTCCTACTCGACTGCCTTCCACCACTCGTGGAGATTGGCGGCGGCGGCGAGGAACAGCCGTCCGGCGTCGGGATCGTCCGCGGTGGCGTCGAGACACGCCAGTGTGTACTTGGCCACATGCGCGTCGCGATGGATGGCGCCGTAGGTGACGATTTCGTCGACGAGCGGGACGAGGTCGTCGTCGGACGCGCGCCACACGCGCTCGGCCGCGCTGTCCGGTGCCGGCGTCCACGCGGGATCGAGGCGCACGCGGCCCTGTGTCGCGCGAAAGCCGAGAACGTACGTCGCGGCAACCGCCACGGCCAGGTCCGGATCGGTGGCCTGCCCGGCCGTGGCCAGGACGGCCTGCGGCATCGTGAGGCAATGGGTCCAGCCGTAAGGCGCCGCGTCGGGGTTGTCTTGGAGCATCGACTGCGCCGCGACCCGCAACAGCGTGCGCCGCGCGTCATCCACGCGCATGCTGCGCAGCGGACCGTCGAGCACCTCCGCGGCAAGCCCACTCTCGTCGACCAAATGCATCGTGGGATAGATGAAGTCGCTGCCGGGATCGCCCGGCGAACGCGGCGCAGCGAGTTGCTCGGCGAGGTCGCCACGCGACACCCCAGTGGCGTTGCGTACTCGCGGCCACGAAAGGCTCCAGTCCGGATAACGCGCCATCTCGCCCGCGACGAGACGTGAGCCGAACGTCGCCGGCACGACGTCGACGCGGGCCCGGAGACTCAACAGGATCGGCGCGTGGCCGGCGGCCGCCAGGCTCAGCAGGACGTCGTCGATAGCGCGGTCGTCTGCGGGCGGCGTGGACGTTGCGCTCGGGCCAGCGGCGGCGTACGTGTCGGCCAACCACTCGAGGCGTTGGCGGGCTCGAGGACGGGCGTCGCTCGGAACGCGCTCGAGTAACAGTGCACGGGCAAGCAGCTCGAGCGGGGCGTGGAGTACGAACGAGTCCGGCGGGGCCTCCTTGGGCACGTCGATCACGGCAGCGCAGCGGGCGATCAGCTCGGCGTCAGTCGGGGCGGCGGCGCTCACATCATTGGCGAGGGACATGCGGCGGACGATACGACTTCAAGTTAACTTGAGGTCAAGCATGACCGACGAGACCCTGGCGATCGGCGAAGTGGCCCGCCGCAGCGGCCTGGCGCCCTCGGCTCTCCGCTTCTACGAGAGCGAGAACCTCCTGCAAACAACCCGGACCGACGGCGGTCGTCGGCGCTACGACCGCGACGTCCTGCGGCGGCTCGCGTTCATCCGCGTCGCGCAGCGCGTCGGCCTCAGCCTCGACGAGATCCGCGATGCGCTGGCCGCCCTGCCCGACGAGCGCACACCCACGGTCAAGGACTGGGCGCAGCTCTCGCGCGCGTGGCGCCCGCGTCTCGACGAACAGATCGCCATGCTCGTCGCGCTTCGCGACCAGCTGACGTCGTGCATCGGCTGCGGATGCCTCTCGCTGCGAGCCTGCGCGCTCTACAACCCGGGCGACGGTGCCGCCGCGCTCGGCGCCGGACCTCGTTACTTGCTGGGCGACTCGGCCGCCGACTTGGACTCGTAGTCATCGTGGGCGGCCACGATCGCCCGCCCGACGCCTTCGGCGACGAGGTCGATGTCAAAGACGGTATGGGCCGAGATCATGTGGATGTCACGGTGCAGCCGTTGCAACTCATTGTCGAGGTAGTGCGCCGACGCGCCGCTCGAGCTCACGATCTCCCGGATCGCGTCGCGGCACTGGCGCACGACGTGGGCGATCGCGAGCCGCAGCTGCTGTTGCCCGAGGAGGTCAAGGTCGATCGCGCCGTCCATGTGGGCCTGCATGCGCGAGGCGATGTCGCGCAGCAGGGTCTCGGCGAAGTCAACCTGTACTCGCAAGTTGGCCAGCCGGACCTGGGACGGCACCCGGGCACTCTGTGTGCGCTTCGTCCCGAACTGGATGCGCTTGAACATGAGCTCCTCGAACAACTCGAGGGCTCGCTTGGCTGCGCCGATGGCCGGCATTGCCGCGGTGATCGAGAGAAACGGCGCGATCGGGATGCGATGGAGGTACAGATCGCCGGGCCGGGCCGTCACATGGGGCGGCGGCATGAGCGACACCCGATGTGCGGGCACCGTTACGCCGGACGCCACGATGTCGCGGCTGCCAGTGGCGGCCATGCCGTCGACGTGCCAGGTGTCCTTCACCTCGACCTGGTCGATCGGCACGAGGAACTGCCGACCCAGGCCGGTCTCGTCGCCGTCGATCTTGCCGCTCAACAGAACCCAGTCGGCGTGGCAGATGCCGGTGCCGAATTGCCACCGCCCGGACAGCAGGTAGGTGCCGTCACTGGCAACAGTTGCCTGGCCACTCGGGTTCACGGTGCCCGGGGCGAGGATGAACGGCTGGGCGCTGAAGACTTCGTCCTGCACCTCGTCGGCGAACATCGTGAGCAGCCAGTTGTGCTCCATGTAGAAGGTGGTGATCCAGCCCATCGACGGATCGGCCTGACCCACGGCGAGGCCGATGTCGACGTAGGTCGCCATGTCGATCTCGTAGCCGCCATAGCGCGCGGGCACGAAGCTCTTGAACACGCCGGTGGCCTTCAGCGCGTCGATGACCTCGTCGAGCGGGCGACGCTGGGTCTCGGCTTCGAACGAGGCCGAGGCGATCATCGGGCACAGCGCACGCACCCGTTCGACGAGCCCTTCGGCCGGCGGGCCGCCGTGGTCGACACCACGTGCCGTCACCGTTTGGTCTCGAGGAACTCCACCACGTTCCCCTCGGGATCCTCCACCATGGCGATGCGGATGCCGGGCATCAATTCGGTGACCGGCAGAGGGATGGGCGCGCCCGCCGCCTCGCACGGGGCCATGGCCGCGTCGATGTCGTCGACGCCCATCGTCCAGTAGCGCATCCCGGTGCCGCCGCGCGTGCCGCCCGGCGGGTTCGTCGCGTCCGGGGTCGGGTCATGCTTCACGAGCTTCACGACGCACTGGCCGACGGCGAGCTGCCACATGTGCGAGCCGCCAGGCAGCTTGAAATCGAACAGCACGGGCAGGCCGAGCACGTCGCGGTAGAACGGGAGGCACGCGTCGATGTCGCGCACGACGATGCCGAGGTCGATGTGGGGCTCACTCATGAGTTGTCTTCTTCTCCCGTCGCGGTCCAATGAACTTTTCGATCTGGCCGGTGTCGAAATACTCGTAGGCGCGGCTGATCATCCCGTCCCGGACGTAGCCGACGAAGCACACCTCCATGTGGCCGGCGAACCCGTCAGGCCGCGTCACATGAATGGTGTGCTGCTGCACGAAGCCGCCCTCGAACACCCGAATGCGCCGCTCCTTGAAACGGGTCTTCGACTGCGTCTCCATGCCCTTCTTCAACATTGCGAGATTGTCGGCGCGCGGCTGGTAAAGGCAGTCGTGGCTGTGCCAGATGACGGCTTCCGGCGCGTAACACGACTCGAGCGTGTCGTAGTCCTTTTGCTCGATCGCGTCGAAGAAGCGGTCGCACAGTTCGAGCGTCTGCCAGTCCTTACGCACGGGCCTCTCCCATCCAAGCCTTGAACTTCGACGAGTCCATGTACTCGTCGAGCCGGGTGATCTTTCCGTCCTTACATCGGGCGACGATGCAGATCCACAGCGCGCCCTTGTGGCCGGTCTTCATCACGCCATTGAGCGAGTACTGGATGACGAAACCGTCGTCGAACGTGTTGATGACCCGGTCGTTGTACGTCCGCCGGCGCTGCCCCGCGTAGCTGTCGGGATAGGCCGCCAGGTTGTCGGCCTTCGTCGTCTCCCGCCCGAAGACGTTGTGCCAGATCACGCAGTCGTCGGCCATCACCTGATCGAGCACGTCCACCCGGCCGTCCTGGTAGGCGTCGAAGAACGCGTGGCAGAGCTCGCGGATCTCGCACTCGGTCATCGCCGGAACTTGCCCGCGTCGAGGTACTCGAACAGCTTGGTGATCTTCCCCTCCCGGACTTCGCCGACCAGGCACGCCGACAACGGCACCCGTGTCCCGTTGTGGGTGACCACCAGGGTTGTGTACTGCGCGACGAACCCGTCGTCGAAGGTGTGGATGGTGCGGTCGTTGTAAAGGCGGCGACGGTGCAGTCCCCTACCGGTGTCGACGGCCGTGAGGTTCTGCTCCCGCGTGATCGTCTCGCCAGTCACGTTGAACCACATCGTCATATCCGGCGCGTAACACTGCCCCACCGCGTCGACGTCACCCGCTTCGAGCGCGTCGAAGAGCGCATGGCAGAGCAACCGGTGCTTCGTATCGACGCTCACTCGGTGACGACCATCGCATCGAGTACTGCGTCGCGACCCTGCGCGATGTGCTCGGCCATCAACGCCGCAGCGCGGCTGGCGTCCCGCCGGCACATCGCCTCGGCGATCAGGTGGTGGAACGTGTCGGAGCGAGCCAGTTCGTCGGGACCGAACGTGCCGAACGCCTTGAACACCAGCGGGATGTCGACGGTCCGGATGAGCATCGCCGCCAGCCGATGGTGGCGCGCCGCGGCGATCACGCCGTCGTGGAAGTCACGGTTGGCGTCGTGTAGGCGGCGCACTCCCTCGACCGACCCGATGCTCCGCGACCGGCGGACGTCACCGAACGCGTCGGCGGCAGCCACGAGCTGGCCCAGCTCGGCCTCGGTCGCCCGTTCGGTGGCCACCTCGACCGCATAAGACTCGAGACGTATGCGCAGCCCGTACAAGTCGACGACTTCGGTTGGCGACAGCGGGCGAACCATGGCGCCGCGATTGCGTTCACTGACGACGAGGCCTTCGGCCTCGAGCATGCGCAACGCCTCGCGCACCGGCGTTCGGGACAGTCCGAGTTCCTCGGCGATGCGCTGCTCCACGAGCCGCTGACCCGGCGCATACCGGTTCTCGACGATCGCGGCGCGCACCTGCTCGTACGCGTGGTGCGCGCCAACGGTGTCGGTCGCGCTCACCGGCCGACCGTCCTACTCGCCGTCTTCGCGCCCGCTGATCTGCCGACCGATGTTCGCCGCCTGGTACCCCTCCGGGGCGGCGATCTCGACGATCGGGTCCTCGCGCTCGTCGAACTCCAGCCGCAGCGCCCGCGACATCACTGCGTGCAGCGTGTAGGTCATCGTGATGTACGTGAACTCGAGAATCTGCTCGTCGGTGAGGTGCTCGCGCAACGCGTTGAACACCCCGTCAGCCACGCGTCCGTGAGCCAGCACCAGGCCATCGGTGTAGGCGAGGAGCGCCCGTTCGAGCGGATCGAACAGGTCCGACACCTGCCACGACTTGAGGGCTTCGATCTTCTCCTCCGAGAACCCCAGCGCGCGGCAACTCTTGCAGTGCTGCGAGAAGACGAATTGCGAGCCCACGAGCCACCCGGCGCGGGTCTGTCCCAGCTCACGTAGCTGCGGCGGGATCTTGCGGTCAGGACTGGCGTACAGCGCAAAGCCACTGACCGAATGCTCGAGCACGTCCGGCGAGTTGGCGAACACGGTCCACCAGTCACCGGGGGTGCCGGTGGCTGTGCCCGGCTCCTTCACCGGGTCACGGTCGGGGCCGAACAGCAGCTTGTACATCCGCCGAACGATCTTCGGGTTGTCGTCCGAGCGCGGAACCTGTCCCAGTCGCGGCATCGGCTGATTGTATGCAACCTCGTGATTTCGCCGTCAAGAGACCGGGGACTTCTTGACCGCCTTCGATCGATCGTGTGCAATACGAGCATGGCCACCAAGGGCACGAACACCAACACCGAGTTCGAACTGCGGGGCTTCAATCACCTCGCCCTGGTCGCACGCGACATGGCCGAGACCATCGCCTGGTATCAGGACGTCCTCGGCATGAAGCTCGTCAAGACGCTCGAGCTGCCGGGCGGCCACGGCCAGCACTTCTTCCTCGACATGGGCAATGGCGTCGACGGCATCGCGTTCTTCTGGTTCCCCGAGGCCCCCGACGGCGTGCCCGGCGAGTCGCTCCAGAACCGTCGCGGCGTCACCGCGATCGGCACCATGAACCACCTTGCGTTCGACGTGCCGGCCGAGCGCTTCGACGAGTACCGCCAGAAGCTGATCGACAAGGGCGTCGAGGTGACGATGATCATCAACCACGCCAACTCCCTCGACGGCGGTCACAAGCCGGTCTACGACGCGGCCACCGACAACGGCGACATCTTCATCCGGTCGATGTACTTCAAGGACCCCAACGGCACCACGCTCGAGTTCGCCTGCTGGACCAAGGTGCTCGACGAGAGCGACGTGCGCCACGCCCCGGCCACCGCGCGCCCGACTGTCGACGCGTAAGTAGCCCGACGCGCGTGCGGCGCCGACCGGGGCCGTGGTGGTGGCCCGTCAGGATCACGTTCGGCCTGTTCTTCCTTCACACCGCCCTGGCGAAGCGCGAGCTCGATGAGAAGGGGGCGAAGGGCCTACACCGCTTCGCCAGCGCGGCGTATCCGCAACTCAAGCGCGTTGAGCCGGCGACGTTCGTTCGCGGCATGACGATCGCCGAGTCGACCATCGCCGCGTCGCTGCTCGTGCCCGTCGTCCCGGCGACCGTCGGCGCCGCCGGGCTCACCGCGTTCGGCGTAGGCCTGGTCGGCACCTACGCCCGGGTTCCCGGACTGCGACGCGAAGGCAGCGTGCGACCGACCGAGATCGGACTGTCGCTCGCCAAAGACACGTGGATGGTCGCGGCCGGCTCGGCCGCCCTCATCGACGCATGGCTCTCGCCGCCGAGAGCGCGCGCTAGCTGACGCTGGTCCCGTCCAGCGCGGCAACGTCGGCGGCGCTGAGAGCGACTGCGCCCGCTCCGATGTTCTCCTCGAGGTGCGTGAGGTTCGACGTGCCTGGGATCAGCAAGATGTTGTCGCGAAGGGCGAGGAGCCAGGCCAGGCCCACTTGGGCTGGCGTGGCGCCGACGCGCTCGGCTGTTTCGCGAACCGCGTTGTTCTCGGTGACCTTGGGCATCCCGGGGAATGCCGAGCCGAGCGGGAAGTAGGGCACGTAGGCGACACCCGCACGCGCGCATCGATCGAGCACGTCGGCGTCGCGCCGGTCGAGCAGGCTGAACGCGTTCTGCACGCACACGATCCCGATCGTGTCCATCGCCAGCTCCACCTCGGCGAGCGACGCGGTCGAGACGCCGATGCCGTCGATCTTTCCCTCGGCGCGGAGCGCCGCCATCTCCCCCAACTGGTCTTCGTACGCGACGTGCTGGTCGGGCGGCAGCTCGCCCAGGTCGTTGATCAGGCGCAGGTTCACGGCGCCGATGCGCTCGATCCCAAGGGCGCGCAGGTTGTCCTCGACACCCTGGCGGAGCTCGTCGGGCCGTTGGGCCGGCAGCCAGTGGCCCGCGTCGTCGCGCCGCGCCCCGACCTTGGTCACTAGGACGAGGTCGTCGGGGTAGGGATACAGCGCTTCGCGGATGAGGGCGTTGGCAACGTCCGGGCCGTAGTACTGCGAGGTGTCGATGTGGTCGACGCCGAGCTCCACTGCACGGCGCAACACCGCGACGGCGGCATCGTGATCACGCGGCGGCCCGAACACCCCAGGACCGGGGAGCTGCATAGCGCCGAAGCCGATGCGTTCAACGGAGTGCGGACCCAGTGAGTAACGCATACGCGCATCCACCCTTGCACACCGACCTCGACGCGCTCGGGCGCCATGAGGGCCGGCGCGCGGCCCGTCGGTAGCATCGGGACATTGTGAGCGACGGCTTCCACCCGCCAGTCGAGCAGTACCTGGAGATGATGTGGGAACTCGAGGAGGAGGACATCCCGATCATCCGCGCTCGCCTCGCGGAACGCTTGGGTCACACCGCGCCAACAGTGACCGAGATGGTCAGGAAGCTCGACGAGCTCGGCTACGTCGAAACCTCGGGCCGGGCGCTCTCCTTGACCACCACTGGTCGCAAGCTCGCCGAGAGCGTCGCGAGGAAGCACCGGCTGGCCGAGCGACTGTTGGTCGACCTCATCGGGCTCGAGTGGCACAAGATCCACGAGGAAGCGGGCCGGTGGGAACACGTGATCTCCGACGAGGTAGAGGCGCGGCTCCAGATCCTCCTCGACCATCCGACGACCTGTCCGCACGGCAACCCGATCCCGGGCGCCGCCCACGAGAAGACTGAGCTGCGTCCGCTGGCGGACTTTCTCGGCGGCGAGCGCGTGCGGCTCGAACGGGTCAGCGAGCGGGTCGAGGATGACCTCGCCTCGCTCAAGTATCTCGACGACCACAACTTCAGGCCCGGCGCGACGGCCGAGGTCCGGCTCCGGGCTCCCGACGGAACACTCACGCTCGCGGTGGGCACGCAAACCCTCGCCGTCGGCCACGCGTTGGCCGCTCTGCTCTTCGTCTCTGACCTGCCGGCTGCCGTCTAGAACTGATCCATCGACTTGCATTGCATCAATCCAATCTGATGTAATAGCTGCGTGCCGTCCCCACAGCCGCCGGAGATCCTTGGGCTGCTCAGCGACCCGCTGCGGTGGCATCTCGTCGTCGAGCTCGGCCGCAGCGATCGACGCGTCGGCGAGCTCGTGCAGCTCGTCGGCAAGCCGCAGAACGTGGTCTCGTACCACTTGGCCGAGCTTCGAAGCGCCGGCATCGTCAGCGCCCGCCGAAGCTCGGCTGACGGCCGCGACGTCTACTACCGGGCCGACCTGCTCCGCTGCCGGGACCTTCTCGGCGACGCTGGTCACGCGCTCCACCCCGGGCTCTCGCTCGCGCCTACCCCACCGGAAGCCGCCGTGCCTGGACGCAGTCGGCCGCGTCTGTTGTTCCTGTGCACCGGCAACAGCGCCCGCTCCCAGATCGCCGAGGCGCTGGCCGAGCACCGATCGGCGGGCACCGTCGAAGCGCGCAGTGCCGGCAGCCATCCGAAGCCGCTCCACCCCAACGCCGTACGGGTAATGGCCGACCGCGGCATCGACATCTCCGGTCGTCCTACGAAGCCGCTCACGAAGTTTGCTCGCAACCGCTTCGACCGCGTCATCACGCTCTGCGACAAGGTGCGCGAGGTTTGCCCAGAGTTTCCTGGGGCCCCCATCGCCGCCCACTGGAGCATGGCCGACCCCGCCGCCGTCGAGGGCAGCCACTACGCCAAGCACGCCGCGTTCCAACAGGTTGCCGACGAGATCGAGGACCGCGTCGCGCTGCTATTGGTTGACCTCCGAACCCGACACCTGGAAAGGACCCACCATGGCTGATGCTGAAATCGTGAACGTGCGCTATCTCGTCGACGACGTCGCCGCGTCGGTCGACTTCTACACGCGCCACTTCGGCTTCACCGTCGGCATCTCGAGCCCAGCGTTCGCCGATGCGACTCGGGGCAACCTGCGGCTGCTGCTCTCAGGGCCCAGGAGCTCGGCCGGCCAGGCGATGACCGACGGCGAGCGACCCGGTCCCGGCGGCTGGAACCGCATCCACCTCATCGTCGACGACCTCGACAAGGAGATCGCGCGCCTCACCGAGGAGGGCGTCCGGTTCCGTAACGAGGTCGTGACCGGTCCCGGCGGCGCGCAGGTTCTCGCCATTGATCCCTCGGGCAACTTCGTCGAGCTGTTCCAACCAGCCGCGGCATCGTGACCGGGCGATTGCGTTGACCGTCGCCGCGGTCGATGCGTCCGCGATCGCCGACCTCACGGTGGCGTTCACCGACCTCGAAGACTTCACCGCCTACACGGTGGCGGAGGGCGATGACGCAGCGAGCCGCCTCTTGATCGGTCACCACCGGCAATCGGAGCCGATAGTGCGTCGCCACGGAGGACGTGTGGTCAAGCGGCTCGGCGACGGCCTCATGCTCACCTTCCCGGCCGCCGCCGAAGCGGTCCTGGCCTGTTTGGAGCTGCGCGATGCGGCGCCCCTGCGACTGCGGGCTGGCATCCACGGTGGCAACGTGCTGGTCACCAGCGACGACGTCATCGGCCAGGTGGTGAACCTGGCGGCGCGGGTGACCCAGTCCGCCGAGAGCGGCGAGCTGATCGTCACCGACCACGTGCGAACGGTGGCGGGAAACATGCGAGGCGTCGCGTTCGACGGACCCCACCTACGCCGCTTCAAGGGCATCGAGGAGCAAGTGCGGGTGTACGCCGCGTCAGGCCAAGGAGGATGCAAATGATCACGCCGGGGATCGACCACATCGCGCTCACCGTGCCCGACCTGGATGAACAGGTCGACCGGTTGACGAGCGCGTTCGGCATGGTGGTAGAGGGCCGCATCGGAGACTTCGCGCTCATCGTCGACCCGGCCTCGGGCCTGAAGATCGAGCTGAGCCGCTCGGACGACTCCGATGTTCACTTCCGGCACATGGGGTTCCGGGCCGACGACGTCGACAGCACGCACCACAGCCTTGTGGCGGCCGGCATGGAGTCGAGCACGGAGCCGCATCGGCGCGACTTCGCCGGCATGTACACCTCCTTCCTTACGCAGCGCGGAGGACTCGAGGTCCAACTCGTGAAGTACGACTAGCGGTGAGGTTCGACGCCCAAGAGCGCCTCGCGCTGTGCGTCCTCCTGGACGACCTCGGACCGGCAGCTCCAACACTGCTCGAAGGCTGGACGGCGCACGACCTCGCCGCGCACCTCGTGCTCCGTGAGCGCGACCTCATCGCGGCGCCCTGCCTCGTGCTTCCTGGCCGGTTCCAGCGCTTCGCCGAGCGGCGACGGGTGAAGCTCGCGGCCCGTCACGAGTTCGCGTGGCTCGTAGCCCGAATCCGGTCGGGCCCGCCCGTGGGGTTCTTTCGGATCGGCTGGGTCCGCTCATTCCCGAATCTCAACGAGTTCTTCGTGCATCACGAGGACGTGAGACGAGCCAACGGGCTCGGTCCCCGTTCGCTTGCGCACGACCTGGAAACGGCGTTGTGGCGCAACGTGCGGCGCGGTGGTCGCTACTTGTCTCGGCGTCTACGCGGCGCCGGCCTCGAAGTCGAATGGGCCGGCGAGGGCGCGCCAGTGACCGTTCGCCGCGGCGAGCCGCGTGCTCGATTGAGTGGCACGCCGGGCGAACTGCTCCTCTACGTGTTCGGGCGCCAGGCTGCCGCCCGCGTCGAGGTCAGCGGGACCACCGAAGCGGTGGAGGCGGTCGCTCGCACGCACTTTGGTATGTAGAGGTTCAGGACCGCCGACGTCTTTAGTGAACGAACGCGAGGTACTCGTGGACGGAACGGACGGCCGCCGATCCCTCGCCGACCGCGGTCGCCACCCGTTTGGTCGAGCCCGACCGCAGATCCCCGACCGCGAACAGCCCGGGGTAGCTCGTCTCAAACGGCAGTGGTTGCCGGCCGAGCACCTCCCAGCGTCCGTCGAGCTGCTCGTCGGCAATGGCGCGATCGGTGAGGACGAAGCCCCGGTCGTCGAGGGCGGCGCATCCCGACAACCACCCCGACTCCGGCTCGGCGCCGATGAACGAGAACAGCGCCGTGCACGACAGCTCGGCGTCACCTCCAGCATCAGCGACTCGGACGACGGCCAGCTCCTCGTCGCCGTCGAGGTGGGTGATCTTCGTGTTCACGCGTACGTCGATGCGCGCGTCGGCTTCGATGCGATCCACGAGGTAGCGCGACATGCTCGCGTCAAGGTTCGATCCGCGGATCACGACGGTGACGGGACTGCCTGACTGGGCGAGGAAGAGGGCGGCCTGGCCCGCGGAGTTCCCGCCGCCGGCAACCACAACGGGCGAGCCCGTGCACATCCGCGCCTCGATCTCGGTCGCCGCGTAGTACACGCCGCGGCACTCGAAGTCCTCGAGCCGCTCGGCATCGAGTCGGCGATAGCGCGCTCCGCTGGCGGCGATCACGGCCCGGCCGCCCACGTCGGTGCCGTCGGACAAGCGGACGACGAGATGGCCCGCCTCCTCGCGCAACCCGGTGGCCGCGCACGGGGTGCTCAGGTGCGCGCCGAATTTCTCGGCCTGCACCAACGCCCGCTGCGTGAGCTCGAGCCCGGCGATCCCGGTCGGGAAACCGAGGTAGTTCTCGATGCGCGAGCTGCCGCCCGCCTGCCCGCCGACGGCCACCATCTCGACCGCCAGGGTCCGCAGCCCCTCGGACGCGCCGTAGACGGCGGCGGCCAAGCCGGCGGGACCACCGCCCACGATGACGAGGTCGAAGCACCGGTCCGGCAGGCTGTCGACGGTCAGCCCGAGATACGCCGCCACCTCGCCCGGCGTCGGGCGACGCAGCACCTTGCCCGACGCGATGACGACGGGCAGTTCGGCCGGTTCGATCCCGAAGGCCTGGAGGAGATCCTCGGCGGCGGCGTCGTGGTCGGGGTCGACCCACTCGTGCGGGATCCGGTTGCGCAGGAGGAACTCCCGGAGTCGGCCCAGCTCCGGCGCGAACCGGGAGCCGACGACGCGGATCGACGCCGCCGCGCCGCTCAACAGCTCCGAACGGCGGGCCATGAACGCGGCCAGGATCGCGTCGCTGAGTTCGGGCTGGGTGGCGATCACGTGGCGCAGCACCGCGACCGGCACGACGATCACCTCGCCCGCTTCGACAACCCGAGCCGACACGAACACGCGCTGCCCCGTCAGGAGGTTCAACTCACCGAGGAACCGGCCCGGGCCGTGAGTCGCAATGAGGTGTTCGTCCGCGCCCGAGCCGATCGTGATTTCGACCGCGCCAGATAGCACGACGAAGAAGTCATACGTCGGGTCACCGTCGCGATAGAGGTGCTCACCGGCCGCGACCACCCGCCGCTCCCCCAGTCCGTCGAGCACCGCGATATCGCGATCGCTGAGCGTCGGGAACGCGACGTCGTCGTCGTCGGCCACGGACGAAGGCTAGACGTCGCCTCTGCGCTATTTAGCGGCTGCGGCGCGAGAGGATTGTCCAATGGACGACTTGGACATCGTGCGGCGAATCGACGACCTGACCGACGAAGAGCACAAGCTCGAACGAGCGCATACCGGCGAAGCGCTGTCCGCCTCGGAACTCGATCGGCTCCGGGCCATTGAGGTCGCGCTCGACCAATGCTGGGACCTCCTCCGCCAGCGGCGGGCCAGACGTCACGCGGGAGAAGATCCCGATGACGCCTCAGTGCGGCCCGAAACGACGGTCGAGGGCTACCAGCAATAAGCCGAAGTACCCCCGGCGCGCTGTCAGGCGCGAGTGGCGAGGATGACCGGAATGATTCGGTCGGTGCGCTCCTGGTACTCCGCGTACGGCGGGTAGGCGGCGACCGATCGGTCCCACCACTCGGCGCGCTCATCGCCCTGAAGCTCCCGGATCGTGACGCGAAACGGCTCGGGTCCGTCCTGCACGATCACCTCGTCGGGGGCGGCCATGAGGTTCCAGTACCAGACCGGGTGCTTCGGGGCACCGCCGAACGAGGCGACCAATGCGTATTCGCCACCGTGCTCGACGCGCATCAACGCGATCTTGCGGACGTCGCCGCTTTGCGCGCCACGCATCGTGACGATGATCACCGGCATTCCGGTGTCGAGAAGGGTGTTGGCCTCCGCCCCGCCGGTTCGTTCGTAGGTCTCTACCTGGTCGCGCACCCACGCCATGGCGCTAGGGACGTATGTGCCTTCGAGGTTCACCGACATGCCGAGAACCTAGGCCTTTCGGCCGGATTCGTTGAGGGCGACCGCGGCGCGGATGAGCGCCTTGAACGCGCTGGCGTCGACCTTCTCTCCCTCGTGGATGTCGATGGCGCGCCGCGTGTTGCCCTCCAGGCTCGAGTTGAAGAGCTTGGCCGGGTCCTTCAATGACGCCCCTTTGGCGAACGTCAGCTTCACGACGGACTTGTACGGCTCGCCGGTACAGATGATTCCGTCGTGTGACCATGTTGGGGTACCGGGGCTCGTCGCCTTGACCCACTTCACGTCCTCGACGACGTCCGGGTCGGCCTGTTTGATGAGCTTGCGCATTCGGCTCAAGGTCTCCCCGCGCCAGTCGCCGAGGTCGGCGATCCTCTCGTCGATTTGTTCAGATGGCGACTGGCCCATTGCTCTCCTTCGGAGGTCTCCGACGTCGAGCATTTCTACCCGTCGCCGGCGAGGACCTCACGTAGGAGGTCGGCGAAGGGACCGGGCTTCCCCGTTGCCTGGCCATACTCGCCGCCCAGAAAGCCACCGTGGTCCCCGGGAAACTCCACGGGCCGCGATCCGAGCAGCTCGGCCACTGCGAGCCCGCCGCGATGGGCGATCTCGCCGTTCGAGTCGGCGCCAACGCCCACCACGATGCGAGTCGAGACGGACCGCAGCGTGTCGACATCGGGACGGAAGCCAGTGACGGTCAAGATGTTGGAGCCGAGCATCAGGTCGTTGCGGGTGCCGTCGTCTTCGGTGGGCATCCCGAACGTCGCCGGATCCGGCGGCGGTTGCGCGGCGAAATCGGCGGGCACCGGACCCCGCAGCGACACCAACGCGATGAAGTGCGCCATGCCGGCGCCGAACCCGCGCTGCTGATAGGTCTCGAAGACGGCTCCGCACCCGGCGAGCGCCTCATTCGCATCGGGCAGCAGGCTGACCGACGGCGGCTCGTGCGCCACGAGCGTGCGAACAAGGTTCGGGTGCTCGGCAACCAGGGCCAGCGCGTTCACCGCACCACCGCTGCTCGCGAACATGTCGACCGGTCCTCCCCCGACCGCGTCGATCACAGCCTTCACGTCGGCGGCGTGCACGTCAGGTGTGACCTCGAGGTCGGGATCGGTGCGCTCGCTGCGATCCGCACCGCGCGGGTCGTAGGTCACGATCGTGTGATCGGTCAGGTATGTCGCCAACGACGTGAAGCCGGCCGCGCCCATCGGCGAGCCGATCATCACGAGAACTGGTCCGCCGGCGGGGTCGCTCGGGCGAACGTCGTAACGCAGCACGGCGCCAGGCACCTCAAGCGTGCGAGTCTCGGGCTCGGTCATCGAATCCTCCTGCGGTCGGTCGGCTGTCCTTTGGACGAGTTGGACCGACCAAACTCATCGCGTCGCGCGGACCGACGCTACGCGGCCGTATCTATCGCCGGTCGGTGCGCTAGACGTTGGCCTATGACGACGACTCTCCGGCCGGTCAGCCTGGCCGGCGGCGATCTCCGCTTCGCCGGCATCGTTGAACTCGAGCCCACGGCGAGCGGGACCGTGTTGCACCGGATGCCGGGGTGGGCGCGGACCCGGCACAACGACGTCGCCCTCTCACTCCTCGAGACGATGCCGTCGGGTGGCCGAATCGAGATGGTGACGGACGCAACGTGCCTCGAGCTCGACGTACAGCTCACGCTGGTGCAGCTCGGTGCCGAGCCCGGACCGCCGGCGACCTTCGAGCTCGTCGTCAACGGCGAGCGCGTCGCCGCCAACAGCACCCGGACGGGGACGCTCATCGTGATCGACCGGCGCACCGGCGCGGTCGACATTCAGCCCGGCGGGAGCGAGACGATCCGCTTCGACGGACTGCCTCCAAGCGAGAAACACGTCGAGGTGTGGCTACCGCACGCGGCCGCAGTACGCATGCTCGAGCTGCGCGCGGATGGCGCGGTCACCGCGCCGCCGCCGGCCGCCAGACGATGGGTCCACTACGGAAGCTCCATCTCCCATTGCCTCGAAGCAACCCATCCAACGGGTGTCTGGCCGGTGGTCGCGGCGCGCCTGGCTGGCCTCGACCTACAGAGCTTCGCCTTCGCCGGTCAGTGCCAGCTCGACCCGTTCGCCGGTCGGATGATCGCGTCACAGCCCGCTGATCTCGTCAGCTTGAAGCTCGGCATCAACATCGTGAACGCCGACTCGATGCGCGAGCGCACGTTCGTGCCCGCGGTCCACGGTCTGCTCGACACCATCCGCGACCGGCATCCCGAAATTCCCATCGTGCTCATCACACCCATCACCTGCCCGGTCGCCGAAGACCACGCCGGCCCGACGTCGGTCGACGAAGACGGCCAATGCTCGGTGGTTGAGCGCTCGCCCGATCTATCGCTCGGTGCCTTGACGCTGCGGCGAATCCGCGAGCTCGAAGCAGAGATCGTTACCGCGCGCCGCGGCGCGGGCGACGAGCACCTCCACCTCCTGCCCGGCCCGGACCTCTTCGGACCGGACGATGTCGCCGACCTGCCGGATGGACTGCATCCGAATGCGGCCGGCTATCAGCGCATGGGCGACCGCTTCCACGCGTGGGCGTTCGAGGACGGGCCGTTCCGCGAGGTCAGAGCTCTATAGACATGAGTCTGCGGGTCGTGCAGTGGTCAGTCGGGAGCGTCGGACGGTATTCGTTGCGCGCACTCATGCGCAGCACCGACTTCGAGCTGGTCGGCGTCTACACACATGGCAGCGCGCGCGCCGGACGCGACGCGGGGGACCTCGCGGGCGTCGACGTCGAGACGGGTGTCCACGCGACCGCGGACGTCGACGCGGTGCTGGCCCTGCGTCCCGACTGCGTCGTGTACACCGCCGTGGGCGAGACGCGCCCTCGGGACGCCGTCGCCGAGATAGCCGCAATCCTGCGTTCGGGGACCAACGTCGTCTCGAGTTCGATGATGAACCTCATCTACCCGCCCGGAGCGCACCCGAGGGCGATCGAGACGCTGTCGCAGGCGTGCTCGGCGGGCGGCGCCACGCTGTTCACGAGCGGTATCGATCCCGGCTGGAGCGGCGACGCGCTGCCCCTGGCCGCTCTCCAGATTTGTGAGCGGGTCGACCGCATTCGCGTGCAGGAGATCGCCGACTACGGCACGCACGCCGACCCAAGCTGGGCGGCGCCGTACGGATTCGGACAACCCGAGGGCACACCCGCGCCGATTCTCGACCCCGGTGTGCCGACGCTCTTCTGGGGCGGGATGATCAGGATGCTCGCCGACATCCTCGACATCGAGCTCGATGGGCTCGAGGAGTTCTGCGACCGGTGGCACACGCCGGATGCGTTCGATGTACCGATCGGACGCATGGAGCGCGGAACGCTGGCCGCGGTGCGATTCGGCGTCGCGGGGATCGTGGATGGCGAGCCGCGCCTGTTTGCCGAACACGTCACTCGGATGCGTCACGATGCCGCCCCTGCGTGGCCGCAGCCTCCGACCGGGTCGTCGTCGGTGCACCGCGTCGACATCGAGGGTTCGCCGTCACTCACCCTCGACTTGTGCATGCGCAGCGATGAGGGCAGCCACACCAACGCCGGCCTCCTCGCGACGGCGATGCGGCTCGTGAACGCGATCCCCGCCGTCGTCGCCGCGCCGCCGGGCATCGCGACGCCGCTCGATCTGCGGCTCGGCGTCGGCCGGCACCTGCTGTCCGGCTGACGACCGCTCGCGTCAGGCCGGCGGGGCTTGACCGGCGCTGAACATCCAGGGGGTGCCGAACCGGTCGACGCACATGCCGAACGCCGGCGAGAAGAACGTCTCGAGCAGCGGCTGTGTGACTTCGCCGCCGTCGGAGAGTGCGTCGAACACCCGCTTGATCTCGCCAGCATCGGGGCTGTTGAAGCTGACCATGACTCCGGTCTTCGGCCCGCCGTCACCGGTCGGGTCGTCCGACGCCATGAGAACGCCGTCGCCAACGGTCAGCGCGGCGTGGATGATCAGATTCGGGTCGGCGTCGGGAGGCGTCTCGTCGCCGGGAGCGTCGGACATCTTCATCATGAACAGCTCCCCGCCGAAGATCTCCTGGTAGCGGGTGAACGCTTCGCTGCAGTTGCCACTAAAGAAGAGATAGGGCTGAAAGGCCATCGGAATCCTCCAGGGTTGGTCGTTACTCAGTCTGACGCCGGCGAGGACGAAAACTCATCGCGACGCAGCTGCGAGCACCGCCTCGACGCCCAGAACCGGGCTCGACAGCACCGGAGTCGATGTGCGGCAACGAGTCGCCGCCCCTGCCATGGACGCCTGGGCGAGGACAACCACCTCGGCGGAGTCGGCGACGGCGTCGACGTGCTGGGCGATGGCATCGAGATACGCCTCCATATCGCCAGCTTCGAAATGGCGCCATGCCTCGGGACAAGGCCGCTCGATCAGGGTCACGCGAACCTTTTGCAACGCGGCCTCCTCGAGCAGGAGCTCACGTGTCGGCGCCAGCGTGCTCTCGACGGCGGCGACCACGGCGACGATGCCTCCCGCCGCGACCGCAACACGAGCGAGCGGCCGATCGATACGCACCACGGGCACGCCGACGTCGGCACCGAGCGCCTCGGCCGTGCCGCTGACCGAAGAACAGGTGCACAGCACGGCGTCATTGCCCGCAGCCGCCTCCCGCAGCCGGCGAAGGATGCGTTCCCGAAGTTCATCGCCGACACCGCCGTCGCGACGAGCATCAGCGAGCAACGTGTCATCAACGACGTGCGTGCCGGTCGCGCCGGGATCGGCGACACCGAGGAGCGACGTGAACGTCGCCACGTGGACGTCAGCGGTGTGCAGAAAACCGATGCGAGGCACGACCAATCGTCGCACGACACCGGCGCCTTCAACTGTAACTGCGCGATGAGTTCCGCGGCGCGCCGCCGTCCAACGGATGGTGGGCGTCCGGTTCGGAGCGCCGAGGTTGCGGAAGGATGGGTCAACGATGAACGCGATGGCACGGCGGATGTTCGAACTGGTCGAGCCGATCGGTGTGATCCCCTACTCCGCCGACGAGCCGAACGAGGCGATGTACGCGCTCGGTTTCACTAACTACTGGGACACCTACTTCGCCGGACGGGCAGCGCCCTTGGGCCTCGTCCCGGCTGAGGTCGTTGACGCGCTCTTCTACAACTTCGCTCCCGGTGAAGTGGCTCGCCACATTCCGGGGGTGTGGCGCACCACCACGCCAGAAGCTGCGATCGCCGCTCGCCAAAAGGGCTGCGTGGCGGCGTTGCGGCGGATTCTGGGTGACGACGTCGACTCCCCCGCCTTCGCACGCGCCGCTGACCTGTTGCTCAAGGCGGCGACCAGCGCACCGTCCGAGGGCCGGCCGATGTACGCCGCGCTGCGCACGCTCCCGATCCCCGATGAGGTGGTTGCCCGCTTCTTTCATGCGGCGTCGTTGCTACGCGAGCACCGTGGCGACGGCCACATCGCCGCCCTGATGGTCGAAGGTGTTGGTCGCCTCGAAGCTCACGTCCTCCTCGCCCTCGACATGGGCATGCCGGCCGAGAAGTTCGGACGCATACACCACCTCCCCGCGGCGCAGCTTGCCGCCGTGATCGACGGGATGCGCGATCGAGGCCTGATCGGCGATGACGGTTGGCTGAGCGACCCGGGCTCCGCCGTCAAACAACGCGTCGAGGAGCTCACCGACGATCTGGCCGCGAAGCCTTACGAGAGCCTCGAGCCCGATGAGCTCGAGGAGCTCATGGCGACACTCGAGCCGCTCGCCGCACAACTACTCGCCGCCCAAGACTGGTAGAGCGGGCTCGGACGCGCTCTTACGCCAATCGCGAGACGAGGCGCTTTAGCTGAAGCACAGGACGGTCGAGCTCGGGATCAACCGACGAGTAGAGGCTGATCCACAACGCCCACAGCCCGCCCTCGCTCTCAGGATGGACGTTGTCGTGCCACTCGGACAAGTAGAGCTCGACGGCGCCGACCGTCGTGGCCCCTTGGTATGACCCCGCCGTCGACTGCATAACCGGGATGTAAGCCTCGACCGGCTGGGCGCCACCCGTCAGGTCGTAGCCGTAACGAGCGCCGACAGCCACGACCGGGTTGGCCGGACCTCCCGCCAAGATCTCGTCGAAGGTTCGTTGCAACGGCGCGGTCGCCCAGTCGTCGATCGGGATGCGATCAGTCAGGTTGATGAAGGGCACGATCGGCTTGGGGTAGCTGACCGCGGCCGTGCGATAGACGAACTGCGGATTCGTGGCCGCGTCGCCAAGCAACGTGGCGTTGCGAGTGACCCAGGCCCGCGCAGTGGCGCTCTGATACGCGGCGATGTGCACCTCCGGGAACTCGAAGTCGAACTCGAGCAACGAGTAGGCGGCCGGCGCGTTGTCGAGGTCGACGAACTGATAACAGGCGCAGTCGTCCCGGCAGCCGCACACGGTGGGATCGACGATGTGCAACTCGTGTGGGGTCCCGTCGGTCGAGATGCATGTGATCTTGGGCCACCCGATGGTGCCGGGACCGTCGTGCCGGACCCGTACCAGCTTGAGCCCCGTGTAACGCTCCCGCGAGCCGTCGGCCTGGAGGGTCATCGCGTACTCGTAGACCTCAAGCGGCGGTCGCGTGTTGGTGTTACCGGCCGGCGCGCTCGCCTCGACGGTCGTGCTCTTCGGCGTCCAATACGTTTCCCACGCGCCGGCCACATTGCCAACCAAGGTGTCGAACGTTGCCAGCGCGGTCGCAACCACGTCCCGCTCTGCGGGTCCGAGCTGTTCCCACCTCACGAGCCCACCGATGATGCCGAGCAACGGTGCGGAAACCGCCGCGTACTGGGCGAGGTTGGCAAAGAGATCATCACCCGCTTGCGCGGCGATCGTGGTACCGCCGCCCTGGTTGAACGTGACCTCGAACCCGATCTCGTCCTGCTGCGCGGACTGGTGTTGAAGGCGGAAGTCGTAGTGCCAGTGGAGCGCGGCCGCGAGCGTGTCGGCCGTTTGCGGCACGCGGGCGCTGTGCTCGACGAGGGTTGGGAGTGCGGGATAGGCGCGGAGCGGCAGCGGAACCGACGGCTCGCCGAGGTCGATCTGGAGCGCGGGCGGATGGCCGGTACCAACGTCGGTCACGAACGCCAGCCAGTTCGAGCGCTCGTAGCCGTCGATCTCGGCGGCGATGTCGAACTCGAACTCGACGATCTTGTAGTCGAGGGACATCGCCAGCGCCGCGTGCGCCTGCACATCGGGAACGTTGATGAGGAAGCTGACTTGCGACTGACCCGAGGTCAGCGAGACCTTCCCGTTCGACACCGTGGCTGTCCGCAGCGCAGGGTCGGTCGAGGCGAACGAGGGCACGGGCTTGCCCGAGAGTCGCGCGTACGTCGACGACCACACCGACGCGACGTCCGTCTCGTACTGAATCACCGCGGCGGTGGCGTACCCCGACGACAATGACCCGAGAAGTGCCTGACGCAGCGCCTCGACGGCCGCGAGGCGGTTCGAATCGGGCACCGGGCGAGGTGCGTCGGCGAGGACGTAGTCGAGACCAGTTGCGACGGCAGCGGCCAGTGTCTTCTTCGCGTCGATGATCGAGTCGAGCGCGTCCGGATTCAGTGCGTGCGCGCCCACGAGGTACGCGGGTGAGAGGAGCAACTCGATGTCGGCGAGCAGGCCGCGCGCCCACACCTCCAAGTCGACGCCCTGGAAGTTGGCGTCTGCCCCGGTCGGATCGAGCGCACCGGTTGCGACGTCGAGCTCGTGGATCGTGACGCCTGAGCGGGCGACGAGGGCGTTGGCGAGAGGCCGGATCGCGAAACAGCGCGGTTGGGGGCGGGGGATGCCCGGCACGCTCACGGGCGGTGTCACCGACACCTTCTGTATCCCAGCTTCGTCGAACACCACTGCCCATACGTCGGTGTCCGAGCCGGCGTCGCTCGCCAGCGTCTTGCCAGTGGCGACGCGCACGATCCCGACCGCGGACTCCAACTGGTGGGCAAACGCCTCGAGGGTCATCGCGTTGCCCTGGGCCGGCTGCGACGTCCTGACGACCGGCACCAGCGTGCGGTCGCGAACTGCCGTGGTGGGCTGGTCGGGCGTACCCCGGAGATCGGCGTCGACCAGCGCGAAGTCGCGGGCGATCTGAACCCAAGCACGGATCGGGAACACGGGATCGGGGAACCGCCACTCGGGCATCCCGAGTGACGCCTCGAGCACCGCGGTCGCCGGCGGCAACAGCATCACGGTGCCAGGCGCCAGGAACGGAACATCGGTGTTGGCGACAACCACACTGTCGATTGAGGTGACGACGCCGCGCCGGCGAAAGCGCTCGACAACCGCGTTCAAGCTGTCCCCCGCAACCGTCCGCTCGACGGGTGGCGCCTTCTCGGTCTCCGTCGGTGGGAACGCGAGCAGGTCAACGCCCGCAGTGATCATGGCCGCGGTGCCGGCGTTGGCGGCAAGCAAGGAGACGGGCAACAGGTGGTAGCGGTGCGCCGCCGTGTCAGGGCTCACGGCGCCCGACGGCGGACGCGGGAGGACAGCCGGAGGGCACACGATCAGCGCGCCGAACGCCACCACGTCGGTGCGCTGTCCGATCGCGGCGGCGAGCTCCTCGATCGACAGCGAGGGACTGAAGAGCGCGCAGGCGCCAGCGAACGAAACCGGCGTCTCGGTGGTCACTGACCGCCCGTCCGCCGTGATCGTCACACGGGCGCCAATCGTGCCCGGCATGTCAGCATTGACTCGCGCGAGAGCGACAGAGGCGTCGCCGTCCCCCGCAGCAAGGAACCGGCCGGCCACGTCGTCGAGCGAGTCGCCCGGTCCGAAGGCGTACGGCACTCGCAGCTCCGCGATATCCGCGGGCCACTGTGCCATGCCGGGGACCGCGAGCTGCGTCGCCGGTGCGAGCGGGGCGGTCCCGTTGTGCCGCAGCAGGCTTCCCGGCGTGATGCCCTCGATCGCCGCGAACTCGTCCAGGGCCATGCCGGCGGGCACGGCCCGGTCAACCGCGCCGACCAGCACCGGCGTGCCCATGGGGAACAGGTTGACGGTGTCACCGTTCCTGTCGGCCAGCTCGTCCACCGACGCCAGGGAGCCGTTTGCCGCCAACGTCTCGTCACGGCCAACGACGTACCCGTCGATGCGCACGGTCGCGCCGGCCCGGAACATGCCCGCGGTCGACGAGTTCATGGCGACGATGTCTGCGGCGTCGTAGTGCGCGCCCTGACCGGCGAACGCCTGCTGCACACCGTCGAGCGTCGCATCGCTCGGCAGTCCTGTCGCAGCAATGTGTACCTCGACACCGTTGCACGAGAACACGAACCCGGGCGACAGCAGCCCGGGTGTGGTGCGATTGGCGTTGACGAGCGTGGCCAGCGTGCAACGCAAGTCGGGCAGCCACGCATCGACCGAGAGCGGGTCCGCGGGAACGTCGACGTGGCGATCGGGCGTCCGCAGCTCGACCCCCACAGTCAAGGCAAGGACGGTGTTGTCGGCGTCTCGCAGGACGACCGCGGGATCAGGGGTGAATCCCGCGACGTGCTCATCCAACCTGAACGCGTGGAACTGCGGGACGGCGACTTCTGCCGCGGCGATCAGCTCGCTCAGCGCAACTGACGCGTTGGCCTCGCCCAGGCCGTCGTAGTCGACTCCGTAGAACGCGCATACCGCGTCGAGCGTTGGCGACGTCGCCGGATCCGGGCGGAAGGAATCGAGACGAGCAACGGTGCCCAGCAGCGCGTGCGATCCGATGACGAAGCGACGGAGGATGTCGACCGGCACGTCGACGACGTCGGGTCCGGCGCCGGGCATCTGCTGGAGCGACGTGAGCAGCGCCGCGGTGACGTCCGGCTGCATGAGCTGGTAGTAGACGGCGGCGAGCACCGACGTGTCGCGAGCGGCCTTGTCCGCCGCCTCCTTGCCCGCTTGCACGCTGCCCGGCTGATATGCGACTGCCTGGAAGGCCAGCTCGATGCGGAGCGTCGGCCCACTGAGTCCGGGATACACGACAAAGCTCGACGTCGTCGCCGGCCACGCGCTGACGCCGATCAACGGATCGGTGTAGCGGACCGGGATGACGTAACCGCCCTCAGGCGGCGCCGGTGCCGATGCGTTCCCGAGCACGTCGTGCATCCACAGCTCGACGGCCGCACTGGCCGGCGCGGGTGGCTCTCCGCCCGATGCGCTGATACCCGCATACGGATCGTCGCCCGGTACCGGCGCGGTCGGTAGCGCCGCGAGGTGCTCGCGCGCGAACCGACTGATCGGTAGCACGCGCGAGAGGTGCCACGTGTTCTCGTCGTCGCTCTCGTTGCCGTGCTCGTCCTCGACACGCTTGACCTCGGGCGCCAGCGGACGGCCTTCGGCGCTACCAGCGAACGCCAACGTGTCGCCAAGCCGATAGCCGACGAGGTTGTACAGCTGCTGGAGCCGGCTTTCGGCGTCGTCCGTCGTGGCATCCGGGCGGGTGAGATCGAGCTCGAAGCCGACCTGGCCCGGAAGCACCGAGGCCTCGCGCCGGCTTTCGACGGGGTCGGTCGCCACGACGACGATCGCCACCGCGCCGGGATCGATCGCGTCGCCGACGACGGCGCAGTTGTTGAAGTCGAACAGTCGGCGGACAGGCCAGTTCCGCGCCGGCACCAGCGTTGACTGGGACTCGAGCTGCACGAGGATCGAGAGCTGCGCCAAACCGTCCTGGTCGAAAATCGAATCGGGAACCGGCGATCCCGCGCCCTCGTAGTGCAGCCAGTACCCGCCGCCTCCGACGACCGAGCATTCCCACAGGAGCGTGAGGAACCGCTCCACGTTGGAAAGGGACGCGAAGTGGGTCGCGTCGGACGCGGCCACTCGAGCTGCAAGCGGCCCGCGCCGAGAGTCGGTCGAGAGGTTGGCTTGCACAATGAAGCTGCTGCTGCGATCGAGTGGGGTCGAGGTCAAGCCCGGCCCCATTCCCGGCGTCGGCGGGAGCTGCCACAGCACCTTGACATGCGCGGCTTCGCCCTCGGGACGTTGCCGCACCTCGCCCTGCGCGTTGCGGAGGACACCGAGGTATCGAAGGACCGCAGCCAGGCGCTGGCGATCGACGGCGTCGGCGCCCAGAACTTCGACGGTCCCGGCGACGCCGGGGACGCGGCGGACGCTCACGCCGAGGACCGTGGCCCACGCGTAGGCCGCCAACTCGCTGCGCGGCGCCGTCGGACCGGCCTGCGGCACCGTCTGTTCCAGGCGGTACTGCGAGGTGCTTTCGCCGCCGCTGGCCTTGGCGGCCAGGGCGTCGGGCACGGCCCACAGGCTGGGCGCCGTGGAGGCGGGGGGCGACGCGGTCGGGAGCAACGGCGCGTCTGTCGTTTGCCAGGGCACGACGTGCGCCATGGAGTAGAGCACCGGTACCTCACGGAACAGCGGCAACGGCGTGACGGTGCCTTGGATCGCGGGGACCAGGCTCGTTGCCGGGTAGTACTTGGCGACATCTGCCGCCGTCACGACGAGCGAAGCGTGGTCGGTCACTGCCGTGTGTACGACCATCCCCGCTCGCGCCGTGCCCCCGTTCTCGGCTACCCGCTGCGCGAACGCCGGATTGAGGTCGGCGAACGCGGCATGGTCCTGCGTAAGGCCGACGACCGTGTCGGCGTCCGCGACGGTCGTCGTCGCCGCGAACGCGAGCCACTCCGCTTCTTCGCTCTTGGTGAACGTGATCGTGAGTACTGGTGCCGGCGGATCGGGCTCAGCCGGAGGAGCGGCCGGCGGGCCAACGACCTGCTGGCCGACCAGCTCATACAGACCGACCATCGGAGGGTCGGTCTCGGTTGCCGGATCTGGCTCCGGCAGTCGCAGGCCGAACAGCATGAACCGGCTGACCTCGCCGCTAATCGTCGCCATCGGCACGGGCCCGTGCAGCGTTGCCGCGAGGCGCTCCAGACCGATGCCTGGCACACCGTGAACCTGGAGATCGTGCTTCGTGTCCAGCGCGAGCACACCGGGCTCAGTAGCGATTCGGGCCGCCAGGTCCTCCAGGCTCAGCTCGTAGACCTGCGCCAGCGTCAGCAGTGTCAAACCCGGGCCCGTCGAGACTTCGACGTCGTGAACGGTGACGCCCACGAGTGGCTGGAGCGCTGGGGCCTCCTCGATGATCGCGACGAACTGGATCTGGTCCGCGACGTCTTTGGCGTCGAGCGCCAGACGGGCCTCGAACGTCGCCAGCGTTTCGTCAGCAGAGACGATCGCGTGTGCAGTCGGTGGCAGTAGGACGCCGGCGGCGGGAGGGGGTGTGTTGGCCGCGATCACTTCGTTCCGCCACTCGTCGAAGTCACTCCCGCCGACCGGGTTCTGGAGCAGTGCGACGTACGCAGCGATATCGATCAGATCGTCGCCTGGGAGCGTGGTCCATGTTGCGGGTGGTGGCGGTGGTGTGTCCGGCTTCGGGTATGCGCTCGGGACACTGATCGTGGCCGGCAGCGGACGGCCCGGCGTGAAGTCGACGTCGGGATTGAGGGCGGCGATCGCCTCGGCGTACCAGTCGGCGAGTGGGACGTCGGCCGTCATCGCGAGGCGCACGAAGTAGACGGCGGCGACAGTGTCCAGCGACAGCCCGAGCCGGTTCGCGTACGAGAACCCGCCCAACGTAACCGAGGCGCCCGTCCGCAAGAGCGGTTGCGTCGTCCGATTCGCGTCGACGACGGCGCTGGCCGTCGTACCACACCGGCGTGCGATCGCGGCGAGAGTGTCGCCGGCGCGGATCGACACCTCGAGGGTTCCGAGATGGAGCGGTATGCCCGCCACAACGGCCCAACCCGGGTTGGCGAGGGCGACGGCCTCGGGGGTGACGCCAAGGGTGATCGGGAGGCGCGACCCGGGCGCCGCTGCGGCGAGGTCCGCGGCGATGTTCGGGTTCAGCGCGATCAGCTCGCGCGCCGACAACCCGAAATGCTCGGCTACATGGTCGACGCTGTCGTCGGGGACCACGGTGTAGTCGACGACCGTCTGCGGGAAGGCGTCCGCGATCGACGCCAACGAATCGGAGGCTTCGACTCGGTGAGGGAACGACGACAACAAGTCGACCGCGGCCTGCGCGGCGGCTCGCGCAACCATGAGGAAGTAGTCGCGGAAGATGAACTTCGCCATCGACTCGTCGGGGGCTGGCGGTGCCGCCAAGCGGGCGGCGGCCGACGGTCGGTCGGGACCCGGCCGGGGATCGAGTTTCTCGAAATACGCGAGCACCTCCGCTTCGTAGGCGGCGTTCACGGGCCGGTACGACGAGAAGTCGCGCTCGCGCTCGTCGGGCGGGAGGTCGTCCGACTTCCACTGCAGCACCGGAAGCATCGGGAAGGGCGTACCGCCGGTCCTGAGCGGCAACAGCAAGCCTGTCGGTGTGCCGCTAAGGATGAAATGGAGGTTGTTGTCGAGGAAGCCGTTGACGTTCTCCCAGGTGAAACCGAGATTGGCGGCCTCGGTCATGGCCAGCTGGTCGACCAGCTCCTCGAGCTGTCCCAGCGTCACCACTGCGGTCGGCGAGTGGACGCCGAGCGCGTCGAGTGACCAACGCAGCATGCCCTCGGCCAGCTGGTTGAAGGTGGTCTCGGTCGCGTCGGCCGCGTGCGCATTGGCCGCCACATGAGGGGCGTAGGTGTCGGCAATCGTGAAGGCCGAGGGCGACACGGCATTGTCGGCCATCACCATCGTCACCACGCGGTACTTCGGGTCCGGATTCGGCGGCGCCGGCGGCGACCACGCAACGGGCACGTCTGCCACCGTGAACGCCGGCGTCAAACGCAGCGTCGTCGTGCGGGCCTTACCGTCGGGAAACACGTGTGCCGACTTGTCGAACACGAGGTGGTACCCACCCGCGGATTGCACGATGTCGGCGCGCGAGGCGACGAATGCCTGGCGCGTGATTGCGGCAATGTCGTAAGGCCGGCGGCGCCGCGGAACGTACGCGCCCCAGGCGGCTGCCGCGCTCGTCCGACCGCTCTGCCCCGAGGCGAGCCGCCACGGCGGCGTGCTGGCGGAACCGATGGTGAAGCTCGTCTGCAACGTCAGGTTGAAACTGAACGAGATAGAGAAGAACAGGAACGTCACCGATGCGCTGGCTCGAACCGACAAACTGAGCTCGACGAGCGTCGCCTGATACGCCGCCAACGTGAGTGTCGCGACCGCGCGTATCTCGATGCTCACCGACGCGCTGATGATCTTGAAGTCGACCGAGCCGTAGAGCTTGCCGACGATCCCGGCGCTGGCCCGGCACCAGTAGTACATCTCGGTCGACTTGCCGGCGTCCGCGGGATGGAACCAGGCCAGCGCCCCCTCGAAGACGACGATCAGGTTCACGTAGAGGCCAGCGCTCAGCGGGCCCTTCTGGAATGTGCGACCGACGCCGATCGACAAGCCAACACCGAGTTCGATAACCGGGCTGAACGTGCCGTTGGTGATCTGGGGAACGCGCGTTGACGTACTGCCGTTGAGTACGCCGAAGTAGATGCCGCCGCGGCCGTTGAAGTAGCCGGCCTCGACCGCAAACGACACCGAGAAGTCAAGGTTGTGTGGGAAGCCGAAATCGACCTTGAAGTTGCCGTTGGTGAAGACGTCGACGGTGATGATCCCGAGCGTGACGCTGACGACGCCGAACTGGAGGCGACGGAAGGCATCGGGGATCTGGAGACGGGCGTGGAACACGCCGATGTCGTTGGTGACCTTCTTGTACAGCAACTCGATGTTGAGCCCGGCCAACGACCCGGCGCTCGGACCCTTGAGCGCAAGGATCAGCCCGTACAAGTCCGGGTCGTGGAACACGGCCTTCACCGTGACCGTGTCCATCACCGTCGCGTCTATGCCGAACATCCACTGGCTTGTCGGGCTGAACTCCATCGTGTTCGGGTTCAGCGGGACCTTGCTGGGGTCGGTGACCGGCCGCATGTCCTTTTGCAGCTGGGCCACGACGTCGTTGATGCTCGTGAACTTGGTCAGGTTCTTCAGGGTGACGTGCTGGCCCATGCCGAGGTAGCCGAGCCGGAACAGGCTGCGACCCACTCCCGCGGGCGTGGGCGGGGCCTGGTTCACCGCGTCCCACACGATCGGCCGCGCTGTCGGGTCGCCAGGGAGCTTGCCGACCAGCTCGAACTTGACGGCAGGATTGCCGGCGGCGCGGTCGAACCGCACGCCGACGCTTTGGATGCTGGCGAACGCGAGGTTGAGCTGGACGTCGTATCGGAACGCCACCGCGGGACCGGTCGGATCGATCATCAGCGAGAAGCGGCCGAGGTCGATGGTGTTGAGAAAACTCCACGGCGGATCGAGGCGGTAGTCGGCGTTGGGGTTGGCCAGGTTCACGAGGTACGTGACGATGTCGCCCAACGTCACCCCGGTCATGCGGACGACCAGCACCTGATGCCGGGCCGCGCCCTGGCCGTCCCAAGCCGTCGTAGCGGTGAGCGACTTGCCCGCGTAGGTGATGCTGAACGTGTAGGTCCGCTCGGGGTCGCCGAACGAGACCGCCGCGCCGATCACCACACGGTTGATCGTGAAGCTGCCGGCGAGGCGTCCCACGAGCACCATCTCGGGGTCCGGGTCGCCGGACCCGATGGCGAGCATGTGATCGGCGGTCGTCGCCTTGCGCCGCCGCTCGACTTCGGCGGCCAACTGCAGCTTCATCGGGATGCCGATGAGCGACTCGGCCACCGAGATCGACAGCGCCGCCTTGACGACGAACGGGCGTCCCGGGGCGGTGCTGTAGCGCACGGCGAAGCCGGTGAGATCGACGTTCACCTCACTCACCCAATCGGGCGGATTGGCGGTAAAGAACGACGCGACCAGTGGCACGAGCTTCAACGGGCCGCCGGATAGAACGCCCTCGAACTCCCATGCGCCGTCGCCGGGGTACTCGGCCGATACGTACAAGATCACCGGAGCCCCGCCGCCGGGGCCGACCACGGAACCGGTAGCCGCCACCTTGCCGCTGACCGAGCTCTGCGACACCCAGACCTGGAAGTCGATCTCGTCCAGGCTGAACTTGACTGCTCCGGCTTTCACGTCCCAGCCGTCACCGGTGACGGCGAGGGAAGCGGCCAAGGTCTTGCGAAGGAACGACCCGCTGATGACGAAGGACTCGACTGTGAGCGTCTTCGGGACATCGGGAGGCTCGGTCCCGAAAAACGTCCTCATGGCGACGCCGAGGTTGATGTCGATCGGCTCGGCGTTGTACGCCGTTAGCGCGAACTCAGGGAGATCAAGACGGACCGTGATCGCGGCGTCGGTTCCTACGGTTAGCTCCGGCGGCCGTGGGAGCAGCCGGTCCAGGGCCGGGCCCATCGCGCCGTGTGAGCCGATCGTCTTGGCGCCAAAGAGCATCGTGCCGTGCAGCGACGCGGTCACGAACGGCGGGGACATCTCGAAGTTGAGGACCCACCGGACGCCAACGTCTTTGAGAAGCAGGTACGGCACGGGCGGGTCCCATGTATCGACGGACGAGATGTCGATCGACGTGTACGACAGGCCCGGGCCGCCGCTCACTACAGGGATAACGCCGAACTCTGCGGCCGCAATGCCGAATGCATCGAGTGGCGCGAGTCCCGCGGGTAGGGCGAAGTCGTCCGGGGACCCGCCCAGCAGGGCTAGCAACGTCTGGATGCCGCCGGACAGATTGATGGGGCGGTCAGGCTTGACGTAGAGCGGCCACACGTTGTCGCCGGTGAGCAACGCCGCGCTCAGCTCGACCTGTTCGGGCGGGCTGGTTGGAATCTCGACGACGCCGTACAGCAGCGCGACGCTCGTTGCCGCGCCGGGCGAGGGGAAGGGCGCGGGGTCGGGGTAGGCAGTCCACAGACGGATACCGACGTCGTCGAGCCTGACGCGGCCGAACTCGCCCGAAGCGTCCGGCGCGTGAGCCCGCATGTCGATCACCGGCCGCATGGCCATGGCGAGGTCGAGCGTTCCGTCGATCAGCAGCGGCGCACCGAAGTAGGTGGCGTACGCCGCCAGCACGTCGCTGCCTGGTGCGCCGGCCTCGCCCCTGAGCATGAGTTCGCCGCGGAGCACAGGCAACGGGGCGGCGCCCCCCGGATCGTTGGCTGCGTGCAGCGTCGGCCGGGCCACGACGAGCGGCGCGATCACGCTCGGCCCGAGGACGAGGCCCCCACTCCGCCCATCGGCGACGCGACGTGAGCGCGGCAACAGCGGGTCGGGGAAAGCCTGCGCGAAGGTCCACGGTGTTGTCTGGCCGGTGATCTCGAAGTCGAGGGTGAGGGCGACGTCCGGCCCCGGATCGGCGTCGCGGCCAGTCAGCCTGATCGTCCATCGCGTGTTGAGGAAGGTCGTTGTCGCGGTCAGCCACGCCGTGGTTTCGTCGGCGCCGGTATCGGTCTGCTCGAGCGGCAGGTCACCGCCGGGCCCCAGCGTCGCCAGCAGCGCGGCGAGCCCAGCGGGGTCGTTACCGCTGATTCGGCCCGCGGCTTCCAGCCGCTGAAAGGCAGCAAGGATGTCCGCGACCGACATCGCCTACTCCGGCGCCGGCGCGTACACCGGAGGTTCGGGGTCGGTTGTGGCGTCGAGATCCCCGAGCCGTCCTACTGGAATGAAGCGGATGATCTCGTCAGGTGCGAGGACGACGTTGGGCGGCGGCAGGTTGATCTCTATGTGCCCGCCAACCAGGCCGTCTACCTTGGTTTCGCGGACGGTGGTGAAGACCTCGTCTTCGGTTTTGTACGTGTACCAACCTTCGTGCTTCGTCGACTTGTAGCTGTCGAATTCCCACGCCACGTAGTTGTGACTGTCCTTGGAGCGAACGTAGGCGTTGAATATTGCGAGCACTTCTGCGACCGGATGACAATGAGTGTTTCGGATGCCGGCGCTCGCCCCCACCTTCTGCGGCTTGAGTTCTTTTGCAAAGTTCGTGATGATCGTCCAGTTGAAGCTCGACGAGTAGTACTGCGCGTTGTAGTTCTCCACGGCGGTTCGCAAGGCGCCGTGATGCGGAACCTCGAGACCAAAAACCGCCGACGGAAAGAGGCCGCGGGCCCGTGCCGCCTGGACGATCTCGGTGGCCTTGGACATCGTGTGATACGTGGCGTCGCCGGGGAGGATCACGCACCTGTCGCCGTTCTCCACGACGACGACCGACGAGGACGCGTTGCGGGCGATGTCCGGTGGCGCCTTCGACACCTTGAGTCCCGAGACCAAGAGGCGCAGTTCGACAGTGCCGTTGCCCCACAGATGACCAAGCTTGGGCCGCGACGTCCGCTTCGCGTAGTGACTCATTTGTGCCGCGTCGAACTCGAGGTCGCTCTCGTCAAAATCCAGCTTGTCTGCGAACTTCTGGACCGTGCGCGTGTTCCGCGCCGACCAATTCGATCCGCCGGCGAAGATGCCGCCGCCCTCGACGTCCATGTCGGCGATCTCGTCGGTGAGCGTCGGGAGCAGGGAGAGGTGATCGCTGTCCTGGTGCGAGACGACCGTGTAGTCGATCTTCGGATCCTTGCCGGCCAGGTGCTGGTCGTTCAGCTTGCCCTTGACGTATTCGGCGGCCGCGCTCCCTTGGGTCTTGCTACCGCCGAAGTCGACCAGTGCTAAGTGGTCGGGTGCGTGGTTTGTGTTGCCGTCGAGATAGACCTCAACGAGTGTCGCCATGCCCTGACCGCACCACAACACCATCACCTTCACCCATTCCGCCATGTCAGGTCACCCTCCGGCTCGCAGGACCGGACGGGCCGCGCGCAGCGCCTGCTGCGTGGTCGTCCCGCCCGCCTTCGGATCCTCGTCCGCGGCATACGCGGCATACCAACCGACCTTCGAGCTGCTCCCCTGGTCCGGATTCCCGAACAGCACGACCTGGTTGCGGCCAGGCGGCAGCGCGATGCCCAGGACGCGCAAGGCGAAGTCGCGCAACACCAATGTGTACGTCCGCGGGGTGTTTGCTTCGTTGTTGACCAAGAACTCCATGCTCTTGAAGCCGAGCTTGATGAAGCCCTGAAGAGGGAGGCTCACGCCAAATGCTTCGCGCGTCCCCGGGAGTTTGACGCCGACGTAGGTCGACGGTTCGGTGCCCTCTCGGCCGGGGCTCCACGCCGCGAGCACCTCGATGGCGATGCTGGCGCTTCCGGCCAATGCGCCGAGCGTGCCGAGGTCGACCACATAGTCGAGGCCATACCAAGGCTGGCTGAGCAGGCCTTGGTCAAGCGGACACGAGATCGACACGAATCCCATCTCGGCCGGCGTCACCGGCGGTCCGGGTGCGGTCGCCGCGACTTCCGCGTCGGGCGTGACGATCAGCTGGCGGAGGCGAACGGGAAAGCGTGACACCAGCGCGTTTGGGCGGGCCGCGCTGTTGGCCATGTCAAACGACAGGTTGCCGTCCCCCAGGGTGAACGACGTCGTACCCGCTGGGTCGCCAAGCGAAAACGACATGCCGACGCTCAGGTTCCCGAATCGCAGGTGCCCGTCGAACGCGCCGTCGTCGCCTGGTCCCCAGCAGAATGGATCGAAACGGTCGAACTCGATGAAGCGCAGGTCGCCGGCCATGGCGAACGTTCCCTCGACGGTGGCATCCGGCCCGGACGCCGGCTTGGTCGTGGTCAGACTCGTCGACATGATGTCGACGCTGTCGAGGATGAGACCATCGACCTGGAAGCGGTTGTGGCCGGTCATCGTGAAGACGTATGCGTCGTGCTCCTTGCCGTCCGGTGCACGCTGTTTCTGGTACGCGCCGCTGAGGATGATGTTGTTGCCGTGCTCGGTCGGGTAGAGGCGCGTCGGCGCCCCGAAGAGCCGATTGACGAGCAGTTCGACGCGGCTGGCAAACGTCGTGATCACCGAGTTCTCGATGCCAACGGTTAACTGAAGAACGCGGAACGCGAACGGGATGTCCTCGCTGAAGTACTGGTCTTCCGGATTCTGATAGTCGATGAGGCCGAACATCGACGACCGCGTGAACACCAGCCCTTCCTTGGTCAGCTGGTACGGCGTCACCGAGATGCCGAAGTGATGGGCGCGGAACATCTTGGGATCGATGCCGGCGGCCAGCGCCTGCAACGGGGCCGGCAACTGGTCAAGCGGCACATCGACGGACAGGGCAAGGACGCCCGTCCAGTCGGGTTCCGTCACAATCGCGTTGAAATTGTCATAGGCCGTTCCGCCCACGCCGGACGGGGGCTTCGCCTTGCGCAGCACGTCCTGGATCTGCTGCTGCGCGTACGCCGGCCCTTCGGGCGACGCGGCGTCGCGCCAGCCCCACGTCTCGATGTCACCGACCAGGTCGGTCACGCTCCGACCCAGCCCGAACTTGAAGATGAGGTAGGTGCGGGCACCGTCGGCGCGGAGTGGGTTGACCCAGCTGTCCGGGCCAAGTCGGAAGGGCCAGTTCTCGACCACCGGAGTCAGTTGCGCAGCAAAGCGCTGGAAGACGGCGCATTCCCCGTCCGTGATGGGGGCGTAGGCCTCGATCAACGCGTCGCGGAACTCGCGCAGTGTCGCGTAGAGGCGATCGTGCTCCGGCTGTGACATGTACGTCTTCACGGCATCGAACACCGGCGTCGGCAGCCGCTGGTCGGGCGGCAGCGTGCCGATCACCTGGAAGTCCTCCTGGGTGAGGCGATACGCGACAGACCCGGCGGCGCTGAACGTCTCCGGGTTCCCCAGCACCATGAACAGGTTGTTGGTTTGCATCGCCTGCTTGAACAGGCCGTCGATGCGCGTGAACTGCAAGTCCGGCTCGTATGCGGATTCCGCCGTCGTCCCGATCCCCAGCCACGTCCACGTCCGTTCGTCCGCCGCGATACCCACCGCGAGGCCTTGAGGTGTCGTGCCGATGCGCGCGGTCGGCGGCGCGTCGTCCGCTTCGGCGACGGCGGCGGTTTGGCCGGACCGTTCCGCGAACTCGGTAAGGAGGCCGCGCCGCGTCGGCGCGAGGATGAGCCGTTCGAGGGCGGCCGCGGTCGGCGCGACATCGGGCCGGACATGCCGGAAGGGCACCATCGGAAACGGGTACTGCGCTGACTGGGGAGTCAGGTCGACGGCGGGCAGCTCGATGAACTCGAGTAGCGACACTTCACGTTCGACAAGCGGCGTCGCGGGATCCTTGGGGCGACCGAACACGGGCGCGTCCTCCGGCTGCGCGTAGTAGGTAGCGCTGGTCGCGGAGGTCGCGGGGCTCACGCCGGTCGAGTCCGTCGACTGCACGTAGAGCCACGACGTCGTCCCGTGGTCGCTCAGTGCGTCGTCCGCACCGGCGTCGAGGCTCGAGTAGGCGGCCTGGTCCGGGACGAACACGAGATCGCTATGCGTGCCGACCGGAATACCGACGTATTCGAGACCCGACGTACCGCAGATCACTCGGTCCGGCTCGTCGAGAGCCTCCAGCGTCGGAGGGCGATGGACGCCTATGCGGAACGGGCCCTCGGGCGCCAGGTAATACCGTCCCCCGGAGCCGCCGCCGGAAAAGAACGGCGCAAACGCGAAAACGAGACGGGCGCCCCGCGGTTCGAGTGTCACCCCGTGCCCGTAGGTCGTCACATAGCCGGAGTCGAGCGCAGCTCCCGACGAGTCGGTGTCGAATGCCAGTTGGGTCCGGTCGTGGTCGAAAGGCCGCAACGGGTCGAGCGCCGCCGAGAACGCGACGGCCGTCTTCGCTGGTTGGCGCAGCACCGCGAACGGCAGGGGCTGCACGTAGCCGTCCTCACCCGGCGTGAAGAAGCGGAGGTCGCAGCCCAGCTCGGCGAATCCGTCGCCTGGGCGCGGCGTCATGTCGATGTCGAGGAACCAGCAACCCGCGGTCGCCGCGTCGATGCTCAGCGATGTCGTGCCCGGCCGGGCCGGGAAATCGCCAAGTGGGGGAACGAAGCGCGCCGCGGGCGCGTCGGCCGAGTCCCCCAGCTCGAAACCCCATCCGCGCGCGCCCTCGGCCGGCGCAACCGTGGGTCCGCTATGGATCACCAGCGTGTAGTCGGTGAAGCCGAAGTCGGCGCTCTGCGCCACGCGCCACACCGAGTCGCCCTCCGCGGTCAGGAAGACCTCCGCCGTGGTCCAGCCGGCCGGGGGCTGGTTGGGGTTGAAAACCCACAGGAACCGCGGGCCGTCTGGACGCCGCGTCGCAAGGTACGCCTCCAACGCGGCGGGGAATGTCGAAGGATCGGACGCGGCCTCGGCCAGGAAGAAGTAGGTCCCATCGCCATCGCCCCACGTCGCCGACAACGTTGGCGTCGGGCCCAACGTTTCGGGGTCCGTGGCAACGAAGCCGGCGACACCTAGGTCGGCATCGAGCCAGTAGGCCGGACTCGTCCCTTGGCGGGCAAACGTGGGCTCCGGCTGACTCACTGGCCCGTAGTTCCCCAGTCCAAGACGTCGCCGTGAAGAAGCGGCAGGTCGAGCCATGCCGCATCGCCGGGCGACCAGTCGAGCCGTACCTCCCACTCGGCGCCTGCGTTCACGACCGAGGCGCCCGACCCAGCCAGCACGGCGGCGCCCCTCGCGCGCCGCAGGCGGACCTGACCAAGTTGCGACGCGCTGCGCGGCGGGCGCACACCTTCGGCGGCCAAGACGTCGCCCACCGTCGTGCCAATCGCCACCAGGCGGGACTGACCGTTGACACGAACCCCCACGGCGGCGCGAAACACCGCGCGACCGCGCATGTACACCGTCGCCACCGCGGGAGCGGGCGAGCTGTTGCGAAGAAGAGCGGTGGCATCTTCGAGAGCCGCGACCGAGGGTGCGGCGACGAGGATCGGGTTCCTCCAGGTGTTCAGCGACCCGGCTTCGTTGTTCGCGAGCACTTTCGGCGGATACACCAGCCTGCAGAACGGCTGATGGAACTGCGGGAAGAACGCGTCGAGGACGCCGCCGCCGCCGTACGCTCGCTTGTCGTCCGGGGGCTTCGGCGGTGTCACGGTGACGCCCTTGGCCGCCGTGAGCGCTCGGAGGAACGCGTCGAGGGCGACGAACGGATTCGGACCGTCGACGGGCCCGACGACCTCGTAGTCGGCTGCGCCGGCGGTTATGAAGCCCGAGAGGCCGTCACCCAGGGCAGGATTTATCGACTGGTAGGTCTCGTACTCGACCCGCAAAGACATCCCGGGCCGCAGATCGATGTACCCGCGATCGAACCGCGCCCCATACGCGAAGAACAGCGTCTCGGCGAAGGTCTGTGGCATCGCCCGCGCAACCGCTTCTTGGATGGCCGCGACTCCCAACGGGGTGACCTTGGCGCCTTCCAGCGCGCGCAAGTACGCCACCCACGCGGTGACGATGTCATCGCGGAACGGACGGTCGAGCGTCCACACCGGACTCGTGCTCGGGATCGTGAGCTGATACGGGAACGGTCCGCCCGCGGTGCTGGTCACGCTGAACTGGAGCAACGGGTCCGGCTCGGGCATCGGAGCCGACGCGCCGCCGAACAGGTCGGGCAGGAGCAGTTGGATGTCGAACGCCTCGAGCGCAGCGTTGCGCTGCGGCGCGACGTAGGGAGCGGCGCCAAGGTGCCAAGCGAGCTCGTTCAGCGCCACGGCCTCGGCGCACGGACCGCTGCCGAGCTCGGTGAGGCACTGCACCGTTACGGTCGCGTCGGCGTCGACCGTCGTCGCCGGGACCACGAGTTGCGCGTCCAACGTCTCGCCAAGGATGGTCGTGCCGCTGGAAGACAGCATCACGACCCGGTACGCGAGGACTGCGGCGGCGACCGGTTCCCACGACACGGTCACCGCCGCGCCATCAAAACGGGCGATCACTCCCGTCGGCGCACCGACGAACGCAACCGGCGCCGAGATCGGCACTGGCTGGCTGGGGACGACGACCTCGACCCGTAGCGAGGCAATCGTGCCGGCGGGAACGGGCCACGGCAGTTCCAGTTCGTACGTGCGACTCGCAACAGTGACCTGAGCGATGAGCGCGTCGCCGGCCAACAACTGGACCAAGCAAGCGTTCGTCGGCCACTGGACCCCGACCCACCACACCAGCTTGGTGCGGTTCGTGACCGGGTTGGTTTCCACCGACACGATCGCGACTCCACGGGCGTTGTCAACTCCCACGGGAGAGGCTTGGTCAGTCACGCTGGGCCTCCGATGTCACGACTTTGGGTTTGTCTACAACCTCTGCCGGGCGACGGCCAGCGCGCGGTCGCGCGGTCGCGCGGTCGCGCGGCTTATGCGGAAGTTGACCGCCTACGGCACGGTGTTGACCGGTTCGCGAGCGGCGACCCAGGCGCAGCTCGAGCCCGCTGACCTCGAGTCCGTCGAGGCCTCGGCGCCGGATCTGACCCCGGGGCGACGTCCTCGCCCTGGCCGAAGGGCTCGCACGCGACGCGGACGCTGCTAGGTAGTCAGGATTTCCGGGCGGTGATAAGCCACGCCGCGCTGCCGAACCGAACACCCTCAGCCGTTTCGTGCGCTCGGAGCGCGGCCTTCAGTTTCTCGTGGGCCTCCGCTCGGGCGACTTCGTCGAGACCGTCCGACAGACCCTTGACGATCCCAATCCCTCCCACGAACGCATACGCGGCGTCCGCATCGGCGCCAAACCACAGCGGCTCCTCGAGCGACGTGAGTTCGACCGCCTCGAAACCGACGCCCGTCAGCAGGGCTTCGACATACGGAGGGTCGGCCAGCGCGGCCGGGCCCGGCGCGCCGGGTGGCGGCTCGGCAAGTCACGCCCCGCGGCCATCGACTCGCGCGCGACCATGATCCACTCGTTGGCGGTGATGGCCTGCCACACCAACAGGGCCAGGCGACCTCCGCTGCGCAGCGCCGAGGCGATGTTGCCGAAGGCGGCCGGGCGGTCATCGAAGAACATCGATCCAAAACGGCTGATCGCAACATCGAAGGTCGCGATGTCGAAGGCGTGTACTTGCGCATCGGCCCGGACGAACTCGACGTTCGTGAGTCCTTCCGTACTCGCCCGCCGTCGAGCTTCGGCCAGCATCGATTCGGAGAGGTCAACGCCAAGCGCCGACCCGTCCGTCGCGAGCCGTGCCGCGTCACGAGTCGTCTGACCGGAGCCGCAACCAATGTCGAGCACACGATCGGTCGGCCCGATCGGCGCCGTCTCGAGAAACCGAGCCCAAATCGAGCGCACGCTGGCGTCGTACTCGTCGGCGAACGCGGTCCACTGATCGCCCTCCTCGCCGTCCCAGGCGTTGGCCATGTCGACGTTGGCAATCGGCTCACTCATGCGACCGTCCCTTCGCCACGGGCCGAACTTACGAGTGCGCAACCAACCTTGGCGAGTCCGCGGGCGCTGGACCTGGCCAACGACGTCGCCGGCGGCGACCTCGACGTACCGGCGGCGACAGACCTCGATCAGTACGATGTCGATCCACGCCCATGAGGCCGCTCGCCTACATCGTGTGTACGAGTCCCCGCGCCGGAAGCACGCTTCTGTGTCAGGGTCTTGCACATACCGATCGTGCCGGCGCGCCGGCCGAATTCTTCGATCATCGCCCCGATGTCGAGGGTCATTGGCGGCGTCGCTACGGCATCGCCAGCGACATCGACTATGTCGCGGGACTCATTGCGGCAACCAGCAGTGCAAATGGCGTGTTCGGAACCAAGCTGCACTGGACCACCTTGCTCGACATGCATCGCGCGCTTCGTGTCAGCCTGGCTTGTGGATCGGCCGTCCGACCAGGCGGATCCCTGAACGACCTCTTGCTTCGACGCTTCTCGATCGTCCGCTACATCTGGTTGCGGCGGCGCAACAAAGTGGCGCAAGGGATCTCCCATTTCAAGGCGTCGCGGACAGATACGTGGGAACGCCCCGCAGGACAACCACGCGACGTGCTGAGCGGCCGACAGTCGGTCGATTTCGATCTCCGCTCGATAGATCACTGCGTCAAATGGGCACACATCTACGACGACGAATGGGCGGCTTACTTTCAACGCCGTGACCTATCGCCCATGCAATTGTTCTACGAGGACCTAAGTTCGGCGTACGACAAAAGCATCCGGGCCGTTCTCGGCTTCCTCGACATCCCGTACGTCGATCTGCCGGACGCCGTACCGCCACTCGAGCGACTGGCAGACGAGACGTCGCTGGAGTGGGAGCGTTGCTACCGGGCTCTGAGGTCGTGACCGACGGCCCGCTCCGCGCACCGTACGTGGTGGTGGACGACTTCATGCCCCCGTCTGAGGCGCTCGAAATGCGATCGGCCGCCGAGACACATCTCGGCAATCCGTACCAGCATTCGATGGGGACACATGCGAACTGGGACTACTGGTACGTCCCCGACTTGTACACCTACCTTCGGGCCGATCCCGAGAAAGTGCTCGGCGCTCGGTTGACGGGCGCTTTCCAAAGCCGCCTCGTCCAATGGACAGCGGAGAACCTCGGCCATGTCCCCGCCCGAGGGTGCCACCTCAGCCTTTACGTCAGTGGCTGCCGACAGGCGCAGCACAACGACGCGGCCAACGGCCGGTTCGGTTACGTCTATTCCCTCACGAAGAACGACCGCAGGACTAGCGGCGGCGAGACTTTGATCTGGAAGGAAGCGAACTACTTCGAATCCAGAATGGATCAGCCCGCGTCGGGTCCGGCGTTCTATGAGTCAATCTCGCCGCGCTTCAACCGTTTGCTCGTGTTCGACGACCGCATGCCGCACGCCGTTCAACTCGTCGAGGGGACTATGGACCCGATCGAGGGTCGCCTTGTCATACACGGCCACATGCACGAAGCCGGTCCGCTCATTTCCGGCCCGCTTTCTCCTGGAGCCGTCGTCGCTGTCGCCGAGGAGCTGGCTCGCACGTTCTCGTCGGAGCTGGGCGCATTAGCACGCGCCTATCGCGGGCCGGCCACGATCCGACTCACCGTGCGACCCGACGGTTCGGTTGCGACAGCCAAGTTGATTCTCGACCGCGTCAAGCGACTACGAGGGCAGGGTCCGCCCGCAGCTGAAATTGTGAGTCGCCTCGTCGACTTGGTGACGCGATTGCAGTTTCAATCTGCCGCGGAGGACACCAACGTCGTTCTGCCATTCGCGTTCGACTAGTGGAGGTGTCCAACTCGCGCGTCTTGACAGCTATTGGCCATGGGGCGATACTCCGCGAGCCCCCGCCAACGACTCAAGAAAGGGCGGCGCTCATGGCCAAGATTCGCGACGTCATGATTGTTACCTTGCCTACCGAGTGGCAGGGAAAGGGACTCGTCTTCGGCTCGGCCTCTAGCGGTGATGGGCCGCCTCCCCCCGGCCCGCCGCCCGAGAGCTCCATGGGCGACTGGGACGTCTTCGAGTTGCGGATGATGGCGCAGATTCTTCTCGCTCGTTTGGGCGGGCCAATCGCTCTCGGCGATATGGAGCCTCGGAGCCTGCGTGAGATCGATGAGCTCGAGGGCAGGCTGTCCGCCGCCCTCGAGGAGTTGCAGTCCACCCGCGCCGCCCTGGAATAGGCGCACGAGCACCTTCGCCACCGCGACCATTGGCAGAGGATCCAGGCGAGGAGTCTGCGGCGCGGCTTCCCCTGGTGGCATACCGTCTTGCGGGCAGCCCCGGCATCGCGCTGGTGACCGCGCCGAGGAAACGGCAGTGGATGGACGCGAGTTCCGGTCGCAGGGCGTACCTCTGCTTGCCGATGGTCCTGGCCAATCAGGCGGGCTGGTTCATGCTCAACAGCCACTCGTTCAAGGTCCGCTGGACGGGGGAGGATGGACCCGATGCTCTTGAGATTTTCTATCTGACGGGACGTCGGCCCTTCCCCGCGATCAGCAGCTTCGGGAACGGCATCCTGACGTTTCAAGTGCCGTACGTGTTTCGGACCCCGCCCGGATACAACCTGCTCGTGCGCGGGCCGGCGAACTGCCCGAAGGATGGCGCATCGCCGTTGGAGGGCCTGGTCGAGACCGACTGGTCGACTGCGACCTTCACCATGAACTGGCAGATGACCCGTCCGAACCACACGGTGTTGTTCGAAGAACACGAACCGATCGGCATGATCGTTCCTCAGCGCCGGGCCAGTATCGAGCAGTTTCGACCGGAGATCAGACCCATCGAGTCCGATCTCGACCTGGCGGCCAAGTACGCGGAGTGGGCGCGTAGCCGGCGCAACTTCATCGGCGCGACCCGCACGCATCCGGTGGATGTGGATCCGAGCGGCTTGTGGCAGGGTCACTATGCCCGTGGGGCCTCCGTTGACGGCACCGAGGCTTCGGAACACCAACGGTCGCTGCGGCTGCTCCCTTTCGCCGACGCCAGCACAGAGGACGATCGGGGTTAACGAGGACGTAGCGCGGGCGGCGGCCCCAGCCAAACCGGCTGCGTCATCCCACTTCGGGTCGCCCCGAGTCTGGCTGTCGCGCCGGGGGACGGCACAAAGGCGTCGTGCGCGAGCCGCAACGACGGAGTGGGCTCGATGTCACCGCCGAGGCTATGAAGGAACCTGGAGAGTCGCATCGAGGATTTAGCCGGTCCGTAGTTGGCCTTGAACCAAGCACGCGGACGGGTCGGACCCGAGAGGCACTGGGCGGCAGCCTCTCCCACATCGTCGTCACCGTCGAAAAACGCGCCCGTCGACTCAGTGACGTACTTCCAGCCGCCCAAGATTCTCCGGTTGACGAGGATGGGGACGTCCATGCAAAGGGCCTCGGCGAGCAGACGAGGAGAAGCGTCCATCACGCTCGGAACGAACACCATGCGGGAGCGACCGACGTACTCGAGCAGCGTTCGTCGAGGTACGTCACCCACGATCGTGAGGTTGCGATTGGAGGGGAGGTCCAAGATCTGCCAACGGCCGAGGAGAAGGCCCTTCAGGCCCAGATCGATACACAGGCGGTAGAGGCACGCCTTTGCAAGGCCCCAGTTCTTGGTCATCTCGGACCATCGGCCCGGGAGGCAGACGTAGATGAAGTCGAAGTCCTTCTTCGGAGCGTCGGTGCCACAAATGGTCTGCGGCGACACCGTCCGGTCGTTCACGAAGTCAGACTCGCTGATCAGTGCGATAGGTGATGCGGGTGAGATGTAATCACCGGGCTGGCGAAAGCAATGGCACCAACCGTCACAGAGCCCCTCGTAGTCCTTGACCACGCCTTCGTCGACAGCTGGAAAGGTTGCGTGGCTGCTAAAGCCAACCATGCGAAGTGTGCGTCGAACTTCGTGGTACAGGTCCAGGTCGGACTGCTGCCTGAGCGGCGCGGTTAGTCCACACCAGCCGGCGTCGCGGCCGTTGGTGTCGACTATGCCCAAGAACGGCCACAGCCGTTGACGGGTCACGGCGACCTGACCGAACGTCGGGTCACACACACGCGCCGGTACTTTATGAGCCAGGGAGGTCGGGTGGAGAGGAATTGGAGACACATACTCCTCCGGCACTACCAGCCAGAGCCGATGGTACGCGTTCCCGCGCACGACGTGCGTCGAGCCTCCTTTCCGGTCATCGATGCTCACAATCACCTCGGCCGACGTACCGATACCGCGTCGAACATCGACGGCGCGAATAGTGGTCGCTGGGCGGTCGCAGACGTTGGGAGGTTGGTTGCCACGATGGACGAATGCAACGTCGAAACAATCATCAATCTCGACGGTTACTGGGGTGGCACCCTCGACTCGAACCTCGACCGATACGACCGGTGCTATCCCGGTCGGTTCGTGACGTTCTGTCGGTTGGACTGGCAGGAGTGTCGGCAGCCCGGCTGGCCGGACCGGCTGGCGAAGAGCCTTCGGGACTCAGCATCTCGGGGCGCCTCCGGACTCAAGGTTTGGAAGAACCTGGGCCTGTGGGTCCGTGACGAGGACGGGAAGGCCGTATTTCCTGATGACGATCGGATCGCCCCGGTCTGGGACGTGGCAAGGGCCGCTCAGTTGCCCGTGCTGATACACGTTGCCGACCCGCCAGCCTTCTTCGAGCCGCTCACGGAACACAACGAGCGACTCGAGGAGCTGCTCATCCACCCTGAGTGGCACTTTGCCGACGCCAAATTCCCACGGTTCACGAAGTTGCTCGACGCACTCGAAGGGCTCGTTGCCACCAATCCGGAGGTCACCTTCATCGGAGCACACGTCGGCGGCAACGCCGAAGACCTGGCCTGGGTGGCACGAATGCTGAACGCCTATCCCAACTTCTACGTGGATGTGGCGGCGCGTTTGGCCGACCTCGGCCGCCAGCCACGAGCGACCAGACGGCTGGTCCTGGCGCATCCGACGCGGGTCCTGTTCGGCACTGATGCTTCACCTCCGGCGAGCGATGCCTTTGCTCGGCACTTTCGGTTCTTCGAGACCGACGACGAGTGCTTCTCGCCCACGGGAACCAACGCGCCCGGCGGCGCCCGTTGGACCATTTCCGGCATCGACCTTCCAGTCGATGTCCTCGCCGACGTCTATGGCAGGAACGCGAGGCGCGTCATTCCGGTCCTGCGGACAACGTGACCGACACCGCCCGTGTAAGCCACAAAAGAGGGACTGCTGCAGGTTTGGTTGGGTGGGCGGCCGGCCGGCGACGAACGGGACGGGCCGAGACGCAGAAGCGGCTGTAGTCGTCATCGAGGACGCGCATGCTCAGGTGTGGTGGAGGTGTGGCGGAGTCGGTGCCGCCCACTACCCGAACTTCACAAGTGATGATTGACGCACGATTGACACAGAGTCCGAAACAGCAAGACCGCCTCTCGTGCCGAGAGGCGGTCTTGGCGTTCTACCTGGGTTTTCGTTGGTGGCGGGGGTGGGATTTGAACCCACGACCTTCGGGTTATGAGCCCGACGGGCCGGTCATACCAGCCGTATGCGCCGGTGGGCGCTGGATCCCTGTCGGCCCACATAGTCCCTGGCCAGCAGCAGTTTCAGAAGAGCCGTCAGTCCGTCTCGGAGGCGCTCGTGGACCCTCGGGGGTGCGAGTCCTGGTGACATTTTGGTGACAAGCGAACGGCGACCGCGGAGCGAACGGACTCGGCGCTGATCGCGTAATTGCAGCTGCCGGTCAGAGGTCTGTTGGATCGTCTGGCGTGGCGCGAAGACGTCTGACGGCGAACGCCGCGGCAAGGAGCATCGGCGGCAACGCGGCGAGCGCCATCCGCACTGAGCGCGTCCACGGCCCGCGGCTTGCGGGACGTCGGCCGAGTACCGATTCCAATGAGCCTGGAACGATCGGCGCGTTCGCCAGTTCATCCGCCGACGCCTCGCCGGTGCCTGACGCGACGGTGTCAGACGTCGCGAGATTGGCCGGTCCGGCGGCGCCCGGCGCGGCGGAGCCGGCCGTTGTCGTCGTGACGCCTGCGCCCGCCTTCACGGTCGGGGTGGTCTGGACCGCTGACTTCGGCACCGTGGTCGCGGGGCCGGCGACCGCGCGGGTGGTGCTCGGGGTCGCAGCCGCCGGCGCAGTTGTGGTCGGGAAAGGGATCGGTTCGCCGGCGTTGTAGACGATGAGCGTCGTCTTATGACCCTTCGCCTCGTGAGGCTTGCAATACAGCTTGAACGTGCCGGCCGTCTGCAGCGGAGGTGTCGTGTAGGTCTTGCCCGAGCCGATGCTGCCGGAATGGATGTTGAGCTCGTCGACCTCCACCGTGTGGGGGGTCCCCGGGCCGCCGTCTTGGACGACGAACTTCAGTTGGTCCCCGACCGTCGCCTCGACCTTGCCGTCATCGACCGTCGAGTCCTCGTAGTAGAAGTTGCCGACTCTGACCTCGCGCAGTGCCGCCCGCGCCGGGCCGGTCACCACGACCAGCACTGCGTCCACCGCGGCAATGCCGAGCAGTGTGCGCCTCATCACGCGTACACCATCTCGCCGGCAATGGCGCCGGCCATGACGAAGAGCCAAAAGCCCGCCGTCACCCACGCCACATCAAGGACGGCGCTTCGCATCGACAGGGTGATCGGACGGCGCCGTCGCCAGAGCAAGTGGCCTGCGAACACCGGCGACGCAACGAGCGCGCTGAGCACATGCCAGATGAAGGGCTGGTCCCACCGGAGTTCGGCTATCGGCCCAAAGCCTCGCGTGAGGGCGCCTGCACGCGAAACGACGGAGAGCTTGCGCTCTCCGTCGTTGCGAGTGGGTGCGTGCTACGGGCGGCCGCTGGGATGGTTAGTCGAGTCGGGATGGCTGTCGGCGTCAGGATGGTCGCCGGCGTTGGCCGAACCGTCACTGGCCTGCGCCGGAGCGTGCACGGTGCCAGCGTCGCTAGCGCCATTGCTGGCGTCGCTGGCCGTGCCCGTACCGCCGCTGTTCGGGGTCGAGACCGCAGGTGTGCCACTGGTGTGGTCGCCCGTAGAGGGGTTGGCGTCAGCCGTCGGGTGGTCATCGCCGGCCCGGCTCTTGCCGTCGCTGGCGGTGCCTGACACATCTGCGCCCTTGTCGACGCCGGTCGTGTCGTCGCTCTTGGCCTTGTCGGAGACCACGGCGCCCTTGCCGTTGTCGCCGGCCTTGTCCGAACGCGGGAGGTCGACGCCGACGTGGCTGGCGGCCTTGGACAGGCCGTCCTGGGCAGCGGCGGGGAGGCTTCCGCTCGCGGCTGCGGCGCCGGTGGCGGAAAGGGCGAGGACGCCAAAGAGCGCGGCGGCCTTGACGGTGAGGATCTTGGCGAGCACGGGGTTTCTCCGATGAGCGATGGGCTGGGGTGAGGTTTGGATGGCCTGCACCATGGCTGCGACGAGTGACTCGTCGATCGCGGGGCTGGGCCCCAGATCGGCGCGTGCCTCGTTGATCAGCCCGCTCGCCGCGACGAACCCCGGGGGGGTGTCGTCGGGAGCCACCACGCCGGCAAGCAGCCGGTCTGCGGTGGTGTCGTCGAGGCGTTGGTGCTTGGTCATCTCACTCGGTTCATCGCTCGCTCGGCCATCGACGTTACACATCGTCGGGAAATTCTCGGGCCAGGCGCCGGAGCGCCCGATGCTGCAGGACGCGCACTGTTCCCGGGCGTCGCCCGGTGATCGCCGCCACCTGTTCCACGCTCAGATCGGCGACGACGCGAAGCAAGACCACTTCGGCCTGGTCGGCCGGGAGCCGACTGACAATCTTGCTGGCGGCTTCGTGCCCGAGTCGTCCGGCCAGGGCGTCGGCCTCGGCGCTCGCTTCGGCGGACACTTCGAGGCTCTCTTCGGGCCGCGCCTCGTCGTGACGGCGCCCAGCCTTGCGGCGGTGATCGGTGAGACGTCGCCGCGCAATGGTGAACAACCACCCCCGGAAGGCGTCCTCGTCGCCTTCGAAGCTCGACAGGTTCCGGGCAGCGGCCAGCCAGGTCTCAGACGCCAGGTCCTCGGCGTCGGCCGGTGCGTTGGCCCGGAAGTAGCGCACGACGCGGGCGTTGTGGGCACGGTAGATGTCCGCCACGGCCCATTCGCCGCCTGCCTGCGCTGCGGCAAGGGTGCCTGCGAACTGCTCCTCAAGCATCATGTGGCGAATAGCGGCTGGCTGGACGTGTCACCGGAGGCCGCCGAGGTGACGGACGACGGCGAGGCCCGCGGGACTACCGGTCCAGTGACGACGGCGCGGATCACAGTGACATTGTCGTCGCTTCGGACCTGACCGGCCTTCGGCGCCGCCACGGAGCGGCGCTCCTACCGATCCTTCTACTGGGCTCGATGGTCGAGCCCTCGAAGGAGCACGGCAATGCGCGGCTACGTCGCCAAGAAGGGCAACCGCTGGTATGCGGTCATCTACGACGGGCTCGATCCCGTCACCGGACGCGAGCGCCGACGGTGGCACCCCGCTGGCGTCGACCGCGCCGGCGCCGAGCGGCTTGCGAAGCGGCTCGCCACCGCGGCTGCACCGTGCCGATGGAGCCAGGCCGCTCGCACCCAAGACCGTGCTCGAGGTCCACCTCATCATCCGCCGCGCGCTTGGCGACGCAGTGCGAAAGGGTCTGCTCCCGCGTCTTCGAAGACCTCATCGCTGCTTCTACCGCCTCCGGCCGGACGAAGCCGCCGGTAGAAGGAGACTCGAACCGGTAGGAAGCGTTGGCCAACAATGCGCTGGCCAGGGCATTTAGTGGCGGGGGTGGGATTTGAACCCACGACCTTCGGGTTATGAGTTGCTCGTCGTTGGTGGGACGCGTGCCGGCGCCGAACGCCATAGTGCCCGCCAACAGGGGTTTCACGCCACCGCTGGTCGGAGCCCGCAGGCGCGTGTTCACCTGGTTTGTTCTGGGCGTAGTGACAAGCGTGATGACAGCGAAGAGCGATCTTGGCGAGAGACCGTGGTTTCGTCCCAGCGTTCGGCCAACGGCTCGGAACACGCGATCCTCGCGCCAGCGCCAAAGGGAACCCCTCGCGTCGACCGAGGGCGGCGTGACGCGAGCCCTACCCTCGCCGTCGAGGCGTCGGCTGAGTCCTGCGCGAGCCGCCGACGAGGCGCAAAGCGTTCGTGACATTGTTGATCGGGCTTACTAGGAAGGTCGGGCCGCATGAGTACCGAGACGGACGTCACGCAGATCGCAGCCGATTCGGCGTCTGGGGACCCAACCACCGCAGAAGCGAGTGGGTCTGCGCTCGCTCGAACGGATCTCCCCGCCGTCGGGATCAATCGACCGGTGACCAAACATGACGAGCACTGTTTCATCGTCATGGCAGTTGGACGCAACCTGGACGAACAAGAGGTTTTTACCGGCTGGTACAAGGAGGTCATCGAGCCAGCCGTACTGGAAAGCGGCCTTGAACCAGTCCTCGCGCTGGAGGAGCAGCACCCAAACGCGATCAACGACGAGATCCGTGCGCATCTCGCTTTCGATCCAATGGTCATTGTCGACCTAGGCGGCGTTAGCGCCGCGGATGCTCCCAACGCCAACGTGATGTACGAGTTGGGCATCCGCCACGCATTTGACTTACCGCTCGTGTTGCTTGGGTGGGAAGGTCAGCGCCTTCCGTTCGACATAGCCAATCAGCGGGTCATTATGTGTCGGAGGGTGATGGTGTCGATTCGTACGACTCGGGATCGCATCCTCAAGTTCATCCGAGCTGCTCAGGAGGGTGATTACTACCGCCCTATGGAAGCGGTCGCACGCCGTGCGCGCCTGGAACAGACAGTCGAGTCCTTGGACCAAGACTCCGCAATCGCCGAGTTGGCACGCGAAGTACAGGAGCTTCGTGTGTCGATCGAAACTTCCGTGGCCTCCCGCCAGAAGAAACCAGATGAGCGCGCCAGCAACGCTGCGGTGCCGCAAGTCGTTCTCACACACGCCCTGGGCGATAACCGGGCCGAATTGCACAAGTCGTTCAAGTCGCGCGGTGGTACGAACCTCGGCTGGGGTTACCTCACGCAAGTGCCCCAAAACTCGCTGAATCCTCGCCCGCCGACATGGTCGAGTGAAGAGTGGCAGCGGTTTGTCAAGGCCGCGGCGTCGGTGCCAGCGCGGAAGAAGGACTTCAAGAACTATCACTCGGCGATCGCGGCGATCGTTCGCAACGAAATCGGTAAGAGACGCGCATCCCAGCCAGCTGCCGACAGCGGAGACGACGAGGCACCGGGCGGGCGCCTACGTGTCCACGAACTAGCGAAGGAAACGGGTACGAACAGCAAAGAGATCCTGTCGATCACTGCGGCTCTCGGCATCCCGGCAAAGACTCACAGCTCATCACTGTCGCTCACAGATGTGAACCGTGTCCGGAAGGTTCTCGCCAATTGAGCCGTGACGACGACGGGGCGCGGATTTCGCCGTGTTGCTGCGAGCCAGCTTTGTTTGACCTGGATATCCATGGCAGCTCGTCGGCTGCTGCCGTAGCGACAAGTGTGATGACAAGCGGATCTCGCGCGCCGTGGGAAGTGGTCAAGCCTGCAAGGTTTGCGCAACGAGTCGTGCAAGGCCCGCGCGCACTTCGCCAATCGTCGGCCGGTGGCCGTGTATCCACGCGCCTCCGGAGTCATCCCAACGGATCTCTTCAGCCTCCAGGTGCCCCCGCGTATAGGCGTAATAGATGCGACCGTCCTGACCGAGCACAACGCCTTCGAAATTGTTGTCGACGTCAAGAGGGCGAAGGGACCAGCCGCTCACCCGTCGATACGACGTGCTGCCTCGCCCGCCAAGCGACGACGCCTGGCGGCGCTTCTTGACGACCTTCATCTTCTCCGTCGGCGACCAACGGGCGTGATGTAGCGCGTCCAACGTTCGATCGATGTCCTCGTCAAGCTGTGCACGATCAGCCTCGATACGCCGTCGTTGCGCGTCAGCTCGCTCAGCCTCTGCCGCACGCGTCGCAGCCTGCTGAGCCTCAAGTTCCCGCTGCCTCGTAGCCTCTACCTCGAGAGCGGAGCGTTGTTGACTGACGAGCTCATCGAAGTCGGGCGTTACGGGCCCGCTGCCGCGTACGGGTGGGCGGGCCGGTGCGAAAGCCGTGGCATCACTCCGGTAAGCCTCGAACCGATCGATCAGCCAACGGCGCAGATCTTCACGATGCGGCAAGCCATCGGCATCCCCTTGAAGGCCAACCGCGCTGGCGATCCCCAATGAGGACAGCTGCGCTTCCTCGCCACGGAACGACACGACACGCCCGTCGGACAACACGCCCTTTCCAAGGTCAGGGCCGATCTCTTCGCTCGTCCGATACTCGAACCAAAGCTGCAGGCCGGTGACCTCACCGCCGTCGAGCGGCAGTCCAATCTCGTCCGCCACAAGCCGGAATCGGAAGATGCGCTCTGGCATTTCCTCCGAGACACGGCCTACGAAGTATGCAAGGTCGGACCGTAGTTCCTCCCTCGCCCGCTCCAGCTGCGCAGCGCGACCGAGTCGGTGACGCTCCTCCTCGGCTCGCTCTCGCCGACGAATCTCCTCAAGATCCGACCAGTCCGACACGACGACATAATGCCGCCAGACACGACCGCGCGCCTGGGCTGCCGACCACGAGAACGGCGCGAACCGCGGGCACCCGCAATGACGGTCAGCAGTGTGGCAGGCCCATCTTTCCGTTCTTGTCACGCACGAAGTAGGTGTCCGGGATGAAGCCCCACTCGCCATTTGAGGCCCGGACGTTGAAGTAGATGGTGCTGTCGTACGGATCGGGCCCATAGTCGGGCGGATTGTGCAGCGCGGCGTAGTTCCAGACGACGGTTCCCGTCGTCCAACAGCGCGCCGAAAGTTGCGTACCGTTCGGCACTTCTTCGATCTTCGCCGTGTTGAAGTACTCGTTGTAACTCTGGGGAACCGATCGGAAGATCGGATTGCCGTCGCAATTCTGGCCGTAGGTGTTGCAGCCGTGGACCGTGCCCGTCTTCTCCGGCGCCGGTGCTTGCGTTGCGGGAGGCTGTGTAGCGGGGGGTTGGGTGGCCGGTGGGCGTCGAGAAGTGGCCGGCGGTGCAGTTGCCGGCGGCGACGTACGTGGTGATGAGGTCGCCGGAGGTGAAGGTGGCGGCGGCTGCGGCACCGTCGCCAGCGTCGGGATCGTCTCCGGAATGGGACCGCGGATGAACAGCTCTTCACGATCCGTAGCCGTGGGGCAGTACCGCCCGCCCTGCAGCTCCGACATGAACCGCTTGACCACAAGGGCATGGTCCGTCCCGGTGCGATCAATGCAGTGGTAAGTACGGCCTACAGGTCCAGCGCCGGCAAGTTCGATGTCGTTCAGGTAGTACTTGTGAACGCCGCGAGTGGCGTCAGTGAGTGCGATGTGCTCGATACGACAATCAGCGCGCGCTTCGAGTCACCTTTCAGCCACTGGGCGAGATAGACGCCGGGGCGTTCAGCTTTGCTGATATCAGGATTGTCGCAACCTCCGTTCATCGGACCTTCAGGTCCCGGGTCGAGGAGGTAGATCGTGTCGATCTCGCCCCAGCGACTGGGAGCAGCTCGCAGGAAATAGACCGGGCCTAGTCTCCCGAGGCTGTAACCCACGAGGATGTGCAATCCACGGTTAGACGGGAAGTCGTCAGCTCCGTACGGCGAACACTTTGGTCCCTCAGCCCAATCGTCGAACGTTGGCGGGAGCGGGTGGTTCTCCTCGACAAATTCCCATGACGAGTAGCAGTCGCCCTCCTGCAACGCGGCTTCGCCTTGGCCCGAGTAGAAGACGATCGGTCGTTCTTCACAACCGTTGCTTGCAGCATTGGCCGCCGTCAGGGCTTTCGTGCGGCCATCATTCGATCTGGTTGTTAGCGCGACGGCGACGATAAGCGCGGCGACAACGATCGCCGACCCCAAGAACACCCGCGCCCGATTCATGGACAAATCTTCTACCCAAATTGGTGGTGCGACTTCGTCAGCAGACTCACACTGTTCATGAGCCGCGCGGAGACCTAGCCTCGGTACGTGGGGCTGGACGATGGTCGGATGAGGCTCTCCGTCGCGGTCGTCGACGACGACCTTTGGAAGCGAGCGGCGATGGAGACCAACTTGCGCGCTGCGACGGCGTGGTCGTGGCTCACGTCCTCGACCAAGACGAGGCCGCCCCTCAGCTGAACCTGTCCACCGCCACCGATCGGCAAGACATCGCCGAGTATCGCGTGCCGCTGGGGACGTACTCCTCTGATCCTGGTCGCTCGTCTTGACATCCATCGGAGTGGGCAGCGATGTGAGCAATCCCAATACGAGCAGCAGTGCATCGGATCGGCTGCACTCCTTGCGGTTGGCGCGGTCCTAACTTTCGCCGGACTCGCCGCTCTGTTCGAGCGGCCTCGGTCGTCGAAGCCGCCAACAACTCCGGCGGCGAAACAAGTGACCCACACCGAGTCGTGGCGCACCGTCGTCCTCGCCGCAGTCGCGGCTGCCGCAGTGCTGGTGTGGCAGCTGCTAGTCGACCTGCGAACGACCGACCAGGGTCGCGACTGGAAGGGCGACGCACTCGCCTGGGTATCGCTCGGCCTCCTCCTGAGCCCACTTTTGATCAGCGTCGCTACTCGCGATGCTCACATCGACCGAGGCCGGCTCACAAGGACACTGCGTGTCGTGGGTCTGGCGTTTGCCGTGGCATCAGTGGAGGTTTGGTTCTTGGCCAGTGAGCAGATCCTCGGTCCCGGTGGTCGGCACCTGCTCTCGATCATGTCGACTGTCGAGGCGGCCATCGTCGCCGCTGTGGCATCTCTGTCGTTGCTCGTTACCACAAAGGTCGGCTAACAGACCGCCGACGATGACGGGCCTTTACAGGTCTGATCCAGACAGGGACGCCGCGGCGGACGCTTCCGTGCAACTAGTTACTTCTAGTCATCTTCGGAATGTGCCTTCCTCATGCGCCTATACGGGCACACCCTCACAACACCGCACACAAGGTGCGCGTAGCTGCTGAGGACCGCGGAGGGCCGGGGGCATGCACCGCAGAGTGATCGTTGGAACGCTGGTTGCCGTTCTGTTGGCAGCCGGCAGTGCCGCCGTCGCGGCCACCGCCACGGACCCCACACCAGTTGGCGATGCCGCGCAACTACGGCCGTTGCCGTCCGTGAAGGCGACGACGCCGCTCCCCGAGGCGCCCGTCAGCGGTGACCTGAGCAATCCGCCGGGGCCACGCGGTGCCGCGCCATTCACTGGCCCGGCGGCAACGCCGAAGCCCGCGCCGTCCTCATCGCGCGAACTCATCGAACGCCGAACGACGAACTCCGAGACCTGGCAGAACGACGACGGCTCCCAGACGTTGTCGATGTCGAGTGCGCCCAAGTACTACGAGGTCAACGGACGCCTGGAGCGGATTGACAACACCGTTGTCGTGGCCGATCCGACCGGCGCGCTTCGCAACGCCGCGAACGGATGGTCAGTTCGCTTCGGCCGGCTGTCCGAGGGCATCACCGTCGCCACCGACAACGGCGGCACCACCTTCGCTCCCGAAGGCGTCGCCGACGTGGCGCCGGTCGCTGGTTCTGGCGCGCAGGCCAACACGGTCACCTACCGTGACGCCTGGCCAGGCGTCGACCTCGTCTACAGGGTGACGGCGACAGCGGTGAAGGAAGACATCGTCCTGCGCCGCCGACCGACGTCGTCCGCCTTTGCGTTCCGCACATCGGGCTCCCGCACCTTCGTGCCTGACAGCCGAGCCTTCGGGGCCCTCAAGGCGCTGGGCGCGGGCGCTGATGTCGCCGTGGCGCCGCCCGAGGTGCTCGATCGCAACTCGCGCTCGGTGGACAAGTCGGCCAAGCCGACGCAAGCGGCGACGCGCGGGGCCGATGGCGCGGACCGTGTCACCGTCGCAGTCGACGCCGGCTTCGTCGCAAGCGTCGCTGACGATCAGTTCCCGATTGTCATCGACCCGACGGTTGGCATCGTCTACAGCGACTGGGAGAGCTATCGCAACGACGGCTACGTCTGGAGCTACGACCCAATGCGTATCGGCAACATCGTCGATTACAACCCCGGCCACATGTATCGGGCAGTGGCGTACTTCGACTATCCGCAGCTGTTCGGCACGACGGTCTCCGCCGCCTCAATTTCAGCTAGCCGTGACACCTCGCTCTCCGGCACCGCCAATGCGGTCAGCGCCAGCGTCTACAACGCAACGGGCTTCTGCTATGGCTGCCTCGGCTCGTTGCAGGACACCCAATCCTTCGGCGACAGCGCCACGTTCAACGTGACGAACCTCTATAAGGGCTGGATCGAGGGCAACGTCAGCGGGGGGTACGTCGCCTTCCAAGGTTGGGAGCAAGCCAACTACTTCAGCCTCAAGCAGTTCAACGCCACCCTGTCCGTGACCTACAACCCGGCGGCTCCAAACCCGGTGCCGCCAACGACGCCTGTTTCGCCGGCCGACCAGAGCGTGACGTCGAGTCCTGTCCCGACCCTCACCGTGAATGCGGTCACCGATCCTCAGGGTGCCGCGGTCGCGTATTGGTACCGGTTGACGACATCAGCCGACGCCGAGACGGGTATGGCCTACAACTCCGGGTGGGTCACGTCGACCTCGCTGACGCTCCCATCCAGTGTGCTCGAGAACGGGCGCACGTATTACTGGCACACCTACACGTTGGCCAGGGGCAACGTCGGCAACCCAAACTGGGTCCGCAGCTTCCGCTACGACAAACGGTTGGGGCTCGACGATACCCAGCCCTACGACGAGATGGGACCGGCGAAGCTCAACTTGGCCAACGGCAACCTCGTGATCCAGACCGGCTCCCACACTGTCGGCGGGCTAGCGGGCGACGCCGGCGTCGGCCTCACCTACAACTCGATGTCGCCCGGGTCGTCGGGTCTGCAGGCGCAGTACTGGTACGACATCACCAACGATCATCAGTCGTCCAACGACGGGCAGCCGGCACTGGTGCGGCGCGACCCGCAGATCGCCTTCAACTGGTCGAACGGCTCGCCGGCACCGGTGCTCGACGGCGACCACTTCATCGCCCATTGGACCGGATATCTCACTGTCGACGTCACCGGCACTTACGCCTTCGGCGCATCGCACGACGACGGCGCACAGATCCTGATCAACAACCAATGGGTGATGAACCAGTGGTGCGACTGTCCGGCCCTCGAGTACGGCAACTCCAAGGTCCTCACGGCCGGGCAGCCAGTGCCGATCGAAGTCTGGTCGTATGAGAACGCCGGCTCGGCCTCGATGTACCTGATGGCCAAGACGCCGAACTATCCCAACGGCATCGTCGCGCCGAGTTCGTGGTTCTCAACCGCCCCGACCTCGCTGCCCGCTGGCTGGTCGTTCGGCGCCGTCGGCGGCGACTCGCTGCCGCTAATGTCGGCAGCGGTTGGTGACAGCAGTGTCGTCTTCACGACCGACACCGGGGCGCGAGTCGAGTACAAGAAGCAGACTGGCGGCGGAAGTGGCTACATCCCGCCCCGGGGCGACGACAGCACGCTGGTCGCGAATCCGGACCATACGCTGACACTCGTCGATGGCAACTGGGCCTACCGCTTCAACTCCGACGGGACGCTGCAGTCCGCCGTCAGCGCGACCGATGACCTTTCGACCGCGTCGTTCACCTATCTCTACACCGGGGATCCGGCGCGACTAACGAAGATCACCGACCCCGTGACGACGCGTACCATCGACATTTCATACGGCGGCGATTCGGCCTGCCCGACCTCGCCACCGAAGCCCGAACTGGCGGTGGCGCCGAACGCGCTGCTCTGCCAGGTCAAGAGTTGGGACAACGCCACGACGAAGTTCTGGTATGACATCTCTGGCCGCCTCGTCCGCGTAGAGGGTCCCGGTGACGGCGTAATTGGCCACGACGTCACCGACTTCGGTTATGACGCCCTCAGCCGCATCGTCACGGTGCGCGATCCGCTGCAAGCCGACACGGTTGCCGCCACGAAGACGGCGGACGACGCCGGGTCGCGTACCAACATCACGTCATACACGTCGGGTCATACGAGCTCGATCCAACTCGGTAACGGCCCCAAGCACAGCTACACCTACGAGGTCGGCCAAACCCATGTGGCCGCCGACGGCCTTCCCGGCGTCGACTTCCGCAAGGTTGTTGTCGACGCGTCGGGCCGGATCTATCAGGACTATGACGCCACCGGCAAGATGACGACGACGATTTGGGACGCGCCGGACCGCGTTCTCGCAGTCGCCGACCCAACCGGCCGCTACGCCGTCAAGGCCTATGACGAACAAGGCCGCCTGACCGACACGTGGGGGCCGGCCAACGCCTCGTGCTTCAGCGGTAACCCGTTGCGCCCGAACGGCACGTGCTTCAACCCGCCGGTCGCCCACACTTTCGCCGCCTACGACGAGGGCATTACCGGCTTGGCTGTTGCCTACTGGAACAACACGACCGAGACCGGACCGGTCACGTTGCACAAGACGGGCGCCTGCGGTCAGAGCAACGTCAGTTGCGACTGGGGCGCCGGCTCACCCGCTACCGGGATCTCAACCGATGCCTGGTCGATGCGCATGACCGGCGAAATCACGCTGAGCTCGACTGGGGACTGGAAATTTGGCGCCTGGGCCGACGGCTTTGCCGCGATCTACGTCGATGACCGGCTGGTCGCGATCAGCGGCGTGCCCGAGCCTGGCGGCACGGCGCCGACCGTGCCCGTCAACGGTGCGTTCACGAATGGCACCGCGAACTCGAAGCACCGCCTGCGCATCGACTACGCCGACACCAGCGGCAACGCCGCGATCAGCTTCTACTGGCTGCCGCCGGCCGGCGCGTGGGCACTCGTTCCCGGCACGAGTCTCGGTCCTCGCTACGGCCTGTTGACGACCGCCAAGGTCTTCGACACGCCCATGCCGACACAGGTCACAACGCTCGCCTACGCCAATCCTGAGACCGGCTTGGCGACATCCTCAACGATTGGTGGCCTGACGGCGACCACCGTCTACGACAGCGCGCATCGCTGGCGGCGCAGTTCCCAAACTATGCCGACCGGCGCGATCTCGACCTACGACTACTACGGCGACAACGAGATCGCCGTGAGCCCCTGTCCAGGCGGCGCGAGCTACAACCAGGGCGGGCGGCCGAAGTCGACAACCGCGCCTGATCCCGACGGTGCCGGAGCTGCGCTTCCGCGGGTCGAGCAGGCGGTGTTCGATGACGTTGGTCGAGTCGTGGCGACGCGCGTCACCACGCCCGGCGGCTCCAACCCGTGGACATGTTCGTCCTACGACGCTCGCGGTCGCGTCACCTCCCGCACCGTGCCCGCCAATGGCGCCGAGGCGCCCCGGACGGTGACCTATAACTACGCGGTGGTCGCTGACCTATCCACGACAGGCGACCCTCGGATCACCTCGGTGACCGACAGCGTGGGTGCGATCACCACGACGGTCGACAACCTCGGCCGAGTGACGCAATACAAGGACGTCTGGGGCAACACCACGACGACGTCGTACGACACGATTGGTCGAGTCGCCCAGACAAGCGGGCCGCAGGGCGTCGTGGCTGCGACATATGACAACGCCGGACGACCTACTGACGTCAAGCTCGACGGCAGCGTTCTTGCCCGCGTCGGCTACGACGCGGGCGGCCGGGCGACAACACTGAGCTATCCGTCGAACGATGGTGTATCGACCAACGGCGTCGAAGCAGGAAACGGTACGGAAGCGGCCGGCCCCCTCGCCTATGACACCGCCGGCTCGTTGTCGTCGCTCCTGTGGCGCAAGACAGTCGGCCAGACGACGATCACGCAGAACTCGGTCCAGCGTTCGACCAGCGGCAAGGTGTACGAGGAATCAGTCGATAGTGTCGACCCGTATCCGACCGGCGACAACTACACGTACGACGCCGCGGGCAGGCTGCTCTCGGCGAAGATTGGCTCTCACGCCTATACCTATGCCTTCGCCGCTTCAGGCGGTTGCGGGTATCAGACGAACGCCGGGCTCAACACCAACCGCACATCGCGAAGCGACACCGTGAGCGGCGTAACAACGACGGCGACGTTCTGCTACGACGCAGCCGATCGGCTGACCTCGTCAACGCCAGACTTAACAACCGGGATCGGCTACGACACCCACGGCAACACCGCCAGCCTTGGCGGCCAGACGTTGATCTACGACGGAGCCGACCGCCACGACGAAACGCGCCTTACGAACGCCGCCACGCGCTATGTCCGCGATGCCACGGACCGAATCGTGGCGCGGACCGCGACGGTCGAGCCGCGCACCGCGCCGTCGGTTGCGCATGTGACGGCGGCCTCCTCGGCCGCTGCCACCAAGCCGGCATCCGCGCAGGTGGGTGACGTGCTCGTAGCCGAGGTAACGGTCACGGGCGGCAGCGGAACGTCGGTCACGCCACCGTCTGGGTGGACGGCGGTCTCCGCCGATTCCGGCACCGCCAACGCAGCGGGCAGCGCCCTGCGCGATGCCATCTATACGCACGTACTCGGCGCCAGCGACCCGGCGAGTTGGAACTTCGGCTTCAATACGGCGGTAAACGCGACTGCGGTAGTCACCGCGTACGGCGGCGTCGATACCACGAGCCCGGTCGTCGCGTCGGCGGTCTCGGCGGTTGCGAGCGCGACCGTAGCTACGGCGCCCGGCGTAACCACCTCCGGCCTGTACAACGAACTCGTCGCCACCTTTGCGAGCACGTCCCTTCCGGTTACGGGTCCGGGCGGGGCAATGACCACGCGAATCGCTGACGCGGCCAACGCCCTAGCCGACGCAGGTTACGACCAAGCGCAGCTCGACCCCGGTGCCAGTGGCACCAGGACATCGACGTATGCCTCGGCTGTTCCATCCGTCGCCCACCTTCTCGCCTTGCGACCGATGACGTTTCGCTATGGGTTCGCGGCCGGGGGCGACGCGCCGGCATTCAGCCAGGCCGTCGACGGGTCGTTGATACAAAGAAGCGTGGGGCTTCCCGGTGGTGTGGTCGTGACCAAACGAGTTGCCGGCGACACATGGAGCTATCCCAACCTGCACGGTGATGTCGCCGCTGCGGCTGACGGCAACGGCGCCAAGATCGGGCAGACGACCGCTTACGACCCGGATGGCGCGCCGCTAGCGGCAATCGTCGACAACAGCGCGGGCAACTACGACAACTCGTGGCTTGGCAGCCGATCGCGTGGGAACGAACACCAGCCTGGCCTGCGTAACGTGATCGAGATGGGCGCTCGGATCTATGACCCCGGTCTGGCGCGATTCCTGGAGGTCGACCCGGTCGAGGGCGGCAGCGCAAACGACTACGACTACGTCGGCGGCGACCCGGTGAACCGTCGGGACTTCACCGGGTTGTACGCGGACCTGTATGGCGGCGGAACGGCCGTGAGTTACAGCGACGCGCCGGCTTTGGCGGAGGTGATTGCCCGATCCGGGTACAAGTCAAAGGCTGTAACGACGTTCATCAACACACACTCCGGTCGACCGGCTCGTGTGTCGACGGTGCTTTCACCGACGTTCGGAGTCCATGTCGCGCCAGTGACGCCGCAGGCACGTCCCCGTCCGCACCGGCAGTCATCCGCGGTGGCGGTCGTCCGGCGCAACATCGGCCCGTGCATCATCGGTGGTGTCATGACAGCTGGTATCGCCTTCGCCACCGGTCCGGGCGCACTGATTGCCGGAGCACAAGGATGCGCCCAGAGTGTCGTCATCAACGAAATTGGCCGGGCGACCAACCAGCGCGAAGCCGCCAGCTCGCTGGACTGGTTCTTGACCAATGTTGTCTACCTAGGTGTGCGTATCGCACTTATGGAGTGAAAGCATGAGGGAAAAAGCGTGGATCGCAGTTGTTGTCATGCCGGTCCTAGCCGTGTGGGTGCTGTTTAGCGACGAGCCCTTTGTCAGCATCCTTCCACTGGCGCTCTTCGTGATGTCGGTGGTCCTGCTGGTATGGGATCGCAGGCGGAACCAGGGTTAGTGGTCTCGCATCCTTCGCGGCTTCTTGGCTCGGACCCAGAACGCTGACGGTCGCGCAACCATCGAAAGCCGGCCAAGTGTCTCTGTGCTGAGAGACACTCGTCGTTAGTCAGGAGCCCAGAGTCGCCGAAGCCAGATGCACATTCTGCATACTCACTTCCTGGTTTGACCCGAAGTCCACGCCGTCGGCGCAGATGCCCGTCGACGTGATCGCGAACTTTCTGCGCCGGACCCTGAGCCGCAGCGAAGGTTTGGAGCGCTTCGGGTCGCGCCCCCATTTAGGCGTCTGGCCAGCGCGGTCGGAAGTCATCACGATGGCGTAATGCGCAGCGCGTCCAGCGTGCACGCGCTGCGTGGCGGCCGTAGTGACAAAGTAGTGACAAACCACCTCTCCAAAACATCAGAAGCGGTTCCCGCAAGAGCAGGAAACCGCTTCTGACCTCGGTAAACGTCTTAGTGGCGGGGGCGGGATTTGAACCCGCGACCTTCGGGTTATGAGCCCGACGAGCTACCAGACTGCTCCACCCCGCGTCGTGTGGATTGATAAGGCTACCAGCGCCGTCGCGGCGCGCAAATTGGTGCGTGGGTCAGTCGGCGTCGAGGAAGGCCAGGTCGGGCGGCACGTCGACGGCATGCTCCTGAAGGACCTCGAGGGGCACGATCTCGAGCGCCTTCTCGTTGGTGGACGCCAACACGACTGGTGCGGCCGCGCCGTCGTGATGGGCGCGCAGCCAGTTCCGCGCCGTCACGCACCACCGGTCGCCGGGCACCAAGCCGGGGAAACCGTATTGCGGCATCGGTGTCACGAGGTCATTGCCGATGCTGCGTTGGTGCTCGAGGAACTCGGCGCTGACCACTGCGCAGATCGAGTGACTGCCGATGTCCTCGGGCCCCCACGAGCAACAACCGTCTCGATAGAAGCCCGTGAGCGGCTCCGAACCGCAGGGCTCTAGCGGCCCGCCGACGACGTTGCGCCCTTCCTCCACGCCGCCAGTATTCACGACTGCGCACGAGCCGCCGTCACAAGGGCGGCTCGTGCGCACTCGCAGGCGCGGACGCGGAGTTAGGCGCTGCGGGAGGCGGCGGTGGTGGGTGGCGACGATTGCTTGGCCGACTCGTCGCGTGCCTGCTGGGTGAGGCGGTGGAACTCGTCGATCTTGGCCTGGTACGTGGCCAGGTCGCCGGACTTGAGCGCGGCCTGGGCCGCGTCGTACGCGGCGAGGGCCTGGTCGAGGATCTGCTGGACCGACGCCGACGGGGCCGGGGTCGCCGGCGTACCCGTCCCGGCGCCGGTCGACTGCTCCAGCGTGGCCGGCGCGTCGCCGAACACGGCGCGCAGCGCCTCTTGCAGCGAGTCGCGCATCGCGACCTTGCCGGCGAACGACACGATGACCTTGCGCAGCTCGGGCACGTTCGTGGTGCTCGACGAGACGTACAGCGGCCGCATCCACAGCAGCGAGTTGTTGATCGGGATGACGAGCAGGTTGCCGAGGATGACGCTCGACCCGCGCTGGCTCAACAGGCTGATCGCCTGCGACACGTTGACGTCCGAACTGATGTCGTTGTCGACGAGTGACGGCCCGTCGACCTGCGCGTTGCGCGGCATCTCGAAGACCTGAAGCTCGCCGTACTGCCCCGGGTCCATCTTGGCGACCATGAAGGCGGTGAGGTTCTTCTGCGAATCGTTCTTCGACGCGGGGACGAACGGCTGGAGGATCTGGAAGTTGAGGTCCTTCTCACCGGGGAGTCGGGTCAACAGGTAGTACGGGTCCATACGCGACTGGCTGCCCTCAGTCGGCGTGCGCTGGCCGGCGGGTCCGGCGAGGGTGACGACCGGCGTGGACCCGGCGGTCGCGTCGGCTCGACCCGACCCCGGGTCCTGAGCCACGTGCCACGCGTCGCCGGCGTTGAAGAAGTCGCCGGGATCGCTGATGTGGTAGCGGCCGTACATCGCGGTCTGGATGCGGAACAACTCCTCCGGGTAGCGGAGGTGCGGCGTGAGATCGGCCGGCATCTTGTCGCCGTTGGTGAACAACGTCGGGAACGCCTTGGCGTAGGCCTTGGCGATCGGATCGTCCATGTCGATCCGGTAGAAAGTCATCTTGCCGTCGTACGCGTCGATGACGATCTTCACCGAGTTCCGCACGTAGTTGAACGTCGACTTGAGACCGGCGGTGCCATCGAGGCGGTCCGTCTCGGCCCGCTGCGCGTACGGGTACGCACTGGTCGCCGTGTACGCGTCCTGCACCCACATCATGCGGCCGGTACTAGTGATGACCGGGTACGGGTCGTTGTCGTACCGGAGGAACGGCGCGGCTTTGCGCACGCGATCGCGGATGTCGCGCACGTAGACGATCTTCGACTTCGACGTCACCAGGTTCGAGATGAGCGGGTTGATGTCGCCGAACCGCAACGCGAAGGCGGCCCGCCTGATCACCGAGCCCATGGGAACGCCACCGGTCCCGCTATAGGTGGTGTACACGCTGCCGCCCGCGCCCTTGTCCTGGTAGTCGAGCTCGCGCTGGTTGCTGCGGACGATGGCGAAGCCCGACAAGCCCTCGCCGAAGTACACGCGGGGCTGCTTCATCTCGGGCTTCCCGATGGGCGGGACGTCCTTGAGGATGAAGTTGGGCTTCCCGTCGACCACCGCGTTGGCCGGGGCGACGACCGCGCCGAACCCGTGGGTGTACTGGAGGCGCCGGTTGACCCACGAACCGAATTGCGTCGCCAGACCTTCGGGGTCGAGATCGCGCGCCGACAGCAGCACCTGCGTCAGCTGTCCGTCGATGACATACCGGTCGATGTCGAGGTCACTCAGTTGGTAGTACGACCGCAGCTTCTGGTCTTGCTCGAACGTGCGCTTGGTGTATTTGGGATCCCAGAGCCGGAGGTTGCGAATGGTGTCGGCGTTGGCCGCCAGCCCGCCGGCGTCGAGGTCCTCGCGGTAGTCGAACGGCACGGTCTTGACCTTGTTGAGACCGAGGGCGGCCCGCGTCGCCGCGATGTTGCGCTCGATGTACGGCCGCTCCTTGGCGTTCTCGGCGGGAACCACCCGAACCTTCTGTACGAACGCCGGGTATATGCCGCCGACGACGACGGACAAGAACAGCCACAGGCCGACGGCGATCCCCGGCAGCAGCCACCCCTGGAGCCGGATGTTGGCGAGGAACAGCACGACCGCGATCAGCGAGACGAAGATCAGCAGGTTGATCGCCGGCAGCTGCGCATGGACGTCGGTGTAACTGGCGCCGTCGACGACGCCGCGGTGCGAGTTGGCCAGCCCGTAACGCTGGAGGTAGTAGCCGGCGGCCTTCACGAGGGCCAGCAAGGCCAGCAACACCGACATGTGCGCCTTGACTTGCGGGGTCACTCGCTCCATCGGCGACCGGGGCAACCGGATGCCGCCGTTGAGGTAGTGCGCGACCAGCGTGATGAACGTGATGATCACGATGGCGACGAACAGCCAGTCGACGACGAACTTCAGGAACGGCAGTTGGAAGACGTAGAACCCGATGTCCCGGTGGAACTGCGGATCCTTGATCCCGAAGCTGACGTGGTTGCGATACAGGATGAACGACGACCACTGCGACGACACGCCCCCGCCGGCGATGAACGCAAACAACAGCGAGATGCCGACGCGGACCTTGCCGCCGTGCGGGCCGACAACGTCGCGGTAGCGCTGGACGATCTCGTCTTCGGGACCGAGCGCGCGGAAGCGGGGGGCGAGGCGTTCGGCGATCGCCAAGCTCGCCCACATGGCGGCGAAGAACACGCCGATGAAGATGAGAGTCAGCGCCGCCTTCGACCCGAGCACGCCGCGCCACACCTTGGTGAAGCCCAGCTCCTTGAACCAGAGGTAGTCCGTGTAGAAGCCGGCGATGCCGCGCAGCGACGTGATGAGGAAAAGCAGGACGACCGCGGCGGCGATGATCCAGATGCGGCTGGCGGGAATCCGACCGCGCCGGGCTGGACGGTCAGTAGGAACTCTCATTTAGTGCAAAACCCTAGGCGCTGGCTGGCGCGAGGAGGCAGCGACACCCGGCGTGGGCCGGCGGCCGCAACTGACCGGTGGGGAACGCCTCGCCTCGAGGCGTCGGCCCGGCCAACGCGTTGTCGTCGCAGTCGGGACACTGACCGTCGACGTCGCGCACCACCCAGCGCAGCGGGGTCCCCGGCGCGAAGGCCACGAAGGCGCCGGCCGCGAACGCGCTCCCTGCGTAGTCGGCGGCGAGACGCTCCAGCCGGTTGCCCTTCAAGTCGCGATATGCGGCGCTCACTCGCGCCGTGATCGCCGACTCGTCGTCGCCCATCGACGCCGCTTCGTCGAGCGCACCCTCGAGGCGCCTCGACAGCGGCCCCACTAGGGCGTCGGTCAGCTCGTCGGCCACGCCGCGCACCACGTCCTCATCGCTCGCCGCGTTCCCACCCGCCAACGCGATGCCGGCGACCATGGCGTCGGCCAGGTCCGGCATCACCCCGTCGATGTAGCGGGCGCGATGGTCCAACGCCTCGGGAAACGCGACCGCGAGCGACGGGCGGTGACCGCCGTGACGGCGGAGCCGGTCGAGAACCTCGTTCTGCTCGTCCTGGAGCGCGCGCTTGAGCTTGCGCGTGACCGCGACGATCACCGGAGCCAGCGCCTCGTCGCGACGGGCGACCAGCTCGTCTTCGGGCGTGGCGTCGGCGACCGGCTCCGGCTCGCTCGTCTCCGCCGACTCGGCCGGCGCGTCCTGATCGGAACGCAACTTGGCGAACAGCTCATCGACCTCGGGCCGGGCCTGCTCGGGCTCAACCGCCTCGGGCTCGACGACCTCGGGCTCGACGACCGCCTCGACCACTGGTTCTGGTTCGGGTTCAGGTACGGGTTCAGGTACGGGCGCGGGCGGGGGCGGGGGCGGGGGTGTGTCGGCCTTGAACACGCGCACCGACTCGACATCGGATGGCGGCTGCACGACCTTCAGTGTCGGTCGGACGTCTTCTGGCTCGGTCGGCGCGTCGGCCTTCTCATCCGCGGGCACCGAACGCAGGACGCGCACTGACGAGGACACGTCGGGCGGCCGCGAGTACACGGGTTCCGGACTTGCCTCGGCCTCCGGCTCGGGCTCCGGCGCGGGCCCGGGCTCACCCGTCGTCAGGCCCAACTCGTCCGCCGTCGGCTCCGGCTCGGCGGCAACGCGGTGCGCGGCGGCCTCGGCGGCGGCCCGGGCGTCGGCCTCCGCCCGCTGCAAGGCGTCGGTCGCTTCGTCGAGCGTCCGGCGAACGACGCGGTACGCCTCGAGCAGACGATCGCGTCCGGCCTGTAGCTGTTCGACTTGCACGAGCGCGACCCGGCGCCGGCGCATGAGGTCGCCCATGACCCGATTGCGCAGGGCCTGCACCTCGGCGGCCATCTCCTTGCTCTGCGCTCGCGCCCCATGGATGAGCCGGTCGGCCTGCTCTTGCGCCCGCCGACGCATCCCTTGGGCGTCGGCCTCCGCCGCCTGGCGGACGCCGTTGGCCTCGGCCTCAGCTTCGGTGACGCGGTCGGCCAGCGCCCGCTCAGCCTCGGCGCGCAGCCGGCTGGCTTCCTCGTGCGCGTCTTTAAGTATCTGCTCGACGCTCTCCTCGGCTTTGGCCCGGATGTCGCTGGCGGCCTCGTGCGCGCTCCGGATGATCCGCGCTGTGTGCTCGCCGAGCGCGCTGGTGAGTGTCGCTTCGTCGAGCTGCGGCTTGGCGGCTCGAGCCTCGGCGTCGCGGACCGCCTGCTCGAGCTCGCGCTGACGATCGCGCGACGTGCGCAGCGACTCGGCCACGCGCGTGAGGTACAGCCGTACCTCGTTCGGGTCGAAGCCGCGGAACGTCGTGCCGAAGCCGCGGTGCGCGACCTCTTCAGCGGTGACCGGGACATCGGCCGCGGTGTATCGACGCTCGTCGGCCATGCGGATGCAAGGTTAGGACCGCACGCCCTGCGATCCTGGGATCTGTACTTGCCCGCTACCCGGCGGCAGCGTTACTGCTGTCTACGTAGCTCCTGGACCATGCGCAGCTGGTCGACGGCGCGGTTGCGCCGGGCGGCGGCGGCGTCGGGATCGACCGGCTGCATCGCGGCGGTCGCCCACTCGACGAGCACTTGCGGGTTGAACGGCTTGGGGAGGTACTCGAAGATCTCCTCGCCCCACGCCCGGATCTGGTCCTCCTCGCTGGTGCGGGCGGTGAGCAGGATGATCGGAATCTCAGCGGTGGCCGCGTCGGATCGCAGAGCCACGATCGTGTCCCACCCGTCCATCTTCGGCATCATCAGATCGAGGAAGACGACGTCGGGTCGCTCCTGGCGCGCCACGGTGATCGCCTCGACGCCGTCGCCCGCTTCGAACACGGTAAAGCCGCCGAGCTCGAGGTTGACCCGGCACAGCACGCGAATCCCTTCCTCGTCGTCGACGACGAGGACCTTCCCTGCTTTGGCCATTTACTTTGCTCCCAGCCCATCGACGAGCCCGCCTAGTAGATCACCCACCGTATCGACCACGGGTTGGAGCGGGCCGGGAGGCGCGTCGGGTTCGGCCGCCGGCAGGGCGGGGGGTGGCCCGGTGGGGCCGGTCGTCGGCTTCTGCGCCGGCGCGGGTGTCGCCGCCGGCTTGTCGCCGGCCGCGGCGGCCGCCGCCGCGGCTTGGGCGGCCTCGATGTCACTCGTCGTCGGTGCGGCCATCTGGACGGTGAAGTCGTGGGCCAGCGCCAACGCGTTGTCGACGGTCGAGGAGAGGTTGGCGGCGTCGGTCACGCCTTGGTCGAGGGCGACGAGGCCCCACGCCGCGCCTTCGTCGCGGAAGGAGAACACGGCGCGCCACCGCTCGGCGAGCGGTGCGCCGTGGCCGGCCGCCGCGATCGACGCGCCGACCACCGACTCACCGGGAGTGCGGGTGCCATCGACGAGCGACGGATCGAACCCGGCGCGCGCCGCCAGTTCGGGTACGACGGCGGCGACGAAGCCCGCCGAGCGCCCTTGTCCGGCCGGCAACTGGCCGGTGAGGCCGTCGCTGCGCGCTTGAAGCTGCTCGGTCAACTCCATCGCCTCACCGAGGAAGCGCCGGTCCCAGGCGTCGGCGGCGCGCATGCGCAGCGGCTCGGCGCGGTCCGGCACGACACCGAGCGACGGGATCGTGGCCTGGCGTAGTTCGGGTACGTGGAAGACCCGCCCGGTGGACGTCATGTTGACCGTGCCCTTGTAGGTGGCGGCTTCGAGCCCGAGCGCCCGCCGCAGCCGCGCCGCGCCATTCACGACACTCACGCTCGACCCGGCCGAGCGCATCAGCAGACGGGTGGCGCCGGCTACGAGCAATGCGTCCCCGCCCTGGAGCGTGGGCGTGCGGTCGATCTTGATCGTGCTGCCCTGGCGGAGCTCGATCCGGCGATCATCGGAGAGCTCGAGGGTGGCGGTGCCCTTCGTGACTCGGACGGTCTCGCCCCGATGGACAGTCTGGTCGCGGAACACGGAGGTCTTGCGGCCCGACGCGGACACGAGCTGCGCCCGCCCGTTCAGGCTCAGTCCGGCTTCGCCCGGGGACCGGTCGGCGTCACAGGCGATGCCCATGGTCATTGCTACCAACGCGGCACAACAGACGAATCCCCTCATCTCCTCTTCTGTTTCGGCACTTTGGCCGCGGATGGGAGGAAAATCGAAAACTTGGCGCCCTTTTTTGGCTCGGACACCACGTCGACGTGCCCGCCGTGCGCCTCGGCGACTCGCTTGACCATGGCCAGACCCAGGCCCAGCCCGCCGTAGGGGCGGGTGTCGGAACCGTCGCCCTGGATGAAGTCGGCGAAGGCGCGGTCGTGGTCGTCGGGCGTCATGCCCTTGCCGTGATCGAGCACCGAGATCTCGACGCCCGCGGTCCGCCCGTTGGTCGCCGGCTCGGCGCTGACGAGAATGCGCCCGCCGTCGGGCGAGAACTTCACCGCGTTGTCGATCAACTCGTCGAGCGACTTGGCCAGCCAGCGCTTGTCGGCCACGACGGCCGGCAGCCGCCGCGCCACGCGCCGGGTGATGGGATGGGCTCCGTCGACCTTCTCCGACCAACGTCCCACGACGTCGTCGACGACGCCCCGCACCGCGACCTCCTCGGGTCGCAACGGGGACCGGCCTGCGCTGGTCGTGGCGAAGAACTCGAGCATCTCGACGATGCGGGCAAGTTGGTGCGCGGACAGGAGGATGTCCTGCTGCACCTCACGCGCCTTGGTGGGCGTGAGCTCCCGTCGGGTGAGGATCTCGGTGAAGCCGATGACACCGGCGAGCGGCGTTCGCAACTCGTGGCCGATGTGCGACAGGAATTCGGTCTTCATGCGTTCGACCTCGCGCTCACCGCGCAGGTCGCGGAACACGAACACGCCACCGGCCAGCTCGCCTTCGGGACCGCGGAGCGCGCCGGCCGACACGGCGACAGGGATCTGGGCGCCGTCGCGTTGGTGCAGCACGGCGACGGTCGTCCACCTGCGGATGAGCGGCTTGCGCAAACGCGGGCCCAACTCGATGCCGGCCTCGCTGCGAAGCGGCAGCAACCGCGCCGCGTCCTTGCCGCGCGCTTGCACGGCGGACAGACCGGTGAGCTCTTCGGCCGCCTGGTTGAAGTCGGTGATGCGACCTTCGGCGTCGACGGCGACCAGCGCCTCGCCCATGCCGGCGACCACCGCCTCCAGCCGGTCGCGCAGGCGCGCTTCATCATCGGCGGCCTGGCGCAAGGCCGACGTTTTCTCCTCGATCGACGCGGCCATGGAGTCGAACGTCGCGCCGAGAACGCCGACCTCGTCGTCGCTCACTACGTCGGCGCGCACCGCAAAGTCCCCGCGTTGGATCGCTTCGGCGGCCACCGTCAGTTTCCGCACGCCCGACCCGATGCGGTCGCCGATCACCGCGGCGAGCAGCAGTGCGAGAAGGGTGCCGCCGAGCGCGATGAAGAACAGCGTGCGGTACAGGTCGTGACGGGTCTTGTCGACGACAGTCGTCGGCGTGGCCGCAATCAGTGCCATCACCGGTCGGCCGTCCGACGCCATCACCGGCTGGGCGGCGATGAAGCGGCCACCACTTGTCGCTGTAGCGGGCTGGCCGTCCTCGAGAACCTGGCGCACGAGACCGTTGGCCGCGCCAGCCGGTGGCTGGCGGCCGAACCGGGCGAGGGTCCCGCTGAGATTGCGGAGGCTGAATGAGAGGCCCACGTTGTCGCGCGACCGCAGCTCGAGGTAGCCGTTGTCGAGGGCGTAGGTGGCGACGACGAGGCCGAGCGGGAGCTGCGCGCCCGACGCCGGGCGGTAAGCCACCGGCGAGATGCCGACGGCCAGGGCCCGGCCGATGACGGCGGGGGTACCCACCTCGGCTTGGGTGCGGATCGCCTCGCTCACCGCCTGCGAGCCGGCCACGACGAACGCCTCGCGCGAGTCCAACTTGTACGACGCCAGCACGGTTCGGTCGAAAGACAGGTACGCCAGCGGCAGCCCGCCGAGGAACTGCTCGGACAGATCCTTGAGCGCCTTGTCGATCAGCGCGCTGTGCTGCGGCTTGGCGTAGAGCTTGAGCAACTCGTCGGCCGCAGTGGTCGCCGTGCCCAGGCTCACCGCCGACAAGCGCGCGCCGCGGATGGCGTCGCCCGCCCGGTTCTCGATCAGCGCCGACTCGACACTCCCCCGCTCGCTGAGCCGCCGCAGCGCTTCCTCGCGCACGGTGCTCGAGATAACGGTCGACAGCGCGAGGGAGAGCACGAGGACGACCAGGAGAAGGACGAGCGCCGCGCTGGCGGCGACGCGCGCCGCGATCGACCGGCGACTGACTGCAAGTACCGATGCGCCAATGCCGCCGGCGCCCAGGCCCAGCGACAGGTTGGCCAACGAGTCGGCCGACGTCGTGGCGATGGCTAGCGACGCGGCAGCCAGGGCCAGGCCGAGCCACAGCAAACGGCGGGCCGACGCCGGTCCGTGCCAGTCAAGCGTGCCGGCCGCCAGCCCCACAACGCCGGCGCCGCGCAGGCTGAAGATGAGTTGATCGGACACCCCGACCAGGGCCCCGTGCATGAACGCGGCCGTGCCCAGTACGAGGAAGCCGGCGGCGAGCAGTGACTTGGCCCACCGCGTGTGCGTGATCAACTCAGACCGCAGCACGACGATCGCCAGCCCCGCCGCGCAGGCGAGGAAGGTCACGAACTCAGCCGCGAATTGGTACTGGGCGGTGGCGTCCATGGACCGGCTAGATGGTACTGCCGCTCAGCGCCTCGCCCGCTTAGCCGTCGTGGTCGTCGTGGGGGCGATGGAAGCCAGGTCGCCACCCAGACCGCCGAGAACCTTGAGTGCCTCGTCGAGCGTGGCGACCTTTATGACCTTGAGCTTGCTGCCGGCGTGAGCCAGCGCGTCCTTGTACTCACCCGGCGGCACGAGGAAGTACTCGGCGCCGGCGTGCCGCACGGCGGCGGTCTTCTGCGCGACGCCGCCGACATCACCCACGGTGCCGTCGAGATCGATGGTCCCGGTGACGGCAACGGTGTGACCGCCGGTGAGCTCGCCCGGCCGCAGCTGATCCATGATCGCCAGCACGAAGGCCAAGCCGGCCGACGGTCCACCGATCCCGTTGGCGTCGATGCGCACGTCGATCGGTTTGTCGAACGTGTGGCTCTTCGTGGTGACGCTGACGCCGAGGCAACCCTTGCCGGTGAGCTGCTGGTCGATCGAGCACGTCGACTTGTCGGCGCTGCCACCGCCCATGCGGATCTTCTCGACGCGGTCGGGCTTGCCGTCGGTGCCGACGTTCAGGGTCACCGTGTCGCCGAAGCGTTTCGGCGCCAGGGCGTTGATGAAGTCGGTCGACAGCCGCACCGGCTTGTTGTCGACCGCCTTGATCACGTCGCCCGACTTGAGGTGGCCATCGGCCGGCGAGCTCTTGGCGACCGTGACGATCAGGGCACCGACGCCTCCCTCGGCGACCGTGTACCCGAGCTTGCGGAGAGCGACGACCTCGGCGACGAGAATCGACTCGTCCATCTCCTGCACGTTCTGTTGCCGGAAGTTCTTGGGCGGCGTGGGCCCCAGGATCTGCTCCTCGGGGACGACGTCGATGTCGGGGTCGAGCCACCCGCGGAGTGCGCCGAAGGGCCGCACGCGCGACAGCGAAACGGTCGTGAGGAGGAACTTGCCCTGCGGCGGATAGTTGTTGTCCTTCGGGACCTGTAGCTGCGCGCCGACCGGCGGGGCCGTGCCTGGGGCGATGGCGAAATACGGCAGCGTGATGAACAGCGACCCGATGAGCAGGGTGGTGACGAGGGCCAGCGGAATCCCCCACCAGAGCCAACGCGTGCCGTAGCCCGGTTGGGCATACGCCCATGTGGGCGCGGGCGACGGCAGTACGATCGGCTCAGCCGTGTCCACGTCGCTCGTCGAATTCTCCATGGCAGAAGTAGTCGCCCAGCCTGCCATGGACCTGTGGGCTTCCCGCTCCGCCCCCGCAGTGAGTGAGCCGAAGGCGAAGCCGGAAGGCGATCGGGCAAGCACAGGCTGGTTCGCCATCCGAAGGATGGTGGACCAGTGAGCACGCCGCACGAACCCGGCAACGAGCCCGACTGGCTCGCGGCGTCGCCAGAGTCCGACCCCGACTGGCTCGCCGACCCCTTCGCGGCAACCGCGCCGCCTCCGCCTCCGCCGCCACCCGAACCGGAGCCGGAACCCGAGCCGGAGCCGGAGCCCGAGCCGGAACCGGAACCGGAACCGGAACCCGAGGCCGAGCCGGAGGCGCCGGAGGACGGCGCGGCGGAACTGTTCCCCGATCCGCCGCCGGCCGTGGTGCCGACGCCGGAGTCGGTGCCGACGACGCGCCCGAACGTGGAGGAATTGTTCGCCAAGCTGCGCGCCGAACAAGAAGAGGCCGTCATCCCTGTACCGGAGCCCGAGCCGGAGCCCGAGCCCGAGCCCGAGCCCGAGCCGGAACCGGAGCCCGAGCCGGAGCCGGTCCGCGCCGTGGTGGTGGAGACGCCGGAGGAAGAGGATCCCTTCGGCGGCTGGACCGAGGTCAGCGCCGTCGACGAGCCCGTCGAGACGATCGCGCCTCCCCCGCCGCCTCCCCCGCCCCCGCCCCCGCCGCCGCCGCCCGAACCCGAGCGCGTCGTCGAGGAGCCGGTCGCGACAATCGGGTTACCGGTCGACGCGTCGACCGAGCCGGTGTGGGCCGATGTGTGGGCACCGCCGCCGACCGCGGCGCCACCGGCGGCGGTCCCGGTCGCGCCGCCCGCTGCACCAGTCGAAGTCGCCGCGCAGCAGGCGCCCGTCGTCACCGACGCACCGCCGGCCGACGAAGAGCAGTACTACGACGACGATCTCGACGAAGTCATCACCGGAACGACGCGGTTGACCGAACCGCCGCCGGGCGACCGGCGCGTGGAATCCGCGGTGACGCTGGCGATCCTCGCCGTCGTCGTCGGCGTGATCGTCGCGGTGATCGTCGCCCTTTCGGTCCTCGTCATCGCGCTGGCCATCCGCCGCGCGGTGGGGTGACTACTGCTCGACGAGCGACGCCCGCACTACGTACCGGTAGCTGGCCGAGTGCGGCGGGTGGCAACCGAAGATCGTGGCGGTCGGCGTGGGCGTCGGATCAGCGATCCACAACGCGTCGGGCTTGACGATCTCGTGACCGGTCACCGAATACACCGAGCGAATCCCGTTCACCGTGAAGATGAGCTGATCGCCGGGAACGAGTTGGTCGATGTGCAAGAACGGATGCGTGTGGGTGACGCGGTGGCCGGCGAACACCGTGTTCCCGACCTCGCCCGGCATCGCGGTGCCAGGCCAGTGACTCGGCCCGAGGTCGATGTTGCGCAGCGTGATGCCGTGCATGATCGGCGTCACCAGACCGATCTTCGGGATCTCGAGCTGACCGATCTGGATGATCGGCTCCGGTGCATACGAGTTCTTGGGGACGCGCATCGCGCCGGACTGCAACGTGGCCGCGGTGACCGGCGGCACGGTGGTGGGCGGAACCGTGGTGGTCGTGATGATGGGCACGTCGCTGGTCTGCAGGATCGGCGCCGCCGACGAGATCGTGCTGCTCGCGCGCATGAGCCCCAGCGCGGTGAGCGCCATCGTGAACACGAGGATCACAGTGAGTCGGAGGGGTCGGTACGTTCGGGCCATCGCGTCGGGTTTGTTCGGGAGTCGCCCCGACCGCACCTGCCGAGCCGGGCAATTGCCCCAATCTTCCCAGCAACGCCGCCGCGGTGACTCCAAGGAGCAGGGTACCCGAGGACGGCGGAAGGCGGCACGTCGCCCTCGCCGGTCATTTGGGTGACGTCGATACAGTTCGCGCCGCGCTGACCGACCCCCGTCCCGAGGTCCGCGCGACCGCACTCGGCGCGCTGGCGCGGCTCGACGCGCTGACCGACGTCGACGTGCGCGCCGGCCTTACGGACGAGGCGCCGATAGTTCGGCGCCGCGCGTGTGAGCTGTCGGTCGCGTTCGCGGTCGACCTCATCGACGCGCTACGCGACGAAGACGACATGGTCGTCGAATCGGCGGCGTGGGCGTTGGGCGAACGGGCCGAGAGCGCCGACGCCGCGGCGGTCACCGCGCTGGCCGCCACCGCCACCGCGCACGACGAACCGCTCTGCCGCGAGGCGGCGGTCGCCGCATTGGGCGCGATCGGCGACCCGGCCGGCCTGGCCGCCATCCTCACTGCGACGAGCGACAAGCCCGCGGTCCGGCGCCGCGCCGTGATCGCCCTGGCGCCGTTCGACGGACCCGAGGTCGACGCCGCGCTGCAGCGCGCGCTCGACGACCGGGATTGGCAAGTCCGCCAGGCCGCCGAAGACCAGCTCCGCGACGACTAGCGGTTGGACCCCATGAACATGACCTTGAGCGAGTCGAACGACTCGAGGCACTTGCCGGCCCCGAGGACGACGCACTCGAGCGGCGCGTCCACCAGATGCACGGGGATGGCGGTCTCTTCCGCCAGTCGCCGGTCGAGGCCGCGCAACAGCCCGCCACCGCCCACCAGGTTGATGCCCTGCACGATGAGGTCCTGGGCCAGCTCGGGCGGCGCTTGACCGAGACACTGCACGACGGAGTCGACGATCGCGCCCACCGGCTCCTCGATCGCGTCGCGCACTTCCTCGGGCGACAGGATCACCGTCTTGGGTAGTCCCGACATGAGATCGCGGCCGCGAACCTCGGCCTTCATCTCGTCTTCGGCCGGATAGGCCGAACCGATCGCCATCTTGATTTCTTCTGCGGTGCGCTCGCCGATGGCGATCCCGTACTCGCGGCGCACGTAGGTCTGGATGGCGTTGTCGATGTCGAAGCTGCCGACGCGAATCGCCTGCAGCGCGACGATCCCGCCGAGTGAGATCACCGCGGTCTCGGTCGTGCCGCCGCCGACGTCGACAACCATGTTGCCGAGTGGTTCGTGGATCGGCAGGTTGGCGCCGATCGCCGCCGCCATCGGCTGTTCGATGAGGTACGCACCGGCGGCGCCGGCGCGCCGCGCCGCTTCCTCGACGGCGCGCTTTTCGACTTCCGTAATTGCCGAAGGGACGCAGATCAGCACGCGGGGGCGGTTGAAGCGGGTGACACCGGTGCGTTGCAGGAGCAGGCGGATCATCCGCTGGGTGATCTCGAAGTCGGTGATGGCGCCTTGGCGCAGTGGTCGCACGGCGACGATGTAGCCCGGCGTGCGGCCGATCATCTGCCAGGCCTCGTGACCCATGGCCAACACGTCCTGACTCCGGCTGTTCAGAGCGATGACGGTGGGCTCGTTGAGGACGATGCCGATGCCCCGCGTGTACACGAGCGTGTTCGCGGTGCCGAGGTCGATGGCGAGGTCCCTAGCCAGTGCGATCCCTCCACGGATCGCGCTGCTGCGGGCGGTGCTCCGGGGCGAGGGCCTTCAACTCGCGGTTGAACTCTTCGATGCCGTATTCGACCGACGTGGGCTGGCGGTGCCGCAGCCAGAGGATCAGCCACCCGATCCCGCTCAGCACGAACGCCATAAAGAGATAGAGAAGATTGCTCACGGCGTGGCCGCCCAGGCCTCGCCGTCGGCCCAGGTCTCCTTCTTCCAGATGGGCGCGGTCGCCTTCAGCGTGTCGATGCAGTAGCGGACCGCGTCGAAGGCCTCGTCTCGATGGGCGGCACTGACCACGGCGACGACTGCGACGTCGGTGACCTCGAGGTGACCGACGCGATGCAGCATGGCGATGCGGCCGACAGTCGGCCACTTCAGCCGAACGTCGTCGGCAATCGCCTGGAGTCCGGGGACGACTTCTTCTTCGTACGCCTCGTAGTCGAGCGCGGTGACGCCGTCGCGCCCCGGCGCGTGGTCACGCACAGTGCCGGTGAAGGTGACCACGGCGCCGCACGACGCCACCGTCGCCCACGCCTGTGCGTCGACCACTGGTAGCGGTTCGCGGCAAACGCCTAGCCATGAATCCCCCGTCGGCAGCCGCAGCATGGACCCAATGGTAAAGGAGGTTGCGCGTGCCCGACGCCTCGACGCCGAAGGCCACCTCTATATTTCGACATATGGAGGTGGGTGATGGGCTTGGTGACGATGAGCCCACTGCTGGGTGGATTTCGCCCGATGATCGCCTCTGGCGGCACCCATCTGAAGTAGCAATCGCGCCACCGCGACGCGCCCGCACCGAGCCGCGCCTCTGGACCGTGGCGGTGTTGGCCGGGCTGATCGCGTCGATGCTGACGTCGGGCGTGATCGTCGCCGCCGGCGGATTCCGCAAGACGGTCGTGCGCGACGCGGCCAACGTGTTCCCCGTCAACGGCGCCAACGACACCGCGCTCGGCACGACGCACGTGGAGCAGATCGCCGAACACATACGGCCGTCGATCGTCCAGATCGACGTCGAGACCGACGGCGCCAAGGCCAGCGGGTCCGGCGTGCTGTTCAAGACCGACGGCCACATCCTCACCAACCAACACGTCGTGGCCGGTGCGCGAACCATCTCGGTCGTGTTGGCCGACGGTCGCGAACGGACCGCCAAACTGGTCGGCGTCGACGAGGACACCGACATCGCCGTCGTGAAGATCGACGGCATCGAGACGGTCGCCGCGCCACTCGGATCGGCGACCCACCTCAAGGTCGGCCAGGTCGCGGTCGCCATCGGCGAGCCGCTCGGATTGGCCGGCGGACCCACGGTGACGAGTGGCGTCATCAGCGCCGTCGGTCGCCAGGTCGACCGAGCGGGTGGCTCCCTGCTCGACATGATCCAAACCGACGCGGCCATCGCACCCGGCTCGTCGGGTGGCGCGCTGGTCGACGGCGCCGGTGCGGTCATCGGCATAACCACGGCTATCGCCGTCACCGACGTGGGCGCCGAAGGTCTCGGGTTCGCTACGCCCATCGACATCGCCCGCGACGTGGCCGAGCAGCTGATCGCCAGCGGCCATGCGGTGCATGTGTGGCTCGGCATCAAAGGCGGCGACCTCGACAAGACCAAGGCCGACGCCATGCACCTCACCGGCGGTGCCGTCGTCAAGAGCGTGTGGGACAACAGCCCGGCCGCACTGGCGGGGCTGACCGCGAGCGACATCATCGTCAGCGTCGACGGCAAGCCCGTTACGTCGATGGTGGGTCTGGTGGTCGCGCTGCGATCACGGCGACCCGGTGAGGTCGTCAAGCTGACCGTTCACCGAGGCACGGCCAAGCCGCGCATCATCAACGCCACGCTTACCGAAAAGCCGGCGACGCTCCCGAAGACGTAGCGCTAGCTCGAGCGGCGACGGCGACGGGCGCGCACGAGGGCGATGACGCCGGTCGTGGCCGCAGCGATCATGCCGGCAGCCAGCCCATGACGTCGTAGATCACGTGGGAGTTGCCGTGAGAGTTGAAGACGCTGACCGAACCGTCGTCGCCGACCGGCGCGATGACGAGGTTGGGGATCGACTGGCCGGGCGC